>VFQO010000002.1_pt1 | contig 630947 bp, 595 predicted proteins | sample 3512331 | NCBI WGS metagenome assembly VFQO01 (sample SAMN10412371, study PRJNA504923) | tailings metagenome | isolation source: Replicate 3 from Balatoc abandoned mine | place: Philippines: Itogon, Benguet | collected 2017-08-28 | reverse complement strand
GCGTTTTGCGCAAATCGCCATCTCGCAGTACGTGGCTTCGCAGCGCAAGGAATGGAAAGGGCTGACGGATGAGGAAATCCATGCCGTAGCAAATCAATGCCGATGGAGCGATACCTACCATTTTGACTTTGCCCGCGCCATCGAAGCCAAGCTAAAGGAGAAGAACACATGAGCGCCGCACTAGAGCGAGTAATTGCAGAGCAGCAGAAGGAAATCGACGATTGGAAAGAGCGAGACTTAAAGCATATCGAGGCTTGGCAGCGGCACAACAAGCGGGTTGAGGATTTGGTTGGCAATGTATTTCTCTGCTTGGACGATGTAACCGATCAAGCAACTAGGCAAGCACTAATCAATTGCGTCCGAGCGTTGGGCTATTGCACTACCTGCGAATCCGCCCCCTGCGAGTGTGATTGGCATGACTAGATATATTTGCCCTCGCTGCAAGGAACCGAAAGCCTTCTTGCTGGTGCCTTGTGCGCGGTGCGGTTGGAGGATGGGATGAGCACACATTTTTCATACGGACAGCTAATGGGAACACCCACAGGGATTCACAGCATGGAGCCGCAATTCAAACAGGACAAACTCGCAGCCTACGCGATGGCGACGGATCAAGACATAGCAGCTATCCGCTTTGAGCAGGTACGCGACAGCAAGGTCTGGAGCGGCTGGGTCGGCACGGTCTACGGCTGCAAGGTGCAAGGCGGAGATCGATTTGGCTTTGACAGCTACGAGGAAGCCGTAGCTGATGCATATCGATTTGTCGAGCAGTGTGCAACAGCCGTGAGCGAGCGGGCTGCGAAGCTGCGGGAGAAGAACACATGAGCTTTACCGATGTCGAGATCAAAGTCCTGCGCTGGTCTGAGGCGAGAGGGATTATCCAGAACAGCGACAGCAAGACGCAGCTACTGAAGGCTGTGTCCGAGATGGGAGAACTGGCCGATGCAATTACGAAAAAAGATCGTGATGGAATTATTGATGGAGTGGGCGATCTGTTGGTCTGTCTTATCAACGTGTGCGCTATTGAAGACGTTGACCTGACTGCCTGCCTGAAGACCGCTTACAACGAGATCAAGGAAAGACGCGGCTACCTGAATTCCGAGGGCGTCTTCATTAAGGAGGTGCGATGAGGTTTTGCACCGGATGCCAAGCACATCGATCAGAGGAAGGTGGCATTACCCGCCGCGCCAGAAAGACCGCCCGGTGGATGTGCAAAGCGTGTGCCGAGAAGAAAACCGAGAGCATCTACAAAGCGACGTCCGGCAGAGCCTGCAATGTGCAGAAGCTGATGACATCGCTCTACGAGAAAGCAAGTTCAGGAGATTAGCCATGCCGCACAAGATGAAGTTCACAAACGTCACCGCCCGCGCCCGCATCGACCGCATCCAGTTGCTGCTGCGCCGCCAGCCGATGTCGATCCACGAGATCGCCGATGGCATCAACCTGTCGCTGCGCTGGACGTATGCGTACATTGACCACCTGAAGGAGAGCGGCCGCGTCCGGGTCAAGGAAGTGGTGGAGCGACACTCCAACCGGGGCAAGGAGCGCGTACCCCTGTTTGCTTGGGGCGATTGACCGAAGGCCGGGAATCACCCCGGCCTTTTTTACTTGATGCCCGCCTGCTTCTTGCGGATTTCTTCTACCATCCGCGCCACCTCGATCCGCATCTGTGCCAGCCTGTCGATCTCGATGCGCTTGGCATCCCCGTCCAACGTTTCATCCCGCTCGATCTGTCGTGCTCGTCTGTTGACGTCGGCCATCATATCCGCCCCCTTCGTGTACAGCTTCGAGAGCATGATCAGGTCGCGCTTGTCGTTCAGGACTTCGGTCGCCTTCTCCAACTGCCCGGCCTTGAGGAACATGTTGAAGTCGGCTGCCGCCTGCGAGATCGTCTTGGCATTCTCGTAGAACGAGGTCACGTAGCCGGACTGGTTTTGCGGGACTTCCTTGACGAAGTTACCCACCACGAAGAAGTCATCGATCTTTCTGGTCGGGCGCTCACCTTCCCTGAACGGCGAGGTCAGAATCTCCGACGAGGTTTGGATCACCGTACCGATCCAGCCCAGATACCCGCGCAGCAGGTAGTCGTACTGGATCGGCGACAGTTGCATCTTCTCTGCCGACACACCCGTGACCGCCGAGATCCCGTCCGCCAGCAGACCGTTTAAGCGACCGACGATCACCGCCGCATCCGACGTACTCGGATTGACCCGATTGCCCGGCGACAGACGTTCCATGCCCATCGACTCAATCGGCCTGTCGGTGAAGCTATCCTTGTTCGACGCCACATCCATGATCGGGCGCAGCATCTGCGGCATCGGATTGATAGCGAGGTTGTCGTGCAGGATAGCCATCAGGCGCTGACCGAACACCTTGCCCTCGACAGACGAGTCCACGATCTGTTCGGTGAAGCGCTCGATGATCGACGCAATCGCGCCGATTTCAAACGGCTTCGGGATACGGGCGATCATGTCCGTGCCCGGAATCTTGAACCAGAAGAAGGAGTCGCGATCCCACTGCTCGCGCTTCTTCCAGTCATCGTCATCCTTCTGCGACAGGTACAGGATCAGGCCGGCAATAGTCACGGCCGACGTCACCGCCGCAAACCGTGCCGCCTTCTGCCGTTGGGTCGCATCGGCCTTGCCGGAGAGGACAGACACCACCGGGTCAAAGCCTTCGCGGCCGAGCTTATACAGACCCTGAAGTCTGGCGTTAAAGTACGGCAGCACCTGTGACGCATACCGGATCGCCGCCCACGACCCCTGCAAGGAAAAGTCCTGCAAGTCCCGTGCGGCATACGCGGCTTCGAGGTGGGATGCGCCGGACGCAATCAGTTGCTTGTAGAGCGCCAGACGGTTGGCGTTTTCGGATTTGTCCGACAGGTTGTCGTACCGATCCCATGCCTTCTTGAGCCACGCCTTCGCCTTTTCCTCAGTGGTCAGGATGCTGGCCTTGTCTACGCCCTGCTTGATCAGGCGCTTGACGTTGGCTGCCCGGTCGCCATCGAACGCATTGCCCATCGCGAACAGACCGCCGCCGACCAGCGCCTCGGCACGTTCGTCGTTGTACGCCTTCCACCCTTGGATCACGTTGGCAATCGGGTTCTTCTTCAGTTCGGATACGCCGATGGCTTGGATCGAGTCACGGATGAGGTTGTTGATCTTGAACGTCGGGGAGAGTGCCACCATCCGGGTCAGCGTGGTCTTGAACGACCGCGCCACATCGAGCAGCATGTTGCTGCCTCCCATGTTAGCCACCGCATTGAGCGAGTCAAACAGCAGTTCGTCCTCGATAACGTGGTACGCCTCTTTACCGCCGACCATCGTCTTGACCGCATACTTCAATGGCACCACATTGCCCGCGTCATCGCGACCGAACTTGTCATCGACCTTGGTCAGCTTCGTGACGATGCCGCCCATCTGTCGCGCCGCATCCAGCGTGGCGTTAGCCGACAGGTTCTTCATCGACGCCGACAGGATGTGTGACCAGTTCATCATCACGTTTTCCATCAGGTCGTTCAGCCCCCGGCTGGAACCCTTGAGTCGCTTGGACAGGTACTGGTTCACCGCACCGGAGGATGTCTGTGCAGCCGACAGGGTGCCATCGTCATCCATCTGCCGGTAGAACGGTACGTACCAGATGTCGGACGCGAACTTGCGATAGCCGGCCTCATCGATCAGACCGGCTTGCTTGGCCAGATCCAGCGCTGAACGGTTCAGTTCGTTCATGTTGCGCAGGGTTTCCGCGTACACCGCCGAGCGCGACCGGCCGTCTTCCATCTTGCCGGCGTTGAGTTGCTTGAGGTTCGCGATGTCCTGATCGGTGAAGTAGTTCTCGCGATCCTGCTTCTTTAGTTGCTCTGCACGGTTGGCCGCGATCCACAGCATGAAGCGGTCTGTCTCGATGCCGACCGGCTTCAGGATCTCGATCAGCCCCTTGGTGCCCTTCTTGACGTTCAGTGCGCCGTCATCGTTGAACACTTGGCCGTAGTGCAGCATGCCGTACAGGCCACCATCGGACGAGGTGGACATACGCAGCATCTTGTACGCCTTGTCATCGATCTCGCGCACCGAGCGGTACTTATCAAACACGCCCTGCACCAGCCGCTTGAAGAACATCGGCCGCATCGCCCTGAGCCGATCCGTAATTGTCGGCGGCGTCGGCGATCCCTTGTCCAGCGCAGTCTGTCGGATGTTGGCCGGGAGGTCAGCGAACTGGCGCTCGTAGTCCTTGCGGCGGAACAGCGGCAGGCCGTCTTGCTCGATCTGCCTTTGCAGATTCTCTGGAATCAGAAAGCCAAGCTGCTCCCCAGTATCCTCGATCTGCATGATCGTTACCGCATCTTTGCCGACAATCGACTTCGCAACAGATGGGACGATCCGATTGTAGTAGTTGCGAACACCATCTCCGCCGATGTCCATATCCTCGCCAGAGATTTTTATACCGTCACCACTTGCAATGATCTGGTCGGCGATGTCCTTGCCGACGAAGCCAGCCAGCTTCTCTGCCGGGATGCGATCCTTCGAGATCATCGACCTGCCATTTTTGGTGGCAGAGATTGTCCACGTACCATCGCCGTTGTTGCCTGAGTAGATCGTGTCTACCTGCTTCGATAGCTTGTATCGCTCAACCTGCTGGTCGCCGCGTGTCCAAGCGATGCGGTCAATGCCAAGCCCCTGAGCGTAGGCGATGGCTCGCTTCAGTAGCAGGCTTGTCCACGCCTGCGTATCCTTCATGAATGGAGCGTCTGGGACAGATTCATCGTCCCGAATGTCCTGACCGCGCTGGCTCTGAATCTCCTCAAGGAACAAAACATCGTTGCCGCTTGCGTCCTTGCGGACAATCATCCTCAGCCAGCCGATGGACTTACCTTCAGTCTTGTCGCCGAAATGGATCTTGTCGTTCTGCTTATAAGGAATCGCGTTTGGGTCAACGAGGATGAGTTCGGTGTAGGTCGATCTGTCGCCGCCGGGTTCGGTGTACTTGGAATGCTCTGTGTTTCCGAGCGCATTGCGGCTCCAGCCGTAATGGTTGGCGACGGCATCCATCATTTCGTTTGCCGTCATGAAGTCTGGGTCTTCGCCGATCTCCTGCACCATGCTGTAAAGATCCGCCTCGTCAATTGAGCTCTTGCCCGAGGTGAGAACCAGATCGTTGACGCGAACCATGTTGCCAGCGATGAAGTTAAGGATCTCTTGGCGCTCGATTGTTCGACCCTGCTGCGCCTCCAAAGACAGCCAGTCGCCGATTCCAACCCACTTGATTTCTTCTTTCTTGACGCCGAGATTGCCAGCGTTCTTGGAGAGCCAGCTTTGCCATTGATCGGCCGGCATCTTCTCTATCTTGCTGGAGCGGAATGCTCGCTCCAGCGCCGAGTAAAAAGTCGGTGCGCCGGTTTGTCTCAGCGCCGGGGCAAACTCCATGTCGCCTTCGGCTACCACTGCATCCGCCCCTTCGACCACATAACGGCGGGCGTTGGCGACGATCTGGCGTACATCGTTGTCCGTCATTAACTTGATGCCCAGAGTCTCCCGTGCCCACTTGCGGATTGCTGCAAACAGTTGACGCAGCGCCGCCATGAATTCGCGGGTGGGCGTGGCTTGGGTCTGCGCCATGTCAGCCAAGACTTCCTCGACCGCCAGATGCTTCGGCAATCCCTCGACGCGCATCATTTCGTCGGCCGCTTCCCGCACCATCCGGTTGCCGGCATAGATCGAGTCCATCACGCTGCCGTACTGGTCGCCAAGGATTTGCCGCAGGCCGTAGTGACCGGCGACTTCGTGCATGACGGTGACGCCGACATCCGCACTGTCGGACAGGTTGTCGCCTATGAGATACACCTCGCCGCGCCAGAAGATGCCCGGCACCTTGCCCTGCGCTTGCGACTGGTTGATGAAGGTTTGCAGTGCGTTTGGCAGATCCCGCTCCGACTGCATCACATTGATGGCCGGGACGTTCTTCCACCGGGCGACGATCTGTTCGACGGTTGCGCCAACGTCGTTGACGGCCATCCCCTTGACCTTGCCGGTCAGGCGGAATGCTGCGTCGGGATCGGTATTGTTGAAGCGGTTGGCGTTCTCTGCGCGTTGCGAGCGGCGCAGGCTGACCATGATCTGATCATGCTCCTCCGCGCTGGCGTAGCCATCGGTGTACGCCTCGACCCACCGCTGCTGGAATTCCTTCGGCAGTTCGGCAAACGGCACATGATTCTGGCCGTCATCGTTGTCTTCCCAGAACTCAATGGCCTCGGAGTTGGCCTTGGCCGGCTCCTTGAAGTCCGGCTCCGGTTTCGGTGCGGATTTTGGCGCTGCTTTGGGATCGTTTGGCGCTGCTTTGGGTTCGGCCTTGGCGGCAGGCTTGGCTGCCTTCTTGCTCTCGCGCTCGGCCTTCGCCTTTTCCTTGAGCTTGTCTTCGACCTTCGGCTTCTTTACGGCTGCTGCCTTGCCTTTGCGGACGCCAGCGCCTTTTCCAGCATCGCCCTCACCTCCGGCTGTTCCTCCAGCCGTCGCATCAGCCTCACCAGCGGGTCGTTGTCCAGTTCCTGTTTCGTCTGCGGCAGGCTGGCCAGCTTTTGCAGCGCGTCGTTCTTCTTCGAGCTTTCTGATGGCATTGGTCAGTGCCTCCTCTTTGGTGATCGATGTGCCGCCGCCGAACATGTCGGCGTCTGCGCCCTCGGTCGAAGCAACTTGCGCCGAGTAGTCATCGAGTATAGCGGCAATGGACTTCGATGAGCGGGCGTAATCGGCCATCGCCTGCACCAAAATCTTGGTCGCGCTCGATACCCCGTCGATGTCGGTCTGTTTCTGGAACTGTTCAACAGAGGTGCCGGTCGCCCGCAGCACGGCCATTGTCTCGACCGCATCACGCAGATCCTTGCGGATGTCGTACTTCGGATCGATACGCCCCTCTTGGATCGCGACATTGTTCTTCGCAAGAATCGCCGACGCCCGCACCAATGCAATCGAAATGTTCTTCAGATCGTTGTCGGTCGCTTCCGTCAGGCGCGAGAGGATGTCGGACTTGCCGTAGGCTTTGAACAGGATCGCGTTGCGGATACGGCGCAAGCCCGTCTGCGACACACCACCTTCGGCCGTCATAAGTTGGCCGACTTCCTCGACCGTGTATTGCTTGAGCGCGGCGCGAATCGCCTCGGCATTCTCCAGCGTCACCGGGATCGAGCCATCATCCTCGACGCGGATGTTGTGCAGATCGATCATCCGCTCCGCATCCAGCGCCGCCTGCTCGGCATCGCCCAAGCCCAGACCGGCGGTCTGGTTCGACTGGATCGCGAGTTTCCGGGTATCGACCGGCTGTGTCAGTCGCCGCACCAGCACCGGCTGGCGCATGTTCTCGACCACGTTCGGGTCAAGCCCCAGACGCTCGGCATTGGCTTCGAGCTCGGCGCGGTACTTGCCGGCAGTGTTGTTCGCATAGGCTTGCGCCACGCCCTCGTAGCGGCCGTTGCCGCCGACAATGGCACCCTCGGCCGTCAGCGTCGGCGCACCGTAGTCCATCGTCTTGGAGGTATCCGACAGGCGCTTGAAGTCCGGTTCTTGGGCAATCGAGCGGATCTGTACGTCGGACGCGGCGCGGGTACGGTCACGCGGCTGCGCGACCCCCTCTTTCATCGCAGCGCGTATCGAGTCCGCCTCTACCACTTCCCACTGCGCGTCGTACTCCAAACCGTCCGGCGTCAGGATCGAGGTGCGGGCAGCCGGCAGGGACTGCGTAGGCGCAGGGGCGACGGTCGGCGCGGGTGTCGGCGCAGCGGCCTCGGTGTTCTCGACCACCGGGGATGTGGCTGCCGTAGCCTGTGCTGTCTGCGTCTGTTGCGTTGGCTGCGTCTGTTGAGCCGGTTGCGTCGGTTGCGTCGGTTGCGTCTGCGGCGGCGCTTCGGTTGCGACTTCGGTCGGCGCGTCCTCCTCAGCCGTAGCGCCAAAGGCAGCCTGTACATCGGCCTCCCGGCGCTTGGTGCGCTCGGCGACCTGTTCGTCGGTCAGGATGTCGAGCTCGGCCAGTTGCTGCTCAAGGCGCGAGATCTGGATGGCCGTCTTCTGGAACCGTGGGTCATCGGCACTCTCGATGCCGGACGCCTCGAGGATCTGGCGCGAACGCTCGTCGGCCATCATCGCGTCAAAGATTTCCTGCCGCGCCTGCTGGCCGTCATCGATGAGCTTCTGCACGATCTGTTCGCGCTGCTCCGGGGTGGCCTCGGCGAACATCTTCTCCAGCGCAATCATCCCGCCCTTGAAACCACCGCCGGCCAGACCGCCAATGGCGACCGACTCGGAGAAGCCCTCACCCACGGGCTTAAAGCCCAAAAGGTTGCTGGTGATGTTCTGTGCGCCTTCCTGTGCGCCTTCGGTCAGGAACGACATGCCGATCTGCTTGACCGCGCCGCCTTCGCCAAAGATACCCAGACGGTTCGTCACCCACCCAATCGGCAGGTTCGCGGCTGCCGCTTTCCATGCCTGCTGGTTTGCCAGATCTTTGTTACCTGTTTCGGACAAAGCCTTTTCGTAGGTTTCCTGCGCCACGCCGGCCGACTCCAAGACGGCACCCACACCCGCGCCCATCGTGCGAGCGGTCTTCACGCCGACGTTGGCCAGTTGCAGACCCTTGACCACGCCCAAGCCGGGCGTTAGGTACGACAGCATGGAACCCACTGCGCCGGATACTTTTTGCAGTGTGTCTTGGTCGCGAGGCGTCAGCGCCATCGCTTCTTCCTTGCCGGCTCGTGCCAGCGACTTCAGGGCGTCGGAGCCGATCTGTTCGCCGATAAACTCCACCGTGCCGGAGACAGCGCTGCCCATGCCGGCGGCGGCGGAATCAAACAGCTTACGGGCATACCCGCGATCCTTGTCATCGGTGCCCAGTTCAGCGCGACGATTGGCCACACGGGCGATCTGCGCGGCTTCCTCGGCCTTGTACTCGGCCAGACCCTGCGGGTCGATCTGGGACTCGGCAGGCTTGTTGTCGCCAAAGAGCGAGGTAATGGTGTTGTCGATCTTTTCGCCAGCCTTCGACAGCAGGCTCGGCTCCTTCTTGGCGGGCGCGACTTCCGGCGCTGCCAATTCCTCGATGCCGGCCTCGGCCGCGAGGTTGAACAGTCCCGTGTCCTTGGTACGTGGGGCAGGGGCGGACGAACCGAAGACCACCGATGACAGATCGAACAGATTGCCGCCGGTCGGGGCAGGCGTCGTAGGCATGTCCTTGGGCTGCGACTCAACGAAGGGGTTGGTGACAGTGTCGATCCCCCGCGAGCGAGGAACGACATCCTGCCGGTACGCCTCGACGTTGGACTTGAACAGGCTGTCCTCAAGGTTGAACTCGTCGCGCCGCGCCGGCCTCCCCAAGCGGAGATCGTCTGCCATGTTGTAATCCTTATTTCAGAATGATCTTCTGCCCGCCGACGTTCACGAACACTGAGCCGTCCTTGTCGGTCTGCGTATTGGCAATCCCGCCACGGGTGAACTGCTGACGCGCCAGCAATGCCAGCGTCTGCGGGTTCGCGGTCGGGTTCAGGCCAGCCAGATAGCCGGCCATCGTCAGCATCTTTTCGTCGGCATCCTTTTGCTTGGCCAGCTTCTCGATGTCCTTCGGCTCTTTGCCGAGCATGTCTTCGAGCTTGAATTCCTTGCCGGCCAGCGGGAACAGCTTGGACAACGACTCGACGCGAGCCTTGATGTCGGAGCCCTTTTGCGCATCCCTTTCGGCGGCAGAGATTGCTTTGTACCGTTCGACCTTGCCGGCCGCTTCTGCTGCATTGGCGCGGGCGTTGATCATCTGCGCGTCGGCACCCTTTTCGGTCGCCACCGTCTTGCGCTCCTCAAGCGCAGCAGACTTCTGCTTCCATGCCTGCTCGACGTTGAACAGTGCAATGGCGGCAGCATCGCGCTTGGCCAGACCGATGATGTCTTCCTGCGTGATGTCACGCACCGTCTTCTCGCCGGTCTTGTCATCAATGAACGTGATGCCGCTCCACGTTTTTGTCTTCGGGTCGAACGTGCCTGAGCTCGGATCAATTGACTTGCCATCCGAGACAAAACCGTAGACGTTGGAGAGCGCCTGCACCGATCCCGGCGCACCGAGGGCAAACGCCGCCAGCGCCGTCTTGAGCTTGCGGTCTACCTGCTTCTCGGCCAGTTCGGCCATCTGTTCCCTGACCATCATCGCCTTCTCCGGCTCGCGGCGCAGTGTGTACAACTGTTCCATCAGTTGCGCCTTACGCTCGGTACGGATCTGGTCGGCGAGCTTCTGGTTCTGGTACTTGCCATCGCCCGGCACCATCAGCGGATTCATCGGCTCGGTCGTGGGTTGACCATTGGGCGCGATCGCCTGCTTGGGCTGGCCGACGAAGCCGGCTTGGGCAAAATCGCCTTGGCCGGTGTGCGCGTCGATGTCCACCTGTTGCAGCTTCGCGAGGATCGCGTCCTCGTCCTCGGCCAGCTTCTGCTGACGCGCTGCGGTCTTTTCTTCGTACTCGAAGCGCTTGGCGTCACGCGCTTCACGGGTCTTTTCGCGCTCGGCCTGCTGTTCAAGGTACTCGTCCTTCTTTGCCGCCCGCATGTTCTCGCCAGCGCGTTGTGCGCCCTCGGAGATCCCCTTGGCGATTGCGCCCAGTGTCAACAGAGACATCGCTTAACCCCTTTGGATAGCCTGCCGACGCTGCTCGGCAGCCGGCGTGTGGTATTTCTTCTTGAGCTTGTCGAAGAACTCGACGCCCTTGGCCTTAACGACGTCGGCCGGGATCACGTACTCGCCGTCCGACAGTAGCGCCGGCACCTTGTCATCGATGCCGGAACCATCGCCTTCGCCGCGCACCTTGCCGCCGCCGCTATGGATTGCGCCGCCATCGGCCTTCATGGCAAAGATGTTTCGACCAGCCATTGAATTGGCTGCGCCCTGCATGCCGAAGCCAGTCGGCGCTGCCAGTGCGCCAATGCCGGCGGTCACGCCGAGGCCGACGATGCCGCTGATCGCTTGGTTCTGTGCCTGCGCGGCCTGCATGCGGGCGTTGTAGTCGCTCATGTACAAGTTGGCTGCCGACTCATTGCCCTGCATCGAGGTATTGAAGCCCTGCTGCATCATCGCGGTGTTGGCCGCGACCTGACCCTGCATCGCTGAACTGGTGCCCATCGCGCCACCGGCACTGGCGTTGCCGAGCGTGTAGTAGTTGGCAGCCGTGTTGGGCATGTTGCGGCCGAAGTTTGATGCGCCGGCTCGCAGGGCAATCGCCTTGTCCATCGTGTCAAAGGCGGCACCCGTCTGTGCGCCGGCTGACGCAAGCGCTTGGTCGCGCATGAGCTTGGCGTTGGTCTGGGCAAAGGCCGACGAGTTCGGGTTCACGCCATAGCGAGACAGCATGCGGGCAGTCTGCTGCTGCGCGTTCGAGAACTGCTGGTTCGTCGCCGCTGCCGCAATCCCCTGACGGCGCTCGACGTTCTCTTTGGAGTCGTACTCGGCCGCGTCCTTGGCCATCTGTTGCTCGATGGGCTTGAAAGTGGACTCGTAGTAGTCGCGCTGCTCATCGGCGAACCTGTCCTGCTTCTCCATGTTGTCGATGTAACGCTCGATCAACTGGCGAGACAAGTCGGCCTGCTCGCGCTGCATCGGCAACAGGTCGTTGGTGTACACATCCTTGTAAAACGACAGCGCATCCCGTGCCGTCTGCGCATTCATCTTCGCCGCCTCGCGCACTTCCTTGGGCGTCTTGGGTGCATCCTTGCACATAACCTACTCCTTGAAGACTTTCACGTATTTGTTGGCGACATGCGTGTAGCCGCAATACTCGTTGAGCTTGTGAACCTTGTTGATGACCTTGCTGTCGGTGCGGATCTCCCGCGCCCCCAGTTGCCGAACGATCTGTTCCATGTATTGCCAGAAGCGCAGCGCCGCAAATCCCTTGCGGTAGTCGGGCAAGATAAAGAACGTGTCCTCGCTGGCGTACAACGTGCCGGTGTGCAGGCTGGTGTCCAAGAACATGCGGATGTTGCCAACCAGACGGCCATCCTCGGTGCGGGCAGTGAACTGAATCAGTCCGCCTGAGCGCTCGGTCGCAATCAGGTAGTCGTAATCGATGTCCAACCCAAACCCAAGCCGGTGCTTTTCTGTCTCTTGGAAGTGCGCTTCGTGCAATGGATGAATGTCATCCACGATGTCGGCCAGATACTCGACGCCAAAAGACAGACCTTTGTAGTCTTTCGTGTCGAATTGCCGGATGTCGATGCGATGATCGGGAACAGATCGCGCCGCCATCTCGATAGCGACAGCGACTTCCGGGGTCAACGTCTGCCCCAGAAACGACGCTAATACCTGCCGAAAATGCGCGATGTCCATGCCAGAATTTTAGGCATTCGCGCAAGGGCTTGTTGGGGGTTTTGGTTGAATTACGCCGGCCTACGAAGGTGGTATCGGCCACACCACATCGAGCGGGAAGCCAGACTGTTGGGTGACATCCCTGAGCGCCTGACGGTACTGCTGCCATTGGGCGTACAGGTCTTCGCCCAGTCGGCTCTTTGCCGATAGCGTGTCAGTCCAATCGGATTCTTCCAACAAACGTAAGCGCTCAACACGCACTTCCTCCGTCATCGAGTCGAGCCGACGCTGATCGTTTAGCACCCATGACTTAGTGGTCACATCCCAGTCGTGATACAGACTTGGCATAGGGTCGCGCAGCATGACTTTTCCGTCTTGTATGTAACCGCCTGCCGATTTTTTTAGCGCTGCATAAGTCTCTGCGTCAATCACGACATAGCGCTGGTTGGTCGATTCGTAAGCGTTGTCATCGTTGCTGTACGCAAGGCCGGTCACATCTCCAGTATCAGAATATGTAGCGATATGGATCATGGTTATTTTTTATAAAGCACGGCGGTGTAGAAGGCATCAGTCAGGTACACGGTCGAATTGCTGGAACTAGCATTAGCTGACACAAACACCGGCACTGACTGTCCTGCAAAGACGTTGAACTCGGTAAGCTGAGTAATGGTTGCCGTATTTCCGCCAGCACTTCCAGTCGGCTGCAGGCCGACGAAGGCAGAGGCATTTGATCCTGAGTTCAAGTACAAGATCGGATCATTGTTCCCTAGCGAACTTCCATCTGCAAACATACCGGCTTGGACGCGGTACGGTGTGCCCGTCGAAAAGTTGTGAAACATCGCCACCATCTGCACCACAAGCCTGCCGGCAGTGGGCACCGTGAAACTCGGCAGATAATAAAGTTCAGTGGTCGTAGTGAAGATCGATGTTGGACTACCCAAGGCGCCAACAAATACCTGCGACACCGCACTATTTGTAATTTTTTCGGTGCCGACCGTCAGATTGGCAATCTTTGCGCTATCAACCTCAAGATTACCGATCTTGGCATTGGTAATTGCTGCGTTGCCAATCTGTGCCGAGCCAATCGCTGCTGATGCAATGTAGGTGCTGATATTGGAGGACGTAATCTGGTTGAGCGTTGCAAACGCCCCCTGATTAGCTATGCCTGCGGCAGTGTTGAGTGAAGTTTTGTCCGCATCAATCGGCGGCTTCGTGCCTGTAATATCGGCATAACTGACCGAGACACCCCCAGAAGATAGCGTCAGCACATTGGATGCGTTGTAGACCTCAATCGCTGTCCCAGTCCACTGGATGCGAGCGCCAGTTGGATTGCCTACACGCCATCTGTACGTCGATCCGTCGAGGCCGGAGAAAAACCCTTGCGATGTGCCGCTACTGTAGCCCGTCGCGCCACCGCCAAAGATGCTGCCACGAATTACCGACTGCGCAAACTCGGCGCTCCCGTCTGCACTGATCTTCCAGCCGGATGTGCCGGCCACATAGCTTTGCGACTGGATGTATGCACCGACCTGCATCGTGCCGGCGGTAATCTTGTCTGCCCCCAAGTCGGCGATCTTCGCGCTGGTGATCGTTGCATCACCAATCTTGGCGTTGGTGATGGTGCCGTTCGCAATGTACGCATCGTTGATGTACGTGCCGGACGGGACACTGACGCCATTGATCGTCGTGGGCTGTGTACGGATGACAAACGGCAGGTTCGGCGCTTGCAGTGACCAGCCACCCGTGCCGGTCGTGGTCGCGTAGTACAACTGCTTGGTCGAAGGCTTGTACCAGACCTGACCAATAGCCGTCGCTGTCGGCGTATCTTCTTGTGAAAAGTTGGTCGCCGGCGCGACATAGAACTGGTCGGCGCGAACCGCAAACTCCGAGGTTGGGGTGCCGTCTGTTGCATCGGCCGCTAACCCGTACCCCGTCACATACCCATTGACATCGACCTTAACCGTGTACTGCGCCTTTAAGCCATCGATGCTCAGCGCCTGTGTTTCAATCGTCGCGGTGTTCTCCCCCACCGTCGTGGACACTTGCTCGATGACGCTGGCAATGGCCGTTGTCTCGGTTTGTCTCGCCACCGATTCGGCCGCGATGCGGGCATTGACTGAGTTCGGGTTGGACTCCGGGTCATCGATGAGGTTAATCCGCGCCGACAGATCGCCATACAGTTGCGACTCCGTGATCGAGCCGGACAGCACCTCCAACAGATACGCCGGGTCTTGTGACGCCTGCCCCAGTGTGCCATTGACCGAGTTGTATGCACCCTCGACGTTGGCCTGCGAGACAAACCGAATCCAGTAGTAGTAGGCTGTGCCTGCGCCCACTGCGTCGGTATAGAAGCCCGTGTCGCTGGTGCCGATGCGCACCGAATCACCCAGTACATTCGTTTCGCTGCGCCAGATCTCGGTGTACGCATGGTTGCGGTAGGTCGGGTAACCCCACGACAGCAGGATCATCCCAAGTCCGCCGTTGGCCTCGAAGTTTTCCGGGCGAGGCGGGGCAGTAAAGTCCAGCGACGGGTTGTAGCCGTCACTGCCAGAGCCAATCGGCGCGACCGGAATGCCGCCTGCGCCACCTATCGGGTTGCCGCTGGCGTCCGTCGCCAGTTGTGCATCCACCAGATCGCGGAAGGTCACGTTCGCGTCCAGCGGATCGCCCGTGCGCCCTTCACGCACATCGAGCGTCATCTTGATAGCGCGGGCAACCTCATCGAGATTATCAGTGGCAACAGACGGGATTGCCGGGACGTTGGTCGGTCGGGTGCTCATGTGGTCTTGATGTCCTCAACAGAGGTCGCAATGCTGGCTTCGGTCACATCCTTGTTGCCGATGACTTCCAGTTGCCAGTCCACCGCTCGGAATCCTGCCGGCAGGCGGAAGATCTCCTCGCCTGTGACCGTCTGCGTATGGCGCAACACGCCATCGGCATAGACGTTCAGCGTCACCGGATAGGACTTGGCACGAAGCAGACCAGCCGCAAAGTTCATCGCATACGGCAGGCGGAACAGCTTGCTTTTCCATGTGTACGTTAATGGGGTGCCGGCATTGAACCGCACGATATTCGTGCCCTGCGCCAGATACAGCGTATCGGTTCGGGCGTCCGCATAGCCGGCCGTGATCGCGCTGTCGCTGTTGATGTCGCACGTGGTCAGCGCAGCCCCTTGGCCGGAGAAGTCGAACAACAACATCCCGCGTGTACCGTTGGTGCGGGTAAAACAGATCACGTATCGGTTGTCGTGGTTGAAGGCGATCATCGACCACGGGTTGTACGCCTGCCATGCCACCCGGTCGATCAATGTGCTGCTGATGACCTCCATGCCGCCAGACCCAATCGAGGCCAGACCGCTGGTGGACGCAAACAGTACCCCGTTTTCGGTATCGACAATCGAGCGCTTCGATGTACAGGCCAGCGGTTCTTCCAGCCGCTCCAACGACATAGCGGCCGGATCGACCCCGGTCAGCACATACGGGTAGCCAGTAGTGAGCACGACAATCGACTGGCGGAACACACCCAGTCCGACGATGGGGTAATCCACCGAATACTGGTGCGGCCACGCATGCGGCAAGTTCGGCTCCGACAGGTAGACGGTGTTGCCGACAAAGCCGCAGGCAAAGCCCATCGCCGTGACTTTCAATCCGGTCAGGTTGTCCGGCGGCGCGACCCAATCCTCGGACGGCAGCACCTCCCCCAGATCCGACTGCTTCTGTGCATCGGTGTAGCTGGTCTGTGCGACCGGGATTTCAGCAACAAATTGGAACTTGGCGTTCGAGCCGACTGTCGAGGAGCGATAGATCCGTTTGTGCGTGATGTTGTAGTTGCCCGAAGGGGCAACGCTCATGCCTGAGAGGCTGACCGCATTGTTTGGATCGACGTTGGCAATGGCGGATGCGTCAGAAGGCTCGCCTTCCTCGCCAAATGCCGACACATACGTGTAAACGTAGGTGCGCGATTCCGTGACATAGGTGCCGGTATTGATGGCCGTGAGCACCTTTGAGAAAACGTCGGTCGTGCCGGGCGTGACGCTGCTGATCGCAATCGAGGTTGTTACATCCCCTTCTGTGGCGGCAATCTTTAGCGTTTGCGGGATGGTACTGAGGATGTTCGTGGACAGACCAGACACGCTAGACAGCGCGTCCCGCAAAGTCGTTGCGGTAACTACGGGCGGCGAGGTGTTAGCTCCGGCTCGAAGGGCGTTGGTCTGCACTTCCGCGCCGCCATTGACGCTGACGGAAAACACAGTGCCAACAGCAAAGCCGGCGATCTGTTCGGCGCTAAATGTGTAGTTCGCGCCGGTCGTTATCCGGATCGATGATGTTGACCCCTTCAATACCGTCTTCAGTTCCAGCGTTTCCGTCGCCCCGGCGATGATCTTGGTATTCAATCCGGCCACCAGCGACAAAGCTGACTGCAGCGAGGTTGCAGTGACAGTGGCCGGCGACGTATTAACCCCGGCATTAACCGTGACCTTGACCGCAGGGTTGTTGTTGATATAGACATTGAGCACTGTACCGGGCGTGATCGCAGCGATCTGTGCGCCGGTAAAGGTATATGTCGCCGGGGTGCCTGTGCCCACCCCCGTCACCGTGGCAACCACATTCCCGCCGTTGGCCACCGACATCACTGGCGTGGTAACGACAACGCTTGGGTCGTAGTTTAGTTCGGTGGCGGTCTTCTTCTCAATCGAGAACGTCGCACTGGTATCCGTGGATACCGACTCGATCTTGACCGTACCATCGACCGCCGTTGCCGTCAGTCCGGTGACGCCACCGATTTGCCCGGCCAGCGATGACGCAGTGACCACGCCATTGACGCCGGTGAGCGTAATCAGCGTCTTGGTGCCGCCATCGACCGAGATCGCATAGATGTCGCCCACGACCAGCTTGGCAATCGCTTCGGCCGAGATCGTGGCCGTGGCGCGGGTCAGCGTCGGCGGCTGCGACTGCGTGATCGCCGAGGCAGGCTTGGGCAGCCCCAGTCGATACCACGATCCCGGATAGGACGCGCCGGACACAATCTGGCTGTTGGTCGCGTACTTTGGTTGTACGCCGTCTGTCCAGTACAGGCGTCCGTACTGTTCATCGATGACCGGCGAGCGGATGATGTCCACATCGCCGGCAAACTCCAGCCAGTATTCGGTTTCAGTCGCTGAGTTCCCGTACCTGAAGATCGTCTGTGGTGCGGCCTTCGTGAGCGCCTTCAAGGTGGTCGTGCCATTGAGCGGCACCAGTGCCCCCGACACCAGACGGGTGTTGTTCGATACCGTCGCGTCAATGGCCGACAGCATCAGCGGCTCGACCAGCGGCTTGATACCGGAGAAGGCTTTAATCGTTATCGCAGGCATAGGACTCTCGTTAAACTTGGGCGACTTGCCCACGGAAGAAGACCAACCCCTGATCCTCATCGATGACTTCCAGCAGTTCAGGCGGCATGAGCTTGCCTTCCCTGAACGTCAGCACGGCAAAGCCGGCGCGGTGATTGCGGGTCGAGTCTTCGGTGTAGTTAAACTGGTCGCCCCAGACATCGGCCAAGCTGCCGGTATCGACGCCGTAGCGGGTGCCCCGCAGATCCGTCCACGGCGTGACCTTCAACGAATGTAGATGCCCGTTGATAGTCGAAACTCCCGACTTGACCACTGCATTAAACGCAGCATGCAGGCCATTGAAAACGCGGTGCTTGATCTGTGTGTGGCCGTTGACCATCACCGAGGTCGAGAAGCGCCATCGCGGGAAGTGGTCGGTCAAATTGAATCCGGCCACGCCCTCGAACTCCGGCACCATCTGTGACAGGCGACTGTTGAAGCGAGCATCGTGATTACCCCAAGTCCAGTGGAGTTTGGCATTCGCGGCGACCGCCTCGATCTCGCCCAACCGATCCTTGCAGGCTTGCAGTTCCTGAAGGATCGTCGGCCGTTGTTCGTACTGGATGCGCGGGTGGCGTGATGCCGTCGCGCCGTCAAACGCATCGCCGTTCATGATGATCATCGAAGGCTTGAGTTCCTTCGCGGCCGTCACGAATGCGCGGTGCGCGGTGCTGATGATGCCCGGCCAGTAATGTGCATCTGACCCGACCAGCACCACGCCTTCGAACAGATCGACCTCGACCCGGACGCCGTTCTGCGGCAGGCGCACCTGCATCGGCGGCGACTGCGGTGTGTCCGACGCCAGCACGATCCCATACTTCTGCTCGATACGGATGCGGCGGCGGTGCAGGCTACGAATATCGGCCTGCAGTTCACTGGCAACCCGTGCGGCCGACTTGTGTTTTTCCCACAGCGCGATGAACTCGTCATCGGAACAGATCGGACTGGGCATCAGTTCACCCTGCGACGAAACTCCCCACACCACTGGTCGATCTGGGTGAGGGCAAAAGAGAAACCGACCGAATCCCCGTCTTCAGGAAAGACGGCCGGTGGGTAGCGTCGGCACTCACCGACATCCTGCTGTGCGTCAGGCACAAAAAAAGCGCACGAGGCGCATTTTGGCATCCAGTCTTCGACCACGGGTTTCTTCGGCATCTAGTCCTCGTTGTAGGCGCGGATGATCTGTTGCAGTGCTTCGAGCCGCCGGGCGGTATCGACGCAGATCTCGTAGTTCTCCACTACGGTTTCGGCAACGACTTTAAGCTCGGCGGGGGCTGCATCAGTTCGGGCGGCACCGCTATCCGGCATTTCAGTGGCGGCAGCGGCGGCGTCGTGGAGCAAGCGGAAATCAGCAGGCACAGGACAATCACTCTGAACATGGGCAGCTTCCTTGATCAAGGTGCGGTAGACGATGCGATCACGCCGTTGGGCTTGGGCGACTTGGTTGGCCACGCTTTCGGCCACAGTCTGTTGGCGTCTGTCGGCCTCGGCCTGAGCGACGGCTTGCGCGGCACGTTCTGCATCCCACTTGCGCTGCACGGTGTCGCGGCCAACGGTGAATGCCTTCCACACGCCACCGAGAATGACAAGCGAGATGACGGTCGCGATAGCGAGCCTCAGATACACTTGGACTTCTCCACCGCTTCGAGCCGCTCGCGCAGGTCGTGGACGATGCCGGAACAGATTTCGAGGTTCTGGTTCATCTGGTACCACTGAATTTCGATCCTTTGCACATCGTGCCGATCCAACACAATCGACCCATCGGCCATATGCTCAATGGCCAGCGTGGAAGCGGATAACCCCATCGTTAAACCAAGTACGAAGCTACGCATGCGACTCTCCTATACACAGTCGATATTCATGCTGGCGACGGATCGTCAGCCCTTTCAACGGCCGCCCGTTGAATCTGTCCCAACGGAGCAGTTCGGCGCACGCTCCGCTGTAATCCTTGGCTTTAAGCTTTTTAACCAGTGTGGATTTACAGGCGGCACCCGTGCCCACATTGAAAGCCCACTGGTTGATGGCATCCCACTCGTGCTGGTACATCGGCACATCGCCTATGCAGCGCTTTAGGTCACGCTGGAATCGCTCGGTGTGTTCGGCCAGTTTGATCAGCGCACGAACCGGGTCGGTCTTGTCGCCCGGCTTTACATTGTGGGTGTCACCAAAGCCAATCGTCAGCTTGTCGCCTGCGACGGGGATATACGCGGCGTCACGGTAGCCCTCGTGCGCAACGATACCCACCAATGCCGAAGCCGATAGCGTCAGGCTTGCCAGCGCAATGCGGGTCTTAGTCATCGACTTTCTTGCAGTTTTGTTTAGCGAGCAACAGATGCTGGTGCTTGAACCAAATGTTGACCAACAAACCAAGCAGCGCAATGATTACACCGGCAATAGCAGCGAACTCGTTGGCGCTAAGCCCAAAGATGATTGCGCCTCCTGCGCCTGCGTAGGTGGCTGTTGCCGCTGCTTTTTCCATGTCTCGTCTCGTTAAAAGTCTTGGTTAAATCTGTCTGGCCAGACCGTAGTCATCCAGCATCTCCAGCAATCTCTGGAAACAGGCATGTCTTGATAAAGTCATCCACTTCATATGCGTCCAGCCCCAGTGCCGCCATCACACGAGGTGTGTGCGGATTGCGTTTCTGGTTTGCGCAGTAGAAGTTCTGCGCTTGCGTGTAGTCGGCGCTCGACTGCTCGCCGATATGGTCGAGGTAGTGCAGCAGATTATTTTCGGCCAGTTTGAGCACCGTCGCTAACTCGGCCGGGTCAGTAATGTTGCCGGCTGCGACCATGTGCCCACTAAAGATTGACCTTGCCCAGTCAGGTAGCTCGCGCTCCCGGCTCCATGCGTAGCCGCTGACGGTATCAGCAAACCATGTCAGCAGCGAATGAGGGGCGACGGGACTGAAGTCATGAAATGCGCCCGTGACCTTACTAGCCCCGGCAATGATGTCGAATCCGTAGATTGGTGCGGGGTCATGCACATGCGGGAATACGCACAAGTGCATCATGTACAGCTTCTTTGTCGCACGGGCATCCACAATGTCCAGATGAGCGCGGCGGAATGTCCGATCCCTGTACACAAAATTTGGCCACGAGTACCGATGACCTTCGTCCACTGGGTCAAACCGTCCGAGGATCTGTTGCAGACGGCCTGCGGCTACCTCAATCTGGTCAAAGAGCATGCTTGGTCGAAAGCTCGTCAAACAACGCAAGCTGGAAGTCGAACACGCGGTTTGCTTCGTCAGCCAGATCGTGTGAAAGGCGCTCGCGTAGCAAGGCAATTAGGGCGCTCCGCTCGGCAAACTCGTACATCGACCCACTGCCCGGCACCACCCGGCGGATCATTTGTCCGCCGTACAAGTCGCCCATGTGGCGCACATACATGTGTGCGACCAACAACGCATCAGGCGTCTGTTTCAAGTGCTGCAGGTAGTTGTATGTGGACGAGTGCAGAAAGCCCATGCCGCCCAGTTCCCTGAAGTCGGCCATGATCCGGTCGGCGCGTTCAATGCCATCCAGACCGTCGAGGATGCCTGCCTGCCTCGCCCGCTCCTCCAGCGCTTGGTACGCAAAGTACTGGTTGATCAGGTAGTCGGAGTAGACGTAGAGCGGCATCTGCCCGGAAAGCAAAAGGCGCACAAAACTGTGCGCCTCTGCCCGGTCATGGCGATCCTTGATCGCGTCCCGCAGCGTCATGCAGCCGGTGCTGCCAGCTTCGCAGCCAGTTCAGCGGCCTTGGCGGCTTCGGCTTCTTGCAGCAGCGTGGCGACATCTTCATCGGTCTTGCCGGGGTACTTGTCCACCAGCTTGCCATTCTCCAGCGCATAGCGGGAAGCGAAGGTGGACTGCTTGGCCGTCAGCGGGAATGATGCCGTGCATTCCGGCTCAAGGCTTTCGTCGGCAAACTCAGCCACCATTGCGCGGCCATCGGCAAAGAAAAAGATTTTCATAAAAACTCCTGATTAACGGGACAGCTTCACGCCAAAGTTGTTGGACGTCAGTAGTGGGTAATCGACCACTTGCGTGTAGCCCGGGTAGTTCGTGGTGTTCGGGTTGGTGAACTTGGTAAAGTATTGCGTCGAGCCGGTTTGCGTAAAGCCGCCAGTCTGGGATCGCTCAAAGGTAGCCATGATGTACGCGCCCTGCCAGTTGCCGGAATAGACGTTGCCGGCATAGATGAACTGCCAGCCGTTGTTCTGGAACGGCACCGGGATCGTGCCGAAACTGGTATCACCATATTGATAGGTTGTGTAAGTATTGCCAGTCTTGTCGATCATGTACGCATCGATGCCCGACCCGTAGTAGTAGTATGGGCAGAACGTCAGCACCGACGTCCCGTCCCGAGAAGTGATTTGCCGCTGGCCATATGATGGGTAGCCTTGCTGCTCGCGGCCATACGAAGTGGTCAGCGAAATGGATGTTGTCTGTTCGGCGACGTTGATGGAATTAGTGCCGTTGCGTGTGAACTGGTACAGCGAATAGCGGTTGCTGGTGAACATCACCGCCACGAATACCGTCCCATTGTCGGTGACCACTGGCTTGAGGTTGTAGTACGACTCGTTGTTGTTCACCTGCCAGTTGCCCAACGTGAGCGCCGCCACCGTGCGCGTGACTTCCGGGCGGTTGAGTGCCGTAAACGGATCAAAGTACTGGTTGAAATCCACGTTGGCATACGTGATCACGTTGTACGTGCCGCTGCCGGTGTAGGAGAGGATCGTCAGTTCCTTGCGGGTCGCATGGTAGCTGGCCGAGCCATTCATGTTGGTATCGCAGTTCTGGACAACGAAGTCACTGGTGCCAAATTCCGGGTAGTTGTAGTTGCCATACAGGCGATCCACCGCACGGATGCGACCGCTGATCAGCAGGTACACATGGCGCTTGTTTGCATGGTCACTATTGATCGCGTTGATGTTCAAGAACTGCTTGTTTTGCCATGTGCCGCTGCCACGGTTGTTCTGCTTCCATGTACCGTCACTGAAAACATCGACCATCGCATTGCCAAATTCCCCGGCGTTGTTGGTCGCATTCATGTAGTTGTTGGTTCCTGAAGAGCTTGGCGTGCTCAAGGTGCTGGTCGTGCTCTGGAACATCGCGTTATAGTTCATGAATGTTCCACCTGCCGACTGGATGATGTCCGATGCGCCCGAGTTGTTGGCACCGTCAGCGGTACCAAAACTGAGCGGGGGGCACCAGTTACCGTCATACAGCGCGTAGCCGCCAGTTCCGTTCGTTGTGTTGTAGCTCAACATGGCATAGCTGGCGCGCGCGCCCGTACCCGCGATGCCCGGGTCGATCCCGCCGTTGAGGGTGGTAGTCAATAGTTGCGGCATGTTAGACGAGCCTCCATCCGAAAGTAGTGTTAAATACCAGCGCAATCGATGCGCCATTGATGTTCAGGATCAAATCATCCCGCGCCCCTTGGATGGCAGCGCCGTTGAACTTCACCGTCACAGGGTTGAGCGCAAACGTGCCTGCGCCGTCGAGGATCGCCACTTGCGCGTTGTCGGTCGGGCTGGCCGGCAGCGTGATGTTGAACGGTGCGAGCGAGGTGTTACAGATGATGTTGTCGCCCGCGACTGCTTTGTAGTTCGCCGAGCGGGTGATCCACTGCGGCGTCAGGTTCACGGTTGTCCATGACAGCGTCGAGCCTTGGCTGGTCAGGAACTTGCCAGTCTGGCCAACCGACGTCGGTACTTCCTGCGGCACCCGGGTATCGACATAGGTCTTGACCGCATACTCGGTCGGTACGGCCGTGTTGCTGTTGCCCGAAAGCGTGGCATCCGACGAGAACTCGTTGATCGTTTCACCCAGTTGCGCACCGATCGATCCCAGTCGCAGCGAAGTCAGGCCGGCGAGGTCGAAGGCGCTGGCGTTCAGTGTGGCGCGACCCGTCGCTTGGTCAATGCGGAAGTATTCGCCGACGCGGAAGTTGCCGTCTTGGTCGGTCGAGACATAGAACACGCGACCCGGGAAGGCTTCGTCCGTTTCGTTACCCTGTGCGGCAGGCTGCGTCGGCTCGCCCGGGTAATTGGTGGTGGCGACACCCCCAGTGCCAATCGAGAGGAAGTCGTGACCTGTCAGGCGGATCTGCGAATACTTCGAGCGCAGGGTGATACCCGTGCCGCTGGGTGAGCCGTCAGGCTTTTCCTGCGCAAGCACGATGGTGATCTCGCTCGACGCATTGACATAGGTGCCGGTCAGGCTCTGCACTACATACGCAAACGGATCGCCAGCCAGTTGAATCGACTGACCGGGTTTCGGTAGTGCGGTCAGGTTATTGATGACCAGCACGAAGCCCTTTTGGTCTTCCAGCGCGTCGATTGTCACCGTGCCAGTGCCGCCGCTGGTAAACGTCAGTGCGTCACCCGAAACAAAGTCGCCCGACGCATCGCGCACGTAGACCTTGTTAGCGGTGGTCTGCACGTTGGTGACTATCGCAGTGCCGCCACTGGCGCTGGTCACCGTGTCACCCACGTTGATATTGCCGCCGCCGTACAAAAAGTTAAGCTGCTGACCGAGCAAGGTGCCCGTGACTGGCGTCTCGCTCGTATCGAAGCCCCGGGATGTTGCGCCCCATGTGCCGTAACTGTTGTTGCCGTTCAGCGCACGGATGAAACCGCCGCCCGATGCGGTATAGCCGAAGTAGCAGTAGTAGGTGAAACAAGAGACGATCTCGGCCTTGCCGCCGTCCTTAACCCAGTAGCCGATGCCGTTATCGGAGATAACGGTGTAGCCGTGGAAGATCATCGTCTTCGCACCGCTGGCATGAACAGATCCGTCAATCAGCGCACCGATGGCACCAGTACAGATCGCCGCGCACTCAAGCACATACGGCGACTTGTGCGTGATTGGCGAATCCGGGTTCAGGCGCACCACCACGCCCTTGATCATCGAAGTTGTGACATCCGCCGCCGTTGTGCCCGGCACCCACCCGGTCATGCCGATGAACGTCATCTTGTTCAGGATTGAACCGTTGCTCATCAAGAACATGGTCGCCTGTGCGTTCGGCGTGGTGCCATCGTCGCTCATGCCAGCGGCCGGCTGCACGATAGTCGTGCGCTGGTTGTCGCCGACAATGGCGGTGTTGGCCGGGATCGTGATCGGCAGTTGCTCAGTGTAGGTGCCGGTCTTGACAAAGATCGTTGCGCCCTCGCCGCATTGGGTGGTGGCGTACTTGATCGACTTGAACGGCGCGGCCATGTTGCGCCCGTTGGTCGGCGTGTCTTCGCCGTGCGGCGCGACATAGAACACCTTGTCGGACGCAGTCGCCCCGATCCAGTCGAGCGTCGTGCCGTCCTGCATGACGGTCAGCGACCGGCCACGGTCATCGGTGGCCAGCGCAGGCAGCACATCGGTGCTGCCCACGGCAAATAGCTCCCATCGGCTGGCATTCAGGTCGGCCGTGAACGTCTCGCCAGCGGTGTGATCGGTCTTGGCGATGTAGGCCGAGCCAACCCCGTCCTTGACAATATCGTCTTTCAGGTACAGGGTGCCGGTCGCCCATGTGCCACGCCAGCGGATGCCGCTGTTGAACTTCGCCCACTTGCTTGCGGCCAGATCCGTCTCGAAGGTCGTGGACGCATGAGGAGTCAGCGAGATGTAGGTGTTGCCCCCGTGGGTCACCACCTCGTCAATTGCGTACTGGGTCGCGGTAGCCCAGTTGCCCCGGTTCGCGTAGCCGGAAGTGATCTTCTGCCAAGTAGCGGTCACGGTCGGGTTCACGTTCGTGTTATCCGACAGCGCCCGGAACATCGAACCGCCATAAGTGACGGTCTGCCCAATCGTGTAGGCGGTGGCCGATGACCAAGTGCCGGTATGCTGGAAGCCCGTCAGAAACAGATCCCACTTGGACGTATCGGTTGGCAGCGCCGCCGTGGTGTTGACCTTAGCGCGGTAGATGTTGGAGCCGTAAGCCACCAAGTCGCCGGGCACGTAGGCGGTTGCCGCATTGAAGACCGACTGCGGCGAGATGCCTTCGACAAAACGATCCCAGTGCGTGGTGCTGGTCGGGTTGTTGCCGGTGGTGTCTATCTTGGCAATATAGATCGATGCGCCATAGACCACGACATCGTTTCGCTGGTACGCCTTGACTGCGCTGTACGTGCCTTCGTACTGGATGCCATCGACGAACTGCGACCAGAATGTCGCGTTCGGCGGGGTTTGCCCGACCGAGTCCTTGACCGCCACGTAGATCTTGCCGCCGTGCGCGACCCCGTCGCCAACACGGTAGCTGGTGTCGATGTCGAACACGCCCTTGAACTTGAAGCCTTCGACCATCAGCGCCCAGTAGGTGGTGTCGGTCGGCAGGTTCCCTGCGGTCTTCAGGCCAAAGGTGTAAACGTAAACGTTACCGCCGTACTTGACGATGTCGTTGGACTCGTAAGTGGTGGACGCGCTCCAATCCCCGGCGAAGTGAAACCGAAGCTTGCCCAGATCAATCAACTGTGTCATAGGAATTTCACCTGTAGATGTCCATTGGAACCCCACTGGAAGCGCACGGTGTCGCGGCTCCAGAACCATTGTTTGTAGTCGTTCGGATCAATCACGCCGTCTTGTGGGAGTGCGACAGGCGATCCGTCATTGATGATCTCGATGTTCAAACCACCGTCAGCGGGGTTCAGGCGAAACCCGTAGAACGTCTTGTCGGCAAGGTCAGTGCCTTCGTAAAAACCAGCCATCATGCGACTCCTGTAAGGATCGATGCGATGACATCGAATGCGTTGTCCAGTACGCTCTGGCAGACCAGCGCATCACCGGACTGCAGCACCATCTTGTTGCCCCGCATGACTTCCATGTTCTCGCCATTCCCGACACGCATGTCCTTGACGATGTACGCATCGCCTGCCGCCTTACGGATCGCGAGACTGACCGGCAAGATGCCGCCGGTTTTGTTCGCTAGGTTGCAGCCGATGAGGATCGCCTTTGTGCCGGCCGGGACGGTGTAGACAGCCACCTCGGACTCGCCGACGTTGCGGGCTACCGCGTTGATGAAGCTGGTCGCCATGCGTTATCCCAGTGCGATGGAGAGAACCAGCGCCACATCATTGGCCACCGGCTCAATCGAGTCGGCGACCTGCTGCAGTTCTTGGTTCAGGTTGATGAAGTTGGCGTCGATCTCCGCATTTGTCAGCGGAGCGCCTTTGGCCGTTGCGCCAACCTCGCGGGTAGTGATCTCAGCCATGCGTCACCCGTTAGCTGATCGTGACAGTCCAAGTGACCGTCAGTGTGTCGGCCGTCTGTTTGTTTACGACCGGGAAAACTGTCCGGCACAGCATCGTGCCGCCCGTGGCTGCATTGAACAGACCGGCCTCGGTGATTGCGCCTGTGGCGATGCCCGGCGAGAAGGTGGCCGAGTAGACAATCTGGTTCTCGCTGACCACCGTGGAGGAAAGCGCCACCCGTGCCAGTTGCGTCTGGACGCCGGTGTCTCCAGCGTCTGCGGCAGTGGTGCCGGAACCCACGGCCATATGCGACATCACGTCAACGGTTGCATCTTTCATGCGGCTGACGATGTAGTTCAGGCCAGTGGCCACCACGAGGTTTTTGACCTCGTGCTGCTTGACGTTGCCATTGGCATCGGTCAGCACGAAGTGGACGCGCCCTTGGGCGCTCACGTTTTCTTTAGCAAGCATCTCTCACCTCAAAAGTTGTAGGCAGTACCAACGTAGTCACGCAGGAAGTAATCCCCGTCCGCGTATTGCTGGACTGTGATCAGGCCGGATTCCGCCGTTACGGCCGCATCGTCGCGGGACTTGGTCGCTACCAGCGCGGAAAATTCAGCAGCACTGACGGCATCGGTCGCCGCCTTGATGGCAGCCAGTTGCGCGGCATCCGCCGCAGCAGCGGCATCGTTCAGCACCTTGGCCATCGACAGCGCAGCCAGTTCGACCGTCTGTGCCAGATCGGCCAACCCTTTAATAAAGCTGAATTGGTCGATCTGATCGACTGCGCCCATCGATTCGGTCGCCGGCTGGTCGGTGAAGCTACCGAAGTAAAACTCCTCGGTAAGCGTCAGAATTTCGCTAAACGACTTGGTGATCGTCACGCCCACCACATCGCTGACTGCTTGCGATTCCACGAACAGGCGGGCAAACAGCGACTGCAGATCGATAGCATCCATCGCCGCCACATGCGTGATGAACGACTTGGTCAGCGTGATCGTCTGGTCATCGTCAGCGCTTGTCTCGCCAAAGAAGTCATCCGTCGCATCCAGTTGCTCGGCAATCGCCTTGTGCAAATCCGCCACCGCGCTATCGGCCATAGCCTGTGTTTCGGCGAAATGCTTGGCCAGCGCTATCAATGCCGCATCATCGACCTCAACGTTGTCGTTAGCGGCCTTCTTTATTACCAGCTTGGCTAGATCATCGATGGCCGCCAACAGATCAACGAGCGGCTTATCTATTGAGGCCAGAACAGTCTCTGCCGTCGCGACCGATTCCTCGGCAGCCTTGTCGATGTTCGAGCGCAGCGCATCAGGGGCGTCCAGCGTTTCTGCTGCAACTTTTCCCAGAAGGGCAGTAAGGCTGTCGGTGGCATCCCCCAACGAAGCGAGCGCCTTGGTGGCTGACAGATGCGCTTGGTCTGTTGATGCAGCCGACTCGTTAAAGCGCCGGAACATCAAGAATTCCCCGACCTTGGCGGCAGCCGCCAGCAGCGCGGCCTTGACCTCGGTGCGCAGTCCGGCTGCGGACGCAGCCACCACCAGCGCCTGTGCGGCGACAGTAGCGCGGGCACGGAGGGTGCTCGCACTTGCAGCAACCCGCTGCGCCAGCGTGGTCTGTTTAGGCTTGCTGGCGTTGACCCGCGCCTTGGGGCGACTGCCCTTGGGCGTGGCCTTCATTTAGAAGTCCGCTCGGAGCTTGAACTTGAGCGTGTCGTAGACGGTCTGAGTCGTGGCGTCTGGGAACGTGATCTCAATCTCGCCCTCATAATCACCCGCATCTACATTTAGGTCGTTTGCGCCCCAGACAAATACGACTCGTCCGCCACGGCCGGCAGCGTCATACGGCTCGGCGTAGTTGATCGACCCATCATCTAACTCCTGCCCGGTTAGCAAGTTACCCACCAGTGTGGTGAGCACGACATCGGAGCCAACGGCGCGAAAGCGCATTCGCACAGTTGCGCCGGCAAGGTTGATAATGCTGCCGTCTTGTTCATCGGTCAGGACGCACTTGATCTGCGGTCGCGTGTCGCCCTGTACCAGTTTGATTTTCTCTGCCATGTCAGGAAGTCCTAGATACGGCGCATCCGCACCGACAGATCAGCGCGAACGCGACCCCGCGTTGCCTGTTGACGGGCAGCGTTGAGTCCGATTTGGAAACGGGCTTGGTGAAGGGGTGCGGCTTGGGGATTGGCGTAGGCTTTGCCGGGCACCAGTTGCAATCGTGCGATAGCGCCCGACGCAATCGGCTCGACCCAGTCTTCGTAGAGAAAATCCTCGATGGCCGAGGAGGATCGGGTCGGCACCAGCGCTACGCGCATTGTAATACTTCTCGCAAGGGTTTGATCCGGAATTGGCAGTAATGAGAAACTTACGTCGTTCTTCTGTATCAGATACCTCGGCGGCGCATACGCGGTGGTGTGGCCGCCGATCTGTGCGTTATAGACCGCCGGGTCACTGACCTCATCGGGCGCGACCGGGATCAGCTTCTGCCCTTTGAACCAAGCGCTCATGATCTTGTAGACGCGCGTCTGCGACAGGGGCGACTCCAAGTCGTAGTCCGCCAGCTTGGCTACCACTGTCACCGGGTCGTGGTCAGCCTGCAGGATCAGGGACTCCTTGCAAAACTGGATCGCTGAATCACGGATCGCTTGGGTGGCGACGATCTCCGGACAGCCCGGCACATCCGGCAAGACGCGGGGGAAAAACGCTTCGTAGTCGGTCATTACACGCTCCCGGCTTGCATCGCCGCTGCATCAGGGGTTGCCCCCTTGTTGTGGAGCTCAGGGGAGAACGCCACATCGGTCTTGGTCTTGGCACCCACCAGCGCCGTAAACAGGGACAGATAGTTGCTGGCCAGCGCCGCATTCGCGCCGAACTCCGCATCCTTGCTGTACGCCCGGTACGCGACGTAGTTGACCAGCGCATCCAGATACATGTCCGGCACCTCAAGGGTGGCGGTGGTCGTGGTCACGGCGGCGGGGATCTTGCTGTAGAACAGTTCGACCTGTGTGTTGGCGACCGCTGGTGGATACACGTAGAAGTACGCCTTGTCGCGGCCGTCGTACACGTAGTGGCGGATCGTCGCCGAAGCCGTCGCTGCATGCCAGTTCGGAGCCATCGACTCCAGCGCATCGCGCTCGACGTAGGTGATCCCGCGTCCCGGTGCGCCAGTGGCCGACAGGTTGCGCGACACCTCGAACAGACGCGAACAGTCTGCAGGCAGCGTCTGCCGGGTGCCGGCCACCAGCGTGACCGCCTGACGGACGCCACTGGCATCCGGGCGCACCATCGCCAGCGCCCGCTGGCCATCGGTCAGCCACGACAGCAATTCGTCATTCGACCAGCGAACCGCGACCGTATCGTTCAACAAGATACGGATACGGTTCAGTACGTCGGAGGCAATCATTGTTTACCTTTCACCACAGGTGCTTACGCGCCCAGTGGTTTGCACTGAACACATCGTCCTTGGTCGGATTACCGTTCTTGTCCTTGATGCCGGCGGATCGGGCGAGGTAGTTCTCGCGGCGCTTCGGATCTTTGTGCTGCGTGTAGTCTTCCATCCCACGCAGGCCAAAGCGCACCAGCTTCACCTCGTCGCCCTTCTTGGCCAGCACCATCTTCTTTTCTTTCGCGCCCTTCGGCGCATCCACGGGCTTGTTAAAGCCGGGGAACTCATGGCCGCGATAGACGAGCTTGCCGCCCTCTTTCTTGATGTTCGACGCTTTCATCGCTACACATCGCTGTCGCGGTGAAGCACCACCGAGATCTGGTCGCCGGCATTGATCAATTCGTCGGTCGGCGACGGTTTCGCTTTCTTGGACTTCGGCTTGTCGGCAGGCTTCTCCGGCTCGACTTCTTCGTAGGTGCCCAATGCCAGCAGCGATTCATCGAAGACCACGACGCGGCCGGTGCGTTTATTGCGCAGATACTTCATCGATGTCCCAGTAAAAAAGCCACCCCCGAAGGGGTGGCATCAAAGGGGCGGAGGACGCCCCACAGGGAGATTAGCCCTTGACAGCAACCATGTTGACCAGCGCTTCCGGCTTGATCACGTTGTAGCCATAGACGTTCAGGCCACGAACGATGTTGCCGAACGTGCTTTGAGCGCGGATGGTTTCAACGTTGGTCATCTGCGAGGCAAACGTGATGGCGTCCTTGGTGCCGGCCATCAGGAACGAGTCGCCATCGGCGGTCTTCGGCAGGTTGTTCGACACGTACAGCGTGAAGCGGTCGATGTTGCCGATCTTGCCGGTGCGCAGGGTGGACTGGCTGTCGCCGGTCAGGTAAGCCTGACGCAGTTCCGAGCCCTTGATCATCGCGGCCATCCACGACGGGATCACCAGCCAGCGGCCAGTCTCCGGCACGTTCTGCTCATCGAGCACTTGGCCAGCGTCGAGGATCAGGTCGAGTACGTTCGACTTGGTCACAGCACGCGGTGCAGCGTCGGTGCCGAGGTTGATGTTCGCCGAGATGGCACCAGCGGTTGCGCCCTTGTTGGCGGCAGCAGCGCTTGCCTTCACGCCGTTCAGAACGTCGAAGTCGATAGCGATCTTCATCTGCTCGGTCGCGTCATTGGTGAACATATCCATCAGCTTGACATCGGCTTGGACGGCATCGACGTCATCGAGAACAACGGCGAAATACTTGCCCTTGTCGATCAGCAGTTCAACCGGCGCGGAATCCGGCACCTGATTGGTCAGGTTGTCGCCTTTCGCGTAGTTGTTGATGGTGATCGTCGGGATCGTGCGGATGTGGATCTTGTCGCCCTGACCCTTGATCTCGCCTTCCCAGTCGGTGTTAGCGATCTCGGAGAAGACGCTGGTGCGATAGAACTTCGCCTGCAGTTTGCCCGACCAGATCTCGGGGATGAAGTTGCCGCTGTACTGGGTGCGGCCAGAAGCTACGGGATAAGCCATTTGATTACCTCACAAAATAAAAAACCCGCTCGATGGCGGGTTCGCAGTTGGTGTGTTTGCGGGTCATCGGATTCGACCCTCGATGGATGCTGCTTGTATTTCCGCCTCTATGGCGATGGCGTCCTTGTCCTCAACCAGACCACGGCGCACCCGGTCATAGAACTCAGCGATCTCCGAGCGCAGCCAGACCTTCTTGGACGGCGGCGTGTTCGGTGCTTGCTTCGTGGTGGGTGCGACTTGCTGTTCGAGGGCTTGGCTGCTATTCGCCGCCCACGAGGACGTTGTCTTCTTAAACGCGCTGAAGAACTTCGCGGTGCGAGTGGCGTCACGCGCCTGTTCGGCTCGGCTTAACAGCGTCTGTCGCGTTTCCCCGGTAAGCTCGTCTACTTCTTCGAGCCACTTCAGGAATTGCGCGTCTTCGTTCAATAGCTCCCAGTCGGGAACCATCTCGGTCAGCGACTTGAAGAAGTCCTGCGACACCTTGGAGGTGGTCACTGACTTGACCGATTCGATCTCCCGCTTGAGCTTGTCGATCTCGGACTGCTTGCTCGCCAGTTCTTCACGGGCGATGCGGCGGGCGACATCGATCAATCCTTCGCCGTACTCCTCGATCTCCTCTGGCTTGACCAGTGGCTCGGCGGGCTTGGCGTTCTTCATCTCCTCTAGCTGTTCCTCAAGGAGTTGAAGGCGGGACTTCAGGTCACGGTTCTCTGCCGAGAGCCGGGGCACTTCCGAGTTGTACTTGCCCTGCAAAACCTTGTAACGGTGTTCAATCGCATCCTCTTGCGGAGGCGGCGCTGAGTCGTTCGGTTCGGCCGGGGGTTCGGACGATTGCGTAACAGAGTCAGTGATCTGTTCGTTGATCGTCACAGCCGGTGGGCTGTCCTCGGTGACGGGTTGCTGCTGTCGCAGCATTTCTTCGTGTAGTTGGTTAGCTTTTTCTTCAGCTTCCAGTACAGCGCGGGGGAGAGACATTAGTTGCTCCGTGAGCCGATACGGTCGCAGCCGAGCCTCGCGGTGTTCGGGCGATTCGATACGGTGTTCATCGGGGGTTGCTGGTTAACGAGCCAGCCTCGTTGTGGCGTGAAGCCACGTAGCCAACAGACTGTCGGCTACCGCGATTTGTGGTGGATGTCCGGCGCTTTGTCGAACATCTCGATTAGGTCGGCCACAGCCTGTGCCGCGCCTTGGTGCCAACGGGAGAGCGTGTCATCCCGCTGGACAGCCGAAGTCGCGTACAGGTGTTGCAGTGCGTCCTGTAGGTACTTCTCGAAAACAGGGAACTCCGGGTGGGAGCGCAGCGCATTAATCGCCGCCCACCCGCGTAGGTCAGGACGGTCGAGCATTACTTGGTTTCGCCCCGGTACTTCTTCATCTGTTCGGCGCGGGTGGCTGCCTTCGCAGGCGCGGGCTTGACTTCTTTCTTGCCGGACTTGAGCGCTGCCGCCCAGTCCTTGATGTCGCGCCCGGTGCGCGGTGACGACCACGGCACACCCTCGTCCATTGCCGTCCTCGGCATCTGGAACGTGTACTCGTCCATCTTGAAACCCTTGATGCCGCCAGCGGCGTTGCGCTCGATGCCCGGTGCCTTCACGTAGTACGTGCTGCGCTTGGGCTGCTCGTCCTTTGGCGCATCCGCCGCCTTGGCAGGAGCGGCTGCCGGCTTGGCCTCGTCCTTTGCGACAGGCTTGCGCGGCGGGCTGTAGTTTGAGGTGGCGTTGTTGGCTGCCGGCTCCGGCTTGTCCTTGGCTGGCGCGGCGGGCTTCGGTGCGGCCTTCTTCGGCGTGGCGATCTTGCCCTCGACGGCGCTCGGCGCGGCCGGCGCTTGCGCCTTCCAGCCAGACGCGATGCCGACCTTGCGACCCTCGACGCCCATGTCATCGCGCACTTCCATTTTCGGCTCAGGCACGGCTTCCGCCTTGGCCGACTCCTTGTTAGAAGATTCGGTAGTTTTCCCCGCGAAGTAAGTCTTGTCGCCCGTGGCGGCGCGACCCGCATCCTCCGTCTTGGCGCGGCCGGCACCGAAACGGTTGTACGCTTCCGAGCGCGGGTCATCGATGTTGCCCATCTTGATGCGCTCGAAGAAGCCGACCTTTTCATCCTTCGACAGATCGAGGCCACGCTTCTTCAGCGCCTCCTCATCGACCTCGCCGCCATCGGCAAAGCGCGGGATCTGTTTGACCGGCTTGGCCTTGGGCTTGTCGTGGACGCAGCCACCCATCGGGTGCGTCGGTGCGGCGATCTTGCTGTGCAGGCTGCTGGTGCCAGCCTTCAGTTTCGTGTGCATCGAGGACGGCGCAGACGCACCGGCCTTCTTCATGTTCTCGCGTACCCACTTTGGAACTTCTGCCATCTCGCTCTCCTTAGCCCATCTTCTTGGCTTTGTGGGTCGCTGCCCGCTGGCCGCGCATCGGCAGTTTCGCCATGCCGCCATTGGCCATCTTCTTGCCGTGCATCGCCGCCTCGTGCGCCTTGACCTTCTTGTCGGCCACAGCGGTCATCATCTTCTTGTCCTGCTTGGCGTCACCGTGCTTGACCTTGCCGCCATCGGCGTAGCCGGCCGGGATCACGCCCTTCTTTGCCTTCATCTTCATTCAGTCCTCACTGTTGTGGCTGCACGATATTCATCGGCTCCGGTGCGGTATCACCGGCCATGTCGGTCGTTTCAGGCGCAGAGATTTGCGGCTGCATCTGTTGCATCTGTTGCTGCTGCATCGCCATTGCGATCTGTTTGTTCTTGAACTTCATCGCCTCCGGTGCCGGGACGATCTTGTCGGTGTCCATCTGCAGACCCTTGGCCAGTTCGCGCAACAGGTAGGCGCGACCTTCCGCCCCAATGATCTGCAGATCGACCGGGTTGGCCGTCGCCGCCAAGAACTCGTTGCGGCGCAACTGGATCTGTTCCTTGTGGATCAGCCCCATCGCCCCCTTGGCCACGACCTTGAAGTCGCCTTTGATCATCGGATCGGGGTGGTACATCATGTTGTGGACGTAGAAGCGCGACACGACCATCTGCACCACGCGGTCGATCATCGTGATCGCCGACTTGATGCCCTTGGCAGCGTTATCCATCAGCATCGACAGACCCGACGCCGTGCGGCCTGCGCCGGAAGCCCCTGACCCCGACCCATAGATGTAGTTCGGGATGCCGGTCACTTCATCGGCCTGACGCTGGAACTGGCTGTAGATGCCCATCAGTTCGGCCGCTTTCAAGTCCGGCTGGAAGAAGCGCACCCCCGGCTGGCCACCGCCGGTCTTGTCGCTGGTGGTCTGCCAGATCTTCCACGGGTACATCTGCGTCAAGTCTTCGCCGTCCGGCAGGCGGTCGATGACCACCTCAACCTGTGGCCCCGAGCCGATACCCATGTTGTTGGCCAGCGAACGGGCGGCGGCGTTGCACATCATCTGCACATCGCGCATGACTTCTGGCAGTGCTGTACCCCAGACCGCGCCGGGGATCGTGCGCCATGACGCAATCTCATACGGACGCTGCCCCAACGGATCGGGATTGATGACGGCCTTGATCACGAAGCTGCCGATCTGCCACGCATTGATCTCGTAGGTCTTGGTGGGCTCGACATCCTTCATCCCCCACTCGGCCAGCATGTCGCCTTGGACAGATCCCCAGAACTCCAGCGCCTCAATGACGTTGTCTTGGTACAGACGGGAATGCGGCTTTCCTTCGAGGTTGTCCCTCTGCTGGTCGCCGTACTCCATGTAGCGGAAACCCTTGTGGCCGTACTGCTCGATGACCTGATCGATCTCGTCATCCGAATAGCCCGGCACCCCTTTCATCGACTCCAGCACCTTGATCGTCAGGCGGTGGCGCTGGATCAGGTAGCCGTCATCGACACCCGACGCATTCGGCGACGGGAAGAAGTCATACGGCGACACGCGCTCGACTTCGCGGAAGAAGTCATTGACCACGACCGGCGCAAAGTTCGCACCCCATGTCAGGCGCTTCTTCTTGCGCACAGTCGGCGCTTTCAGGATCGCGGTGGGGTAGGTGACGAAGTCATCGATGAAGTCTTCCATCGCACGGGTGAAGCCGCCTTCGGTCAACTGGTCTTCGATCACATGGTGCATGCGGCCAGCGGTTTCCTTGGCCTCCTCCTTCATTCTCAGGAGGATCGTGTCATGCACTTCCTGCATCCGCTGGCGGAACGCTTCCGGGTGGATCTGTTGACCCGACATCAGGAACTGCTCCGCCTCCATGCGCACGAAGTCGATGATCGACATCTTCACTTCGGGAGGAAGGCTCGGTTCGTTGGCCGGCTCCAGACCAAACAGATCGTCGTTCTGCAGCATCACATCCGTGATCCACGACCGGGCTGCCGAGCACTTCACATCCGTGATCATCATGTAGATGTCCGAGCCCCCGGTCATCGCGATCTCGGCCGCATGATCCGGGTCGTACTCGCCACGACGTTGACGCTCGCACTTCAACAGACGCTCGGTGATCGTTTGCTTGGCGAACTTCGCCTTGTTCCAGCAGGACGTAATATGGCCGGACAGACCCGACGCCAGCAGGTCGGAGTTGTCCATCCCTTCCGGGGAGACAGTAGATACGTCGGCTTCGACGGGCGGCATCGCCTGATATACAGCAGTCATTTACGTCCAGCCCTTTGCAGAGGTTTTGGCAATCGACCGCGCACGGACAGTCTTGCCGCCAGACCGTGCTTTCAAGCACAGGTACTGCAGCGCGTCGTGCGGGTGCGAATACTTGTCTTTCACCGGACGGTCGCGGTAGCGCTCGCCCGCCACCTTCAATCGTTCATAGCGGTAGCCGCCCAAGAAACCCTTGCGCAGCATCCGGCAGTTCGGGGACAGCACAAAGCCTGCCTCACCGCCTGCCAATCTGTTCAGGAAGAACGCCACGGATTCACGGCGCGGAATAAAGTCGTTGGTGTCGGCCGGCTCGGACGCGATACCAATCTCCAGCAGTTCTTGGAAACAGGTGCGCTCATCGGTCTGCGAACGGTTCACGCCCGCCGGGTCGCCGACCGATTCAAACCGGCAGCCTGCGTACTTGTTCATCAACAGCGGTTTGACGATCTCGGCAGCGAACTGCCTGATCCCCATGTCCTCGGCGATCAATTCGTCCAGTATCAGCAACTGGCCTTTGGCCGAGATCTGTCCAATGATGCAGGACGGCGTTAATCCAAAGTCCCAACCGAGATAGACCGGCAACTGTCGGTTCGGCTCGATCTCGTCATCGGTGACATGGATCTTGTCGTTGTACTCCGGGTAGACAGGCTTGCCGTCAGCGGTCGTGCCGTACTGACCCAGAATGAAGATCTTGATCCAGTCATCGGTTTTGCCTTCGACCATCCGCAGGTAATAGTCATACCCGCCGGGGAGGTTGAAGACGTTTTCCGCTTCCGGGTTCGGCACGTACTCGACCGACTCCTCGTGCTGGACGCGCAACAGACCGCCGGGCTGGTCGAAGAACTCAAAGCTCGCCGGCCGGTCTTCCTCGGCCAGCTTGTACCACCAGTGATCATCGTCCGGGGGGTTCGTGTCCAGAATCACACACGGGTGGACACACCCGCCGCCGTGACTCTTGGCCGGGAATCGCCCGACCCGCTGCGTGACCATGTCGAACACTTCGCGTGGCACTTCAGACGCTTCGTTGATCCACGCGCCGGTCAACTCCAATGACCTGAGCTTGCCGGTTTCGGACGCCTTGTCCAACGCGATGAAGATCACTTCCAGATCCAACCCATTGCCGTCGCCGCAGTCCTTGATCCTGAGATTACAAGTGATCGGTGCATCCCACTTGATCGGGGCAAGGTCGCTGTTGACCCAGTGCTCCCATGTCTTGATCGTCGTGGACTTCAGTTCCGGGTAAGTGTTACGTATAACCGCCCACCGGGCTTTCCTCATCCCGTTGAACGGCGTCTGCTTCAGGCTGTGGCGGACGATCTCCATGCAACAGGTCGAAGACTTGCCGCTACCCACTGGCCCCTTGATCCCTCGGACGAAGGCTTCGGAGCGATGGAAGGCCGCCGCGACCTTACCCGGCGGTCGGTACTTGATCGTCTGGTTGTTCATCAGGGAAGGTGGTGTCGATCATGAAGACCACTTGCTTCTGATCGACTTCGTGTTTGATGGACGCGAGGTTCGGCAGCGACTTGTCGAGCAACATCTCGATTGCCTTCAAGCGGGTGCCGGTCATCTTCACGTTCTTGTTGCCCAGTGCGTAGTCATGCAAGACATTCAGCAGTGAACTGGTTTGGATTCGCTCACGCACAGCAGCAGCGTGTTCTTCACGCAGTTGTTGCGCTCGCTTGCTGACCGGCGCGGCTTTCTTTGCAGTAGCCATCGTCGTATCAATGAAGTTGGGGGAGCGACCCGTATCGTGGGTCAGTCGGCACCGTCACGCCGCTGGAGAACAAAGCCCTGAAGGGCAGCGCCGATGCTGCGGCAGTTAGACCCCACTGGCCGCTGGAGGCCATGAGTTGCATTGTTGCAGGGAGAGTAACCCGCTGATCCAGCAATACACAAGGGGGTTTGTCGGAATTGACAAGTTATTGCGAAAATTTGTCAGACACGGGACTCCAATATGCCCCCCCCGGTATCCCCTCGCCGGCCACCCCTGACCCCGACACCCCCGGTCGCGACTCCGCTAGTAGCGGATAGACGGATAGCGGGTACCGGCACGGGGGCGTACAGGACGGGCGAGCGCATGGAGGGCGACGAAAAGGCGAACCCGGAGGGGACTGCGCGTGTGATGGGGAGATAGACAGAGGCTCAGGCACCCCCACCCCCTCGCGCCCGGCCACGCCCACCCCCACCCACCCCCGGCGCAGGCGCGTTGGCAGCCGCAACGGATACGCAATCAGGTGCATTCCCGCATGGATGCTGGCTTTTCAGCCGGTGTGTGTACTCGGATGTGCCCTCATCAGGCCAAAGGCCAGTGCGCATGCGGGTTGTGCGGGTGCTCGGGACGCCTGCGGACGGGTCTGCCGGGCGAAAACTTCGTTTTTCCTGCGCCAGACCGCGTGTGACTGACTAACCCCCTGTTTTCGTCTGTTCTGTTTCCCTTTGCCGTCAACGACTTAGCGCCGCCAAGGTGCGCGTGAAAGCTTCGCTTTTGCGTGTCTCTGCTTATGCGTGAGGGGAAGCCGGGAAGGCCGGGATCGCTGGTTGCCGGCGATACCCTCACTTTCCCCTGCCAAACACAAGCCGCATCAACAGATTCCGGCCTTTTTCACAAGCGAATTTGACACAGCATCAAGGGATCGATTAGCTTTGAGATCAGGCAGCGACAACTGCCAGCCGCGAAAAGGCCAGCGGGATAGAAGCAGGCCGGAGGCGCAAGGCATAGAGGGCTGCACCGCACGTCGGGATGACGTAGCGAGTAGCAGGCAGGGCGGATGCCCCCACGTAACCCCTTCGAGATTCGACGCCAGACCACTTTGACCCGGCTAAGTCCACAGCCGGCGAGTGCGAGGGAACGCCGCGAGGCGGAACACAGACGGACTGTCCCGTCCGGTTCGCAAGGATGCCGACTCACCCAATCCTGCCGGCGCAACACGCCAATGCCTGACGCATCACCGCACCGTCGCTGGTGCGTCAGGTGTGGGCGACTTGCCCAAGCACGTAACTCACCCTCACTCACCCCTGAAGGAGATCCCCATGCAAATCCGCGAAACACTCATGCAACTGCCCAAAGGCAGCATCCTGTCGCTGTTCGGCGACCTGAACGGCACCGGCAAAGCCGGCTTCGACCACGAACGAGCACGTAAGGCCGACTGCGTGGACAAGCTGATCGAGGAATTCGGCGTTGTTCGTGTCGCCGAGGCGCTCAAGCGCCAACCCGCCACGGACTACGCTGGCGAACCGTCGTTCGAGCTCACACCGCCCCCGGCGGCACCAAAACCGGCGACCAGCGCCCCGGATGTCAACGCCCTGTCGCAACAGATCGCTGGACTGTTCGCCACGCTGGCGACGTCCGCCGTGAACGAGGATCGGGTTCGCGAAATTGTGAACTCGGCGCTCGAAGCATCGCCCCGCGTTGTGATCGATGTGAAGCGCCCGGACGGCACCACGTACACGCCGAGCGGCCATGTGCGCCCCGAATTCGCTGCCGTACTGGCCGATGCGGCAGACGGCCTGAATATCTCGCTCGTCGGCGCTGCCGGCTGCGGCAAAACCCACTTCGCTCACCAGATAGCGGAGGCGCTTGGCCGCGAGTTCGCCAGCATCTCTTGCACGGCTGGCATGAGCGAGAGCGAGATCAAGGGCTGGCTGCTGCCGATTGGAGAGAACGGCAAGTTCGAATATCTAGAATCCGATTTTGTCCGCCTGTACGAGAACGGTGGAGTGTTCCTGTTCGATGAAATCGACGCAGCGGATAGCAACACCCTGCTATTCATCAATCAGGCATTGGCCAACGGCGGATTCAACCTGCCGATTCGGCGCGGCGCGACTCGCGTCAAGCGTCATCCAGACTTCGTCTGCATCGGTGCGGCCAATACCTACGGCACCGGCGCAAACATGACCTACGCCGGCCGGGAGCGCTTGGACGAGTCCACCATCGACCGATTCCGCGCTGCGACCTACGAGCTCGACTACGACACCGCTTTCGAGCAGGCCGCAGTCGAACCGTCCCTGCTGGCGTGGGGCTGGCATGTCCGGGATCGCATCAAGGCTTGCAAGCTCTCCCGCGTCATGTCCACTCGCTTCCTGCTCGACGCAACCAAGCAGATGAAGCGCGGTAAATCGCTGGACGCGATCAAGGCAACCTTTTTCACCGGCTGGAAGGCCGACGAACGCAGCAAAGTGGAGGGTTAACCGTGCATCACACCATTACGGAAAGCGGCAGCAAGCAGACGGTGACGATCCTGTGGGATTCCGTGACCGAGCCAACCAAAGCGGCACAACAGATTGCCGATGAGTTCCGCCGCACGACAGCGGTCGAGTATGCGACCGGCAAGCGCGGCGGTTCCGAGAGCAGGGACAAGGCCAAGCGCGAACGCTGGCTCGGAGCGCCTGACTTCGCAACGCTCAAGAGCCGCCTAGAAACAGGTTGGCCAGAGGGTGTCGAACGATTGATGAGGCTGGCCGTGCGCGAGATTGAAGCGACCTCGATCCGCCGTCGCCGGGTGCGTGGCGATCAGGGCGACGAAATCGACATGCAGGCCGTCTACCGTGGCGACCTGTCCCGAGCATGGACACGGACTCGCCGGCAAAACCGCACCGGCACCCGGCAGGTAAACATCGTCTGCAACCTCGGTGCCAGCGCCAGCACGGATTCTGCGGAACTGTTCTGGCGTGGTGCATCCGCCTTGCGGGTTGCGGCAGCGCTAACTGAGGCAGGCTACACGGTGGGCATCTATGCCGGGGAATGCGGCCGTGACTCGGATGAGAGCGGCAGCGTGACGGTTGCCCAGTTTGTCGAGATCAAAGCACCCGACAGTCCGCTCGACATGTCGGCACTCGCAGCAGTTACCTGCATGCCGGGATTTTTCCGCACCAGTCTGTTCGGCGGCATTGTTGTCGGCTGCGACATGGTAGGCAAGAACGCCTGCTACACCCTTGGCCGCGCCGATCACAACCTCGCACCTTACGCCGAGAGCATCGGCCTGACCGGCTGCATCTATCAGCCGCAGATCGATGACGAGCAGTCCGCAGGGCAGTGGATCGAAGCCGCACTCTCACAGGTGCAGAACGAATCCCTGCCGCTGGCTGCGTAATCCAACAGATCCAACAGACCGGGGCGGCGGAACCGCTCCGCCCTACCCGTGAGCGTAGCGAGTCTGCGCTGACGAGTAGCACCCGCTCACTCACCTAGCGGCAAGTCGCCGCAACTCACGAAGGAGAACACACGATGGACAAATACGCAGAGATGGAGAGGTTGGCAGCATGGTTTTGCGGCTCGCTGGTCGAGGCCGAGCGCCCGGACGGAACGACGTATTACACGCTGCTCGACGGCGCTCCCGAGTGGATGCGCGATCTGTGCAGGGAGGCGCACGGCGACATGATGCCCGACGATACCCGCTACCGGATGATCCGAGAGGCGGCGCAGATACTGACCGAGCATGACGCCTGCCATTGGGATGATTCGATTGGCGAGATGGCGGACAGTATCGTTGATATCTACACGTCCAGCTTGGCGCGATGGATGGCGTCACACCTGCTCTTTGCCATCGAACGGGGGCTAGATGATTGAACTGACCGTCGAGCGAGGACTCGTGTCCTTGTCTGAGGCGGCGCGTCTGCTCGGTGTCACCCGCCAACGGGTGCATCAGCTATGTAAACAGGGGGCGTTAGCAGGCGCGGCGCTCATGGATTGCGGGGATGGCAGGACAGCTTGGGTCATCCCCCGTCAACAGATTAAAGAACGCATCTCACGAAAGGAAAAACAATGAACGACTTTGCCAAGGCACCCGACGTTAAAAAATACTACCGCGCCTATCTCACCAAGGAAGGGCAGCGCTTCACGCTGGAGTTCCGGCACGACTCGATTGATCTGGCCGCGATCCACGCCAAGCTGTTTGCCAAGATGGATGGGTACACGGTAGAGGAGGTCGAGTTCGCCGGCTACGTCCAGCCGCAACAGATGGGTCAATACAAGGAGGTCGCATGAAGAACGTCATCTATGAGCAGCACATCACTATACCCGGCGAGACAGACGATGAGGGTGATCCGCTGGTTGTACATATCCTGCTGACGCAAGAGGCCAACGGGTTAGCTATCTGGCGCTGCTGGAATTTCAAGTCCATCTGCATCGAGTTCGACCTAGTAAGCAACCGTAACACCATGATCGAAAGGGCTGTAAAGATGGTCGATAGCGAACGCAAAAGAGCCGCTTATAAATATGGCGAAGGCAAGGAGGTCGCATGAGCACCGCAATCAAGCCGGCCGCACGGTACGAGTACGTGATCCGCTACTCGGTCGAGATCTGTGCCATCGCCGACGATCTGGGTGAGGCCGAGGACATCGCATGGCACAAGCTCACCAAGATCGTGAACACAGGCGACAAGCAGGACGAGGTCGATGTCCGGGTCATCGGGAAATTCCTCAACCAACCCGAAGGCATGGACGATTAACGTCCTGCCAGCTATCCTGTCTGGCGTTGCCGGACAGTTTCATTATTGCAACAGAAAGAGAAGGAGAGCTCTATGAGCCACAAAATAAAGATTGAAGTCGAACTCGATGATGAGTTCTTGGAGGATGTGTTGACCACGGCGGTCGAGGGAGGCACGAACTACTGGGCGAAGGTCGATCTCAACAAGCGCGACCCTGAGACGCTGCGCTGTATCGAGATCACCTTCTATGATGCGGAAGCAGACAGCCCGAACGACGAGAACTTCCCGCCGATGCTGGTCAACGCTGAGGTCATAGCGCGTGGCATCCAGCGCATCCTTTCCACCGGCCTTGTCAATGACCAAATTTACGATTGCGTCAGCAAGGGCGTCAGAGAAAACGACGCCGGGTACATCGATGCAGAAGCTGCCGACTGCATCGTGCAGGCTGCGTTGTTCAATGAGATCGTGTACGGCTGATTGCCGTACCAGAGAGGGAGGCTCACATGGCAATCATCACCCGCAGCAGCTACAGCAAACGAGAGATCGATCTGTCCGGCGAACAGGGCAATGCGTATTACCTGCTCGGGGCGGCAAGGAATCTTGGAAAGCAACTCGGTTGGGCAGAGAGCACGATCGATCTGGTCTGCGATGACATGAGGTCGCACGACTACGAACACCTGATCGCTGTGTTTGACAAGCACTTCGGCGAGATCGTTGACCTGATCCGCCCCATCCCCATCGACGATGACGATGAGGATTGACTACTGCTCCAACTCAAAGCCCCCGGCTGTGAACAGACTATCGTGCAGCGCATGGATCGCCCTCAGTTGCAGCGGCATCCATGCGCGTAGCACCGATCCCCGCCAGTCACACACCTTCCTGTAGCTCACCCCAAGCTCTGCCGCAATCGCCCGGATGCTCGGACGCCTCGTCGCCCAGTGACAGAGGATGATCTGCAGCGTCCGCTTGTCCGGCACACTCTCACACAGGCTCGGCCACAGGTAGTCCGCCAGTTCGCGGATCGCCTGTGCCCGATCCCTGCCCTTCCCGTACATCGCCAGCACCGACGTTCGTTCGGCCACGCCCAGTCTGTTCACATGGTTGTGGATCATCGCCGCCTGCGCATGCAGGTCAGTCGGCGACAGCGAGTCCTCTCCCGTCCCCCGCACCCGGAACAGATCCATCCGAGAATACTCAGCCCGCTCTGATATGTTGAAGCTAAACCGAACTGCCTGCTCCGCGCTGGTGAACTTCATCTATCCCCCTGCTTTCTTCCTTCGCTCGTACCGCTCATGATCCTGCCGGCACTCGATGCCGCAAAACAGCGCGGCCTTCGGCGCTGGCTCCTCGCACCACAGGCAAAACCCGGTCGGCTGCAGGCGCTTGGCATTGGCATGCGCCCTCAGTGCCATCGCCAGTTCCGCCTCCATCTTGTCGCCTGCCATGTCTGCTTCGTCACTCATACCCACCTCGTGTCCCGGTACACCCGCACTGACAAGCCGCCGCAACTCACGGGTTCGCCCAGTGAGATCGTCAGCTTCGTCACCATCCGGTCGTTCACAAAACAGACGCCCTGCAAGGCATCCAATACGACCTTCTGGGCATTGTCCAAGTCCAGCCGGCGTACCCGCAACCACCAATGTGGGTCTTTCTTTTGCCGCCGCTCCCAGTCGGCCGGCAGTACCGGGTGCAACTCCATCCGCACCACGACCGGCTCCTCGAACAGATCCACGCCGGCTTCAGTAAACGTCTGTTGGGTTATGTCGCGATAGGTATTGGCCTCGGCGCTTCTCACCATCCGGCCACGGAACGACCGCCAGTAGCGGTTAGCTGACGGCGGGTACGGCAAGAGGATCGGCTCAGTCATCGATGACCTTCGGCTTGCGGCCACGCTTCTTGGGTGCCGACTCAATGGCAATGCGCTCCAAGCACTCGCCGACCACTGTCTCGCTCGGCAGCGCGACCACATCGCAGCCCATGCCCATGACTGCCGACTGCCACTTGCCTGTGCGAGCATAGTTAAAGATCGGCACCCCCACCATCTCGTCGCCGTGCTTCTGGTGCGGACGGATGAAGACGGTTTCGGGATGGGTGCAGCGCCCCTGCTCCTGCATGTGGGCTTTGTACTTCGGGGTGCAGTCACGGCAGAACTCCACCTGTAACCGGGACGCGCCGTTCAACTGGCGCACCGACAGACGCCACGCCACCACGTACTCCCGCCACTCACCGTGGGATCGGAAGCACGGCGGCGCTTCCATTGATGCCCATCCGTTCTCGACGCACTCGGCGAAGACCGCATCGATGCTGCGCTCCTGATGCTTGCTACAGCAGCCATACATGCCGGCGTCCTCCATGCACCCCGGCACCCGGCAGCGCCGGCCGGACAACCCCAAGAACAGATCAACCGACATCGAGCCTCCCGCAAGCAACGGCTTGAAGCAACGTCCAACAGACATGTTCGTACTGGGTGCCATGCTCGTCCTCCCATTTGGCGGCGTCGTGGTGGATCGCATCGTGACAGGTGCGGCAGACCGGGATTACCCAGTAGTCCGGCACCTTCGATCCCATCGCCCGGTTCTTGGTGTTCGTGATGTGGTGAGGATCATCGGCTGGAGCGCCGCAGCCGCAACAGACCAAGCGCTTGACCCAGTCCATATACTTGCGATCTTCGATGCGCCCTACGTATCCCGCCTGCATCGCCTGACGGAAGGTCATGTAGGGCGGGATGGGTTTTTTCATTCTTCTGACACCAGCGATTTCCAAAGAACCTTCGGCGATCCATTGGATGACCGCGCCTTGGCGTAGCCAACGGGACAGATCGTGCCGTCACGCTTGGCTGCCTGAACCACGAATCCCCATGCGCGAGAGTCTGGCGCATCCGGTACGCCAGCGCTGTGCGCGAACACCCGAACGTCCTCGATTAAGAACGGGCGCTGCCCGCGCAGTTGGGCGAATCGATACAGTGCTGCGCCAGCCTGTGTTGTCCAGTCGCCCTCGACGCGGTCAGCGTGCATGGCTGCTGCCAGCATCCCTGCCTTAGCCGCCTGATCTGCCTCGAACATGCTGATCTGTTTCATCGTCGCTCCCGATCAATTGATCTCGTCCTGCTGCTCAAACAGGATTGCCATCGCCGCGTACACAATCGCGCCCTGCATCTCGGTCTTGAACGCCAGCCCGATCCGGGTGGACGCTGCTTCTTCCAGCTTCTTGGCAGCCTGCCCGGTCAGGAATCCCCGGCCGTGCATCTTGGCGTAATGCACCCACGGCTGATCCATGAACTCCACCGTGCCGCCGCCATGCCGCTGACCCTTGCCATGCTGGACATGCTCGATGATGTCCATGAACACATCGAACAGCGGGTGCTCGGTCAGTGCTTGGTTATGCTCCATATGCTTTCTTCTCCAGTCGTTCGTTTGCCTGCGTGGTCTGCCAGACCGCGACTCCCAACTTCGCCACTTCCAACTGCCACCGAAGGCGCTCGCTTTCTTCGGTCGCCACCTTCAGTCCCTGCAACAGATCGATGTACTCCTTGCTTGCCCGCGCCTCGCGCTCCTGTGCGGCGGCGCTGGAGTAGCCGGCCAACTCTGCCTCCTTCATCAGCATCGCGAGCTTGGATTTGCGGAACTCCTCCAAGTACGTGCGCTCCGCATAGGCGGTCGCAAACTCCCCGCTCATCTGTCGCAACTCACCCAGTCGCGCTTCAATCCTGTCGTTGCTCATCGAGCTTCTCCTTCGGGGGATTGCCGAAGACCTTGCCGGTCTGTTGGTCGATAGCCCAGATCACCTGAACCTTTCCGAATACAGCTTGGAACTCATCGATGACGGCCGCGACATTGGGTGCCGCCGCCCGGTTCGCAGCGCGCCGTGCCTCAATCGAGGAAGCGTCGTGGTCTGCCATCCTTGACCTCCGTGAACTGCAGGTTGATCTTGTTGAACCAGAGCGCGAGCTTTCCTTCCCACTCCCCGTGCCGCTGCTTTTGGAAGCCGAGCACGAAGTCCGGCAGCTTCGCCTGCTCCTCGTCGCCTTCCTTCTTTTCCGGGAGCTTGAAGACGGAGATGAAGTTGTCGGTCTGATCCACAATCGCGCCCGTGCCTTTGTTGTCCTGCTTGCCGGGCATCTTGTTCTCGTCCACCCCTTTGCGAGCGTGGGTGACAAGATGGATGTGGATGTTCAGATCCTTGGCGGCGGTACACAGACGGCCGATGAAGCGCTTCTGTTCGTTGTAGTCATCCTCGTTGCCGCAGACTTTCATCAGGCTGTCGATCACGAACTGGGTCACGCCCAACTGTTCGGCGCAGTAGTAGATGACACCCAATACCCGCTCCGGTGTGGTGTCGCCCAGTTGCGTGTACAGCCACAGCTTGCCGGCCATCGCGTCCATGAACTTGTCCACGTACTGCGGCGTCGGGTTCGTCGTGCCTATCGCTTGAGACGCCATGCGGCGCAGCGTCTTTTGCGGCTTCATCTCGAAGGATGCAATGCACACCTTCTCGCCTTGGCGCATCAGGTCGAGCATCACGTAGCCGGTGACCATCGACTTCATGTGGCCGTTGTAGCCTGACCAGATCGTCAATTCACCCGGCCTCACCCGGAAGTGGTCTTGCATGTTCGACCACGGCAGCGTCCGGCCGGTGATGCTGGCGTCCCCAAAGAACTCGTCATGCAAGTCGGCGCGAAGTTCGGTCGTGGTCTTGATCGACGCGATGTCCTCGTTGCGGGCTTTGAGATACGCATCGAAGTCCACCCGGTGATCCTTCAGTCGCGTCTGTCTGGCCTCGTCCAGTTGCATGGCGACCTTCTCAATCGACGTAAAGGTGCTTGGTGTCATGCCGCACCTCCCGCATTGAGGGCTTCGCCGATGCGCTCGACCGCCGTCTTCAGGCGCTCACGGTCTTGCACGGACAGCGGACGGTTAAAGTGCAGGTCGTTGGCCGCAACGAGCACCACCTGTGCCTCGAAGGCGATGACCTTCAACAGATCGGACGCGATGAAGCGGGTCGCCAATGGCTTGGCCGGCACCGTGTAGTCCGGGTGGTGCCTATCGTCTACCTTCGGCGGGAACAGGTCGGCCATGTCGATACCGAGCGCGGCACAGATTTCCTGCACCGAGCAGCCGGCGAAGCAGTGCAGCAGCACCTTGCCGTCTTGGGTTTCGCGAATCGTCATCGATGGCGAACGGTCGGCGTGGGCGGGGCAGCAGGCGACGTAGTTGCCGCCGCGACCCTTGACCTTGGTGAGCATCGCGAGGATGGGTTCGAGGCGGCTCATGCGAACTCTCCCTGCATGTAATCGTCTCCCGGCTTGGCTTTGGCTTTGGCCTTGGCTTCTTGCATTTCGCGGGTGACGAAGACGCTCTGCCAGCAGTTCATCGTTGCCTCGTCCAGCAGTTCGTTGACGTCGTAGCCTTGGACGCGGAAGCTGTCGAGCTTGTTGAGCAGGATCTTCATGCCTCTGGCCGTTATCGGCTTCTTGATCGTCTTCCTCATCTCGATGAAGGACGCCAGTGCCTCACGGCTGACGTAGGCCGGGATGTCGGCGTCAGGCACGATCAGTGCCGGCGCTTTGGTTTTGGGCTTCTTCGCCTTTTCGTCTTCTTCGTCGCTGGCGACAAAGGTTTTTATTTGTTCTTCAGTATTTATTAAAGCGCCTGATTCACCGGATGCCGGTTCGCCAGTAACGGGTGACTGAATTCCAGTAACTGGTGAACCAGTAACGGGTGACTGAGTTTCAGCTACTGGTAATCCTTCGCTGATGTGATCGTAGACATGCCACTCGGAAGTCATCCGGCCGTTGGCGTCACGCCATGTGATCAGGCGGACGTAGCCGGCCAGCTTCAGTTCGTTGAACGCGGCACGGATGGCGTCCCGTCCCAGACCGAACTCGTCAGTCATCTGGTTCGGGTTGCACTTCCAGTTGTCGGGCTTGGAGAGGATTCGGCAGAGGATGCCGAGGGTACGGATCGACAGGCGCGTGTCGTTCAAGACCTCGTTGTCGATGATGGTGAACCGGGTTTTCTTGGGACTGCGGATGATGCACATGGCTTATGGGCTCCGCGTCGAGGGAAGAAGGGGCGTAGCGACCCTGCCAGTACAAGGTGCAGACCCTTACGGAACCCGCCACCCCTTCCCTCGCCGCACTGGTTGGGACAAGGCGCTCGCTGAAGCGCCGCCGAATGCAGCGTGGCGATCAGGGGGAGAAGGAGACTCCCGCCCAACCGCCACGGAAACAAGCGTACATGTTTATCACGCAAGGGAGAAGGGATTGGCCTTGATGTTTCTGACGAAAAACACTTTCTCATCATAAAAATTTCAATTTGTAATTACCAACAATTAAACATTCACAGAGTGTTACGGCGATAATCGTCAAGATGACTTGCACTTTGTTGGATAGACCTATATTTTGTAATCATTAGTTGAAGTAAGCCGTGCTTGACAGGGGGTCAGGCAGGCTGACGTTGGAGAACCCATGAACCAATTTGGCGAACGCATCCGCCAGATGCTGAAGGAGCGCGGCATCTCACAGGCGCAACTGGCGCGGATGATTCAGGTCAAGCAGCAAACGATCTCGTACATTTGCGCCCCATCGAGCCCGGCCACCAGCAGCCGCTACACGCACAAGATCGCCGCCGCACTGGGAGTGAACGCCGAGTGGCTGCAGACCGGCGAAGGCAGCCCGACTGCCCCGTCGATTCCGAGCGAAGCCTCGCGCACCCTGCCGGTGCCGGTGGTCGCGCCCGAGTATGTCAATGCTTATTTATCGGGCGACTTCGACACCATGTCCTCGCTGCTGCTGATGACGGATGTCAAGGTCGGCGGACAGGCGTTTGCACTGGAGCGGCACGACCTGTCGATGGAGCCGAAGATCAAGTCGGGCGACCGCCTGTTGATCGACCCGGATGTGCCGGCCATCCCGGGCGACTTGGTGTGCGCGAAGTTCGGCGACGAGATCCTGATCCGCCGCTATCGCAAGCGCCCGGACGGGTTCGATCTGGTGCCCATCAATGAAGACTGGCCGACCCTCTCGTGCAGCGCTGCGTCCGAAAACCTGAAGGTGCTGGGCGTGGTGGTCGAGCACCGCAGCTATCGGCGCACCTAAGCCTCGTCACTGATCACCCCGCTGCGGCGGGGTTTTTGTAGGTAAAACGCAGGCTACAAGCGCTTGTCGATTACATAAAATATAACGTGTTTAGCAGAATGTTTAGCAATGCTAAACAAGCTCATGATTTTCCTGAGTTTTTTTGTATTAAAACCGGCACTATATTGCACAAGTCCTGAACTTTATGCCGTTTCTCTGACAATTTTTTGGCTTTTATCACAAGCCCCCTTTACATACTACAAGTCGCGACATAGTATTGGCTCAATGAAAGTTTTCCTGTCAGCCAACACAGTGAGCGACCATGACCCACCAAACTACACAAGCGGACACGCCCCCTGACGCCAGTCCGCTCCTGATCTGGAACGCCGTCTGCGCCACCGACCCGCGCTACACCAAGACGTTCTCCCGCTCTGGCGGCTTCTCCGGCACCGCGATCAACTCGACCTACCTGATCCGTGAAGCGACCCGCCTGTGGGGCGCAATGGGCGACCGTTGGGGCGTGACGATTCTTGATGAAGACATCATGGAAGGCGCACCGATCTTCGACGCCGATGGCAAAGTGATCGGCGCAGAGAAAATCCATAAGCTCCACATCCGCCTCTGGTATCCGTCGCCCTCCTCGCCGCACACCAAAGCTGCGGTCGAGCACTTTGGCCAGACCACCTTCGTGGGCGTGAACAAACGCGGCATCTACACGGATGAAGAAGCGCCGAAGAAGTCGCTGACGGATGCCATCGGCAAGGCGCTCTCGATGTTGGGCTTCTCGGCCGACGTCTATCTCGGTCTGTTCGATGACAGCAAATATGTCAACGACCGCAAGGCCGACGCCGAGAAAGAATCCAAGACCGTCAAAGCCACGGCCGAGCCGAAGCTGACCGCTGCCGAGTTGGCCGCCGCCAAGGCGCAACTGGACGCCGCCGAAGACATCGCGACCTTGCGAGCCACCTATGAGGCGCTGCCGGCAGCCGCCCGCAATGCGTTGAAAGAGTACGCACTGGCGCTCTCGAAGACGATGGTCGTTGCCAACGACGCGGCCGCATGAATACCCTGCAGCGCACCGACGCATGGTTCGCCGAGCGCGAAGGCAAGCTGACCGCCTCCGCCTTCGGGCAAGCCATTGGCATCGCGCCGGGCTCACGCCAGCAGTTGTGGCGGCGACTGTTGAAACTCGAAACCTTCGAGGGCAATGCCGCCACCGACTACGGCACCGAGCACGAGGCCGACGCACTGGCAGCGTACCAGCGGGTGACGAACGCTGGCGTGAAGCTCGTTGGCCTCATTGTGCATCGCGAGCATCAATGGCTGGCCTGCTCGCCCGATGGACTGGTCGAAGGCGGACTCATCGAAATCAAGTGCCCGTTCACACAACAGATCTACGACACCATCCCGCCGTACTACATGGCACAGATCCAAGGACAGATGGAGATCACCGGCCGCGACTGGTGCGACCTGATCTGTTGGACGCCGACAGAGATGCGGATCTGGACAGTCAAGCGCAGCCCCGCGTACTGGCAGTGGATGCACGTGAAGCTGGCGGACTTCTGGTCGTATGTGCAGGCCGAGGTCGAGCCGCCGCGACAGAAAAAACCCTCTCCGCCGGCAACCGACGATCTGATCCTCGCCGACGAATGGATTGACTTGCTAACACAGTAGCACCACAGCAGTACCCGCAGCACTTCGGAAACCACCACCTACCTACGGAAAGAAGACCAACAACATGGCCTACGCAAAACCTTACGACAACACCAACACCGGACTCCTGTCCAAGAACCCGCGCAAGGAGAAGGAGACTCACGCGGACTACAAAGGCTCGATCAACGTGGACGGCCAAGAGTATTGGCTCTCGGCGTGGATCAAGAGCGGCCGCGAAGGCACGAAGCTCGCCGGCCAGAAGTATCTGTCGCTGTCTGTGGAGCCGAAAGAGGATCGCCCCCGCACCGCTGCCCCGGCACGAGCAGCGCGTCCGGCACCGGTGGCCGACAGCATCGGCGACGATGACATCCCGTTCTAAAGGGAGGCGGCGATGGAACAGAAGAAGATCCTGACGCTGCACGATGTGGCCGCGACCTTGGGTATCAATGTCGAAACCGCACGACGGTGGGCAGTGGCCGGTCGCATCCCCGTCTTTCGCTACAACGGCCGTGGCCGCTGGCGGGCGTTTGCAGAAGACATTGACACCTTCCTGCAAAAGCACAAAACTACTGAGGCTGATGGGCAGCCGGCGGCATAACGACCAACGAGAAGGAGAACTCTATGTCGTTATATCGTCGCAAGCCGTCGAAGATCTGGTGGGTGAAGATCCCCGATCCACGAGGCGGCACCCCGATACGTCGCTCGTCGCAGACCGAGAACAAGCAACTGGCGCAAGCCTTCCATGACAAGCTGAAACGCGAGTTGTGGAACGATGCCCAGTTGGGGATCAAGGCCGACAAGACGTTGAGGGAAGCAGCAGAGAAGTTTTTGTACGAGAAGCGGGATCGCGCAACAGTCGATGACTACCAGATGCAACTGGACTGGTGGGTCGCGCAGTTCGGCGAGGATGCGCTGATCAAGGATGTGACGCAAGAGCGCATCATTGGCTTCATCGAGCGCCGCATGGATGCCGGATCGTCACCGGCCACCTGCAACCGCTATCTGGCGGCATTAAAAGCCTGTCTGCGGTGCGTGGCGATCAAGCACAAGTGGATCGATGTGAACCGCCTGCCGGTCTTCTTCATGTACAAGGAGCCGAAGGGGCGGGTGCGGTGGCTGACGGTGGCCGACATGACCCGCTTCATCGAGGCGTGTCCGGACTACCTGCAGCCCATCGTCGTGTTCTCGCTGGCCACGGGTCTGCGTCGTTCCAACGTGATGAGCCTGCGCTGGTCGCAAGTGGACATGGAGAACCAGTGTGTGCACATCGACGGCGACGAGATGAAGGCCGGTGAGAACCTGTCGATCCCGCTGCCGGAGCAGGCGATGGTGGCGGTGGCCAGACAGGTTGGCAAGCATCCCGAGTACGTGTTCACGTATCAGGGTCGGCCGGTTCAGCGGGTGGGGTCGGACACATGGAAGAAGATACTGGCCAAGGCGGGTATTGAGAACTTCCGGTGGCACGACTTGCGTCACTGTTGGGCGACGATGATGGTGCGGGGTGGAGCGCCCTTGCATGTGATACAGGCGTTGGGGGCGTGGAAGTCCGAGAAGATGGTCAGGCGCTACGGGCACCTGAATACGGAGAGCTTGAAGCCGTACACAGGGGTGGTGGATACCGTCTTGGAACAAACTGGGGCACGTTTTGGTACACACCCCAATTTGGAGGACGAGCGCCCCCGGTTAAGAGCAGTCGTAAGTCGTTGATTATATTGGCGGAGAGGGTGGGATTCGAACCCACGGTACCTTGCGGTACGCCTGATTTCGAGTCAGGTACATTCGACCACTCTGCCACCTCTCCAGGTTCGAAAACATGTGGTCGTTTCCGAAAGTCCGCGATTGTAGCAGAACTATTCGTTTGGGGGAAACTTTCCCGGCTTCCCCCGCCCTTTTCTTCTCAGGTCAGCCCTTCAGCACCTTCACGCCGCCCATGTACGGCCACAGCGCTTCCGGCACGTTGATGCTGCCGTCGGCCTGCTGGTAGTTCTCGAGGATGGCCACCAGCGTGCGGCCGACTGCGAGGCCGGAGCCGTTCAGGGTGTGCAGCAGTTCGGGCTTGCCCTGCGCGTTGCGGAAGCGGGCCTGCATGCGGCGCGCCTGGAAGGCTTCGCAGTTCGATACCGACGAGATCTCGCGGTAGGTGTTCTGCGCGGGCAACCAGACTTCGAGGTCGTAGGTCTTGGCCGCGCCGAAGCCCATGTCGCCGGTGCACAGCGTGATCACGCGGTACGGCAGGCCAAGCTTTTTCAGGATGTTCTCCGCGTGGCCGCACATTTCCTCGAGCTGCTGGTACGACTGGTCCGGATGCGCGACCTGCACCATCTCGACCTTGTCGAACTGGTGCTGGCGGATCATGCCGCGGGTGTCGCGGCCGTAGCTGCCGGCTTCGGAACGGAAGCACGGCGAGTGCGCGACGAGGCGCATCGGCAGCTGGTCGCCATTGACGATCTCGCCGCTGACGAAGTTGGTGAGCGTGACTTCGGCGGTCGGGATCAGGTACAGCGCCTCGCTCTCGCCCTCCTGCCCGCCCTTCTTCACGGCGAACAGGTCGGCCTCGAACTTCGGCAGCTGGCCGGTGCCCTTCAGCGTGTCGCTGTTGACGATGTACGGCGTGTAGCACTCGGTGTAGCCGTGCTCGGACGTGTGGGTGTCGAGCATGAACTGCGCAATCGCGCGATGCAGGCGCGCGATGCCACCTTTCATCACGGTGAAGCGCGCGCCAGAGAGCTTGGCGCCGGTGTCAAAGTCCAGGCCCAGCGGCGCGCCGAGGTCGACGTGGTCTTTCACTTCAAAGTCGAACTGGCGCGGCGTGCCGACCTTACGCACTTCGACGTTGCCGCTTTCGTCCTGGCCGACCGGCACGGATTCATGCGGGATGTTAGGCACCGCGAGCACGAGCTCGGCGATCTTTGCCTGCAGTTCTTCGAGCTTCTCGGCCGAGGCCTTGAGTTCGTCGCCGATGCCGCCGACCTGCGCCATCACGGCGCTGGCGTCTTCGCCCTTGCCTTTCAGGATGCCGATCTGCTTCGACAGGCTGTTGCGCTGCGCCTGCAGCTCCTCGGTGCGGGTCTGGATGGCCTTGCGTTCGGCTTCGAGGGCGTTGAAGGCGTCCACGTCGAGCTTGAACTTGCGCTGGGCGAGGCGCTCGGCGACGGCGTTGATGTCCTTGCGGAGGAGCTGGATGTCGATCATGGGAGAAACGGGTTGGATGGCGAAAGTGCGATTGTAGCAAGCGATGGCGTGGCTGCTCCCTGCCGAACGCGATTGGTACCTGAACAAAAACCGGGCAGGCAACATTGGCGTGGGGAGTACAAGGGCAAGAAAGGTTCGCTGGCTTCGCCCCTCGCGATTTGCGGCTGCCGTTAAGCAGCAGGCAAAGCGTTGCCTGTCTGCCGATCCGGCGCCCGGATGTCCTCGTAAAAGGCGCGAACTCTGTAGTTTTGATCCCTTTGGCAGATTGACAGCGATCCAAAGGAGAAGCCTTGTACGACCGTATCCTATTTTATACAATTGTCCATACCCTCAGTTCTGGCAACTGAGCGGTTCTCTCGATGGTTAGAGAATCTGCGTGACGGGAGGGCTCGCGCAAAAATTCAGGTGCGCATCGACCGCATGGAGGATGGACACTGGGGTGATTTCAAGCCGGTGGGCGGAAAGGTATTCGAGGCCCGAATCCATTTCGGTCCGGGGTACAGGATTTACTTCACCACTCAAGGTTATGAACTGGTCATCCTTCTTGCAGGTGGAGACAAGTCGTCGCAGAACGAGGACATCAAGGAAGCGATCAGGGAAGCCAAGTTGCTGAGGAAGGAAATATGACGAAGTCAAACCTCAAGAAATGGGATAGCGCCGAATACCTCAAGACCGACGAGGACATTGCGTCCTATCTGGAAGCCTGTTTCGAAGAAGCAGGAGATGACGCGGCGTTCATCGCCAAGGCGCTCGGCAACATCGCTCGCGCCAGAGGGATGTCGCAAGTCGCGCAAGACACCGGTCTTGGAAGGGAAAGCCTGTACAAGGCGCTATCGGGCGATGGCAATCCGAGCTTTGCGACCATTCTCAAAGTGATGAACGCGCTTGGACTGCGGCTGCATCCGGTGCTGGCAGGGTCGCATCACTAACCTGCTTGCATCATTCCAGCGACTTTTTCGTCAACTTCGCGCCCACTTCATCAATCTGCGCACGCGTCGTGTCTTCATCGAATCCCTTAGATTCCAGAGAAATGTGATGCGCAACCTTGGCGACTTGTTTGCGGGCGATTTGCAGCGCGCGCTCGCTGATGATGTCCTCCAGCAGCTTCCTCGGAACGATAGCGTATTGGAGTGCGTCGTCGAGCGCCCAGGCCATCCGCCACAATGAAGGGAGGCACCCAGCTGGCGTTGCTGAAGTCAGGTGAAATCAGACATTTCGGGCGCCACAAGCGACAAAGATTACTGATGAATGCGAATCAAAGATCCCGAAAATTCAAGAAATCTGGGAGCATGAAGTTGCGAAATTGAGGCCAAGCGTCAGGAAAGCTCAATTTTCGGAATTTTTACGCGCCTTCGCATCCAGCTGCCGCAAATAACCCAGCTTCTCCCCGATCTTCCCCTCCAGCCCCCTTGGCGTCGGCCGGTACCAGCCCGGCTCGCCTATGCCTTCCGGCAGATAGGTTTCACCGGCCGCATACGCTTCCGGCTCGTCATGCGCATAGCGATAGAGCTTGCCGTAGCCCAGCTGCTTCATCAGCTTGGTCGGCGCATTGCGCAGGTGCTCGGGCACCGGGCGGCTCTTGTCTTTGGCGATGAACGCGCGCACCTGGTTGTACGCGTTGTAGACCGCGTTCGACTTCGCCGCGCATGCAAGGTAGACCGCCGCCTCGGCCAGCGCCAGTTCGCCTTCCGGAGAGCCGAGGCGTTCGTAGGTTTCGGCGGCATCCAGCGCGAGACGCAGCGCGCGCGGGTCGGCGAGGCCGATGTCTTCGGCGGCCATGCGGATCAGGCGGCGCGACAGATAGCGCGGATCGGCGCCGCCGTCGAGCATGCGCACCAGCCAGTACAGCGCGCCGTCCGGGTTGGAGCCGCGCACGGATTTGTGCAGGGCCGAGATCTGGTCGTAGAAGGCGTCGCCGCCCTTGTCGAAGCGGCGCAGCGCGTCGCCCAGGGTCTGCTGCAGCAGCGCGATGTCGATGCTGCCCTGCTTCGCCTGCGCGGCGGCGCGCAGCACGATTTCGGTGTTGTTCAGCAGCTTGCGGCCGTCGCCGTCGGCGCTGGCGACCAGCATGGCTTTCGCTTCGTCTTCGATGGTGACGCCCTTGTCGAGCGCAAGCGCGCGGTCGACCAGCTGCGACAGGTCTTCCTCGGACAGCGACTTCAGCACATAGACTGCCGCTCGCGACAGCAGCGCGCTGTTGACTTCGAACGACGGGTTTTCGGTTGTCGCGCCGATGAAGGTGAACAGGCCGCTTTCGACATGCGGCAGGAAGGCGTCCTGCTGGCTTTTGTTGAAGCGATGGACTTCGTCGACGAACAAGATGGTCGGGCGGCCGGAATTGGCCTGCAGCACCTGCGCGCGTTCGACGGCTTCGCGGATGTCCTTCACGCCGGACAGCACGGCGGAGAGCGCGATGAATTCGGCGTTGAAGCCCTGCGCCATCAGGCGCGCGAGCGTGGTCTTGCCGACGCCGGGCGGGCCCCACAGGATCATTGAATGCGGCTGGCCAGATTCGAAGGCCACGCGCAAGGGCTTGCCGGGGCCGAGCAGGTGCTGCTGGCCGATGACCTCGTCGAGGGTTGCGGGGCGTAGGCGTTCGGCTAGTGGGGTGGTCATGCTTTTCGGTTTATTGCCAGAGTCCGGGGTGATTCATTGGCCCATGGATCCCAGCTTGCGCTGGGATGACGATTTAATCGCAGTCGACCTCAAAAAAGTCATCCCAGCGCAAGCTGGGATCCACAGCGCACAAAAAAACCTACTGCTCCAGCACATCCGCCCCCTTCGGCATCGCGAAACGGAACTGTGTCGCCGGCAGGTTCGGGTTCTTCTCGAATTTCGTAAAGCTCAGCACCGACACCTGACCGAAGCCGTCGCGCAGTTCCATCGCAACCGGCACGCCGTCCTTCAGGCCGATGCCGATTTTTTCAAACTGGGTGTCCTGCGCCTTCGGTATCGCCTGCAGCCATTCGATGCCGTCGCGTACGCCTGCCTCGCTCAGCGTGAAGTTCCTCTCCAGGTCGTTGCTGCCGAACAGGATCGCTGCCGGCGACGAGCCGATGGCATTGCCGAGCGTACGCACGGTGACCTGGTTCAGGTCCTTGTCATGGATGAAGAGTTTTTCGCCGTCGGCCTGCAGCACCTGTTCATAGGGCTTCTTGTAGGTCCAGATGAATTTTCCCGGGCGCGAAAACATGAAGCTGCCGCTGGCCTCGCCGGAGGTGCGCAGCTTGCCGTTGTCCTCTTTCACCATGCGCTGGCGAAATTCGCCGCGCGCGCTTTTGGTGTTGGCAACGAAGGACTTGAATTGCTCCAGCGCTGCGGCCTGCGCGGCTGCCGGCACGGCGAGACTGGCGGCCAGCAGGCCGCGCATGAGGATGGATTTCAGCAAGGGGTCACTCCTGATCAGACGCTGACGCGGGCACCAGTATCTCGCGGTTGCCGTTGGACTGCATGGACGACACCAGGCCGCTTTGCTCCATCTGCTCCAGCAGGCGCGCAGCGCGGTTGTAGCCGATGCGCAGGTGGCGCTGGACCAGTGAAATCGATGCGCGGCGGTGCTTGAGCACAACAGCCACCGCCTGGTCGTACATCGGGTCGGCCTCGCCGCTCGGAGCGCCGTCGCCACCGACGCCGCCGGCCTCGCCGCCCTCGGCCACGCCGCCCTCGAGAATGCCCTCGATGTAGTTCGGCTCGCCCTGCGATTTCAGGTGCTCGACCACGCGGTGCACTTCGTCATCCGATACGAACGCGCCATGCACGCGCACCGGCAGGCCGGTGCCGGGCGGCATGTAGAGCATGTCGCCCATGCCGAGCAGCGCCTCCGCGCCCTGCTGGTCGAGGATGGTGCGCGAGTCGATCTTGGACGACACCTGGAACGCAATGCGGGTCGGCACGTTGGCCTTGATGAGGCCGGTGATCACGTCCACCGACGGCCGCTGGGTGGCGAGGATCAGGTGGATGCCGGCCGCACGCGCCTTTTGCGCAATGCGCGCGATCAGTTCTTCCACCTTCTTGCCGACCACCATCATCAGGTCGGCCAGTTCGTCGATGATGATGACGATGGTGGGCAGCTTCTCCAGCGGCTCCGGGGCGTCCGGCGTCAGGCTGAACGGGTTCGGTATCTTTTCTTCCTTCTTCGCGGCGTCGGCAATCTTCTGGTTGAAGCCGGCGAGGTTGCGCACGCCGAGCTTGGACATCAGCTTGTAGCGCCGCTCCATCTCGTTCACAGCCCAGTTCAGCGCATGGCCGGCCTGCCGCATGTCGGTGACGACCGGCGCCAGCAGGTGCGGAATGCCTTCGTAGATCGACAGTTCGAGCATCTTCGGGTCGATCAGGATCAGGCGCACCTGGTTCGGGTCGGCCTTGTACAGCAGCGAGAGGATGGTGGCGTTGATGCCCACCGATTTGCCGGAGCCGGTGGTACCGGCCACCAGCAGGTGCGGCATTTTCGCGAGGTCGGCCACCACCGGATTGCCGGCGATGTCCTTGCCGAGGCCGACGGTCAGCAGCGACGCGTTGTCGTTGTAGACCTTGGAGCCGACGATCTCGGTCAGCCGCACGATCTGCCGCTTCGGATTCGGCAGCTCGAGGCCCATGTAGTTCTTGCCGGGGATGGTCTCGACCACGCGGATCGAGGTCAGCGACAGCGCGCGCGCGAGGTCGCGCGCAAGGTTGACGATCTGGCTGCCCTTGACGCCGGTGGCCGGCTCGATTTCATAGCGCGTGATCACCGGGCCCGGATAGGCGGCGACCACTTTCACTTCCACGCCGAAGTCGCCGAGCTTTTTCTCGATCAGGCGGCTGGTGAATTCCAGCGTCTCGACGCTGACGGTTTCCTGTGCCACCGGCGGCTCGTCCAGCAGCGACAGCGGCGGCAGGTTGGTGTCGGGCAGGTCGAGGAACAGCGACACCTGCTTTTCCTTTTCGACGCGCTCGGACTTCGGCACATGCACCACCTGCGGCACGATCTGTATCGGTTGCGCCTCGACGATCTTCTCCCGCTCTTTCACCACCGCCACCTCGCGCTTGACGACGGCTTCTTCGCCGATCTTGCGGTCGAGGCGCGCGTTGTACACCTGCATCAGCCAGTGCGCAGCGCCCTCGATTGCGCCGCCGAGTTTTTCGGCGACTGCCAGCCACGACACATGGAAGCACAGCGAGAAGCCGAGGCCGAACAGCATCAGCAGTACCAGCGTCGCGCCGTTGAAGCCGATCGCGGATTGCGCAAAGCCGCCCACCAGTTCGCCGAGCACGCCGCCCGGGTCGCGCGGCAGCATGACCTTCCACGAATACATGCGCACGAATTCGAGCGCGGAGCTGCCGATGACCAGCAACACGAAGCCTGCGCCGCGGATCGCGATTTCGAAGCGATGGCGCGGCTCCGGCGGCCGCTGCAACAGGAAGCGGCTGGCCAGTTGCCGGTAGCTGACCCAGACCGAGGCCAGCAGCACCACGCAGAACCACCAGGCCGAGAAGCCGAACACATACAGCATCAGGTCGGCCAGCCACGCGCCGGCCGTGCCGCCCCAGTTGGCGGGACGTCCGCCCATGCCGGCGTGCGACCAGCCGGAATCGGTCGGCGCATAGGTATACAGCACCAGCGTCAGGTAAACGCCGAGCACCGCAAACGCCACCCACCGCGCCTCGGACAGCAGCCGGATCAGTCGGTTCGGCAGCGGATCGGCGGCCGGTTCGGCAGCGGGACGGGTGTAGGAAGAGGTGGTTCGGGTCATGGAGTCAGGATGCAGGGGTCGGGAGGCCGGCGGTCAGTTCCACTATAATGTGCGCTCGTTTCGCGCGACATCGCCGCGCGTTGCAAGGCAGGATGATACTCCGTCTGTTGAGCTTTCCTCCCCGAAAAAAGCATCCTCGCCCTCCCCGAATTTATTGTTGATTTCAGAAGAGCCCCCCATGTCCACCGCTAAACACGCACGAGTTCTGATCATCGGTTCCGGCCCGGCCGGTTACAGCGCAGCCGTCTATGCTGCGCGCGCCAACCTGAAGCCGGTGCTGGTCACCGGCGTCGAACAGGGCGGCCAGCTGATGACGACCACCGACGTCGAGAACTGGCCGGGCGACCCGATGGGCGTGCAGGGCCCGGAACTGATGCAGCGCCTGCTGCAGCATGCGGAGCGTTTCAACACCGAGATCATTTTCGATCACATCCACACCACGCACCTGAAGGAAAAGCCGTTCCGCCTCGAGGGCGATGCCGGCACCTACACCTGCGACGCACTGATCATCGCGACCGGCGCATCGGCCCAGTACCTGGGCCTGCCGTCGGAACAGGCGTTCATGGGCAAAGGCGTGTCGGCCTGCGCGACCTGCGACGGTTTCTTCTACAAAAACCAGGACGTGGCCGTGGTCGGCGGCGGCAACACGGCGGTCGAAGAAGCGCTGTATCTGTCGAACATTGCGAAGAAAGTGACCGTCATCCACCGCCGCGACAAGTTCCGCGCCGAGCCGATCCTGATCGACCGGCTGATGGCGAAGGTCGAGGAAGGCAAGGTCGAGATCAAGTGGAATCACGTGCTCGATGAAGTGACGGGCGATGACAGCGGCGTCACCGGCATCAATATCAAGTCGACCGTCGACGGCAGCGTCACGCCGGTCAGCGTGCACGGCCTGTTCGTGGCGATCGGCCACAAGCCGAACACCGGCATTTTCGAGGGCCAGCTCGAGATGAAGAACGGCTACATCATCACGAAGAGCGGCATCGAAGGCATGGCGACCATGACCTCGACCGAGGGCGTGTTCGCCGCCGGCGACGTGCAGGACCATGTATACCGGCAGGCGATCACCAGCGCCGGCACCGGCTGCATGGCGGCGCTGGATGCGCAGCGGTATCTGGAGGCGCAGGAGTAATACCGGGCATGTCAAAGACGCTGGGCCCCGGCTTTCGCCGGGGTGACGTTTTAAAGGCCGACAGCCACTGATGAGTCATCCCGGCGCACGCCGGGATCCAGCGTCTTCCGCAGCAACTCGGTGACTCCGATGCAACCCGGGGCGCACCGACCCAAGGAGGCCTCCGCATGAAAGACCTCGCCGAACTCAAAGCCCTTCAGCAACGCCTGAAGGAAAAAGCGGCCGCCGCTGCCGAGGCAGAACGGCAGCGCCGTGAACTCGCCGAGCAGCGCGAGCGCGAAGCCAACCTGTTCCGCAACAGCATAGGCAATGTGAAGCCGCTCAATGCACCGCCGCGCGTGGTGCCCGATGCCCCCCGTCCCGAGCCGATTGCGCACCAGCGCATGGCGGATGACGAGGCGGTGCTGCAGGAGTCGCTGTCGGATGAGTTCAGCATCGATACCCTGCTCGAAGTCGATGAGACTCTGAGCTATGCGCGCAGCGGCGTGGGCCCGGACGTGCTGAAAAAGCTGCGCGGCGGCGGCTGGGTCACGCAGGGCCAGCTCGACCTGCACGGGCTGCGGGTGGACGAGGCGCGCGAGGCGGTCGGGCAATTCATCCGCGATTCAGTCAAGCGCGGCGTGCGCTGCGTGCGCATCATCCACGGCAAGGGATTGGGCTCGCTGCACAAGAAGCCGGTACTGAAGAGCAAAGTGAGGAACTGGCTGGTGCAGAAGGAGGAAGTGATTGCCTTCTGTACCGCGCGCGCGGCGGATGGCGGGAGCGGCGCGGTGATGGTGCTGTTGCAAGGGTGATTATTCACACCCCGAAAGACACTGGATCCCGGCGTGCGCCGGGATGACCCGTCAATCGCTGTCAGCGGTTAAAACGCAACATGCCATCAGACCGCATCGGTCCCCGTTTCGCCGGTACGGATGCGAATCACCTGCTCTACCGCGGTCACGAAAATCTTGCCGTCGCCGATCTTGCCGGTGCGCGCCGCCTTCACGATCGCCTCGACCGCATGGTCGACCACATCGTCGGCGACCACGACCTCGACCTTCACTTTCGGCAGGAAATCCACCACATATTCCGCGCCGCGATAGAGCTCGGTATGGCCTTTCTGGCGACCGAAGCCCTTGACTTCGGTGACGGTCAGCCCGCTGACGCCGACGGCGGCCAGCGACTCGCGCACCTCGTCGAGCTTGAACGGTTTGATGACGGCAGTGATCTGCTTCACGGGAACTCCTCTTTCGCTATTTATCGGGGAAACTTTTACTCTTTGAATTTCGAGGTGATCGGGTAGCGCCAGTCGCGTCCGAATGCGCGATGGGTGACGCGGGGGCCGACCGGCGCCTGGCGGCGCTTGTATTCGTTGATCCTGACCAGCCGCGTGATGCGGTCAACATCGTCCTTACGATACCCCGCAGCCAGCAGTTCCGCAACGCCCTGCCCTTCCTCCATGTAGAGCTTCAGCAGGCCGTCCAGCACCTCGTACGGCGGCAGCGAATCCTGATCCACCTGGTTGGGGCGCAGCTCGGCCGACGGCGCGCGGGTGAGGATGCGGCGCGGTATCACGTCCGAGATGCCATTCCGATAATCGCAGAGCCGGTAGACGAGGGTCTTGAGAATGTCCTTGATCACTGCATAGCCGCCGGCCATGTCGCCGTACAGCGTGCAGTAGCCGGTCGCCATCTCGCTCTTGTTGCCGGTGGTGAGCACGATCGCGCCGGTCTTGTTGGACAGCGCCATCAGCAGCGTGCCGCGGATGCGCGCCTGGATGTTTTCTTCGGTGGTGTCCTCGGGCAGGCCGGAAAACAGCGGCGCCAGCGAGCGGTTGAACGCGTCGAAGCAATCGCTGATCGGGATCTCGTCGTAGCGCACGCCGAGCCGCGCGACCATGTCGCGCGAGTCGATCCATGAAATTTCTGCGGTGTACGGCGACGGCATCATCACCGCACGCACCTTGTCGGCACCGAGCGCATCGACGGCGATGGCGAGCGTCAGCGCGGAATCCACGCCGCCGGACAGGCCGATGATGGCGCCCGGGAAGCCGTTCTTGCCGACGTAATCGCGTACGCCGAGCACCAGTGCCGAGTAGACCTGCGCCTCAATCGACATGGCCTCGGACAGCGGCAGCATCTCGGGCTGGCCGTCGTCGAAGCGCAGCAGCGCGAGGTCTTCCTCGAAGGATTTCAGCTGCGCACAGGTGGCGCCATTGGCGCCGAGCACGAAGGACGCGCCGTCGAACACCAGTTCGTCCTGCGCGCCGACCAGGTTGGCATAGACCACGGCCATGCCCTGGCTGCAGACGTTGTCGCGCATGGTCTCGATGCGCAGGTGCTGCTTGTTCATGTGGTACGGCGATGCATTCGGCACCAGCAGCACCTGGGCGCCATGCTCGCGTGCCTTGCGCGGCATCTCGGCGTACCAGGTGTCCTCGCAGATGTTGAGCGCGAAGCGGGTGCCCTTCACGTCGAAGGTGCAGACGTCATCGGCTGCATCGAAGTAGCGCTTCTCGTCGAACACGGTGTAATTCGGCAGCGCATGCTTGCGATAGGTGGCGACCACACTGCCCTCGCACAATACCGAGGCCGCGTTGTACTGGCGCTCGCCGTCGGACAGCGGGTGTCCGACGACCACGTGCAGGCCTTTCAGCTCGGCGAGGCCGGCGGCGAGCGCCTGCAACGCCCGTTGCGATTTTGCGTAGAATGAGGCCCGCAACAGCAGGTCTTCCGGCGGATAACCCACCAGTGACAATTCCGGGGTGACGAGGATATCGGCCCCTGCGCTTGCCGCGCGCCGCGCGGCCTCGGCGATGCGCTCGCTGTTGCCGGCGAGATCGCCGACGATGCTGTTGATCTGGGCTAGGGCTACGGTGACTGGCATTGCGACTGAACTTCCTTGCGCTTCAATGAGGCCGACTCTGGACAACCCGGATTATCGCACGCGCATCATTTCCTCTCTGGCGGAGATCGGCCAGCCCGCATGGGACGGCCTGCTGGCCTTGCAGGCGGACGCGAACCCTTTCCTCTCCTACGCTTTCCTGCATGCGCTGCATGAATCGGGCAGCGCGTCGGAAGACACCGGCTGGCAGCCGCAGTACCTGACGCTGTGGCGCGGCGACGCGCTGGCGGCCGCGCTGCCGATGTACGCAAAATTCCACTCGTACGGCGAGTACGTGTTCGACTGGGCATGGGCCGACGCCTACCGCCGCAACGGGCTCGACTACTACCCCAAGCTGCTGTCGGCGATCCCGTTCACGCCGGTCACGGGCAACCGGCTGATCGCGACCGACGCTGATGCACGCGCCGCACTGGTGCGCGCGCTGCAAGGCGTGCAGGAAGCGAGCGGGCTGTCGTCTACTCACCTGCTCTACCCGACCGAAGCCGAGGCGATGCAACTGGCGGACGCGGGCTTCCTGCTGCGCAAGGGCGTGCAGTTCCACTGGCAGAACGAAGGCTACGACAGCTTCGACCAGTTCCTCGCGACGCTCGAGCAGAAAAAGCGAAAGAACATCCGCGCCGAGCGGCGCAAGGTGGCCGAGGCCGGCATCGCAATGCGCCGGCTGCGGGGCCGCGACGCGACCGAGGCCGACTGGCGCTTCTTCAAGCGCTGTTATGACCACACCTACCGCGAACACTATTCGACGCCCTACCTGAACCTCGACTTCTTCCTCCGTATCGGCGAGACGATGCCGGACAACCTCCTGCTCGTGATCGCGGAACGCGCGGGCCGCCCGATTGCATCGTCGCTGCTGGTGCATGACGAGGCCGCGCTCTATGGCCGCTACTGGGGCTGCACGGAGCCGCATCCGTGCCTGCACTTCGAGACCGCGTATTACCAGCCGCTGGAGTTCTGCATCGAGCAGCGAATCGCCGCGTTCGAGGGCGGTGCGCAGGGCGAACACAAAATGGCGCGCGGCTTCCTGCCGCAGCAGACCTGGTCGGCGCACTGGCTGGCGCATCCGGGGTTCGCAGACGCGGTGGAGCGCTTCCTTGCGCAGGAGGGCAAGGGGGTGGAGGCGTATGTGTGGGAACTGAACGAGCGGAGTCCGTTCAAGTGAAGCAGCGCGGTACGCCCATCGGGGCGTATTTCGAGCTGTGGCGCAGTCCGTACTCGTGCGTCGCCAAAGACGCTGGATCCCGGCCTGCGCCGGGATGACTCATTAACGGGCGTCGGCTTGTGAATCGCCATCCCGGCACAGGGGGAGGAAGGGATTTCGCGACGCATGCGTCGCGCCTTCCGAAGCGGCCCGTCTTTCAAGCCAAGCCGTGGGCCATAGCGGGCCAGCGTCTTTGACTTTTCTCTTACTTAGCCAGCTTCTTGTAAGCCTCGACACCCGAAAGAATCTCTTTCGCCGCCTCGTCCGGACCATACCAGCCGTCGACCTTCACCCACTTGCCCGGCTCGAGATCTTTGTAATGCTCGAAGAAGTGCTGGATCTGCTGCAGGCGCAGGTCGTTCAGGTCTTCCGGCTTCTGCCAGTGGGTGTAGATCGGCAGCACCTTGTCGACCGGCACCGCGAGCACTTTCGCGTCGCCGCCGGATTCGTCGGTCATCTTCAGTACGCCGATCGGGCGGCAGCGAACGACAACGCCCGGGATCAGCGGGAACGGGGTGATCACCAGCACGTCGACCGGGTCGCCGTCGTCGGCGATGGTCTGCGGTACATAGCCGTAGTTGCACGGATAGTGCATCGACGTGCCCATGAAGCGGTCCACGAACAGCGCGCCGGTATCCTTGTCGACCTCGTACTTGATCGGGTCGGCATTCATCGGGATTTCGATAATGACGTTGAAGTCTTTCGGCAGGTCGCGGCCGGGCGAGACGTTGTTCAGGCTCATCGTGTTCCTCTGGAAAGGTAAGAAATCAAAACCCGACATTATAGCCGGGCGATCCTTTCCGACTGCTTACGCGACAGAGCCGCGCGCCGGCCTCAGGCGGGCTGGGCGCGAGCGGCGGCGGACTGGGTGGTCAGCGCGCACAGCCGGTAATGGGTGGCGGCGGCCTCGGGCTGGGCGAGCGTTTCGTACATCTGCGCAAGCAGGAAATGGGCTTCCTGCAGTGTCGCGCGTTCGCCGGCGCCGAGCACCGCCTGCTCCAGGTGGCGCTGCGCCTTGCCCCACAACTTCTGTTTCAGGCAGAGGGCGCCGAGCGTCAGCTCCAGCTCGGCATCGTTGGGCCGCTCGCGCAGCCAGTGTTCGCAGCGCTCGATCTGCAGCAGCAGCGTGGCCGATCCTTCGGGCGCTGCACACTGGCGGTAGGCGCGCAGCAGGCGCACGTCCGACTGCACTGCCAACGCCTTCTCGAGAATGGCGACCGCCTCCTGCTGGCGGCCGATCTTCATGAAAGCCGCCGCAGCGAGCGTGGCCACGCCCGCGCTCTGGCGGTCCTCGCCGTTGATGCCCGACCACAGCTTCTTCAGCGACTCCGGATCTTGCGCGGCCTTGGGCAGCATGGCCTCATAGGCCAGGTCGCGCAAACGGCGCGACAGGGCGGGATGCAGCGCCTTGTGCTTGTCGAGCAGCCGCACGAGCCGCAGCACTTCGGGCCAGTTGCGCGCATTCTGGTTGACCTTCAGCGCCAGCCGCAGCGCATGCGCATGGCGGATGCCGCTGGCGTTGAGTTCATGCAGGACCGCGAGCGCCGCCTCGGTGTCCTTGCTGTCTTCGGACAGCAATTCCAGCGTCGTCATCAGGCGGGCGGTCCGCGCACCGGCGTCGCTGCCGGCTGCAGACAGCCACTGGTCGCGCCGCTCGGTCTCGTGCAGCCGCTGCGCGGCGCGCGCGCCGATCAGCGAGGCCAGCGCCGCATGGTCGGGCGAGTCGGCGGCCCGCTTCGCGGACTTTTCAGCCCGCCCGAAGCGGCCCTCGAGATAGGCGCGCAGCGCGTCCTGCAATGCGCGGCCGGATTCGCGCAGCTGCCGGGTCGCGCGGTACTGCTCGACTCGCCGCGGCAGCGCGATCGCGGCGCGCACGACGCCGACCACCGCGAACAGCAGCAGGAAGCTCGCGACCAGCACCACGAGGAAGAAATTCAGCGAGACGTCGACACGGTACGGCGGATAGAACAGCACCACGTTGCCCGGGTTGTAGCGGGCCAGCACCGCAAGGCCGATCGCCGCCGCGAACAGGGTCAGCAGCCACAGGAAGAAACGCATGCTCAACGCGGGCTCCCGTTCATGGACGCGTGCGCGACTGGCGGACGGCAGCCAGGCTGTGCGACAGGGTCGGCATTTCGATGTTGACCACGCTCTCCTGAAGCTGCCGGATGATCTCCCGGCCTGCCTGGGTACGGCGATCGCGCAGGTCGAAATACCGGACCAGCGCGCGGTCGGCCTCGGCAAGGTCGCTGCGGAATGCGGAGTCGTTGCGCGATAACAGCGCCACCCGCGCATTCAGCAGCCTCAGCTTCAGGTTTTCGCGCGCGAAGAAGGCCTGATCCGGTGTCAGGAGCAGGGCCTCCGGGTGGGTAACCGTGCGCACCCGCACCAGCTGGCGGACATCGTTCCACAGGTCCAGCGCCCATGCGCTCCAGCGCTCCTGCAACTGCACCCGCCAGTCGTAAGCGGACTGCGACCCGGATGTCGCTTCCGGTCTTGATGGCTCCGCAAGACGGGTCTTCGGCGTCGGCGGCACGACGGCCGGACGCTCGTCCGCCAGCAGCGGCATGGTGTCGATTTGGGCGATCAGCGTGTCCATTCGGACCGCGACGCCGGTCAGGTCGACGCTGGGCAGGCTTTTGAGCTTGTCCATGTCCTGCGCAATCGCGCGCCGGATCGCGATGAACTGCGGCCGGTCGGCGCGCGACAGGCGAGCATCGGCGTTCTGCAGGGCGATCAGGGCGCCGCGCACATTGCCGGCCAGCTGCAGCTGCTGGCTGGCGGTGGACAGCACCTGCTCGATTTCTGCCAGCGCCCAGTCGTCGCGGTTTTTCGCGAGGTCGCGATAGAGTTGCTCGAGTGCGATCTGCTGGCTCTGCGATTCGACCTGTTTGGCCTCGAGCAGCGAGACCTTGCCCTGCAGGAGCCGCAGGTCGTCGTCGACACGGTCGGCGATCAGCTTGGTCTGGCTGTTCATGCTCTCGCCGGTCTGCAGCCGCTGCGCCACCTCGCGGCGCAGGTCCGAAATGTCAGTGCGCGCATTCCACCAATGCACCGCCAGCAGTACGGCCAGCGCACCCACAGCCAGTTTCAGCCGAGCCTCGCGGTCCTCGAGCGCCTTCGGCCAGCGCGCGGCGCGCGGCGCGCTGGACGCGGCATCGGCGGGCGGCGGCGTGCCGGTATCGGCCGCGCCGGCAACCGCAGGCGCGCCGTCGGTTTCGGGGGCAGCCCCGGGCTCGGGGCGGGCAGAGGAATCGGACGTGTCGTTCATGGGCGCGATTGTAGCGCGGCGACCAGCGCCTCGTCGCCGGAACCCGTCAGTGTTACGTGCTCAAATCCCAGCTCGGATGCGGTGTCGGCGATACGCTGGTGCGGTACGACCAGGCGCTTGGCGCACATGCTGCGCCAGCCCGGTGCACCGGCGACCCGCAGCACGCTGTCTTGCAGGATGCGCAAGGCTTCGGAACTGGTGATCACCCAGTCGTTGTCCTGCGCGAGCAACTGCTGCAGCAGCGCACGCCGCCGTGCGTCGAGCGGCGGCGCGCCGCGCCGGTAGGCAGCCACCTGCTCGACCGAGATGCCGGCCGCGCGCAGCCGCTCGGCCAGCAGCTCGCGGCCGGTCTCGGCGCGGATGATCAATGCCTTCCTGCCGCGCAGTGCGTCGAGGTCGAGCGCCTCGACGAGAGTTTCGGAATCCGTACGGTGCGGGTCGACCGGGCTGACGATGCGGGCATTCGCATCGGTCAGCCCGCGGGCGGCCAGCGCGAGCCGGCTACCCTCGCCTACGACGGCAGCGATCACTTGCGGCGGCCAGGGCTGCGCCATCTGGTCGAATGCGGCATCGATGGCGTTCGGGCTGACGAATGCGACCAGCGCATAGGCGTCGAGGCGCGCGAGCACGGCGCGCAGCGGCGCCGGATCAGCAAGCGGCTGTATGTCGAGCAGCGGAAAGACGGCTGCCTGCATGCCGAGCGCGGACAGCCGCGCCGCAAGCGGCGCAGCCTGTGCGTGCGGACGGGTGATGACGACCGGGGTGCCCACGCGAAAAGCGCAGGTCAGGCGGGCTCGGATTTGCACTCGGCCAGGATGGCGCTGGCGTCCTGTGCCTCAAGTGCCTGCGCGATCTCGACGCCGAGCGCTTCCGGCGCATCGGCCGCGCCATGGATCTCGGCCTGCGCGATGCGCTTGCCGTCGGGCGTGGCAACCATGGCGCGCAGCCGCATCGCATTGCCGTCGACGTTGGCAAATGCAGCGAGCGGCACCTGGCAGCTGCCGCCGAAAGTGCGGGACAGCTGGCGTTCGGCACGCACCGCATGTTCGGTGTCGCGGTGGTTGAGGGGGGCAAGCAGTTCGAGCAGTTCCGGCCGGCCGGTCGGCACTTCGATCGCCATCGCGCCCTGGCCGGGTGCAGGCAGGCTGTCCTCGGGCTCGATGAAGGAGCGGATGCGCGATGCAAGACCGAGCCGCTTCAGGCCGGCAGCGGCCAGGATGATGGCCGCATACTCGCCGCGGTCGAGCTTGCCGAGCCGGGTGTCGAGGTTGCCGCGCAGCGGCTGGATGACCAGTTGCGGAAAGCGCGCAGCAATCAGCGCCTGGCGGCGCAGGCTGCTGGTACCGACGATGGCGCCGGCCGGCAGTGCCGCAAGGTTGTCGAATTGGTTAGAGACGAAGGCGTCGCGCGGGTCTTCCCGCTCGAGCACGGCGGCGAGGGCGAAGCCCTCGGGCAGTTCCATCGGCACGTCCTTGAGCGAGTGGACGGCGAGGTCGGCGCGCCCTTCCTGCATCGCGACTTCGAGCTCCTTCACGAACAGTCCCTTGCCGCCCACTTTTGACAACGTGCGGTCGAGGATCTGGTCGCCACGCGTGGTCATGCCGAGAATTTCAACAGTGCTGTGCGGATATAATTCGAGCAAGCGCGCGCGGACGGTCTCCGCCTGCCACATGGCAAGCCGGCTTTCGCGCGAAGCGATGACGAGTTTCCCGGTAAATGAAGCGTTCAAGGCAGTCTCTCGGTTGGAGGCCGCCGCGAGCGCGTGTCGACCTGCTGGGTTCGCTGTCGGGTGATTCGACTGGCGCGAATTCTAGCATGCGCACCCCGGCCAAAAACCGGAGTGCGCCCCACACAAGCGCAACCATGGCCGCCAAAAACAAGACCACCGACAAGTCCGCCCGCAAGACATCCGTCCGCACTGTGCATTCCGCCGACAAGGATGCTCCGCTCAAAGAAGATATCCGGCTGCTCGGCCGCCTGCTGGGGGACGTGATCCGCCAGCAGGAAGGCGATGCGGTCTTCGAGATCGTGGAAACCGTACGCCAGACCGCGGTTCGCTTCCGCCGCGAATCCGATCCGCAGGCGGGCACCGATCTCGACCGGCTGCTGAAGAAGCTGACGCGCGACCAGACCAATTCGGTGGTGCGCGCGTTTTCCTACTTCTCGCACCTCGCCAATATCGCCGAAGACCAGCACCACAACCGCCGACGCCGCGCACACCTGCTGGGCGGCTCGGCACCGCAGCCGGGCAGCATCGCTGCCACGCTGTCGACGCTGGATGCGGCCGGCGTTCCGGGCAAGGCGGTGCAGCACTTCTTCGATGATGCGCTGGTATCGCCGGTGCTGACCGCGCACCCGACCGAAGTGCAGCGCAAGAGCATCCTGGATGCCGGCCGCGAGATCGCGCGGCTGCTGGCGCTGCGCGACCTGCCAATGACGGCGGCCGAGCGCCAGCGCAACACGCAGCTGCTGCACGCAGAGGTCGCCAAGCTCTGGCAGACCCGCATGCTGCGCTATCAGCGACTGACTGTGGACGACGAGATCGAGAATGCGCTCTCCTTCTACCGGATCACTTTCCTGCGCGAGCTGCCCGGGCTGATGGAGGACATCGAACACGACATGCTGACCCAGTTCCCGAGCATGCGCCAGCTGTCGCTGCCGCCATTCGTGCAGATGGGCAGCTGGATCGGCGGCGACCGCGACGGCAACCCGAACGTGAACGCCGACACGATGACGCGCGCCATGTCCCGCCAGTCGACCACGATTTTCGATTTCTACCTCGACGAAGTGCATGCGCTGGGCGCCGAGCTGTCGATCTCGACCCTGCTGGTGTCGGTCAGCCCTGCGCTGCAGGCGATCGCCGATGCGTCGCCGGACACCTCGCCTCACCGCACCGACGAACCCTATCGGCGTGCGCTGATCCGGATCTATGCGCGGCTGGCGGCGACTGCGCGCCGGCTCGGCATCACCAACATCCTGCGGCATGAGATCGGCTCGGCCGAGCCGTACGCGGCGGCCGATGATTTCATCGCCGACCTCGACGTGATTGTCGAGTCGCTGCGCGCCAATCACGGCCTGGCGCTGACGCGCCCGCGCCTGAATACGCTGCGGCGCGCGGCCGCGATCTTCGGCTTCCATCTGGCCACGCTTGACATGCGCCAGAGCTCGGACGTGCACGAGCGCGTGCTGGGGGAACTGTTCCGCGTGGCCGGCGTGGCTGCCGATTACGCCGGCCTGACCGAGCAGGAAAAAGTGATGCTGCTGCTGGCGGAACTGGACCAGCCCCGGCTGCTGCGCTCGCCGTATATCGACTACTCGGACGAGACGGTTTCGGAACTGGCGGTGATGAAGGCGGCCCGGCTGATCCGCGCCGATTTCGGCGGGCGCGCGATACGCAACTACATCATCTCGCATACCGAGACCGTGTCCGACCTGCTGGAAGTGCTGGTACTGCAACGCGAGACCGGGCTGCTGCGGATGTCGGCCGACGGCAAGCGGATGGAAGCGCAGCTGATGGTGATCCCGCTCTTCGAGACCATCCCGGACCTCCGCAATGCGCCGGGCATCATGGATGGATGGCTGTCGCTGCCGATGGTGCGCTCGCTGGTCAACCAGCAAGGCGTGTTGCAGGAGGTGATGCTCGGCTATTCGGACTCGAACAAGGACGGCGGCTTCCTGACGTCGAACTGGGAGCTGTACAAGGCCGAGGTGGCGCTGGTGCAGGTGTTCGAGAAGCATCAGGTCAAGCTGCGCCTGTTCCACGGCCGGGGCGGCACGGTTGGCCGCGGCGGCGGCCCCAGCCACGAGGCCATCCTGGCGCAGCCGGCGGGCACGGTGAACGGGCAATTCCGGCTGACTGAACAGGGCGAGATCATCGCGTCCAAGTTTTCCAACCCCGAGATCGGCCGGCGCAACCTCGAGCTGGTGGTCGCTGCAGTCATGGAGGCCAGCCTGACTCCGCCGATCGCAGACGGCAAGCGCGCGAAGCGGCTGGCGGAATTCGAGCGGGTGATGGAGATCCTGTCCGGCCACGCTTATCGAGCCTACCGCCATCTGGTCTACGAGACGCCCGGCTTCACCGATTACTTCTTCGCCGCCACGCCGATCGCAGAGATCGCCGAGCTGAACATCGGCTCTCGTCCGGCGTCGCGCAAATCGACGCGCCGCATCGAAGACCTGCGCGCCATCCCGTGGGGCTTCTCGTGGGGCCAATGCCGACTGCTGCTCCCGGGCTGGTATGGCTTCGGCAGCGCGGTCGACGGGTGGCTGGGTGACGAATCCAGCGGCCCGCGCGCAAAGAAAATGTCGTTGCTGAAGGCGATGTTCAAGGAATGGCCGTTCTTCTCCACGCTGCTGTCGAATATGGACATGGTGCTGGCGAAGACTGACATGGCGGTGGCTTCCCGCTACGCGGGCCTGGTGGCCGACCGCAAGCTGCGCAATGCCATCTTCAAGCGCATCGCGGCCGAGCATGATCTGGCCGTCAGCTGCCTGTCGCAGATCACCGGCTCGCGCGAGCGGCTGGCCAGCAACCCCACACTGGCGCGCTCGATCAAGAACCGCTTCGCCTACCTCGACCCGCTGAACCATCTGCAAGTGGAGCTGATCAAGCGCCACCGCAGCTGGAAGGAACAGGGCCGCGAGCCGGACTACCGAGTGCATCGCGGCATCCACATGTCGATCAACGGTGTGGCGGCGGGCCTGCGGAATACGGGGTGAGGCAGAGGCTTACTCTATAATCGCGGGCTGTTCCCCGGCATCCGCCGGCGCTCGACAAAAGACGCTGGATCCCCCTTCGGGCCACGATCAGGCTTGCAAGCCTGATCGCTTCGACGGGCGCGGTGCATGCACTGCGAAACCCCCGTCTCACCCTGCGCCTTGATGACGGTGTTGAATGCGTCGCCCCTTGATGAGTCACCCCGGCACAGGCCGGGGTCCAGCGACTTTCGTCGCATCCGGTCGCCTCGACCATGTAACCGATAGCCTCAAATGACCGACCAATTCTCCAAGAAAGCCGAAGCCTGGTCCGCCCGCTTCTCCGAACCCGTCTCCGACCTCGTCAAGCGCTACACCGCGTCGGTATTCTTTGACAAGCGCCTTGCGCATGTCGACATACAGGGCTCGCTCGCGCATGCGGAAATGCTGGCAGCGCAGGGCATTATCAGTGCGCAAGACCATGCCGACATCCAGCGCGGCATGGCGCAGATCCTGTCCGAGATCGATGCCGGCCAGTTCGAATGGCTGCTCGACCTGGAAGATGTGCATCTGAACATCGAGAAGCGCCTGACCGAGCTGGTCGGCGACGCAGGCAAGCGCCTGCACACCGGCCGCTCGCGCAATGACCAGGTTGCCACCGATATCCGGCTCTACATGCGCGGTGCGATCGACGATATCGTCGGCCTGCTCAGGGTGCTGCGGGTGGCACTGGTCGACCTGGCCGAACGCCATGCCGACACCATCCTGCCGGGCTTCACCCACATGCAGGTCGCGCAGCCGGTGACCTTCGGCCACCATATGCTCGCCTATGTCGAGATGTTCGGCCGCGACGCCGAGCGAATGGCCGACTGCCGCAAGCGCGTGAACCGGCTGCCGCTCGGCTCGGCTGCACTGGCCGGTACCACTTTCCCGATCGACCGCGAGCGCGTGGCGCGCACGCTGGGCTTTGACGATGTCTGCCACAACTCGCTGGATGCCGTATCGGATCGCGACTTCGCGATTGAATTCTGCGCCGCCGCCGCGCTGGTGATGACCCACGTATCGCGCCTGTCGGAAGAGCTGGTGATCTGGATGAGCCCCCGCGTGGGCTTCATCGACATCGCCGACCGCTTCTGCACCGGCTCGTCGATCATGCCGCAGAAGAAGAACCCGGACGTCCCCGAGCTGGCGCGCGGCAAGACCGGCCGCGTGAATGGCCATCTGGTGTCCCTGCTGACGCTGATGAAGGGCCAGCCGCTCGCGTACAACAAGGACAATCAGGAAGACAAGGAACCGCTGTTCGACACGGTCGACACGCTGGTCGATACGCTGCGGATCTTTGCCGACATGGCCGGCGGCATCACCGTGCGCCCGGAAGCCATGCGTGCGGCCGCGCTGCAGGGCTATGCGACGGCTACCGACCTCGCCGACTATCTGGTGAAAAAGGGACTGCCTTTCCGCGACGCACATGAGGCGGTCGCCCATGCAGTACGCGCCTGCGAACAGAAAGGCTGCGACCTGGCGGACCTGTCGCTGGACGAACTGCGCCAGTTTTCCCCGCTGATCGGGGCCGATGTGCATGCCGTCCTGACGCTGGAGGGGTCAGTGGCCGCGCGCGCGCATGTTGGCGGCACGGCGCCTGACCAGGTACGCGCAGCCATCCGCCGGCTGAGGGCCACCCTGGGCTGAGTCCCATGCGCCCGCCGCTAGCCTCCGCGCCGACCGCCGGCCCGGAGGTTTTTTTTCACCGTTAATCGGGCATTCTGGCCGGCGTGTTGTGATAAAACGTCAACTGCGATTACAAAGCAAACGATCGCCAGAATGTGAAGTTGTAGAAGAAGAGCAGCAGGCAGGACGGTCGCAAGGTGGGAATAGAGTGCTGCGCACACTTGCCCTAATTGCATCCCGAAGCCGCGACAGCGAGAGGCACGGGGCAGTGCTCCCCGGCAGTAAACAACAAAAATCAAGGAGACCTGATCGATGCGCGTGCATTCACGTCAGACGCTGCGACCGTTGCCTGCCTAATTTTCTCGAGGAACTTCACCATGTCCTTTTTGCTTTTGCTCTCCAAACGCATCGATGCGCTCAATGAGCGTATCGGGCTCGCCATCAGCTGGGCGCTGCTGGTGGCGGTGCTGATTTGTGCCGGAAACGCGCTGGTTCGCTACCTGCTGAACACCAGCTCGAATGCGTGGCTGGAAATCCAGTGGTACCTGTTCGGCGCGATCTTCCTGCTGGCCTCTTCCTACACGCTCAAGCGCAACGAGCATGTGCGCATTGACGTGGTCGTCGGCCGTTTCTCCAAGCGCACACAGGCATGGGTCGACATCTTCGGGTTCATTCTGTTCATGCTGCCGGCCACCGTGCTGATCCTGTATTTCTCCATACCTTTTGCGATGGAGTCGATTCGCAACCAGGAAGTGTCGAGCAACGCCGGGGGCCTCATCGTCTGGCCGGCCAAGGTGCTGATACCCATCGGTTTCCTGCTGCTGACGCTTCAGGGCCTGTCGGAACTGGTCAAGCGGATCGGCTTCCTGCAGGGCCTGGTCGATGCCAGCGCGTTCGAGAAGCAGTCGGTGACGCCGATTTCGGGTATCGAGCCGGTTGCGGCAGCCAACGCAAAAGATGCCTCCGTGCCTGTTTCGGCCGGCCCCTCCTCCAAGACGGCAACGGAGGGCTGAGATGATCGAATTCCTGACTGCGAACATGGCGCCGATCATGTTCGCCACCCTGGTGCTGTTCCTGCTCTCCGGTTTCCCGGTGGCCTTTTCGCTGGCGGCCAATGGCCTGCTGTTCGGCCTGATCGGCATCGAGATCGGCCTGCTCAAGCCCGAGCTCCTGCAGGCACTGCCGAACCGCCTGTTCGGCATCATGGCCAACGACACGCTGCTGGCGATTCCCTTTTTCACCTTCATGGGACTGATCCTCGAGCGCTCCGGCATGGCGGAGGACCTGCTCGATACCATTGGCCAGCTGTTCGGCCCCCTGCGCGGCGGCATTGCCTACGCCGTGATCTTCGTCGGCGCGCTGCTGGCTGCCACCACCGGCGTGGTCGCAGCCTCGGTGATCTCGATGGGACTGATCTCGCTGCCAGTGATGCTGCGCTATGGCTACGATCGCAAAATCGCCACCGGCGTGATTGCGGCATCCGGCACGCTGGCGCAGATCATCCCGCCGTCACTGGTGCTGATCGTGATGGCCGACCAGCTCGGCCGGTCCGTTGGGGACATGTACCAGGCCGCGCTGCTGCCGGGCCTGCTGCTGACTGCGATGTACGCCGGCTATGTGTTGATGCTGTCGATGCTGAAGCCTGCCTCATTGCCGGCATTGCCAATCGAGGCACGCAACCTGCGCCAGCCGGATGGATCGAGCGGCCTGCCGTCGCTGGCGGCAGTGATCGGGGCCGGCATTGCTGCCGGCTGGCTGTTCAAGGTCTTCTACCTGTCCGGAAAGCCGGGCATGGCCAATGACGTGATGCTGGTGTACAGCGGCGTGGTCGGCGTGCTGGTCTCGTACTTTGCCGCACTTGCGAACCGCAAGCTGAAACTCGGGCTGCTGTCGATCATGGCCGAGCGGGTGGTGCTGGTGCTGGTGCCGCCGCTGGCGCTGATCTTCCTGGTGCTGGGCACGATTTTCGTCGGCATTGCGACGCCCACCGAAGGCGGCGGCATGGGAGCCGTGGGGGCCATGGTGCTGGCACTGGCCAACCGCCGGCTGTCGAAAGACCTCCTGAAGCAGGCGATGAACTCGACCACGCGGCTGTCCTGCTTCGTGCTCTTCATCCTGATTGGCTCCAGCGTTTTCTCGCTAACCTTCCGGGCCGTCAATGGCGATCTCTGGGTCGAGCATTTGCTGACCTCGCTACCCGGCGGCGAGGTGGGTTTCCTGATCGCGGTGAACCTGCTCTTTTTCGGGCTGGCCTTCTTCCTCGACTTTTTCGAACTGTCGTTCATCCTCGTGCCGCTGGTGGGACCTGTGGCCGACAAGATGGGCATCGACCTGATCTGGTTCGGCGTGCTGCTGTCGGTGAATATGCAGACGTCGTTCATGCATCCGCCGTTCGGCTTTGCATTGTTCTACCTGCGCTCTGTCGCCCCGAAGGAAGTGAAAACCTCCGAGATTTACTGGGGCTCGGTACCCTTCGTCGGCATCCAGTTGCTGATGGTTGCGCTGATCATCGCGTTCCCGAGCATGATCTCCGTCGGCAGCAAGACCGACATGAAGGAGCAGCTCGAGCTGAAGATCGACATGGATTCGTCGAGCATGGACCTCGAGATGCCCGACATCGATTTCATGATCGATGACGACAGCATGGGCACGGGCACCGCCACCGACAAACCCTGACGGCAGGCCTGCCGCCTGCGTTGCACAGACGCAGGCGGCAGTCTTTTCTCCCCCGTATCGTCCGCGCCAGCAGCCGCTGGCGCCTGAGGCCAGAAGAAAGCAAGACGAAAAAAAGCCCGCAGTGACGCGGGCTTTTGCATTTCAGGAAACCTGGTCTCAGGACTTGCGGCGTCCTATCAGATAGGCCTGGACTGGCGACTCGGCCACCGAGTACCAGTTGTTCTGATCGAGCAGGAAGCGGCGCCACGGCTCGAGCACCTTCCTGAACTTCGGGTTCTTCGCTGACTCTTCTTCGATCACGGTCTGCGCGGCCTTGTAGCAGGCATCCATGATGGACTTCGAGAAGGTCTGGAGCTTCACACCGCTCTTGATCAGGCGGGCCAGGGCGGCCGGATTGCGCGCGTCATACATGGCCTGCATCGCGATATGCGCCTCGTAAGTGGCGACTTCGAGTGCGTGCTGGTACTCCTTGGGCAGCTTGTCCCATTCTTTCTTGTTCACATAGAACGACAGCTGGGCGCCGGGCTCCCACCAGCCAGGCGAGTAGTAGAAAGGCGCCACCTTGTTGAAGCCCAGCTTCTCGTCGTCATACGGCCCGATCCATTCGGCGGCATCAATCGTGCCCTTCTCCAGCGCCGGGTAGATGTCGCCGCCGGCAATCTGCTGCGGCACCACACCGAGGCGCTGCATCACCCGACCGGCGAAGCCGCCGACACGCATCTTCAGTCCGTTCAGGTCTTCCGGCTTGTGCACCTGCTTGCGGAACCAGCCCCCCATCTGCGTGCCCGTGTTCCCGCCCATGAAATTGACAATGCCGTACTCATCGAAAAACTCACGCATCAGCTGGCGGCCGCCGCCCTGGTCCATCCAGGCGGTCTGCTGGCGTGCGGTCATGCCGAAAGGCACTGCGGTGTCAAACGCGAAGGTCGCGTCCTTGCCGAAGTAGTAGTAGGACGCCGAATGCCCCATTTCGATGGTTCCGGCCTGCACCGCATCCATTACCTGGAGTGCGGGTACCAGTTCGCCGCCCGGAAAGACGCGGATGTTGAAGCGCCCGTCGGTGAGTTGAGAGACGCGCTTGCTCATGATTTCCGCTGCGCCGTAAATCGTATCGAGCGACTTCGGGAAGCTCGATGCCAGGCGCCAGTTGATCGTGTTCTGCGCGACGGCCGGTGCGGCCAGGGCCCCGGCAGCGACGCCTGCTGCTGCTGTGTGAAGGAAAGAACGCCGTTTCATTGAATGTCCCCTATGCCTGGTCTAGTTGAGTGCCGGTTCGCCGACCGGGCAGATTGCGAACTGGCACGTTTGTTAAATTCTTGGCAATTCTAGGAGGGCATTTCAGCGACCGGCAATAGCAAATTCCTGAGTAAATTCCGAATGTTGTAAGCGCGCATGACGTGCAACATTGCTGCACCAACACCAAAAATTTCTTGGCGAAACGGCGAGAAAAACCGCGAGGAAAAACTGTCGCGAGTAAACGACGAACTACGGGACAAAGGACGGAAGAGCAAAAACGCAGGGGTAAAACGAGAACAGCCCGCGCTTGGCGGGCTGGAGACACATCAATAAGAAACGTTGCGAATGATCAGATTGGTGAAACGCAACGGCGTGCGATCACCAAATCCTTACTTCGATGATCAAGCGCCGGCGACGGTCATGCTGCCGATGAGAATGGAGCCGGTCGACTTGGTGCCCCGCACCAGCACATCACTGCCGATGGCAGCGATGTCGCGGAACATGTCCTTCAGGTTGCCGGCGATGGTGATCTCCTCGACCGGATACTGGATGACGCCGCGCTCGACCCAATAGCCCGACGCACCGCGCGAATAATCGCCGGTCACGTAGTTGACGCCGTGTCCCATCAACTCCGTCACGAGAAGGCCGGTATCGAGCTTTTTCAGCATCGCGGCAAAGTCATCGCCAGCTGCAGTCCGGTTAGACAGAATATGCAGATTGTGCGAGCCACCCGCATTGCCGGTGGTCTGCATGCCGAGCTTGCGCGCGGAGTAAGACGACAGGAAGTAGCCCTGCACCACGCCGTCCCTGACGACATCGCGCCGCTGCACGCGCACGCCTTCCTCGTCGAACGGCGCAGAGCCCACAGCGCCGGGAATGAAAGGGTCTTCGACGATCTGTATGTCGCTGCCGAAGACGGCACTTCCCAGCGAGTTGGTCAGGAAGGTGGACTTGCGGTACAGCGCGCCGCCCGACACCGCCTGCACGAAGGCGCCGAGCAGGCCGGCCGCCAGCGGCGCCTCGAACAGCACCGGACACTTGCGCGTATCGAGCTTGCGCGCATTCAGCCGCGACAACGCGCGCTCGGCGGCATAACGCCCCACCGCCTCCGGCTGTGCCAGATTTGCGGGATTGCGGTCCGACGAGTACCAGTCATCGCGTTGCATGTTGTTGCCCCTGCCGGCGATCGGGGACACCGAGATCGAATGGCGGGAATACGGATAACCGGCGCTGAAGCCAAGCGTATTCGCCATCACGAACTGCGACTGCTGTGCATAGGTGCTCGCACCTTCGCTGTTGGTAATGCGCCGGTCGACCGCAAACGCGGCCGCCTCGCAGCGGCGTGCGATCTCTACCGCTTCCTCAGCCGACAGCAGCCAGGGGTGGAACAGGTCGAGGTCACGTGGCGCGCGCTCGAGCATGGGCTCGTCCGGCAGGCCTGCACAGTCATCCTCGGCAGTGAAGCGGGCGATGTCGTAGGCGGCCTCGACGGTGTCGCGCAGCGACTGGAGCGAGAAGTCAGAAGTGCTGGCATTGCCGCGCCGGATCGCCCGGCCTTCGCCGAGGAACACGGTGACGCCGATGCCCTTGTCCTTGTTCTGCTCGATGGTCTCGACCTGGCCTTTGCGCACGCTGACCGACAGTCCGCGCCCCTCGCTGATCTCCACTACCGCGTCAGCCGCGCCCTTTTCCTTTGCGAATCGCAGCACGTCGGCCGCGATCTGCTTCAATTGGTCCTGGCTATGGGTGAAGATGTCCTTGTCCATGGGCACTTTAGGGGGGCTGAGTCAAAGCGGGTATCATAGCAGCCGTTCAAGTTTCACATTGGCTGTCCATCATGCCCAACTCCAACCGCGGCGCGGTCGGATTCCAGTCCAGCGAATTCGAGCAGCAGTATGACCGCCCATCCAAGTCCCAGCTCAAGCGCGAGATGACCGCGCTGCAGAAACTGGGCGAAACATTAGTCGAGGCACCGCGCGACCGCGTGAAGAAAGTGCCGATGCCCGAGGACGTGCTGGACGCGATCCTCGAATGCCAGCAGATCAGCAGCCACGAAGGCCGGCGCCGCCAGCTGCAGTACGTTGGCAAGAAGATGCGCTCGCTGACCGAGGAAGAAGTGGCGGCCATCCAGAAGACAGTCGACAGCTGGCGCGGCGCTTCCCGCGCCGAGACGGCGGCGCTGCACGCGATCGAGCGCCAGCGCGACAAGCTGCTGGCCGACGATGGCGCGCTCACCGAGCTGCTCGCGCGCCATCCCTCGCTGGATATCCAGCAGCTGCGGACGCTGATCCGCAACGCCCGCAAGGAGCAGGCGGAAAGCAAGCCGCCGAAGGCCTATCGCGAGATCTTCCAGATCCTGAAGTCCCTGCAGGCGCCGGCAACCGGCGCCGACAATGAAGAAGAACACGATGAAGAAGACGAGGACGCATCCTGACGAGCTGATCATTGGCCTGGTCTCGATTTCCGACCGGGCATCCACCGGCGTGTATGAAGACCAGGGCGTGCCAGCGCTGCGGGACTGGTTCACGCAGGCGCTCGCCAGCCCGTGGCAGATGGAGACGCGGCTGATTCCGGACGAGCAGGCATTGATCACGCAGACGCTGATCGAGCTGGTCGACGAGGTCGGCTGCGACCTGGTCCTGACCACCGGCGGCACCGGCCCTGCGCGGCGTGACGTAACGCCCGAAGCCACGCTGGCGGTAGCGACGAAACAGATGCCCGGCTTCGGCGAGCAAATGCGGCAGATCAGCCTGCGCTTCGTGCCGACCGCGATCCTGTCGCGCCAGGTGGCGGTCATACGCGAGACGGCCGACCATGCGGCACTGATCATGAACCTGCCGGGCCAGCCGAAATCGATACGCGAGACGCTCGAAGGGCTGAAGGACGACACCGGCAAACCGGTGGTGCCCGGCATCTTCGCTGCCGTACCCTATTGCATCGACCTGATCGGCGGTCCTTATGTCGAGACGCACGAGGCCGTCTGCAAGGCCTTCCGCCCGAAATCGGCGATCCGCACAAAATAACTCCCAGCCACCACTGTAACGATGACCCAAAGCCCGCTGCTCGAGACCATCGAGGTCGCTACCTCCGACCAACCGACTGCCGCCGTGATCTGGATGCACGGGCTGGGCGCAGACGGCAATGACTTCGTGCCCATCGTGCGCGAGCTCGACCTGAGCGGCTGCCCGGGCATACGCTTCGTTTTCCCGCACGCAGAGACGATGCCGGTCACCATCAACAATGGCTACGTGATGCGCGCCTGGTACGACATTCTCGGCATGGATCTCGTGCGGCGCGAGGACGAAGGCGGGCTGCGCGCGTCACAGAAACGGATCGAGGACCTGATCGCGCGCGAAGTCGCGCGCGGCATTCCGACCGAGCGCATCGTGCTGGCCGGTTTTTCGCAAGGCTGTGCGATGACGCTTCAGACCGGCCTGCGCCACCCGCAACGGCTGGCCGGCCTGGTCTGCCTGTCCGGCTACCTGCCGCTCGCGCACACCGTCGCTGCAGAACGCAGCGCGGCGAACCAGCATACGCCGGTCTTCATGGCCCACGGCCGCGGCGATGGCGTGGTCACCATCGACCGCGCGGAAGCCTCGCGCGACGTGCTGAAGGAACTTGGCTACGACATCGAATGGCATGAGTATCTGATGCCGCATTCGGTGTGCGGGGAGGAGATTGATGACATCAGCGGGTGGCTGAAGCGGGTTTTGAAAGCTGGTTGATACCAACGAAAGACAGCACCAAAAAAACACCGGATCGCCTGCGGGCCACGGCTCGGCTTGCAAGCCAAGCCGCTTCGGAAGGCCCAACGCATGCGTTGCGACCCTTGCAGGGCGCGCCGCGGCGAATATGCCGCAGCCGCTGAGCGAGCGTGCCGCATGCGGCACGAAACCCTCGCCAAGCCCCTGCCTCCCCCTGCGCCGGGATGACTCGCTGGAGGCCGTCGTCGGCTTTTGAGCCGTCACCCCGGCGCAGGCCGGGGTCCAGTGACTTCAACAGCCCTATCTGAAAATCACCGTCCGGTGCCCGTTCAGCAGGATGCGGTGCTCGACGAACCATTTCACCGCCCGCGCCAGCACCACGCACTCGACATCGCGGCCGATTGCGGTCAGTTGCTCCGGTCCCATCGCATGGTCGACCCGCTCGACGTCCTGCTCGATGATGGGCCCCTCGTCGAGGTCGCCCGTCACGAAATGCGCAGTCGCGCCGATCAGCTTCACGCCGCGCTCATGCGCCTGGTAGTAGGGCTTCGCCCCCTTGAAGCTGGGCAGGAACGAGTGGTGGATATTGATCGCCTTGCCGCGCAGCGCCTCGCACATTCCGGCTGACAAAATCTGCATGTAGCGCGCCAGCACCACCAGGTCGACCTGCTGGTCGCGCACGATCTCGAGCACCCTCTGCTCCTGCGCGTGCTTGGCCTCGGCCGGTGCGCCGGTGGCCAGCGGCAGGTGGTGGAAAGGAATGTTGTAGCTGGCGGCCAGCTGGTAGAAATCCGCATGGTTGGACACGATGGCCACGATCTCCACCGGCAGCAGGCCGCTGCGGTGGCGGAACAGCAGGTCGTTCAGGCAGTGCCCGATCTTCGAGACCATGATCATCACGCGCGGCTTGCGGGCGGCGTCATGCAGCTGCCAGTCCATTTCCAGGGCCTGTACGGCCGCGCCGAAGCTGCTGCGCAGTTCGTCAGCCGACAGCGCCCCTTCCTCCTGCGCGAAATGCACGCGCATGAAAAAACGCTTCGTCTGCGCGTCGCCGAACTGGGCGGAATCGATGATGTTGCAGCCCTGCCCGGCAAGGAAAGCGGACACGCGCTGCACGATGCCGCGCTGGTCCTGGCAGGACAGGGTCAGGATGAACTCGGGAGGGGACATGATGGCTCGAAGGGATTGCGGGATGATCGAACAATGGCTGCGCGGATTGTCGCATGCACGCACGGCGGTTTGCGCCATACCCCGGCGTGCCAGTCGGGCTACCGCCGGCACGGACAATCCTTCGACGTTATCATCGCCGGCATTCAATCACTTTCGAAGAAAGCCATGCGCATCGCCCTGTCATTTGCCGCACTGCTCGCCTGCAGCCCCGCCCTTGCCCAGACCTCAGGACAACTGAACTGCACCCTCGTCGGCGCATCGGAGGTGACGGCCGACGGTCGGCTCGAGCCGCTGCAGGGCGGGAGAAATTATTACGAAACCGCGAGCGGCGCGGAATTCATTGTCCAGCGTGACAAGGGCTTGATGATGGGGCGTTTCGTCAGCAATGCGGGCACCCGGATCACGGTGCTCGATCCCGGTTCCGCCGCCCAGTCGTACAAGGTGCTGTCGGTGTCGCCGCGCGCCGGTGCTCGCGTGCAGACGCAATACTTCGAAGTGCGCGTGCAGGACAAAGGGGAGAAAAAGCCGTTCACGCTGGTGGCGGCCGAGGTGCTGCACGGTTACTGCACCATGTGAGAAACGAGGCGGCGTCATTGATGACTTTCCATCCTGGATACACGACGAGTGTCCGGCATCCGCCAATAGACCAGCAGTGACACGAAGATGCACGCTGTCGCATACCAGTAGAACCCGCTCTCGATGCCCGCCTGCTTGAATGCAAGCGCGACCGCATCCACCGATCCGCCGAACACCGACACCGTCAGCGCATACGGCACGCCGACGCCGAGCGCGCGGATCGAGGTCGGGAATAGTTCGGCCTTGATGATGCCGGTGATCGATGTGTAGCCGGAAACGATCACCCACGCGCCGCAGATCAGCGCGAATGCCACCCACGGGTTCCTGGTCTGCGACAGCAGCGTCAGCAGCGGCACCGTGCACAGCACGCCCATCACGCCGAACCACAGCAGCAGCGGCTTGCGGCCGATGCGGTCCGACAGTGCGCCGTACAGCGGCTGCAGTGCGAGTGCCACCACGAGATAGCCCAGCACCACCATGGTCACCTGAACGTCGTCGAGCCCGACCGACAGCTTCAGGAATTTCTGCATGTAGGTGGTGTAGGTATAGAACGCGCTGGTGCCGCCGATGGTAATGCCGACCACCAGCAGCAACGCTCGCCAGTGCGACAGCAGTGCCCGCCACGAGCCGGCGCCGCCGGCGCTTTTCGCAGCCTCGTAATGATCGGTCTCGTGCATGTCGCGCCGCATGAACAGCGCATACACCGCCAGCACCGCACCGATCGCGAACGGTATGCGCCATCCCCAGGCACGCAATTCCTCCGGCGTCAGGAACAGCTGCTGCAGCACCAGCAGCAGCAGGATGGCCATCAGCTGCCCGCCGATCAGCGTGGTGTACCAGACGCCCGAATAGAAGCCGCGACGGTGCGGCTCGGCCATCTCGGCAAGATAGGTGGCGCTCGCGCCGTACTCGCCTCCCTGGCTCAGGCCCTGCAGCAGGCGTGCGGTCACCAGCACTACGGCGGCCCACGCACCGATCGATTCATGGGTAGGGCTGACCGCGATCAGCAGCGAGCCGAAGCACATCAGCAGCACCGAATACAGCAGCGAACGGCGCCGGCCGTAACGGTCCGCGACCCAGCCGAACAGCAGTCCGCCCAGCGGGCGCACCACGAAAGCGGCTGCGAACACTGCAGCCGCCGCGAGCTGCTGCGCGACCGGATCGGCCGCAGGGAAGAACGCCGGCGCGAAATACAGTGCGAAGGCCGAGTACGCATACACGTCGTACCACTCGATCAGGTTGCCGATCGAGCCGACGAGGATAGCCTTCACGCGCGCGCGCCGTCCCCCATCGGACGGTTCGCTGCCGTGGGCGGGCGCAAGCGGGGTGCTCATCATGACGCTGGCAATAGTTGATTAAGGGAAATTCATGGCATCATAAACCGCAACACCGGCAGCGCACTGACCCGCCTGTCGAACCGACCTCCGACACCATGACCGATACTCTTTCGCTTGCCGCAGCCCGACCGCTCAGCGTGCTGTTCCTTTGCATGGGCAACATCTGCCGCAGCCCGACAGCGCATGGCGTATTCCGCCACAAGATCCGGGCCGCCGGCCTCGAGGCCAGTGTGCGCGTCGACTCGGCCGGCACCCACAATTACCATCCGGGCGAGCCGCCCGACCGGCGCAGCCAGCACGCGGCGGCGATGCGCGGCTACGACCTGTCCGACCTGCGCGCTCGCGCCCTGACCGATGATGACTTTGTGCGTCACGACCTGCTGCTGGCGATGGACTGGGACAATCTCGCGCTGGCCGAAGAGCGCTGCCCCCCGGCGCACCGGCGCAAGCTGCGTCGCCTGGCGGAATTCTGCCGGCGGCACGATGCCGTGGTGGTGCCCGATCCTTACTATGGCGGCGATGCAGGCTTTGTCCACGTGCTGGACCTGGTCGAAGATGCATGCGACGGGCTGGTCGAGCACCTGAAGCAGCGCCTGCTGGCGCGTGCGACTGCAATCAACGGAGGACAGCCATGAGCAAGACCGGCAGCATCCTGCTGGCGATCGTGCTGGCGCTCGCCGCCTGTGTCATTGCGGTGCTGACCGGGCTGGTCACGCTGAACCTGGGCGGCAGCGCCAAGCCGCAGCGCTTCGCCAACAAGGGTGTGCTGGAAGTAGTGTGCGAGGTGGAGGTCAGCCGTCCCGGCGACACGCTGGACCCGCCGTTCGAGACCAGCAAGCTGACCCTGCCAGCGATCTTCAACTTCGAAGAAAACACCGGCGCTTACCCGGGCGAATACACCATCTCGATGAACCGCAAGGGCACGCTGCACGTGAACGGCGAACTGCTGGAGATCCACCGCCCGGCGATGTTCAAGCGGCACGGGACGGTCATCATCGGCGAGCGCGTGACCCTGAACCGCCAGACCGGCGAATTCCGCCAATGGCTGGAACTGAACGACGCCAAACGGCTCGACCTGGTGCGCGGCACCTGCAAGCGCACCGACAACGCGCCGTTCTGATCAGGCCTTCGGCCGCATCCGCTTCCACAGGTCGCGCGCGGCGCCGTAGACTCGCGGCCATTCGGCACGCACATGGTTGCGCATCCGCTTGGCCAGCGACCCGTCATCCGCATGCAGCACCACCTCCACGCGGTTGACCCGCGTAGTCTTCTGCGACTTGCCTGCGCGGACGTTCCACTTGTACGGCTGCGACTCGCGCACATAGTGCGCGGTGAATGAGCGCCGCGAATGGCGCTGGTCGGCCGTCGGCAGGCTGCCGTGGATCACCATCGACGTCCACATCAGCAGGTCACCCTGCCTGAGCTTCGGCGCAAGGCAGTCGAGCGGACCGTCGCGCACGAAGTCGGCCATCAGGCGCTTGTAGGCCGGCGAATTGGGGTCGCCCTCTTCGCCCGGCACCTTCATCCGGTGGCTCTGCGGCACCACGAAGAAACGGCCGGCGTCCGGATGGATGTCTTCGGCGGCGATCCAGACGCCGATCATCTGCCCGTCGCTGCTGGAGTCGATGTAGTGGCCGTCGCGATGCGCCCAGGTGGTCTGGTTGCCGTCAAAGTACATCGTGTGGATGCAGCGCCCGGGCTCGCCGGTCAGCGCGATGAACGCGCGCTGTATTGTCGGATGGGTGACTACGTTCAGTCCGGCACGACGGAAGCCGGCATGCTTTTTCAGCGGCAGGTCCTGCAGGTTCATGATCGGATACTTCATGAAGCCGGCCTCGGTATACACATGCCGTTCGAATTTGCCCGATGCATGACGCTCGAAGAAGCCCAGCCGGTCGTGCAGCACCTCGTGCCTGAACGCGTCGACGCCGGCCTGGCACAGGCGCGGCGGGACGGCGTTGCGGATCAGGATGTAGCCCTCGCGCTCGAACCATGCGCGGAATTCCTGCGGCTGGTCGAGCGTCGGGTAAGGATCCTCGGTGTCCGCGCCGCGCGGCCGGTCGAGCACCGTGCTGCGCGGCAGGATGATCACGGGTTGGTCAATTCCGGGGGTTCCAGGCCTGGCGGCCAGCTTCTCCTGCGTGTCCATCTGCGCTCCGCTGAGTGGGTGTGCAGACCAGTGTAGTGAGCGCAGCACGGGCGTCGTTGTGGGTGCACAAACGCGGCAGGGGGTGAAACATGACGGCGCCCTGGCCGCCGGTTCGACCCCGGAGCCGCCGCGCTTTGCGACTACAATCGGCAGATGACAAAAAACGCACAGGCTGCGGCTCGGAGGCCGCTGGTCATCGCATTGGCGGGCACGTTGTCGCTCGCGGTGGCAATGGGCATCGGCCGCTTCGCCTTCACGCCGCTGATGCCGATGATGCTGCACGACGGCCTGCTCGACCTCGCCGCCGCCAGCTGGCTGGCCAGCGCGAACTACCTAGGCTACCTGGTCGGCGCCATGCTGTGCACCTTCCAGCCGTCGCTGTGGGCGCGCTGGTCGCTGCCGCCGCTGCGCAGCGCCGTCATGGTGAAGTGGGGACTGTCGCTCACCTGCGTGCTGACCGCGCTGATGGCGATCGAAGCGCCGGCCGCGTGGCCGTGGCTGCGCTTCGCGGCCGGCCTCGTCACCGCGGTCGCCTTCGTCTACACCTCGGCCTGGTGCCTTGGTCAGCTTGCGCGGCTGCAGGCGCCGGCGGCCGGAGGCATCGTGTATGCGGGTCCGGGCGTGGGCATCGCCAGCAGCGGCCTGCTGGCCGGCCTGATGGTGCAGCTGGGCTGGCGCGCAAGCGCCGGCTGGCTGGGATTTGCGTTGCTGGCTGCGCTGATGACAAAACTCGCCTGGCCGGTGTTCAAAGACGAACCGGGAACAGCGGCCGCCGCCGCAGCCCGCCCGCTGGCGGCAGACGCGGGCGGCAGCACGGTCGAGAAGGCCGCTCTCACCATTGCCTACGGACTGGCCGGGTTCGGTTACATCATTACCGCCACCTTCCTGCCGGTGATTGCGCGCACCGCGCTGCCGGGCTCTGCGTGGCCCGACCTGTTCTGGCCGCTGCTCGGCGTCGCCGTTGCCTGCGGCGCGGTGATGGCCTCGCGCATACCGTCGCGCATCGACCAGCGGCGGCTGCTGGTCGGCTGCTACCTGATGCAGGCCATCGGCGTGGCGATCGGCACCTGGCTGCCGACGCTGGCCGGTTTCGCGCTCGGCAGCCTGCTGGTCGGCCTGCCCTTCACCGCGATCACGTTTTTTGCGATGCAGGTCGGGCGGCGCCTGCACCCGCAATCGCCGGCGGCCATCATCGGCCTGCTGTCAGGCGCGTTTGCCGCGGGACAGATCATCGGGCCGCCGGTAGCCGCGGCGATGCTTGCCCGCGCGCCGGACAATGCGACCGGCTTTTCTTGGGCCATTCACCTGGCGGCGACGACGCTGCTGGCCGGGGCGCTCGTTTATGGCTGGATGATCAGGCGATTCGCGCCTGCCTGAACCGCAAGACCGCGGCTCACTTGCCGAGCGGCGGATCCTTGTAGAGCACCGTGATGCTGATGCGGCGGTTGCGCGGATCGGCAGGGTTGGCCGGGTTGAACGGTGCGGTATCGGCAGCACCTTCGATACGCGCGATGCGGCCTTGCGCGATGCCGCCCTGCTCCAGCATGCGGCGGGTGGCTTCCGAGCGCTCGATCGACAGCGACCAGTTGGTCCGCTCGCTGCCGGCCGGGAAAGGCGTGCTGTCGGTGTGGCCCTTCACTGCCAGCTTGTTCGGCATGTTGGCCAGCGACTTGGTGACCTCGCTGATCAGTTGCCTCGCGCGCGGATCCATGTTGGCGGTACCGCTGCCAAACATCGAGAAGTTCGCCTTGTCGATGATGTCGATGCGCAGGCCATCCTTCTCGCGGGTAAACAGCACCTGCCCCTTAAGGTCGGATAACTGCTGGTTCAGTGCGAGGTTCTCCTCGATCTCCTTTTCCAGCTTGTCGAGCTTTTCCTTCTCCGCCTGCTCGGCGATCCGCTGCTTTTCCTCTTCGGTCAGGTTTTTTCCGTACTTCGGCTGCGACTTGTCATCCGGCGAGGTGCCCTGGTCTTCGCCCGGCCCGGCCTCGGTGCGCGGCGTTACCCGCTCCATCAGCGACTGCTGCTGCGGATCGGACGTCAGGGTTTCCGGGTCAGTCACCGAGCGCCCGCCGAAGAAGCCGTTCGAGCCGGAGGTCTCGCCCGGGCCCGACATGTCGAAGTCGGTCGCCTGAAAATATTCGGCGATGCCCTGCCGCTGGTCCTCGGGCGTTGCACCGAGCAGCCACATCAGCAGGAAGAAGGCCATCATGGCCGTCATCATGTCGGCCAGCGCGATCTTCCACGCGCCACCATGCGCGCCGGCATGGCCTTCCTCTACCACCTTTTTCCAGATGACCGGCGGCTGCGCCGGTGCCTGCTCTGCGGCCTCGGGCGCAGCGGCGTCGGGTGCAGCGGTAGTCGGGTCGTCGGACGGTGTCTGTTCTGCGTCTGCCATGGTCGGAAAATGCGCGGGCTGCCGCGAGTCGGCACCCAATGAAGGATGAATCGGCCTGAATGCCGGTCGCTGAAGAGTTAACTACGGGAAATATAAGCGAAAGTCCCTGCGCAGTCGATTGCATGCCGGGCCAGCCGCTGACAGGGATTGCCTTTTGGGAATCAACCGGGTTGCCCGGACCTGCGGCGAACTTCCGGCAGACTGCCTCGGTCATCCACAGGTGAGCAGCCTTCCGACCCATGCCGTTGACTGCGCAATCATCGGGGGCGGCCCGGCCGGTCTGGTGGCGGCCGTCTACCTCGCGCGCTTTCGTCGCAGCGTGTGCGTGCTCGATGCAGGTGGCAGCCGTGCCGCACTGATACCGACCTCGCACAACCTGCCCGGCTTCCCCGACGGCATATCGGGCATCGATTTCCTTGGACGCCTGCGCAGCCAGGCCTTGCGCTATGGCGCGCCGCTGGTACCAGCCATCGTCGACCGGCTGCGGGAGGCAGAGGAAGGCTACAGCGTCGGCATCGGCCGGCGCAGCCTTCGCGCCCGGACGCTCATCCTGGCCACCGGCGCGGCCGACATCGAACCGGAACTGCCCGACCTGCCGAATGCAGTCCGGCGCGGGTTCCTGCGCCATTGCCCGGTGTGCGACGGCTATGAAGTCATCGGCCAGCAGGTGGGCGTTATCGGGCACGGCAGCAAACTGGCGGAAGAGGCGCTGTTCATCCGCAACTACACCGACCGGCTGTCAGTATTCGGGCTGCCGCCCGGCCTGCAGCTGAGCTTGTCCCAACAGGCGGAACTGGCCCGCCACGGCATAAAAATCCATCCGGCGCCGGTAACGGCGACAACGCTGGAGGGCGAGCGCATCGTCGCGCTGCACCTTGCCGACGGCAGCGTGCAGGCGGTCGATACCCTGTACTCCGCACTCGGTTCGATCGTGCGTTCCGAACTTGCGCTCGGCCTCGGCGCGAGCGTGCTGCGCAAGGGCGAACTGCAGGTCGACCGGCGCAACATGAGCACTAATGTGCCGGGACTGTATGCAATCGGCGATGTGGTCCAGAGCCTGTCGCAGATCAGCGTCGCAGCCGGCCATGCGGCCCTGGCGGCGACCGCGATCCACCATCAGTTGCGCAAGCGCGAGGCCGCAGCGCGGCCGGCAGCGCGCTGAACCGCATCGCCGCGCCGCGCTGCGCCCCGCCCGACTACTTCTTTTTCGGCGGGCTGCCGCCGGTGCCTGCGCCGCCCAGCGGCATCTGGTTGTAATAGGCCGCGAGGTTTTCAATATCCTTGTCGGACAAGCCCTTGGCCATCACAGTCATCTGCTCATGCTTGCGCGCACCGCTGCGATAGTCCTTCAGCGACTTGACCAGATAAATCTCGCTCTGGCCGGCAAGATTGGGCGCATCCGGCAGCACCGCAATGCCGTCGGCGCCGTGGCAGGCCGCGCATTGCGCGGCCTTGGACCGCGCTGCCGCCGGGTCGGCCGCCAGCGCCGGCATGCCCCACAGCAGCAGCAGGCAGCCGCCGGCGACAAAGGCTGGCTTCTTCATCATCGGCTCCCCTCCCCGCCGTACGAAATGCGATAGATCGCACCGGCGTAGTCGTCCGACACCAGCAGCGAGCCATCGGCCAGCGGCACGACATCTACCGGCCGGCCGAGGAATTCGTTGGTGCTGGTCAGCCAGCCCTCGGCAAAGACTTCCGGCTTGCCGGCCGTGCCGTCCGCTTTCACTGGCGTAAACATCACCCGTGCGCCGACCGGTGTAGAGCGGTTCCATGAACCGTGCTGCGCCGAGAAGATGCCGCCGCGATAGCGCTCCGGGAACATATTGCCGCGGTAGAAGGACATCCCGAGGTCAGCCGCATGCGGCGTCATTTCGGCCTGCGGGAACACCACGTCCTTCGGAATGGTTTCGTTCTTGTATTCGTCCGTGCGCGTCTTGCCGCCGCCGTACCAAGGGAAGCCGAAATTCTGTCCCTTCTGCGTGATGCGGTTGAGCTCGCCCGGAGGCTGGTCGTCGCCCATGCCATCGACCTGGTTGTCGGTGAACCACAGGGTCTTGTCGCGCGGATTGAAGTCCATGCCGACCGAGTTGCGGATACCGGTCGCCACCACTTCGCGGTTCTTGCCGTCGCGATCCATGCGGACGATGCCCATGATGCCGGTCCGGTAGTAGAGATCGAGCTTTTCTTTCGGCGGCACGTTGTACGGCTGGCCGAGCGTGATGTAGAGCTTGTTGTCCGGACCGATCCGGCAGGTGCGTGCGCCATGGTTGAAGCTTTCCTCCTCGACCGGTATCAGCGTGCCTTTCGGGGCAATCTGGCCGATCGCGACATCGCCGCCCTCGTAGAAGAATTCGGCGGCCGGGAATACCAGTGCCCGGTTGTGCTCGACAACGAACAGGAAGCCGTCCGGCGAAAAACAGACAGCATTCGGCACACGGAAGTCGATGCCCGGCGCGAACACCTTGACCTCGTCGGCCACCCGGCTTCGTGTGCGGTCGGTCACGGCCCAGACCCGGTTCTTGCGCGTACCCACGAACACGATGCCGGTCGACGGGCCGATGGCCATGTGTCGCGCATCGGGAACCAGTGCATACAGGTCAATCCGGAATCCCGGCGGCAGCTTGATCTGCTTCAGATTGCGCCTGATCGCGTCCGCCCGCGGCCCGGTCTGCGGCACGGTCTCGAGCGTCATCGGGCCGCCAGTCGAGCGGAATGCTTCCAGCTGCTCAATAGTGGAGGGCTTGCCCTGCGCAAGGACAGAGGCGGCAGTACCTGCACACAGCAGGGCTGCAGCTATCGAAATGCGCGAAAGAACCATGATCGTCTCCTGTCGTAGTGGCTGTGCCCCGACGCGGGCGGAGGCGCGAGGCATAGAGCCGGTTCGACCAGCGACGACAGCGTTTAACGCCTGTCTTTGCGCGGCTTCAAGCGCCTGCCCCGGATCGATAGGGATCAAATGCGGCAGTGATGCCGTGCTTGAGCCGGCGCAAACGCAGCGACCGGCACGCGCCTAAGGTGGGGGGCTTCAATCGTTCAAACACACATCCGGGATATCACCATGAACAGCATGCTGAAAAGACTTGCCGCCGTGCTCGGCGCGACTGCGCTGCTGGCCGCCTGCGGCACGATGATGGGCGGGGGGCAAGAGGGCAGCGGGCGCAGCGGCAGCGGCGAGGCCAACACAGTAACTGGCGGGGCCGAAGCGGCGCCGACGTCGGAAGCGACGCCCCAGCCGTCATCGGGCGGCACATCCCAGGGCACGCAACAGGGCGCGCCGGCCAGCGAAGGAGGATCGTCACCGGACGCTTCGACCTCAGGTGCCAGCCCGTCGACCGGCAGCACAACGACCGGCGGTGCAGAGGGCGCGCCGACCGGCGACATGCCGGTACCGCCCCGGTAAGTCGGGCCGGCGTCAGGCCGCCTTGCTGCTGAGGGCCAGTGCCTCGAAACTATGCGCCGGCAGCGGGGGGGCGTGCAGATAGCCCTGCACGAAATCGCAGCCGAGACCGGACAGGATTTGCTGCTGGGCCGGGGTTTCCACGCCCTCGGCCACCACTTTCAGCTGCAGTTGCCGCGCCAGCGTGACGATCATCGTAACCAGCGCCTTGCTCTGTACGCTGTCTGGCAGGCTGGAGACGAAACTTCGATCGACCTTCAGCATGTCGAAGGGCATGCTCGACAGCGTGATCAGATTCGAGTAACCGGTACCGAAATCGTCAAGCACCAATCTGACGCCCTGCCGCTTCAGTCCGGCCAGCAGCTGGCTTGCACGCTCGCGTTGCAGTAGCAGCGAATGCTCGGTCAGCTCCAGCTCAAGCAACTCGGGCGGGATGTGGTGACGCTTCATGATCGCCTCGACCCGATCGGCGAAGTCGTGCGCCTGCAGTTGTTTTGCCGAGATATTCACTGAGACCGACGGACTCCAGCCAAAACGGCGCAGCCAGTCGGCGATTTGCGCGCAGACGCTGTCGAGCACCCATTCGCCGATCGGTACGATCAGCCCGACCTCCTCGGCCAGCGGTATGAATTCGGACGGCGGCACCAGGCCGCGCTCCGGATGGCGCCAGCGGATCAGCGCTTCCGCGCCAATGATGCGCTGTCCGGCAAGCTCGATCTGCGGCTGGTAGTAGACCAGCAATTGCTGCCGCTCGATCGCCGTGCGCAGCGCCGCTTCGGTCGCCATCCGCTGCGTGACACGCTGCCAGCTCTCCTGCGAGAAGAAATGCACCTGGTTGCGGCCTTCATCCTTGGATTCGAACATCGCTGCATCGGCATGCCTGATCAGTTCATCGGCATCGGTACCATCTTCGGGGTACATTGCCACGCCGATGCTGCCGCTGCAGTGGATTGTGCGGCCCTCGATCAGGTGCGGCTCGTCGAGGCGCCGGAGCAGCTTGCCGGCTACCAGTGCCGCCTGCTCGGGCGCGCCGATTTCCTCGAGCAGCACCAGGAATTCGTCGCCGCCCTCGCGGGCGACGGTATCGGTCCTGCGCACCTGCTCGCGAATGCGCGCAGCCACCGCACAAAGCACCACATCGCCGGTACGGTGCCCGTGCGTGTCATTGATTGCCTTGAAACGGTCGAGATCGATGAACAGCACCGCGAGCCGGTTCTTGTGGCGCTGCGCGCGCGCAATCGCCTGTTCGACGCGGTCCCTGAGCATCAGCCGGTTCGGCAGCCCCGTCAGCGCATCGTGGTACGCGCGGTGCGCGAGCTCACGGTTGGCCTCCTCGAGCTGCCCGCGCCGGTTTTTCAGCGCCTGAGCCAGTTCGCGCGCGTCGTCCATGGCGCTGCGGTTCGTCTGCAGCAGCATCAGCATTTCTACCAGCGGATTGTGCGGCGGGATTTCCGCGAGCGTAATGCCCATTTCCGACAACTGGCCGAACGTGGTCACCCACGGCCAGCCGAGGAAAAGCAGGTGGTCGTCATCCAGCCTCATCCATTGGCCGCGCAGCGGCGGCACCCCGGATCCCCGCAGGCGATGAAGTATCAGCAGGCTGCCCTCGGAAGCGGCCAGTGCATCGAAGTCATCGTTGCCGAAGCCATCTTTGAGATCGGTGAAACAGTCGTCCAGCAGCGGCTGCTGTGCCACTTCCGGGCAGATGCGCAGCAGCAGGGAGCCGGTCGCAACAAGGCGCTTGCTGCGGTCGATAGCAAACGCAAACGGGAAAGCGCGGGTCCAGCGGTGCATGGGCAGGCGTTGCAATCAGGTTGCCGTGCTGCCGGACAGCAGCCGGATGTCGAAACGGTCGTGATCATGTTCGCCGCCCTTGGCCACCGCATGCGTGACCTCGACCCGCACGCCATAGCGCTCGCCCAGCCCCTCGACCAGGCCGATGATCATGGGCGCGAAGCCGGCCCGGTCCGAATGATAGTGGAGGCGCATGCCTTTGTCCGTCATGCCGGTGACGCGAAACATGGGCGGCTTGAGCGCGGGATACAGCAGGGTAACGCGCGCATGCATGCCGTCCAGCGCTGCCAGCGCCGAGTGCAGCGTCGGGCCCAGGTCGGACAGCAGCGCGCCGTAGCCCTCGACCATGGTGTATTTCATCCAGTAGCGGCCGAACTCTTTCAGCAGCTCCTCCGCAGGGCGCTGCAGCACCTCGGCAGCAGCCGCCACCAGCCGGTGCGTCAGCTCGTCGGGGTAGGAATCCATGCGCATGAATACCTCTTCCTGGACGCCGGCCCGCGCACGCACTTCGTCCCACGTCGCGTCACCGCAATGAGTGCACACCAGCTGCTGCAGCGCGCGGTTCACCAGTCCATACATGCGTCGTCCTTGATTCCATGCCGAGGCGCGGGCGGATCCCGCAGGACAGCCAGCGTAGTCGGTTTTCGCCACTGCCTATGGCCGGATAAGCGGGGGAAACCCGCAGCTTTTTGGCGCATCGCCTGGCGGGCGCGCCGGCAGCACTCGCGAGGTGCGAGTGCTGATGCACTCCATTGCATCCGATGCTTGCCCGCCGCATGAATTGCGTTGTACTTTTTCATGGTGGCGGCGTGTTGATCACGCCGCAACACGCACGGAGGATCGTCGATGAACTGGCAACCCTATATCCGCGCCAGCTGGGAAATCGTGATGGAGGGCGAGAGCCGCAGCCGGCTCTTCCTCGACAACGAGCTGGAAGCCTATCTGGTGTACATGGTCGCGCGCAATTTCCGCAACCGCGACTTCCCGCCCGACGTGATCTGCCTCGAGTTCAATCGGGCGAGGACGGCCGACGATTTCCGCCAGATCGGCGACAGCTGCCTGTTCGTCGACGCCTGGGAAGTGAAGCGCGCGAAGCTGGTAGACGACGCCTACTACGAAAAGCTCGGGCAGGCGGCCTATGCGTATGCAGCGGCCGCCTCGCGCCCGATCGATGAACTGTTCAACCGCATCGCGCGCGAGTTCACGCAGTTGTCGCGGGTGCTGGCCGGCGTGAAGCCCGCGCTCGAATCAGTACGGTCGTCCCGGCTGGCCTGACGCCGCCGCCTGCTGCGCGGCAAAATGCGCGGCCTGCTGCACCTGCCCGCTGCGGGTCGCGATGCCAACGGCCACGCGGCGTCCGTACTCCGGGTCGGCCGCAGTGAAGTGACGGATCATCCGGTCCTGGATATCCGTCGTGCACAGCGCCAGCGCCGTCGACAGGTTCTCTACCAGTTCGTCGCGCTCAACGTCCGAGAAGGCGCGCCAGCGCTCGCCCGCCTGCTGGAAATCGTTCGTCTTCGGCAGCGTCTCGCGCACCAGCCTGCCCTCCACATAGGGCTGGTGCTCCATGCCGGCCGCAGGAGACTGGCTGAGCCCGCCCATCGATGAAGGCTCGTAATTCACGTGCGGATTCTGGCCGGGCGCGAGGTCGACCGAGTAGGCCATCTGCCCGCCGCGCTGATTGGTCGCCACATGCTTCTTCGGCGCATTCACGGGCAGTTGCAGGTAATTCGCGCCGACGCGGTAGCGCTGGGTGTCGGAATAGGACATCGTGCGCCCTTGCAAGAGCTTGTCGTCGGAGAAGTCGAGGCCGTCGACCAGTACGCCGGTGCCGAAGGCGACCTGCTCTACCTCCGCATGGTAGTCGACCGGATTCCGGTCGAGCACCATGCGCCCGACCGGCATGAACGGAAACTGTTCGGGCGGCCACAGCTTGGTCGGGTCAAGCGGGTCAAAGTCCAGCTCGGGATGCTCGCCGTCGGCCATGATCTGCACGCACAGTTCCCACTCCGGACAATCGCCGCGTTCGATCGCCTCGTACAGATCAATGGTCGCGTGATTGAAGCTCATTGCCTGGATGGCAGCGGCTTCCGCCTGCGTCAGGTTGCGTATGCCCTGCTTCGGCTCCCAGTGGTACTTGACCAGCACGCCCTCGCCCTGCTGGTTCACCCATTTGTAGGTATTGACGCCCGAACCCTGCATCTGCCGGTAGTTGGCCGGTATGCCCCACGGCGAGAACAGGAAAGTCAGCATGTGCGTCGCTTCCGGCGTCTGGCTGCAGAAGTCGAAGATGCGGCGCGGGTCCTGCACATTGGTCACCGGATCCGGCTTGAACGCATGCACGAGGTCGGGAAACTTCATTGCATCGCGGATGAAGAACACTTTCAGGTTGTTGCCGACCAGGTCCCAGTTGCCGTCATCGGTATAGAACTTGACCGCAAAGCCGCGCGGGTCGCGCAGCGTCTCCGGCGAATGGTTGCCGTGAATGACGGTGGAGAAGCGCACGAACACCGGCGTGCGCTTGCCCGCCTGCTGGAACAGCCTGGCGCGCGTGACCTGTGCGATCGGCTGGTCGCCGGCCTTGCCATACGCCTCGAAGAACCCGTGCGCGCCGGCGCCGCGCGCGTGCACCACGCGTTCCGGCGTGCGCTCGCGATCGAAGTGGGTGATCTTCTCGAGGAAGTGGTAGTTCTCCAGCGTGGTCGGCCCGCGCGCGCCAACGGTGCGCAGGTGCTGGTTGTCGCTTACCGGGTGTCCCTGACGGGTGGTCAGGGTCGAACCGTCTTCGCCGGGCGCGCAGCGCTCGTCCTCCGAACTGCCGGCGCCGCGCACCGCACTGCCGGGCACATGCGGCGAGCCCCGCCGTGCGTCGCCAGGGCCGTTTCCGTTACCCGCGCCGTTGCCCGATCCGTTGCCTGCCATGTCCGCCTCCTTGTCTGCCTTGTGCAGAAATCCCGGTTGGACAAAGCCCGCTCGCGCACATGCATGGCCGAAGGCACAGGCTTTGCGCGGACTCAAACCCGCAGTGTTCGGCCGCGCTTAGCCGGGGCTTTCGATTTCACAAAGCAGGGTCCCGCGTTGCCGCCGTACCTGCCCGCATACAATGGCCGGAGATCCAAGCGTGGCCGGCCGCACAAAACCAATACCACCCCGGAGGACCAGATGGAGAGACGCCAGTTCATCGCAGCTGCCGCTGCCGCCGCAGTCGTCACCGATGCGCGCAGTGCAGATAAGCTGCCCACCATCACCTGGCGCATGCCGTCCTCCTACCCGAAATCACTCGATGTGCTGTTCGGCAGCGGCGAACTGATCTCCCGCCGCGTCAGCGAGCTGACCCAGGGAAAATTCACTATCCGGTCCTTTCCCGCGGGCGAGATCGTGCCGGCGTTCCAGGTGCTCGACGCAGTGCAGAACGGCACGGTGGAGCTCGGCCATACCGCGCTGTATTTCTTCTTCGGCAAGGACGCAACCTTCACCTTCGAGACCGGCGCGCCGTTCGGCATGAACAGCCGGCAGCACAGCGCGTGGTATGTCAGCGGCGGCGGGCGCGAGTTGATGACCGAATTCCTCAAGCAATACGGCATCGTCAGTTTCGCCTGCGGCAATACCGGCACGCAGATGGGCGGCTGGTTCCGCAAGGAGGTGCGCAGCGTCGACGACCTGAACGGGCTGAAGATGCGCGTCGGCGGGATGGCTGGGCGCATGCTGCAGAAGCTGGGGGTGGTGCCGCAGCAGATCCCGCCGGGCGACATTTACCCTGCGCTCGAAAAGGGCACGATCGATGCGGCCGAATTCGTCGGCCCCTACGATGACGAGCGTCTCGGCTTCGAGCGGGTGGCGCCGTTCTACTACACGCCCGGCTGGTGGGAGATCTCGTCGCAACTGGCGCTGATCGTCGGCCAGAAGCACTGGGACAGCCTGCCGCCGCAATATCAGGCCGCGCTGCGGACTGCGTGTTTCGAGGCGCATGTGACGGTGCAGGCACAATATGACGTGGTCAACCCGCAGGCGCTGGCGCGCATGATCAAGCGCGGCGTCAGGCTGCGCGCCTACCCGAAGCCGGTCATGGATGCGTGCCTGCGCGCAAGCCGGGAAGTGATGGACGAGGAAGCGGCGAAGAACCCGGCGTTCCGCAAGATCTACGAGCACTATCGCAACTTCCAGGACCAGCAGAACCAGTGGGCGACGGTCACTGAAGCGAGAATGCAGAACTACCAGATCAGCGCGATGAAGCCGGCGCGCCGCTGACGCCGGGCCGGCAGGCTACAATCGGCGCCTGCATTCGACCTGTTCCGGAGCCACACAAGCATGAAATACCTGCACACCATGGTCCGCGTCAGCGACCTCGACAGCTCGCTGAAGTTCTATCGCGATGCGCTCGGCCTCGAGGTCGTGCGCGAATATGAAGTGCCGTCCGGTCGCTTCACGCTAGTCTATCTCGCCGCGCCGGGCGACCATGAAGCTCAGATCGAACTGACCTACAACTGGGATCCGGAGCAGCTCGGCGGCGCGCGCAATTTCGGCCACATCGCTTACGCAGTGGACAACGTCTATGCGCTGTGCGAGCGCCTGCAGTCGCACGGGGTGACCATCCTGCGCCCGCCGCGCGACGGCCGCATGGCCTTCGTGCGTTCGCCCGACAACATCTCGATCGAGCTGCTGCAGCGCGGCCAGCCGCTGCCGCCGGCCGAGCCCTGGGCGTCGATGCCCAACACCGGCAGCTGGTAAGCGCGTCAGGCGGCGGCGTTCAGCGACTCGCCCAGCGCATTCACCAGCGCATCGATCTCGGCCCCGGTCGAGATGAAGGGCGGCGCCAGCTGTATCGTGTCGCCGCCATACCGCACGTAGAAGCCCTTCTTCCACATCGCCATCGCGACTTCGTACGGCCGTTTTGCCGGCTCGCCCGGCGCCGCGGCCAGGGTCAGTCCGGCGGCCAGCCCGATATTGCGGATGTCGGTCACGTGCGCGCAGCCCTTGAGTTCATGCACCTTGCGCTCGAGCACCGGCGCGAGCGCCTGCACGCGACCGACCGCATCCTCCGACTGCAGCAGGTCGAGCGTGGCCAGCGCCGCCGCGCACGCGACCGGGTGCGCGGAATAGGTGTAGCCGTGCGCGAACTCCAGCAGGTAGTGCGGCCCCCCGTTCTGCATGAAGGTGTCGTAGATCTCGCGCTTCGCAACCACTGCGCCCAGTGGCTGCACGCCGTTCGTGATCTGTTTCGCGCAGTTCAGGATGTCGGGCGTCACGCCGAAGGCCTCGGCGCCGGTCCATGCGCCGGCCCGTCCGAAGCCGCTGATCACTTCGTCGAAGATCAGCAGGATGTCGTGCTGGTCGCAGATCTCGCGCAGCCGTTGCAGGTAGCCGACCGGCGGCACGATCACGCCGGCCGAACCGGAGAACGGCTCGACGATCACGGCGGCGATGTTGGACGCATCGTGCAGGTTGATCAGGCGGAGCAGCTCGTCGGCCAGCTCCGCACCCTGCGCCGGCATGCCGCGCGAAAACGCCGTCTGCGGCAGCATGGTGTGCGGCAGGTGATCGGCCTCGATGCCCTGCCCGAACATCTTGCGGTTGCCGACGATGCCGCCCACCGAGCCGCCGCCGAAGTTCACGCCGTGGTATCCCTTCTCGCGGCCGATGAAGCGGGTCTTCGATGCCCTTCCCTTCAGCCGCCAGTACGCGCGCGCCATTTTCAGTGCAGTGTCTGCCGCCTCCGAACCGGAGCCGCAGAAGAATGCATGATCGAGCCCGGCCGGCAGGAAATCGCGCATCCGGTTCGCCAGCGCGAACGAGAGCGGATGCCCGAACTGGAAGCTGGGAGAAAAATCGAGCGTGCCGATCTGGCGGCTGACTGCATCGACAATCTCTTTGCGGCAATGGCCGAGCCCGGTGGTCCACAGGCCGGACAATCCGTCGAAGATGCGGCGGCCGTCGGCATCGATCAGCCAGGCGTCCTGCGCGGCGACGATCAGGCGCGGGTTGGACTTGAACTCGCGGTTGCCCGTATAGGGCATCCAGTGGGCGTCCAGCCAGTCGGCATCGGTGCGCACCGCGGCATCGGTCAGGGGTTTCGGTGCTGACATGTTCATCTCGCATCCTTCGTCGGGTACCGTCGCCGCAGCGGTAGTGCGGCGCGCTCGTGATGCTTGATTATCCACCTTTGTCCCGCGACCGGATCAACAGGTACGGCACGCGGCGGAAGAGAAGCGCATGAGCCGGGCGTTATGTGCCGGCCGCGTTTAATATTCGACAACAAAATTGGCGATACGGTCTGGCATCGCCGCAGAGGCAGAGAGGGAAACGCAGCGCCAGTTACTTGAACTCAATGCCTGCCCAATGTTCCAAGGCTAACTGTTCTGTCCCGCGGTAGCGATCGACGCGCTGCTCGACATCGCGAACGCTGCCGCCTGATCCGGCTGCCGGCGCGCAGCGCGCCACGCAGGCCGCTCCTGCAGGAGGAATTGCGCCATGCAGACCACGTCCCGCCTCCCCTTTCCTTACCGGCCGGAATATGAGGTCGCGTACCGGCTGCTGCAGGATCTTGCGCCGGCGCTCGACTGGCCGCAGGGGGTCAGCACGGCCCGCCCGTGGGTCGAGGCAGTCCGTCACCGGCCGCCGCCGTTCTGGGCGATGGAAAGCCTGCTGAAGGAATATCCGATCTCGGGCAGCGAAGGGCGCGCGCTGATGCGGCTGGCCGAGGCCCTGCTGCGGGTGCCGGATGCAGAGACCGCCATCGCCCTGACCGCCGACCAGCTGGCGCAGGCGCACAGCGACGCCGAACCGGACTCGGCACTCGCGCGGCTGTCCTCGGCCGCGCTGTCACTGTCGCAGCGGCTGCTGGACGGGAACGGCGGCCTGCTGCAGCGGCTCGGCGCACAGGCGGTGGTGGAGGCTGCACTGCGCGCAGTGCAGCTGCTGGGCCGCCAGTTCGTGCTGGGCGAGGATATCCATAGTGCGCTGCAGCGCGCCGATGCGATGCGGGAGCGCCAGCCGGCGCTGTCGTTCAGCTTCGACATGCTGGGCGAAGGCGCGCGCACGATGGCGGATGCGCTGCGCCACTGGGAAGACTACCGCGCCGCGCTGCAGGCAATCGCTGCCTGCTCGCAGCCGGGCGCGCCGGCCGACGGCATTTCCGTCAAGCTGTCGGCGCTGCACCCGCGCTACGAGCCGCTGCAGCAGGAGCGGGTGATGGAGGAATTGCTGCCACGGGTCTGGGCGCTGTGCGAGATGGCCGCCGATGCCGGCGTGCACCTGACGATCGACGCCGAGGAGGCCGAGCGGCTCGAGCTGTCGCTCGAGGTATTCGATGCGCTGTGCGCGCGAGTGGCGCGGCGGCATCCGCAATGGCAGGGCTTCGGGCTGGCGCTGCAGGCATACCAGACGCGCGCGCCGGCACTGGTCGCGGAAGTAGCTTGCATCGCCCGCCGCCACGGGCTGAGGCTGATGTGCCGGCTGGTCAAGGGCGCCTACTGGGACGCGGAAATCAAGCGTGCGCAGGAACTTGGGCTGCCCGGCTATCCGGTCTTTACCGACAAGCGCCACACCGACCTCGCCTATCTGGCGTGTGCACAGGCGATGCTGGCGGCATCCGATTGCCTGTACCCGCAGTTCGCCACCCACAATGCCGCGACCATCGCTGCCGTACTGCAGCTGGCGCGCGGCCGGCACTTCGAGCTGGGCCGCTTGCACGGCATGGGCGAAGGCATCTACCGCGAGGTGCTGAAGCAGCCGGGCCGGGCCTGCCGCGTGTATGCACCGGTCGGCCGCCAGCGCGATTTGCTGGCGTACCTGGTACGGCGCCTTCTGGAGAACGGCGCCAATTCCTCGTTCGTGCACCAGCTGCACGACCCGGCACTGGCAGTGGAACAGCTGCTGGCCTCGCCGCTCGAAGCGACTGCTCAGCGCGCCCTGCCGCTGCCGGCCGACCTGTATGGTGCCGCGCGCGCCAACAGCGGCGGCATCGATCTCGCGGTGCCGGAAATGCGAGCGCCGTTGCAGCAGGCGCTCGCCGCCTTGCAGCTGCCGGCGGTGCCCGCCTTTCCGCAGGCGGAAGTGGCTGCCGCCGTCGCGCGTGCGGCGGCGGCGGTCGCGGCATGGCAGCAGTGCGCGGTGCCCGAGCGCGCGGCGATGCTGCGGCGCGCGGCGGATGCGATGCAGGGGCAACTGCCGATGTTGTGCGCGGCGCTGGTGCGGGAGGCCTTCAAGACCTGGAACGATGCGGTGGCCGAAGTGCGCGAGGCGATCGACTTCCTGCGCTACTACGCGGCCGAGGCCGAGCGCGTGCTGCAGCCGCAGCCGCTGCCCGGCCCGACCGGTGAGTCGAATGTGCTGCGGCTGCGCGGGCGCGGCCCGTGGGTGTGCATCAGTCCGTGGAATTTCCCGCTGGCGATCTTCACCGGGCAGGTGGCCGCCGCACTGGTGACCGGCAACACCGTGCTGGCCAAGCCGGCCGAGCAGACGCCGGCGATTGCTGCGCTCGCCGTTCGCGTGCTGCACGAATCTGGCATACCGGAACCGGTGCTGCAGCTGCTGCCCGGCGATGGCGACGTGGGCGCAGCACTGGTCGCACAGCCGGCGATCGCCGGCGTGGCGTTTACCGGTTCGACCGCGGTGGCACGCGCGATCCAGCGCACGCTGGCCGACCGCGACGGGCCGATCGTCCCGCTGATCGCCGAGACCGGCGGCATCAATGCGATGGTGGTCGATTCGACCGCGCTGCCGGAGCAGGTCTGCGATGCGGTCGTCCAGTCGCTGTTCCGCAGCGCCGGCCAGCGCTGCTCGGCGCTGCGCGTGCTGTGCCTGCACCAGGCGATCGCGGATCCGGTGCTGGCGATGATCGCGGGGGCCGTCGCCGAACTGCGTGCCGGCGACCCGGCCGACTGGTCGACCGACCTGGGCCCCGTGATCGATGCCTGCGCCCACCGTCGGCTGCTGGAACAACTTGCCGGTCTCGGTGCACCGCCTGTGGCGCCCCCGCGCATGCCGCAGCTACTGGCGCCGGCCGTCATCGAGGTAGCGGCGCTGTCGGCAGTGCGCGAGGAGATCTTCGGACCGGTGCTGCAGGTGGTGCGCTGGTCCGGGGATCCCGAACGGCTGGTGCGCGACATCAATGCGCTCGGTTACGGGCTGACGCTCGGGCTTCAGACCCGGATCGACGGCCGCGCGGAGCGGCTCGCACAACTGGCACGGGTCGGGAATGTGTACGTGAACCGGGGCATGACCGGCGCGGTGGTCGGCGTGCAGCCCTTCGGCGGCGAGGGACTGTCCGGCACCGGCCCGAAGGCCGGCGGGCCGTGGTACCTGCCGCGCTTCTGCAGCGAGCAGACGGTCACGGTGAACACCACGGCAGCCGGCGGAAATATCGACCTGATGTCGGACTGACATCGCACCCGGCGGGCGAACGGATCAGGCCCGCAGGTCGATCGTGCCGCCGGTGATCACCGCATGCCGGTCGTCATGCTCGCGCCGGTGGCGCGACGGCGGCGCGTAGAGTTCGTGCACCGCCCTCGCCGGCGTGACCGGCTCCGGCTCGCGGGGCGCGCTCTGTGCGGGCTTCGGCCCGGCGGCGATCGGGGTCGGTTCGCGGGCGGCATTGACGTCGCCCGGGCGCCGGTCCGTGCGGTCGGTGCGCCTTGCTTGCCTGTCCTGCGGTCGCTCGGCCATCGCCTCGGCCAGCGTGGGCGCGGCCGCATTCCTCCGGTACGTGGTCAGGGCCGGGTCGCGGTGCTGGTACAGGTCGGAGGAAGTGCCAATGGCAGGCATGGCAGCGATGCGTGTGCGGGAGACCGGGATATTATCGGGGAAAATGCGCCACCGTAACACGGGTAACGCTCCACTCCGGCGGGGGCTGCCTGTCACCGCTGATTTATAATCCGCCAGCAGCACCGGCCGCGGCCCTGCTGCATCCGACCACCCACCGGAGGATGCGATGCACATCCTGTCCCTGTCCGACATACAGCTGATCGTCGACCTGTTCGAGACGCAGCGCGAGCTATCCGACGTCAGCGGACGCGAGCGCCAGATCGACAGCCTGATACGCACCGGCTACCTGCGGCCGCTGCGCGGCACCTACATGCTGACCGAACTCGGCGAAAAAACCGCGCGCTCGCTGCAGATGCGGCAGTTCGTGCCGACCCGCGCACTGCCGGAAGGCGGCACGCCTACGGCGGGAACGCCCCCGGAGCCGCCGGCGCTGGCCAGCGAAGGGAACTGAGCGCTTCCTTCTCCTCTTCCTGCGCCGCAGCCAGCTGCTGGAAAGGCATGGATTCCTTGACCAGCACCACCGTGCACGGCGCATGCATCGCCACCTTGATCGGCACGGTGGCGACGAAGCGCTGCAGCGACAGTCCGTGAGTCGCCGCGCCCATGATGATCAGGCTGACATTGTTCCCTTCTGCGTAGCGCAGCAGCGCCTGCGCGACATCGCCCGACTCCAGCACGTGGAAAGAGGCCTGGTGGCCTGACAGGTCCAGGCCCTCCGCCCATTTGCGGAAAGCGGTCAGGTGGTGCCGCATCAGCCAGGTCTCGCTGCGGTCCTTGCCGCTGCTGCTGAAGCTGGAGTTCACCACCGTCACCACCGCCAGCCGCGCGCCCGGCCGCGTGCCCAGCGAACGCGCAACGGCCTGCCTGAGCGCGACCATCGCTACATCACTGACGTCATGATTGGGCACGGCCACCATCACGATCGGTACCTCGGCAATCTGCTGCGAAGGCAAGGGGCTCGGCTCGTATTGCATGCCGGCGGCGCGCACCCAGCGCTTCACATGCCACCAGAAGCCGCGCCCCTTCAGCTTGCGCCCGCGCTCGGTGATCGTGACCTGGTCCGGGTTGCGGAGGTCGAACATCAGGTGGGCGGCGGACGGATAGCGCTCGCCGGCCTGCGGCTCGAGGCAGCGCAGGATAATCTCCTGCAGCCACTCGGGCAGGTCGGCGCGCCACGCGCGCGGCGGCTTCGGGCTCATCCACAGCCGCTGGCGCAGGCCGCCCTGCGTATTCGGAAAGCCGAATGGCAGCTCGCCGGTCGCCATCTCGTACAGGATCACGCCGATGGCAAAGACGTCCGAGCGCGGATCGCCGCGCATGCCGACCACCTGCTCTGGCGCAATCCATGCCGGCGAACCGACCGCCTTGCGGAACTCCTCGGCCATCAGGTCCGGATAGTCCGCATGGCAGGACAGCCCGAAATCGAGCAGCACGATGCGCTCGTCCTTGTCGGACAGCAGCGCATTGGCCGGCTTCAGGTCGAGGTGGCAGACGTTCTGCTGGTGCAGGCTGTGCACCGCCTGCGCGAGGCGCGCGCCGATGCTCGCGATGCGCTCGACCGGGATCGGATCGCCGACTTCGCTGAAGGTCTTCATCCACGCCTCGAGCGTGACGCCCTTCAGGTGCTCCATCACGAGGTAAGGCACGCGATCGAGGTCGCCGGCAGCGACAAAGCGCGGCACATGCGCACCGTGCAGCACTTGCAACAGCTGGTGCTCGATCTCGAAGCTGACAATGTTCTCGCCGCCGTCGCCGTCGCGCATCAGCGGCACTTTCATGACCATCGGGAACGGCGGCTCGCGGCCGTCCGCATAACTGACTTCATAGATGCGCGCCATCGCACCCGCATGCAGGCAGTGGCCGATGCGGAAGCCGTCGAGCTCGGTGCCCTCTTCCAGTCGCTTCATCGCCCGTTCTCCAGTCGCGCCGCCAGCACTTCCGGCAGGCCGGCCGTGCGCATGTCGCGCACCACGGACAGGTGGTCGTACGGTACCCGATGGAAGGTCAGCTGCTTCGCATCGAGGTCGAGCAGCGCATAGTTGGCGCGGGTATCCCCGTCGCGCGGCTGGCCGGCCGAACCGACGGTGGCCACCCAGTGCCGGTGCGTCGGCACCGGAATAGCGACGCCGGCGCGCGGCGCAAACGGCATCAGGTGGCGGCCGCTGCCGCGGTAGTACAGCGACTGCTGGTGCACGTGGCCGCCGAATACAAAACGGATCGCCGGGTCCTGTGCAGCCGCGTCGAGGCTGCGCTCGGCCAGTCGCTCGTCCAGCACGTAATGCCATTTCTCCGGCGCCTCGGCGGTCGCATGCACCAGGAACACGCTGCCCAGCGTCGCGGTCAGCGGCAGGTGCGCGAGCCACTCGCGCTGCAAGTCATTCAGGTGGCGAAAAGTCCAGGCGGCGGTCATGTCGCCCCAGGTGGAGCCGGTCAGCACCGGGTTCACCGGCAGCTGGTCATGATTGCCGCGCAGGACGGTCGCACCCTGCTGCTGCAGCTCGCGGCAACGCTCCACCACCTCCGAAGGATGCGGGCCGTAGCCGACGATGTCGCCGAGTATCGCGATGTTGGTCGCACCGAGTGCGCGCGCGTGCGCAAGGCAGGCGTCGAGCGCCGGCAGGTTGGCGTGGAGGTCGGACAGCAGGGCAAGCTTCAACGCAGTCTCCGAGGGCGATGGATCAGGCAGCGGCGGGCACGCCGGCAGGCTGCCGCCGATGGACGAGGGAGTAAAGCAGCGGCAGCACCAGCAGCGTGAGCACGGTCGATGACAGTATGCCGCCGATCACCACCGTGGCCAGCGGCCGCTGCACTTCCGCGCCGGTGCCGGTCGCGATCGCCATCGGCAAAAAGCCGAGAGAGGCCACCAGCGCCGTCATCAGCACCGGGCGCAGCCGCGTCATGGTGCCCTCGCGCACGGCGTCAGGCAGCGAATATCCGTCCTCCAGCAGGTTGCGGATGAAGGTGATCAGCACCAGTCCGTTGAGCACCGCAACGCCCGAGAGCGCAATGAAGCCGACCGCCGCCGAGATCGACAGCGGAATGTCGCGCAGCCACAGCGCCAGTACGCCCCCGGTCAGCGCGAACGGTATGCCGGTAAACACGAGCAGCCCGTCCTTCAGGTTGCCGAACACCGCAAACAGCAGCACGAAGACCAGGAACAGTGCGCCCGGCACTACCAGCTGCAAGCGGTCTGCGGCCGACTGCAGGTTCTCGAAGGTGCCGCCCCAGCTGGTCCAGTAGCCGGTCGGCAGCGGCAGGTCGGCCAGCCGCTGCTCTGCCTCGTCGACGAAGGAACCGATGTCGCGCCCTCGCACATTGGCCGTGACCACCACGCGCCGCTTGCCGTTCTCGCGGCTGACCTGGTTCGGGCCCGGCGCGACCGACAGCCCGGCCACCTCGGAGAGCTGGATGAAGCCGCCGCCCGGCAGGTTCAGCGGCAGCCGCCGGATCGCCTCGATGTCGGTGCGCAGCGTCTCCGGCAGGCGCACCACGATGTCGAACCGGCGGTCACCCTCGAACAGCGTGCCGGCCACGCTGCCGCCGACGGCAGCGGCGACCACCTGCTGGATGTCGGCCACGTTCAGCCCGTAGCGCGCCGCCCGCTGGCGGTCGATCGCCACGCTCAGCACCGGCAGGCCGGTGGTCTGCTCGACCTTCACCTCGGTCGAACCCTCAACCGTGCGCAGGCGTGCGGCGACGTCCTCGCCCAGGTGGTGCAGCTGGTCCATGTCGTCGCCGAAAATCTTTACCGCTACATCACTGCGCACGCCGGAGATCAGCTCGTTGAAGCGCAGCTGGATCGGCTGCGAGAATTCATAGTTGTTGCCGGGGATCTGCCACACCGTTTCCTCGAGCGCCGCCAGCAGTTCATCGCGCGTCTTGCGCGGCTGCGGCCACTGGTCGAGCGGCTTCAGCATGATGTAGCCGTCGGACAGGCTGGGCGGCATCGGGTCGGTTGCGATCTCGGCGGTGCCGATGCGGGTGAACACGCGCTCGATCTCGGGGAATTTGTCTTTTAGCGTACGCTCGATCTGCTGCTGCATCTCGACGGCCTGGGTCAGGCTGACGCCGGGTGCGCGTATGGTCTGGAATGCGAGGTCGCCCTCGTTCAGGTTCGGTATGAACTCGCTGCCCAGCCGGGTCGCCAGCAGCGAGCACAGCACGATCAGCACCGCGGCTGTCGTCAGCACCAGCGGCTTGGAAGACATCGCCCAGTCGTACATCGGCTGATAGGCGCGGCGCGCGGCGCGCATCAGCGCGTTCTCCTTCTCGGTGACGCGGCCGGTAACGAACATCGCGACCGCCGCCGGCACGAAGGTAATCGACAGCACGATCGCGCCCAGCAGCGCGGCCACCACCGTGAACGCCATCGGGTGGAACATCTTTCCTTCGATGCCGGACAGGGTGAAGATCGGCAGGTAGACCACCATGATGATGAACTGGCCGAACAGCAGCGGACGGCGCGACTCGCGCGCCGCGGCGAAGACTTCGTCGAAGCGCTCGGCGCGCGTCAGCGTGCGGCCCGCCTGCTGCTGCGCGTGGGCGAGCCGGCGCATGCAGTTTTCGACGATCACGACCGCGCCATCGACGATGATGCCGAAATCGAGCGCGCCCAGGCTCATCAGGTTCGCGCTGACCTTGTATTCGACCATGCCGGTCAGCGTGAACATCATCGACAGCGGTATCACCGCGGCCGTGATCAGCGCCGCGCGCAGATTGCCGAGGAAATAAAAGAGCACGGCGATCACCAGCACCGCCCCCTCGATCAGGTTGGCGGCCACGGTCGCGATCGCCTTGTCGACCAGATTGGTGCGGTCGTAGACGGTCACGACGCGCACGCCCTTGGGGAGGTTGCGGTTGATCTCGGCCATCTTGCGGTCGACCGCCTGCGACACCGTACGGCTGTTTTCGCCCATCAGCATGAACACCGTGCCGAGCACCACCTCGCGGCCGTCCTCGGTGGCGGCGCCGGTGCGCAACTCGCGGCCGATACCGACCTCGGCCACGTCGCGTACCCGCACCGGCACGCCGCCGGCGTTCTTGATGACGACGTTGCCGAGATCCTCGATGCCGCGCACCTGCCCCGGCGCGCGCACCAGGTACTGCTCGCCGCGCTTTTCGATGTAGCCGGCGCCCATGTTCTGGTTGTTGCGGTCGATCGCGGTAACGAGGTCGCCGATCGATACGCCGACCGCGGCCAGCCGCTCCGGGTTGGGCGCGACCTGGTATTCCTTTACGTAGCCGCCGATGGAATTGATCTCGGTCACGCCGCGCACATTGCGCAGCTGCGGCTTGATCACCCAGTCCTGGATCTCGCGCAGGTCGGTGGCGCTGTACGGCGAGCCGTCCGGCTTCTTCGCCTCCGCATCCGCCTCGACTGTCCACAGGTAGATCTCGCCGAGGCCGGTCGCGATCGGGCCCATCTCGGGCGTCAGCCCGGCCGGCAGCCGGTCGCGCGCCTGCGCGATCCGCTCGTTCACCAGCTGGCGCGCGAAATAGATGTCGGTGCCCTCGTCGAAGATCACCGTCACCTGCGACAGCCCGTAGCGCGACAGCGAGCGCGTCTGCTGCAGGTTGGGCAGGCCGGCCATCGAGGTCTCGATCGGATAGGTGATGCGCTGCTCGACCTCCAGCGGCGAGTAGCCTGGCGCGTAGGTGTTGATCATCACCTGCACATTGGTAATGTCGGGCACCGCATCGATCGGCAGCCGCTGGTAGCTGGCAATGCCGAGCACCGTCAGCCCGAGCGCGGCGAACATCACCAGCGCGCGCTGCGCGATCGAGAAGCGTATCAGTCGCTCAAACATGGCAGGCTTCCATCCCGTCTCAATAGCCTTCTTCGGAAGCCAGCTTCGACAGCTCGGACTTCAGGATGTAGCTGCCGCGCGCCGCATAGCGCTCGCCGGCGGCCAGCCCCTGCAGCACTTCGACCTGCCGCCCGTCGGTGCGGCCGGTGCTGACCGGGCGCGCGACGAATCCCTCCGGCGTCCTCACGAACACCACCTGCCGGGTGCCGAGCGTCTGCAGGGCCTCGCTGTCGACCGCGACCGGCACCTCGGCCTGGCTCGCCTTCACCTCCACGTTCACGAACAGGCCGGGCCGCCAGGTGCCGGTCGGGTTCGGCACCACGATCCTCGCCCTCGCCATCCGCGTCTGCTCGCCGACCAGCGCGCCGATGAATGCGACGGTGCCGGTGGACTGCGCATCGAATGCGGTGGCGCGCAGCGACACCCGGTCGCCGACGCGGACCAGTGGCAGGTCAGCCGCCGGGATGTGCACTTCCGCCCAGACCGTGTTCATGTCCGCGATCGTGAAGATCGGCGTGTCTTCCCTGACCGCTTCGCCGATCGACAGATTGCGCTCGACCACCAGGCCCGCATAGGGTGCGCGCAGCTCGAAGCGATTGATGCTGCGGTCGCTGCCGCCGACACCGAGCGCCGCCAGCTTCTGGCGCGCATTCTCGACGTCGATCTCGGCTTCCTGCACCGCATGCTGCGCCTGCAGGTAGTCCTGCTCGGCAGAAATGCGCTGCTCCCACAGGCGCTTCTCGCGATCGAGCACCGAGCGGGTGTGCTCCAGCCGCCGCTGCGCCATCTGCAGCGCGCTGCGCAGGTCGGACACCTGCGGGCTGGAAAACACCGCCAGCAGCTGCCCTTGCCGGACGGTCTGTCCGACCGAGACCGGCACCGTCTCTGCAACGCCGTGCACGCGCGGCACCACATGCGCGGTGCGTTCGTCATTGAGCTGGATCTCGCCGGGAAAGCGCGCGACCGACGCAATACGCGCCGGCCCGGCCGCCTCGACGGCTATTGCCGATGCCGCTACCTGCGCGTCGCTCATCGCGACCTGCCGGCGTTCGTCATCAGGCGCAGCACCTGTCGCGGGCGCGGCCGCGGCCGCGGTCGCGCGCTGCGCCGGTTCGTCATCATCGTCGGGGCCGGCGTGCCGGCCGCGCTCCATCGACAGGATCAGCGCGGCCAGCACGAGTCCGGCGGCGATCACGGCGACGATGGCCAGTACCTGCGCCTTGCCGCGCTGGCGGCTGGCGATGGGGCTGCGTAGAGTCATCCTGGTTCTCGGTCTGATTATGGTTATCTTGAGGGCTCGCCCAGCAGCCCTTCCAGCTCGGACAGCGCGCGATGGAAGTTTGCCAGCGCGGCGAGATACTGCGACTTCGCGGAGAACAGCGTGCGCTGCGCATCGAGCACCTCGAGGAAGCTGAACTTGCCGTTTTCGAAGCCGATCGTGGCCGCATCATAGGCGCTGCGTGCGCCGGGCAGCACATCGGAGCGCAGCAGCTCCGCCTCGGCGCGGCGCGCACCGACGCGCTCAAGCGCCTGAAGCACGTCGCTCGACAGCGACAGCTGCACTGCGCGCAGCTCGTCGCGCGCCTTGTCCTCGCGACGCAGCGCCTCGAGGATGTTGCCCTGGTTGCGGTTGGCTACCGGCAGCGGCACTTGCACGCCGATGACTGCCAGGTTGCCCGGCACTTCGATGCTGCGGCGAACGCCCACGTTCAGCTGAAAATCGGGCACCGCCCTCGCCTGCTCGAGCGCGACCAGCGACGTGCGCCTTTCGACTTCGCGCCGCGCCCGCAGCAGCAGCGGCGAGTTCTCGATCCGCTGCTCGATCAGCTCCTGCGCCGGCACCGGCGGCAGCAGTTCGACCTCGCCGACGGCGACGAAGAAGTTGGGCGACGGGTTGCCCCACAGGCTGGACAGGCGCCGGCGCGCATTGCGCAGCTCGCTCTCCGCCTGGGTCAGTGCGATCCGCACGCCGGCCTCTGCCACGCGCGCGCGGGTTTCCTCGACCGGCGACACCTTGCCCGCTGCAACGCGCCTTGCCGCGATGTCGGTCGCGCGCTGCGCGAGGCGCGCGCTGTCGGCGGCCAGCGCCGCCTGCTCCTGCGCAGCGAGCACCTCGAAGAACGCTGCCACCACCGTCGTGCGCACACGCAGCTCGCGCCCGACCAGTTCGGTCGCGGCGACCTGCCGCCCGAGGTCGGCTGCACGCACCCGGGCCTCGCGCTTGCCCGCGGTCTCGAACGGCAGGCCGATCTCGACCGAGCCGGTGCGCGCCGGCCTGCCTGCATCCTCGGCCTGCATCGTGAATTCCGGGTTCGGGCGCAGCGAGCCCTGCAGTATCTGCGCCTCGCTGGCCTCGACCTCGCGGCGCGCGGCCGAGATGGTCGGGTTGCCGTCGAGCGCGAAAGCGATCGCCTGCGCCAGCGTCAGCGGCGCAGGCGGCTCGACGATGGCCGCTCCGGCCGGACGCAGCAGCGCCAGCGCCAGCAGCGCGGCCGGCAGCAGCGCACGGCCATGCCAGGGTGTCAGGATCATCCGGGTCTCCAGGCTTGCCTGCCGCCCCGGGCAGGCACAAAGGCTGCAAAGTTTAGCAGCATGGCCACCGCATCCCCAGCGGCGCGGCCGCTCAGCGCCAGCTGCCGGCCGCCTGCAGCAGGTGCTCGCGGAACACGGCGGCCAGCGGCGACAATCGCTTGCCGCGCGGATGCACCACATGCCATTGCGAATCGAGCGGGAAACCCTGCACGTCCAGCACCGCGACATCGGTCTCTGCCTTGCCCTCGCGCAGCGCATGGCGCGACAGCACCGCCACCCCGAGACCGCCGGCCACTGCCTGCCGGATCGCCTCGTTGCTGCCCAGTTCCATCCGCAGCCGCGGCCGGAACTTCAGCTGGCTGAACAGCTGCTCGGCCGCCATCCGCGTGCCAGATCCCTGCTCGCGCAGGATGAAGCGGTCGTCGGCAAAGCGGTCCAGCGTCAGCCGGCGCTTGCGCGCCAGCGGATGGGACGGCGACGCCACCAGCAACAGCGGGTTCGGCATGAACACGCTGTCCTCGAGATCCATGTCTTTCGGCGGCATCGACATGATGTACAGGTCGTCGAGGTTCTCGCGCATGCGGGCGACCACGCTGTCACGGTTCATCAGCTCGAGCGAGATATCGACCTCGGGATGGCTGGCGCAGAAGCTGCCGAGCAGGCGCGGCATGAAGTACTGGGCGGTGTTCACCAGCGAGACCCGCAGCCGGCCACGCGTGAGGCCGCGCATCGCGTCCAGCTTCTGCTGCAGCGACTCCCACTCGTCGGCGATCGCGCGCGCGGTCTCGGCCAGTTCGCGCCCGGCCTCCGTCAGGAACACCCGCCGGCCGATCACTTCGTAGACAGGCATGCCGACCGCCTCGGTGATCTCCCGCAGCTGCATCGACGCGGTCGGCTGGGTCACGTGCAGCGCGCGCGCGGCGGCGCTCACGCTGCCGCTGTCGGCCAGCGCCAGAAACAGACGGAGTTGGCGAAAAGTCATGTTCATAGGTTTTGACCTATGCTTTTAAACGAAGAAATCGATTTTACTCGATGCTGCGTCTGTCCTATCATCGCGGCTCCTTCCGAAGTGAACTCCCTCCATGCAGAATTTCCTCGATCCCGCCATCCTGTTCTTCGTCTTCGGCATTGCCGCCGGCCTGCTGCGCTCCAACCTCGAGATCCCGCCGCAGATCGCAAAATTCCTGTCGCTCTACCTGCTGATGGCGCTGGGCCTGAAAGGCGGCTTTGCGCTGGCCGCATCCGGCCTGTCGCCGGCGATCGCCGCCAGCCTGCTGGCAGCGGTGCTGATGGCCTTCCTGGTGCCGATGCTGGGCTACGCTTTCCTGAAGAACCGCGTGCCGAAATTCGATGCAGCTGCAGTGGCCGCCTCTTACGGCTCGGTCAGCGCGGTCACTTTCGTGACCGCGATGCAGTTTGCGGAGTCCAACGAGATCGCGGTGGGCGGCCACATGGCGGTGGCCATGGTGCTGATGGAGTCGCCGGCGATCATCGTGGCGATCGTGCTGGCCAACATGCTGCGCCGCCAGCATGCGGCCGCCGCACAGGACGTGCGCATGACCGCGCAGGGCACGCTGGTCTCCGCCGGTGCCGGCAACGGCAACGCTCCCATGTCGATCCGCGAGGTGCTGCACGAGTCGCTGACCAACGGCACCCACCTGCTGCTGCTCGCATCGCTGGCGATCGGTTACCTCAGCGGCGAGGGCGGCAAGGAAGTGATGAAGCCCTTCTCGGCCGACCTGTTCAAGGGCATGCTGGCCTTCTTCCTGCTGGATATGGGCCTGGTGGTCGCCAACAATCTGCGCGACGCGAAGGGCAAGGCGCCGGTGCTGCTGGCCTACGCGATCTGCTCGCCCTTTGTCCATGCCGCGCTGGCGCTGCTGGTCGCGCTGCTGTTCCGGTTGTCCGCAGGCGACGCGGCGCTGCTGATGGTGCTGTCGGCCAGCGCCTCCTACATCGTGGTGCCGGCCGTGCTGCGCTATGCGGTGCCGGAAGCGAATCCGTCGGTCTACCTCGGTCTGCCGATCGGGGTGACTTTCCCGATCAACCTCCTGATCGGCATACCGCTCTACATGGCGACTGCCACCGCCGTCATCGGCGGCTGAGCCGGCGACCCGTCAGGGAGACTGCGCGTCTTCCGGAAAATGAATGGTGTCGGCCAGATGGGCCGGCGCGGCCAGTGCGGTGGTGCTGCACACCACCGTCGGCCACGACACATGCTCGGGCCAGGGCGTGCGGCAGTCGGTGAACAGCAGCAGGCAGTCCGGCGCCAGCCCCTCGCGCTCCACAAAATCGAAGATCTCGCGCAGGTCGGTGCCGCCGCCGCCCTGCGGGCGCGCCTGCAGCGGAAAGTCCTCGGGCGCGTAATGGTCGACGCGCTGGACCCGGGTGTCGCAGTAAACCATCACCACCTGCTCCGGGTGGCAGGCCTCGACGATGTCATTGACCTCGCCGACGAATACCGACAGGGTTGCATCATCGATCGATCCCGAGGTGTCGATGCCGATCACCACGGTGCCAATCCGGGTCTCGGCGCTGAAGGTCGGCAGGTAGATGCCGCGCGCGATGAAGCGCCGGTTCGGCCGCTTCCATGCCAGTTCGTCGCGTGCGCAGCGCGCCATGAAGCGCTCCAGCAGGGACTGCCACGGCAGCCGGGTCGACAGCACATCGTCGACGATGCGCTCGAGCGCCAGCGGCATCCGGCCGCGGCTGCGCGCCTCCTGCGCCGCATAGCCGACCAGCATCTTGACCGACGCCTACACATTGCGCCGCTGCCCCGATTCACGCTGCTCGCCGTCGATCAGGTCGTCGCCGAAGCCGTTGTCCCAGCTGTCAGCCTGGTCGTCACCCTTGCTGCGCCCCTGCGAAGAGCCGTCGCGCTGGCTGCCTGACCCGGGCCGCTCGGGCAGGGCTGCATAAATTTCGTCGACGGTACGAAAGCGCGACCCCGGCATGTGTACCGTGCCGTCGACCGGCGAGCCGACGCCGGCATGGCGCAGGGTGTCGTTGATCCACGCATCGGCCGCATAGATCCAGCGCTGCCGCTCGCGCGCGCCGCGCCGGCACGCATGGCGGCCGATCACGTGGAGGATCTCGTGGCACAGTGCAAACACGGTTTCATCGACGGTCAGCCGGGCGACAAAGCCCGGGTTGTAGAAGATGTTTCCCTCCACATCGACTGCCAGCGTCGGATGGCGGTCAGTCTCGGTCAGCGATCGCCGCAACAGGATCGCGGAAAAAAACGGATGGTCCAGCAAGATGCGCGTGCGCGCCTTCTGCAGCCTCAGCACCGCCTGATCGGCACTGGAAGCCGGCGACCTCATTCCTCCAGCCTCACCATGAGCATGGCAAGCGCCTTTGCCCGTTCGAGCGAGCGTGCCGAATACTCGTGGGTGAAGACGAAGCCGGACAGCTCGGCCGGCTCGACGCGGAACACCCGCCACGGCATGCAGGGCCAGTGGCGCAGCTCGGCCACCAGACGCCGCTCCTCGAGATCGTGCAGGCGATAGCGCTGCACGACGGAAGTCGCCGGCCACTTGCGCCACTGGTAGCGTCCCATGCGCTAGTTCTCCATCAGCTCGGCATGGTCCATCGCCCACTGCTGGTAAGCGCGCGAGCGGCGGATCTCCGGGCTGCGTCGCTGTGCGTCGCGCACCAGCATCACGCCGAACTCCGGCGGCAGCCGGCGAACGTATTGCAGCATCTGGTCGACATTGCCGCTGTTGCAGACCGACGCCAGCGCGCCGACATACGCATACAGGATCGCCGGGTCGCGCGGCACCGGCGCGCGCTGCGGATTGGCGAGCGCCTCGCCGGTGTCGGGTATGCGGCTGACGATCTCCCGGAAGCCGAGGTACTCGGCAGCCGCACCCTCGCCGACCAGCCCGGCCAGCAGCTCGATGTAGCAATCGCGCGCCAGCGTGGTCGGTATGTGCGACACCTTTTCCCACTGGCGCGGCGTCGGACAGGATTCGACGTCCGGGTCGAATGCGTTCAGCAGCCCGGGCCGGAAACGGATGAACTGGATCAGCAGCGGATCGATGCCGGCACCGAGCGCCCAGTCAGTCCAGTCATCGACGTCGGCCTCGAACTGCAGGTTCAGTGTGCGGTTCGACAGCTTGGAGACCACCCGGTTGGCGCCCGACTTGTCGCGTGTGCGGTTGCCCGTCGCTATCAGGTAGACCTGCGGCGAGAAACTGATCTTGCCGATCTGCCGGTCGAACACCAGGCCGCACATCACGTTCTGCACCGAGGTGGCGGCATCGGAAAGCTCGTCGATCAGCACGCCCCAGCGCCCCTCGCGCAACTGGTGGATTTCGGCCGGCGGGCTCCATTGCGACACATGGTCGACCACCTCCGGCACGCCGAGGAAATCGACCGCCTCGCGCAGCGAAGGCCGCAGCACCAGGATGTTCGGCTCGGGAATGTCGAGCGAACGGAAAATATCGAGCGCCAGCGCCGTCTTGCCGGCGCCCGGCGGCCCCTTGATGAACGGCACGATGGCCGGGGTCTGGCGGAAGATTGCCAATACCGATTGCTTGATGTCGGAATATTTCAAACTGTGTCCCGCCCTGAAAAAGTGCCGGCCGCGCACCTGTCCGCGCGCAACCCCGCCCGTTGTCCTGTTTGGCTTGGGGCTGAGCGGAAAATTCAGGCATTTGATCCTGCACCAGAGCGCGCGCGAAAAACAGGCAAGTTCAAGAACTTGCTCGATGCTCGTTCACCGAACCGGCTGGAGGGTCGCGGACATGATGCGTTTGCCCCGATGGATAGCCCACACGCTGGTAGGAATCGCCTTCGCCCGCCTCACGCTGTTTGCGGCCGGCGTATCGGAAGCGCGGCGCTCGGCCGCCGGCGCGCCGCGGCACCCGCCCGCCAGTACGTCTTCCCACGCGCTGTTGCTGCTCGGCGACAGCCTCGCGGTCGGCATCGGCGCCAGTTCGCCCGCGAATACCCTGGGCGGGCAACTGTCCGAGGAATTCCGGGGAGTCGGCATCGAATGCCGTGCGGCCGTCGGCGCTCGGGTACGCGACCTGCCGGCACAACTGGCGCTCGCTTCGCGCAACCGCTACCAGGCCATCGTGGTCTGCATCGGCGGCAATGACATCGTGCGCGCCACGCCGCTGCCCGCCTTCCGTGCGCGACTGGCGCGGGCACTGGACTTGTGCGCGCGGCATTCTTCCTGCGTGATCGTCACCAACTGCGCCAATCTTGGCGGCGCCCCGCTGTTCTTCTGGCCGTGGAGCCGCTGGCTGGACAACCGGTCGCTGCAAGTCCGGCAAATGATGGACAGCCTGTGCCGCGAGCACCGCGCACGGTTCGTCAATTTCTGCCTCGAGCCCGAGCGCGACATTTTCCGACGGGATCCGGAACGCTACTTTAGCGCCGACGGCATCCATCCGACAGCGTATGCGTACCGGCTCTGCTACCAGCACCTGGTGCGGCGCGGCCGGCTGCGTGAGCACCTGGGTCGCGTTGCCGTCCCGCATTGGACTGGCAATGTACGTTTATCGGCCAATTGATAAAAACAATTGAATTTGTTCATCTTTCCAGACACGAAAACTGTGGTTCGCCGTCACTGAGTTTTTCGTGGAGGAAACATGGGCAACGATCATTACCAGCGGCTCATTACCGAATGGTGTGCCGCGACTGGCATGCCGGTCTGGCCGCCGAACGAAGACAAGCATGTCGAGATTGATGAGACCCTGGTCGGGCTGATCCCCGGCGGAGCCGACGAACCGGATGCGCTCCACATCTACATCGACCTCGGGCGCTACGAAGCCCCGGATATGTACCCGAGTCTGCTGGAAGCCAACCTCAGTCCCGCCCCCGGCGAGCCCGGCTGCTTCTGCCTGCACCCGCTGACCGGTTCCGTGGTCTACCGGACGTCCCGCAAGCTGGATCACTCTACCGACGGTGCGCTGCTGCCGCAGCAGCTGCAGGCACTGATCGCCGGTGCCCGGCACCGCCTCGATGCTGCATTCGCCCACTGACCGGGAGCCCGCAATGAGAACCGAATCCAGTCTCCGCGCCGGTCAGCCCGGCATGACATCCATGCCGGCGCCTGCCGGCGCGACGGACAGCACGGCCGTCGGTTCCACGCGCAATGACTTCGCGCCCGGTCGCTTGCCGGAGCAGCAGCAGACCGGCGTCAACGCTGCGACCGCAAGCAGTCCGCTGCAGGTGCGCGAGCATGGCGGCGTGCCGCTGTTCGGCGCCGGCTACAGCAGAAGCTTCGGTCATGCGCTGCAGGCAGCGAAACAAGCCTTGTGGAATGCGGAAAACATCGAGCACTTCGACATGAGCGGGCGGCTCTCGCCGTCGGCCGGCAAGGCGATCTACCGGCTGGTATCGGTGGTCGCCCTGAAATCCTCCGAGGACCATGCATCGGTCGCGGCACGCTGGGCCTTCCGCGAGGACAAGCTGACGCCGGAAGAAACCCGGGCGTGGATGGATTTCGTGAACCGGCTGCCCGCTTCCTTCCTGAACGAGGCGCCGCCCTCGTCATCATGGCGGGCGCCGGACTCGAGCGAACTGCAGGCAGTGCTCGCACGGGACTCTGCACTCGAGATGTTCATCGGGCAGCCGCAGGGACAGCAATTCGTCCATGAGCTCGCTGAAGCGCTCCAGTGGCGCTCGGCAGAAATGAAGCCGACCGACCGCGGCATGGCATTCACGATGCAGTTCGCGCATGCATATGGCGTGGTCAATCACATCGCCGGCGGCTCGTTCTGGCGCGACGCGCAGGGACGGCTGCAGATGCAGCTGATCCATCAGGAGAGCTTTCCGCCGATGAAATCCAGCGGCAACATTGCCGTTGGCCGCGTTTACGACCGGCTCGATACCAGCGACGACCACCCGGAGCGGCGCTCGACGATGGTGGAATCGATGAAGCTGGCCGGGCTGCCGAGCGTGAACCTGTTTCCGTGCGCCGCGCCGGAATTGCTGGTGCCGTTCACTGAGCTGCTGATGGCAGTCGGCTTCCATCCGTACGGGCCGACGCAGAACTGGAACAACGGCAACCGCGGCAGCGTGCCGCCGCAGCGCGCATTCGAATGCTGCTTCGATGTGACGGCACGTGCGCTGCATGTGATGAACCACCTGATGGCGCCGCGGGTGCACCTGCTGCCTGACAACATCGAGCGGATGCAGTACCACGCGAGCATCGCGCCCGGCCAGTTCGACGAAGTCAGCATTGGCGCCGGCAAGGGCCAGCGCACGGTCAGGGTGAAGGAAATGGGGCAACTGCCGTTCAAGGACCAGTATGCGGTGTTCAAGGAGGTCGGCTCGCAGTGGGGCCGGGTCGCACCGTGGGACGTCGAGCGCCAGACCGACAGCCGGATCCTGCGCGTGCAGCTGGAGCCCGGGCAGCAGGGCATCCCGCTGCGGCCGGAGCAGCGCTTCAAATTCATCGACCGGGTACCGGGGCTGACGCTGGACGGCGCGCCGGTCGGACCGGAGCGCGCCTACACCGCGGAAGAAGCGCAGCGCATGATCTATGCAGGCGACAAGCCGCTGAACGCGACGGCGGTCGTCACCGCGCCGCGCGGGCAGATGCAGGCACGGCTGTAGCCGCCGGCCTTAGCTGAAGCTGCAGCCGACCCGGCCGAGCGGGCCGAAATCCGCCTCGATCCGGTCGCCCGGTGCGACCGTCACCGGCACGCGGCAGGTACCGGTGGTCACCACCTGGCCCGCCTCGCAGGCGATGCCCAGCGCCGACAGCTCGTTCACCAGCCAGGTCAGGCCGATACGCGGGTCGCCCAGCACATTGCGTCCAAAGCCCGATCCGGTCGGCTGTCCGTTGTGCAGCACGCGGATCTCGGCGTTCACATAGTCGAAACCGCGCCAGTCATCGGCGCGCGGGCCAAGCACGAACAGGTTGGCGCACGCATTGTCGGCGATCAGCTGCGGCGCGCCGGCGGTCACGAAATCGTCGTAGCGGGAATCCGGCACTTCGATCGACGGATGCACGCATGCCACCGCATCCAGCACCTCATCCACGGTATAGGCCTGTACGCGCGGCGGCAGGTCGCGCGCAAAGCGGAAAGCAAATTCGATTTCCGCCACGCGCATCAGGTTGCCGGCCAGCGGGATCTCCGCTCCGGCGGCAAACACGCGGTCGGCATACAGCCGGCCGGCCAGCGGGCCGTCGACGCCGATGTGGCGCTGGCCGTCGACGCTGGTGGCCGCGATCTTCCAGCCGAGCACCGGCTGACCGAGCTTGTCCGCGATCGCACGCTGGACGGCATAGCCCTCGACGCGGCTGGCCGGGCGGAAGTCCTGCGGCACGCCGTCGCAGCGGCCACGCGCATTCCACAGCTCGTGCAGCATTGCGGCGGCCTGCGCGAGTTTGCCGCTGTCGGAGGTGTGATCCATCTTTGTCTCTCGTTATCGTGTGGTTTTGCGGGGTTGAACCGCGCGCGACGCAGCGCCGCGGATCGCCGCGCATGATGCCAGCGGCGATCCGGCAGCGTCAATTGAAACCGCCGGCAATGCTCACTGCGGCATCAGCCGTGCCCGTACCTGCGCGGCGGTGGCGACGTTCCCGCCCGCCGCCTCGATCCGCGCGCGTGCTGCGCGCACCTGTTCGACATTGCCGGCCGGATGCCCGAAAGGCACATCCTCGAGCCCGACGCGCACATGGCCGCCGCGCTGCACGACCGCCTCCGTCAGAGGCTCGATCAGTGCACCGAGGCCGGCTGCCATCCACGGTGCGCCGGGATCGACCTCCGACAGCAGCTGCAGCAAGGCATCGATCGCCCACACCCGCGGCGGGAAACCGAACGAAAAGCGGTCGGAAAACATCAGCCGGTAGACCGGCTGCGGCACGCCGGGGTAGCAGCGCGCCAGCGCAGCGCCCAGCCGCATGAAGCCCGGCTCGTAGATCGCGTACGACGGCACGATACGGTGCTGCCGGCACAGCGCGAGGCCGTGCCGCACATGGCTGTCGGGATTGGCATAGATGAATCCTTCGCTGCCCGAAGGCAGGTCGTCCAGCACGCTGATGTTGGTCGAGCCCGGATCCACCACCGACCATTCCAGCAGCCCGCCGGCCGCGAGTTTTTCGACGGCATCGAAGCGTTTCTGTGCCGTCATCGGTTCGAGCGCATCAACATCGCCGGCAAACGGCAGCGTGCCGTAGCAGATGACGTCGGCCTTTGTGCGAATGCGCTCGATGACGGGCGCATAGATTTCATAAGCATCGCGCTGACGACCGGTGTCGGGATCGTACGGATGGAAATGAATGATGGATGCGCCCTCGGCGGCGCAGGCAAGCGCCTGCTCGACGATCTCGTCGGCCGTCACCGGAATGCCGGGCTGGCGCTCGCGCGACCAGGGCCCGTTCAGCGCTACTTCCAGCCATGTTGCGGCCTGTACCATTGCCTGTCTCCTGTCTGTGTATGTGTTCGTGGCCGCGCTTCCATTCGCCTGAACCCCCCTTCCATCAATCGAAACTTGTGGGTGCGCACAGGGATTTCGGCCGCGGCTATGATGGCGTGCCGTTAAATTGGCAGCGGCACGGGAGGTGGCCACGCGCGACATTTTTCGTGATTCCGCGCGCAAGTCAAGTAAACGGCTGCCGGCACCCTGATGAACATTATTTTTAGCGAGGACACATCGATGGCATCTCCCCTCTCCCCCAACCGCAGGATGTTTGCCGCGGTGGCCATGGCAGCTGCACTGAGCGGCGACGTGCTGGCTGCAGGCTCGGTCGAGATGCAGGTCGAGCATCTGGTCAAGCAGGCGATGGCCGAGTACAACACGGCCATGGAAGCCAATGACAGCGCAAGTTTCGTCAAGTATTTCGCATCGAACGCGAAGCGGGAAACGCCGCTGTCGATCCAGTCCGGCCGCGACGAACTGGGCAATTACTTCGAGGCTGAGTTCAAAAAATACAAGGCCACACGCCAGGTGAAGAAACTGTTCGTGCGCGGCAGTTCGGCTGCCATCGTCTTCACGTGGGACGCAGTGGACCGGCAGACAGGCGATGCGCTGAAGATCGACATGGTGGGCCTGTATGAAGTGGGCTCCAGCGGCCAGTTCAGCTCAGCCGTCTATTACTTTGATTCGGCGAAGGCACAGCCTCTTGCCGGTCTCGGCAAATAAGGGCGGGAAGACCATGATGCAATTGCCCGTGAAGCGCATGGCCATCGTACTGCTGGCAGCCGCGTGGACTGTCGGCAGCGCACAGGCTGCCCAGCCGGAAGATGCGTTCGTATGCATGGAAGAGACCCAGGCGCAGTGCGACCACAAGAACAAAAACCTGGAGCTGTACATCAAGGGCCACGATGCGTTCGATCGTGGCCGGGAGATCGGCGACTTCAATGAGGCGCGCAATATCGCGCTCGAACTGCTGGCGCGCAGCGAGACCCGCCACGCAAAGGCCCTGCTGAAACACATCTACATGCAGGTGTGCAGGGTGTCCACAAAGACTATGTAGAGGCCTATCGCTGGGTCGCGGCCGACATGGCCGCCGGCGTCACTTACGCCCGCCTTCCCCTCGAGCGCGTCCTCGCATCGCTCAAGGAGAAGATGAGCGCCCGGCAGCTGGCCGACGCGATGAAATAAAAAACGTGCATCCTGCTGTCGCAGGTGCACGCGAGGACTGCCGACGCGTCCGCCTCATGACGGACGCGTCCATCTCTGCTTATTTCTTCAGGCGAAGGTCTTCCTTGATGTATTTCGCGAGCATGGCGATCGTCTCTTCATCGATCAATCCCTTGAATGCGGGCATGCCCATCGGCGTGCGGCCGTAGGTGATGATGAAGGCGACCTGCTCCTCGGTGAGCGGTGTCACGCGAAGGTCGGCGCCGTAGCCGCCCTCGTTCTGGCCGCCACGGCCATCGGGCATGTGACAGGTGATGCAGCCATGCCGCTCGAATGCCGCACGGCCGCCGCCGCGAGGCACCTTGATGACGGGACGGTCTCCCGTCTCGGTTTCGGCGGATACGTCACCGCTGGCGCTCCACATCGCAACCGCGGACAAGGCCGCCACGGCCAGGGTGAATGTCATTGTTCTGAAACGTTTCATTGCCTTCTACCTTGCGGATTTTTCAGATTGGTTTTCATCTTTGCGCCGTCGGCTGGCGTGGGTGTCGTGCCGATTTGCGCGAAGGCGCGGGGCCGCCGGATGGCCGGCCCCGCGCCGCTCACACACCGATCAGTTGTCGATTGCGAACACGTACAGCATGTTGCTCGGAACTTGTGCCTTCAGTTCCGGTGTCGCATTGACGAACCACTGCGGCCATGCACCGCCGAGGCCCACTTCGAGCGCGATGTACTGCTTGCCGTCGGCCATGAAGCTGATCGGCGGCGCATTGATCGCCGAGCCGGTCTCGAACTTCCACAGCTCTTCCAGCGTCACCGCGTCGAGCACCACGAACTCGCCTTCGGCATAGCCTGCGAACACCAGTCCGCCGCCTGTCGACATCAGGCCGCCGAGTTGCGGATGCTTGGTCGAGTGCTTCTTGACGACCTTGCCGGTGCCCACGTCGATCGCCGTAATTGAGCCCCAGATGCGGCCGCAATTCGGATCGTCAAAGGTGGAGAACGGAGCGCCGCCCAGGAACAGTGCACGGCCTTTCAGCGAACCCGGCTCCGTGACCTCGGCAAATGCCTTGTTGCAGCCATCGATCGTCGGGATGTAGTACCGGTTGGTCTGCGGGCTGTAGGTCGTCGGCGGCCAGTTCTTGCCACCCATATGACCCGGCCTCAGCACGCCTTCCACCGTGCCGCGGCCCTTGGTTGCGGTGCCGCGTCCGGCTGCCGTGCCTTTGACGTAGGTCTGCACGTCCTTCTTCGGATCGTAGGTCTTCGGCTTGCACTTCGCGTCCAGACCGCCCGACCAGTTCAGCTCTTCGACGAACTGCGTGCACCACAGCGACTCACCGGTCTTGCGATCGAGTGCATACGCGTAACCATTGCGGTTGGCATGCAGCGTCGCACGGCGGAACACACCGTTGATCTGGGTATCGACAAACGTGTTCTCGTTAACCGAGTCGTAGTCATACGGATCGTTCGGCGTGTGCTGGAAGCCCCAGCGGATCTTGCCGGTATCGGCGTCGAGCGCGATCGTCGAGTCGGTCCACAGGTTGTCGCCAGGACGATAGGCGTTGTCCCAGTCCGGTCCCGGGTTCGCAGTGCCCCAGACGATGACGTTCAGCTCAGGGTCATAGGAGCCGGTAACCCAGGTCGTGCCGCCACCCGTCTTCCATGCGCCGTGCTTGTCCTTCCACGTTTCATGGCCAGGCTCGCCCGGACCAGGAATCGTGTACGTGCGCCAGCGACGCTTGCCTGTCTTGAGGTCGATCGCCTCGATCCAGCCGCGCACGCCATACTCGGCGCCGGCCATGCCGGTGACGACCATATCCTTCACGATCAGCGGAGCACCGGTGATCGTCTCGCTCTTGCCCGGGTCGGCAACCTGCACTTCCCAGACTTTCGTGCCGTCGGTCTTGTTGAGGGCCAGGATTCGTCCATCGATCACCGGCGAGATCACCATATTGCCCGCCAGGACGGCGCCGCGGTTGTTGATGCCGCAGCAGGCCACGGTGGTCGCATAGTCGGGATCGGCTGCCGGATCGTACTGCCAGACCATGCGCGGAACGCCGCCGCGGGTATCGAGCTTGGTCACGACGCCCCAGCCAGTAGTCAGGTACAGGAACCCGTCCTCGGCGACCGGCGTGCCTTCGAGGCCGGCGTACTTGTACTGAATGATTTCCTTGCCGCCGCCCTGCGTGCCGCCCATGGCCTAGGTGAACGCGACTTTGAGCTTCTTCACGTTCTTGGTGTTGATCTGGTCAAGGCCCGAGAAACGGTGGGCCTCCAGGTTGCCGTGGTGGTTTAGCCAGTTCTGCGGCTCTTTCTCGCTATGGTTCAGTCGCTCGGACGTAACATCGGCCGACAAGGCCGAGGCCGACACGAGCGCTCCTGCGAGGATGGCTCCCAGCTTCGTGAGCGATCCCTTTTGCTTCATGAGCATCTTTGTCTCCCCAGATTTTTAATAAGCTGTTGCTGGTGGCTGCCGCCACTCACATGACGGTCAGCGCGCTCGAATCTACACACGCCCCCTGCAAAAGCCAATTCAAAGGCCGGGCATTCCGGGTTTTTATTTTGTTGATGGTCATCTCGAAAAATCAAAGTCGCGCGCCGGGCATTCGCTTGCAGAATGCGAGCGTGATGCAAGCCCTGCCTTCTCCGGTGACCTTTCTTTTCGGCTGCTGCGGGAGATCGCTGCGCAGGCCGGCGCTCGCCGTCATTCTGCTGATGGCGTACAGCATTGCGCTGGCAGAAGCGCGCACCATTCGCGATTGCGATGCCTGTCCGGCGATGATGGTGATCCCGGCAGGCGTGCTGCAGATGGGCTCGTCTCCGCTCCCGGCCGCCGTGCTGTCTGAAGAAGCAATGAAGTACGCAGGCGAGTTCGAGGAGCAGCCGCGCCATGTAGTCGCGATCAATTCATTTGCAATCGGCCGCTTCGAGGTCACGCAGTCCGAATGGATGGCGCTCATGACCAGCAATCCGAGTGTCCACCGCGGCGATGCACTGCCGGTCGAGAACATCAGCTGGGACGAGGCGAAGACCTTCGTCCGCCGGCTTGCCGAACGCACTGGAAAACGCTATCGCCTGCCCACCGAAGCCGAATGGGAGTATGCAGCCCGCGCCGGCAGCGAACGTCACTTCCATTTCGGCGACGATCCCGCATCGCTGCCAGACCATGCATGGTTCCGCGACAATGCAAGCGGCGGCACGCACCCGGTCGGCACGCGAAAGCCGAACGCCTTCGGGCTATACGACATGCTGGGCAATGTGTGGGAGCGCACCGAGGACTGCTGGCAACCGCATTATGAGGGCGCACCAGACGATGGCAGCGCATGGCTCGATGGCGACTGCGAACTGCGCGTCGTGCGCGGCGGTTCGTGGGTCAACCTGCCGCAGTTCCTGCGCTCGGCCGCGCGCTTTCGGTATTCAACGACCAGCCGCTACGAGTTTGTCGGGCTGCGCATCGCGCGCGACCTCGAACCCGGCGAGTAAGCAGTCCTCCGTGCGGGGCGGATTGCCGGTGCCGTGCCGGAGCCAGGCTGCGGACACGCCGAGCATGCCTGCAATGATCGACAATTTGTCGTCGGTCGGGTAGGCGTCTGCCTGCATCCAGCGGTACACCGAGGCAATCGACAGCGGCCTGCCCGCGTAACGCCGGTTGAACTCGGCGTGGAATTCGCGCTTGCTTTCCAGCGCATAGCCGGCGCGTACGAGCGCACTCTTGAGACGTTCGGAAAACGCCTCGCGCCTGATCGCCGCGTTCATGGTGCACCCTCCGTGCGACCGATGGCCGCATCAAAAAAAGCTCCCGCAAGACGGTCATCCTGCGGGAGTGAAGCCCAACGAGAGAAACATCAAAGGCCGCAGGCGCCAACTCGTCTGCTGCCCCCCAACTTCGTTACTTCCACTTGCACCGTCATCCTATGCAGCTTGGCAGCACCTGCAAATTTCGAATTTTGAAAGGGGGGATAAGCGGGAGCCTCAGAACGTCGGCGCCGGCGCGGTGTTTCATCGCTGCGCAAGCCCCGGTTTGGCAATCGCAAATCCTCTTTGTTTGTCACGTGCGTGAAGCGCCACTATAGTCTTCAAAAAAATCAACGCGCCACACCCGGTCGCGATTCGCCGCTGCCGGGCGCAGATGCGGGCATAAAAAAGTCACACAATGACCAGGGGGGGACCGCCGATGGGCATGCATTTCGATTTCACCGACATGCGGCTGCTGACATACATCGCAGAAATGCACAGCCTGACTGCCGGTGCCAAGCGCGCGTGCCTGTCGCTGCCCGCCGCCAGCTCGCGTCTCAAACGCTTCGAAGACAACCTCGGACTGAAACTCTTCCATCGCACAGCGCAGGGCCTGACGCTCACGCCCGGCGGCGATGTCGTCTTGCGCTACTCGCGCGAGGTGAACCAGCAGCTCGAGCGCATGCGCTGCGAACTGAACCAGTTCGTGCGGGGCATCAAGGGAACGCTCAGGCGGCAGGCGAACACGATCGCCACGACCGATTTTGTCCCATCGATTCTTCCGGCCTTTCTCGCGACCCATCCCGATGTCGAGGTCGAACTGCGCGAACGGCTGTCGCCGGAAATCGTGCGGGCAGTATGCGACGGCACGGCCGACATCGGCATCGTCGTGGGCGACGTCAGTGCCGAGGGGCTGGAAGTCATCCCTTATCGCGAGGACCGGCTGGTGCTTGTCACCTCGCCCGATCATGAGCTGAGCGGTGCGGACGAGGTCGATTACCTCGATACGCTGAAGTATGAGCACGTGTATCCTTACGAGGGCAGCGCGCTCAGCAACTTGCTCTCGCAGATCGCCGGCGAAAGCCAGTGCAGCCTGCGGTCACGAATCCGCGTCGGCAATTTCGAGGCGGCCTGCCGCATCATCGAGGCCAATGTCGCGGTCGGCATCGTGCCCGAGTCCTCGGCACGCCGCTATGAAAAATCGATGCGGATCTCGATTGCCCCGCTCTCGGATCCCTGGTCTGCGAACCGGATGTCGATCTGCGTGAAGAGCTTCAGCGACATCCCGAGCTTCGGGCGGGACCTGATCCACATGATGCTCGCCGACCTCGCACTGGCGGCAGAGTCCTGACGAACAGGCTTCCGGCTCGAACCGGCGCGACGCCTGCCCGCGGGAACCGCAGAGCCGGTACCGCTTGTCTAACCGGCTTCCGGATCCGGAAGCCTGCCATGCCGTCTGGTACAGCCACCGACCTCCTCCGCAGCGCAGCGCTGCCCGCCGGGCAGAACGATCTATGCGCGTCCGTGCTTGCACTTGCAGGCGATGCGTCGCTCATTCTGCTCGGCGAAGCCACGCATGGCAGCGAGGAGTTTTATCGCGCACGCTCGGCCATCAGCCGTCGCCTGCTCCGGGATCACGGCTTCGACGCGATCGCGGTCGAAGCGGACTGGCCGGATGCGCTGCGCGTGCAGCGCTGGCTGCACGGCCAGCCGCGCGAGCATGACCGTTCCGCAACCGACGCCCTCGGATCCTTCCATCGCTTTCCGCTGTGGATGTGGCGCAACCATGCAATGGTCGCGCTGCTGGACTGGATGCACGCGCTCAACGAAACGCGTGCACCGCAGCAGAAGGTCGGCTTCTTCGGCCTTGACCTGTACAGCCTCCGCAGTTCCATGCAGGCAGTAATCGGGTACCTGCAGCAAGTGGATCCGGAAGGCGCGCGAGAAGCACGCGAGCGCTACAGCTGCTTCGACCACCTGGCCGACGAGCCGCAGCGCTACGGGCATGCGATCAGCCGCGGGCTGCGGCGCGATTGCGAGGACGATGTGGTGCAGCAGCTCAGGGCCATGCTGGACGAGGCCGGGCGCTACCTCGCTGCCGACGGAGCGGCCGGCGCTGACGAGCTGTTCTATGCGCAGCAAAACGCGCGCGTGGTGCGCAATGCCGAGGATTACTACCGGACCCTGTTCCACGGCCGCGACGAGTCATGGAACGTGCGCGACACCCACATGGCCGACACCCTGATGGCGCTGCGCGACTATCTCGGCGAGCAGCGCGGGCGTCCGGCGAAGCTGGTGGTGTGGGCGCACAACTCGCATATCGGCGATGCGCGCGCGACCGAAATGGGCTGGCAGGGACAGCTGAACCTTGGCCAGCTGGTCAGGCAGCGCTGCGCCGGCGGCGACAGCTTCCTGCTCGGCTTCACTACCCATGCCGGCACGGTGACAGCCGCTACGCACTGGGACGAGCCCGCGCAGCTGAAAGCGGTGCGCCCGTCGCTGCCGGACAGCCATGAACACCGCCTCCACCAGCTTGGCGTCGGCAGCTTCCTGTTGCCGCTGCGAGGGCGGCAGGATGTGGCCGATGCGCTGGGCCCGCCGCGGCCCGAGCGCGCGATCGGCGTGATCTACCGGCCCGATACAGAACGCATCAGCCATTATTTCGATGCCGACCTCGGCCGCCAGTTCGATGCGGTGCTGCACATCGACAAGACGCATGCGCTGCGTCCGCTCGACCGCGGCCGGATGCCCGATCATGACGATGTGCCGGAGACTTTCCCCTTCGGCATCTGAGCAGGCGAAAAAAAGCCCGGGCCTTGCGGCACCGGGCAAGAACGACAGGGAAAAACCAGGCTCAGCCGCGGTGCCTGTACACCGCGGTCTCGAACTCGACGAAGCCCGGATAGGACGCGCAGTCGTGGAACGGCAGCATCTGGGTCGCCCAGTAGCCGCCGATGCCGTTCTTGCGGTCAATCCAGTAATAGCTGTTGGCGAGGCCCGCCCAGGCCAGCGAGCCGGCCGGGCGGCCGGTCGGCAGATCCTCGCGGTTGGTCATGAAGGTGTAGGCCCAGCCCTTGTCGATTCCCGGGAAGAATTCGCCCGGATTGGTCAGCGACGGTATCGAGGTCGGCCATGCGCCGACCGACAGCCCCATCTTCTGCAGGCCGTCCTCGGCCATCATCGCGACCGTCTCTGCCTTCAGCACGCGACCGTTCTCGCCCTCGCCGTCATTGAGGATCATGCGGATGAACTTCATGTACTCGCCGATCGTCGCGTACAGGCCATGGCCGCCCATGTCCATCGGCGTCGGATGCGGCAGCACCAGGTCCGGCAGCGGGGTCAGCTTGCCGTCGGCCGCGCGGTCATGGATGGTTGCACGGCGCGCCTTCATCTCGTCGGTCATCGTGAACCCGATTTCCCGCATGCCGAGCGGATCGAACAGCCGCTCGCGCATCACGTCGCCGAGGCGCTTGTCGCGTACGCCCTCGACGATGCGGCCAAGCCAGTCGATGTTCACGCCATAGGTCCATGCCTCGCCCGGATCGTGCATCAGCGGCACATTGATCGCCTCGAAGGTGTTGGAGACGATGCTCGGTATGCCCTTTGCAGTACGGTACTTCAGGTCGCCCTCGGCGAAGAACTCGTAGCACAGCCCCGAAGTGTGCAGGATCAGGTCGCTGACGGTGATCTTGCGCTTCGGCGGCCGCGTGCGCGGCGTGCCGTCGGCGTCGAAGCCGTCGAGGACCTCGAGCTTGTCGATCTCGGGTGCGTACTTGCCGGCCTCGTCGGACAGGCTGATCTTGCCCTCCTCGACCAGCTGCATGATCAGCGTGCCGGTCATGGCCTTGGTGGTCGAGAAGATCGCGAACACCGAATCGGTGGTCATCGGGTCCTCCTTGCCGAGCTCGCGCACGCCCGCCGCACCTTCATAGAAGTTGGCATTGCGGTCGGTCGCCATCGCCACCACGCCGGGCACGCTGCCCAGCCGCTGGGTCAGGTAGCCGAGTTGGGCATCGAGGACGGATTGCAGGTTTTTTTCGCTCATGTCGTCTCCTTGTCGTCGTTCACTGCATCGCAAAGCCGGGATAGCCGGCGGCGGCCTGTTCGTCGCACTGCTTGCGGAAATTGCCCACACCGCCGATGTACGATAGCAGCCGGCGCGGCTTGCCCTCAATGTTCGACCCCATGTACCAGGAGTCCGTCTTCACCACCAGCGTCGCCGCGGCCGTATCGTCGTGGTGCTTGACCCACTGGTCCTCGAACTCCTTGGTCGGCTCGATCACCTGCTTGCCATGCTGTTTCGCATAGCTGATGCAGTCGCTGATCCAGTCGACCATCTGCTGCAGGCAGGTCGGCATGTTGCACAGCGCTGCCGACGGCGACAGCGGCGAGCCGGTGATGAACAGGTTCGGATAGCCGTGAATCTGCAGGCCCATCGTGGTGCGCACGTCTTCCTTCCATTCGTCCCGCAGCAGGCGGCCGTCGCGACCGTGGATGTCGATGCGGGTCAGCGCACCGGTGGCCGCGTCGAAGCCGACGGCCATGATGATCACGTCGACCTCGTGGACCTTGCCGTCGGCCGTCCGCACGCCTTCGGGCACAATCGCCTCGATCGGCGTCTTCTTGCAGTCGATCGCCTCGACGTTCGGCTGGAGGTAGACCTCGAGGTAATTGCTCTCCAGCGGAACACGGTGCGTGCCGAAGCCATAGTCTTTCGGTATCAGCATGTCGCACAGCCGCTCGTCATGCTTCAGGCGCTCGCGCATCTTGTTGCGCACGAACTCCGACACCTCCTCGCTGACCTCCGGGTAGAAGAACATCTCGGGATAAGTAGCGAGCCACATCGACAGCGAGCCGTCGGCCCAGTGCTTCTCGAGCACGGCGAGGCGCTGCTCCGGCGTGTTGTCGAACCACGAACCGTTCTCGAAATCGTAGTCCATGCCGGAGAAGGTGCTCTGCACGCGCGCCTTCAGTTCTTCGAAGCGCTCGGTGAACTTGCCCCAGTCATCGTCGCTGTATTTCGGGTTCCGCATCGGCACCACATACTGCGGCGTGCGCACGAACACCTTCAGTTCGGCGACCTCGGACGCGATCGTCTGTATGACCTGGATGCCGGTCGCGCCGATGCCGATCACGGCGACGCGCTTGCCCTTCAGGTCCACGCCCTCCTTCGGCCACATCCCGGTGTGATGGATCTCGCCCTTGAAGGTGTCCTGCCCCGGGAAGCGGTCCGTCAGCGGCGCCGACAGCATGCCGGTGCAGGCGATCACATATTGCGTGTCGATCTCGTCGCCCTTGTCGGTCTTCACCAGCCAGCGTCCCGTTTCCTCGTTCCAGGTCGCCGACACGATCTTGGTGTTGAACTGAATATCCTTCTTCAGGTCGAGCCGGTCGGCGACGAAGTTGAGCCAGCGCTCGGTCTCGGGCTGTGCCGGGAAGCGCTCACTCGGCTTCCACGACTTGTACAGCTCCTTGTCGAACCAGTACTGGTAGATCTCGGCCTGCGAGTCGAAGCGCGCGCCCGGATAGCGGTTCCAGTACCAGGTGCCGCCGACCCCGGAGCCGGCCTCATACGCGCGCACATGCATGCCCATGTCGCGCAGCTTCTTCAGCTGGTACAGCCCGGAAAAACCGGCGCCTATCACCAGCGCGTCGAGCTGCGTGACGCCGGCCTGCGCCTGTTCCGCCTGCGTGTCTACTGCAGTGTCATTCATGTCGTCTCCTTGTCTTTTCTGATGGTCGGCCGTCGCTCACGCTGAAAAATGAAACGCGGCCGAATCCTCACTGTAGGAGCGCGCGACGCGCAGGTATTGAAGAGACGGGTGCAGCTTTTGTACAAAACCGGGGCGACTGTGCAAGCATCAGCCCGCACCCCGCCTGCGCAGTGCGCCGGGCGTGGTGCCGAGCTTCTGCTGCATCACGCGCGTCATGTGCGCCTGGTCAGCAAAACCGCAGGACGACGCGACGGCCTTTACCGGCAGCGTGCCCTGGGCCAGCAGTTGCCGCGCGCGCTCGACCCGGCGCTCGATGATCCATGCATGCGGCGCCTGGCCAAACGACTGGCGGAAGCGCCGGCTGAAGCTCCAGACGCCGAGGCCGGCTTCACGCGCCAGTGCCTCCAGCGTGACCTGCTCGTGCAGGCGCGTGTCGACATAGTCCGCCACCCGGCGGCACAGCGCCGGCGGCAGTCCGCCAAGGGGCTTGTTCTCGCGGCACGAGACCGACGCATACTTGCGCAGCAGGTGTACCGCGAGTTGCGTGCCGAGTGCCTCGGCCATCAGCGCGCCGCCGCATGTGCCGGCGCCCGCCTCGGCGGCGATGGCATCGACGATGCCGCTGACGACCGGATCGCGCACATTCAGCAGGTCATGCAGGCGCACATCGGAAATCGGCTGCTCCAGCATGTCGGCCGCGACGCCGGACACCAGCGCCTCCGGCAGGTACGCATGGCGCACATCGATTTCGCTGGTCCAGTGCCAGTGGGAATTCTGCGAACGGGTCAGCAGCGACATGTCACCGGGGCGGCACTCGGCATGCGACCAGCGCCCCTCGAAGCGGCGCGACATCCGGGTGCTGCCGCGCTTGTAGGACACGATCAGGAAATGGGACAGCGGCGGAACCTGGACATCCAGCGGCTGATACCGGTAGGAACGCAGCCCGACGCCCTGCCACCCGCGACCCTCGCTGCACTCGAGCACCTGGCCGGGCACCCACTTCGGCAGATCGTTCGGCTGGATCAGCAGGGACATCCTTGTCTCCTCAGTGCAAATGTTGGCGTGCGGCCATGGCGTTGGCAGCAAGATGCACTGACTATGACGTCGGTCGCTTGCCCTGCAGCCCGAACTGCCTGCCTGTTTTTCGTGCAGCGAGTGTAGCGTTATTCGAATATCAACAGACCGCCCCAAGCCGGGCCGAGACTTAACGCGGATCAAGTGACGCATTGCACAAACGCCGAGGTAAGGCATGGGTGGCGGCTGATATTGCAAGGAAACCCCTTGCTAGAATCCGCGCATGCCAGCCGGGCACCGGCGCGGCGATGCGACCCTGCACGGAGACCCTCGGATGCTGAAAACCCTGATCGTCTGCCTCGCCAATTGCGGCACACCGGTGTCGACCGCCGACGAGCTGGGACGACTGTCGGCCGCCTACCTGCAGTCCTGTCATGAGCTGCAGGAGTTGCGGCGCCAGCGCTGTCCGGAACTGACGGCGCCGCCCCTGCTGCAATGTACGCAGGAGGTGGAACGCCAGTTGCCGGCCCGCTACCGCGCGGATTTCCGGCGCGGCCTGCCGCTGCTCGAGCAGCGTTTCACCAGCGAGCTGCCCGCCGCGATGGCCGCACGCTTCGCGGCGGAACTCAAGGCCAGCGGCGGCGAGGCTGGCCCGGCCTGTGCGGCGCTGGGGTCCGACATCGACCACCAGCGCAGCCGCATCCGGCAGCAGTTGCGCAGCCTTGCCGGCAGCCGCTGAACCGTCAGCGTCCGGCCTGGTAGAAATCGGTATGGGTCACGATGCGGCCGCCGACCAGGTTCAGGATGGACACGCCCTCCGCCTCGATCTTGCGGCCTTCCACGGTGCGCCAGCTGAGCCAGCGGATCACCAGCCGGCTGGCGTTTTCGCAGATGACGTCGGTCGTGTTCCAGCGCAGGTCCGGATGGGCGCGGATCTGCTGCTGCATGTAGGCGAGGACCGCGTCGATGCCTTCCATGGTCTGGCCGGCCGTGGCATCGCGATACACGATGTTTTTGGCCAGGAAGCTGCGCAGCGCGACTTCGTCGCGCTCGTTCCGGGCGGACAGGTAGGCGTCGGCAAAACCGCGCGCATCCATTCCGGATTCGACTGCATATCCGCATTCGAATGCGGGCGCCTGCGCCGTCGCTGCCGCCGGCAGCAGCGCCGCGACCAGCAGGGCGAGCAGCGCGGCCATCCGCGCGCTGCATCGCCGCGATCCGGCGTTGATGGTCATTCTGTCCTCCCCGTCGCTCTCCCTTTGCTTCATCGACCGCGCTGCCGCTGAACAAATTCAGTCTCTGCCGCCGGTCAAGCGTGCTTGGTGGACGGCGGCGAGCCGTGGGAAGATAGCCGGCAAACCATGACAAATCGCAGGCCGGGCCCGTGCCCGACGCCGGCCCTACCGCCCGAGACATGAAACCGACCCGCACCACCGCGCTGGCTGCAGCGCTGATCCTGATGACCGGCCTGTGGGCCGTGCACCGCGACGCCCGCACCGGCAACGCGCCCGTCGCCGGCAATATTCCTGCCCACGCCGCCTACCTGCAGCCGCTGCCCGGACTGGCGCCGGAGCAGATGCAGGCCTTCCGCGCCGGCGAAAAGGTGTTCAACAACTTCTGGATCGCGATACCGAATGCGGTGATCTCGAAATGGTGGGACCTGTCGCAGCCCGGACCGGGCGGCGGCGGCTGGGGGCTGGGGCCGACTTTCCTTGCGACATCCTGCGTGTCCTGCCATGTGCAGGCTGGCCGCGGCAGGATGCCGGACACCGGTGCAGGGCCGCTGTTCCAGCAAACGCTGCGGCTGTCCGTTCCCGGCGAGGGCGCGCACGGCGCACCGAGGCCGGAGCCGAACTACGGGCTGCAGCTGCAGTCCTTTGACATCATTGACAGCAAGGACCAGTCGCGCCAGCCCGGCGAAGCCGAGGTGCATGTGGACTGGAAGACGCGCAGCTTCCGTCTCGCCGACGGCGAGGTGGTCGCGCTGCGCGAACCGTCGATACGGATAGAAAAGCTCAACTTCGGCCCGCTGGCCGGCGACGTGATGACATCGCTGCGCAATACGCAGGCGATCGCCGGCCTCGGCTATCTCGAGGCCGTCAGCGAGGAGGACATACTCGCGCTGGCGGCGCTGCAGAAGACGCAGGGACTGAATGGCCGCCCGAACTACGTGCGCGACGACATCAATGACCGCATGGCGCTCGGCCGCTTCGGCTGGAAGGCCAACCAGCCGAGCCTGCGGCAGCAGATCGCGGCCGCGTTCCGGCATGACATCGGCATCACCTCGTCGCTGTATCCGACCCAGAACTGCCCGCCGGTGCAGAAGGCCTGCCAGCAGGAGATCGTGCCGGACAAGCCGGAGCTGTCGGACGAGCTGTGGCAGCAGGTGGCCTTTTGGGTCAGCGCACTCGATGCGCCGCGGCCGGCCGATGCCAGCCCGGCGGCCGTGCGCGGCGAAAAGCTGTTCCACCAGGTCCGCTGCGCGCAATGCCATGTGCCGGAACTGAAGACCGGCGCCTTCCCCGAATTGCCGGCCCTGGCCAACAAGCGCATCCGCCCGTACACCGACCTGCTGCTGCACGACATGGGACCGGACCTGGCCGACGGCCGGCCCGATTTCGGTGCCGGCGGCTCGGACTGGCGCACGCCGCCGCTGTGGGGCATCGGCCGTTCGAAGCAAGTCAACGGCAGCACCAGTTTCCTGCACGACGGCCGCGCACGCAGCCTGCTGGAAGCGATCGTCTGGCACGGCGGCGAGGCACAGGCATCGCGCGACGCGTTCGCAAAACTGTCGAAACAGGAGCGTACAGACCTGATCGCCTTCCTCGAGTCGCTCTAGAGGGAGCTCTCAGCGTACGCCGCCGGCGCCGACCGGGCATCCACGACAGCCCAGGATGTCGGCGCCGGTAAAGATCGCTCCGGCCACGCGCGCGCCGCGCAGGTCGGCGTCGCGCAGGTTGGCATTGGTGAAGTTCGCTCCCTCAAGGCTGGCATTGCGGAAGTCGGCCCGGGTGAGATCGGCTGCACGGAAACCCGCCCGATCGGCGCTGGCGTCGCTGAAGTCGGCCGCCGGCAACTCGGCACCGGCGAGATCGGCGCCATCGAGCATGGCCGCCATGAAATTCGCCTGCCGGCCCCGTACATTCTGCAGGTTCGCATTGTTCAGTCGAGCGCCGGCGAGGGAGGCGCGCTGCAGGTTGGCCGCGCGCAGGTCGGCGCCGGCCAGCCGCGTACGTTCAAGATTGCCGCCGCTGAAGTCAGCGCGTGTGAGATTGGCGCCCGTCAGGTTGGCGCCTTGCAGGTTGGCACCTCGCAGGTTGCTGCCGGAGAGTTGTGAGCGCGACAGGTCAACGCCCGGCACATCGATGCCGTTCAGGTTCAGGTCGGCACACAAGGTGCCGGGCCGTATCCGGCATTCGTTGATGACGGGGTTCTCCTGGGCCGACACCGACAACGCCGCGCACAGTAGCGCCGTTGCCATAAGGCTTGCAAGCCGTGATCGCATCTCATCCTCCATCGTTGGTAGTGAGCCAGGGCAGAGCAAGACACGTTCCTGCGCCACGATTGTCAGAAGCCGTCCGTGCCCGTTTGTCGGGCCAGTACCTGCGCGAGCTTGCGCACCTCTTCGCGCAATGCGGCGACCTCCTGCTTTAGCACATCCGGCTCGCTGACTGGTGCCGCTGCAGGAGGCACGCGCTGCCCGATCAGCAGCGAGGCGATCGCCGCGGTCACATAACCAAATACGGCAAATGCATAAATGGCCAGCAGCAGGCACAGTGCCCGTCCTTCGGACGTTTTTGGCCAGTAGTCGCTGCCCATGGTGGTGATCAGCATCGCCGTCCACCAGAGCGCGGTCTGAAAATCCTGCAGTCCGCTGCCGTCGGGCAGCTGACGCTCGAAGAACAGCATCCCGGCAGCGCCGGCCACCATCACCGCCGTGGTCAGCGCAAACACATAGCCAAAGCCGCTGCGCTGCATGGTGCTGCCGAGCGCGCGCATGCCGCGGTTCACCGAGCTCAGCAGACGCAGCAGCTGCAGCCCGCGCAAGCGAGCGAGCACGCGCAGCAGGCGAACGAAACGGAACAGGCGCAGCGCCGGAAGCAGCAGCGCCAGCAAGGTGAACCAGTTGCGGCGCAGGAAACGCCATTTGCGGGGTGCCAGCGACAGCCGCAACAGGAAATCAAGGATGAATGCCGCCCAGATCAGGACCACCAGGTTCTGACCGAGCGAACTGAGTCCGCGCACCAGTTCAAGCACCAGCAAGCCGAGCCAGACGATGCCCAGCATCGCCATCGGCGTTTCCAGGCCGCGTTCGAGGCGGTGCAGTATCTGCAGACGGTTGCGCGCAATCTCGAACCGCACTTCGGCACGGCCTGACCCGGGTTCGCTGTCCCTCTGCTCGACCATGCCTGTCGGACAAGCGAGCACAGCGCTGGTTCAGGCCGGCCGCCGCCGTGCCGGTTACACCGGTCGAAGGTACTGATCCGGCGCGAAACTTACCTGCGCTTCCAGACGCGCACGTAGTTGATCGCGTAGCTATTGCCCGGGCCGGTCGGCGTGCTGGCATCCGGGAGGCCCGACGCACTGCCGTACCAGAGCGAGAACAGCACATACAGCGGATCCGGCATCGACTTGTAGGCGGTGTAGAACGGCTTGCCGTCAAAGTAGAACGTGATCGAGTTCGGCTGCCAGTCCACGCCGTAGGTGTGATATGCGGCGGACAGGTCGGTCGTCGGCAGCGTCTTCGTGCCGCCCAGCGTGCTGGCGTCCAGCCAGATGGTCGATGCGAAAGCCACCGGATGCAGGTTGCTGTCGCCCCAGCCCGAATTCGGGCCGCCGCCCGGATAGGCTTCCATGATGTCGATCTCGGGCCGCTTGGCAGGATACGCGGGCAGGTCGTGGTTAAACAGCCAGAAACCGGGCCACACGCCTTTGCCTTTCGGCAGCGTGGCCTCGATCTCGAAGAAGCCGTACTGCTGCTGGAACTTGCGGTCCGAGTCGATGGTGCGGTTGAAGAATTTGCCGGTGCTGTCGCGCATCGGCCAGATCTGCAGCACGCCATTGCCGACGCTGTAGTTCACCGTCGGGTTCGGCTGCTCGTACCAGATCGCCGGATTCCACTTCGTCGTGTCAAGCGCGCTGCCGTTGAACTCGTCCGACCAGGTCATCGTGAACAGATTGGCGTCCAGCCCCCTGGGGCCGACCGTCGTCTCGACCGGCGTCGGTGCCGGTGCCGGTGCCGGCGCCGGCGCAGCGGGTGCTGTGCACTGCGGCCAGTTGGTCGCGCCATTGGTGCAAGTCTTCACGCGCTTGGCTGCCTGTGCCGGAAGACTGAAGCTGATCGCCATCGCGACGGCCGCCGCTGCGGCGTAATACTGGGGTGCCATGAATCTTTCCTCACAATAAGGTTGTTGTTGAACAACGTTGATTGAGAGGAAGCTCGGCAAGTTCCAGTCTGGAACATCTTTTTTTCCTTCTTGCGTTTATGCAAAGCAGGCACCCGGTAACCGCCTGCAGCGTCCCTGCATTCCCCTGCAGGCCCGCGTCGGCGGCAGCGTTCGGGGCAGCAATGCGAACGCGGCCACTCTGTATGCACCGTGATTGATATCGCGTTGATAACCTTATCGCGCTTGCAATTTGTTTCCTGTTGACAATGCCAATCGTCCCCTTCCATCATCGGGGCGAAAGCCGCCGGCAAGCGCGGCGAACGGCAAGGCGCGGGATCGTCAGGCACGGAAAACACGACGGAGGCGACGAGATGATGGCGACTGAGCGGAAAATGGCAGCCATTCTTGCAATGGACGTGTTGTCTTATTCCGAAAAAATGGGGCGCGACGAGGAAGGCACGCTGCGTCACCTGCGCGCGTGCAGGGAAATCATCGAAGGCGTGGTCGCGGAAAACCGCGGACGGATATTCAATACCGCCGGCGATGCCTTCATGATCGAATTCTCGAGCGCCGTCTCGGCGCTGTCAGCCGCCGTCGACATCCAGAAGCTGATCCAGTCCCGCAACGAGGCATTGCCGGAAGCGGAGCGCATGAGCTTCCGGATCGGCGTAAACCTCGGCGACATCATCATCGAGGGCGACAACCTGTATGGCGAGGGCGTAAACATCGCCGCCCGGCTCGAGAGCATCGCCGAACCGGGCGGGATATCGATCTCTGACAAGGTCTATGCCGAGGTGCGAAGGAAGTTCAATTTCGCGTTCGAGGACACCGGTCTGCGGGAACTGAAAAACATCGAAGATCCGGTGCGCGTTTTTTCTCTGCGCAGCCAGAGCCTGTCCGGCACGGCGGCAGCGGCACAGCCGGCTGCCGAGCCCGCCGGAAAGCGGACGCCGGCAAGCCCCGGGAAAACCGGCAGTGGCCGGCGCGCTTCGCTGCACATCGCGGTCATCCTGCTGGCTGTCGTCCTGATCGCCGCCGGCAGCTGGATGGCAATGAAGACGGGCGGCGGCGACCGTCAAGTGCTGGTGTCGAACACCCTGATGATCGTGCCGATCGATCACATCGGCAATGACGAGCTGTCGCGCAATTTCGCCAACGGGCTGACCCAGGACCTGTACGACGGCCTGGCTGCCGCATCGAAAGGGCTGAATGTCGTGCGCTTCCCGCGGCGACCGGAAGATCCGTCCGCGGCGGCCGCCAGGACCGGCGCGCAATACCTGATGGACGGCAGCCTGCGCAAATCCGGCGACCGCTTCCGGCTGTCCGTCAGCCTGGTCAACACCTCCACGATGACCACCATCTGGAGCCGGACCTATGACCGGAACATGTCGGCCGCCGACATCTTCGATGCGCAGGACGAGATCGTTCGCGGCGTGCTGCAGGAAGTGGTCGGCAGCGAGGGTACGCGCTCGGTGCTGACACGCGACATCGTGCAGAACATCGGCAAGCGCGGCACCGGCAACCTGACGGCCTTCGAATGCGTGAACTTCGCGCGCAACTGGGCCAGCGAACTGACGCCTGACGGCTACCGGCGCAGCCGGCAGTGCCTGCAGGAAGCGGTGGTGGCCGACCCGAATTACGCGGACGCATGGAGCGAAATGACCAAGGTGATCTTTTTCGGCTACGGCTTCGGCTTAACGGACAAGGTCACCGATCTCGATGAAGCGCTGCGCCACATCGAACGTGCGATTGCGCTCGACCCGCTGAATGGCGCGTACCAGATGAATAAGGCCAGCATCCTGTTCATGAAAAAATCGTGGCCCGAGATGTACGCAGCGATCGACAAGTCGGTCGAACTCGCGCCCAACAACATCTCGGTGCTGTCGCAGACCGGCTATCTGGCAGTCTGGGGCGGCAACTGCACGCTGGCGCAGCGCATGCAGGCCGATGCGAAGGCCGGCACGTTCACGTCCGGCTCATGCCAGTGGCAAAAGGGATACCAGCAACTGCGCCGTGCAGAAGAACTCGACAAAGCAATCACGGACGTGGGCAAGAACTACGGGCTGACCTACCTGTACCTCCTCTGGGGCCAGTACGACAAGGGCCTGAAGCAGATCCAGCTGATACCCATCCCCGGCTTCTTCTGGTACCACACCTATCTGGGCACCCTGTATCACAAGCTCGGCCAGAAAGACGAGGCCGCGAAACAGTTCGAGAACATCCGCAAGACCTTCAACACCGACAGCATGGCTTTCGTCGAACGGCAGTTCGACCTGTGGAACAACACCGAGAGCCTGACCATCTTCAGGCCGGTGTTCATTGCGTACGGTTTCCACTGAAAGCGGGCGGGATACAGGTCAGCCGGATGGCCGAGCCGCGGCCGCCGGCGGAAGCGTGCAGATTTTCAGGTAGAGCGTGACGCCGGACTCGCCTGCGGCGACCTGCGGATACTCGCCCGCCGGCAGCCGTATCCAGCTGCCTGTCTCGCACGTCCTCCCTTCGCAGAACAGGCGGCCGTCCAGCACCAGCACCTCCGCGCCCGGGACCGGGTCGCAGAACAGCGCACTGCCGGGTGAAAGCTTCTGCAGGCACACCAGCTCGCCGAAGCCTGCATACAGCGCGCAGGTGTCGCGCCCGTCCGCGCCCCGCCAGTTCGCTGCATCCCGGGTATCGATGCGCACTTGCTGCGCATCCTGCGGATGCATCTGCCGCAACTTCACGAAGATAGTGGCCCCGTCGACGCTGAAAGGCCGATGGGACGATCCGGGCGGATTGCGGATATAGGTGCCCGCCGGGCAATCGCCATCTGCATCGGAAAACGTGCCGGACAACACAAGGATCTCTTCTCCGCGCGGATGCGCGTGCGCAGGAAAAAATGACTGCGGTGCATAGCGCACGAGGCTGGTCGCCCGCGCCTGCTCTGCGCCCACCCTGTCCAGCATCACACGTTCAACGCCCGCCTGCGGGGAAGCGACCCACGCATGCTGGTCGGGCGTGACGATGACGGTGCGGGAAAAATCGGCATTGACGAGCATGCGGAGGGCCCCTTTCATCTGTTCGTCGCTCACCTCCGGCCTGAACCGGACTGCAGTGCGGAGAAAGACCGGGAGCGACGGCGGCGCACCCGATTATGCCGAACCCGGCGAAGGCGGATGTCGTCGTGCCCCGGCCTGCGGGACGTCGGATGGTGCAAGGGGGCGAGCCGGTCAAAGCCGGAACGACGATCGACGAATTAAGAAAAACAATTGAAGCAGTAATTTTTATTGTCTTGAGCGATGAATCGCACGGCCGCAGAATCGCTCCATCGCACAGGCATTCAGGAGCACGCACATGAGCCGCTGGGTCAGCACCCATTCCTTTACCCTCAAGAAGACCGGATCTTATTACCTCACGCACATCACGGTCGCCGCACTGGTCGCCTATGCGGTCACCGGCGACTGGCTCGCGGCAGTCACGCTGAGCCTGCTCGAACCCACCGTGCAGGCCGTCGTGTATTTCTTCCATGAGCGTCTGTGGCAACGTGCCGGCGTCCGGCCGCGCACCGCCGTCGCGGTTCGCATGGCAAGGGCAGGCGGCTGAATGCCGAGTGGCGCGGCCGCACGCATGTACCGAGGCGCCGGATCAAGCGACGCTGATGCCGCCGATTGAATTCACCACGATCACATCCTGTGCAGTCACAGCAGAAACGCCCACCAGCCCCACCATCGCATATTTGATCGTGGCTACCAGCACCGCTTTTGCGGCGCCGTTGCCATCGGCATCGTAGTAAAGGCGGTTGCCGTCGAGGATGATCCGGTCGTCGGCATCCAGCGCGATTTTGCCGACCACGAATTGCGTTTCGGCGAGCGGGCCGGCGGCGAGGCCGTTGAATGCCGACTGCTGAAAAACGAGGGTGTCCCGCACGCCGCCGAAGCCGAAGTCCTCGATCACGTCCGCATGCCGCGAATGGGCGAAGTCAAAAAAGAAGAAGTCCTGCCCGTTGCCTCCAATGAGGCGATCCTTCCCGCTGCCTCCGCCGATAATGTCCTCGCCGGCAATCCCGAAAATCGTATCGTTGCCAGCCCAGCCGTACAGAGTTTCGTCGATTCCGGTCCGGTCGAATCCGCTGCCGTTGATGACATCGTTTTTCGAGAGCAGGTAGCTCAGCGCCCCCGTGGTGTTTCCGGCAGCGGAAAACTCGAATAATTTTTGCGCCGCCAGACCTTTCGTGCCGTTAATGGCCGTCATCGTGTACTGCGCAGCCGAGCCGGAATAGCTGCCGCTGGCGCCCTGTGCTGCCGGCAAGATGAACGAATAATCGGTGACCAGACCCCTCGGCTGTCCGAGCGCGTCGTAAGCAAAGGTTCCACCGTACCTGGCGCCGAAGCCATTGTCGCCAATCAGGGCCATGCTGGTCGCAGCCGACACGATCCGGTCGCCGTACCAGACAGGTGACGCATACAAGTTGGCGAGGTAATTATTCGAAACGGTCGCATCACTGATCAGCACATTGACGATAGCCATGTTTTTCCCCTGGTGTGAGTCCGCCTTCTGCCGGCGGACTGCGCCCCACTTTGCCGTGTGGACACAAGGAATTGGTTGACAATCATCAACAAAAAAAACCGGTGCGATGGATGAGCGGTGTACTAGAGAACGTGGCGAAACGACATGCCTTGACCATTCCGCGGCGGACGCCTGCGGAGTTTTCGCCAAAGAAATGCCGCAGATAAAAACCGGCGACCTGCAGCACCGCAGGCTAATCGAGCGCGGTACGGGTCACTTTTCCTGACCGCGGGACAGCCGGATTTTCTCCAGCGGCTCGGGCCGGTGCAGCACATACCCTTGCACGTAGTCGATGCCGATTTCCCGCAGCACTTGCAGATCGGCTTCGGTTTCCACCCGCTCGGCCACGGTCTTCAGGTTCATTTCCTGACTGACCCGCCGGATCGCATCCACCATCGCGCGGCAGACCGGGTCGGACGCCACATCCTCGATGAAGGAGCCGTCGATTTTCAACAGGCTGACCGGCAGCTTGCGCAGGTATTCAAACGACGACAGCCCGGAACCGAAATCGTCGAGCGCGAAACGGCAGCCGATCGCAGCCAACTGATTGATGAAGTTGACCGCCTGCGCAAAGTTCGCAATCGCCACCGTCTCGGTGATCTCGAAACAGACCAGGGAGCCGGGCACGCGGTGCCGCCGGAACGCCGCCAGCAGGAAATTGAGAAAGGCCGGATCGTTGATGGATGCGCCGGACAGATTGACCGAGAACTCGTGGGTCGACACCAGTGCCGATGCATGGGGGGTGAGCCGGCGCAGCAGGGTGTCGACCACCCACTCGTCGATCCGCACCATCATCCGGTAGCGCTCGGCCACCGGCAGGAACAGGCCAGGCCCGACCAGCGTGCCGTCTTCCTGCCGCATGCGGAGCAGGATTTCATAGTGCTCGAGACTTTGCACCGACGCATCGATGCAGCCAATCCGCTGCGCATAGAGCACCAGCGCATTCTGCGCCAGCGCGCGATTGAGCCTGCCGAGCCAGTCCTTTTGCTCATGCAGCCGCTGCTGCTGCAAGTCATTGCGGCGGAATACCTGGACCTGATTGCGTCCGAGAGATTTCGCCCAGCCGCAAGCCGAATCTGCTGCAGACACGGCATCCGCGGCATTCTCGCAGTGGCGGTCGAGTGCTGCTGCGCCGATGGACACGCCGAGCCGGAAGAACTGGGACTCCCAGACAAAACGAAATGAAGCGACCGCGGCAACGATGGCCTCCGCCGCCTGTGCGCCATCGTCGAGCGGACAGTGGCGCAGCAAGATCGCGAATTCGTCGCCGCCGAGGCGCGCGAGCAGGTCGGAGCCGCGGATTTTCGTCGCCAGCAGTTGTCCTACCTGGCGCAGCAATTCATCGCCGGCCTGGTGTCCGCAGGTGTCGTTGATGATCTTGAAGCCGTCGAGGTCGAGGAACAGCAGCACATGCGGAGGCTTCCCCGCCCGCACGCCCTCGAGCGCCTGACAGACGGAGCGCTCGAATTCCGCGCGGTTGGGCACGCCGGTCAGCAGGTCGTGCGTCGCCTGGTAAGTGAGTCGCTTGTGCAGAGAGCGCGCCTCGGTCACATCGCGGAGTACCGCGACCGCACCGGCAGCCTTGCCGTTGCGTGCCTTGATCATCGCGACGGTACCCTCGACCGCGCGCGGTTCGGCACCGGCTACCGGTACCAGGCCGGACAGCCGCTGCGGGCTGCCGGGCCGGGCCAGCGCCAGGCGAACCGGGTTCGCAATCGAGGCATCCACTTCATGCAGCAAGGGCAGAACCGACTCGATCGGCTGCCCGAGGGCGACCGACCGCTCGACGCCGGTCAGGAGTTCGGCTGCCGGATTCAGGTAGCTGATCGTGCCGTCCTCGTCCACGACCAGCACGCCCTCGCCCACGGAATCGAGCGTCACGCGTGCGCGCTCCTTCTCGTTGAACAGGGCATGTGCATTCGATTCGGCGGCCTGCCGCATGCGCAACAATTCCTGCTCGTAGCGGCGGCGCTCGGTCGCGCGGAACAGGGTGATGAGTATGTGCGGACGGCCGCAGGCATCGTCACCGCAGTGAATGGCGTTTGCAATCACCGGCACGGTGCCCTGGTCGGCCGCATTCAGTTCAAGCGCAACTTCCCGCCACTCGCGGTGCAGGCGCATCATCGGCTCGAGCTGGGTGTCGAAAAAAATCTGCCGGCCGCGGCTCATCAGCGAGCGAAAATTTTTCCCCCGAAGTTCCTCCTGCGCATAGCCCAGCCACTGACCCAGAGTGCGGTTCAGGTGGACGATGTCATGCCGCTCGTCGAGCAGCAGCATGCCGACCAGTGCCTGGCTCGACAGCTGCTCGATCATCCATGCGTCATGCAATTCGGCATTCAACTCGGGGCGCAAGCTCAAGATGGCAGCCAGTCCTTCATGACAGCCACCAGCTCGGAAGGCTCCGACAGGTGCGGACAATGTCCGGTAGCCTTCAACACGGACAGCGTGCTGTTCGGCATGCGAGCATGCATGTAGTCGCCGACTGCCAGCGACGCGAGCGCATCCGCCGAGCACTGCACGATCAGCGAAGGCACGGTGAGTTGCGGCAGCGATTCGCGGCAGTCGCACAGGAAAGTCACGCGCGCAAATTCCCGGGCGATCGTCGGGTCGGTACGGCAGAAGTTGTCGTTCAGTTCGCTGGTCAGTTCCGGACGCTCGGGGTTGCCCATGATCAGGGGCGTGATCATGCCGGCCCAGCCGAAGAAATTGCTGTCCATTGCCGACAGCAGGTCTTCGATGTCCTTGCGCTCGAAGCCGCCCGGATAATCACCGTCATTCAGGAAGGACGGCGACGGACCCACCATCACGATTTTTGCGAACAGCGCCGGCTCGCGGATCGCAGCCAGCATCGCAATCATCGAACTGATCGAATGACCGACCACGATCGGATCTTTCAGATCGAGCTCGCGCACGATGTCGATCAGGTCGTCTGCATAGCCTTCGAGCGTCGCGTATTTGTCCGCGTCGTACTGGGACAGGTCGGACTTGCCCGCACCCACCAGGTCGAACAGCACGATGCGATAGTCCTGCTCGAAGGCCGGCGTCACATGCCGCCACACATTCTGGTCGCAGCCGAAGCCATGCATGAAGACCAGCGGGCGCTGGCCTTCTCCGAAGATTTTGACGTTGTTCCTTACCTTCACTGACATTATTTTTCTCCTTAAAAAAGCTCGATCGTCGGTTCGCCGGTCTGCGTGACGCCGGCCGTCGACCGGTCAGCATTCGAATGGCGCAACTCTTCCTCGCGGTACTGCTCGCACAGCTGATCCAGCGATGCGGCAGCGGCGGCGGAATCGCCGGCCTGTATGCCAGATTCGACCGCATTCCAGGTGGCAGGCAGGCGGCCGCTGATCGCGGTCGCCGCACGGCTGGAGTCGGCCGCCAGCAGCTGCTGCGTGACGGCCGTCTCGCCGTGAGCGGATTGCCAATGTGCTTTGTCAGCCGGAAGCACGCTCACTTTAACGATCGGAGGTCTTCGCACACGGCCGGAAATAGCAGGAAATTAGGCGCTTCTTCAACTCATACGGACAATGTGCAGGAAAAGGAGGGACAGACCGGATCGAACTGACTGCGAAATGCTCGCTTGTCATGGACAATGCGGCGCGGGCGTTTTGCGGGCATAGCTACAGCGTTGTTCTGAGGATTGCCGCGCTCGGGGGGCACGCTTTAATTCGACCGATAGTGTTGTGCCTGATCGGAGCCCCGCCATGCACGGGCTTTTTTTCTGCGCTTGCCTGTCGCGTTGGATGGGCTCCTGCGGCGGACTCAGCGCGCCGGGTTCAGCCGGGGGTGGGTCTCTTCCCCCCACGCCGCCAGCACCATTGCCGAGACGCCCATCGCGCCGGCCACAAAACTGAACGCGCCCTCGACCGAGCCGCCCCATGCCGCGACCAACCCGAACGCGAGTGCGCCCGTCGCATAGCCGGCATCGCGCCAGAAGCGGTAGATGCCGATGCCCGTGGCGCGCCAGGCCGGCGGCGTGATGTCGGCCACCGCTGCGCTGAGGTTCGGGTACAGCAGCGCCATGCCCAGCCCGGTGACGGCCGCCGCCGATGACCACCAGGCCACGCCACTGCCGAGCGGCATGATGGCCACGCCGGCGCCGCAGACCAGCATGCCGCCGATATTCAACCGATGCCGTCCCCAGCGGTCCGACAGGCGGCCGGTGACGAGCTGGCTGGCGCCCCAGACCATCCCATAGACGCCGGCGACCGCACCGATCCCCGGCAGACTCATGCCGCGCTGGTGCAGGTAGAGCGGCCAGAACACCCAGACCAAGGCATCGACGAATTTCTCGACCAGCCCCGCCTGGCACAGGGCGGCGAGCCGGCGGTCGCGCCAGCTCATCGTGAGAAAGACATCAACTGTTGTCGGCTGCGCCGGCAAGCCGGTCGGGTAGCGCGGACAGCCTGCCCCGGCGGCCAATCCACGGGCGACGGCCGAGGCCGGCCGCGCCTCGTCCCGCGCCCATGGCAGCGTCTCGGCAACCACGTGCCACGCCATCAGGCAGGCGGGGACGATGACGGCCAACCCGAAGACCAGAACCCCGAGACGCGGGCCCAGCCACTGGGCCAGATAGCCGGTCAGGATGCCGGCGACCGCCACGCCGACATAGCCGGCAAACTCGTTCAGACCGATGACCAGGCCGCGCTGGTCGGCGCGGGTGATGTCGAGCTTGGCCGTTTGCGTCATCGACCAGGCCAGCCCCTGGTTGACACCGAGTAGCACCGTGGCGGCGACGACCCAGTGCCAGCCGGGCGCAAAGAACAGCAGCCACGGTATCGGCAGCGCGACCAGCCAACCGGCGAGCAGCACCCGCTGGCGACCGAAGCGCTCGGCGGCTCGCCCGGCGACGAAATTCATCACCCCTTTGACAAGACCGAACGCGACGACGAACGCCACCAGCAGCACGAACGACCCGCGGGGCGCGCCGAATTCGGCCTCGGCCAGCGCCGGGACGACGTTGCGCATCATCCCGATAGCCATCCCGACCAGGAACACCTGCAGCAGCTGGTGCAGGAATTGGGAGAGGTTGGCCCGGATGCCGAACTGCCGGGCTGCGTCGCCGCTGGCGCTCATCGGTGCATCGTCACGACGATAGCGGTTGCGGCGCCTTGGGCAGCGCGTTGAGCGGGATTTTCAGGTAGGCCACGCCATTGTCATCGGCCGGCGGCATCTGCCCGGCCCGCACGTTGATCTGAATTGACGGCAGCAGCAGCGTCGGCACCTCGAGCGTCGCATCGCGCGCGGTACGCATCGCAACAAACGCGTCTTCGCTGATGCCATCGCGCACATGAATGTTCGACGCCCGCTGCTCGGCCACCGTCGTCTGCCAGGCCGCCTCGCGCCCTTTCGGGTAGTCGTGGCAGACATACATCGTCGTCTGCGGCGGCAGCGACAGCAGCCGGCGAATCGACCGGTACAGCGTTGGTGCATCGCCGCCCGGGAAATCCGCGCGCGCAGTGCCTACATCGGGCATGAACAGCGTGTCACCGACGAACAGGTGGCCATCGGCCAGGTAGGCCATGTCGGCTGGTGTGTGGCCGGGCACCAGCAGCGCCGTCACCTCGGTGGCCCCGATGGCAAAGGTCTCGCCATCGACGAACAGGTGGTCGAACTGGCTGCCATCCGGCAGGAAATTGCGCTCCAGGTTGTAAAGCTTCTTGAACGTCGCCTGTACCTCGCGGATGCGCTCGCCAATGGCGACCCGTCCGCCGACCTGCTGCTGCAGGTAGCGCGCGGCCGACAGGTGGTCCGCATGGGCGTGCGTCTCCAGAATCCAGTCGACGGTCAGGTTCCTGGCCCGCACATAGGCCAGTATGCGGTCGGCCGACTCGGTGCTGGTGCGCCCGGACTTCAGGTCGAAGTCGAGCACCGGGTCAAGGATGGCGGCATGGCCAGTCGCGTTGTCGGCAATCACATACGAGACAGTCCAGGTCTTGGGGTCGAAGAACGGTTCGACGGTCGTGCGCGCATTCATGGCAGCCTCCGGGAGAAAACACTCTATTTAATCACAATATATATTTAGATATATTGTAGTTGAACGGGTTCGATGGTGCCACGCCCTGCTCAGGGCGGACTTGATGAAGGAAACAATGATTGCCAGAGAGGCGTTTCCCCCGTGGACGGCCCTGGCCGGCGGTGTGCTGATTGGCCTGTCGGCTGCGATGTTTGTCTTGCTCAACGGCCGCAATGCCGGCATCAGCGGCACCCTCGGTGGCCTGCTGCGGTTGACGTAAGCTGGCGGCTGGCCTTTTTGGTCAGCCTCATCGGCTCGCCGCTCGTCTGTGCGATGCTGACGCCACTGCCGGTGCCGGTCATTGATGCGGACAGCGGGGCACTGGCAGCCGCTGGCCTGTTGGTCGGCATCGGTACCTGCTACGGGTCCGGCTGCACCAGCGGACATGGCGTGTGCGGGCTGTCACGCCGGTCGCCGCGCTCATTGGTGGCCACCGCCGCCTTCATGGCCGCCCGTTTTGCGACCGTGTTCGCGACGCGGCATCTGCTCGGACTGTGAGGAGAACACCATGGCAAATATCACTGCCCTGTTGGCCGGCCTGGTCTTTAGCCTGGGCCTCGTTGTCTCCGGCATGGCATGGTTCGAGCTCGTCGAGCGCCGCCCCGCCCGCGGTCCGGCGGCAACCACCTGAATCGACAGGGCGCGCGATGGAGTCGATGGCCAGCTGGTGGCCGGCACTGGTGACAGTCGGGGTGCTGGGCGCCTATGAACTGGTGCTGGCCGTGGCCGAGCGAACCCGACCCGCTCAGGTCGCGCGCAGCAGCCACGCGCAACTGCGGGAAGCGTGGCTCGACGCCATCGCGCTGCAACCGGGCAGCGAGATTCTGGCCGTGCAAACGCTGCGCAACTCGCTGATGTCGGCCACGATGACGGCCTCGACCGCCGCGCTGGGGCTGATGGGCACCGCGACGCTGGCGGCGCCATCGCTGCGCGAGACACTGACGGCCGACCTCCAGTGGGCCGGCTTGCTGGCCCCGCGCCCGATGCTCGAGCTCGTACTGCTGGGATTGCTGTTTATCTCGCTGGTGGCGTCAGCGATGGCCGTGCGCTATTACACGCATGTGAGCTTCATTGCCGGCATGCCGGCCGATTCGCCGACCAAGCAGCAATGGCTGCCCACCGGACGGCGATACATCCGGCAAGCGGGCCGCCTGTATGGCTGGGGGCTGCGGCATCTGGTGCTGGTTGCTCCGGTCGTGGCCGCCCTGCTGCACCCGCTGGCCGGACCGCCGGCGGCGCTGCTGACCGTCGTGGCGCTATTTCGCTTCGATACAGTCTGACCCGTATCCGGGACCGCCCGGAGCGGGCTGCCTATTTCCGTTCACGCACGAGGTTGATGGAATACCGGGGAATCTCCACGATGACATCTTCTTCCGCGACCTCTGCCTGACAGGACAGGCGCGACTCGGGTTGCAGGCCCCACGCGTGGCCGAGTTGGTCTTCCTCGCGCTCTTCGACGGCGCTCAATGGCGCAAAACCCTGTACGACGACCACATGGCAGGTGGTGCAGGCACCCACGTTTCCGCATGCATGGTCTGTGTCGACACCACCGGCAAGCAATGCATCGCAGACTGTGGCACCGGGCGGTGCATGCACCCGGGCACCGCTCGGTGGGTAATCGGGATGAGACAGGACAGTGATGGTCGGCGTCGGCTCTCCTGATACCGGTTGGTGTGGCGGCTCCCCGCTTGAGGTCGCGCTGTTAATCGGCCTCAAACAATATCGGCGCACCTAAACGTCGCAAGACCATCGAATTTTCTTTGACCCGTCTTCGGGAGAATTCGTCATGGCTCATCAGCAATATGCGTCCTGCATGGATGCCTGCAACGCCTGCGCAGACGCATGCGACCATTGCGCCACCGCCTGCCTGCAGGAGGACGACGTCAAGATGATGGCGCGCTGCATCGCGCTGGATATCGACTGCGCAGCGATTTGCCGTATGGCCGCCGGCTTCATGGCCCGGGACAGCGAGTTCGCCAAGGCAGTTTGCGCGGTCTGCGCCGACGTTTGCCAAGCCTGCGGCGATGAATGTGCAAAGCACCAGCACCCGCATTGTCAGGAATGCGCTCAAGCATGCCGGCGCTGTGCGGATGAATGCCGTCGGATGGCCGCCTGACGCCTTGCGAGCTCGACCATGCACCGCCCGGGTCCCGCGTCGTTCCGGTCTGCCCTGGCGACGTGCTATCAAGTCCGACAAGATGTTCTGCCGCTGTTGGCCGCCAGCGCGTTCGCCGATGAATATCGCAGCGTCGCGATGCACGCCCTGGATTCCGATGCGCTTGTGACCACGCTGACCACGTTGCTGGCACGTCAAAGCGATTGGGCTCCGGTGATTGCCGGGTTGTGCGCAGACAGCATGCAGCGACTGGCGGACAACCTCCCGGAAAATTCGTGGCCTGCGGAGCGGCGCCCGTCGATTCTGAACGCGTCCGCTCAGCTTGAACGTCTTGGCAACGGCTGGCTCGGCACCCCGAAGGACGAACCCACGGGCGGCCCCTATGCAGCCTGACGCCTGTCCTCGTTTCTCTTGTTTTCATGTCACTTGCGTCAGGAGATTTACCAATGACGACTAACACCTTTTCGCGCCCTGCGCTGGCGCTGGCCACCTTGCTTCTGGCCGCTGCAACCGCCGCTTCGTCGCAACCTTCCACTAACGGGACAGACAACCATGACGCCCACCATCCTGCGACCGCCCCCTCGTCAGGCTCGTCGCAGGACGACGGCGCCGCCACCTCAGGCGACGGGACCAATGACGCAGGACAAACCGGCGGCAGGTCAGCGACCCCAGAAAGCGGTGCGAGCGGGAAAGGCACCAATGCAGGCTGCGCGATGCATGGGCCGATGGGGCACATGGGTGGTTCAGGCATGATGGGCGGCGGCGGGAATGCCGGCATGATGGACGGCGACATGATGGGACAAGGCCGGGGGATGGGACAGAGAGGCATGTCGCCGCAGATGATGCAGCGCCGAATGGACTTGATGGAACGGCGGATGGAGTTGATGACCGACGAATTGCGAATGATGCGCGAGATGATGCAGATGCAGGGACCTCGATAAGCTGACCTCATTTGCTTCCTCGGCCAACGCCGCGCGACGGAGCCAGCGAGGTACCGATGAGCCAGCCCAATCACGACCCTGCGCGAGGCGCGCCGACCGCGATCCCGGTCGACAAACCCTTCATCGACCCCGTCTGCGGCATGCGGGTCGCGGACCGGGCGGACCGTATCGTCGAGCACCACGGCCGCGCCTATCATTTCTGCAGCACGCGCTGCATGGACAAGTTCCGCTCGGCGCCCGATACCTACCTGACCGCTGCTCCGGCAACAGCGCTGCCCGGCACGCCATCGGGCACCATCTACACCTGCCCGATGCACCCGCAGATACGGCAGCCAGGCCCCGGCAGCTGCCCGATATGCGGTATGGCGCTCGAGCCGGAGTTGCCTTCCCTCGACGAGCCTGAGAATCCGGAGCTGGCCGACTTCCGGCGCCGTTTCTGGTGGACCTTGCCGTTGACCATTGCCGTGACCCTCATCGCGATGCTGGCCCACCAGTGGACCCCTCATGGGCTGCCCCACCAGAACTGGATTGAGCTGGCACTGAGCGCGCCCGTCATCCTGTGGGCCGGCAAGCCATTTTTCGAGCGCGGTCTGCAGTCCATCGCGAACCGCAGCCCCAACATGTGGACCCTCATCGGCCTGGGTACCGCAGCGGCTTTCCTCTACAGCGTTGCGGCCACCGTGGCGCCTGGCGCTTTCCCGTCGGCGCTGCGCACGGACGGCAAGGTCGGCGTCTACTATGAAGCCGCCGCCGTCATCGTGTCGCTGACTTTGCTCGGCCAGATACTCGAATTGCGCGCCCGCTCGCAGACCTCGGCGGCCATCAAGGCGCTGCTGGATCTTGCGCCGAAGATGGCACGCCGCATCGCGCCGGACGGCGGCGAAGAGGACGTACCGTTGACCCATGTGCACGTTGGTGACATGTTGCGCGTGCGCCCCGGCGAGAAAGTGCCTGTCGACGGCACGGTACTGGACGGCGAAAGCGCGCTCGACGAGGCAATGCTGACCGGCGAGCCGCTGCCGGTCACCAAGCGCCCGGGAGACAAGCTCATCGGCGCGACCATCAATACCAGCGGCAGCCTCGTGATGCGTGCAGAAAAGGTGGGCGCGCAGACGGTGCTGTCGCAAATCGTGCAGCTGGTCGCCAGCGCGCAGCGGTCGCGCGCACCGATGCAGCGGCTGGCTGATGTGGTGGCCGGCTACTTTGTCGTCGTCGTGGTACTGGTGGCTATTGCAACGCTTGTGGTGTGGGGGCTGGTCGGCCCGGAGCCGAGCTGGGTGTTCGGCTTCGTCAATGCGGTGGCTGTGCTCATCATCGCGTGCCCGTGCGCGCTGGGGCTGGCGACGCCGATGTCCATCATGGCGGCCACTGGCCGTGCGGCCACGCAGGGTGTGCTGTTCCGCGATGCAGCGGCCATCGAAGCGCTGCGCAAGGTCGATACGCTGATCGTCGACAAGACAGGTACGCTCACTGAAGGCCGCCCCGCATTCGAGCAGGCCATCGCCGCCGCCGGTTTCACCCGGGACGAGGTACTGCAGTGGGCAGCCAGCCTTGACCAGGGCAGCGAACATCCGCTCGCCCAGGCGATCGTCGAAGCGGCCCGCAAAGAGGGACTGGGCTTGATGAAGCCCGGCGGCTTCGAGTCCGCGAGCGGCATCGGCGTGCGCGGTACCGTGGCCAATCGGAAGCTGGCTCTGGGCAATACTGCGCTGATGGCGACCGAAAAGGTCGACTGGTCTGCGCTGCAGGACACGGCCGAAGCGTTGCGGGCCGAGGGCGCCAGCGTGATGTTACTCGCCGCGGACGGCCAGCTCGCCGGCCTGCTGGCGGTGTCCGACCCGGTCAAGGCCAGCACCCCCGAGGCGCTGGCCGCCTTGCGCGGCGAGGGCCTGCGGGTGGTGATGGCGACGGGCGACGGACTGACCACGGCACGGTCGGTCGCACGCCGGCTGGGCATCGACGAGGTGTATGGCGAGGTCAATCCGGCCGACAAGCTGCAGCTGGTCGAACAATTGCAGCAGCAGGGCCAGCGAGTGGCGATGGCCGGCGACGGTATCAATGATGCGCCGGCGCTGGCGAAAGCCGACGTCGGCATTGCCATGGGCACCGGTACCGATGTCGCAATTCACAGTGCGCACGTCACCCTGGTCAGGGGCGACCTGCGCGGCATCGCGCAGGCCACCCGGCTGTCGCACCAAGCGGTGCGCAACATGCGGCAAAACCTGTTGTTCGCGTTTTTGTATAACGCGCTCGGCATACCGATTGCCGCCGGTGTGCTGTATCCATGGACCGGCCTGCTGCTGTCGCCCCTCATCGCGGCGGCCGCAATGAGCTTCAGCTCGGTGTCGGTCGTCACCAATGCACTCCGTCTCGGTCGCGCACGCAGCGGCTGACGATGTGATGCATTGCCTGCGTGCTGAATCGCATGCGGCAACGTCGCGTCCGGAAATTCGATAGCAATGTATGCCGGGGATGCGATTTACGTGGCAATATTTCTCTCCCGCTGCCCCCTCCTGCCGTCAAAAAACACCGCTGCTGTTGATTAAAAGTTCGCCCGGCGATCAGCGGGAGAGAACCTGAGGACGCGACCGGTTTTTCGCTGATCACGAACGAGAAACGGATGGGTTTTCGCATGCTGTATGCCGCCACGATCTTTTCAAGTGCCTTCCTCCTGTTTCTCGTCCAGCCTATCGTTTCCAAACACATCCTTCCCTGGTTCGGCGGATCGGCTGCCGTCTGGGCCACCTGCCTGGTCTTTTTCCAGAGCCTGCTGCTGCTCGGCTATGCGTATGCGGACCGCATTACCCGGTGGCTCAAACCATCGATGCAGGTCGCTTTGCATGGCGTGCTGCTGGCGGCCAGCCTGCTCGCCCTTCCCGTGATCGCCGGCCCGGAATGGAAACCGACCGGAGCGGAAGACCCGGGTCTGTACATCCTGATGCTGCTGGCGATGACCGTCGGCCTGCCCTACCTTGCACTTTCTGCCACCGGGCCGCTGATCCAGTCGTGGGCCGCCCGGGCCGGCGAGGGTCCGAGGGTCTACCGGCTGTTCTCGTTGTCCAATCTTGCGTCGCTGCTGGCATTGCTGGCCTATCCCTTCCTGATCGAGCCGTGGCTGCCGCTCAACGCGCAATCATCTGCCTGGTCGGTGGTATACGCTGGCTTCAGCCTGTTATGCATCTCGTCCGGCATCGCCCTGCTCCGGACTACGCGCCGGCCGGCGGTCGACCTGACGCACAGGGCCAGCGAAACCATGCCTGAGCCCCCGGGCATAGGCAGTGTCGCGCTGTGGATCGGACTGTCTGCGATGGGCTCCTGGCTGCTGCTCGCGATCACGAATCACATCACGCAGAACGTTGCTGCCATTCCGTTCCTGTGGCTCCTTCCGCTCACCTTGTACCTGCTGACCTTCGTGCTCTGTTTCGAGAGCGACCGCTGGTACCGGCGCAATGTGCTCCTGGTTCCGACGTTTGTGGTGGTCGCCGCCTGCAGCGTCGGGTTGTGGGACTCCCGGCTGGGTTTCGACATCAAGGTGGCGATCCCGCTGTATTGCAGCGGGCTGTTCATCGTCTGCATGTTCCTGCACGGAGAAATGGCGAGAATCAGGCCTCCCACAAGTTATCTGACACGGTTCTATCTGGCCCTGTCGTTCGGTGGCGCGCTGGGCGGCATGCTGGTGGGGTTGGCCGCACCGAAGATGCTGCCGGCTTTCTACGAGCTGGGCATCGGCTTCGTGCTGATCGCTTTGCTGATGGCTTTCGTGCTGCGTCAGCGCCGCATATTGCTGGCGTGCGGGCTGCTGCTCGCACTGATCTGCGCGGTGAATCTGTGGATGCAGGTGCGGGCGGACAGCCACTCTGCGCGGCTGATGGATCGCAATTTCTACGGGCGCCTGGTGGTGCGGGATGTGGCGACCGGCAAGGACGGACAGAGCGTGCGCAAGCTGCTGCATGGCGCGATCCTGCATGGCGAGCAGTATCAGTCCGGCAGCAACCGTAACAAGCCGACCACCTACTACGGGCCCAGCTCGGGGATCGGTCGCCTGCTCGCCGTGCCGGACAGCACCGGCCGCCATGTCGGCGTCATCGGTCTCGGCACCGGCACGCTGGCCGCTTATGGCGAGACGGGCGACCGATTCCGTTTCTATGACATTGACCCGGCGGTCGTCTCCGTCGCGCACCGCGAGTTCAGCTACCTGCGCGACAGCAAGGCAGCGATCGATATCGTGGTGGGGGATGCGCGGCTAAACCTGGACAAGGAGCCCCCCAATCGGTTCGACGTACTGGTCGTCGACGCGTTTTCCGGAGACTCGATTCCGGTGCACCTGATGACCCGCGAGGCTTTGGTCATCTACCGCAGACACATGAAAGAGAATGGCGTGATTGCCTTTCATGTGTCGAACCGCTTCCTGTCGCTGGCACCTGTAGTCGAGACGCTGGCAAGGAGCTCCGGCATGCACGCCGTGCTGGTTTCCGACCGCAAGCCCGAACCGCCGCTGACCGGTTCGGATTGGGTTCTGGTGTCGGAGAGCCGGAATGCCCTGCTTCGGCCGACGGTCGCAGCGGCGGCTGGCGACGCGCCTGCCATCGAGGGACTGCGTCCCTGGACCGATGACTCAAGCAACCTCTTCCGGGTACTGAAATAGGCAAGTCAGGTCCGGACGCTGACGCGGTTCCTTCCCTGATGCTTTGCGTCATACAGCGCCTCATCGGCGGCCATGATCAGGTCGTCGATGCCACGCATGTGCGGGGTGACCTGCGCAATGCCCACGCTTACCTGATAGGTCAGGATGGCCTGGCCTGCAGTCACCTGCTGGCTGGCGATGCGCGCACGAATGCGCTCGGCAATCCTCGTTGCCATCTCAAGGTCGGTGGACGGAAGCAGTACCGCAAATTCTTCCCCGCCGATTCGGGCCACGATATCGATGCTCCGCACACTTCGCACCAGTACGTCGGCGAGGTTGCGAATCACCTGGTCTCCGACCGGGTGACCGTAGGTGTCGTTGATTTGCTTGAAGTGGTCGATATCCAGCAACAGCATCGTGATGGCGCGCGGCTTGCGTGCAAAACGGGCGAACTCGACCTCGGCGGCATCGAACAGCGCGCGGCGGTTTGCCACGCCGGTCAACTGGTCCGAGGTCGCCGCCTTGAGCAGGGACTCAATCGTCTCGCGGTGCCCGCTGATATCGCGAACCAGCAGGGAAAAGCCTCGTGTACCCAGACTGGGCTCGACCCGAACGATCACTGAGTGTCCCCAGAAGACCGAGCCATCGGCACGCTTCATTTTTCCCTCGGCAATGCTGAGCCCGCTGCGATCCACTTCCTCCAGGCGATCCCTGACCCGATCCGGCGTGATCGCGTCCTCTGCAAACAGCGCACCGTAAGAATGGCCCACCATGCGCTGTTCGTTGAACCCGGTCAGCGCTTGCATGGCAGGATTCCAGCCAGCGATGGTGCCGGTCTCGTCGAGCAGCACGAGGCCATGCTGCGCAGTGCGCACATGGCTCGCATTGACCCACGCCTCCTGCTGGCCCAGCAGCCGCTCATGCCTGACGGCCACTGATACATCCTCGAGCGTGGCGACCAGGCAGTCCGCAGCCACCTTCACGATCGAAAGGGACAGGTAAACAGGCTCGCTCCGCCCCCGGAGGCCCGTCGGCAAGGCGATCCGGTGCCGGTCGATCAGCATGCCCAGACGCTGGCCGGCATGCGCCACCATTAGCGGCAGGTCCGACACGAATGGCTCGAGCGTGACGAAGAGATTGTCGAGACGATCCCTCTGCTGCGCCAGGGGCATCAGCAACTGGACGGCTACCGGATTCAGCATCCGAGTGTGACCGCTGATATCCGTATGCACCACGCCGATGGCTGCGTGGTACATGAACTCCATCAAGTGTTCAGGATCCGGCTTGTCCTCGAGGATCATTGGCGCGGGGTAGCAATGGGCCGTACCAGCAGGTAGTCCAGCAGGATGTCGGGACGGGCCAGGAGGCGAAGCCTGACAGGCGTGGTCTGAGAGCGGAAAGCAAGCACGTAGTCGATTTGCGCGTCCAGCACCTCACCGTGAGCGCGGGCATCGAGGAAGCGGCGACCAACCAGGCCGTTGTTCATGCAGCGTGCAATTTCAACGAAAAAGGGCCGGCCAAGCACTTGCTTGCGATCCAGACCGGCCAGCTTCGCTTCGAAGTTGCTGTAGCGGCATGTCTTGCCCTCGGCGTCTATACCGATCACACCGTAGTCAAGACGGTCTATTTCGCTGTCATCCGCTGCGTCCAGCCAGCGATGAAGGTCTTCCGCGGAAAAGTCCATGCAGTGCCCTTGTACAAGCCAACGGCGTTAGATCGGGCAAATCGGTCCTATCGACGCACGCATGTCATTGATGTCGGAGAATTATAAGACTTGCAGGTCTCCCAGCGAACAATCGGTAAGTATTTTTTCCTTTTGGTAATTTTTACGGGCTATCGGCACACCCGGCGCAGCAACGCCTCATCCACGCTGCCGGGTCGCACAGAGGCGAGGCGAAGCGGCGTATCCATCTGGCCGATGACGTCGCCTCCCGCATTCAGGTCACTGTAGCGAATAACCTGTTCCGCACCCGATTTTCCAGCCGCACAATCTACCGTGGTCAGCACCTTCTCGGACTGATACTGCCTGGCCTCCAGACTGGTCATGGGCTTCGAGAAATTCGTCAGGGTCCAGAGCTTGATGCGCGACTGCTCACGGCTGACAAGTGCCGGATCGAACAACTCGTCCGCCTCGGGCGTCTGCTGGAGGGAGATCCACTCGGCGCTGGCAGGCAACGATACAAAAACGGCCGCGGCGGCCGCGATGGAAAGAGCACGCTTCATGGCTCAGTTCAGCTTGCGCGGTTTGCCGAAATTACCTTCTTTCGGGAACAGGAAGGTGGTCTTGCTGGGTCCCATGCCAACGATCTGAACGACGGCTCCCTGATCACCGGCCGACCCGTCGTAGTGGACTGCGCCAGCAGGATGGAACATGTAGCTGCCCTGTTTCAGGGCCGTGGTCGCCTCGGGATCCCAGCTGTCATCGGTGCCCGCGTTCCAGGTACCCTGCACTACCACCACATGGCGATCCTCGCCATGGAAATGTGGTGCGCTCATCACGCCCGGCGGGAAGTAAGCACGGATCACATAGAGGCCGGGCTTGCCGGGATCACCGTAAATGACCGCCAGCCTGGCCCCGCCGCCAGCGTCTTTCCACTCCACTTTCTCCGGCGGGATTACCAGGAAATCCTTTTCGCTTGGCGCCGAGAAGCTCGGCGACATCACGAGCACCGAAGCAAGGCCGAGTGCCGCAAACAGCGTGCGAGAGCGCAGGAACATGGATCGTTCTCCGTATGCAAACAGGTGGGACAGACAAGAAAATGTCTGGCGAACATAGCACACGCGTAACGCAGGTGAACACCTTATTGGCTTTTCCTCTCATGAAGCAGTGCATAATCCGGGCGATAACAACAACGAGGAGGAAACATGAAGCTGGTACGTTTCGGACGCGCGGGACGCGAAAAACCAGGCCTGATCGATGCCGACGGGATGCTGCGCGACCTGTCCGCGATCGTCGATGACATCGGGCCGGGACAATTGTCGGACAAGGCGCTGGCCAGGCTGTCCAGGATCAAGCCGGCAACACTGCCGCTGGTCCGCGGGAAGCCTCGCCTTGGCGTCCCGCTCAATGGTGTGGGCAAACTGGTGGCGATCGGGCTGAACTATGCCGATCATGCCGCTGAATCGAACATGCCGATACCGAAAGAGCCGATCGTTTTCATGAAGGCGATCACCAGCCTGAACGGGCCGAATGACGACGTGATGATGCCGAAGGAAGCGACCAAGGTCGATTGGGAGGTGGAACTGGGCGTCGTGATCGGCACCAAGGCGCAATATGTGAGCGAGCGCCAGGCGCTGTCGCATGTTGCCGGCTACTGCATCGTCAATGATGTGTCGGAGCGCGCGTTCCAGACCGAGCGCGGGGGCACCTGGGACAAGGGCAAGGGCTGCGACACGTTCGCGCCGGTCGGCCCCTGGCTGGTCACGCGCGATGAAGTGCCGAACCCGCAGCGCCTCGGCCTGTGGCTCGACGTCAACGGCGAGCGCTGCCAGACAGGGAATACAAAGACGATGATCTTTTCCGTCGCGAAGATCATCAGCTATGTAAGCCGCTTCATGACCCTGATGCCGGGCGATATTATCGCGACCGGCACGCCGCCCGGCGTTGGCATGGGGATGAAGCCGCCCCGCTTCCTCGCCGCGGGCGACGAGATGCATCTGGGTATCGACGGCCTCGGAGAACAGCGACAGAACGTCGTTCGATATCGCCGCGCCTGAGGCGTCCCGCTCCTCTGCAGCAGCGCGACGCCGGATTATTCGGCGTCGGGCTGCCGTGCCGGCGATGCGGCGGCAAAAGCGTCGAGCGCGAGGCAGGCATCATTGATGCGCCGGATCGTCGGCATCCGCGACAAATCGCAATTCATCCGGTCGGCATTGGCGACCTGCGGCACCAGAAAGCAGTCGGCCAGTCCCGGCGTGTCACCGAAACAGAAGCGCCCGGTACGGGCATCGGTTGACAGCAGTTGCTCCACGCTCGCCAGGCCTTGCTCCACCCAGTGCCGGTACCAGCGGTTCTTGTCGTCTTCCGACACTTTCATGTCATTAACCAGGTAACGCAGTACGCGCAGGTTGTTGATCGGATGGATATCGCAGGCAATCGCCAGCGCCAGGCTGCGTACCCATGCCCGGTCGACGGCGGAAGCCGGCAGCAGCGCCGGTAACGGTTGAACTTCCTCGAGATATTCAATAATTGCCAGCGACTGCGTGAGAACCGGCCCGTCACTCAGTTGCAGCGATGGAACCAGTGCGTCCGGGTTCAACTGTCGGTAGGCGTCGGTGAACTGCTCTCCCCCCGCCCGGAGCAAATGAACGGGCACGGTTTCGCAAGGCAAGCCTTTCAGGTTCAGTGCAATACGAACGCGGTAGGACGCGGAGCTCCGGAAGTAGCTGTACAGTTTCATGGGATCGAAGGAATGAAATGCGGCTGTCGCTCGGGCATTATGCCAGCCGGGCACTGACTGCCCTGTCCGCTGTCCAAACCGTTTTAGTCAAAGGCAAGCACCATGTTCCGAATCACGCGCCGCTTGCGGATTGCCGGGCGCCATCTGCGAATCGGATGGTATGCCTGGCGAAACCCGGCCCTGCGCTGGCCAGGCAAATTGCTGCTGGCGCTGATGGCGCTGTATCTGTTGAGCCCGATTGACATCGTTCCGGACACGATCCCCCTGCTCGGCTGGCTGGATGATTTTGCGCTGGTCGCTATCGTGTTGCCGCTGATGCTGAAATTGCTGCCGGCCGATGTGCTGCAAGAGGCCAGGGAAAGAGCGGGAGTCACTGACCGGTGATGGAACTTCATGCCCAGGTTGAACACTTACCGGCATGCAAGTTTACCGGAGAGATGTATGCCTGTCGGAATTCCTCCCACGAATGCGGGAATCGCGCACTACCTGACAGAGGAACAGCGTTCACTCGGACGACAAGCCTCGCGAAGGGACATAGAGAAGGCAAACAACGCGGCTCTGCAGCAGGCAATCCAGGCCAGCCTGGATTTCGATGACGGCCTGACAGCAGCGCAAAAGTTCGCCCGGGAAACCGGTGATCCCGCAACGATCAAACGAGCCAATCGCGCGGCACTCGATGAAGCCCTTGAGCTCAGCCGGCGGGAAACAGCCCCCAGTGAAAAACCGGTACGGCGTACCGTCCCGCAGGAGGAGTCTGCAGCCCAGCGGCGCCTGATTGAGAAGATGAAGCAAGCGCTGGTTGAGCAGGGATGCATCATCCAGCCCAACAGCGGCGACCAGAATAACTGCCTGCTGATTTCCATGCTGCAGCACGTCACGGGCAACTATGCGCGGGACAACAAGGCGCTGCACAAAGCAGCCGAGCATTACAAGCACCTGATTGCGGCGTGGAGCAACGGGCAGGAGAAAACCAGTTCATCGCTCTTCAGCGATGATCAGCTCACGCAATTAATTGTCCGGCAGATCAATGAAGATTACTTCGGCAAGCGCGAGGATCTGTACGTGCAGTTCCGGTTCGTCACCGCAAGCCTGGACGGCGAACCCGCGGAGCGATATGTGGGAACCGGACCGCGGATCAAAGGCATCGTCGACGGCGGCGGACATTATGAAGCCTTCGTGAAACGCGCAGATGACCGCTGATGAGGCCGAGAGGCGTCACGCGCCCAGATAAGCCTCCATCACCCGCGGGTCCTGCAGCAGGCTGTCCGCACTGCCATCGAGCACGATACGGCCGCTTTCCATCACATACCCGCGGTCCGCGACCGCCAGCGCCTGGCGCACGTTCTGCTCGACCAGCAAGATAGTGACCCCTTGCGCGGATACCGTGCGCACGACGTCGAAGATACGTTCGACCATGATCGGCGCCAGCCCCATTGACGGCTCGTCAAGCAAAAGTAGCCGCGGGCGGCTCATCAGCGCGCGCGCCATCGCCAGCATCTGCTGCTCGCCGCCGGACAGCGTGCCGGCGAGCTGGGACTCGCGCTCCTTCAGTCGAGGGAAGGTAGAGAACCAGCGCTCGATGTCCTCGTCCACACCATGCACGTCGCCGCGGCCATACGCGCCCATGAGCAGGTTTTCACGGATGCTCATTCGCGCAAATACGCCGCGCCCCTCGGGCACCATCACGAGACCCCGACCGGGCAGACGATGCGCCGGCAGCGCCTCGATCGGCTGCCCATCGAGACTGACCGAGCCGCTGCGGCGCGACACCGGCAACGTGCCGGTAATGGCCTTCAGCGTCGTCGTCTTGCCCGCCCCGTTGGCACCGATCAGCGTGACCAGCTCTCCCTGGCGGACATCGAAAGCAATGTCGCGCACGGCCTCGATGCCGCCGAAGGCGACGGACAGGTCGCGCACCTGCAACAGCGGAACGGTCGACGCATTCACGCGGCCTCCTTGCCGAGATAGGCGGCGATCACGGCGGGATCTTTCTTCACTTCGGCTGCTGTGCCATCGGCGATCACCTTGCCGTAGTCGAGCACAGTCACGCGGTCGCAGAGCCCCATCACCAGTTTCACGTCATGCTCAATCAGCAGGATGGTCGTGCCGTTGTCGCGTATCTGCTGCAGGAGCGTGCGCAAGCTCTCCTTCTCGGTCGCGTTCATGCCGGCTGCCGGCTCGTCGAGTGCCAGCAGCAGCGGATCGGTCGCGAGCGCGCGCGCAATCTCGACCCGGCGCTGGTCGCCGTAGGACAGATGGCGTGCGGTGCGATGCGCGAGCTGGGCGATGCCGACAAAATCCAGCAACGCCATCGCTCTCTGCTCAATCTGCCGCTCTTCTTCGCGCGCGGCACGGTGGCGGAGGATCGCGCCGAGCACGCCCTGACGGGTGCGCACATGCCGACCGACCATCACGTTTTCGAGTGCACTCATTTCTCCGAACAGCCGGATGTTCTGGAAGGTACGCGCAATGCCGGCCCGTGCGACCGCATGCGGCGCGGTAGGCGCATAGCGCCGGCCTGCCAGCGTGAAGCTGCCGCTGTCGGGTTGGTAGAGACCGGTGATCACATTGAAACAGGTCGTCTTGCCTGCGCCATTCGGCCCGATCAGCCCGTGCACATCGCCGCGTGCGATCGACAGATTCACGTCGGCCAGCGCCTGCAGGCCGCCAAAGCGCTTGCTGGCCCGCTCGACTAGCAGCAGCGGCTCGCTCATGCCGGCTTCCTTTCAGCATCCGACGCCGCCAGAGGGCGGTCTTCGAGACGGGGCGAAGGCCAGAGCCCGGCCGGGCGCGCGAGCATGATCAGCACCAGTGCCAGGCCGTACAGCAGCTGGCGCAGCACTTCGGCTTCGATCAGCACCTGCCCGAAGAGCGCCAGCTGGAAAGGCTCGACCGTGTGGCGCAGCACTTCCGGCAATGCCGCCAGCAGCACCGCGCCGAGCACCACGCCGGGTATGTGGCCGATCCCGCCGAGAACCACCATCGCCAGCACGGCAATCGACTCGGTCAGCGTGAAGGACTCCGGCGAGATGAAGCCCTGAAAAGCACCGAACATGGCGCCGGCTACGCCGCCGAAGCTGGCCCCCATGGCAAAGGCCAGCAGCTTGGTGTTACGGACGTTGATACCCATCGCCTTGGCGGCGATTTCGTCCTCCCGGATCGCGATCCACGCGCGGCCAAGCCGCGAATGCTGCAACCGGACCGAAATGAAAATCGTCGCGACGCACAGCAGCAGGAACAGAAAGTAATAGGCATTCACCGAAGGCATCGTGATACTGCCGAACCGGACCACGCCGCCGCTGCCGACCTCGCCGGCCAGCGACGTGCCGGCAATGCTCACCGGATCGATCAGGTTGATCCCCTGCGGACCGTTCGTAATATTGACCGGTCCGTTCAGGTTGTTCATGAAGATACGGATGATCTCGCCGAAGCCAAGGGTGACAATCGCAAGATAATCGCCGCGCAGCTTGAGCGTCGGCGCGCCCAGCAACGCGCCGGCGATGCCTGCGACCAGCGCGGCGAGCGGTACGATCAGCCACATCGACAAATGTACACCGTTGGCGGCTACGGCCGGCCCGATCAGGTGCAGCAGCCACTCGCCCGCGGCCGGATACTCCATTTGCAGCGATTCGACGATCGCAGAAAATTGCGGCGACGCGAGGAGGCCGGCGAGATAGGCGCCGATCGCGAAGAAGGCGATGTAACCGAGATCGAGCAATCCGGCGAAGCCGACGACGACATTCAGTCCAAGTGCCAGCATCACATACAGCAGCGCGATGTCTGCGATCCGGACCCACGCATTGCCGAACTGGCCGGCCACGAACGGGAACGCTACCAGCAGCGCTGCCAGCAGCAGCCAGCGCGCGCGCGGGGAAAGCTTCGGCAGCAGGGCGTTCATTCCGTGATGCTCACGACCGGTCGGCCACGCGCTCGCCCATCAATCCTGACGGGCGCAGCGTCAGCACGAGGATAAGCACGATGAACGCAAAGATGTCCTGGTAGTGGCTGCCGAGCACGCCTGCAGTCAGGTCGCCGATGTAGCCGGCACCGAGACTCTCGATCAGCCCGAGCAGTATCCCGCCCAGCATCGCGCCATAGATGTTGCCGATGCCGCCGAGGACCGCGGCGGAAAACGCCTTCAGCCCGGGAATGAAGCCCATAGCGAACTGGGCTGTTGCATAGTTGGCCGCCCACATCACGCCGGCCACTGAGGCCAGCGCCGCCCCGATGGCAAAGGTGAACACAATCACGCGATTGGCATCGACGCCCATCAGGGACGCCACGCGCGGGTTTTCAGCGACGGCGCGCATGGCGCGTCCAAGTCGAGTGCGCTCGATCAACAGCGCAAGCCCCACCATGCTCAGCGCAGCCAGTAACAGCAGCAGCAGCTGCGTCGGCGTGATCAGCGCGCCGGCGACCGCCAGCGGCTCTCCCGGCAGCACCTGCGGGAACGGCAGCGGATTGCGGCCCCAGATCATCATCGCCAGTGTCTGCAGCAGGATAGAAATGCCGATCGCCGTGATCAGGGGCGCCAGCCTGGGTGCGTTGCGCAAGCGGCGGTAGGCAACTCGCTCGATCAGCACGCTGACGAGCACGCAGACCGGAACCGCACCGAGCACCGCGATCGCGAGTTGCAGCATGCCCGGCATGTCGGGACTCAGCTTCTGTATCAGCTGCAACAGAGTCCAACCGACCATGGCCCCGATCATCAGCACGTCGCCATGGGCAAAGTTGATCAGGTTCAGCACGCCGTAGACCATGGTGTAGCCCAGCGCGATCAGCGCATACATGCTGCCGAGGACGAGCCCGTTGATCAATTGCTGGACCAGGATATCCATGGTGCAGGCAGCTCAGGCGTCGGCCGCATGTCCGGACAGGCCTTTCGGCAGCGGGAAGGTGACGCTCTCCTCCACGCCGTCGAGCTCGCGCACGCCGCGGGCGCCGAGCTGCCTCAGCCGTTCGATCACGCGTTCGACCAGGATTTCCGGCGCAGAAGCGCCGGCGGTGACGCCGATGCGCGCCTTGCCTTCGACCCACGCAGGATCGATCTGCGACGCATCGTCGACCATGTACGACTCGGCGCCTTGCCGCTGCGCGACCTCGCGCAGTCGGTTGGAATTCGAACTGCTCGGGCTGCCCACCACGATGACGAGATCGACCTGCGGCGCCATGAACTTCACCGCGTGCTGGCGATTGGTGGTCGCATAGCAGATATCGCCCTTTTTCGGCTCCGCTATCGCCGGGAACCTGCGCTTGAGCGCGGCGATGATATCGGCCGTGTCGTCGACCGATAGCGTGGTCTGGGATACGAAAGCCAGACGATCCGGGTCGCGGACTTCGATTCGTTCGACATCCTCGGTCGTCTCCACCAGGTACATGCCGCCATCGCTCTGCCCCAGCGTGCCCTCGACCTCGGGATGCCCCTTGTGGCCGATCATGATGATTTCGCGACCTTCTTCGCGCATCTTCGCGACTTCGACATGGACCTTGGTGACCAGCGGGCAAGTTGCATCGAACACCTTCAGGCCGCGCTGCTCGGCGTCGGCTTTCACTGCACGCGAGACGCCATGAGCAGAGAACACCAGATGGCTGCCGACCGGAACCTCGGCGAGGTCTTCGATGAAAATCGCACCTTTGCCGCGCAAGTCGTCGACCACGTACTTGTTGTGCACGATCTCGTGGCGCACGTAGATGGGTGCGCCAAACTGCGCGAGCGCGCGTTCGACGATCTCGATCGCGCGGTCGACGCCGGCGCAGAAACCGCGTGGCCGCGCGAGCAGAATTTCCTTGTCCATGTCGTTTCCTGTTTTGTCGTCAAAGGACCGCGATGATCCGCACCTCGAACCTCACTGGCCGACCGGCAAGCGGGTGATTGAAATCGAACAGCGCATCGCTCTCCCCGAGTTCGAGCAACACGCCGGCAAAACGTCCGCCGCCCGGTGCAGCGAAGTCGACGAGATCACCGACCGCGTAACTTTCGTCGGCGTCCGAGTGTTCACGCAGCGTCGCCAGAGAGACACGCTGCAGCAGTTCAGGATTGCGGGGACCGAAAGCCTGCTCAGGCGGCAATTCGAAGACACGCTCCGTGCCTTCGGGCAAGCCGATCAGACAGTTTTCCAGAAAAGGGGCCAACTGGCCGGAACCGAGCTGCAGCGTCGCGGGATTATCGTTGTAGGTCGTGACGATCTCCCTTCCGTCAGATGAGGACAGGCGATAGTGCAAAGTCAGGAACGACCCTGCGGCGACGGCGGTTTGTGGCGAATTCGACATAAATTCAGTGTCAGCAGACAAGCGCCCTATTGTAAGCCAGCCGGCAACACCAGTCGCAAGCCAAGTCGTCATGGACACTTTTATCCTGCGCGGATTGCTCATTGGAGAATATGGGGACGACCATGCGCATTGCCGACCTGCCGACCGACTCGCGACCGCGCGAGCGCCTGCTTGCGAGGGGCGCCGGAACATTGAGCGATGCGGAGCTGCTGGCCATTCTGCTGCGCACCGGCACCGGCGGCATCAGCGCCATTGAACTGGGTCAGGCTCTGGTCGATCGTTTCGGCTCGGTGCGGCGCCTGCTGTTGGCCACGCCGGCCGAACTGCAGCACATCCGGGGATTGGGCAAGGCCAAGCGCGCTGTGCTTCTTTCACTGAACGAACTCCAGCGAAGGTCGCTGGAGGCGCTGCTGCGGGAAAACACAGTGCTCGACTCCCCGCACGCGGTGCGCCGCTTCCTGCACCATCGCTTCAGCGGCCTGTCAGTCGAGCGTTTCGTTGGCTTGTTCGTGGATGTTCAGAACAGGCTGATCAGTTGCGAGGACCTGGCCACCGGCACGCTGGATCGGGTACAGGTCTACCCTCGCGAAATCGCCAGGCTGGCATTGGCACACAATGCGGCCGGCGTTATTTTCGCGCACAACCATCCCGGCGGCCGCGCCCGGCCCAGCGCACTGGACGAGGCGCTGACGCGCAAACTGAAGCAGGTTATGGAAAGCATCGAAGTCAGCATGCTCGACCATTTGGTGGTGGCCGACAGCGACGTGTGGTCGTTCCGGGAGCACGGGTTGTGCTGACGGCTCGCAGCCCAGGACTGGCGCAGAATTGTGTGAAATCTCTTGTCACGGACAAAGACACACTTTATTTTCGCAAGTCATTGAATCTGCAAGTTTTTTTCTGTATACTCGCGTTTTTCCAAATTTCGGGAATTTTCAAGGAGTCTGCTGTGGCACGTGAATGCGAAGTAACCGGGAAGAAGCCGATGACCGGCAACAATGTTTCCCACGCAAACAACAAAACCAAGCGTCGCTTCCTGCCCAACCTGCAGAACCGCCGTTTCTGGGTTGAGTCGGAAAACCGCTGGGTGCGCCTGCGCGTATCGAACGCCGGCATCCGCATCATTGACAAACTCGGCATCGATGCCGTGCTCGCAGATATGCGTGCACGCGGCGCCAAGGTTTAAACGAATTCAGCATAGGACAGAGACATCATGGCAACCAGCAAAGGCCGCGAAAAAATCAAACTGGAGTCGACCGCAGGCACCGGTCACTTTTACACCACCACCAAGAACAAGCGCACGATGCCCGAGAAAATGACGATCATGAAGTTCGATCCGAAAGCTCGCAAGCACGTCGAGTACAAGGAAACCAAGATCAAGTAAGCGGTTTCCGGCCCAATAAAAAACCCGCTCGTCGAGCGGGTTTTTTATTGGCCGCTCCCGACTGGGAGGGCCGACACGAATACAGCGGTCCCGGCACGCGGCCGGGAGATGGACTTAAGCGTAACTGCGCAGGCGCTGCGAGAACTCCTGCAGCGAGCGGATGCCCGATGCCTCCGCACGCGCGCACCAGTCCCGCAACTGCTGCAAAAGCTGGTCGCTGCTCGAATGCGAGCGCTCCCACAAGGCGGCCAGTTCGACACGCATTTCATGCATGGTCTTCAGTGCATTGCTGTGCTTGAACACCTCGGACAACTGCTGCTGCTGACTGCTCTCGAGGCTGGCAGGCTCTTGCTGCAGCAGCTTCCTGGCTGACTTCAGGTGGCCGGACTCGAGAGCCGACTTCGCACGAATCTGGTCGACTTCGTCGCGCCACGCGCGCCGCAGCGAGCGCGCGTACTTCGCCATCACATCGTAGCGGTTGGCGACGATGGACTGCAGGGTCTCCAGGTCTGCCACCAGCTTTTCACGGTCGAACTTCGGTTCCGGAGCCACCTTCTTGACCTTGGCCAGGCCCAGGAAGGACAAGATGGAGATGTACATCCAGCCGATGTCGAACTCGTACCATTTTGCCGACAGCTTGGCCGATGTGCCGAAGGTGTGATGGTTGTTATGCAGTTCCTCGCCTCCGATCAGGATCCCGATCGGGAAAATGTTGGTCGACGCATCCTTGCAGTCGTAGTTCCGGTAGCCCCAGTAGTGGCCGATGCCGTTGATGATCCCGGCGGCAGTCACCGGAATCCAAGCCATCTGCACCGCCCAGACGGTCAGGCCGAGCACGCCGAACAGAGCGACATCGATGATCAGCATCAGCGAAACGCCGAGTGCCGAATGCTTCGAGTAGACGTGGCGCTCGAGCCAGTCATCCGGCGTACCGTGGCCGTACTTCTCCATGGTTTCGCGATTGCGCGCTTCCACGCGATACAGCTCCGCTCCCTCGAACACGACTTTCTCGATGCCGCGCGTGACCGGGCTGTGCGGATCTTCGGTCGTTTCGCACTTTGCGTGATGCTTGCGATGAATTGCAGCCCACTCTTTGGTCACCATGCCGGTGGTCATCCACAGCCAGAAGCGGAAGAAATGGCTGGGAATAGGATGCAAGTCCAGGGCGCGATGCGCCTGGCAGCGATGCAGGAAGATGGTGACGGCAGCGATCGTCACATGGGTCACTGCGAGAGTGAACAACAGGATTTGCCATCCGCTCGCGTTGACGAGGCCGTTCAGCAGGAAATCAAGCATGAAATCCAGGCCGGAATTCTGAGTCATTTTTTCTCCAAATCACAAACGGGGATTCCGGAAAAAGCTGTCGTCAGACTTGCCGGACCCCAATCGTGGATTGTACGTCGAATTAGCGACGGGCGGTCTGTTTTCGAGCAGAATCCTCAAATAATCCCTGCGAAATCAACTACTTGGTCTTAATCGGACTCGTGAGGCCAGCATCAGATTAATCCGTAGAAGAAGCGCATAGCCGTCAAGATGACCCGGAAACAAGGAAGGCACAGCCAGTTCGTTCAGCGGTGCACACAAAATCCAAGTCCATTACTCTCATTTGGAGTTCGATCAGCGCACTTATGTTCAGTGCGCGGCAGGTAGCCAGTTGCACACATTACTCGCGGGGACTTGCCAGCAGAGTCCCCCCGCCGCCCGTCCGCGCCATCGGACGTCATCCAGCGCGTACCAGCACCGCGGCGAAAAAGCCGTCCGACTGGTGCTGATGCGGCAACAGCTGCAAATAGTCTCCTGTGTCGAGCGCGATCTTTTGCTCTGCCAGTGCGTCGCATGCGGGAAGCAGTGCGAAATCCGGATGATTGGCGAGGAAATGCTCGACGATCTGTTCGTTTTCCTCGGCCAGCAGGCTGCAGGTGGCGTACACCAGGCGGCCACCCGGCTTCACCAGCCGAGCCGCTCCCGCGAGGATAGCCTGCTGCTTCACGTTCAGCTCTTCGACCGCCGACGGCTGCAATCGCCACTTCATGTCCGGATTCCGGCGCAGCGTGCCGAGGCCACTGCACGGTGCATCGACCAGTACACGGTCGATCTTGCCCGCGAGCCGCTTGACCTTGGCATCGTTCTCATGCGCGATCACGACCGGATGCACATTCGACAGACCGCTGCGTGCCAGCCGCGGCTTGAGCTTCGCGAGGCGTTTTTCAGAGACATCAAATGCGTACAGGCGACCGGTATTGCGCATGGCTGCGCCCAGCGCCAGCGTCTTGCCGCCCGCCCCGGCACAAAAGTCGACGACCATTTCGCCACGCCGCGCACCCAGCAATTGGGCCAGCAGCTGACTGCCCTCATCCTGCACCTCGACCGCCCCTTGCTGGAACAGGGGAAGGTTCTGCAGTGCCGGCTTTTTGGCAAGGCGAAGTCCGAGCGGCGAATACGGCGTGCGATCGAATGAAATGCCTGCATGCACGAGCGCCGCCTCCGCGTCCTCGCGCGAAGACTTCAGCGCATTCACGCGCAAATCGAGCGGCGCCGGTCGGTTCAGCGCATCCACAAGGCGCAGCGCGTCGGCTTCACCGTATTGTGCAAAGAGGCGCTCAAGCATCCAGTCGGGGAAACTCGCCCGCACAGCCGGCGGCAAGCTGGCGCGGTCGATCGCCGCAATGCGTGTCAGCCAGCTGGCCTCGTCCTCGCCAAGGCCGGCGATCGCATCGACCTCGACCGTCTCGGCGAGCGCCAGCAGCGCGAGCCGGCGCATCTGCGGGCCGGCGCCGGACTCGGCGAAATGCGTCAGCAAAGTCCGGTTGCGCAGGAAAGCGTAGACCGCCTCGGCAATCACGCCTCGCTCGCGGCCGCCCAGCCTTGGATGCTCTCGGAAAAATCGGGACAGGGTGCCGTCGGCCGGACCGGTGAAGCGCAGCAGCTCGCGCAGCGCCTCCTCAATGCTGGCGACTATGGACGGAGGCAATCGCATGGAATTCCTGAATAAAGTAAGGCGGCGGGCCGACAACCGGCCCGCGGAAGATCAATCGGCAGAAGGAACGCGGCGAACGCGTTCGCCGTCCAGCCGGAGCCGGCCTTCGATGAAATCGCGCACTGCGCGCGGATAAATCACGTGCTCCTGTATAAGGACGCGTTCGGCCAGTGCCTCCTCCGTATCATCCTCGTAGACCGGCACCACCGCCTGCTCGACGATCGGACCGTGATCCAGCCGAGGCGTGACGAAATGCACTGTCGCCCCATGGAACCTGACGCCAGCCTCCAGCGCCTGCCGGTGCGTTGCGAGACCGGGGAAACTCGGCAACAGCGACGGGTGGATGTTCATCATCCTGCCGCGGTAGTGCTGCACGAAACCGGGCGTGAGAATGCGCATGAAACCAGCCAGCACCACCAGATCGGGTTCAAAATGGTCGATCGTCTCGGCCAACGCCGCGTCGAAGCTCTCCCGGTCCGGATAATTGCGATGCGCGACGGCCAGTGCAGGAATGCCGGCGGCCTCCGCAGTTTTCAGTCCGCTTGCATCCGCCTTGTTGCTGATGACTGCCGCGATGCTTGCCGGCCATTGCTCTGCGGCGGCGGTACGGAGGATCGCTTCCATGTTGCTGCCGCGCCCCGAAATCAGGATCACGATACGTTTCATGGCGCGCATTGTAACAGCGGGGCTGGTGCGGATCCCGAATCCGCCAGCGCCTCACCTTCGCGGAAAACGTTCACTGAAAAGAGAAGAACACCCTGAACGGTATCTTTTTGTCGGCCCAGAAATCTGCGGCGTCCCTGAACACATCCAGCAGGTTTTCGCGTGCTTCGCGATCGAACTTCTGTGTGTTGGGCAATTGCTCGAGCACGATCAGGAAGCCCTGCTGCTGCCCCGCCTTCAGCAGGACGTGAGTCAGGCACTCACGCAGCGCGTCATAGTTCTTGCTGTTCGGCCTGGGCACGTGGAAGGATTCGGCGATCGTCGCCAGTACCTGCTGGCGCGTCTCGGCCTGCGAGCAATTCGCATAGAGGAAATGGTGCGACAGGCGTATCGCCTCCCACTGCAGTTCGCTGATCCGGAAAGCCCGGATCGACTGCACCACATTTCTGGGAACCGTGCGCAGCAACCCGCCGCCCGTCACCGGTTCCTGGATCTCTTCGTCGCGCTGTTGAGGCGCGCTGAGCATGTAGATATTCACAATCGTGTTGAGACTACGGAAAGCGCACGCAGACCTGCTGGCATTATTTTTATTGCAATTTTTGCGTGCGTAACTGGGACACGGGCTTTCCACAAAGAAGCTTTGCGACTAAACCACATGATTACCGGCAATTGGAGATGATACCCGCGCTTTGGTTCCGGCAAAACCCCTATCACCGATTGTCTGCGGTGAATTTGGACAAACGCGAGAAATGTAGGCTTTCTTACTCTAAAAATCCACTTCTCCAAGAATTCTCGAAGCAGTTTGCCGACCCGAAAATACAAAAATGACAAACCGGCAATCCTTGTTCATCCTGCGATCTCCGTCATCGAAAGCACTGACTCGGCAGGAGGAGCGGCAGAACCAAGAAAGAATCGAAGCACCTCGTCCCGCCGGTTCAGGGTATCGATCTGACCAAGCTCGATCAGCGAGCGCGTGTAGGAGGCCTCGAACAGCAGATAGGAGGCCAGTGCGGCGCCACGGCGTTCGGTAGCGCCGATTGCCGACAACAATGTGCGTATTGGCATGGGCAAGCTGCCTACATGCCGACTGGCAATCGAGTCCAGGGGTTGGGAAGGTGTGATTGCCAGCAGCTCGACAGGCCGCAACGATGTCTTGGCCAACTGTTCAGGATTTAACAGCGCCAGCGTGTGATTGATGCGCGACATGCGCTCGATATCGACCGACAGCCCGTCCAGGAAGATGCTCGACATTGCGTGGCCGGCAATCTGGGCAAGACTGGGATAACCGGCGAATTCATCGAAACGCCGTGCGTTGCCCGGACTGCCGCCGCCGATCACGAGCACTTTGCTCGCCCCCAAATGAATCGCAGGCGAAATCGGCGCCACTTCGCGCATCGATCCGTCGCCGAAATATTCACAGCGCTCGGCGCAGTAAAGCGGTACCGCAGGGAAAATCAGCGGAATTGCCGACGATGCCAGCAAATGGTCGACGCCGATCTGCTGCGGCACCGACATGCGCTGCGCCCGGCTCCATGCGGGCACGCTGTCTCGCGACTGGTAGAACGTCACGTGCCTGCCTGCCGTATAGGACGATGCGGAAACCGCCAGTGCAGCCAGATGACCGGCCTCGAGTGCCGCATCCAGGCGCGGCAGGTCCAGCATCTTGTGCAGCAGGCCGGCCAGCGGCGCATTGTCGAGCAGCGAGGCCGGCGGCTGCGCATGCCACTGACGCAGCAGCCACCCGAAAGAAAGCAGCGACAGCCAGCGCGCTCCGGAGCGGATCACACCGATCGAGTCCGCACGATAGATCTGCTCGACTTGCAGTTCGCGCCATACGCCGAGGAGCAGGGTCACGCTCTCTTCGAAGTTGTCGGCGCGACTGGCGAAAGCCGTCGCATTGATGGCGCCGGCAGACGTGCCGCAGACGATCTCGAAGGGATTTTTGCGCGCGGGCCAGCCTATTTCGCTGAGCAGGGAAAAAATGGCCTGCAGCACGCCCACCTGGTAGGCAGCGCGTGCGCCACCACCAGTCAGGAACAAGGCGATCCTTGGCGGCATGGACATAGCCGCAGGTTACCAGCCGGCAAAGCGTTTGCGGGAGCCTGATCGCTACTATTGCCGGTTTGCCACATGCCCGGCGCTGCCCGACGGCGGCAGCGGTACCGGGACGGGAATTACTTCGGTTGCATGCGGATCGCGCCGTCGAGGCGGATGGTTTCGCCGTTGAGCATGCAGTTCTCGATGATGGTCTTTGCCAGATGCGCATACTCCGCCGGCTTGCCCAGGCGGGGCGGGAACGGCACCATCTTGCCCAGCGCATCCTGCACTTCCTGCGGCATGCCGAGCAGCATCGGCGTCTCGAAAATGCCTGGGGCGATGGTCATCACGCGAACTCCGTTGCGCGACAGGTCGCGGGCCATCGGCAGCGTCAGGCCGACCACCCCCGCCTTCGACGAACCATAGGCAGCCTGACCAATCTGGCCGTCATAGGCAGCCACGGAGGCCGTATTGATAATCACGCCGCGTTCGCCATTCGCGTTCGGTTCCTGACGGCTCATCGCCTCGGCGGCCAGCCGCGACATGTTGAACGTACCCACGAGGTTGATGTTGATCACGCGCTGGAATACTTCCAGCGGATGCGGTCCGTCCTTGCCCACCGTTTTCACCGCCGGTGCCACGCCCGCGCAATTGACCAGGCCGACCAGCTTGCCCAGCGACTCGGCAGCGGCCACCACGGCCTTGCCGTCCGCTTCGGAAGTCACGTCGCATTTCACGAATTTGCCGCCCAGTTCGGCTGCCAGCGCTTCGCCGGCCTCCGCCGACACATCGGCCAGCACGACCTTGCCGCCACCCTCAACGATCATGCGCGCCGTGGCTGCGCCGAGGCCGGATGCGCCGCCGGTGATGATGAAGACATTATTCCTGATTTCCATGGTTTCTCCAGTCGGTTCGGGGTTAGTGAAAAGTGCCCGTATGATAACCGCGCAAACAACAAAGGCAGCCGAGGCTGCCTTTGCATCCGCGGAATGGGGGCTTAACCGACCAGGCCCTTTGCAGCCAGAAGCGGAACAATCAGCAACGCGACCAGGTTGATGATCTTGATCAGCGGGTTGACCGCCGGGCCGGCGGTGTCCTTGTAAGGATCACCCACCGTATCGCCAGTCACGGCAGCCTTGTGCGCATCGCTGCCTTTGCCGCCGTGGTAGCCGTCCTCGATATATTTTTTCGCGTTGTCCCAGGCGCCGCCGCCGGTGCACATCGAAATGGCAACGAACAAGCCGGTGACGATCGTGCCCATCAGCAGGCCGCCAAGCGCGACCGGACCCAGCACCACGCCCACCACGATCGGTATCACGACCGGCAGCAGCGACGGGATCATCATTTCGCGGATAGCCGCTGCGGTGAGCATATCGACCGCCCGGCCGTACTCCGGCTTGGCCGTACCTTGCATGATGCCGGCAATCTCGCGGAACTGCCGCCGCACCTCCTCGACCACGGCACCGGCGGCCCGTCCCACGGCCTCCATTGCCATGGCGCCGAACAGGTACGGGATCAGGCCGCCAATGAACAGGCCGATGATCACCATCGGGTCGGACAGGTCGAACCGGATCTCGATCCCCCGGGCAGCCAGCGCATGGGTGTAATCGGCGAACAGCACCAGCGCCGCGAGGCCTGCCGAACCGATGGCGTAACCCTTGGTCACCGCCTTGGTGGTGTTGCCGACTGCGTCCAGCGGATCGGTGATGTCCCGCACACTGGCGGGCAGGTCGGCCATCTCGGCGATGCCTCCCGCGTTGTCAGTGATCGGGCCGTACGCATCGAGTGCAACGATGATCCCCGCCATCGACAGCATGGCCGTTGCAGCGACTGCGATGCCGTACAGCCCGGCCAGCGCATACGAGACGAGGATGCCACCGCACACGAACAATACCGGCCATGCAGTCGACTTCATCGACACGCCGATGCCAGCGATGATGTTGGTCGCATGCCCGGTCGTCGATGCCTGCGCGATGTGCTTGACCGGATGGAAATCGGTTCCGGTGTAGTACTCGGTAATCCACACCATCGCGGCTGTCAGCGCGAGGCCGACCACGCAAGCGCCGAACAGTGCGGTCGCAGACACCACCCGATCGCCAGTCATCGTCACCGGTTCGGGGAACAGCCACGCGGTGACGAACCAGAATGCGATCAGGGACAACACCCCCGATACAATCAGCCCCCGGTACAGCGCGGGCATCACATTCTTCATGTCCGGACGGGCCTTCACGAACATCACGCCGATGATGGAGGCAATGATCGACACGCCTCCCAGCACCAGCGGGTACATGACCGCCGCCCCCGGCGCGGACACCACCATCAGCGTGCCGAGCGCCATGGTGGCAATCAGCGTCACTGCATATGTCTCGAACAGGTCGGCAGCCATGCCCGCGCAGTCGCCGACGTTATCGCCGACGTTGTCAGCGATCACCGCAGGATTGCGCGGATCATCTTCCGGAATGCCGGCCTCAACCTTGCCGACCAGGTCGGCACCGACATCCGCGCCCTTTGTGAAAATGCCGCCGCCGAGGCGAGCGAAGATCGATATCAGCGACGATCCGAAGGCGAGGCCGAGCAAGGGCTTCAGGGTCGCCGAGTCCGGCTGGTCGAGGCCGCCGATGAACCAGAAAAACAGCGAGACCCCAAGCAGCCCGAGCCCGACCACCAGCATGCCGGTGATTGCGCCGCCCCGAAATGCCACATCGAGCGCCGGCCCGATGCCCAGCGTTGCCGCCTGTGCGGTACGCACGTTAGCCCGCACCGACACATTCATGCCGATGAAGCCGCAGGCCCCTGAAAGCACCGCGCCGATCACGAAGCCGATCGCTGTCCGCAGGTCGAGGAAGATGCCGATCAGGATCGCCAGCACCACGCCGACCACCGCAATGGTTCGGTACTGGCGAGCCAGATAGGCAGCTGCCCCCGTCTGGATGGCCGCAGCGATCTCCTGCATTCGGGCGTTACCGCTGTCCCGACCAAGGATCCAGCTGCGAGAAACAAGTCCGTAAAGCACGGCGATGACGCCGCACGCCACGGCAAACCACAAGCCTGTTGATGCCATAGGTCTCCTCCAAAAGTTCACGACAGTTTTAATGAAACGCGGTCGCCCTGCCTTGTCCCGGCAGGTACAACCGTTTACAACAAACTTTTCGCTTCGCCCGCTTTTTTATCGCTCGTTCGTACGGGCCGTACTTAAGGTCTCGCAATAGGCTTCTGCAAGAAAAAAGCGGACCTTCGGGTCCGCTTTTTTGCTTGTTTACTCGGCAAGGGCTGCGAATGCGCGATCCCGGATTTCCTCCACCGCGCCGACGCCGGAAATTTTCCGGCACTTCGGCGCGCCGGCAGCGCCCGACTTGGCCCAGTCGTTGTAATAGCCGGTCAGCACTTCGGTTTGCTCGTGATAGACAGCGAGGCGCTTCTTCACAGTCTCTTCACGATCATCATCGCGCTGGATCAACTCTTCTCCGGTCAGGTCGTCCTTGCCGGCGACCTTCGGCGGGTTGTATGTCACATGGTAGGTGCGGCCCGATGCCGGGTGCACGCGACGGCCGCTCATGCGCTCGATGATGGCCTCGTCCGGCACGTCGATCTCAAGCACGTAGTCGATGGCGACACCGGCTTGCTTCATCGCATCCGCTTGCGGAATCGTGCGAGGAAAGCCGTCGAACAGATAGCCGTTCGCGCAGTCCGCCTGCTTCAGCCGATCCTTGACCAGGCCGATGATGATGTCGTCCGACACGAGGCCGCCGGCGTCCATCACTTTTTTCGCAGCGATGCCGAGCGGCGTGCCTTCCTTGACCGCAGCACGCAGCATGTCGCCGGTGGAGATTTGCGGAATATTGAATCGTTCTTTGATGTAGGACGCCTGGGTACCTTTGCCGGCACCGGGCGCTCCCAGCAGGATGAGCCGCATCTTGTAAACCTTTAAATGTTTTTTATACCTGTGACCTGCCGTCTCCAGCAGCGCGGCGGTATTGTCTGATATTTAGCTTGCCCGAAACTTACCACAGAATCCATGCATGCCTGCAATCCGCGCGCCCTATTGCGTTCGCTCAAGCGCTGAAATGCCGGCGCACCCGCTCCAGGTCTTCTGGCGTATCGACGCCGGCCTGCGGTACATGGTCAATAACATGCACCGCAATGCGGAAACCGTTCCAAAGCACGCGCAACTGCTCGAGTGCCTCGACGGTCTCGATGGGAGAGGGAGGCAGCGTCGAATAGCGCTGCAGGAAATCCTGCCGGTACGCATACAGGCCGATGTGCCGCAGTGGTGCGTAACCGGATGGCATGCGGCTGCGATCATGCGCGAATCCGTCGCGATGCCAGGGCATCGGCGCGCGCGAGAACATCAGTGCATCGCCACGCGCATCGAGCACCACTTTCACGACGTTCGGATTGAAAACTTCAGCGATCTCGGCGATGGCATGGGCGGCCGTGGCCATCGGGGTGTCCGGGCCGACGCGCGCAGCACAGGCGTCGACCAGGGCCGGATCGATCAGTGGTTCGTCACCCTGCACATTCACGATCACCGCATCGGCAGGCAGGCCAGCGACTGCCGCCACTTCGGCGATGCGATCAGTGCCCGACGGATGGTCGTCGCGGGTCATGCAGGCGTCGATGCCATGGGTCTCGCATGCCGCCAGCACCGCCGGATGATCGGTCGCGACGATCACCCGCGAGGCGCCGGTCAGGGCCGCACGCTCGGCCACGCGCACCACCATGGGCTTTCCACCGATATCGGCCAGCGGCTTGCCCGGCAGGCGCGTCGACGCCATGCGCGCCGGAATGATGACGGTAAAGGACATCGGCCTGTTGAACGGACTAGGCGGACGGTGCAGCGGTCGGCGCATTCAGGTCGCGCGCTTCCTCGGCCCACATGATGGGTATGCCGTCCCGGATCGGGTAGGCCAGCCGATCACCGTTGCAGACCAGTTCCTGCGCATCCTTGTCGTACTTCAGCGGCCCCTTGCATAGCGGGCAGACCAGGATCTCAAGCAGTCGTGTGTCCACGCAATTTCTCCACAATGTTATCGGCGAGCACCGCATCGATGCGGGCAGTGACCGGCACGACCCAGAGCCGCGTATCGGCAGCGATCGCCTCGATGCGTGCGCATTTTACTGCATCCTTTTCGGTGATCAGGATGAGGTCAGCGTCGATCGCATCGAACGGGTTGCTCGAGAAATCGAAATGGTCAGGCAGCGGCAGTGCATGGACCAGTTGCACACCCTGCATGGCCAGCATGTCAAAAAATCGCTGCGGATTGCCGATGCCGGCGGCAGCCGCGACCCGCAGGCCGGGCGGAAGTTCTTTCAGGCCCTTGCGCTGGCTGCGGTCGGACAGTCGTTCAGCATGGTCGCCGAGCAGCCGCATGGCGTGGGAGCCGAACGAAAGCTTCGAGGCCCCGTTCACCACCCGAAAATCGCAGCGTCGGGACGCAGGCTCGCGTAGCGGACCGGCCGGCAGCAGCCAGCCATTGCCGTAACCGCGGGAGTCCGACAATTCGATTTCGACCTGCCGCGCGAGCGCATAGTGCTGCAGTCCGTCATCCGAAACGATCACGTCAAGCTCCGGATGCAACGCCAGCAAATGCTGCGCGGCCAGCACACGGCGACGGCCGACCACGACAGGCACCTGCGTCCTTTGCGCAATCAGCAGGGGCTCGTCGCCCACATCGACCGCAGAGCTCGTGCCGTCCACTGATCTGGCCTGCGAGAGGCTGGCACCGTAACCGCGGGATATGACGCCGGGACGCAGGCCGCGGGCGCGCAACTGCTCGACCAGCCAGATCACCAGCGGCGTCTTCCCGGTCCCGCCGACGAACACATTACCTACCACCACGACGGGTACCGGCAGGCAGGATGATTTCAGGAGTCCCTGCGAATAGAGGGCGCGGCGCAGTGAAATCAGCAGGAAATAGATGACAGACAGCGGCAGCAGCAGCCACGCAAGCCAGCCCCGCCGCTGCCAGGCGCGCATTAGCAAGGTGTCTATCGAGGATGCGGGCATGCTCACCGGTTCGTGCCACCCGACTGGGTGGCAAATACCAGGCGAGGCAGCCCGGCGAGGCGGGCTGCCTCCATCACGTGGACCACCGACTGGTGGGTGGCCATCGCGTCGGCGCGGATCTCTACCACGCATTCGGGATTGGCTTGCGCCATGTCCTTCAATGCCACGGCAAGGGCCTGGGGATCGCGGGCGGCACTGACACGGCCATCGATCGCAAACCTGCCGTTGGCGTCGACCGAGACCGTGACCAGCCGCGGCAATGCCTGCCGCGTGCTCGATTCGGCAGTGGGCAGGCGGACCTGGAGCGCGCTAAAGCGCGTGAACGTGGTGCTGACCATCAGGAAGATCAGTATCACCAGCAGCACGTCGATGAACGCAATCAGGTTCACTTCAGGATGGTCGCGGCGCGACTCGGTACGAAAGCGCATCTCAGGCGTCCGCCAACTGGTCGACGAAACGCTCGGCCTGTTGCTCAATGTCGAGCACCAGGCTGTCCACCTGCGCATGGAAATGGCGATGGAATAGCAGCGACGGCATGGCGACCGCGAGGCCGAACGCAGTGTTGTAGAGCGCGACCGAAATGCCATGCGCCACTTTCAGCGGATCGGCACCCGAGATGTCCTGTGCGCCGAACAGTTCAATCATGCCGATCACCGTGCCGAAAAGGCCAAGCAAGGGCGCCAGCGTGGCGACCGTGCCAAGCGCCGTGAGGTAGCGCTGCAATCCATGGGCGACCGAGCGGCCGGCCTCCTCGATGGCGGCACGCATTTGCGCGGGCGGAGCAGATCGCTTGCGCAGGCCGGCGGCGAGGACGCGCCCCAAAGGGGAGTTGTGTTCGAGCTGGATCAGGACATCGTCCTCGACCTGCCCGCGACGGGCGACCGCCAGCACCTCCGGCAACAGGGTCGGCGGAGAAATGCGTGCTGCGCGCAAGTACAATAGCCGCTCGACAATGATGGTGACAGCGACGACGGAAGCGGCGAGCAGGAACCAGATCGGCCAGCCCGCCGCCTGAATCAGGTCAAACAAAGTGGTGCTCCCGGCTCAAGAAACGGCAGCCTGCGAATGTATCTGCTTCACCCGTGGCGGGCAAGGCGCCCGTTCGCTGCCGCGGCCTGAGGCAGCAATTGACATGAAACAAAGTCAATGATTCGCGACTTGGTAGGGGTTGCTCACCCAAACTGTGGATAACTTTGTGGGAAAACTCCCCGGCCTCGCGAAAACCCCTTGATTTCTAAGCATTTTCCTCGATTGCATCAGAATCATGCAAGAAAGCTTTCTTCTTAAAAATCAATAACTTGGAATGCATTAACACGAGCGGGAACAGGGCCGCCCTCAGAATATTCCCTGAAAGTAACAATGTGGAAAGCTTGACATAGACAGGCGTTTAATGGAAAGCAAGCCGATGATCCCGGACAATAGCGGTGGTCAAATACTCACAGTTTCACAGTTGAATCTGGCCGTCGCACGGCTGCTCGAACAGAGCTTTCCGCTCGCCTGGATCTCCGGAGAGATATCGAATTTCACGCGCGCCGCTTCCGGTCACTGGTATTTCACGCTCAAGGATGCAAACGCGCAGGTGCGCGCCGTGATGTTCCGCGGCCGTGCCCAGCACGCAGGGTTCAGTCCGCGCGAGGGAGACAGGGTCGAAGTGCGTGCCACCGTCGGTCTGTATGCACCGCGCGGCGATTTCCAGCTCAATGTGGAGGCCATGCGCAAGGCCGGCATCGGCAATCTGTACGAGGCCTTCCTGCGGCTGAAGGCCAGCCTCGAGGCAGAGGGTCTGTTCGACCCGGCACGCAAGCGGCCGCTGCCGGTCTTCCCGCGCACGATCGGCATCGTGACCAGCCCGCAGGCCGCGGCGCTGCGCGATCTGCTGACGGCCTTCCGGCGGCGCGCGCCGCATGTGCAGCTGATTCTCTATCCGACCGCCGTACAGGGAGACGGCGCCGCGGCGCAGATCGCAGCAGCCATCCACACTGCATCACGCCGGGCCGAGTGCGACCTGCTGATCGTTGGCCGCGGCGGTGGCAGCCTCGAAGACCTGTGGTCGTTCAATGACGAGGCCGTCGCTCGGGCAATCGCCAGCTGCAGCGTGCCGGTGATTGCCGGCATCGGCCATGAAACCGATTTCACGATTGCCGATTTCGTTGCCGACCTGCGTGCGCCGACCCCCACCGCTGCCGCCGAGCTCGCCGCCACGCCCACCGCCGACTGGCTCGGGGCGCTGGCACAGCATGCGCAGGACCTCGGCGACGCGCTGCGCCGGCAGCTGAACGACCGTACGCAGGCGCTGGACTGGCTGTCGACCCGGCTGCAGAGCCCGACGGCGGCTATCCGACAGCAAAGGCTGCGCATCGACAGTCTTCGGCGCAGGCTCCAGCATGCGACCGGTGCTCCGATGACTGCTGCCCGCTTCGAACTCGGGCAGTTGCGGCAGCGTTTGCGCCACGCGCTGCCCGACATGGCAGTGAGGCGCGCCAGGCTGTCTGCTGTCACGGCCCGGCTGGCCACTACGTTCGACGGCCAGCTTGCGAGCGCCCGCCACCGGCAGGCCGCGCTGCACGCCCAGCTGGACCTGCTGGCTCCGCAGCGCACGCTGGAGCGCGGCTACGCAATCCTGCAGGACGAGGCAGGCTCCGTGCTGCGCGACACGGCACAGCTGAAGCCGCCACAGCAACTCACCGTGACCCTGGCGGCCGGACGCGCGACGATCGGCGTCAATTCCGCGCAGCTCCTGCTGGACACCGAATAAGCCGTCGCGGGCGCAGCACGGAAGCGATAACACCCTTACAATGCAGGGCTCCCGAAAATGGTAGAAGTTCACCCCAACAGAACCCACAGAACAGAAAGGAAGAACGCATGGAACACACCCTGCCTCCGCTGCCCTATCCGATGGACGGCCTTGCCCCGCACATCTCGAAAGAGACACTCGAGTACCACTACGGCAAGCACCATCAGGCCTATGTGACCAACCTGAACAACCTGATCAAGGGCACGCCGCACGAGAACCAGTCACTGGAAGAGATCGTCAAGAGTTCCAGCGGCGGCGTGTTCAACAATGCTGCGCAGGTCTGGAACCACACGTTCTACTGGAACGGCATGAAGCCCAACGGCGGCGGAGCGCCGACCGGTGCGCTGGCCGATGCCATCAACGCAAAGTGGGGCTCGTTCGACAAGTTCAAGGAAGAGTTCACCAAGTCCTGCGTCGGCAATTTCGGTTCCGGCTGGACCTGGCTGGTGAAGAAAGGCGACGGCAGCGTCGACATCGTGAATACCTCGAACGCCGCCACCCCGCTGACGGGCAGCGACAAGCCGCTGCTGACCTGCGACGTCTGGGAACATGCGTACTACATCGACACCCGCAATGCGCGTCCTAAGTACGTCGAGAACTGGTGGAACCTGGTGAACTGGGATTTCGCGGCGAACAACTTCGCGTAATCGCCACGCCTCAGCAAAAAACCCCGGCCGGTCGTCCCGCCGGGGTTTTTCTTTGCCCTGCAGCGCTACAGGGCATTGACCGGGATCTTCAGGTAGGCGACACCATTCTCGTCTTTCGGCGGCATCTCGCCGGCACGAATATTGATCTGCACCGACGGCAGGATCAGCACTGGCATTTCCAGCGTGGCATCGCGTTTCGTGCGCATCTCGACGAACTGCTGCTCGCTGACGCCGTCATGCACATGAATATTCTTTGCACGCTGTTCAGCCACCGTGCTTTCGAAAGCGACCGGGCGATCGTTCGGCGGATAGTCGTGGCACATGAACAGCCGGGTCTCCGGCGGCAGGCTGAGGATTTTTCTCACCGACCCGTACAGCGCCTTGGCATCGCCTCCCGGGAAGTCGCAGCGTGCGGTGCCGACATCCGGCATGAACAGCGTATCCCCGACGAACACTGCATCGCCGATCTGGTAAGCGACACAGGCCGGTGTATGGCCAGGCACATACATCACCTGCCCGGTCAGGTTCCCGATCGCGAAGCGCTCGTCCTCCTTCATCAGGTGGTCGAACTGGCGCCCGTCGGTAGAGAAGGTCTGCTCGAGATTGAAGATGCCCTTGAAGACCTTCTGTACGGTAGTGATGTGATCGCCGATGGCCGTCTTGCCACCCAGGTGCTTCTTCAGATAAGGCGCGGCAGTAAGGTGATCTGCATGCGCATGGGTCTCCAGAATCCATTCGACCTGCAGTTTCTTTTCCTTCACGAACGCAATCACCTTGTCGGCGGAGTCAGTGCGGGTCCGGCCCGATTTTGGGTCATAGTCGAGCACGGAATCGATGATCGCGGCCGGCGAACCCTCTTTTTCGTAGACGACGTAGGTCACCGTCCATGTCGCCGGATCAAAGATCCCATGTACTTGAGGCTGGGAGGCGGAAGCAGTCATGGCGTTCTCCTGTGGCGGATCAGTTAATCTCATCACATTATATTGACCGATATATTGTTAGTCAATATAATGTGACCGTATCAATCGCTTATCGTCCGAGCCACCGCAAATCCGCCGACCCGAACGACCTTCTGTCCTGTCTCTCTGGAGGAGAACCATGGCTGCCACCCCTACCCGCATCACTGACGCATTCAGCAGTTCGCCACAAATCTCCCCGGCCAACGTGCAGGAAATTGCCCGCCTCGGGTACAGGACACTGATCAACAATCGGCCTGACGGCGAGGGCGGCGCGGATCAACCCACCAATGCGCAGATCGCGGCAGCGGCGCGATCTGCCGGCCTGCACTACGCTTACCTGCCCGTGGTCAGCGGCCAGATCAGTGAATCTGACGCACGGCGTTTTGCCGAACTGCTAGCGACCAATCCCAAGCCCGTGCTTGCGTTCTGCCGCAGCGGTGCGCGGTCGCAGAATCTGTTCCGCATGGCCAGAGGGCAAGCCAGCGTGCCGTCTGCCACGCCTGCGGCTTCCGCATGCCAGTGGGGCGACAGCCATGACATCCTGATTGTCGGCGGCGGCAGCGCTGGCATCGGACTTGCCGCCAGCCTCCGCAAGCGCCAGTCCAACCTGCAGATCGCGATCATCGAGCCCGGTGACAAACATTACTACCAGCCTGCGTGGACCTTGGTGGGCGCCGGGGAGTTCGATCCGAATGCCAGCGTGCGCGACATGGCCTCAGTGATGCCGCAGGGCGTCACCTGGATCAAGGCGGCTGCCACCGGCTTCGATCCGGACAATCGCACAGTCATGCTCGACAAGGGCGATCCGGTGTCGTACCAGTATCTGGTGGTCGCGCCCGGCCTGAAGCTGGACTGGCAGGCGATCCCCGGTCTCGTCGATACGCTGGGCAAGAACGGCGTGACATCGAACTACCGCTTCGATCTCGCACCGTATACCTGGTCGCTGGTGCGGGCCATGAAGCCCGGCAAGGCCATCTTCACCCAGCCGCCGATGCCCATCAAATGCGCGGGCGCGCCTCAGAAAGCGATGTATCTGTCGTGCTCCGAGTGGGAAAAAATGGGCGTACTGAAAAACATCGACGTGCACTTCCACAATGCCGGCGCAGTGCTGTTCGGCGTCGCCGATTTCGTACCGCCGCTGATGAACTATGTGAAGCGCTATGACGCTCACCTGCATTTCAATTCGAAGCTGGTGGCGATCGACGGCCCGGCAAAAAAAGCGTGGTTCGAAGAAAAGGATGCCGGCGGCAATCTGCAGCGGGTCGAGCAATCGTTCGACATGATCCACGTCGTGCCGCCGCAAACCGCGCCGGACTTCGTGCGCGAAAGCATGCTCGCCAACGCCGACGGCTGGGTCGATGTCAACCAGCTGACGCTGCAGCATGTGCGCTACCCGAATGTCTTCAGCCTCGGCGATGCCTGCTCGTCGCCGAATGCGAAGACTGCGGCAGCGGCGCGCAAACAGATCGTGGTGGTGGCCGAGAATCTGCTCGCACTGCGCAGCGGCCGCGAGCTGCCGACCCGGTATGACGGTTACGGATCCTGCCCGCTGACGGTCGAGAAAGGCAAGATCGTGCTGGCCGAATTCGGCTTCGGCGGCAAGCTGCTGCCGACCTTCCCGCTCGACCCCACCGTGCCTCGCAAGTCTGCGTGGATCCTGAAGAAAAACATCCTTCCCGCAATCTACTGGGATGCCATGCTCAAGGGCCGCGAGTGGCTGGCCCGTCCGCTGGGGAACTGAGCAATGGCGCGCACGACCTGGCTGCCCGACTGGCTCAGGCATTACCAGCGCCGGTGGCTGGGTGGCGACCTGACGGCTGGCCTGATCGTCACCGTGATGCTGATCCCTCAGAGCCTTGCGTATGCGATGCTGGCCGGACTGCCGCCCCAGGTCGGGCTGTATGCGAGCGTACTTCCGTTGCTGGCCTATGCGCTGCTCGGCAGCAGCATGACGCTGGCGGTGGGTCCCGTCGCCGTCGCTTCGCTAATGACGGCCAGCGCCCTGTCGCCGCTGGCTCCTTCGGGCTCGCCGGCATATGTGGCGCTTGCGGTGCTGCTGGCACTGCTGTCCGGCGTGCTGCTAATCGCGGCCGGCCTGCTGCGGCTCGGCTTCCTCGCCTACTTCCTCAGCCATCCGGTCATCAGCGGCTTCATTTCCGGCTCGGCCGTGCTGATTACGATAGGCCAGTTGAAATCGCTGCTGGGCGTGCCTTTGCCATCGGGCAGCAGTATCGACACCCTGTCGGCACTGGCCGGGTCGCTGGACAGGATCAATCCGGCCACCGCTGCAATGGGCGGCACCGCCCTCGCCTTCTTGCTGTTCGCGCGCCTGCAGCTGGCCAGGATACTGACATCGACGGGCATGGCGCCGCGGCTGGCGGACCTGGCTGCACGCCTTGCGCCAATGGCGGTAGTGATCGCCGCAACTGCGTGCGTGGCCATAACGCGCATCGACCACAGCGCCGGCGTTGCCATTGTCGGCGCGGTCCCGTCGGGCCTTCCGGCACTGGGCCTGCCGACGCCAGACTGGACGCAACTCGGCGCGCTCTGGCTGCCGGCGCTGCTGATCTCGCTGGTCGGATTCGTCGAGAGCGTGTCGGTCGCGCAATCGCTGGCCCTGAAGCGCGGCCAGCGCATCCGGCCCGACCGCGAACTGCTGGGCATCGGCGCCGCCAACCTCGCCAGCGCAATCTCCGGCGGCTATCCGGTCACAGGCGGCTTCGCGCGCTCGGTAGTGAACTTCACCGCGGGTGCCAACACCCCGGCTGCCGGCATCATTTCCGCCGTGCTGATGGGCTTCGTGGTGGCCGGCATGACTGGCTGGTTCCACTACCTGCCGCACACCGTGCTGGCTGCCACCATCATCGTGGCCGTTACCGCCCTGATCGATTTCGGAACGCTGAAGGAAGCATGGCATTACGACCGGGCCGACGCGCTGTCGCTGCTGCTGACTTTCGCCGGCGTGCTGCTGCTCGGCGTGGAGGAAGGCATCCTGCTGGGCGTCGCATTGTCGCTCGCCGTGCTGGTATGGCGCAGCAGCCGGCCGCACATGGCGATCGTCGGGCGGGTGCCCGGCACGGAACATTTCCGGAACGTTGACCGCCAGCAGGTAGAGACCCTGCCCGGCCTGATCGCCTTGCGCATCGATGAGAGCCTGTATTTCGCGAATGCCCACGTGCTCGAGGAGCGAGTCGAAAGCCTCCTCCGCAAGCATCCCGGCACTCGAGGTATACTGCTGATCATGTCGGCAGTAAACCAGCTCGATGCCACCGCACTGGGAACACTGACCGAGCTCGAGAATAGCCTCGCGTCACGCAACATCTGCCTGCAACTTTCCGAAGTCAAGGGACCCGTACTTGACCGACTGCGCTCCACACCACTGGGCCAGCGCATGAAAGAAAGAATTTTCCTCAGCACGCATCAGGCCTTTCTCGCGTTCGCCGACGACTCATCCCTGTTGACCGACGCTTCCGGAAAGACCCCATGGATTTCGACGCCCTGACACTGGCGCGCCTGCAATTTGCATTCACCGTCAGTTTTCACATCATCTTCCCGGCCTTCTCGATCGGGCTGGCGAGCTACCTCGCAGTACTGAACGGACTGTCGCTGCTCACGGGCCGCACGGTCTACCTGAACCTGTTCAATTACTGGAAAAAGATTTTTGCGGTCGCCTTCGGCATGGGCGTGGTCTCGGGCATTGTGATGAGCTACCAGTTCGGCACCAACTGGTCGACTTTCTCGGACAAAGTGGGGCCGGTGCTCGGCCCGCTGATGGGCTACGAGGTACTGTCGGCATTCTTCCTCGAGGCGGGCTTCCTCGGCGTGATGCTGTTCGGCCGCGAGCGGGTCGGACCGAAGCTGCACTTCTTCGCGACAGCGATGGTCGCGCTCGGCACGTTCATGTCGGCATTCTGGATCCTGTCGGTTAACAGCTGGATGCAGACGCCGGCCGGCTATGGTTTCAATGCTGACGGCCAGTTCATCGTGCAGGACTGGTGGGCGGTGATCTTCAACCCCTCGTTCCCGTACCGGCTGGTGCACATGCTGCTGGCCGCCTACCTGACCACCGCGTTCGTCGTCGGCGCGGCCGGCGCACTGCACTTGCTGAAAACGCGCAAGGCAGGCGGGAACAACGAAGGCTCGAAAACCATGTTCTCGATGGCGATGTGGATGATCGTCTGCACCGCACCGCTGCAGATCATCGCCGGCGATTTCCACGGACTCAACACGCTTGAGCACCAGCCGGCCAAAATCGCCGCGATGGAGGGCCATTTCGAGACCCATGCCGGCGCGCCGCTGATCCTGTTCGGCATCCCGAATGCCGCCGAGGAGCGTGTCGACGCGAAGATCCAGATACCGAAACTGGGCAGCCTGATCCTGACGCATGAAGCAGACGGCGTAGTGCGCGGGCTGAAGGAATGGAAACCGGAAGAACGCCCGCCGGTCGGCATCCTGTTCTGGAGCTTCCGCGTGATGGTCGGCATCGGCATGGCCATGCTTGCAATCGGTCTGTGGAGCCTGCTGATGCGCATGCGCGGTCGGCTGTACGAGGCCAGCTGGCTGCAGCGTGCGGCCGTGCTGATGGGGCCGAGCGGCTTCATCGCCGTACTGGCCGGCTGGATCACGACCGAAGTCGGACGCCAGCCGTACACCGTGTACGGGCTGCTGACCACCGCCGACTCGGTATCTGCAATCGACGCGCCGGCAGTCGGCGCGTCGCTGCTGGCCTTCATCATCGTGTACTTCCTGCTGTTCGGGGCCGGCGCCTTCTACATCCTGCGACTCATGCGCAAGCCGCCCGAAGCCGCCGAGCCGGGCTTGCCTGCAAAGGAACCGATACGCGCGGCCGGCATCATGCCGTCGCCGGTGATTGCTGCTGCCCGGGGGAAGATCTGATGCTCGCCAACCTTGACCTGCCCCTGATCTGGGCCGGCCTGATCGCCTTCGCGGTGCTGGCCTATGTGCTCCTTGACGGCTTCGACCTCGGCGTCGGCATCCTGTTCCAGTTCGTGAAGGGCGAAGCCGCGCGCGATGAAATGATGAATTCGGTCGCCCCGGTCTGGGACGGCAACGAGACCTGGCTGGTGCTCGGCGGCGGCGGGCTGTTTGCGGTATTCCCGCTCGCTTATGCGGTCATCATGCCGGCACTGTATGCGCCCATCATCGCGATGCTGCTCGCACTGGTGTTCCGCGGCGTCGCGTTTGAATTCCGCTGGAAGACCAGGCGCGGCAAGTTCGTGTGGGACTGGGCATTCATGCTCGGCTCGACGGCTGCCGCCTTCTTCCAGGGCATTGCGCTGGGCGCCTTCGTGCAGGGCATCCCGGTCGCCGGCCGCGCCTATGCGGGCGGCTGGTGGGACTGGCTGACGCCGTTCAGCCTGACCACCGGCATTGCGCTCGTGATCGGCTATGCGCTGCTCGGCGCCACCTGGCTGGTCTACAAAACCGAGGGGGAGGTGCAGGAGAAGGCCGTGCGCTTCTCATGGATCAGCGGCATATTGACGCTACTGCTGATCGGCATCGTCAGCCTGTGGACACCCTTTCTCGACGAGCACTTCCGCGCGCGCTGGTTCGCGTGGCCGCAGGGCCTGTATGTGATGCCGGTGCCGACACTGGTCGCCGTCTGCGCAGTTGCCATGTACATCGGCCTGCGCGACCGGCATGAGCTGACGCCCTTCGTCGCAGCGCTCGGCCTGTTCGTGCTGTCATTTATCGGCCTGTGCATCAGCTTCTATCCGCACATCGTGCCCTCGTCGGTCACCATCTGGGATGCGGCCGCACCAGCCGACAGCCAGGCGTTTCTGCTGGTCGGCGCCGCTTTCCTGCTGCCGATCATCCTGATTTACACGGCGTACTCGTACTGGGTATTCCGCGGCAAGGTAAACGCGGTCGGCGGCTACCACTGATGCGGCCGGCGCTCAAAAAGCTCGGCTGGTTCGTGCTGATCTGGGCGCTGTCAGTGGCGGCACTTGGCGTGGTGGCGCTGCTGATCAGGTGGGCGATACGCTAAACGAAAAATCCCGGCGCTTGGCCGGGATTTTTTCTGGTCGCCGCCGCTTCAGAAGAAAGCCTGTATCCCCGTCTGCGCCCGTCCGAGAATCAGCGCATGCACATCCGCCGTGCCCTCATACGTATTCACCACTTCGAGGTTCACCACGTGCCGGATCACGCCATATTCGTCGCTGATGCCGTTCCCGCCCAGCATGTCGCGCGCAGTGCGTGCAATATCGAGCGCCTTGCCAGCCGAGTTGCGCTTCATGATCGACGTGATCTCGACAGCAGCCGTGCCCTCATCTTTCATCCGGCCGAGACGCAGGCAGCCCTGCAGCGCGAGCGCGATCTCGGTCTGCATGTCGGCCAGCTTTTTCTGAACCAGCTGGTTGGCCGCCAGGGGGCGGCCGAACTGTTTGCGGTCCAGCGTGTACTGGCGCGCGGTATGCCAGCAGAATTCCGCCGCGCCCATCGCACCCCACGCAATGCCATAGCGTGCCGAGTTCAGGCAGGTGAACGGCCCTTTCAGGCCCTTCACGTTCGGCAGCAGGTTCTCCGCCGGCACGAATACCCGGTCCATCACCACCTCGCCGGTGACAGATACCCGCATGCCGACCTTGCCCTCGATCTTCGGCGCCGACAGGCCCTTCATGCCCTTTTCGAGGATGAAGCCGCGAATGTCGCCGTCGTCATCCTTCGCCCAGATCACGAAGACATCGGCCAGCGGGCTGTTGGTGATCCACATCTTCGCGCCGGTCAGCTCATAACCGCCGTCGACGCTGCGCGCCCGTGTCTCCATGCTGCCCGGATCGGAGCCGTGGTTCGGTTCGGTCAGGCCGAAGCAGCCGACCCATTCGCCGCTGGCCAGTTTCGGCAGGTACTTGCGACGCTGCGCGTCGCTGCCAAACTCGTAGATGGGCACCATCACCAGCGAGCTCTGCACGCTCATCACCGATCGGAAGCCGGAGTCGACGCGCTCGATCTCGCGCGCGATCAACCCGTAGCTCACGTAATTGAGGCCCGCGCCGCCGTACTCGGTCGGGATGGTCGGGCCGAACAGCCCGATCTCGCCCATCTCGCGGAAGATCCGGGCATCGAAGCGCTCGTGCCGGAATGACTCCAGCACGCGCGGCATCAGCTGCTGCTGCGCGTAGGCGGCGGCCGCATCGCGCACCATGCGCTCGTCGTCGGTCAGCTGCTGCTCCAGCAACAGCGGATCCTGCCAGTGAAATCCCGGTTGGCTCATTTTTCCCTCTTGATGAATCAGCGCAGCCGGGCGGCCAGCTCGCCGATGATGCCGCGCCGGAAGGCCAGCACGCAGATCACGAAAATCAGGCCGGTGACCATCGTCACCGACTCGCCAATGGTATTGAACCACTCGAGCGACGTCGTGGCCGCCAGCCAGCTGCCGAAATCGCCGAGCTTGTTCTCGAGCGCGATGATGATGATCGCGCCCAGTACCGGACCGAACAGCGTGCCCATGCCGCCGACCAGCGTCATCAGCACCACGAGACCCGACATCGACCAGTGCACATCCGTCAGCGTGCCGAAGCCGAGCACCACCGCCTTGGTGGCGCCCGCCAGGCCGGCCAGCGCGGCCGACAGCACGAAGGCCAGCAGCTTGTAGCGGTCGACATCGTAGCCAAGCGAAATCGCGCGCGGCTCGTTCTCGCGCACTGCCTTGAGCACCTGTCCGAACGGGGAATGCACGATCCTCACGATCAGCAGGAAGGCAGCGGCAACGATGGCCAGGACGACGAAGTACATCGTCATGTCGTTCGCCAGATCGATGATACCGAGCAGGCGTCCGCGCGGAATGGATTGCAGGCCGTCCTCGCCGCCGGTGAACGGCGCCTGGAGAAACACGAAGAACAGCATCTGCGCGAGCGCCAGCGTGATCATCGTGAAGTAGATGCCCTGACGCCGGATCGCCAGTCCGCCGATCACGAACCCGATGGCGGCCGCGAACGCCGTGCCTATCAGCAGGCCCAGCTCGAACGGCACGCCCCACTCCTTCAGCACATGGCCGGTGATGTAGGAAGCGCCGCCAAAGAAGGCCGCATGGCCGAACGACAGCAGGCCGGTAAAGCCGATCAGCAGATTGAATGCGCAGGCGAACAGTGCGAAGCACAGGATCTTCATCAGCAGCACCGGATACAGGAAGAAAGGCGCGGCGAGCGCGCCGATCACGATCAGTGCATAAGCGATTTTTTTCAGCATTGTCATTTCTTATTTCTCCCGGCCGAACAGGCCTGCCGGGCGCACCAGCAGCACGATCGCCATGATGATGAACACCACTGTCGACGACAGTTCCGGATAGAACACCTTGGTCAGGCCTTCGATCACGCCGAGCGCCAGTCCGGTAACAATCGAGCCGAGGATCGAGCCCATGCCGCCGATCACCACCACCGCAAAAATGGTGACGATCAGGTTCGACCCCATCAGCGGCGACACCTGCAGCACCGGCGCCGCCAGCACGCCGGCAAAACCGGCCAGCGCAACGCCGAAGCCATAGGTAAGCGTCACCATCAGCGGCACGTTCACGCCGAAAGCCTCGACCATCTTCGGATTCTCGGTGCCGGCGCGCAAATAGGCGCCCAGGCGCGTTTTCTCGATCATGTACCAGGTGCCGAGGCAGACGGTAAGCGAGGCCACCACCACCCATGCGCGGTAATTCGGCATGATCATGAAGCCGAGGTCGGTCGCACCGGCCAGCTGCTCGGGCACCGAGAACGGCTGGCCCGATACGCCATAGAACGAACGGAACACGCCCTCCAGCATCAGCGTGATGCCGAAGGTCAGCAACAGCCCGTACAAGTGGTCGAGCCGGTACAGCCAGCGCAGCATGGTCTTTTCGATCACGATGCCGAAGACCGCTACCAGCAGCGGCGCAATCACCAGCATCGCCCAGTAGCTGATGCCGAAATACTCGAGGCCCATCCATGCAAGGAAGGCACCCATCATGTAGAGCGCACCGTGCGCAAAATTGATCACGTTCAGCAGGCCGAAGATCACCGCGAGGCCGAGCGACAGCATCGCGTAGAACGAGCCATTGACCAGCCCGAGCAGCAGCTGGCCGAGGAAGGCCGCGAGCGGAATGCCAAAAATTTCCATCGTTTCAGACTCCCAGCAGTTCGTTCAGGACCGGCATCTTGCGCTCCAGATCGGAGGACGCGATCTGCTCGACGATCTGCCCGTGCTCCATGACATAAAACCGATCGGCCAGCGGCGCGGCGAAGCGGAAGTTCTGCTCGACCATCACGATGGTATAGCCCTGTGCCTTCAGCTCGGTAATCATGCGCGCCAGCGCTTGCACGATCACCGGCGCCAGCCCCTCCGAGATTTCGTCCAGCAGCAGCAGCTTGGCGCCGGTGCGCAGAATGCGCGCGACCGCCAGCATCTGCTGCTCCCCGCCCGACAGCCGCGTGCCCTGGCTGTGGCGGCGCTCGGCCAGGTTGGGGAACATCCGGTAGATCTCGTCAACCGGCATCCCGCCCGGCATAAGCACCGGCGGCAGCATGAGGTTCTCCTCCGCCGACAGCGACGAGAATATCGCGCGCTCCTCCGGGCAATAGCCGACCCCGAGGTGGGCAATGCGGTGGGTGGGCAAGTTGATCGATTCGGTGCCATTGATCCGGATCGAGCCGCTGCGCCGCCCGGTCAGGCCCATGATCGCGCGCAGCGTCGTCGTGCGTCCTGCGCCGTTGCGGCCGAGCAGGGTCACCACTTCTCCCTGCTCTACCGAAAAATTCACGTCATGCAGGATGTGCGATTCGCCGTACCATGCCTGCAGATTGCTTATCTCGAGTGCCGTTGTCATCAGTGCGCCCCTTCCAGCGTGCCCGCGCTGCCCATGTAGGCCTCGAGTACCTGCGGATTGCGCGATACCGTCTGGTAGTCGCCTTCAGCGAGAATCGCACCGCGCTGCAGCACCGAGATGCGGTCGCAGATGCCTGCGACCACACTCATGTTGTGCTCGACCATCAGGATGGTGCGCCCCTTCGACACCTTGCGGATCAGTTCGGTCACGCGCGCAACATCCTCGTGGCCCATGCCCTGCGTCGGTTCATCGAGCAGCATCAGCTCCGGCTCCATGGCCAGCGTGGTGGCAATCTCGAGCGCGCGCTTGCGTCCGTACGGCAAGTCGACCGTGAGGGTGTCGGCAAACTCCGCGAGCCCTACCTCCTCCAGCAGTTGCATTCCGCGTTCGTTCAACTGGTCGAGCGTCTTCTGGCTGCGCCAGAAATGAAAGGAAGTACCGAGCCGCCGCTGCAGCCCGATCCGCACGTTTTCCAGCACGCTCATGTGCGGAAACACCGCCGAAATCTGGAACGAGCGAATGATGCCGAGCCGCGCGATCTGGGCCGGCTTGCGCAGCGTGATGTCGGTACCGTTGAACAGGATGTGGCCGGAGCTGGGTGCCAGGAACTTGGTCAGCAGGTTGAAGCATGTTGTCTTGCCCGCACCGTTCGGTCCGATCAGCGCATGGATATGCCCGCGTTGCACCTGCAGGTCGACCTGATTCACCGCGACAAAGCCTTTGAATTCCCGCGTCAGCCGGCGAGTCTCCAGAATGATATCTGCCATCGAGATTCCTTTTCAGAAATACCGGGAGCGATCGCTGCAGCGATCTGGCAGACGGGCTGCCGAATGCGAAGAGCGCGACCGCGCGCGCAATAATGCCCTCCCGGCAGAACACGCCGGGTAACCGAAATCCATAGTAGCTGTCTCCCTGATTATTTTTTGTCGATGCCGGTTGAGGTTGGCCGGAACCGCCATCCGCTATGGCGCGGAATGTGACACGGTATTCTATTTCTCGCCTACAACAAAATGAAAAATTTGCGCGGCTCGGCGAATATCCGCTCGCCTGTAGCGTCCCATCATAGGTAGAGCGACCGCAGCAGGCGTTTGCGTTTGCCAAAGGCATCGCTTGCCGACTTCAAAAAAATTTGCGCCCTCTCGACGGTTTCGCAAAAGCAATAATCTGGCGGCGACCGACGGTCGTGCCAACTGCTGAACGTTTGTTACATTGCACCAAGATTGAGCGGAAACAAAAGGTTGTGCGGTGAGCGACTTAAGCTGAGGACAACTGAACAGATTGCCCTACATCAAATCTGTTGCAGCGCGGTTTGTTGCCGATGGCAATGACCCGCGTATCGACATCCTTTGTACCTCAGAATGCCTGCCGCCACTGCCGATTCCTTCGAAAAGCGCCTGCTGGCGGGATTTGCAGCAGGTGCCACGATATTGCTGCTGCTGGCGGCGCTGATATGGAATTTCTCCCTGCAGGCGGTCGATGCCACGCGCTTCGTCATCCGTACCCACGAAGTCCTTGGCAGCCTGGGACGGCTGCAGTTCCAGTTGTACCGGGCCGAAGCCGAGCAACGCGGCTACCTGATCAGCGGCGAGGAAAACTATATCGAGGCCTTTCGCCAATCGGTCGCCGCCATGCGGAGCGAGCTGGAGCAACTGGACAAGTCGGTCGCAGAACACCCGGTACAAACTGCGCGCCTTGGGCTTCTTCGCGCCGACATTGATTTGCGGGTCAAGCTGCTCGAAAGAAATGTCTCGCTGGCAAAAGACAGTGCCCGTCCGCGTCTGGATGTCACAGACGGCACAGCCCTCGACCGCCAGATCGACAGCCTGCTGGCTGAATTGCAAACCGAAGAACAGCGGCTGCTGGGCAAGCGGCAGCGACTGCAGTCTGCGCGGGCGCAGGTGACGGCAACCGGCTTCGCGACACTGGTGTTACTGCTGGCGCTGGCCATGCCCATGCTTTACTACCGGTTTCGCAATGGCCATCGGGAAAAGCTGGCAGCGGCAGCCGAAACAGCCCGGCTGGTCGCCGTCATCGAGGGCTCGCCCGACCTGATCGCTACCAGCACCCCGGCAGGTCGGGTGTCGTACATGAACCGCGCGGGACGGGTCATGCTCGGGCTCGAGGACACGCCGGTTGCCGATATCAGGCGCGAGACTATTTACGCTCCCTGGGCGCTCCAGATTGTCGAAAATGTGGCCATACCGGCAGCCGTGGAGAATGGCAGCTGGCGCGGCGAAACCGCTTTCCGGACGACAGACGGAAGAGAGGTGCCGGTATCGCAGGTCGTGGTCTGCCACCGCCAGCCCGATGGCAGCCCGACGCTGTCGACGATCGCGCGCGACATTTCGGCGCTCAAGGAAACCCAGAAGCTGCTGGCGGAGAAGAACCGGCAGGTCGAACAGGCATCTCGACTGAAGACCGAATTCCTCGCGACCATGTCCCATGAATTGCGCACTCCGCTCAACGCGATCATCGGCTTCTCCAGCGTCATCCGCGATGGCATGGCCGGCGAGGTGACGCCGGCGGCGCGCGACTATGCGCAGGACATTCTGGACAGCGGCCGGCATTTACTTTCACTGATCAACGATATTCTCGACCTGTCGACCATCGAGTCCGGAAACATGAAGCTCAACTTGTCCATGGTTGACGGCGAAGAACTGGCAGCAAGCGGCATGGCCATCATGCGGGAGCAGGCGCATTCTCGCGGCATCCGCCTGGTCCAAAGTATCTCGCCGGAGTTGAAGGGCATCTGGACAGACGCCCGCAAAACGCGGCAAATCATCTTCAACCTGCTGTCGAATGCAGTCAAATTCAGCAAGGACGGTGGCGAGGTGCGCCTGAACCTGCAGCTGGTACCGCGCGCGCGGATCGAGCAGCTCGAGGCAGGCCAGAACCAGCGACTCTTTCCGCTGCCGCCCGGCCGCTTCGGCGAATTCCTCGAGATCCGGGTCAGCGACAGCGGCACCGGAATCTCGACGGCCGACCTTTACCGGCTGTTCCAGCCGTTCACGCAATTGGACTCTTCGCGCAACCGTCCTCACGAGGGCACCGGCCTCGGACTGGTGATGGTGCGCCGGCTTACCGAACTGCAGGAAGGCGCGCTGCTGGTGCAAAGTGCGCCGGACGAGGGTTCGTGCTTCACCGTCTGGCTTCCCCTGCACCGTCAGGAAAGCCACGAACCGCAGCCATCCGACCTTGGGCGGCCGATGCTGAAGACGCCGTTCAGCCAGGCCCCCTTCCTCTCGAGCCCCACATGAACCTGTCCGACATTCCCTGGGACGGCCCGTCCGAAAAACCGACACTGATGCTCGTCGATGACCAGCCGCGCAATGCACGCCTGCTGCAGGCCCAGCTCGGCAGCGAACATTTCAATTACCTGCTGGCGCAGTCCGGCGAGGAAGCGCTGGTACAGCTGCAGCAGCGCGTGCCGGACCTGATCATTCTCGACTTCATGATGCCGGGCATGAACGGTCAACAGGTCGCGACAGCACTGAAGCGGGACGAGCGCACGCGCCACATTCCGGTAATCATGCTGACCGCACTGTCCGACCATGCGTCGCGCATGCAGGCCCTGTCGGCCGGTGTCGAGGAATTCGTGAACAAGCCGGTCGACCAGGCCGAACTGTGGACACGGGTGCGCAACCTGCTGCGGCTGAAGTTCGCGCAGGACAAACTGGCTGACCACAACCGTCGTCTTGCGCACGAAGTGGAGGAAAGCACGCGGCAGCTGGCTGACGCCTACCGCGATACGGTCTATACCATGGTGCGGGCGGCCGAATACAAGGACGAAGACACAGGCTCGCACGTCCAGCGGATCAGCTTCTATTGCATTGAACTCGCCGACGAACTGGGCATGGACTCGCAGTTCCGCGACCGCATCTTCTATGCGTCGCCGATGCACGATGTCGGCAAGATCGGGATACCGGATGCCGTGCTGCTCAAGCCCGGCGCTTTTACGCCGGAAGAGTGGGCAATGATGAAGACCCATTCGACGCTGGGGGCACAGATACTCAGGCACGGAAACTCGCCCTATGTGCTGATGGGCACCGAGATCGCGCAACACCATCATGAGCGCTGGGATGGCAGCGGCTACCCGCACGGGGTGGCCGGCGAAGCGATACCTCTCCCGGCCCGGATCGTTATGCTGTGCGACCAATACGATGCCATGCGCTCGCGCCGCCCGTACAAGCCGGCCTGGAGCCATGACCGGGCCTGCCAGGTCATTCTCGAGGGAGATGGCCGGACCGAACCCCGGCATTTCGACCCGGAGGTGCTGGCCGCCTTCGGAAGAATCCGGTCACGCTTCGACGATATCTTCCAGTCCAACGAGGACTGAATGTGCAGCCGCCGCCGGCTTTGTGTATGCTCATGCTGAGTGCGACTTCCGCCCGGATCCGGCAATCATGAAATCCCTGTTTGGCGATATCAGCAACATCATCAGCCTGTCGATCACCCCGGCCTTCCTGATGCTCGGTGTGCTGCTGCAACAGCGCGTGCTGAACAATCGCCTTGCGCGCATTATTGACCGCCAGGAATCGCTCGAAGGGAAATTGTCGAGCGAGGCCGGGCTACGGGCTGTGCTTCTGCATGAACTGGGTATCCTGGGCCGTCGCGTCGACGCGATTCAGCGTGCGCTCGGCCTGTCCACTGCCTGCCTCGTTCTGGTGTGCGGCGTCGTCGTCGCGCTGTTTACCGGCGACGCCTTCAATCTGAAGCTCGGCTCGCTGATAGCCTTCCTGTTTGTCGCCTCGATGCTTCTGCTGATCGGCAGCTTCAGCCTGTTCCTGCACGAAATCTTCATCGCCAGTCACTCGATGCCGAGCACGCCGCTGCACCGCCGGCATCTGCCCGACGGACGCTAGGCAGCTTCGGTCTCGGGCAACAATCCCTCGGGCAGCCAGAATCGGCCCGCCATCTCTTCGAGTCCGACAGACGCCAGCACTTCGCGCAAACGCCGGGCCGCACGCCGGTTCGGCGTGCCGGTTCCACTGGCGATGATGAGTTCATTCTTCATTGAATGCTCCCAGCCGACCAGCTCGGTCACGCTGACCTGGTAACCGTGCGCCTCCAGCTGCAAGCAGCGCAGCACATTGGTGAGATGGCTGCCGAACTCGCGCGTATGTATCGGATGCCGCCAGACCTCGGTAAGCGCATCCCGCGTCAGCGAGCGCGCCTTCAGCCGCCGCAAGTGAGTGGCCAGCTCCGCCTGGCAACAAGGGACGAGCACCACGAAGCGCGCGCGCTTTTTCAGCGCGAAACTGATCGCGTCGTCCGTCGCTGTATCGCACGCATGCAGGGCCGTCACGATATCAACTGCGGGCGGCAGGTCGCCGGACACCATCGATTCGGCCACGGACAAAGGGTGGAACCGCATGCGATCAAAACCCAGCTTTGCCGCCAGTTCGCGCGAACGCTCGACCAGTTCGCTGCGCGCCTCAATGCCGTGAATGACCGAATCGTCGGCGCGCTGCCGGAAGAAAAGGTCGTACAGGATGAAGCCAAGATAGGACTTGCCGGCCCCATGGTCTACCAGCGAGATCGGGCGTTCCTGCTCGGCCAGTTGTCGCAGCAGTGGCTCGATGAACTGGAACAGGTGATAGACCTGCTTCAGCTTGCGGCGGCTGTCCTGATTCATTTTCCCGTCGCGGGTAAGGATGTGCAGCGCCTTCAGCAACTCAATGGACTGCCCGGCGCGGATCTCGACTTCTGCCATGGTGGAACGCTTTCTCTCTGCAAGCCCGACATGGTAACGCAGGCCCGGACCGCTCCTGCCTGCTCTCGAAGGATTCCGAAAAAATTTCATCGGGCCGGGTAGTTCTTACGCGGGCCGGCGGCCGGGTAAGCCGGCACACCGACCATCCCGGGGCTTGATCACGTACTGGCATGGTCGCTGCTTTGACCTCCCTCGCCTTGAAGAAGCCGGCATTAGCAATCCACAGATCGCGTTTCAACGCGGCAGACATGCATGACAGGGAGTATTACCCAACCAGAGGATGACCCATGAAACCATTTTATTCGCGACTATTCACCCCATGGTGGATCGCATCCCTGTCCATGCTCGTGATTGCGGGCTGCGGCAGTGACAACGACGGTCCGGCCAGTCCGACCGCCGCTGCGGTCAACCAGGTGAACTCAGTCAACAGTTCAGTGCCGCAGAATGTCTTCTCGGCACGGCTGACAGGCGCGGAGGAAGTTCCTCCGGTGAACACAGCGGCCAGCGGCACCGGTCTGGTGGCGGTAGATGCCAACACACGCGTAATGAAGGCCACGATCGTCACCGCCGATATCGCTGGCGTAGAAGCCCATATCCATGCCGGTCCGCGCGGCGTGAACGGTCCGGTGGTCTTCCCGCTGACCGAGACGGGCGGCGCTGGCAGCGGCGTCTGGACCACGACCGTGACCCTGACCAATGAGCAGCTCGCGCAGCTGCAGGCCGGGAACTACTACTTCAACGTCCATACCGCGGCCTTCCCGAACGGAGAGATCCGAGGCCAGATCACGGCCAGCCTTCCGCAGGGCGGCGGCACGATCAGCACGGGGACGGCGACCGGCACCACAACCACCAGCACAGGCGCCACCGGCACGAGCACCGTAACACCGGGCACCAGCACCGCAGGTACTGGCACGGCGACTGGCACCCCAGGGACAACGACCGGATCCTCGGGAACATCCACCGGCGGCGCGACTGCCGATGGCACAGGAACGACTGACACCACCACTGGCACCACCGGTACGATGACGGGAACTGACACCACGACCGGCACCACCGGTACGATGACGGGAACTGACACCACGACCGGCACCGCCGGCACGGTGACGGGAACCGGCACCACGACCGGCACCGGCGGTACGACAACCGTCACCACAGTGACTCCCGGCACGACAACCGGTACCACCGGCACCGACACGACCGGAATCGCTGACAGTGGTACCGTCACGACGACTGGTCAAGGCACGGGCACCGGCACTGTCACGACCACCGGTCAAGGCACTGGCACCGCCACCACGACGGGACAAGGCACGGGTGCCGCAACGACCACCGGCGCCACCGGCAGCAACGCCGGCAACTCAGGCAATGCAACCGCCAATGCGCTGCGGCCGGTGTTCTTCACCAACGTGCTGTCAGGCTCGCTGGTGATACCGCCGACTGCCAGCACCGGAACTGCTACGGCGATCACGGTCTATCACCCGCGTGACCGCTCCCTGACGTCAGTGATCATTTCCACTGGCATCAATGGCAGCGGGGCCAACATCCGGCAGGCAGCTGCCAGCGCGGTCGGCCCGGTGGTCACTAGCCTGCGCGAACTCAGCCCCGGCTCGGGCATCTGGGGATCGCGCGTGACGCTGAATGACTCGCAGATCGCAGCGCTCAACGCGGGCAACATGTACTACGAGATCGTGTCGGCAGCATTCCCGAACGGCGAACTCCGGGGCCAAATTGTCAGCACGTCGGGCACGACGCGTCCGGCAGCAGCCGGCACCGCCGGCAGACCCGGCGCGACGACCGGCGCAGGCACCGCGACTGGTACAGGCACCACGACCGGCACTGGCACCACGACCGGCACTGGCACCACGACTGGTACTGGCACCACGACTGGTACAGGCACCACGACCGGCACTGGCACCACGACCGGCACTGGCACCACGACTGGTACTGGCACCACGACTGGTACAGGCACCACGACCGGCACTGGCACCACGACCGGCACTGGCACCACGACTGGCACGGGCACCACGACCGGCACAGGTACCACGACCGGCACTGGCACCACGACTGGCACTGGCACCACGACCGGCACTGGCACCACGACCGGCACTGGCACCGGCGGGGCGACCACGACTGTGACGCCGACCACCACTATCACTGGCACGGGCACGACCACCGCGGTCGGCAGCAGCCTCTGATCGTGCGCCGGCCTTGTGCCGGCAACGCATGCCCCGGGCAACCGGGGCATGTTTTTTTCAGCGATCTACGTGAGCGCCGGCGGCTTGGCGGGTCAGACGGTCCTGCGAACCAGCATATGGCGGATTTCGCTGATTGCGTACGCAGGCGAGAGACCCTTCGGACAGACGTCAGTGCAATTCATGATGGTGCGGCAGCGAAACAGCCGGTAGGCATCCTCGAGATTATCGAGCCGGGAGGCGGTTTCTGTATCGCGACTGTCGGCAATGAAGCGATAGGCCTGCAGCAGTCCCGCAGGTCCGACGAAACGATCGGGGTTCCACCAGAAACTCGGACAGGCGCTGGTGCAGCACGCGCACAGGATGCACTCGTACAGCCCGTTCAGCTGATCACGCTGCTCGGGTGTCTGCAAGCGCTCCCCCTCCGGCGCAGGCACATCATTCTGCAGCCAGGGGCGGACCGAATGATACTGGGTCCAGAATGGCGTCAGGTCGACCATCAGATCGCGTATGACGGGCATCCCGGGCAGCGGACGTACCTGTATCGGCTGCTCCAGCTCGCTGAAACGCGTAACGCACGCCAGCCGGTTCTTGCCATTGATGTTCATGCCGTCCGACCCGCAGACACCCTCGCGGCAGGAGCGGCGAAAGGAAAGGCTGTCATCGGTGAAGGACTTGATGCGCAGCAGCAGGTCGAGCACCATGTGCTCGCCCGGGTCGCATGTCACCCGAAAGTCCTGAAAATAGGGACGCGTGTCGTGCTCGGGATCGTACCGAAAGATGCGCAGCTGCACAGGCGCGGCGTTCTTCATCGCAAGCTCCGGATTCGGGATCGGATACTGGCTGAAGCAGAAAGCGTACCGCCGGGCTGAAGGTGGCTAGTGACTGCGCCACTCCTGCACGCGGGCCGCCGCAGCACGCAGCCAGGCGAAGCCCCATCCGACCGCACGCGCAGTCAAATTGTTCCTCTCCTGCAGTCGGATGAGCAGCCAGTTCCGGCACGCGTGACGTACCCTCATTGCGGCCATGCGCAACAGCAATGCAGGCGCCAGAGCGGCGTGCAGGCGAGAGCGGTACACATTGACCCGATACAGAGGGAAAAGCTCTCCCAGGAGCTGGCTCTTGTAACGGTAGCGTCCCCACAGGAGATGGCATTCGCGGGCGCCCGCACGAATGCAATCGCAGACCGACCAATAGCAGCAGAGCAGCCCGAGCCGATGCGACTCCAGCGCCGGATCGGCGGCTGACAACAGCATCGTGTAGTTATCGCCGAAACGGCAGGCGAGCGACCCGCCGACCACCCGGCCATTCACGGTGGCGATGCCGAACAGTCCGCATTCGGAGGCGAGTTTCAGCAGTCTTGCAGTGTCATGCCGGTCGATCGCGGCACGCTTGCCGCGCGAGGCCATGCTCGCCTGCTTGAATTCCTGCAGGCGGCGCACGAGGCGGCGCTGCTCGTCGCGGCGCAGCTCGGATGCCGGCCGCGCCTCCCAGCGAAAGCCCGGCACCTCGCGCAGCAGCCGGTTCCCATAGCCGCGGATGGTCTTGCGGGTCGACTTGCCGAGCGCGTCGAGGTAAGCGTCGACGGATGACGGCAACCGGATGACATAGTTCTCGGAAAACGCAAAGGACTGCTGCGTCAGCTGATGCAGCGGCCGCGACACCGACACCGCATTGAAGGTAATGTGCCCCGCACAGGAGAAGCGCGAGAAGACCGCGCTGCAGAAAGCCTCCGCGATTTCCTCGTCGAGCGCAAACATCTCGGTCAGTACCAGTACCCGAGTGTTCCGGATCCGGAACAGCAGCACGCCGACGATCTCGCCTCGCCGGTAGCCGATCCAGGTGTGGGGCGTCGGCCGGTCCTCCCCGCACAGCTGCAGGTGGCGCAGTGACGCGTACATGCTGCCGTACAGCCGATCGAGCGAAGTGACCGCGTGGCCGGGCACCGCAGACTCGTGGATCTCGCTGACGATCGCATTGCCGATGTCCACCGGCGGTGCATTCACTCCGTCGGTCAGTGCGACGAGCGCCTGCGGCATGGATGTATTGTTTGGCTGCGCCATGATGCTCCCTCATCTCGCTCGCGGCTATTGTCAGCGAGCGTCGGGAAACAACGCTTGACGCGAACCAAGCTGGCCGCCTTGGCCGCTGCGAGCGCTCAATGCCTGCGCCGGGGCACGGCGCAGAATGGCGTCACAGGGGAGGATCCTTCGGGGATAGTCCGGTGTCCAAACCGGACGACGTGGTTCGAGTCCATGCTCCCCTGCCCAGTTTCTCGCGCCGTACGGCGCGCCACATCAGCGAACTTCCGCAATCATCTCGATCTCGACGCAGCTGCCGAGCGGCAGCTGGGCCACGCCAAACGCAGAGCGCGCATGCTTGCCCGCGTCGCCGAACACCTCGCCGAGCAGTTCGGAACAGCCGTTGGTGACCAGATGATGCTCGGTGAAATCCGGCGTCGAATTCACCAGGCTCACCAGCTTCACTATGCGCGTCACCCGCTCCAGCTGTCCGTCGCAGGCTGCGTTCAGCGTGGCCATCAGGTCGATTGCCACCGCACGCGCGGCTTCCCTGCCCTGCTCGGTGGTCATGTCGCGGCCGAGCTGGCCGACCCAGGGCTTGCCGTCTTTTTTCGCGATGTGGCCGGATACGTACAGCGTATTGCCGCTGCGGACAAACATCACATAGGCGGCAGCCGGCGTGGCGACTGGCGGCAGCGTGATGTTCAGGGCTTTCAGTTTCTGTTCGATGCTCATTTCAGCTCCTTCAAGTGCCGCTGCCGGCAGCGCAGCTGCTGCAAGCAGGCCGCCTGCGCAGCGCAAGGCGAGCCGGCGTTGATTATTCATCGGTGGTTTGGCTGGGGCCATGATCCTCTCACCAAGCGTCGTCTGGTTCGATCAATGGGAGCGACGGAGAATACCGCAATCGCAACGATTGAAGGATGCCATGTCGGTCGCTCCGTGTTTCTGTCGCTCGGGACGTCCCCGCTCCGCTGCCCTGCCCGGCGTGCGCAAGGATCGCCGGCGCGCCGGCATCGCAGCCTTGCCGAACCCCTTGAATTCCAGCCGATCGCCCCAAAATCGCCAGAAATTCTTTTCTTTCCAGGTACTTACCGAGGACACCATGACTGTTGCTGAAAAACAAACCCTGGGCTTCCAGGCCGAGGTCAAGCAGTTGCTGCAGCTGATGATCCATTCGCTGTATTCGAACAAGGAAATTTTCCTGCGCGAGCTGATCTCGAACGCGTCCGATGCGTCGGACAAGCTGCGCTTCGAGGCGATCAACAACGCATCGCTATTCGAGAACGACAGCGAGCTGGCAATCACGGTCGACTTCGACAAGGCCGCGCGCACGATTAGCATCGCCGACAACGGCATCGGCATGAGCCAGCAAGAAGCGATCGAGCATCTCGGCACGATCGCGAAATCTGGCACGAAGGAATTTTTCTCAAAGCTTTCCGGCGACCAGCAGAAGGACGCCGCACTGATCGGCCAGTTCGGTGTCGGTTTCTACTCCGGCTTCATCGTCGCGGATCGCATCACTGTCGAATCCCGCCGTGCCGGCCTGCCGACGGACCAAGGCGTGCGCTGGGAATCCGCCGGCGAAGGCGACTTTACCGTCGAAGCCATCGATCGTCCGCAGCGCGGCACCACGATCACGCTGCATCTGCGCGAGGGCGAAGACGAGTTGCTGTCCGCATGGCAGCTGCGCTCGATCATCCGCAAGTACTCCGACCACATCTCGCTGCCGATCCGCATGCGCAAGGAAGAATGGGACGAGGAAAAGAAGGAGATGGTGCTCAGGGACGAGCTCGAAACCATCAACCAGGCCAGCGCGCTGTGGGCGCGCAGCAAGTCCGACATCACGGACGAGCAGTACAAGGAGTTCTACAAGCATGTCTCGCACGACTTTGCCGAGCCGCTGACCTGGACGCACAACCGCGTCGAGGGCCGCAGCGAATACACGCAGCTGCTGTACATCCCGTCGCGCGCGCCGTACGACCTGTGGGACCGCAACCAGCGCGGCGGCATCAAGCTGTATGTGAAGCGCGTGTTCATCATGGACGACGCCGAGCAGCTGATGCCGGTCTACCTGCGCTTCGTGAAGGGCGTGATCGACTCTGCCGACCTGCCGCTGAACGTGTCGCGCGAGATTCTGCAGGAATCGCGCGACGTAAAAGTCATCCGCGAAGGCTCGACCAAGCGCGTGCTCGGCATGCTCGAAGAGCTGGCGAACGCGGACGAGCAGGAGAAGAAGGACAAGTACGCGAGCTTCTGGACAGAGTTCGGCCAGGTGCTGAAGGAGGGTATCGGAGAGGACGCGGCCAACAAGGAGCGGATCGCGAAGTTGCTGCGCTTTGCGAGCACGCAGAACGACAGCGACGCGCAGAACGTATCTCTGGCCGACTATGTGTCGCGCATGAAGGACGGGCAGGACAAGATCTATTACGTCACCGCCGACAGCTGGACTGCCGCAAAGAACAGTCCGCACCTGGAAATCTTCCGCAAGAAAGGCGTCGAGGTGCTGCTGCTGACCGACCGCGTCGACGAATGGATGCTGTCCTTCCTGACCGAGTTCGACGGCAAGCAGCTGGCGTCGGTCGCGAAAGGCGACCTCGACCTCGGCAAGCTCGAGGATGAGGCCGAGAAGAAGCAGAAGGAGGAGACGCAGGCCGAATACAAGGACCTGCTCGAAAAAATGAAGAAGGCGCTTGAGAGCCGCGCGGCCGACGTGCGCGTGACCTTCCGCCTGACCGATTCGCCGGCCTGCCTGGTCGCCGGGGAGCACGAGCTCTCGGGCAACCTGCTGCGGATGCTGAAGGCCGCAGGCCAGAAGGCGCCGGACAGCAAGCCTATCCTCGAGATCAACCCGAACCACCCGCTGGTGCAGCGGCTGAAGTACGAGGACGCGAAGTTCGACGACTGGAGCAGCATCCTGTTCGACCAGGCGATGCTGGCCGAAGGCGGCCAACTGGCCGACCCGGCCGGCTTCGTCAAGAAGCTGAATGACATGCTGCTCGGGATGGCGCTGAAGTGAGTGGCGTCACGCTCTGGCACAACCCGAACTGCAGCACCTCGCGCAACGCGCTTGCGCTGTTGCGCGAGCGCGGCGTCGAGCCCGAGGTCGTGCTCTACCTGAAAAACCCGCCGGATCGCGCGACGCTGCAGGCGGTCATTCGTGCGACCGGCGAGCCGGTGCGCGCGCTGCTGCGCGAGAAGGAAAAACTGTGCGCGGAGCTCGGGCTCGACGATACGGCGAAATCGGATGATGAGCTCATCGATGCGATGCTGGCGCATCCGGTGCTGATCAACCGGCCGGTGGTGATTGCGGCGAAGGGGGCGAGGTTATGTCGACCAGTGGAAAAGGCACTTGAGGTGCTGGCGGACGTCTAGGTTTGCGGCCATGGATCCCGGGGCCTTCGTCGGGATGACTCATCAAGAGCTGTCGACTTTTAGAACCTCACCCCGGCGCAGGCCGGGGTCCGGCGTCTTTTGAACAGCCTGCGAAAACCTGCATCACCGCCCCCCGGTCACATCCATCAGCGTTCCCGTCACATACGAAGCCTGCTCCGACGCCAGCCACACAATCGCCTCTGCCACCTCCTCCGCGGTGCCGCCGCGCTGCATCGGCACACCGGCCTTGGCACGATCGACGCGTCCCGGTTCGCCGGCCAGCGCATGAATGTCGGTATAGATCAGGCCGGGCCGTACTGCATTCACCCGTATGCCCTCGGCTGCGACTTCCTTCGCCAGCCCTATCGTCATCGAATCGACCGCTCCCTTGGCCGCTGCATAGTCGATGAACTCGTTCGGCGAGCCGATGCGTGCTGCAGCCGACGACACATTGACGATCGCGCCGCCCTCGCCGCCATGCCGGGTCGACATGCGCAGCACTGCCTGCTTTGCGCACAGGAAGCTGCCGAACACATTCGCGCTGAACACCCGCTGCCAGCGATCGAGCCCCATTTGGTCAAGCCGGGTCTGCTGCTCCAGCATGCCCGCATTGTTGACCAGCACGGACAGCCTGCCCATCTGTGCGTCGACGGTTTCGAACAGGCGCAGCACATCGGCTTCCACGCCGACGTCGGCCTGCACCGCCAGAGCGGTGCCGCCGCCGGCGCGAATCTGCTGCACGACCGCCTCGGCCGCTGCCGCATTGCTCTGGTAACTGATGGCCACCCGCCAGCCGCGGGAGGCTGCCATCAGGGCGGTCGCCGCGCCAATGCCGCGGCTGCCGCCGGTGACGAGCATGATCGGTGATGCCATTGCTGTCTCCATCGAATAGGGTGCGGCGATTCTAACCTGCAGCCTGCGCGCGTCCCCTCTACAATTCCTTAATGGCTGCTTCCGGGACACCGCTGCTGACAGGCTTTCCGCTGATCATGCGGGACGACGCTCGCCTGCTGATCATGGGCAGCTTCCCGGGCGAGGCGTCACTGGCGGCCGGGCAGTATTACGCGCACCCGCGCAATCAGTTCTGGCGGCTGCTGTCGGGCGTACTCGGGGACGAGCTTGCGTCGCTCGACTACGCGGCCAGGCTGGAGCGGCTCGCGCATCACCGGGTCGGGCTGTGGGACGTGATCATCGCCTGCGAGCGGCAGGGCAGCCTGGATTCGTCGATACGGCGTGCGCGGGCCGCCGATTTCTCGGTCCTGCATCAGGGTTTTTCCCAGCTGCGCACCATCGCCTTCAACGGCAAGACCTCGGGCAGGTTCGCGCCGCAGTTCGAGGCGGCGGGCTTCCGCACCGTCGTGCTGCCCTCGTCATCCCCGGCGTATGCCCAGTTGTCGTTCGACGAAAAGCTAGTAAAGTGGCGGGCTTTGCTGTCCTGAGCCCCTTGCCATGCCCCGCCATCCTGCCCCGCCCGCGAAAGCGCGCCGCCCGAAATTCGCGCCAATCACGCTGTCCGAACATGACGGCGTGCGCTACCTGCATTTCGGTACCGAGTGGGTGCAGGGCGCGATGCGTGTCAGGAAGCCCGACTGGATCGAGCTCGAATATGCGCAGCAAATGATGGCGTGGATGCTGTTCGTCGACCAGCCGCAGCGCATCGCTCAGCTCGGGCTGGGCACCGGCGCGCTGACCAAGTTCTGCTACCGCGAGTATCCGGAGGCCGAAGTTACCGCTGTCGAGCTGAATCCGAATGTAATCGACGTCTGCCACTCGATGTTCCGGCTGCCGGCCGAGGATGAGCGGCTGCAGTTGCTGAACATGGATGCCGGGCTGTTCGTGAACGATCCGGCCAACCGCAACAGCCTCGACGTGCTGCAGATCGACCTGTATGACGCCACGGCGCGCGGCCCGGTGCTCGATTCCCCCGAGTTCTACCAGGCCTGTGCGCGCTGCCTGCGCGACGAGGGCATCGCTACCATCAACCTGTTCGGCGACCATCCCAGCTTCCGGCGCAACATGCCGGCCATCTGCAGCGCCTTCGACCATGTGCTCGCCCTGCCCGAGGTTCATGACGGCAACGTGGTGGTGATCGCCTTCAAGTCCGAGCCGCAATTCGATTTTGCCGACCTCTACCAGCGCGCGGCCGTGATCCGCGAGATCACGAAACTCCCCGCGCGCTCGTGGGTGAATGGCATCAAGTCGGCGGTCGGCGGCTGAGCCCGGCCAGCAGGTCGGCGACTGTCGGATAGCGCAAGCTCACGCCCAGCTCCCGCTTCATGCGCTCATTGCGCAGGCGGCGCGATTCCGACATGAAGGACAGCAGCATCGGCGAGACCTTGGCGGCCAGTTCGGCACGCGGCAGCCGCGGCGGGTGCGGCAACCCGAATGCGTCGGCGACCGCATCGAAATACTCGCCCATCTTCTGGTCCGAGTCGTCGACCGTGTGATAGACCCGCTGCGGCGCGGCGCGGAACAGCGCGAGCGCGATGATGCGCGCAAGGTCGTCCGCATGGATGTGGTTGGTATACACATCGTCGGCTGGCAACAGCGCGGGCGTGCCCTGCTGCAGCCGCTCCAGCGGCAACCGGTCTTCCGCATAGATGCCGGGCACGCGCAGGATCGCCAGCCGCGCCCCGGCCCGCTTCGCCCACCGCCGCAGCACCTGCTCGGCATCGACCCGGCGCACCGCGCGCGCATTCTTCGGCGCCACCGGCCGCGTCTCGTCGAACTGCACACCGCCGGCATCGCCATAAACGCCGGTGGTGCTGACGTAAACCAGGGTGCCGCCTCGGGGTAAAATGGCGGCCAGCCGACGGGTGCGGCGGTCCAGCGTCCCGTCAGCCGGCGGCGGCGCGAGGTGCACCACGGTGTCGGCCAGCCCCCGCAACCGGTGCAGGCTGTCCCGCTGGTCAAGATTGGCAACGACCGGCGTTGCTCCGGCTGCGCGGAGTTCGGCGACACGCGCCGGCTGGCTGGTGACGGCAAACACGCGGAAGCGGTCGCGCAGCAGCGGCAGCAGGCGCATGCCGACATCGCCGCAGCCGACGATCAGCACCCGCGGCTTGCGCAGGATTTTCAGACCATTGTTTTTCATTCGCGAGATTGTATGACGTTCCAGGTAAGCGTTAACCCCAGCGGCCGGCAGTTCAGCTGCGAGGCCGGCGAAACCATTCTGGCCGCCGCCATCCGGGCCGGCGTCGGCCTGCCCTACGGTTGCAAGAACGGCGCCTGCGGCAGCTGCAAGGGCAAGCTGGTCGACGGCACGGTGGAACTGGGCCTGCACCAGGAGCGCGCGCTGCCGGCGGCCGACCGGACCACCGGCCACACCCTGTTCTGCTGCGCGGTGCCGACGTCGAATGTGACGATCGAAGCGCGCGAGGTGCTCGGTATCGGCGACTTCCCGATCAAAAAAGTACCGGTGCGCGTGGCGGCACTGGAGCGTGCGGCCGATGACGTGATGATCCTGTCGCTGCAGCTGCCTGCCACCGAGCGCATGCAGTACAAGGCCGGCCAGTATGTCGAGTTCCTGCTGAAGGACGGCAAGCGCCGCGCCTACAGCATTGCGACGCCGCCGCACTCGGATGCGCTGCTGTCGCTGCACATCCGTCACATGCCCGGCGGCCTGTTCACCGACCATGTATTCGGCACGATGAAGGAGCGCGACATCCTGCGCTTCGAGGGCCCGCTCGGCACCTTCTTCCTGCGCGAAGACTCGAACAAGCCGATCGTCCTGCTCGCGTCGGGTACCGGCTTTGCACCGATCAAGGCGATCGTCGAGCACTGGGCGCATTTGAAGTCGACCCGCCCGGTCACGCTGTACTGGGGCGGACGCCGCCCGAAAGACCTCTACATGCATGCGCTTTGCGAGAAGTGGGCGCAGAGCCTGCCGAATTTCCGCTACGTGCCGGTTGTATCGGATGCACTGCCGGAAGACGGCTGGAGCGGCCGCACCGGCTTCGTCCACCGCGCAGTAATGCAGGACCTTCCCGACCTGTCCGGCCATCAGGTGTACGCATGCGGCGCGCCGCTGATGGTGGAAGCTGCGCAGGCTGACTTCACCGCAGAATGCAAGCTGCCGGAGGAAGAATTCTTTGCCGACTCGTTCACTTCCGAAGCCGATCTCGCCAACGCCGTCGCCTGACACTGACTACCGCAAGACCATGAACAAGCCTGAAGCCGTGACCAAGCATTTCGACCAGTACCACACCCATGCGCTGCTGAACATCACCAACCGTCCGCCGCTGGTGTTCACCGAGGGCCACGGCATGTGGCTGACCGACCATAGCGGCAAGCGCTACCTCGACTGGCTGCAGGGCTGGGCGGTGAACTGCCTCGGCCATTCGCCGCAGTGCATACAGGACGCGCTGGCCGAGCAAGCGAAGAAAGTGATCAACCCGTCACCGGCTTTCTACAACGAGCCGTCGATCCGTCTCGCGTCGCTGCTGACGCAGCATTCGTGCTTCGACCGCGTGTTCTTCGCGAACAGCGGCGCCGAGGCGAATGAAGGCGCGATCAAGCTCGCGCGCAAGTGGGGCAAGATCCACAAGAACGCGGCCGGCGAACACCGCTACGAGATCATCACCTTCGAGCACAGCTTCCACGGCCGCACACTGGCGACGATGTCTGCGTCCGGCAAGGCCGGATGGGACACGATGTTCGCGCCGCAGGTGCCGGGCTTCCCGAAGGCGAAGCTGAACGACCTCGCGAGCGTCGAGGCACTGATCGGCGATCACACGGTGGCCGTGATGCTGGAGCCGGTGCAGGGCGAAGGCGGCGTCATCCCCGCGTCGAAGGAGTTCATGCAGGGGCTGCGCGCGCTGACGCAGAAGCACGGCATCCTGCTGATCGTTGACGAAGTGCAGGCCGGCATGGGCCGCACCGGCAAGCTGTTTGCCTACCAGCTGTCCGACATCGAGCCGGACATCATGACCCTCGGCAAAGGCATCGGCGGCGGCGTGCCGCTGTCGGCGCTGCTGTGCAAGGAAGCATTCGCGGTGTTCGAGCCCGGCGACCAGGGCGGCACCTACAACGGCAATCCGCTGATGACCGCGGTCGGCATCGCAGTGCTCGAAGCATTGCTGGAGCCGGGCTTCCTGCAGTCGGTGATCGACAAGGGCAACTACCTGAGGGACGGCCTGCTGAAGCTGTGCGACCGGCATGGCCTCGAAGGCGAGCGCGGCGAAGGCCTGCTGCGCGCGCTGAAGCTGGGCTCGCCGATCGGCGGCAAGATCGTCGAGATCGCACGCGACCTCGAACCGCAGGGCCTGCTGCTGAACGCGCCGCGCCCGGACCTGCTGCGGTTCATGCCGGCGCTGAATGTGACGACCGAAGAGATCGACCTGATGCTGGAGTTGCTTTCAGGAGTGATCGACGTCGCGAAATAAAAGAGGCAACGGGGGAGTCACGGTCAACCGAGATAATCCCTCAGCCCCTCCTCTATGCAGCGACCGATCCGCGATGACAGCGTCTGCGCATCCGGATACTCGGCGCACGCAATAATGACTTTCAGCTCAGGCCTTGTTTCCCGCGCTTCGAGTATCGCCTCCAACAACAGCTCGATGCTGTCATCGGAGCAGCTGATGATGCCCTTCTGGCTCCAGCGACCCTCTGCATCCTGCTCCCGGATGATCTGCTCGTCGAAGGGTATGTCTTCAATCGGAGCGATGGCCACCGTCGTTGTCGCCTTCGCCAGTACCTGTCGGTAGGCCCACGCCATCTGCGAATATTTCTGCTTCCTGTACGCGTCCGCGTTATCTTTGGGAGTCGAGATTTCTTGCGTCATCCATCCAGTGATTTCGCTGCCTCCACCCTTTTTTTCAATGATTGCGCCCTCTTCGGGCGACTCGCCGGACATCATCTGTTGAAGGCGTGAATCGCTGGTGAGCTTCCACGTCACTTTCTCTTGCGCGGCGATGTCCTTCATACGGCGAGTGCTTAGTTGAACAGTAAAGTCTGCATCAAATTCTCCGTTCGCAGAGGCCACGGGCGAGACTGACTCCATTTCAAGATGCATCTCACGAAGTTTTTTCAATATCGCTTCGTCCTCGGAGGCGAAAGTGATCACCAGGTCGCCGTCTGCTTTCCGTATCGCCTCTCGGGCTGCTTCGAGTTGCGCCTGCAGTCCTTCTTCCGAATAATTGCGGGTTATTTCGCCGTGTAGCTGCCTAAACTCATCGGGAAACGGTTCCATCACCACCGATCCGCTCTTGCCCTCCAATGCACTCCGGAACAAATCTTTCAGCTGCTTGTCTGTCAATTTCCCTGTGCCGTGCCCGGTATCGGGCAGTTCAGTGTCCTTGATGCAAGTCCAATAGGTTGCAGCCTTTTCCACCTTGAACGTCGCCGCCACTGTCGTCGTGACTCCCGTACTTTGTTCGGTAAATTTAGGCGCATCTGGCTTTAAAAAACGGTCATGCAAAGCGACTACCTGCTTCGATACCGTCTGATCTCGCAAGATGGCATGTTCACACCGGATTTCCTGCGGTGAAGCCCGAATGAAATCGACGCGCTTTCCCTTGTTGTCCGCAGCGATGGCCCCGCCCTTTACAGGAGCAAGGGTCTTGCCCTCCTCAACCCGAGCAAAGTCTTGCGCTAATGCGGCACCGGTAATTTCACCGCGCAGATTAATCTTGTCTCGTATGTTCTGCGCCAGTTGCGGGTGTACGCCGGCGATATTGACTGCCCGTTCCAGCGCCTCAGCCGCAGCCTCTCGTGCTTGTGCCGCCTTTTTCGGATAGAAAATTTCTCCCCACCATTCGCCCCAGGTGCGCTCATGCAAGCTAATTTGCATGTTCGTGTCAGTTTGGATCCAGCTTTCGACCCGCAAAACTCCCAGGTTTTTTATCTGTTGAACCGTGCTGTGGTCAGCGGCCGAAATATTCAGATTGATGGTCTTCACGATGCCCCCCCTCTACGGGAAGTAGTCGCAGGTCTACCGCAACGGTTCGCCGGGTCGCGCGCCTTAGTGCATCGCAGATACAAAAGAAAACGGCCCGAAATGCGGGCCGTTTTACCTGAAGGCAGCAAGCCGTTTACTTCTTCGGCGGAATATACAGATCAGTAATACTGCCCAATCCCATCTCCGCCGCGAACATCGGGGTCTCCGACAGCGTCGGATGCGCATGCACGGTCAGCGCGAGGTCTTCCAGGTCCGCGCCCATTTCCATTGCCAGCACCGTCTCGGCCAGCAGTTCGCCGGCGTTCACGCCGACGATGCCGGCGCCGATGATGCGCTTCGTGGTCGGATCCCACAGCAGCTTGGTGACGCCGTCGTCGCGCCCCATCGCCAGTGCGCGGCCGCTCGCGGCCCACGGGAAATTGGCCTTTTCGAACGGAATGCCCTTGGCCCTCGCTTCGGCTTCGGTGACGCCCATCCACGCGATCTCGGGATCGGTGTAGGCGACCGACGGAATCGTCATCGCATCGAACTCGACCTTGTGGCCGGCAATCACTTCGGCCGCGACCTTGGCCTCGTTGGTCGCCTTGTGCGCGAGCATCGGGTCGCCGCAGATGTCGCCGATCGCAAAGATGTGCGGCACGTTCGTGCGCTGCTGGCGGTTCACCGGAATGAAGCCGCGCTCATTGACGATCACGCCGGCCTTGTCCGCCGCGATTTCCTTGCCGTTCGGGCGACGGCCGACGGCGAGCAAGACCATGTCGTACAGCTGCGGCTCGGCCGGCGCATTGTCGCCCTCGAAGCTGGCCAGCAGGCCGTCGCTGCGCGCCTCGAGCTTCGTGACCTTGGTCTTCAGCATGATGGCTTCGTAGCGCTTCTCGATGCGCTTCTGCAGCGGCTTGACGATGTCGCGGTCGGCGGCCGGGATCAGGCCGTCGGCGAATTCGACCACGCTGACCTTCGCGCCCAGCGCGTCATACACGCAGGCCATTTCGAGCCCGATGATGCCGCCGCCGATCACCAGCATGCGCTTCGGTATCTGCCGCAGCTCGAGCGCACCGGTCGAGTCGACGAGGCGCGGGTCGTCGTACGGGAAGCCCGGGATGCGCGCAACCGACGAGCCTGCTGCAATGATGGCGTTTTTGAACGCAATGGTCTTCACGCCGTCGGCGGTTTCCACTGCCAGCGTGTTCTGCGACGAGAACGCGCCCTTGCCCTGCACCACCTGTACCTTGCGCGCCTTGGCGAGGCCGGACAGGCCTCCGGTCAGCTTCTTGATCACGCCTTCCTTCCAGCCACGCAGCGCATCAATGTCGATCTGGGGCTGGCCGAGCTTGACGCCGAAGTGCGACATCTCCTCGGCTTCGGTGATCACCTTGGCCGCATGCAGCAACGCCTTCGACGGAATGCAGCCCACGTTCAGGCAGACGCCACCGAGCGAGGGATAACGCTCGACCAGCACCACTTTCTGGCCGAGATCGGCCGCGCGGAAGGCGGCAGTGTAGCCGCCCGGGCCGGCGCCGAGCACCAGGGTGTCGCATTCGATGTCGGCCTGGCCGGCGAAGCTGGCCGCGACCGGCGCGGCGGCGGGAGCCGGTGCCTGCTGTGCAGGCGCGGCAGCCGAGGCTGGCGAGGCCGGCGTCGGAGCGGCTGCAGCAGCCTCGGCCGCCTCCAGCATCAGGATGGTCGATCCCTCGGCCACCTTGTCGCCCAGCTTGACCTTCAGTTCCTTCACCACGCCGCCGGTCGACGCCGGGATCTCCATGCTGGCCTTGTCGGATTCAACGGTAATCAGCGACTGCTCGGGCGAGATGGTGTCGCCGGGCTTGACCAGCAGTTCGATGACTTCGACTTCCTTGAAGTCGCCGATGTCGGGGACTTTGATTTCGATGATGCTCATTGTTTGGCTCCGTTATCTTTGCATCGGAAAACTGATCACGCGGCTGGGCAGCGCGGAACTCTTGTCGAATTCAGCCCCGGCCTGCACGCCGATCTCGGCGATCTCCCGGGCGGTTTCGACCCTGTCCCAGGCGGCATGCATGGCACCGAGCGCGAAGCACTTGCCGCTGCCGATCGCCCAGAAGCGGTCGAAGCTGAATACCTCGCGATACGAATACACGCCGAAGATGCCGTGGGGGTTGGCGATCAGGGTGGTGATCTGGGACGACTCGTAAGGATCGTCTTCTTCTTCCTTCACGTTCAGGAAGTAGCGGTCCTTCAGGATCTGGTGCACGCGAGTGAAGGTCTCGAAGACATCATCGCGCGAACCCAGCCGGCAGTCATCGCCCATCTCGGTCAGCAGCTTTTTCATGACCGGGAAATGCGCGGTGGTGCCAGACAGCGATATGTACGAACCGTTGACCTCGATGATCTTCTCGTTCGCCTCATAGCCGTGCGGCAGCCGGGTGTCGCCGAAGGTCACCAGCGAATCGGCTGCGATCGCAATCTGGTCGCCCTTGCGGACGACGACGCAGGTCGTCATCGCCGCGCCTTACAGCAGCGTCTTGCGCATGTCGGCCAGCACTTCACCGAGGTAGACGGAGAAGCGTGCGCCGAGCGCGCCGTCGATCACGCGATGGTCGTACGACAGCGACATCGGCAGCATCAGGCGCGGCGCGAAGGCCTTGCCGTCCCAGACCGGCTTGATCGCCGATTTCGAGAGGCCGAGGATCGCGACTTCCGGCGCATTGATAATCGGCGTGAATGACGTGCCGCCAATGCCGCCGAGCGACGAGATGGTGAAGGTCGCCCCCTGCATGTCGGCCGGCTTCAGCTTGCCTTCGCGCGCCTGCGCGGACAGCTCACCCATCTCTTTTGCGATCTGCGCGATGCCTTTCTGGTCGGCGTTCTTCACGACCGGCACCACCAGGCCATTCGGCGTGTCGGCGGCAAAACCGATGTTGTAGAAGTGCTTGAGGATCAGGTTCTCGCCGGCAGCATCCAGCGAGGAATTAAAGGCCGGGAATTTTTTCAGTGCCGCGACGCTGGCCTTGATCACGAACGCAAGCATGGTCAGTTTGACGCCAGACTTTGCGAGCGACTCATTGGCGCTCTTGCGGAATTCTTCGAGTTCGGTGATGTCGGCCTCGTCGAACTGGGTGACGTGCGGGATCATCACCCAGTTGCGATGCAGGTTCGGTCCGCTGATCTTTTTGATGCGCGACAGCGGTTCGAGCGAGGTCTCGCCGAACTTCGAGAAGTCGAGCGACGGCCACGGCAGCAGGCCGAGTGCGGCGCTACCGCCCGCGCCTGCAGGCGCAGCGGCAGAACCGGACATCACGCCCTTGACAAAGCCCTGCACGTCCTCGAGCAGGATGCGGCCCTTGGGCCCGGAGCCATTCACGCGCGACAGGTCAACGCCGAGCTCGCGCGCGAATTTGCGCACCGACGGCGATGCATGGGCCTTCTGCCCATCCGCTGGAGCTGCGGCTGCCGGCGCCGGCGCCGCGGCGGGAACCGGAGCGGCGGGAACCGGAGCGGCCGGAACCGGGGCGGTCGGAGCCGGGGCGGTCGGAGCCGGCTGCGGTGCGGCAGGTGCCGGTGCATCAGCGGCCGGCACTGCGGCAGCTGCACCGCCGTCCGACGCGTCCAGCACCATGATTACCGAACCTTCGGATACCTTGTCGCCGATCTTGATCTTCAGCTCCCTGACCACACCGGCGTGGCTGCTGGGGATCTCCATGCTGGCCTTGTCGGATTCGACGGTGATCAGCGATTGCTCTGCCTTCACGGTGTCGCCCGGCTTGACCAGCAGCTCGATGACCTCGACTTCCTTGAAGTCGCCGATGTCAGGCACCTTGATTTCTGTTGCGCTCATTGTTTTTGCTCCGTGTTTTCCCGGCGCGCGAGCTGCTGTGCTCCGCGTTCAGCGAACGCGCCGTGGCTTGTTATTCGATGTCGGCGGCGGGCTGCCTTTTCGATGCCCGCCGCATGGGCCTGCGTGGCGTCAGACGGTAGCCGGGTTCGGCTTGTTCGGATCGAGCCCGTATTTCTGTACGGCCTTGGCCACCAGCGCCGCATCGATCCTGCCGTCGTCCGCCAGCTGCTTGAGCGCGGCAACTGTGACGAAGTAACGGTTCACCTCGAAGAATTCACGCAGCTTGGCGCGGCTGTCCGAGCGGCCGAAACCATCGGTGCCGAGCACTTTGTACGAACGGCCGGCCGGCATGAACGGACGGATCTGCTCGGCATAGGTGCGCATGTAGTCGGTGGCGGCAATCACAGGACCTTCGCTGGCCTGCAGCTGGGCGGTCACATACGGGACGCGCGGCGCGGCGGTCGGGTTCAGCATGTTCCAGCGGTCGGCGTCCTGGCCGTCGCGCGCCAGCAGCGTGAACGACGGTGCGGACCAGATGTCGGCCGCGATGCCCCAGTCCTGCTCAAGCAGTTGCGCTGCCTCGATCACCTCGCGCAGGATGGTGCCGGAGCCCATCAGCTGCACGCGCTGGCCGTCTTTCTTGGCCGACGGCTGCAGCAGGTACATGCCCTTCAGGATGCCCTCTTCCTGACCGGGCTTCAGGCCCGGGTGGCTGTAGTTCTCGTTCATCAGGGTGATGTAATAAAACACATCCTCCTGCTTCTCGACCATGCGCTTCAGGCCGTCCTGGATGATGACAGCAACTTCATGCGCGAAGGTCGGGTCATACGGCATGCAATTCGGTATGGTCGATGCCAGCACATGGCTGTGACCGTCCTCATGCTGCAGGCCTTCGCCGTTGAGCGTGGTGCGGCCCGAGGTGCCACCGAGCAGGAAGCCGCGCGCACGCATGTCGCCGGCCGCCCATGCGAGATCGCCGATGCGCTGCAGGCCGAACATCGAGTAGAAGATGTAGAACGGAATCATCACCCGGTTGTTGGTCGAGTACGAGGTCGCCGCAGCGATCCACGAGCTCATTGCACCCGCTTCGTTGATGCCTTCCTGCAGGATCTGGCCGGCCTTGTCCTCGCGGTAGTAACTGACCTGGTCCTTGTCGACCGGCTCGTACAACTGGCCCTGCTGGCTGAAGATGCCGATCTGCCGGAAAAAACCTTCCATGCCGAAGGTGCGTGCTTCGTCGACCAGGATGGGCACCACGCGCGGGCCGAGGTTCTTGTCGCGCAGCAGCACGGTCAGCGTGCGCACATAGGCCTGGGTAGTGGAGATCTCGCGGCCCTCGGCGGTCGGCTCGAGCACCGGCTGGAATGCCGACAGGTCCGGCACCGGCAGCGACTCTTCGGCCTTCTGGCGGCGCTGCGGCAAGTAGCCGCCGAGCTGCTTGCGGCGCTCGTGCAGGTATTTCATTTCCGGCGCATCGTCGGACGGCTTGTAGAACGGCACGTCAGCCAACTGATCGTCCGGGATCGGGATGCCGAAGCGGTCGCGCATCTCGCGGATCGCCTGGTCGTCGAGCTTCTTGGTCTGGTGCGCCGTGTTGCGCGCCTCGCCCGACTTGCCCATGCCGTAGCCCTTCACGGTCTTCACCAGCAGCACGGTCGGCGAGCCCTTGTGCTCCTGTGCGGCCTTGTAGGCAGCATAGATCTTGTGCGGATCATGGCCGCCACGCAGCAGGCGCCAGATGTCGTCGTCGGACATGTTGGCGACCAGCTCGAGCGCGCGCGGATCCTTGCCGAAGAAATGCTTGCGCACATACGCGCCGTCCTTGGCCTTGTAATTCTGGTACTCGCCGTCGACGGTTTCCATCATGATCCGCTGCAGCACGCCTTCCTTGTCGCGCGCCAGCAGGTCGTCCCAGTTCGAGCCCCAGATCACCTTGATCACGTTCCAGCCGGCGCCACGGAAGTCGGCTTCGAGTTCCTGGATGATCTTGCCGTTGCCGCGCACCGGTCCGTCGAGACGCTGCAGGTTGCAGTTGATGACGAACACCAGATTGTCGAGCATCTCCCGACCTGCCATGCCGATCGCGCCCATCGATTCCGGTTCGTCCATCTCGCCGTCGCCGCAAAACGCCCAGACCTTGCGGTTCGCGGTGTCGGCGATCTGGCGTGCATGCAGGTACTTCAGGAAGCGTGCCTGATAGATCGCCATCAGCGGGCCGAGGCCCATCGACACGGTCGGGAACTGCCAGAAGTCAGGCATCAGCTTCGGGTGCGGGTAGGACGACAGGCCCTTGCCATCGACCTCGCGGCGGAAGTTCAGCATCTGGTCTTCGGAGATGCGGCCCTCGAGGAAGGCGCGGGCATAAATGCCGGGCGACGAATGACCCTGGATGTACAGCAGGTCGCCGCCGTGATGCTCGTTTGGCGCATGCCAGAAATGGTTGAAGCCGATACCCAGCATGTTGGCCAGCGATGCGAAGCTCGAAATGTGGCCGCCGAGATCGCCGTCGGCGCGGTTGGCTTTGACCACCATCGCCATCGCATTCCAGCGCATGTAGGAGCGCAGCCGCTCCTCGTACTCGAGATTGCCCGGGCAGTGCTCGCCAAGGTGCGCTGGAATGGTGTTGACGTAAGCGGTATTGCTCGAGAAGGGGATGTGCGCACCGCGACGGCGGGCGAGGTCGACCATGCGCTCGAGCAGATAGTGGGCGCGCTCCGCGCCTTCATGCTCGATCACGGACTCGAGGGCATCCAGCCACTCGCGAGTCTCCATGACGTCGGGGTCGTTGGCGGCTTGCGCCAGGATGGTGTCGATTTGCGCTGCCATGATGAAGTCTCCTGGGGTCTTGTAGTGGCCGGGTTCAGGGGTGCCGGCAGATTCAACATACAGCGGAATCTGGCGGAAGTTCAATCGCGCGAAGTGTATCAGGACTTCATTTTTTTTCAAACTGCGGTAATTGATTTCACAATACGATATGCAAATAAAATGAAAATGCGCAGAGGGCACACACTTTAGCTCGCGGAATCGGGTATTTCCGCTGGAAATCCGGGGTTTTGCTGCGGATCAAAGCGGGCGGGCGGACGTCTTCCGGGCTGATGCAGCCGCCCCGGGGTTCGCAGGCTTTCAACGGGTCGACTGAACCGGCCTGTCGCCGGAAGCAGCGGCGTGCCCTCGCCCGTATAATCGACTTCCCCCCAACCAGAATAATCACGACCATGCCCGCCAAGCTCATCGATGGAAATCAGTTGTCGCGCGAACTGCGCGGCGAAGTCGCGCAACGTGCAGCTGCACTGACCAAGCGGGGGCGCCAGCCCGGGCTGGCAGTGATCCTGGTGGGCGACAGCCAGGCCTCGCAGGTTTATGTGCGCAACAAGATCAAGGCCTGCGAGGAGAACGGCATCCACTCGGTATTTGAAAAATACGATGCCAGCCTGAGCGAACAGGAACTGCTGGCTCGCATCGATGCGCTGAATCAGGACCCGCGGATCAATGGCATCCTGGTGCAACTGCCCCTCCCCGCGCATATCAATGCCAGCAAAGTGATCGAGGCCATCGCGGCCGAAAAAGACGTTGACGGTTTTCATATCAGTAACGCCGGCCTGCTGATGACCGGCCAACCGCTGTTCCGCCCGTGCACTCCGTACGGCGTAATGAAAATGCTGGAATGGATCGACTATCCGGTGCGGGGCGCGCATGCAGTCGTGGTCGGCGCCTCCAACATCGTGGGCAAGCCGCAGGCGATGCTGCTCTTGCAAGCCGGCGCCACCGTCACCATCTGCAATTCCAAGACCCGGGACCTCGGCCACCACACCCGCGACGCAGACATCCTGGTGGTCGCCACCGGAAAGCGGAACATCGTGACCGCCGACATGGTCAAGCCCGGAGCAGTGGTGATCGATGTCGGCATGAACCGGGATGACGCCGGCAAGCTGTGCGGCGACGTCGACTTCGGACCGAGTTCGGAGGTAGCGGGCTGGATCACACCGGTGCCCGGCGGCGTCGGACCGATGACGATCACCATGCTGCTGGTTAACACTATCGAAGCCGCGGAACGCGCGGCGAACCAACACTGACATTCAAGGACCATGACCAACAACGCCCTGCTCGACTTCACCGACCTGCCACGTTTCGATCTTTTCCAGCCTGCCCACGTCACGCCGGCGGTTTCGCAATTGCTGGACGAAGCGCGGCAGGTCATCGCCCGGCTCGAGGCGCCCGAGGCGCCGGTCGGCTGGGATGCTTTCGTCGTGCCTCTGGAAGCAGTCACCGAACGGCTGGGGCGCGCGTGGGGCGTGGTCGGTCACCTGAATGCCGTGGTTGACACGCCCGAATTGCGGGCGGCCTACAACGAAAACCTGCCGAAGGTCACCGAGTTCTGGACAGAGCTCGGGCAGAACCTGAAGCTGTTCGACAAGTACAAGGCGCTGCAGGCCAGCGCGGAATACCAGTCGCTGTCGGCCGCGCGCAAGCGGATCATCGACAATGCGGTGCGCGACTTCCGGCTCGGCGGTGCGGAACTGCCGGAGACAAGCAAGGCGCGCTTCGCCGAGATCCAGGAGCAGCAGGCCGCGCTGTCGACCCGTTTCTCCGAAAATGTGCTCGACGCGACCAATGACTATGAACTGCTGGTCGATGACGAAGCGCGACTGGCCGGCCTGCCGGACGATGTGAAACAGGCAGCGCGAGCGTCGGCCGAACGCGAAGGCAAGGCGGGCTGGCGCTTCACCCTGCACTTCCCATCCTATTTCCCGATCCTGCAGTATGCGGATGACCGTGCGCTGCGTGAAACCATCTACCGCGCGAATGCGACCAAGGCATCCGAACTGGGTGCGAAGCCGGAATGGGACAACACGCAGAATATTGTCGACATCCTGAAACTGCGCGACGAAGAGGCGAAGCTGCTCGGCTACGCCAACTTCGCCGAGGTGTCGCTGGTGCCGAAGATGGCGAACTCGCCCGCACAGGTGATCCAGTTCCTGGAGGACCTCGCGCAGCGCGCGCGACCCTTCGCAGAGAACGACCTGGCGGAGCTGCGCGCTTTCGCGAAGGCCGAGCTCGGCCTGCAGCAGCTCGAAGCCTGGGACATCACTTATGCTTCGGAGAAGCTGCGCGAGCAGCGCTATGCATTCTCCGAGCAGGAAGTGAAGATGTACTTCCCTGAACACAAGGTGGTCGACGGCCTGTTCCGGCTGATCCAGACCATGTTCGGCGTCGAGATCCGGCCCGATGCCGGACCGGTCTGGCATCCGGACGTGAAGTTCTACCGGATCGAGAAGAAAGGGCAGCTGGTCGGACAGTTCTACCTCGACCTGTACGCGCGCAGCGGCAAGCGCGGCGGTGCATGGATGGACGATGCGCGCGGTCGCAAGAACCTGGCCGGCGACCTGCAGACACCGATCGCCTATCTGACCTGCAACTTCACCGAGCCGGCAGTGGTCGACGGCGTGAAAAAACCGGCCTATTTCACGCATGACGAAGTGATCACGCTGTTCCACGAATTCGGCCACGGCCTGCACCACATGCTGACCGCGGTCGATGAACTGGGGGTGGCGGGCATCGCCGGCGTCGAATGGGATGCGGTCGAACTGCCGTCGCAGTTCATGGAGAACTTCTGCTGGGAATGGGACGTGCTGCAGCACATGACCGAACATGCGGAGACCGGCGCGCCGCTGCCGCGTGCGCTGTACGACAAGATGATCGCTGCGAAAAATTTCCAGTCCGGGCTGCAGATGCTGCGCCAGGTCGAGTTCTCGCTGTTCGACATGCACTTGCATTTCGACCATGACCCGAATGGCAGCAAGAGCGTGGCCGAGGTACTGGCCGAAGTCCGGCACCGCGTGGCCGTTGTCGTGCCTCCCGCCTTCAACCGTTTCCAGAACGCTTTCTCGCACATCTTTGCGGGCGGCTATGCTGCCGGCTATTACAGCTACAAGTGGGCGGAAGTGCTGTCGGCCGATGCCTACGGCGCCTTCGAGGAAGCGCAGGGCGACCCGAACCGTCTGGCCGAGACCGGCCTCGCGTTCCACCGCGAGATTCTCTCGGTTGGCGGCTCGCGTCCGGCACTCGAATCGTTCACCGCTTTCCGCGGTCGCGAGCCCAGCATCGACGCGCTGCTCAGGCATAACGGCATGGTGCAGGCGGTTCAATGACCCGCATCGATTTCCACAGCAAGGTGCCTGACAAGCTGCTGTACGCATGCCGGCTGGTGCGCAAGGCGCGCACGGCCGGCATGCAGGTGGTGGTGTTCGCCGAAGATGACGCGCAGTTGGCGGCGCTGGACGAAGCGCTGTGGACTTTCTCGGAACAGGATTTCATTCCGCACGTAACGGCCGATGACGAACTGGCTCCGCAAACGCCGGTACTGCTGAGCGCCGACGCCGGTCAGGCGCTGCCCCACCATCAGGTGCTGGTCAATCTGTCACGTCGTACGCCCGAACATTTCGCCAGTTTCGAGCGCATGTTCGAGATCGTCTCAACCGACGAAGACGACCTGCATGCCGGCCGCGAGCGCTACCGTGCATACCAGCAGCGCGGCTACCCGCTGACTCATTTTGTCGCTGAAAAATAATGAACACTGATGACCTCGACATCCCGATGCTGACCGACATCATCGGCGAACCGGCCGTGTCCGCTGCGCAGCAGCCTGCACCGGACCGCGCGCCGGAACAGGTGCATCAGGCACTGGCTGCAAGACTGACGGCAGAGTTGTCGCTGCAGGTGCCGGTGCTGGTCGAGGCAGCGCTGCGCGAGCACTTGCCGCAGGCGATGGGCGCGCGCCTGCAGGCCGAGCTGCTCACAGCGCTGACCAATGCCCTGCCGGCCGCAGCGCAGGCTGCCGCCCGGGAACTTTCAAGCCAGGTAGCGTACGAAGTCGGCGGATTGCTGCAAGAGCGTCTGGCCGATGAAGTCAGACGCGCCGTTGCCGAGGAGCTCGGCAACTTGTCCCCTCAACAATCCTGACCCCAACCGCGGTAAGCTCGTCTCGCCGCTACCGACAGGACTCAACAATGAAAGTCATCGTACTGGGTGCCGGCATCGTCGGCACCGCCTCGGCCTGGTTCCTGCAGAAGGCAGGACACGAGGTGACCGTGATCGATCGCCAGCCCGGCCCGGCACAGGAAACCAGCTTTGCCAATGGCGGGCAGATCTCGGTGTCGCATGCCGAGCCCTGGGCCAATCCGTCGGCGCCGCTGAAGCTGCTGAAATGGCTCGGACGAGAGGACGCGCCGCTGCTGTTCCGTCTGCGCCCCGAATGGCTGCAATGGCGCTGGGGCATGCAGTTCCTGCGGGAATGCACGCCGGGCCGGACCGCGCACAACATACGCCAGATCGTCGCTATCGCAGAATATAGCCGGCAGGTACTGCAGGCGGTCCGCGCCGAGACCGGTATCGACTACGACTGCGAGACGCGCGGCATCCTGCACTTTTACACCGACGAACAGGAATTCCGTCAGTCGCTGCCGGCTGCCCGCCTGATGCGCGAACTCGGCTGCCCGCGCGAGACCATCGATGCGGCAGAGGTGGTGCGGATTGAGCCCGCGCTGGCAGCCATACGGCACAAGATCGTCGGCGGCGACTTCACTGCCACCGACGAGTCCGGCGACGTATACAAGTTCACCACCGGCCTCGCGGCGAAGTGTGCCGAGGCCGGCGTCGGCTTTCGTTTCGATCATACGGTGACCCGGCTACTGTCCGAGGACACTGGCGCTGCGGAGCGCGTCACCGGCGTCGAGGTGATCGACGACCATGGCCGCCATCAGGTGCTGCGCGCGGATGCGTTCGTGCTTGCCATGGGCAGCTTCTCCCAGCAATTGGCAAAGCCGCTCGGCATCGACCTGATGCTCTACCCGGGCAAGGGTTACTCGGCCACCTTCCAGGTGACGCGGCCCGAATTGGCGCCGCAGGTATCGCTGACCGATGACGGCCACAAGCTCGTGCTTTCGCGCCTTGGCGATCGCCTGCGCGTAGCCGGCACCGCCGAACTGAACGGCTACACGCGCGAACTGAACATGGTCCGCTGCGAAGCGATCACGCGCCGCACCCGCGAGCTGTTCCCGGATGCCTGCGATTTCGACAACCCGGTCTACTGGACCGGCCTGCGTCCGCTGACTCCCTCCAATGTGCCCTACATCGGCAAGACCCGCGTGTCGAACCTGTTCCTGAACACCGGCCATGGCACGCTGGGATGGACGATGGGCTGCGGTTCGGGACGGGCAATTGCCGACATCGTGTCCGGCCGCCGCCCCGACCTCGACTTCGCATTCGCCGGCATGCAGGTCGACCGGGTATCCGTACCGCTGTTGTCCGTACCGGCACGCAGCTGACCGGCCGCCTGGATGCAACACATCGGGGCCGCATGGCCCCGATTTTTTCACCTGCAGATTGCTATTCCTGCACAAGCTGGTTTACCTTCTCCGCTGTCCAACTATCCATCATTGATCGCGGAGGATCTCAATGCGTTACAGCTCCCACGGCCTTCCCCTGCTGGCACTGCTCGCCGCAGCGACCACTGCCGGCGCGCAAGAACAGATCGTGAAGATCGGGCATGTTGCACCGCTGTCCGGATCGATCGCCCACCTCGGCAAGGACAACGAAAACGGCGCGCGGATGGCGATCGATGCGCTGAATGCGAAAGGCCTGACCATCGGCGGCAAGAAGGTGAAATTCCAACTGCTGGCCGAGGATGACGCAGCCAACCCGCAGCAAGCGACCGCGGTGGCCCAGAAGCTCGTCGACGCCAAGGTCAACGGTGTGATCGGCCATCTGAACTCTGGCACGACGATGCCGGCATCGACCATTTACAACACCTACGGCATCCCGCAGATCTCGCCTTCGGCCACCAATCCGAAATACACACAGCGGGGCTACAAGGGCGCGTTCCGGGTGGTGGCCAACGACGAGCAGCTGGGCGGCGCGCTCGGTCGCTATGCGGCAAATTCGCTGAAGGTGAAGAACGTGGCCATCATCGATGACCGTACCGCGTACGGGCAGGGCGTGGCCGACGAATTTGCGAAGGCAGCCAAGGCGGCCGGCATCAACATCGTCGGGCGGCAGTACACCAACGACAAGGCGCCGGACTTCCGCGCGCCCCTCACTGCAATCAAGGCCAAGCAACCGGACCTCGTCTTCTTCGGCGGCATGGATGCGATCGGCGGGCCGATGCTGCGGCAGATGAAGGAACTCGGCATCGCCGCGAAGTTCATGGGCGGCGACGGCATCTGCACCGAGCAGTTGCCGTCTCTGGCCGGCGCTGGCATGAGTGACGACCAGGTCGTCTGCGCAGAGGCAGGTGGCGTGGAGGACAGCCAGAAAAAGACGATCGACGCCTTCCGCGCCGACTACCGCAAGCGCTTCGGCATGGACGTGAAGCTGTACGCGCCCTATGTGTATGACGCCACCATGGTGATGGCCGATGCGATGCAGCGGGCGAATTCCACCGAGCCGGCAAAGTACCTGCCCGAACTGGCGAAAAGCCGCTACCAGGGCGTGACCGGCCTGATCGAATTCGACGCGCGCGGCGACATGAAAAACGGCACGCTCACGCTGTATACCTACAAGGGCGGCAAGCGTTCGCAGATTGCAGTCGTGAAGTAAGCGGCGTCGGCGCCCTGCAGCAGGCGCCGGCGACCGACATAAAAAAAGCGCTCGTCAGAGCGCTTTTTTTGTTGCTGCGGATCCGATCACTTGATCGACAGGACCCATTTCGCGAGAGCCTTCGCCTCGTTGTCGTCAACCTGCGGATTGGCCGGCATCGGGATCGCGCCCCAGACGCCGCTGCCGCCCTTCTGGATCTTCGTGGCCAGCTTGGCTTCGGCGCTCTTGTCGCCCTTGTACTTTGCTGCGACTTCCTTGAATGCCGGGCCGACCAGCTTGTTGTCAACTGCGTGGCAAGCGAGGCAGTTGTTGTCCTTGGCCAGCTGCTCGCTGGCGAATGCTGCGTTCGAACCCAGCGCAGCGATCGCTGCGGCGGCAACCAGGATACGTTTCATGTGTCTCTCCATTGAAAAAATGAGCGGCTGGATTGTAACCCGATTTGCCAGCCTGCTCACGGTAGAACTTATCACCGCCCCCAGGCCGGACCCGGCGGCGGTTACATTCCATCACAGAATACCGGCGCGCAGCTCAGTCGGTGACGGCGCCCTTGGATGCCGACGATGCCAACTTGGCAAACTTCGCCAGCACGCCGCGCGTGTACTTCGCTGCCGGCGGCGTCCAGGCCTGGCGGCGGCGCTCGATCTCTTCGTCCGACACGTTCAGTTGGATCAGCAGCTTGTGTGCATCGATGGTGATCGAATCCCCGTCCTGCACCAGCGCGATCGTGCCGCCAACAACCGCTTCCGGCGATACGTGGCCGACCACCATGCCCCAGGTGCCGCCCGAGAAGCGGCCGTCGGTGATCAGGCCGACCGACTCGCCAAGGCCCTTGCCAACCAGCGCCGAGGTCGGTGACAGCATCTCCGGCATGCCCGGCCCGCCGCGCGGCCCGAGGTAGCGCAGCACCACCACGTCGCCCGCCTTGACCTTGTCGGCCAGGATCGCTTCCATTGCCGACGGCTCGTCATCGAACACACGGGCCGGGCCGGTGATGGCCGGGTTCTTCAGGCCGGTGATCTTGGCGACGCAGCCCTCAGGCGACAGGTTGCCCTTCAGGATCGCCAGATGGCCTTGCTGGTAGATTGCCTTCTCGATCGGCATGATCACGTCCTGGTCAGCGCGCGGCTGGTCCGGCACGTGCGCAAGCTCCTCGGCCATGGTCTTGCCGGTGATGGTCATGCAGTCGCCGTGCAGCAGGCCGGCGTTGAGCAGAATCTTCATCACTTGCGGAATGCCGCCGGCCGCATGCAGGTCGGTCGCCAGGTATTTGCCCGACGGCTTCATGTTGCAGATGACCGGCACTTTCTTGCGCATACGCTCGTAGTCATCGATGGTCCATTCGACATTGGCGGAGTGCGCGATCGCGAGGTAATGCAGCACCGCGTTGGTCGAGCCGCCGGTCGCCATGATGACCGCGACCGCATTCTCGATCGACTTTCGGGTGATGATGTCGCGCGGCTTCAGGTTGTTCCTCACTGCCTGCACCAGCACGCGTGCCGATTCCTCGGCCGAACGCACCTTCTCTTCGTCCGGGTTGGCCATGGTCGACGAATACAGCAACGACATGCCGAGCGCTTCGAACGAAGAGGACATGGTGTTCGCGGTATACATGCCGCCACAGGAACCGGTCGACGGGCAGGCGTTGCGCTCGATGCCATCGAAGTCTTCCTGCGACATTTTGCCGGCGGTGAACTGGCCGACCGCCTCGAATGCGGACACGATGTTCAGGTCCTCGCCCTTCCACTTGCCGGCCTTGATGGTGCCCCCATACACATAGATGCCCGGCACGTTGGTGCGCGCCAAAGCGATCATCCCGGCCGGCATGTTCTTGTCGCAGCCGCCAATCACGACGCAACCGTCCATCCACTGGCCCTGCACGCAGGTCTCGATGCTGTCTGCGATTACCTCGCGCGAGATCAGCGAATACTTCATGCCCTCGGTGCCCATCGACATGCCGTCGGAAATCGTCGGCGTGCCGAACACCTGCGGGTTCGCACCGGCTTCCTTCACGGCCGCGACGGCAGCGTCGGCCAGCTTCTGCAATCCGGAATTGCAGGGCGTGATGGTCGAGTGGCCATTCGCGACGCCGATCATCGGCTTGTTGAAGTCGTCCTTCTGGTAGCCCATCGCGTAATACATCGCGCGGTTGGGGCTGCGGGCTACGCCCTGGGTAATGTGCTTCGAGCGGTCGTTGGCGGCCATGACGTCTCCGGTAAAAGGAAGTGGCGAAAAAAGCGACACCATGCCTTGCCCATAAGTGCCTGTCAAATATATTATTGTCTTGCCATTAATTTATAAAAGATATTAATTGGGATCGCACATCGAACTGCGCCAGCTCCGGTATTTCATCGCGGTCGCAGAGGAACTTCACTTCGGCCGCGCGGCGCTGCGCCTGCACATGACCCAGCCGCCGCTGTCACAGGCGATTCAGGCGCTGGAAGCGCAGATTGGCACGCCGCTGTTCCAGCGGACGCGGCGGTCGGTGGCACTGACACCTGCAGGGCACGCGCTGCTGCCGGAGGCAATGCGCCTGCTGCAGCAGGTGAACAACTTGCCGGCGCTTGCACAGAAAGCCGCGTCGGGCGCGTCGGGCAGCCTGTCTATCGGCTTCGTGTCGATTGCCGACTACAGCGTGCTGCCCAACATGCTGCGAGAGTTCCGGGCGGCGCGGCCGGATGTCAGCATCAGCCTGCAGGAAGCGACGACCGATGTGCAATTCGAGCAGTTGGCCGACGCAACGCTGGACATCGGCTTCCTGATCCCGCCGCTGCCGGACAGACTCAGGAACGAACTGGACTATCACCCGATACGGTCGGAATCACTGGTGCTGGCGCTGCCGGAAGGCAGTGCGCAAACGGGGCGGCCCAGGATCGCGTTGCGCGAGGTGGCACACCTTCCGCTGATCGTCTTCCCTCGCCGGCTGGCACCCCGCCTGCATGACCTGATCCTCGGCTGTTTCCAGCGCGCCGGCATCACGCCGCAGATCGGGCAAGAGGCGATACAGATGCAGACCATTGTCGGCCTCGTTTCCGCAGGCATGGGCATCGCCCTTGTGCCACAATCCGTGTCGAACCTGAAGCGCCCGGGCGTCGAATACCGGGCGCTGAAAGACCCCTCCCCGACCGTCGAGGTCGGTCTCGCGTGGCGCCGCGACAATCCGTCGCCGGTGCTCGCAGCCTTCCTCGACCAGATGCTAAAGGCAGGCTGAATGCTGATCCACCCGATGCCGGATCCGGTCGCGCTCGCGATCGGCCCCCTCGCCGTGCGCTGGTACGGCCTGATGTACCTGGTCGCCTTCGTGCAGTTCATGCTGCTCGGCCGGCTGCGCGCGAGACAGGCGCACATGGCCGCTGCCGGCTGGCGCGCGGAGCATGTCGACGACATGCTGTTCTATGGCGTGCTGGGGGTGGTGATCGGCGGCCGGCTCGGCGAGGTACTGTTCTACCATCCTGCGTACTACCTCGAGAACCCGGCCGAGATCATCGCCGTCTGGAAGGGCGGCATGTCCTTCCACGGCGGCTTCCTCGGCGTGCTGGCGGCCATGGCCGTCTGGGCACGCCGGCACGGACGACGCTGGATGGAAGTCATGGATTTCATCGCGCCGCTGGTGCCCCTCGGCTATGCCGCCGGGCGAATCGGCAATTTCATCAACGCGGAACTGCCGGGGCGCGTAGCGGACGCCAGCCTGCCATGGGCGATGGTCTGGCCGAATGTGGACAGCCTGCCGCGCCATCCGTCGCCGCTTTACCAGGCGCTGTTCGACGGACTGCTGCTGTTCATCCTGCTCTGGCTGTTTGCACGCAAGCCACGGCCTTATCTTGCGGTGAGCGGCCTGTTCGCCGCCGGCTATGGGGTGGCGCGCTTCTTCACCGAATATTTCCGCATGCCCGACTATGAAGTCGGCATCGGCAGCTGGACGATCTCCGCCGGACAGATGTTGTCGCTGCCCATGATCGTGCTCGGCATCGTCCTGCTCGTCATCGCCTATCGCTCCCCTGATCGTTCCCAACCGTCGTCGCCATGACTGCCATTTCGTCCAACGCCAACCTCTACGCACTGTTCCGCTCGCGCTTCCCGACCGATCTCGACGCTTGCTGGCCGGAGACCGACGACGGTCATTACTACAGCTGGCGCGACCTCGAACGCGGCAGCGCCAAGATTGCCAACCTGCTGGCCAGCCTGAAACTGCCGGCCGGATCGCGGGTCGCGGCACAGGTGGAGAAGTCGCCGGAGGCGCTGATGCTCTACCTCGCAACCGTGCGCGCCGGGCTGGTCTACCTGCCGCTGAACACCGCCTACCGTGCGGCAGAAATCGAGTACTTCATCGGGAATGCAGCGCCGGCCGTCGTGGTGTGCGCACCGCTGAGTTTCGGCTGGGTCGCGCAGCTCGCGTTCAAGGCCGGCGTCCAGCATGTATATACGCTGGATGAGCCGCGCGACGGCCGCAACAGCGGCTCGCTGCTGTCGCGCGCAGTGCATTGCGCGGACAGCTTCGACACTGTGCATTCGGATGCCGATGACCTGGCCGCGATCCTGTACACCTCGGGTACCACCGGGCGCAGCAAGGGCGCGATGCTCACCCACGGCAACCTCGCGTCCAACATCTGCACGCTGCACGAGGCATGGCAATGGCAGCCGGGCGATGTGCTGCTGCACGCACTGCCGCTGTTCCACATCCACGGGCTGTTCGTGGCCGCACATGGCGCGCTGTACAACGGCAGCAAGATGATCTTCCTGCCGAAATTCGACAGCAGCGCCGTGGTCAGGCAGCTGCCGCGCAGCTCGGTGTTCATGGGCGTGCCCACGTATTACGTGCGTCTCCTGTCGGATCCCGCGTTCACGCGCGAAGTGTGTGCCGGGATGCGCCTGTTCGTGTCCGGCTCCGCGCCGCTGCTCACCGAGACCTTCGGCCAGTTCGCGGAGCGGACCGGCCACACCATCCTCGAGCGCTACGGCATGAGCGAGACTGCAATGCTGACATCGAACCCTTTCGAAGGCGAACGGCGTGCCGGTACCGTCGGGCCCGCACTGCCCGGCGTGTCGGTGCGCGTCGTGAATGGCGCAGGCGAACCCTGCGCGGTCGGCGAGATCGGCGACATCCAGGTCAAGGGCCCGAATGTATTCAAGGGCTACTGGCAGATGCCGGAAAAAACCGCGGAGGAGTTCACGGCCGACGGCTATTTCAGGACCGGCGACGTCGGCCGCTTCGACGCCGACGGCTACCTGTCCATCGTCGGCCGCAGCAAGGACCTGATCATCTCCGGCGGATACAACGTCTACCCAAAGGAAATCGAGAGCGTGATCGACGAGCTGCCCGGCGTGCTCGAGTCGGCCGTGATCGGCGTGCCCCATCCGGATTTCGGCGAGGCAGTGACCGCGGTGGTGGTCGCACGCGACGGCGCGACCCTGTCCGAGACAGCAATCATCGGAGAGCTGAAGTCGCGGATCGCGAACTTCAAGGTGCCCAAGCGCGTGCATGTGGTCGCCGAGCTGCCGCGCAACACCATGGGCAAGGTGCAGAAAAACCTGCTGCGCGAGCGCTTCGGCGCGTGACCGGGGGACATGCGCAAAAGCGCATGCCCTGTCAGCTCAGGCCCTTCCAGAGCATGTAGCCAGCCAACCCGTACAGCATCAGCGCGAAAACCCGCTTCAGCTGCCGGACCGGCAGCGCATGCGCGGTGCGCGCACCCAGGGGCGCCGTCAGGACGGCCATGACTGTCACCAGCAGCATCGCCGGCAGGTAGACAAAGCCCAGCATCCCGGCCGGCAGCCCGGGTTCCTGCAAGCCGAAATACACATTCGACAGTGTGGCAGCCAGCGCGATCGGGAAACCGAGCGCTGCACTGGTCGCAACCGCATTGTGAATGCGCACATTGCACCAGCTCATGAAGGGCACGGCAATAAAACCGCCACCCGCGCCGACCAGTCCGGACAGGCTGCCGATAATCAGGCCCACGCCGACCATGCCGGTCGGCTTCGGCAGTTCGCGCGAAGCCTTGGGTTTGCGATCGACCAGCATCTGAGTCGCCGAAAAACTGACGAACAGCGCAAAGGCCAGTGCGAGCACCGATGACGGCAGCTGCGCACCGAGCCACGGCCCCGCCCATGACCCGACCAGGATGCCAGGGGCAAGCAGCCGCACCACGGGCCACAGCACCGCGCCGTGGCGATGATGGGCACGCATCGAAGATAGCGAAGTGAACAGGATGATGGCGAGCGAGGTCGCGATCGCCGCATGAACCACCAGCGCCGGCGGAAAATCTCGCGCCGACAGGAGCATCGTAATGAAAGGGACCGTCAGCATGCCGCCCCCCACGCCCAGCAGGCCGGCGGCAAAACCGGTAAAGCCCCCGAGCGCCAGCAGCGCAATCACTAGCACGGCATCCACTAGCGGGCTTTCAGCAGGCAATTCACGATGAAGTCCCAGTCGTTCGGCGAGACGGGCGTGATCGAGAGACGATTGCCGCGCCTGAGCACCTGCAGGTCGGCCAGTTCCGGATGCGAGCGGAGCTCCGGCAGCGACAGCAGGCGCGTCTTTTTCAGCGCGCGGACGTCGACCAGCAGCCAGCGCGGCTGTGCAGGCTCGGACTTCGGATCGAAGTAAGGGCTCCCGGGATCGAATTGCGTGGGATCCGGATAGCTGGTGCTGGCCACCTCGGCAAGGCCCGCAATACCCGGCTCGGCGCAGCTCGAGTGATAAAACAGTACGCCGTCACCGACCTGCATCTGGTCCCGCATGAAGTTGCGCGCCTGATAGTTGCGCACGCCGGTCCAGGGCAGTACCTGCCCGGGCGCAGCGAGCGCATCGTCGATGCTCGCTTCATCGGGCTCGGATTTCATCAGCCAGTAGCGCATGTTCTTGTTGATTGCGAAGCGCCCATGAAAAAGCGGTTGCAACTGACGTTGCAACCGCTCGAAAAAGAGTCCCGCCTGTGCCGCTGTGCCGGCATCCCGAACCTTTCGGTCCAAGGTGGCCACAGTAGTTCAATATTGGGATCGTCGGACAAGCGACGTTCACGCCTACTAAACGAATCCCGCAGCCAATGCGCGTAAATGGTTCAAGGAATATATGGCAAACGCGTACACGGCAGGAGTGCCCAGTCTACCGCAAAGCGTTCGCATGTCAACGGGTTTGAACGGGGAATTGAAAGACAAGAGGCGTGCTGTTCTGCGCACTCAGAACAGCGGTTCCTGCGGCGCGAGCGCAGCATCGAGCAGCGCATGCATCGCAGTAATCTTCTCGCGCACATCCGCCACCGACGACGACGCGAACGGCCCGTCGCCGGAGCGCGATGCGAGAAAATCGGCAGCCATGCCGAGCGCGGCCATCACTGCGATGCGATCGGTGCCCTTGACCTTGCCGGCATCGCGGATCGCGCACATGCGCTCGTCGAGATAGGCGACCGCCTGCTTCAGCGCGAGTTCCTCGCCTTCCTTGCATGCGAGCCGATAGGCCTGGCCCATGATGGTCACGTCAATCGTGGTCATGCGGCCTCCTGGTCAGTCGCTTCGGCGGGGAGCCTGGCGATCAGCGCGGCCACTCGATCATGGGCTTCCTTCATTCGCTCCACGAGGCGCACATTCTCGTCCGAGAGCGTCGCCAGTTCACCGCGCAACGCGGCGTTCTCGCTGCGCAGCGCCTGCGCCAATTCGGCCAGCTGGCGCACCTTCTCTGTGAGGGAAACGAAATCGGAAACCATCCGGCACTATAGTCGCGCCCAAGAATTTCCGTCAATACATTCAGGGCCTTGCAGCGTCTTGTTCGGGCTATCCGTGAGGCCGGATCGTTGCCGCGCCAATGTTGTCAGTTTCACAGTCTTGCGGACGCGTCATGACCGGGCAAGCAGCGCCGCGCTCCCGGACGCTCCGGTGTCCCCCACCCACAGCTGGCCGTCTACCGTGATCAGCGCAGTCAATGCCGGCTTGCCGGGGAACAGTTCCATGCAGGCAGCGCTGTAGCGCGCCAGCTGCTGCTGATAATCCGGCTGCTGCCATTCGTAGAGATTGCGCTTGTAATCGAGTATCCAAAGCTCGTCGTCGAACATTACCAGGCGATCCACCCGCATCAGTTCACCGCCATGCACCAGCTCCATTTCATTGCGCGCGAACTGGTAGCACTCGGGATCAAAAAATTTTTCCAGCGCCGGCTGCGCGAGTATGCATGCAGCCTGCTCGCAGGCCACTGCGGCCTCGTCATCGCTGCAGCCGAGCCAGCGCGCGACCACTGGCACGGGCGGTATGCCGACCGGCCACAGGCCTGGATTAGTCAGTCGTTCCATCAGCGCATGCAGCCGCTTGCCCTCCAGTGTCGCCTCGGTGTCTTCACGACTGCTCTCGCGCGGCGCAGGGGGCAGCGGGGGCGGGCGGAACAGTTCGATCGCAAACACCTGTTCCGCCTGATCGCCGTCCGGCGGAAGTTCGTCCGGCACGAATTCATCGACCGCCAGCAGTCGTTCATACCAACTGCCGGGCTTCACGCCGCCGGCACGTGCGTCATGCACACCGCTCACGACCAGCAGCTGCTTTGCCCGCGTCGCGGCCACATACAGCAGGTTCCAGTTCTCCTGCACGCGGAACGACTCCTCCTGCGCGAACAGCGCGTCGCGAACGGTGCCGCGCTCGGCCGACTTGCCGAACACCGAAAAATGCACCGGCGCGGGCGCGTCCTGCGGCCAGTCGCACAGCACGCCGGACTTGTCCTTGCCGGCATCGCTGTGGTTGGCGCCCATGATCGCCACCACTTCGGCCTCCAGGCCTTTCGCGCCGTGAATAGTCATGATGCGCACTGCATCCAGCGCGGAGTCGATATCGGCCTCGTCAGGCGCCTCCTGCTCGCTGCCGCGCTGCTTGCGGCGCAAATGATCGAGGAAGCGCACGATGCTCGGATAGCGGCCGGCATCGAGCTCGAGCGACAGCGCCAGCAGCGCCTCGAGGTTGCCCAGCACCTGCAGGCGCATGCCTGCCGGCGAACGCTGTGCATAACGCTGCGGCAGTTCGCCCTCGTGCATGATCCGGTCCAGCAAGTCGTGCACCGGCAGATGGTGCGAGGCCAGCAACCAGCCTGCCAGCAGCGGCTGCATGCGCGCCAGCGCGACCGGAGCAGCGCCCTCCGCCACCATCCTGCACAGCCTCTGCCACCAACTGCCTTCGCCGGCACGGGCGAGTGCCACCAGGTCGTCATCGCTCGCGCCGGCAATCGGGGACTTCAGTATCTGGGCCAGCGCGAGGTCATCGGCCGGCATCGTCAGCCAGCGCAGCAGCGCGACCAGGTCGCCCGCCTCCAGCGTATCGAGCAGGCCGCCGGCACGGCTGGACACAAAGGGTACGCCGGCCTCGCGCAGCCCGCGCTCATAAGCGACCAGGTGGGTGCGGCTGCGCACCAGAATCATCATCTTCGACCAGGCCAGCGGCGCTCCTTCGCCCCACTGCAATCGCGCCTGCCGCAGCGCGCGCCCGACCAGCACGCCCTCCTGCTGGCGCCGCAAATCGTCCTCCTCGAGCGGCGGCACCTGCAGCGGATCGCGCAGCACCACGCCTCCCGCTTCCGGCTCGGCGCCGCCCGGGGCCGGCTGCAATAGCGGCAGCCGCCACACGGCGGATTCCGACCCTGACAGGGTGTCCTGCGGCACGTACAGCGAATTGCCGCGCATCGCCTCGTTCAGCACCTGCACGATCGAGCGGCCATTGCGTCGAGTGACACTGGTGCGCAGGTCGGATGCGCCCTGCGCCAGCAGCATTTCGCGCGCCGATTCGAACACCCGTGGCTCGGCGCGCCGGAAGCGGTAAATCGACTGCTTCGGGTCGCCGACAATGAACACGCTCGGCCGCTGGCCATCACCGTCGTACGCGTCCAGCCATGCGCGCACGATCTGCCACTGCAGCGGATTGGTGTCCTGGAATTCATCGATCAGGATGTGCGCGTATCTTGCGTCGATGCGAGCATACAGGTAGGCCGCCTGTTCGTCGCTGGTCAGCAGGCGCCACGCATGCAGCTCGAGGTCGGCGAAGTCCATCTTGCGCCGCTCGGCCTTGATCGCTTCGTAATGGCCGATGACTGCCGGGCCGATCTCGAACATTGCGTCATTCAGCCGGCGCACGGTCAGTTCGCTGCTGCGGCGCTGCATTTCCTGCAGCGCCCCGGCCAGCGCCGGCCACTCCCGCTCGAACGCGTCCTGCTCATCGGCATCCAGCGCGCTGCGCTGGGGCTTGGTGAGCTTCATTGCGCGCGGCTCGTCCTTCTGCGTCAGGAATACCGAACGCAATGCGTCAAAGCCCTGCAGGCTCGCGCCGGCCGTCAGTGCGGCCTCGATGGCGGTCGCGGCGGCCTGCTGCTTGTCGGTGCCCGCGCCCAACTGGCGCGCCATGCGCGCGAGGCGCGCGGTGAGTGCCGCATCTCCCCACAGCGACAGCCGCGCGTCGTGCTCGCCGTCGTCGCCGCACAAATCCGCCAGCATTTGCCGGGGCTCGCCATGCCGGCGCGCGATCTCCCACTCGGCCCGGCGCGCGAGGAAGGCATCGACCAGCTCCTTGCCGCTCCAGTCGCCGGCGATCTCGTAGACCGTCATCAGCGCTGCGCGCAGCGACTCGTTGCCCGGCTGGTTCAACGACTGCATGAAGCGCAGCCACGCGGCCTCGGCGATCTCGGCCGTGCCCTCTTCCAGCCCGGCGCCGTGCGGTATGCCGGACGACAGCGGCGCAATCTGCAGCAGCCGGATGAACCAGCTGTGGAAGGTATCGACCGACAATCCGTGAGGGCTGGCGAGCACGCGCGCATACAGGCTGCGCGCTGCCGGCAGGCAGTCGCGCGCACGTGCGGGCGGCAGGCCGCGCTGCACCAGTGCCTCGATCACCTTGCCGTCGTCCGGCTCGAGCGCCAGTTCTCGCAGCAACTGGATCAGCCGCTCGCGCATCTCGCCGGCGGCCTTGCGGGTGAAGGTGATTGCCAGCAGTTCGGCCGGCTGCGCACCGTCGAGCAGCAGCCGCAGCATGCGCGACACCAGCAGCCAGGTCTTGCCGCTGCCGGCACAGGCCTCGACCAGCACCGAGCGTCCCGGATCGCAGGCAATGCGTACAAACTCGTGGATATCGACCGTACGACCGTCGGCAACCAGCGGCAGTGCGTCGGACATCACCATGCTCCCTTGCGGCACAGGCCGCGCACATCGCACCATGTGCAGCTGCCGGCGGTTCCAGCAGCCGGCAATCCGGCGCCATCGGCTATCGCCGACAGATTGCTGCGCAGCTGCGCTTCGAGCGCCGCGCGCCATTCGTCGAGTGCCTTCGCATCGACCAGCGCCGGCACATCCTCATCCAGCGCAACATACGCGGCCTGCTGCGGCGCGGGGTCGAGCAGCAGCGCGTAGAACGGCAACTGGTGGTCTTCGCGCTGTTTCAGGCGTTCCTGCAATGCCGCACGTTTCGATGTCTTGTAGTCGAGCAGCAGCGCGCTGCCGTCGGCATGGTGGTCGACCCGGTCCAGCGTGCCGACCAGCTGCAGCGAGCCACCGCCCCAGTCCAGCGCGCGCGCCAGCCGCTCCTCGCCGAACGCGAACGACCAGCCTTCCGCTTCCAGTGCGTTCGCCCAGCCAACGTAGGCGTCGCGTCGCGCGTTCCAGCGCGACAGATAGCCGAGCGCAGCCGGATTGCGCGCCAGAACGGGTGCAAACACCTCGTCGGTGATGCGCGCCATCAGCGCGCCGCGCTGCTCGGGCGGCACCGGCGCCTCGGCCAGCGCCGCGTGATAAGCGCTGAGGATCCGGTGCAGCCAGTCGCCGTAGTCGCGTTTCTCCGGCAGTTCAGCCAGTTCGTCCGGTGCGCGCAGGCCCAGCATGCGCGATGCAAAGAACTGGTACGGACAGGCCACCAGGCTGTTGTAGCCGCTGGCGGACAAATGGGACGGCAGCAGTGCCGGCGCACTGGGTGCTGGCATCGCCTGCGGCACAGGTTCCAGCGCCTGCAGGTCGATCGACGGTGCGTGTCGCGGCAGCGCTGGCAGGCCGGCCGCGGCGAGCGCCAGCTCCAGCCGCTGTATCCACGGGCTGGGCGCCACCGGCTCGCCGTCGCGCATTGACTGCCAGGACAGCACGACGTGCGGGCAGCCTGTCAGCAGGGACGCGAATTCGCGCAGCTGCTGTCGCTGCCGGCTCTCGCGGGTGTCGAGCCCGAGTTCGCGCCGCACAGCATTGGCAAAGAACAGCAGCTCGGCCGGCCGCGACGGCAAATGCTCGGCATCGGCGCCGACCACGATGGCCGCATCGAACTCGCGCAGCATGCTGCCGTTGAGCGGCACCATCATCACGCGCAAGTCGTCGCGGGGCGCGACGAACACCGTCTGCTCCATTTGCAGGTCGAGCAGCACCCGCCACTCGGACAGCGAGAAAGCATGATCGAGCCGCTCGCAGTCGCGCGCCAGCTTCGCCAGCATCTCAAGTACCTGCGCGCCGGCCTTGTCTTGCGCAATCGACTCGGCACAGCCCAGCGCATCGAAAGCCGCCAGCGTCGCCGACACCCAGTCGGCCACCGGCTTGCGCGCTGCATAACGGCCGGCTTCGCGCGCGATCGCCTCGACCAGCGCGCGCGCGGCGGGCTGCGCGTCCAGCGCGGCGACCAGTGCATTCCAGCCGGCGGCGCTGCCGGCGCCGACGAGTGCCGACTCGAGCGCATTGCGCTGCGCGGGATCGGCCAGTGCGGGATGATCGAGGAAAGGCGACTTCAGGAAGTCCAGCAAGTGCGCCGGTTCGCCGCGAGACGCGGCCAGTTCGACCCACGCATGCAGCGCAGTCGCCGCGCGGGTGGTGGACAGTTTCCAGCCGGTTTCGTCCGCCACTACGATGCCGGCACGCTCCAGCAGCGCGCGCAGCCTGCGGGCGACTACCCGGTCCTGCGGTATGACGGCGATCCGCCGGCGTCCCTGCACCACCCAGTCGACGATGGTCCGGGCGGCAGCCCGGGCCTCGTTCTCCATGCTGCTTGCCGCATATACGGACAGGCCGGTCGGCATGGCCGGACGGACCGCAACCGCTTCACCCTCGTCCAGCAGTTCCGGCCAGCCGGCTGCATACAGCGCGGGCAGCGCCGGCCCCGACCAGTCGACACACACGCGCTCGACCGGCTGGCGCTCTGACCAACGGTCGAGGAACGCGCGCTCCAGTGCGTCCGGCGTCCATGGCGAGCACCAAACCAGCGGACAGGGCGCGGCGGCAGCGGCACGCTGCAGCGCCCGGTGGCGCGCCAGCCCGGGGTCGCGCGCATCGCGCTCGACTTGCCACAGCTGCCAAACCAGTTGCGCCTCGTCCGACAGGAGCGCGGCCGCGCGCGGCGACAGCTGCGCCAGCGCCGCCTGCCAGCGGTCTTCCACCGCATCCGGCTGCGCCAGGGCGGCCGGCAACAGCGCGGCCGTCAATTCGTCACCCAGCTGGATCAGGGTCTGCGCCAGCGGCAGCAGATCGGTGTTGCGGCGCGCGGCGAACAGCTTTTTCAGCCAGCCGATTTCCCGCAGCGACGCATACAGCGTCATCAGCCGCTCGGTCGGCGTGGCCGGCGGCTCGGCTTCGGGATCCGGTGGCTGCTGCTCCAGCCAGGAATCGAGGGTGCGGATCTGGGGCGGGATGAAGCTTCCGCCAAGCTCGCCGGCCAGGGCATCGCGCAGCTGGCCGATATGTGCATACGTGGGCACCAGGACCAGCCGGGCGGCCAGCGGGCCGGCCTCGCCGCTGCGTCCGACCAGCCAGCGCGCGACCCGCGGCCAGAACTCGGGGCCGGGGGGGATCGGAAACGCGGTGTCAGACATGGGCGGACCTGGGAGGATGGTTCGGGAACTGCGGGGAGTTTTCACCCGGCATTGTATGCGAGCGCGCAAGCCGCCCCCCCACAAAGGCACACAAGCGGGAAAAATCGGTTATGATTGCCGCCATTCCTGCCGCGCCCCCTCCTGCAAACCTACCCCCCGATCACGCGCGACACATTTCGATGTGCGCAAGACACTGCAGGCGACGTGCAAGCCGATTCAAGCATCAACAAGAACGCGGGACCGTTAAACACCTCCGGTTGAGGACAACATGAGCGACAACATCAAACACATTTCCGACAGTTCCTTCGAAGCCGACGTGCTGAAGTCCGACAAGCCCGTGCTGGTCGACTTCTGGGCAGAGTGGTGCGGCCCCTGCAAGATGATCGCCCCGATCCTCGAGGAAGTGGCGAAGGAATACGACGGCAAGCTGCAGATCGCGAAGATGGACGTCGACGCGAACCAGTCGGTGCCGGCGAAGTTCGGCATCCGCGGCATCCCGACCCTGATCCTGTTCAAGAACGGCGTGCCGGCCGCCCAGAAAGTGGGCGCGCTGGCCAAGGGCCAGCTGACTTCCTTCATCGACAGCAACCTCTGATTTCCTGCGGCAGCGCGCCCGCGCTGCCGCCATTCGCCTCCTGCCAAACGCAGCATCCCCACCCTCATCCCGCCCGACGCGGCACCCGACCATGCATCTTTCTGAACTCAAGGCACTCCATGTGTCCGCCCTGCTCGAGATGGCCATCGGCCTCGACATCGACAATGCAGCGCGCCTGCGCAAGCAGGAACTCATGTTCGCCATCCTTAAAAAGCGCGCGAAATCCGGAGAACAAATCTTCGGCGACGGCGTGCTCGAAGTGCTGCCCGACGGCTTCGGCTTCCTGCGCTCGCCGGACGCGAGCTACATGGCGTCGACCGACGACATCTACATCTCGCCGTCGCAGATCCGCCGCTTCAATCTGCACACCGGCGATTCGATTGAAGGCGAGGTGCGCACGCCGAAGGACGGCGAACGCTATTTCGCGCTGGTCAAGGTTGACAAGGTCAATGGCGAGCCGCCGGAGGCGTCGAAGCACAAGATCCTGTTCGAGAACCTGACGCCGCTGCACCCGAACAAGCCGCTGCTGCTCGAGCGCGAGATGCGCGGCGAGGAAAACATCACCGGCCGCATCATCGACATGATCGCGCCGATCGGCAAAGGCCAGCGCGGCCTGCTGGTGGCGTCGCCGAAGTCCGGCAAGACCGTGATGCTGCAGCACCTCGCGCATGCAATCACGTCGAACCACCCCGATGTCACGCTGATCGTGCTGCTGATCGACGAGCGTCCCGAGGAAGTGACGGAAATGCAGCGCTCGGTGCGCGGCGAAGTGGTGGCCTCGACCTTCGACGAGCCGGCCACCCGCCACGTGCAGGTCGCGGAAATGGTGCTCGAGAAAGCAAAGCGCCTGGTCGAGATGAAGCGCGACGTGGTGATCCTGCTCGACTCGATCACCCGCCTCGCGCGTGCGTACAACACCGTGATCCCGGCGTCGGGCAAGGTGCTGACCGGCGGCGTGGACGCCAACGCGCTGCAGCGCCCGAAGCGCTTCTTCGGCGCTGCGCGCAACGTCGAGGAAGGCGGCTCGCTGACCATCATCGCGACCGCGCTGATCGAGACCGGCAGCCGCATGGATGACGTGATCTATGAAGAATTCAAGGGCACCGGCAACATGGAAGTGCACCTCGAGCGCCGCCTTGCCGAGAAGCGCGTGTATCCGGCGATCAACCTGAACAAGTCCGGCACCCGCCGCGAAGAGCTGCTGATCAAGCCGGACGTGCTGCAGAAGGTCTGGATCCTGCGCAAGCTGCTGTACGGCATGGACGAGATCGAGGCGATGGAGTTCATCCTCGACAAGATGAAAGCGACCAAGAACAACGTCGAATTCTTCGACATGATGCGGCGCGGCGGCGGCTAAGGCCCGGGCTTCCCCGAACTTGCTCAAGTTCTTGATTTAAATGTACAATCCGCGGTTCCCTTAACCGGGCAAGTGACCGCCAACCGGGTCAAGAGGCCGTACGGACCGACGAAGTGGCGATTGGCTACCCAACGATAGCGAGAATGAAATGAAAGAAGGCATCCACCCCGATTACCGTGAAGTTGTCGTCCACGACCTGTCGTGCGATTTCAAGTTCATCACCCGTTCGACCATCCAGACCCGGGAAACCATCAACTTCGAAGGCAAGGACTACCCGCTGGTGAAGATTGAAGTCTCCTCCGAGTCGCACCCGTTCTTCACCGGCAAGCACAAGATCGTCGATACCGCCGGTCGCGTCGACAAGTTCCGCCAGAAGTTCGGCAAGGTTGGCTCGAAGACCCAGGCAGCCGGCTGATCGTCAGCGCCACCCCCGAAAATGCCGCCTCGAGCGGCATTTTTATTGGGCTTGCGGCAAAATACCGCGAGCCTTCCCCTACCGCCTCCCCCGATCGGATGAAACCTGTACGCCTGCCCGCTGCCGCCACCCATGCTTTGCCGCGCTGGGGAGTCGCAGCGATGTGCATGCTGTACATCCTGCCTGGCATCATCCGGCGCGATCCGTGGAAGACCGATGACGCTGCCGGCTTCGGCATCATGTGGACGATGGCGCACGGCGCGTTGTCCGACTGGCTGGCGCCGAACATCGTCGGCCTCGCGATGCCGAACGAAGCGCCGCTCACCTACTGGATTGGCGCCATCCTGATCAAGCTGTTCGGCGGGCTCGTCGGCGATGCGCTGGCGGCCCGGCTGTCGACACTGGTGTTTTTCGCGCTGGGCGCGCTGGCCGTCTGGCGCACTGCCTTCGTGCTCGGACGCCGCAGCGAGGCGCAGCCGCTGAAGCTGGCCTTCGGCGGCCAGCCAGCCGCGCTCGATTACGGCCGCACGCTGGCCGACGGTGCGCTGCTGATCTATGTCGCCAGCCTCGGGCTGCTGCTGCGCAGCCATGAAACCGCGGCGCCCGCGATGGTCGTGGCACTGGTGGCGCTGGCCTTCTACGCCGCCGCCTGCCTGTTCGACCGACCCGGCCTGCGTCCTGCGCTCGGCCTCGGCGCAGCGCTCGGTCTGCTGGCGCTCAGCCATCAGTGGCTGATTCCGGCCACCCTGCTGCTCGCATTCATCGCGACGGCTGCATTGCAATCCCGCGTGCTGCTGCGCTGGCTGGTCGCGACATCGCTGCCGGTGGCGCTGCTGCTGGTCGCCGGCTGGCTGCTGGCGCGGCAAAGCCTGGTGCCCGGCGCGGATGCCGCGCAGTGGCTGGCCGCCGCGCTGCATCCCATCAAAATGCCCGCCGCCGAGCACCTGAAATGGCTGGCCAAGACGCTGATCTGGTTCTGCTGGCCCGCATGGCCGATCGCTGCCTGGACCGTCTGGGCATGGCGCGGACAACTGACGCTGCATGTGCTGCTGCCAACCGCCGGCATCCTGATGCTCGGCCTGCTTGCGCTGGGCGCACCCGGCATCAAGGATTACACGCTGCTGGCGCTGTTGCCGCCGCTGGCGGTGCTGGCGACTTTCGGGCTGCCGACGCTCAAGCGCGGCGCGATCAATGCCATCGACTGGTTCTCGGTGATGACGCTGTCGGCGATTGCCGCCTTCATCTGGCTTGGCTGGATCGCAAAACAAACCGGCTGGCCCGCACAACTGGCAAAGAACGCGTTCCGGCTCGCACCGGGCTTCGAGCCCGAATTCAGCTGGATACCTTTCCTGGTGGCGATCGCCGGCAGCATTGGCTGGATCCTGCTGCTGCAATGGCGCCTTGGCCGTCGGCCGCCGGTGCTGTGGCGCGCGGTCGTGCTGTCGACCGGCGGCCTCGTGCTGTGCTGGCTGCTGCTGATGACGCTATGGCTGCCGTGGCTGAACTACGGCCAGAGCTACGCGCCGGTCGCCCAGAAAATTGCCGCCGGCCTGCCCGCCGACTACCGCTGCGTGCAGACCGACGGCGTCGGGCCGGCGCAGCGGGCGTCGTTCGCCTACCTCGGCCCGGTCCGGTTCGCCCGCAGCGCGGACGCGCGGTGCGAATTCCTGCTGGTGCAGGACGACGGGCTGCGCCGCAAGCGCGGCCAGCTGAAGCAGGTCGATGGCGAACTCGAGCTGCTGTGGCAAGGCCGGCGCGCGGCCGACCGGCATGAATTTTTCCGGCTGTATCGCCGGCAGGCGCAATGAGCACCGGCGCCACGCCGGCCACACCGTCGTTTACCTCGCGTGTCGCGCACCTCGCCTGGCCGATCCTGATAGGGCAACTGGCAGTGATCGCCAACGGCGTGGTCGACACCATGATGACCGCCCGCCATTCCGCCACCGACCTGGCCGCGCTCGGTCTGGGCGCATCGGTGTATGTGAGCATCTTCGTCGGGCTGTCAGGCGTGATGCAGGCGCTCTCGCCCATCATCGGCCAGCTGTACGGCGCACGAAAATTCGAAGCCATCGGCAACGAGGTTCGGCAGGGCATCTGGCTGGCCATCTTCCTGTCTGCAGTCGGCAGTGCTCTGCTGCTGTTCCCCGATTTCCTGCTCGGCATCGCCGACGCGCCGCCGGCGCTGGGCGACAAGGTGCGGGAATATCTGGCGCTGCTGGCGCTCGCGCTGCCGGCCACGCTCGGCTTCCGGGTATATGCGTCGCTGAACACCGCAATCGGCCGCCCGCGGATGGTGATGGCGATACAACTGTGCGCGCTGCTACTGAAAATCCCGCTGAATGCGCTGTTCATCTTCGGCGGCCTCGGCCTGCCGGCGCTCGGCACGCCCGGCTGCGCGATTGCGACCGGCATCGCCGCGTGGCTGGCGCTGGTGGCCGGCTGGATCATCGTCCGGCGCGGCTCGTCCTACAGGCAGTTCGGCATCGCGGGACGCGGCATTGCCCGTCCCTCCTGGCAGGCGCAGGCGGCGCTGCTGAAACTGGGCGTGCCCATGGGTCTGTCCTACCTGATCGAAGTGACCGCCTTCACCTTCATGGCGCTGTTCATCGCGCGGCTCGGCAGCGAGACGCTGGCGGCACACCAGGTCACCGCCAATTTCGGCACCGTGCTTTACATGCTGCCGCTGTCGATCGCGAGCGCGACCGGCACGCTGGTGGCACAGGAAATCGGCGCAGGCCGCTTGCAGGCAGCGCGCCATGCCGGCGATGCGGGCGTGAAGCTCGGTACGGCGCTCGCAGTCACGGTCGGCGCAGCGGTCTGGCTCGCGCGCGAGCAGATCATCGGGCTGTACACGCCGGACGCATCGGTCGCCGCGGCCGCGATGCCGCTGTTTTTCTTCATCGCGTTCTACCAGTTGTTCGACTCGGTGCAGGTCGGCACCGCATTCGTGCTGCGTGCGTACAAGGTGGCGACCGTGCCGACCCTGATGTATGCGATCGCACTCTGGGGCTTCGGCCTGGGCGGCGGCTATCTGCTCGGGTTCGATGTCCTCGGCGGTACGCCCGACATGCTGCGCGGCGCAGCCGGATTCTGGCTCGGCAATAGCATCAGCCTTGCGCTGGTGGCCGTCGCGCTGGTCTGGTACCTGCGGCGCATACAGCGGCTGCGCGAGCGCGAGTAGAGCGATTCAGACCTGCTCGGGATTCGGGTCGGGGACCGGGTCCTGCTGCGGCACCGGCTGCGGCACCTCGTCTTCGAACGGCTCGTCATCAGGCGATGGAACGGGAGCGCGATGCGGATACATGCATGACCTCCGGTCAGCTGCGCCGCCGCGGCTCGCCGCGGCGGCCCATGCGCCGCTCGGTCGGATGCGAAAACGCGCGGAACTCCATGTTGACCACGCCGATCGCGCCGGCCGGGCCCTGCACGAAATCGAAGCCGCTCCTGACCGGAAACAGCACATTGTCCAGCAGGACGACATCGGTGCGGCAGGTCGGGTTCGGGTTCGACAAATGCTGACGCATTTCCTGCCAGACGCCGTTCGTCACCCAGCCCTCGAGATACAGCTGGTTCGGATAGGTAGTGTGGTCGGCATCGAGATAGGCCTTCTGGCCGCTGGCGAGCGTCAGGTAGGCCGGCGCTTCCTCGGCAACCACGAGGTTCACCCAGCCATCGCCGACCGAGTGGGTAATCTCTTCCGGGTAGCCGGGATAGCTGAGCTCGAGTGTCCACTTGCACGCGAGGTCGAGCCGCTTTTCCATCGCGCCATGGCCCGACAGTGCGGAACCGTCGACCACCGTGAACTGCGTGCTGATCACCCTCGCCTGCAGCGTCGGCTCCATCAGCCGGATCTCGTCCAAGTTTTCGTGCAGGTTCCAGAACAGCCATTTGCATCGCTCCGCATCCGACATCTCGGCCAGCTCGGCCACCGGGCGTCGTCCTGCGGGCTCAAGCAGTTGCAGCACGTCCCGCCGCTGGCGTTCGTGCAAGGAAGGTTCAGATTCGGTGCTCGACGTTTGCGTATAGGCTGTTTGCATGTTCGCTCCGGAATTTTTCGCGAGGACACACCGCCGCCTCATGCAGGGCAGCGGGCAATGGTTCCGGATTGGACTGGGGCCGGACGGATTAAATTCCGCCGGCAAGGGCCGACAGCGCCGCCGGCTCAGGCGCAGGAGCGTTCGAATTCCTTCATGTAATCGACCAGCGCCTGCACGCCTTCGATCGGCATCGCGTTGTAGATCGATGCCCGCATGCCGCCGACCACGCGATGGCCCTTCAACTGCACCAGGCCGTTCTCCTGCGCACCTTGCAGGAAGGCATCGTTGAGTCGCTCGTCGCGCAGGAAGAACGGCACGTTCATTCGCGAGCGGCAGGCCTGGTCGATCGGATTGAAATAGAGGCTGCTCGCATCGAGGCAGTCATACAGCAGCGAAGCCTTCGCGACATTGTGCCGCTCGATCGCAGCCAGCCCGCCCTGTTCGAGCAGCCACTCGAATACCAGGCCGGCGATATAGATCGCATAGGTCGGCGGCGTATTCAGCATCGAACCGGCAGCGGCCTGAGCCTTCCAGTGGAACACCGACGGCGTGAAAGGCAGCGCGCGCTCGAGCAGGTCATCGCGGACGATCGCGAACGTGAGGCCGGCCGGGCCGATATTTTTTTGAGCGCCACCGTAGATCACGCCATATTGCGAGACGTCGATCGGACGCGACAGGATATTCGATGACATGTCGGCCACCAGGGGCACGTCTCCGGTCTCGGGCACCCAGAAATACTCGACGCCGCCGATGGTCTCGTTGGTGCAGATATGCAGATAGGCAGCGTCAGGATCCGGTGTCCAGTCCGATTGCGGCGGCACGCAGGTGAAGGACTGAGCTTCGGAGGAGGCGATCACGTTCGCGCGGCAGTATTTGCGCGCCTCCTCGATCGATTTCTTCGACCACTCGCCGGTATTCACATAGTCGGCCGACGTTTTCGTGCCAAGCAGGTTCATCGGGATCAGCGCATTCATCGCCAGCGCCCCGCCCTGCAGGAACAGCACGCGGTAATTGTCCGGCACCGCCAGCAGCGAGCGGAAATCCTGCTCTGCCTTTGCGGCGATCGACATGAACTCCTTGCCCCGGTGGCTCATCTCCATCACGCCCATGCCGCTGCCATGCCAGTCGAGCATCTCTTCGGCGGCGCGCCGCAACACGGTGTCTGGCAGCGCGGCCGGGCCGGCACTGAAATTGAAGACTCGCATGGGATTCCGGTTCATTCGAGATGGGATAAACAGGCTCGGGATTATAGGGCAAACGCGCCCTTTGGCTGTCCGAAAGTCTGTGCAGGGAACGGGCTGGGCTACAATCGCCGCACGTCTCACAAGGACGACGATAACTACAAACGACGGAGGAGAGCCATGCAAGCCGTTGCAACTGCAACCGATGACCAACACGCATTCGAGGAAGCGACTTACCGAAAGGTCGCGTGGCGGCTGATACCGCTGCTGCTGGTCTGCTACATCGTTGCCTATCTCGACCGGGTGAACGTCGGTTTCGCCAAGCTGCAGATGATGGACCAGCTCGGCTTCTCCGATACCGTGTACGGACTCGGCGCCGGCATCTTCTTCATCGGCTACTTCTTCTTCGAGGTACCGAGCAACATCATCCTTCACAAAGTCGGCGCGCGGGTATGGATCGGCCGCATCATGATCACCTGGGGCCTGCTGTCGGCGGGGATGATGTTCACGACCACGCCAATGAGCTTCTACGTGATGCGCTTCCTTCTCGGCGTGGCCGAGGCCGGCTTCTTCCCCGGCATCATCCTGTACCTCACTTACTGGTATCCGGCGCAGCGGCGCGGCCGCATCATCGCGATGTTCATGACCGGCATTGCCCTGGCCGGCGTGATCGGCGGGCCGCTGTCGGGCGGCATCATCAAATACGCGGACGGCATCCTGGGCTGGGCCGGCTGGCAGTGGATGTTCCTGCTCGAGGGGCTGCCCGCAGCCGTGCTGGGCGTGATCGTGATCCTGGTGCTGAAAGACCGCATCACCGATGCCAAATGGCTGAGCGACGAAGAGCGCGCGCTGCTGGCCGCGAACATCGCGAAGGATGAAGAGCACAAAGAACATGCGTCGGTGTTCAGCGTGATGTCGTCTGGCCGCGTGTGGCTGTGCGCGGCGATCTATTTCAGCTATGTGATGGGCCTGTACGGCGTGTCTTTCTTCCTGCCGACCATCATCAAGGCCATGGGTTACAACGACCCGCTCGACGTCGGCATGATCTCGGTAATCCCGTATGGCGTGTCGGTGATCGTGATGCTGACCGTCGCGAAAAGCGCGGACCGCAACCGCGAGCGCCGCTGGCACGTCGCGATCCCGGGGCTGGTCGGTGCAGCCGGCCTTGCGCTGTCGGTCGTCTATTCGAAGGACACGATGCTCGCGATCGCGGCACTGACCGTCGGCCTGTCCGGCATCATGGCCACGCTGCCGCTGTTCTGGAGCCTGCCGACCGCTTTCCTTGCCGGGACCGGCGCGGCCGCCGGCATTGCGCTGATCAATTCGCTCGGCAACCTGTCCGGCTTCGTCAGCCCGTATGCGGTGGGCTGGCTGAAGGATGCGACCGGCTCGACCGATGCCGGCGTTTATATGCTGGCCTGCGGGATGGTGGTCGGTGCGGCGCTGACGCTGTCGGTGCCGGCCCGTCTGGTCAACAGGTGACGCGATGCGTGCCGCGCTGCTGACCCTTCCGCTGGCCCTGACGCTCGCGCTGCCGCTGGCCGCGCGAGCGCAGGATGCTGCTATCGAAACCGCGGCGCTGCGCTGCTCGGCCGTCTCGCTGCTGCATTCGTCGCTGACCGTGCCGTCGCCGCAGTTCGGGGAATTCATGGGTCAGATCGCCGGGCTGTTTGCCGAGATCTATCGCGCTCAGCTGCGGGTACACAGCAAGCCCAGCCTCGCGCCGGCGGAACTGAAGTCCCGCCGCGATGCGCTGCTCATCGAACTGCGCAAGGCGTGGCCGGGCAACAAGGACAAGCTGGTGCGCGAGGCCGCCATCTGCAATGCGTGGCGCGCGGAGTTTTTCGCAAGGCTGCCGGAGAAGCCGAGCGAGAAGGAATTCACGGCGGCGCTGGAGAAGATAGCGCCGCCGCCGGCGAACCTGCCGAAAGCCGAAATCGACAAGTGGGTGAAGCTGACGCCGGAGGCGATGGGTGCAGCGGCGGCGATGCAGGCGCAGGTGCCGAAGAAATAGGCGCTCGCTCAGAGCTCGTCTTTCCTCTCGCGGTCTTGGCGGTAAACAGGCTCGCTGTCGGCGATCGACTTCGGCAACATGAAAATGCACGGCAGGTCCTTCATCCGCTCGTAAAGGCCACGCAGATGAGCGGCACCGACAATGACGTAATTAACGCCTGTCGCCGTGGCCTGGGTCCTTATTCTTGCGGCCATGTGCGTATCACGCTCCGCAGTCCAACCCGTTAACATCGCCATAGCAGCTTGCCCGCCTTCTTCGCGCAATCTTTTCATCAGGACAGCAAGTCCGGGCAATGCCGCCCGCGGCAGGTGTTCGATCTGCTTCGCGATGAATTCAATCACTTCCGAGGGTCTGCTATTCCCGAGATTGGATAGCTGCCGAGGCGACAGGTAAGGTCGCAAATAATCGATGCAGCCTTTGATTTTCTGCTCGAAATCTTTCGGGAATTGCGGCCCTTCCATTGCCGCGACACTGTCCGACTCCAGCAACTGGCAATCACCATCCTGCAGCTTGTATGAACGAATACGCCGATCGCAAACTTCCTCACTGTTCCCCTCCTTGAAAAAGCGGTCTCCCCGTTCGCGGCTGAAGTCCCTCATGACCTTTTTCAGCAGGGCCTGAATCTGCGCGTCAATATGATCCTCCCCCAGCACGATAAACGTCCCTCGCATATCGGCTGCCTTTTGCGCGGCAGGACTGAGCTTGATCTCGAAATCGGCGGAAAAGCGGCGGCGGAAGGCATCGACTGACAGACCTTCGTCCGGCATTGCTGCGGCGTCGCAAGCGGGCGGCCCGAGCCGCAGCTGCTGCAGGCCGTGGGCGACGCGCTGCAGACCATCCATTCCCGCCCGCGACAGCCACATCAGGCCATCCGCCAGCGGCCCATAGCCGTAAGCGTCCAGCATCCCGGCATGCAGCTCGGCGCCGGATTTGGCGGCAGGCTCGACACCGCGCTCGCGCTGCAAAGTCCGCACGCTGATCTGGCTCGCGTCACGACGCTCCCGCATCGCTGCGATGTCGGGTGGGCGAGGCACGTCGCGGTACGCGACCGGCCTGCTGCGCAGTACAGGCGCTTTCCATTCGTCCCCTGACAAGGGCACGATCGGAATCGATGAGCGCACTGGTGACACAGGCTGATTGGCTCGACCAGAATCCGGTGAGTTGACCAGGCAAGACGGCACATTCAGGTACATGGCGGGCTCCGGAAAAGATACCGCCACTGTGTCCCTCCGACGTCCGCAGGGTTCCGGCCTGCCAACGAGTCTGAGTACAAATCAGCGATCGCCTAGGATTGTGTTCAACCCTGATCGATCGCCTTCGCCGATCCCGCCTCCTCGCGCAGCATGAACTTCTGTATTTTGCCGGTCGAGGTCTTCGGCAGTTCCTTGAACACGACGATCTTCGGCACCTTGAAGCCGGCCAGCAGCTTCCTGCAGTGCGCGATCACCTCGTCCTTCGTCAGCTCGACATCCTTGCGGGTCTCGATGAACGCGCAGGGCACCTCGCCCCATTTCGGATCCGGCGCAGCGACCACCGCCGCCGCCAGCACTGCAGGATGCTGGTACAGCGCATCCTCGACCTCGATGCTCGAGATGTTCTCGCCGCCGGAGATGATGATGTCCTTGCTGCGGTCCTTGATTCGCAAATAGCCGTCCGGATTCATCACCGCGAGGTCGCCGGTATGGAACCAGCCGCCCTTGAAGGCTTCGTCGGTCGCGCGCGGATTCTTCAGGTAGCCCTTCATGCAGATATTCCCGCGGAACATGATCTCGCCGAGCGTCTCGCCGTCGGCCGGCACCGGCTGCATGGTTTCAGGATCCATCACCGTCACGCCGCGCTGCAGGTGGTAGCGCACGCCCTGCCGCGCATTCAGCTGCGCCTGCTCACCGAGCGGCAGCGCGGCCCAGTCTTCCTGCTTCGCGCATACGGTGGCCGGTCCATACACCTCGGTCAGCCCGTAGACATGGGTGATGTCGAAGCCCATCTCGGCCATTTGCGCGAGCATCGCCGATGACGGCGGCGCGGCCGCGACCATCGTCGACACCTTGTGGGTGATGCCTTCCCGCCATTCGGCGGGTGCATTCGCGAGCGCGCTCTGCACGATCGGCGCGCCGCAGTAATGCGTGACCTTTTCCTTCGCGATCAGCGCCAGCACCTGCTGCGCGTCGAACTTGCGCAGGCAGACGTTCACGCCGGCACGCGCGGCCAGCGTCCAAGGAAAGCACCAGCCATTGCAGTGGAACATCGGCAGCGTCCACAGGTAGACCGCATGCTTGGGCATGTCCCATTCGAGGATGTTGGAGATTGCGTTCAGCGCCGCGCCGCGATGGTGGTAGACCACGCCCTTCGGATCGCCGGTGGTGCCCGATGTGTAGTTCAGCGCGATCGCATCCCACTCGTCGGCTGGCGGCTGCCAGTCGAATGTCGGATCGCCGTCGGACAGCAGCGCTTCGTAATCCATCCAGCCGGCCGGCACCACAGGCGTATCGGCGCCAGCGTCCTTCACGCCGACCACACGCAGTCCGGGCAGCTCGCTGCGCAGCTGTTCGACCAGCGGCAGGTACTCGGTATCGGCAATCAGCAGCTTCGCCTCGCCATGCCTGAGCATGTACAGCAGCGATGGCGCGTCGAGCCGGGTGTTCAGCGTGTTCAGCACCGCACCCGCCATCGGCACCCCGAAGTGGGCCTCGACCATCTCGGGAATGTTGGGCAGCAGTACTGCGACCGTGTCGTCCCTGACGATCCCCAGCCGTTCGAGCGCGCTGGCGAGCTGGCGCGCGCGCCGGTAAGTCTCGGCCCACGTCCGCCGTACCGAACCATGGACGACGGCGAGACGCTCGCCATAGACGTCTGCCGCCCTCGCGATGAAATCGACGGGCGTCAGCGGTGCATGATTGACGTCGCGGCGCGCAAGGCCGCTGCTGAAATCGGTCATTCCTGTCTCCTGCGTCGGGGACCGTCGGGAAGAAGCTGCCCGCGGCCCTGGTCGGTTGATTGCGTGACTGTGGATTGTATGCGGATCGACGTCGCCCGGCCCCGGAAACACTTGCTAGACTTCGCTCATGACCTTGTGGCAATCAGTCAGCCTGCTCGCCGGCGGCATCGGCCTGTTCCTTATCGGCGTATCGTCGATGAGCGACGGCCTGCGGCTCGCGGCCGGCCCCGCGCTGGAACGCATCCTCGGCGGGGCGACGCGCACGCGCTGGCATGCGCTGGGTTCCGGCTTGCTGGTAACGGCCGTCGTGCAGTCGTCCAGCGCCGTCACTGTCGCCACGATCGGCTTCGTGAATGCGGGTCTGCTGAAGCTGGGCGGCGCACTGTGGGTGCTGTTCGGCGCAAACGTCGGCACCACCATGACCAGCTGGATCGTCGCCCTCGCAGGCCTGAAGCTGAACATCGAGTCCCTGGCACTGCCGCTGATTGCCACGGGCGCCGTGCTGAAGCTGGCCGGGCGCGAGCGGAATGCAGGATCGACAGGACAGGCGATTTTCGGCTTCGGCCTGCTGTTCCTCGGCATATCGCTGATGCAGCAATCGTTCTCGGGCCTTGCACCGCAAATGTCGATACCGCAGGACCGCGGCCCCGCCACGCTGATGCTGCAGGTCGGCGCGGGCGTTCTGCTGACCGTGCTGATGCAGTCATCCAGCGCATCGATGACTGTCGCGCTGGCCGCGCTGCCGCGGTGGCCATCGGCGCCAATATCGGCACCACCTTCACCGCGATTCTGGCGGCCGTCGGGGCAACGCCGAATGCCCGCCGTGCGGCGGTGGCCCATGTCGTCTTCAACGTGCTGACCGCAGGCGTCGCGCTCGCGCTGTTGCCCTGGCTGGTCGATGTGCTGTCCGACAGCCTCGCCTTCCTGTCCGTGCGCTCCGACCCCGCCGTTGAACTGGCGATGTTCCATACGGTGTTCAATATCGCCGGCGTGGTGCTGATATGGCCGCTCGCCGACCGGCTGACCGCCTGGCTTGCGCGCCGGTTCCGGCGGCGCGAAGAAGACGAGAGCCAGCCCCGTCACCTCGATGACAACGTGCTTGCGGTGCCGGCGCTGGCGATCGATGCGCTGGCAGCCGAGAGCAAGCGCATCGGGCATCTGGCGAACACGCTGCTGCGGAGCGCCATTCGGCGTGCCAGCCCGCAGATCATCGAACAGGAACATGCGGTCGTGCAGCGCCTGTCGGATGCGGCTGCCAGCTTCGTCGGCCGCATCCACCGCGGGCGGCTTTCGGCCTCGCTGGGCCATCGGCTGGCGCTGGCGCTGCGCGTGCTCCGGTATCAGGAAAACGTCGTCGAGCAGGCATTCGCGGCCGCACCGCTGCTGCGCGACGACTCAGCCTTGCCGCCAGAGCTGGCGGCGGCCGAGGCACAGTTCCTCGCCGGCGCGCTGTCGGCAATCGACGCCATCGACAAGGGCCAACCGGATTGGCCGGGCTCCCTGCCGGTGTTTTACGAAGCGCTGAAGTCGGCGATGCTGGCGGCCGCCGCGTCCGGCAGCGTGCCGCTGCCTGCGATGGAGCAGCGGCTGCGTGCGTACAGTGCCATCCGGCGTGCGCTCGAGCAGGCGCACAAGGCCTGCCACGCCTCATGCGCTGCCGCCGATACCGCAGCGGCACCGGCCGCCAGCCCGGTCCTCTGAGCGCGTGGACAGTGGCCCTTATCTGAATTTCGCATGTAGAACTGCAAACTTATTCGTTCCCTTGAAGTTTGCCGAAACATAAGCTCCGTCCCATCCCAACAGGAATGGAGCCAACACATGCTGTCGAAAAAAATCCTCGCCGCCCTGTCGCTGCTGGCCGCGAGCGCGCTGCCACTACAGGCGGCCGAGATCTCCTTGCTGAACGTGTCCTATGATCCGACGCGCGAGCTCTATCAGGACTTCAACAAGGCATTTGCCGTGCACTGGAAGAAGACGTCTGGCGACAGCGCGAAAATCAAGCAGTCGCACGGCGGTTCGGGCAAGCAGGCGCGCGCCGTGATCGACGGACTGGCGGGCGACGTGGTCACCCTGGCGCTCGCCTATGACATTGACGAAATCGCCCAGCGCGGACTGATCGCAAAAGACTGGCAGAAGCGCCTGCCGCACAACAGCGCGCCCTACACCTCCACCATCGTGTTCCTGGTCCGCAAGGGCAATCCGAAAGGCATCAAGGACTGGAACGACCTGGCCAGGCCCGGCGTCGCCGTGATCACGCCCAATCCGAAAACCTCCGGCGGCGCCCGCTGGAACCATCTTGCGGCATGGGGCTATGCGCTGAAGCAGCCGGGCGGCAATGACAAAACCGCGCAGGACTTCATCGCGAAGGTCTACAAGAATGTGCCGGTGCTCGACTCCGGCGCGCGCGGCGCAACCACGACCTTCGTCGAGCGCGGCATCGGCGACGTGCTGATCACCTGGGAAAACGAGGCGCTGCTGGCAATCAAGGAACTGGGACCGGACAAGGTCGAGATCGTTGCGCCGTCGCTGAGCATTCTCGCCGAACCGCCGGTGGCCGTCGTCGACAAGGTGGTCGATCGCCGCGGCACGCGCAAGGCGGCCGAGGCGTACCTCAATTACCTGTACAGCGAGGAAGGACAGGAAATCGCAGCGCAAAACTACTACCGGCCGACGAACGAGAAGGTCGCGAAGAAATATGCGTCGCAGTTCCCGAAACTGAAGCTGCTGACGATTGACGAAGTTGCCGGCGGCTGGACCAGGGCGCAGAAGACCCACTTCGCCGACGGCGGCCTGTTCGACCAGATCTACCAGGCCAAGTAAGCCCCCTCCCCAGGCGCCGGCCGACCGGCCGGCGCCCCCACCCTGAAGAAAGGACGACCATGAACCTGGGTTTGAACCCGGGCAGGCCCTTCTCGCGCCTGCTCATTGCTACCGCCGTCGCTACCGCATTGCCGGCGCAAGCCGACGACAAGGAAGAGATCGAAAGACTCAAAGCGCAGATTCAGGCGCTCGACCAGCGTTTGCGGGTACTCGACCGCAAGCAGGAACTCGCTGCCGAGGAGGCTGCATCGAAGCAGAAGAGCGCGCCGGCTCTGACGGCGAGCGACAAGGGCTTCGGCCTGAGGTCGGCCGACGGGCAATTCGAGTATCGGCTGCGCGGCCTGATTCATCTCGACTACCGGGACTTCGACGGCAGCGCGTTCCCGAATGCGGTCGACGGCTTCGTCGCGCGCCGCATCCGTCCTACCTTCGAGGGCACCGTGTTCGGCAAATACGGCTTTCGCTTCACGCCGGAATTCGGCGAGAACAAGTCCTCGGTCATCGACGCCTACCTCGACGTGAAGCTGGATCCGGCCTATCAGGTCCGGCTCGGCAAATTCAAGCCCTTCGTCGGTCTCGAGCGCCTGCAGAGCGGCGCCGACCTGAAATTCATCGAGCGCAGCTATGTCAGCAACAACCTCCTGCCGAACCGCGACCTCGGCGTATCGGTATTCGGGGACGTGCTCGACAAGCGGCTCAGCTATGCGGTGGGCGTGTTCAACGGCGTGACCGACGGCGGCGAGAGCACGACTGCGCAGGACGTGAACTCGGACAAGGAATTCGCGGCCCGCATTTTTGCCACGCCATTTGCGAATGGTGACGGCCCGCTGCGCGGTCTGGGTTTCGGCATCGCAGGCACACACGGCGATTCGGTGCAGTCCGCCGGCAGCACGCCGACCGGCGTGCCCGGCTACAAGACTCCCGGGCAGGCGAACAACTTCTTCACCTATGCGAACAGCGTCGCGGCCAGTGGCACGCGCACCCGCTGGTCGCCGCAGGCCCACTATTACAACGGTCCATTCGGCCTGATTGCCGAATATGCACAGGTATCGCAAGACTTGCTGCAGGGCGCGTCGAATCGCACCACGGTCGAGAATAGTGCATGGCAGCTGGCGGCCTCGTGGCTGCTGACCGGCGAAGACGCTTCTTTCCGCGGCGTGAAGCCCTACAGCCGGTTTTCGCCGGGCGCCGAGGGCGGCTGGGGCGCGTTCGAAGTGGTGGCTCGCTATCAGGAAAACGCGATCGACAAATCGCTGCCCGCCGCCTTCCGGACCTCAAACCCATATGCGCTGACAGCCCGCTCGGCGGCGATCGGACTGAACTGGTATCTGAACGAATCCTCCAGGCTCGCGGTGAACTACGAGCGCACGAAACTCGACGGCGGAACGCTCGATGGCCGGACCGAAAACTTTCTGGTGGCGCGCTACCAGCTTGCTTTCTGAACGACGCATCTTATTTCGGCAATCTCCTCTCTGCGGGCGGTACCGAACCTGTTACGGGCCGGCTTTTGTCGGCCCTGCCCTTATTCGAAATCCTTCTAAAGAAATGCCGAAAAATTCGTTCAGTTCATAACGAATGTTATTAATAATGCGGCCTCCCTAGCCAAAAAAGTAATAACACTTCCATGAGTTCCGCTGTTCTCGCCCGACCGGCGCCGCAACGAACCACGCGCGTCCTGCCCGGCTTCACGCTGTCGCTCGGCTTCACGGTGCTGTACCTGTCGCTGATCGTTCTGATCCCGCTGTCGGCGCTGATTGTCAATACGCTATCGATGACCTGGGAAGCTTTCTGGAGCACGGTCAGTTCGCCGCGCGTGGTCGCTTCCTACCGTCTCAGCTTCGGTGCCGCATTGGCCGCGGCAGCAGTAAACGCCGTGTTCGGCACCATCCTGGCGTGGGTGCTGGTGCGCTACGAATTCCCGTTCAAAAAACTGCTCGACGCCTTCGTCGACCTGCCGTTCGCGCTGCCCACGGCGGTGGCCGGTATCGCGCTGACCGCGCTGTACTCGGGCAAGGGCTGGATCGGCCAGTTCTTCGAGCCCTACGGTATCAAGATCGCCTTCGCGCCGATCGGCGTCGCCATCGCGCTAGTCTTCATCGGCCTGCCCTTCGTGGTACGCACCGTGCAGCCTGTGCTGGAGGAGGCAGAGCGAGAACTCGAGGAAGCGGCCGCCAGCCTCGGTGCTTCGCGGCTGCAGACCTTCGCCAAAGTGATCTTCCCCGCCATCCTGCCGGCCGTGCTGACCGGCTTTGCGCTTGCCTTTGCGCGTGCGACAGGCGAATACGGGTCGGTGATCTTCATCGCGGGGAACATGCCGATGGTGTCCGAGATCACGCCGCTGCTCATCATCACCAAGCTTGAGCAATATGACTACAAGGGCGCGACCGCGATCGCCGTGGTGATGCTGTCCGCCTCGTTCCTGATGCTGCTGGCGATCAATCTGCTGCAGGCATGGATGCGCAAGCGCAGCAGCAAGGAGGCCCGATGAGTGCCGCATCTTCCGTTCTGGCGCAGCCGGTGGCGCGCATTGAACCGCCGTATGTGCCGGCGGCCACATCCGAACCGCCGTGGGTGCGCGCGCTGCTGATTGCCGTCGCCCTGGGTTTCGCCTTCCTGTTCCTGCTGGTGCCGCTGGCGGTGGTGTTCACCGAGGCGCTGAAAAAAGGCTGGGACACCTATCTGGCGGCGATCGTTGAGGAGGACGCATGGCATGCGATCAAGCTGACGCTGACGATCGCCGCCATCGCGGTGCCGGCCAACCTGGTGTTCGGCGTCGCCGCATCATGGGCAATCGCCAAGTTCGAATTCCGCGGCAAGAGCCTGCTGCTGACACTGATCGACCTGCCGTTCTCGGTCTCGCCGGTGATCTCGGGCCTGATTTATGTGTTGCTGTTCGGCGCGCATGGCTGGTTTGGCGCTTGGCTGATGGAGCACGACATCCAGATCCTTTTTGCGGTGCCCGGCATGGTGCTGGCCACAGTGTTCGTGACCTTCCCCTTTGTTGCGCGCGAACTGATTCCGCTCATGCAGTCGCAAGGTACCGAGGAAGAAGAAGCCGCGCTGGTGCTCGGCGCCTCCGGCTGGCGCACCTTCTGGCATGTGACGCTGCCGAACATCCGCTGGGGCCTGCTGTACGGCGTCATCCTGTGCAATGCGCGTGCAATGGGCGAGTTCGGCGCCGTGTCGGTGGTGTCCGGCCACATCCGCGGCGAGACCAACACCATGCCGCTGCAGGTCGAGATTCTCTACAACGAATACAACTTCGCGGCCGCATTTGCGGTGGCCTCGCTGCTGGCATTGCTGGCACTGGTCACGCTGGCCCTGAAATCTTTCATTGAATGGCGCGTACGGCACGAGACCGACAGCGCACGCGAGGAAATGAGCCATGAGCATTGAAGTCAAGAACATCGGCAAGCGCTTCGGCGACTTCGTCGCCATCGATAACGTATCGCTGGCCTTCCCGACCGGCGAACTGACCGCACTGCTCGGCCCGTCCGGCTGCGGCAAGACCACCCTGCTGCGCGTGATCGCCGGCCTCGAGCAACCCGATCAGGGACAGGTGATCCTCGACGGAGAAGATGCCTCGATACGCCATGTGCGCGAGCGCCAGGTCGGCTTCGTATTCCAGCACTATGCGCTGTTCAAGCACATGAGCGTGTTCGAGAACATCGCCTTCGGCCTGCGCGTGAAGCCGCGCCACCTGCGCCCGTCGGAAAAAGAGATCCGCGAGAAGGTGATGCAATTATTGTCGCTGGTACAGCTCGACTGGCTGGCCGATCGCTATCCGTCGCAACTGTCCGGCGGACAGCGGCAGCGCATTGCGCTGGCGCGCGCGCTGGCGGTGGAGCCGCGCGTGCTGCTGCTCGATGAACCGTTCGGCGCGCTGGACGCAAAAGTGCGCAAGGAGCTGCGCCGCTGGCTGCGCCGTCTGCATGACGAGCTGCATGTCACCAGCATTTTTGTCACGCACGACCAGGAAGAGGCGCTTGAAGTGGCCGACCGCGTGGTGCTGATGAACCGCGGCAAGGTCGAGCAGGTGGGCGCACCGGACGAGGTCTACAACCATCCGGCCACTCCGTTCGTGTACGGCTTCCTCGGCAACGTCAACCTGTTCCATGGCCGCGTGCACGAGGGCGTGCTGGCCGCCGGCGACGCAACGCTGCCGGTGCCGGATCACAGCCATGCGCGGGATGCGGCCGGCGTCGGCTATGTGCGGCCGCATGAACTTGACATCGAAGCGTTCACGCCGGACGGCGACGGCATTCCCGCCGTGCTGCAGCGCGCGCATGCAATCGGCCCGCTCGCCCAGCTTGAACTGGCACGCAGCGACGATGGCAGCCTGATTGAAGCGGTGCTGCCGACCGATCATTTTTCGCGGCTGGGCCTGGAGCCGGGCGCGAAGGTGCTCGTCAAGCCGAAGCGCGTGCGGGTCTTTCTCGACGAAGCGGTGTAACCCGGGAGCAGCGAGCATGAACTTCCAGCAGCTCAGGTCGGTGCGCGAAGCGGCGCGGCGCGGCTTCAATTTGACTGAAGTCGCGAATGCACTGTTCACCTCGCAGCCGGGCGTGAGCCGGCAGATCCGCGAGCTGGAGGAAGAGCTGGGCATCGACATTTTCGAGCGCAACGGCAAGCGCCTGACCGGCCTGACCGAACCCGGCAAGGAAGTGCTGCAGATCGTCGAACGACTGCTGCTGGAAGCGGAAAACCTGCAGCGCGCCGGCGAAACCTATTCGGGCAAGACGACCGGTACGCTGTCGGTGGCGGCTACCCACACCCAGACCCGCTACGTGCTGCCGAATGCGGTGCAGCGCTTTCGGGCGGCCTTCCCGCATGTGCGGATCGCGCTGCAGCAGAGCGCACCGGAACATATTGCGGAGTGGGTCATGTCCGGCAAGGCGGACATCGGCATCGCGACCGAAGGCCTGTCGCGCTTCGACGGGCTGGTGTCCTTTCCCTGCTACGAGTGGCATCACGTAATCGTAGTGCCTGACGGCCATCCGCTGCTGGAGCGGAAAAAAGTGACGCTCGAAGACCTCGCCAGCTATCCGCTGGTCACCTACGACCAGGGCTTCACCGGCCGCGGCCATATCGATGACGCATTCAGTGCGAAACAGATCGCGCCGGACGTCGTGCTGACTGCGATGGACTCCGACGTGATCCAGCAATACGTCTCGATGGGCCTCGGCGTCGGCCTGGTGGCATCGATGGCGGCCGAGCAATTGCCGAAGGGCCTGCAGGCCATACGCGCAAATCACCTGTTCGCGCCGAATGTCACGCGGGTGGCGGTACGGCGCGGCGCTTTCCTGCGCGAATATGCGATCGACTTCATCCGACAACTGGCGCCGAAGCTGTCGCTGGACGAACTGGCGGAGGCCGTCAGCTGGCGTCGCTGACCGCAGCCAGCTGACGCTGGTGAAATCGCAGGTGGTCCTCGATGAAACTCTGGATGAAGTAATAGCTGTGGTCGTAGTCCGGCTGCATGCGCAGCGTCAGCGGCTGACCGGTACTGCGGCATGCGGACGCGAGTTCCTGCGGCAGCAACTGATCGTTCAGGAATTTATCCGCGCCCCCCTGATCGACCAGAATGTCATTAAACAGCGGCGTGCCGCGTGCACGAATCAGTTCGACCGCATCATGCGCTGCCCACTCGGCGGCATCGTCACCGAAATAGCCGGCGAAAGCCTTTTTCCCCCACGGGCAGCGCGCAGGCGCGCAGATCGGCGCGAAGGCTGAGACCGAGCGAAAACGCGCCGGATGTCGAAACGCCAGCGTCAGCGCACCATGCCCGCCCATCGAATGACCGAAGATCCCGACACGGTCGTGGTCATCATTGAACTGCTCGAACACCAGCGGCAACAGTTCGTCGAGCAGGTAGGTCTCCATCCGGAAGTGCGCCGACCACGGCGCCCTGGTCGCATCCAGCCAGAAGCCCGCGCCTTCGCCGAAGTCCCAATCCGCAGTCGCGCCCGCGATACCCGTGCTGCGCGGAGTCGTATCCGGCGCCACGAGCATGATGCCGCACTCGGCTGCGAGACGCTGCGCGCCGGCCTTGACCATGAAGGTCTCTTCGGTACAGGTGAGCCCCGCCAGCCAGACCAGCACTGGCACCTGTTCGTGACTCTCCTGCGGCGGGTGGAATACCGAGAAGCGCATCGGCAAGCCGATCACGCGTGAATCATGTCGGTAGAAGCCCTGCACGCCGCCGAAACAGCGCTGCTCACTGATGCATTCGATCACCTCGTCCTCCATCAGTAGAGGACGACCGAGCGGATCGATTCGCCGCGCTTCATCAGCTCGAAGCCCTCGTTGATGCGGTCCAGCGACAGCCTGTGGGTGATCAGGTCGTCGATGTTCAGTTTGCCTTCCATGTACCAGTCGACGATCTTCGGCACGTCGGTGCGTCCGCGCGCGCCGCCGAAGGCAGAGCCCCGCCACTGCCGCCCGGTGACGAGCTGGAACGGGCGGGTGCTGATCTCTTCGCCGGCCGCCGCCACGCCAATGATGAAGGACTGTCCCCAGCCCTTGTGACAGCATTCGAGCGCGGCACGCATCACTTTCACATTGCCGATGCATTCGAATGAGTAGTCGGCGCCGCCGTCGGTCAGCTGTACCAGGCGATCGACCAGGTTGGGCACCTCGTTCGGGTTGACGAAATGCGTCATGCCGAACTGGCGTCCGATCGCTTCGCGCTGCGGATTAATATCGACGCCGACGATCATGTCGGCGCCGACCATCCGCGCTGCCTGGATGACGTTCAGGCCGATACCGCCGAGGCCGAACACCACCACATTCGCGCCTGCCTCGACCTTCGCCGAGAACACCACCGCGCCGACGCCGGTCGTCACGCCGCAGCCGATGTAGCAGGCTTTATCGAACGGCGCATCCTCGCGGATCTTTGCCAGTGCAATCTCGGGCAGCACGACGAAATTCGAGAAGGTCGAGGTACCCATGTAATGGAAGATCGGGCGACCGTCCAGGCTGAACCGGGAACTGCCGTCCGGCATCACGCCCTTGCCCTGCGTGGCGCGGATCGCCTGGCACAGATTGGTCTTGCGCGACAGGCAGAACTTGCACTGCCTGCATTCGGGGGTGTAGAGCGGGATCACATGGTCGCCGGCCCTGACGCCGGACACACCCGGACCGACATCGAGCACAATGCCGGCCCCCTCGTGGCCGAGGACCGCAGGGAACAGGCCCTCAGGATCGGCCCCGGACAGTGTGTACCAGTCGGTGTGGCAGATCCCGGTGGCCTTGATCTCCACCAGCACCTCGCCCGCGCGCGGCCCCTCCAGATCCAGTTCCTCGATGGTCAGCGGGTCGCCTGCTTTCCAGGCGACAGCAGCCTTGGTCCTCATTCGCATCCCTCCATGCAGGCAGCCAGGCCGGACAGATCGGCGCCGGCCGATGCCCATCATAGGTACACGGGCCAGTCGGGGAGCGGGCTTTACGGGTGGTTTGAGGCGCCGCAATGGCGCGCTGCGGAAGACGGGAGGAAGCTGCGCCGGCAGCGAATGGCCGGCGCGAGAGAAGGATCAGCGGCCGAGATTTTTCAGCAGGTCGGGCTGCACGATCTCGATCCAGTAGCCATCCGGATCCTTGATGAAGGCCACATCGCGCATCTTGCCCTGCTCCGGCCGCTTCACATAGGTCACCTTATTCTCGTCGAACCAGGCGATGGCGGCGGCGAGATCCGGCACCGAGAAGCAGATATGACCGAAGCCCTGCGGCTGTGCGTTGCCGTCGTGGTACTTGAACTCCGGATCGCTCTCCGTGCCCCAGTTGTGGGTCAGTTCCAGAATGCCATGCTGGCTGAAGGTCCAGGCAGTGCGCTCGCCGATGTCTTCGGGTACCCGGGACGCGTCCTCGACCTTCGCGAGGAAGTAGAGCGAGAACTTCATTTCAGGGAAATCGAGCTTGCGCAGCACGCGCATGCCCATGATGCGGGTGTAAAAATCCAGCGCAACGGCCGGATCCTTCACGCGCAGCATCGAGTGATTGAGCACGAAGCCGCGCGACGCGGCGGGAATGTCGGCGGTGACGCCGGGATGGGATTCGGTGGTAAATGCCATGGATTTTTCTCGCAGGTTTCAGGACGTCGCCCGGTTCGCCGGATGTTATCACGCTGTTTCCAGTCGTTCAGCGACTGCCTGCCGCGACAGAAACAGCGGGCAGCGCAGCCTCATACGAAGCCATGATTAATTTTTGGGAAAGCGACCGCCTGAGCGGCCGGGCGACCGGCTGGAGTAGAATTTTGGAAATTCATTTCCTGCACAGATACTGCGTTCGCTGCAAATCAGCCGCTGCTTGGGTAGCGACTGCGCTGCGCAAGCAGTCGGCGCGCCTCAGCAGGCACCGCCCCGACCACAACCAACGACGATCCCTGCCCATGTTCACTATCCGGCGCATCAATCTCGCCATCCTGCTGTATTTCTCCGGACTGCTCGTGCTCGCAATAGCGCTGCCGGCGTCAATGATGAAGCCGGTGTTCGGCGAAACCGGCCCGTTCGAATTGGGCAGCATTGCGCTGTGGCTGGGGATGACCGTCGCCTTGGTCAACACGAGAAAAAACTGGAAAACCGGAACCTGGATTTCACTGGCGGCGCTGTCGCTGATCGCAGCAATGCGGGAAGCGGATTTCCAGAAAGCCTTCACCACCGAGGGCTTCATGAAAACCAACTACTACACCAACCCGAACATACCGCTGCCGGAGAAAATGCTGGCCGGTGCGATATTCCTTGGCATCCTGCTGGTGGCGATTTCAGCGCTGTACCGAGGCATGAAGTTTCTCTACCAGACCCGGCTCCGCACCTTCGGCAGCCTGATGCTGGCGGAAATCTTCGTGCTGCTGTTCATCACCAAAGTGTGCGACCGACTGCCGGCCATCGTGAAAAAGGATTACGACTATGTGCCCGGCGAAACAGTGAGCAAGATCCTGACGGCGGTCGAAGAAGGCGGGGAAATGATGATCCCCCTGCTCTGCATCATCGCGATCCTGTCGGTCGGCAGAGACTCAAGCGAGCGTGTGCCAGGCTAAATACAGGCTGGCGAACATGCATGCGCGGATCAGGCGCTGCCGCGAGAGGCAAGAGAAGCGCAGGAGTGCCCGGGTATGCAAACACGGCACGACCGGCCGGCCACCGACATGGCGTTACCGCAGGAGGCCGACTCCTGCGCCAATCACGAGCGCAAGCAAGCCCACCTTCAGCGGCGAAAGCTCGACAGTGCCGACACCGGAAAAAGCCAGGACCAGGTTCAATATCCCGATCAGGCCGATCGCGGCAAGCAGCAGAGTCGTCACGAGCATCGCACCCATCAGGAAAGGGAGTATTTTTTCAAACATCGCTTCAGAAGGTGCAGGGACGCATCGTTCAACCAAACCCGCAGACAATTAACAGGGCGGCGCCATTTCGCGCAAACGACCATTCAGTTCCGGAGTGGGGCAGGCCCGACCGGGTCCGGAAACGAAAAAGGGTTGGCGCCTGAACAAGCGCCAACCCTTCGGACTACTGGTGCTGATGGGCGGAATCGAACCGTCGACCTACTGATTACGAATCAGTTGCTCTACCAACTGAGCTACATCAGCGAAGCTCGCTATTCTAGCAAAAAAATCATGCCTCGCCGGCAAATTTACCTGAACCGGCGGTTTACCCGGCGTGATAGCTGGTTACGCGTTCGACTTCGTTCTTCGATCCGAGGAAAACGGCCACTCGCTGGTGCAGGGCGTCCGGCTGGATGTCGAGGATGCGGGTGTGGCCGTCAGTGGCGGCACCGCCTGCCTGCTCGATGATCATTGACATCGGGTTCGCCTCGTACATCAGGCGGAGCTTGCCCGGCTTGTCGGGGTCGCGCGCATCGGCCGGATACATGAAGATGCCGCCGCGATTCAGGATACGGTGCACGTCGGCGACCATCGATGCGATCCAGCGCATGTTGAAATTCTTGCCGCGCGGGCCGTCTTTGCCGGCCTCGAGTTCGCTGATGTAGCGCTTGACCGGCGGGTACCAGTGGCGCGCATTCGACGCATTGATTGCGTATTCGGCGGTGTCTTCCGGGATCCGGACGTCGCGCTGGGTCATCACCCACGAACCCATTTCCCTATCGAGCGTGAAGCAGTTCACGCCATTGCCGGTGGTCAGTACCAGCACGGTCTGGGGGCCATACACCGCATATCCGGCCGCCACCTGCCGTGTGCCCGGCTGCAGGAAATCCCGCTCGGTCGGCTCCTTCATGCCCTCGGGCGCTTTCAGCACCGAGAAGATGGTGCCGATGGTGACGTTGACGTCGATGTTGGACGAACCGTCGAGCGGATCGAACAGCAGCATGTACTCGCCCTTCGGGTAACGGTTCGGAATCGGATGAAAGGACTCCATCTCTTCCGACGCCATGGCTGCCAGGTGTCCGCCCCATTCGTTCGCCTGCAGCAGGATCTCGTTGGAGATGATGTCGAGCTTTTTCTGGATTTCGCCCTGCACGTTCTCGCTGCCGGCCACGCCCAGCACGTCGCCCAGCGCGCCCTTGCCGACCGAATGGCTGATGGTCTTGCACGCGCGCGACACAACCTCGATCAGCAGCCGCAGCTCGGCAGGTATGGTGTTGTGCAGTCGCTGCTCTTCAATCAGATGCTGCGTGAGGCTGATACGTTTCATTGCTTTTCCTGTAGTGGGATTGAATTCAGTCGGCGAGCGCCTTGCCGATCACTTCGGCCACGTCATTCGACAGCGGCCGGGTGCCGGCGACCCGCTCGAGCGCCGCCTGCATGCCGGCCTGCAGCAGCGGCGTGTATTTGCGCCAGCGATCGAGCGCACGTGCCAGCCGCGCGGCCACCTGCGGGTTGATGGCGTCCAGCGCAATCACCTGCTCGGCCCAGAATGCATGGCCGCTGCCATCGGCCGAATGGAACTGTGCGGGATTGCTGTTGCAGAACGCGAACAGCAGGCTGCGCGCCCGGTTCGGGTTCTTCAGCGTGAAATCTGCGTGCTCCATCAGTTGGCGCACCTGCGCGACGGTGGTGGACGGCGCAACTGCCTGCAGACTGAACCATTTGTCGACCACCAGCGCCTCGTCCTCAAAATCTGCATGGAATTGCCGCAGGGCCTCGGCGACGCCCGGCAGGTCATTGTTCACCATCGCCGACAGCGCACCGATGCGGTCGGTCATGTTGGCGGCCCGCGCGAGCTGATCCCGGACCAGCCGCAGTGCGAGCTCGTCACCGGTTTCGGCAAGATAGGCCAGTGCGGTATTGCGCAGCGCACGCTTGCCGGCATGCGCGGGGTCCGGCCGGTAGCTGCCGGCCAGCTGGTTCGCATGGTAGGCATCGATCAGGTCGGGCTGCAGCGCGCGCGCCAGCTGCCTGCGCAGCGCACGACGGGCGCGGTGGATCGCCTGCGGATCGATGACATCCACCTGCTCGGCCAGCATGCCTTCCGAGGGCAGCGTCAGCACCAGGTCGCGGAATGCGGGATCCAGCGTGTCATCGCGCAGCAGCTTGCGCAGCGCATCGGCAATCAGCTGGTCCTGCGCCGTCTGCGCATAGCCGAGATCGGCAGCGACGCCGGCATCCACAAGCGCCAGCAGCCTGCGGGTGACCAGGCGCTGGCCGGCCTCCCAGCGATTGAACGGATCGCTGTCATGCGCGAGCAGGAAAGCCAGCTCGTCATCGCTGTAATCGAATTCGAGGGTGACCGGCGCGGAAAAATTGCGTAGCAGCGAAGGCACCGGCCGCCGCTCGATGCCAGTGAACGTGAAGCGCTGCTTTGGCTCCGTCAGCTCCAGCACCATCGTGGTCGGGGCTGCATGGATCTCGCCTTCATCGCGCACTGGGTTGCCGCCCAGCTGGAGCGGAAGGTCGCTGCCGTCCGCATCCAGCAGGCCGACCGCAACCGGGATGTGCATCGGCAGCTTGTGCGGCTGCCCCGGCGTCGGCGGGCAGAACTGCTCGAGCGCCAGCGTGTAGGTGCCGGCGGCTTCGTCGTAGTCGGCGCGAACGCTGACGCGCGGCGTGCCTGCCTGGCTGTACCAGCGCTCGAACTGGGACAGGTCGCGATCATTCGCGTCCGCCATCGCGGCGCGGAAGTCGTCGCAGGTGACCGCCTGTCCGTCATGGCGCGCGAAATACAGGTCCATGCCCTTGCGGAAGCCGTCGCGGCCAAGCAGGGTCTGATACATCCGCACCACCTCCGAGCCTTTCTCGTAGATGGTCAGCGTGTAGAAATTGTTGATCTCGACATAAGAATCGGGCCGCACCGGGTGCGCCATCGGGCCGCCGTCCTCGGGGAACTGCGCGGAACGCAGCACGCGCACGTCCTCGATGCGCTTGACCGCGCGCCCGCTGTCGCTGCCCATCATGTCGGCCGAGAATTCCTGGTCGCGGAACACCGTCAGGCCTTCCTTCAGCGACAGCTGGAACCAGTCGCGGCAGGTCACGCGGTTGCCGGTCCAGTTGTGGAAGTACTCGTGCGCGACCACCGACTCGATGTTTGCGTAATCAACGTCGGTAGCGATGCGCGGATTGGCAAGCACGTACTTGGTGTTGAAGATGTTCAGGCCCTTGTTCTCCATTGCGCCCATGTTGAAGTCGCCGACGGCGACGATCATGAAGCGGTCGAGATCGAGCTCCAGGCCGAAGCGCTCCTCGTCCCAGCGGATGCTGCGCACCAGCGATTCCATCGCATGCGAGGTCTTGTCGAGGTTACCGTCTTCGACCCACACCTGCAGCAGCGCATCGCGACCGGATTTCAGGCGAATGGTCTGCTCCTCGCACACCAGCCGGCCGGCCACCAGCGCAAACAGGTAGGACGGCTTCCTGAACGGGTCCTCCCACAGCGCATAGTGGCGGCCATCGCCGAGGTCGCCCTGCTCGACCAGGTTGCCGTTGGACAGCAGTACCGGATACTGCGCCTTGTCGGCGCGCAGCATCACACGGTACTTCGCCATCACGTCCGGCCGGTCGGGGAAGAAGGTGATCTTGCGAAAGCCCTCCGCCTCGCATTGGGTGAAGAAATTCCCGTTGGACACATACAGGCCCATCAGCGAGGTGTTGCGGTCGGGACGGACCAGGGTCTCGATCTCCAGCGTGACTTCGTCCGGCGCATGAGGGATCACCAGCCGGCCGGCCTGCAGCGTGTATTGGCGCTTCGTCAGGGTCCTGCCGTTCATGCGCAGCGCCACCAGCTCCAGTTCGTCGCCCAGCAGCACCAGTTCACGCTGGGGACTGTCCGGATTGCGACGCAGCATGCTGCGGGCAGCGACGCGGGTCGCAGACGGGTCGAGGTCGAAGCCGAGGTCGATACTGTCCACCCAGTAGCCGGGCTGCACATAATCGAGGCGATGGATCGTGGCGGCGGTGTCGGTACGCATGGGAATGGGAGATCCGGAAGAAAGGTCCAGGAGCGGCATTTTACCAAGCCGCACGCGGCGACAGAGCCCGCGCTACACTTCTTCCGGCGCCATCCTGCGCGAGGAAACACCATGCGACGCCTGACACTCCTGCTCCTGTTGCCGCTCACTATCCTGACGCTGCTAACGGGTTGCGCCTCTACCCTGCGTTCCGAAGTGACGGCCTATCACCAGTGGCCCGACAATGCCGCGGGCCGCACGTTTTCATTCGCGAACGCGGAACCGGGCGAGCCGAGCCTGGAACGCCAGAACGTCGAGAACCTGGTGCGTGGCCAGTTGATCCGGCAGGGACTGCTGGATGCAGCGCCAGGCCAGCCGGCGCAGCTGTCGGTGCGGGTCGACTATGCCAACGAGGGACGCGACGTGCGCGTGGTCGAGACGGTGCTGGTCGACCCGTGGTACGGATCCCCGTGGTACGGCCCCGGCTTCTACAACCCGTACTGGGGGTGGAGCGGATTCGGCCATCCGTTTTACCGCCCGTGGCCTGCGGTGCCGATGGCGCGTGACATCGAGCGGCGCTACACGGTATTCCGGCGCGAACTGAAAGTGAAGATTGCGGCGTCGGACAGCGGCCGCCCGCTGTACGACGTCACCGCAAGGAGCGAGGGACAGGAGGGCAATCTCGCGAAAATCATGCCCTACCTGGTCGAAGCGGCATTCCGGGATTTTCCCGGGCCGAACGGTCAGCCGCGCGTGGTGGAAGTGAAAATGAAGCGCTGACCGGCGACCGCCGGTCAGGTGACTGCCTCGACCGAGGCCCAGGTGATCACACCGATCAGGGCCACCGCGATGACCAGCACCACCAGCAGTTTGCCGAACTGCGGCCCCTGATCCGAGCCGTGCGGCTGCTCATCGGGATGCTGCATCGGGTTGTCATCACTGCCGTGGTGCCGGTCGTTCATGGCTAGTCTCCGGTCGCGAGCAAGGGTCAGGGCAGCAGGATGGTCGAGCCGGTGGTCTTGCGCGACTCAAGGTCGATGTGCGCCTGCTGCACATCCTTCAGCGCATAGCGCTGGTTGATCTCGATCTTCACCTTGCCGCTGGCCACCATATCGAACAGCTCATTCGCGCTCGCCTCGAGGTCGCTGCGCTTGGCGGTGTAGGAAAACAGCGTCGGACGGGTCACGAACAGCGAGCCGCGCGACGCCAGCTCGTTCAGCGAGAACGGCGGCACCGGGCCGGAAGCCGAGCCGTAGCTGACCATCATCCCCAGCGGAGCAAGGCTGTCGAGCGACTTGGTGAAGGTGTCGGCCCCGATCGAGTCGTAGACCACCGGCACGCCGGCGCCGTTGGTGATCTCCTTCACGCGTGCCACGAAGTCTTCGGTGTTGTAGTTGATGGTGTGGGTGCAGCCGTGCGCCTTCGCGATTGCAGCCTTCTCGTCGGAACCGACGGTGCCGATCATGGTCACGCCGAGCGCCCTTGCCCACTGGCAGGCGATCAGGCCGACGCCACCCGCAGCCGCGTGGAACAGGATGGTTTCGCCGCCCTTGAGCGGGAAAGTACGGCGGAACAGATACTGCACCGTCATCCCCTGCAGCATCATCGCCGCAGCAGTTTCGAAATCGATCGCATCGGGGAGCCTGACCAGGCCGGCCGCCGGCATCACGCGCGCCTCGGCATAGGCGCCCGGCGGACGGCACGCATAGGCGACGCGGTCGCCGACCTTCACTTCGGTAACGCCCGGGCCGATCGCCTCGACCACGCCGGCGCCTTCCATGCCCAGGCCGGCAGGCAGCGGCTGCGGATACAGGCCGGTGCGGAAGTAGACGTCGATGTAGTTCAGGCCGATCGCATGGTGGCGGACGCGCGCCTCGCCCGGCCCGGGCTCGCCGACCTCAACGTCGACATATTCCATCACCTCGGGTCCGCCGTTGGTCTTGCACCGGATTGCTTTCGTCATTCTTTTCCCCCGTGTGGTCATTGCAAAAAAGAAGCGAATGATAGCGCCAATCCCGGGCCGCATCAGCGCGCCACGGCAAGGGAGGCCTTTGACGCCGGCAAAGGCGGCCAGCCGGCCGCTCAGTCCGAGCCGAACAGGTCGCGGCTGTAGACCTTGTCGCGCACGTCTTCCAGGTCTTCGGTGATGCGGTTGGCGACGATCACGTCGGCCTCGCGCTTGAAAGCGGCGAGGTCATTCACGACGCGCGAACGGAAGAACTCCGGTTCGGACATCGTCGGCTCATAAACGATCACCTCGATGCCCTTGGCCTTGATCCGCTTCATCACGCCCTGCGCGCTGGAAGAGCGGTAATTGTCGGAGCCGGCCTTCATCGTCAACCGGTACATGCCGACCACCCGCGGATTGCGGGCGACGATACTGGATGCGACGAAGTCCTTGCGGGTGCTGTTGGCCTCGACGATCGCATGGATCAGGTTCTGCGGCACGTCCTTGTAGTTGGCCAGCAGCTGCTTGGTGTCCTTCGGCAGGCAGTAGCCGCCGTAGCCGAACGACGGGTTGTTGTAGTGGTTGCCGATGCGCGGGTCGAGGCATACGCCGTCCACGATGGGCCGGGTGTCAAGGCCGTGGGTCGCCGCATAGGTGTCAAGCTCGTTGAAGAACGCCACCCGCATGGCGAGGAAGGTATTGGCGAACAGCTTGATCGCCTCGGCCTCGGTGGAGCCGGTAAACAAAACCGGCACATCCTCTTTCAGCGCAGCCTCGGTCAGCAGCTGCGCAAAACGCTTCGCCTCCGGCAAGTCGGAGCCGATCACGATGCGCGACGGGTACATGTTGTCGTACAGCGCCCTGCCCTCGCGCAGGAATTCCGGCGAGAACACCAGGTTCTCGAAGCCGAGCGTCTTTCGTGCATGCAGGGTAAAACCGACCGGCACCGTCGACTTGATCACGGCGAGCGCGTCGGGATTGATGTCCTTCACGTCGCGGATGACCGACTCCACCGACGCGGTGTTGAAGTAGTTGGTCTCGGGGTCGTAGTCGGTCGGCGTCGCGATGATCACGAATGCGGCATCGGCGAGGGCGTCGCGCTTGTCGGTCGTTGCGCGGAAATCCAGCCGGCCCGATTGCAGCAGGCGCTCGATATCGGCGTCGACGATAGGCGACTGCCCGCGGTTGAGCATGGCCACCTTTTCGTCGCTGACGTCCAGCGCCACCACCTGGTTGCGCTGGGCCAGCAGCACCGCGAGCGAAAGGCCGACGTAGCCGCAGCCTGCAATTGCAATTTTCAAAATCTGTCCTTTCGATCTGGCCGCCACTCTCGTGCCGGCGCTTTCCCGAGGAAAATCGGGTCGCGCGATTATAGCCGCGCGGCGATCAGCTTAATCATGCGGAGAAGGCCGGTAAAAACCCGAGGACGCGGCCCCTGGGCCGAATTTCCGGCTAGGGGCCTATGGTAGAATCCGCACCCTGTTCCGCCCCCGCCCTGCGCAGATTTTTCCTCCCAAACGCTTGATTTTTAAGCTCAAAGCCGCGGAGCGAGGCAAGCAACCCAACCCAGGAAGAACGACACACATGGCTGGACACAGCAAATGGGCCAACATCAAGCACAAGAAGGCCGCCACTGACGCCAAGCGGGGCAAGATCTGGACCCGCCTGATCAAGGAAATTACCGTCGCGGCCCGCATGGGCGGCGGCGACGTCGCTGCCAACCCGCGGCTGCGGCTGGCGGTCGACAAGGCTGCCGATGCGAATATGCCGAAGGACAACGTGACCCGCGCGATCCAGCGCGGCACCGGCGGCCTCGAAGGCATAAACTACGAGGAAATCCGTTACGAAGGCTACGGCATCAACGGCGCCGCACTGATCGTCGATTGCATGACCGACAACCGCGTGCGCACCGTCGCCGAAGTCCGGCATGCATTCAGCAAGTACGGCGGCAACATGGGTACAGAAGGATCGGTGGCCTTCCTGTTCCGGCATTGCGGGCAGTTGCTGTTCGCTCCCGGCACGAATGAGGACGCACTGATGGAGGCGGCGCTGGAGGCCGGCGCCGAGGACGTGATTGCCGACGAAGAAGGCGGCTTCGAAGTGATCACCGATCCGTACGAGTTCTCGCGCATCCGCGAGGCGCTCGAAAAGGCCGGCTTCAAGCCGGAACTGGCCGAGGTGACGATGAAGCCGTCGACCAGCACGGAATTCACCGGCGAGGACGCACAGAAGATGCAGAAGCTGCTGGATGCGCTGGAAAACCTCGACGATGTGCAAGAGGTCTACACCAACGCCGTCATCAACGAATGAACCCCGGCGCCCGCAACAGCGGGCGTCTTTCTTACTACCCTGTCTTCACCCATGAAAATTCTCGTCGTCGGCTCCGGTGGCCGTGAACATGCGCTGGCCTGGAAGCTTGCGCAATCCAAACGCATACAGCTGGTGATGGTCGCGCCCGGCAATGGCGGCACTGCGCTCGATCCGCGCCTGAAGAATGTGCCGATCACGGATCCGGCCGAACTGGCGGATTTCGCGCAGCGCGAACAGGTCGCGCTGACGGTGGTCGGCCCCGAGGCGCCGCTGGCGGCCGGCATCGTCGACCTGTTCCGCGAGCGCGGCCTGAAGATCTTCGGCCCGTCGCAGAAGGCCGCGCAGCTGGAAAGTTCGAAAGACTTCGCGAAGGCATTCATGCAGCGGCATGGCATTCCGACGGCGAAGTACCAGACGTTCTCCGATGCGCCGGCCGCGCACCAGTACGTCGACCAGCAGGGCGCGCCGATCGTGATCAAGGCCGATGGCCTCGCCGCCGGCAAGGGCGTGGTGGTCGCGATGACGCCGGATGAAGCGCATGCGGCGATCGACATGATGTTGTCGGACAACCGTTTCGGTGATGCGGGCGCGCGGGTGGTGATCGAGGAATTCCTGGCCGGCGAGGAAGCCAGCTTCATCGTGATGGTCGACGGCCGCCACATCCTGCCGCTGGCCACCAGCCAGGATCACAAGCGCCTGCTCGACAATGACCAGGGCCCGAACACCGGCGGCATGGGCGCCTACTCGCCTGCTCCGATCGTCACGCCCCAGCTGCATGCGCGCGTGATGCGCGAGATCATCCAGCCGACCGTGCAGGGCATGGCGAAAGACGGCATTCCTTACACCGGCTTCCTGTATGCGGGCCTGATGATCGATGCCGACGGCAATCCGAAGACGCTGGAATTCAACTGCCGGATGGGCGACCCGGAAACGCAGCCGATCATGGCGCGCCTGAAGACCGACCTGGTCACCGTGATGGAACATGCGGTCAGCGGCACGCTCGACACGATCGAGCTCGAATGGGACCGCCGCACTGCGCTCGGCGTCGTCATGGCGGCCGGCGGCTACCCGGACGCTCCGAAAAAAGGCGACGCCATCACCGGCATCCCGGCCGAAACCGCCGACAGCATGACCTTCCATGCCGGCAGCGTGCTGGAAAACGGCGAGCTGAAGACTTCGGGTGGTCGCGTACTGTGTGTGGTCGGCCTCGGCGACAGCGTGCGCATCGCGCAGAAGCATGCGTATGACGCAGTCGACCGGATCCGCTTCGACGGCATGCAGTTCCGGCGCGACATCGGCTGGCGCGCGCTGAAGCGTCCGGGCTCGTAAAAACCAACAACACGTCAAGAACGAGGGGAATCCGATGACCATGCCCGATCCGAATGCGGTCAAGTCCTGGCTGCTGTCGCTGCAGGAACGTATTGTGTCCGCCGTCGAGGAAGTCGACGGCAAGCAGTTCATCCGCGACAGCTGGGAGCGGCCGGAAGGCGGCGGCGGGATTTCGCGGCTGATCGAGGAAGGCAATGTGCTCGAGCGCGGCGGCGTCGGCTTCTCCCATGTGAAAGGCAGCAAGCTGCCGCCGTCGGCAGCGGCCAACCGTCCCGAGGTGGCCGGCCAGCCGTGGGAAGCGATGGGCGTGTCGCTGGTGTTCCACCCGCGCAATCCGTACGCGCCGACCGTGCACATGAACGTGCGCTTTTTCACCACCACCGGCGAGGGCAACCAGCCGGTCTGGTGGTTCGGCGGCGGCATGGACCTGACGCCCTACTACGGCGAGGTCGAGGATGCGAAGCATTTCCACCAGACCTGCCATGACGCGCTGGCACCGTTCGGCGACGACCTGCATCCGCGCTTCAAGCACTGGTGCGACGACTACTTCTTCCTCAAGCATCGCGGCGAGGCCCGCGGTATCGGCGGCGTCTTCTTCGATGACTTCAACGAACCGGGATTTGCGCAGAGCTTCGCGATGACGCAAAGCGTCGGTGACAGCTTCCTCGACGCCTACCTGCCGATCCTGAAGCGCCGCAAGGACACGCCGTACGGCGAACGCGAGCGCGATTTCCAGGCCTATCGGCGCGGACGCTATGTCGAATTCAACCTGGTGTTCGACCGCGGCACGCTGTTCGGCCTGCAGTCGGGCGGGCGCACGGAATCGATCCTGATGTCGCTGCCGCCGATCGTGAAATGGCGCTACGACTGGAAGCCCGAGCCGGGCAGCCCCGAGAGCAGGCTCTATACCGATTTCCTGCCGCATCGCGACTGGCTGGCCGCGTGACGCGGCGCTGCCTGCTGCTGATGGGCGGCAGCTTCGACCCGGTGCACGCAGGCCATGTCGCGCTTGCACGCTATTTCTGCACACTGCTGCACCCGGACGAACTGCGGCTGATACCGGCCGGCCAGCCCTGGCAGAAGCCCGGGATGGCGACACCGGCGCAGCACCGGATCGCCATGCTGGAGCAGGCCTTCAGCCAGTGGGCGGTGCCGGTGGTCATCGACCAGCAGGAGATCCGGCGCAGCGGTCCCAGCTATGCGGTCGATACCCTGCAGGCGCTGCGCGCGGAGGCCGGCGACGCGGCCTCGATGGTGATGGTGCTGGGTGCCGACCAGTTGCTGAATCTGCACACCTGGCGCGACTGGCCGCAGTTGTTCGACCTGGCCCACCTGTGCTTTGCGGCACGTCCGGGCTTTGCCATCAGTGCCGCCGGCATCGATCCGGAGGTCGGAGCCCAGGTGGCTCGCCGACTGGCCACGCCGGCGCAGCTGCGCGACAGCGCCCATGGACTGGCCTATGTGGCCACCAATCTCGCGCTGAATTGCTCGTCGACCGCGGTGCGGCAAGCGCTGGCTCAACATGACGAAGCCGCACTTGCCGGGGCGTTGCCGGAGCCGGTGCTAGACTATGTCCGACATCATCATCTTTACCAGACTCATTAATGGACATCAAAAAACTGCAGGCGCTCGTCGTGGATGCGCTCGAAGACGTGAAGGCACAGGACATCCGCCTCTATGACACTACGCACCTGACCAGCATGTTCGACCGGATCGCGATCGCCTCCGGCACCTCCAACCGCCAGACCAAGGCACTGGCGGCCTCGGTGCGCGACAAGGTCAAGGGCGCCGGCGGCGACATCGTGAACATGGAGGGCGAAGGTACCGGCGAATGGGTGCTGGTCGACCTTGGCGACATGGTCGTCCACATCATGCAGCCTGCGATCCGCGCGTACTACCGGCTCGAGGAAATCTGGGGCGACAGGGAAGTCAGCCTCGCGACCGCAAAGCGCGCAGCCGCTCCGCGCAAGACCGCTGCCAAAGCTGGTGCCGACGGCGACGCTCCGGCAAAGAAAGCCGCAAAAAAGGTAGCGGCGAAGAAGGTCGCCGCAAAGACGGCCACCAAGACGGCTGCAAAGACCGCGAGCAAAACGGCTGCAAAGAAAGCACCGGCGAAGAAGGTCGCCGCAAAGACACCCGCGAAGACGACCGCGCAGGCTGCGACCAAGGCTGCGACCAAGACCGCAGCGAAGAAAGCGGCGCCGCGCCGGACTGCCGCCAAGTCGGCCTGAACGGGTCGGCGCACGTGCAACTGATCGTTGCCGCCGTCGGCCACAAGATGCCTGCCTGGATAGAGACAGGCTTCCAGGAATACGCAAAGCGGATGCCGGCCGAGTGCCGGATCGTCCTGAAGGAAATCAAGCCGGTCGAGCGCTCTTCGGGGCGCAGTGCCGAGACGGTGATGGCCCAGGAACGCTCGCGCATCGAAGCGGTGCTGCCGAAAGGCGGCCGGGTGATCGCCCTCGATGAGCACGGCCGTGACCTGACCACCCTGCAGCTGTCGCAGCAGCTCGCTTCATGGCAACAGCAGGGCGGCGATGTTACATTCGTGATCGGCGGCGCAGACGGCCTCGACGCCGGCTTCAAGCAGCAGGCCGACATGCTGATGCGCGTATCGAGCCTGACCCTGCCGCATGGGATGGTGCGGGTGATGCTGGCGGAACAGCTATACCGCGCCTGGTCGATCACCCGCAACCACCCCTATCACCGGGGCACGATATAGCGGACCCGGAGACAACGGATGATCCACGCTGACCAGAAAATCTATCTTGCGTCGAAAAGCCCGCGCCGGCGCGAACTGCTGCGGCAGATCGGCATCGAATTCGAGATCCTGATGCTGCGGGAGACACCCGGCCGCCCCGGCGCGGTGTCCGAGGAGCCGCACGACGGCGAGGCGCCGGACGTGTATGTCGAGCGGATCGCGCGCGAAAAAGCCCAGAGCGCACTGCAGGCAGTGCATGGCCGCCGGCTGCCGGTACGGCCTATCCTGGCGGCCGACACCACGGTCACCATCGATGGCGAGATCCTCGGCAAGCCGGCCGACGCGAATGACGCGATGGCCATGCTGCGCCGGCTGTCCGGCCGCACGCACCAGGTGCTGACCGCGGTAGCCGTGGTCAGCAGCGACGGCGACCTGCACGAGGCTCTCAGCCGCTCCGAGGTCAGCTTCGCCGACCTGGGCGAAGACAGCCTGCGCGCCTATTGCGCGTCGAGCGAGCCCTACGACAAGGCGGGCAGCTATGGCGTGCAAGGCCATGCGGCGCAGTTCATCCGGCACATCAGCGGCAGCTACTCCGGCATCATGGGGCTGCCGCTGCACGAAGCCTCCCAATTGCTGAAACTGGCCGGCATAAAAACACTATGAACGAAGATCTGCTGGTCAACATCACTCCGCAGGAAACCCGCGTCGCACTGGTGCAGCAAGGCGCAGTGCAGGAACTGCATATCGAGCGCACTGCGTCGCGCGGCCGCGCAGGCAACATCTACCTCGGGCGGGTCGCCCGCGTGCTGCCCGGCATGCAATCGGCCTTCATCGAGATCGGCCTCGAGCGCGCCGCTTTCCTGCACGTGGCCGATATCTGGGAAGCGCGCGCAGCTGCCGGCAACGGTGCGCCGCCGCTGCCGATCGAGAAGCTGCTGTTTGACGGGCAGGCCGTGCTGGTACAGGTGATCAAAGATCCGATCGGCACCAAGGGAGCGCGCCTCTCGACCCAGATCTCGATCGCCGGCCGCATGCTGGTCTACCTGCCGCAGGACCCGCACATCGGCATCTCGCAGCGGATCGAGAACGAAGCCGAGCGCGAACAGCTGCGGGCGAGGCTGCAGCGGCTGCTGCCGGCCGATGAAAAGGGCGGCTTCATCATCCGCACCATGGCCGAGGATGCGTCCGAGGGCGACCTCGAAATGGACGTGGCCTACCTGCGCAAGACCTGGACGAACATTATCCAGCAGTCGAAATCGCTGCCGGCGCCGGCGCTGCTGTACGAAGACCTGTCGCTGGCACAGCGCGTGCTGCGCGATTTCGTGAACGAGCATACCCATTCCATTCAGATCGACTCGCGCGAGAACTTCCAGCGGCTGACCGAGTTCGCCACCACCTACACGCCGTCGGTGCTGCCGCGACTGTCCCATTACACGGGCGAACGCCCGCTGTTCGATCTGTATGGCGTCGAAGACGAGATCGAGCGCGCGCTCGGCCGGCGAGTCGACCTGAAGTCCGGAGGCTACCTGATCGTCGAGCAGACCGAGGCAATGACGACCATCGACGTCAATACCGGCAGCTATGTCAACGGGCGCAACTTCGACGACACGATCTTCAAGACCAATCTCGAGGCCGCGCATGCGATTGCCCGCCAGCTGCGGCTGCGCAACCTTGGCGGCATCATCATCCTCGACTTCATCGACATGGACAGCGTCGAGCACCGGCAGGCGGTACTGTCCGAGCTGCACAAGGCGCTGTCGCGCGACCGCACCAAGGTCACGGTGTCGGACTTCTCCGCGCTCGGGCTGGTCGAAATGACCCGCAAGCGCACCCGCGAATCGCTCGCCCATGTGCTGTGCGAGCCCTGCCCCGCCTGCCATGGCAAAGGCCAGGTCAAAACGCCGCGCACGGTCGCCTACGAGATCCTGCGCGAATTGCTGCGCGAAGCAAAACAGTTCAACCCGCGCGAATTCCGGATCATGGCGTCACAGGTGGTCATCGACCTGTTCCTCGAGGAAGAATCGCAGCATCTGGCGATGCTCGGCGACTTCATCGGCAAGCCGATCTCGCTGCAGGTGGAGAGCACCTTCCCGCAGGAGCAGTACGACATCATCCTGATGTGATCGGCAGTGCGGCACCTGCGGCAGTCGCCAAATCCGGCCTGCGCCGGCGTGACTGTTGCAAGGCGGGGTGCCGTTAGAACGCCATGCCGTCGCCGGCCCTGAGCCCATGTCCGCAAAAACTCCCGGAAAAGAATGAACCCCGAAGTCATCATCACCAACATCAAGAAGCGCTATTCCGGCGTTTCAGGCACGATCAATGCGCTGCTGCCGGTGCAGGCACGTCAGCTGAAGATCGGTTTCGTGGGCACCGACCTGCCCGGCTATCAGCTCGCGAAACAGCAGCATCCGGACCACATCTGCCACCTGGGCACCGTCGAAGCGATCCGCATCTCGCGCAAGCCGCTGCCCGACGGCCGGCCGCGCATCTGGCATGTGCGCCGCGACCCCGAGATGATGCTCGCCATCTTCCTGCGCGACGTGCTGCGCTTCCCGATCAGGATCGTTTTTACCTCGGCGGCCAAGCACCGGCATTCGTGGTTCCCGCGCTGGCTGATCAGCAAGATGGATGGCGTGATTTCGACCACGCCTGAAGCCGCCAGCTTCGTGCCGAACACCACGAAAGTCGTGCCGCACGGGATCGCGCTCGAGCGCTTCTCGCCGCCACCGGACAAGCTGACGGCCTGGCAGCGCACCGGCCTGCCGGGCACATACGGTATCGGCACCTTCGGCCGGATCCGCGACGACAAGGGCTCGGATATCTTCGTCGATGCCATGATCGAGATCCTGCCCGACTTCCCGCAATGGACAGCGGTGCTGGCAGGCCTGTGCACGCCGCAGCATGCGGCATTCCAGCAGCGGCTGGAGGAGAAGATCGCCGCGGCTGGGCTGTCCGACAGAATTATTTTTCTCGGCGTGGTGAGCGCCGATCAGGTCGCCGGCTGGTACCAGAACGTGCTGGTGACGGTAGCCTGCCCGCGCTATGAGCCCTTCGGGCTGACGCCGCTCGAGGGCATGGCCTGCGGCAGCGCAGTGATCGCCAGCGACACCGGCGCCTTCCGCACCATTGTCGAGGAGGGCAAGACCGGGTATGTGATACCGACCGACAGCGTGCCCGCACTCGTCGCCGCCCTGCGGCAGATGCTGGCCGACCCCGCGCGCGCGGCAGCGATGGGCGCCAGCGGACGCGAGCGGGTGGTTGGGATGTTTTCAGTCGAGCGCGAGGCTGATGGCATTCAGAGCGTGTACCGCGCGGTCCTCGGGACTACCGCCTGACCGCTGAAGGAATCTGCCGTCAGGCCGCCCTGTAATCGGAAGCTAATGCAAGAGCGCAATGTCGTCGGCCGTATAGGTATTGGCGGCCTGGAGATCATTGCCATTGCGGTCGACGTTGGTGCGCTGCAGCGCGCTTCGGCTTGAACGCGGTACGCCCGGGAATTCGCGCGCCTGCCTCTGGATCTGTCGCACCGGGAAACCGGCACGCAGTGCATTCACATGCAGCCAGAGGTCATCGGCTTTCAGGCAGCAATCGCGAAATGCCAGCCCGGCCTGCTTCAATCTGCGCAAAAAACCGGGCGGGTAAATGACGCCGCCGACGCCGGTCGCAAAATGGCTGGTGCTGGGAGCAGTACAAGTGCACAGCCGCCACTCGGCATACGGGCGCAGCCCGCCTGCATCGACCTGGATCTTTCTCGCCCGCCAGCAGTTAATGACCGCCGGGTGGCTGCGGTAGGCCTCCGTCAGCCGGGCCAGCCAGTCCCTGCTGTACATCTTGTCGTCATCTGCAGTCACGAGCGGATCACGGAAGTCCTGCTCACGTTCGAGGTACGGGTAGTACTTTGTGTGCGGGCCCACCTCGTCGGCGTATATCACCTCCAGCCCGCGGGTTGCGAGGCGTACAAGGGTGCGCGGCAGCGGCATGCCCTCGTAGCGCCGGCCAAGAAAGAGAATGAGCCGGCGCGGCCGGACGCTGCCGCGCCCGATACTTTCCACCGATGCGAATGCGCGGCCGATCCGGTCCGAATGCGAAGTCAGCGTCACTACGACCGTCGAATCCGGGTCGGTGACCAGCCTGGCAGAAAACAGATTGCGCAGGTAGAGCAGGAGGAAGATGAGGATGCGTCGCATGGTATACCTGACTTCGCCTTAGTGCCCGTCCCGCGGAGCCGCGCGGCCATAGACATCCTCGAACCGGATGATGTCGTCTTCGCCGAGATAGGAACCTGATTGCACTTCGATGATCTCGAGCATGGCGGGGCCGGGGTTTCTCAACCGGTGCCTGACGCCCAGCGGGATATAGGTGGATTCATTTTCGGCCACCAGATAGGTCGCGTCGCCTTTGGTAACCTCGGCCGTGCCGCGAACGACGACCCAGTGCTCGGCGCGGTGCCGGTGCATCTGCAGGCTGAGTGACGCACCGGGGTTGACGCCGATGTGCTTGACCTGGAAACGCTCGCCGGTGTCGACGCAGTCATACCAGCCCCAGGGACGGGCGACCCGCCGGTGCACCCTGGCATGAGGCCAGCCTTTTTCCCTGATCTGCTCGACCGCCTGTTTCACACTCTCGGCGTGCGCCGGGTCGAGAACCAGCAGCGCATCCGGCGTGTCGACCACGATCAGGTTGCGGGTACCGATTGCCACTACGAGCCGGGAACCGGCTTTCACGCAAGTGTTCGATGCCGCGAGCAGCAGAGCCTGGCCCTCGACCCGGTTGCCGTCAGGGTCGGCCGGCATGAGCGTCGCCACCGCATTCCAGCTGCCTACATCGCTCCATTGGCCGGAGAAAGGCACGACGGCAACGCGGTCGGATTTTTCCATGACTGCATAGTCGACAGATTCGCTGCGGCAGGCAAGAAAGTGCTCGACAGCCGGACGCAGGAAGCTGCCGTCGCGGCGAGAGCCGGCCATCGCCGCTTGGCACGCAGCGAGGATGTCCGGTGCATGCTCTGCCATGGCTGCCCGCAGTACGCCGGGGGTACACAGGAAAATGCCGGCATTCCACCAATGGCTGCCGGTCAGCAGCAGTTTCCGCGCCAGTTCCGCGTCCGGCTTTTCCACGAATCGCCTGACCGCTCGCGCGGCACCATCCGGCAAAGGATCGCCCTGTTCGATGTATCCGTAGGCGGTGCTCGGGAAAGACGGTGCAACGCCGAACGTCACGATGCGGCCGGCAAGCGCCGCCGGCACGCCGCTGCGTATCGTGGCCCGGAAAGCAGCCGCGTCGGGAATGAAATGGTCCGCGGGCAGGAACAGCAGCATTGCGTCGTCCGGCGATGCGAGCGCCGCACAGGCCATCGCCGCAGCTGTGTTCCGCGCAGCAGGTTCGAGCAGTTGCTCGCCCGCGATGCCGGCCAGCGCCATGGCCTGCTGCACAAGGAAACGGTGCTCGTCGTTCGCGATGCAGAGCACGGGACCGATGCCGGCCACGCGTTCAAGCGTCGCCTGCAACAGGCTTTTGCCGTCCAACAGCGGCGCGAACTGCTTGGGCAGTGCCTCCCTGCTCAGCGGCCACAGGCGGGTACCGGACCCGCCGCAAAGTATCACCGCCTTGATGACCGACTGCCCGTTCATCCGGTCACCGCAAGCGACTGCCGGTACTTCTCGGCTTCCCAGTCGAGCAACTGGTCGACCTCATGTACCGGCAGACTGTCGAGCACGCTGTCCGCCGACTGACGCTCGAGCACATCCTGATAGCAGCGAAGCTGTGCCAGCCGCGCTGCAGACAGCGGCGACACGGAAAATGTGCCGACCCCGGCGATGAACTGCGGCCGGCCGGGCAGCATGCGTCCCGCGCGTGCGGCAGCAATCGCTTCATGCAGATCGGCATGGATCGCGGCCTCCCGGCCGAGAAACACCGGGTGGTCGGGATACAGCGCCCAGTCCTGCTGCAAACGGCGCAGCCACTGCGGGTCGGATGCGAGGCTGTGGAAGTGGCCTGCCGGATCCCGTACCGGCGCCAGCATGATGCCGTCCCCAGCGGCAATCGTCGCCGGTGCGGCAGGCGCGTCCGGAAGGTACAGCGCCGGCGGAGCGAAGCGCACGCCGATATCGGCCAGCATCGCGTCGATCTCCTGCAGCGAGCCGCCGGCCACGACAATGCCATGGTTCTCCAGCAGCAGCAGCGCGGCATCCGGACAGGCTGCAAGCGCCCGCTCCACACCGGCCGCAAGCGCCGGCCCCGGCTTCGCGTAGCGAATGCTCGCATGCTGCCAGCCGAAACCTGCCAGGCGCTGCTCGCACTCGCGGATCCCGTTGCGGCGCACGAGGCCGGCCAGTACGTCGACGGCGTGCAGGTGCACAACGATACGCTGGGGCAGCAGCGCATGCAGCAGCGTCTCGATCGATGGGCGCAGCCCGCCCGGCGCTTCGACGTCAATCGACGCCGCCCTTGCGCGGATGGCCGCGCGTGCCGGCTCCAGCGGTACAGGCACGAAAATCGGCCTGCTCGTTGCCTGCTGCAGCCAGGTGCCGGATGCCTTCACCCACAGCCATCCGTCATCATCCTTCCATGACACATTGCCGCCGGCGCCTTGCACCAGCAGGCGGTCGGCGCCGATGCGCGCGCAGAATGCTTCAATCTCGGCCCTCATGCCGACAGCCTCTCTGCGTGCGGCCGCGGGGTCGCCAGCGAGGATTCGTCCTGACACGCAAGGCTGGCCACCAGCTGGCGCAAGTTGCCGAAGTCATCGAAGCAGGCGTCGGCCTGCTGTACGTCGCGACCTTCCACCACACCGGCATGCAGCTTCTGCAACGTGACCGCGCCGATCTGCTCGCGCGCTCCCTGGATGTCATTAGATGCGCTGTCGCCGATCATCCAGACACAGCCGCCGGCTGCCTGCATTTTCTCGATCGCCAGCAGGAAAGGGGCCGCATGCGGTTTGTCGAACCCGGCTTCCTCGCTGGTCACGATGAAATCGAAACAATGGTCGAGGCCGAAATAGACCATCTTCCTGAACTGTATCTGCGCAGTCAGGTCGGTCACGATCGCTGTCGGTATGTTCAGCAGGCGCAGATCGTCGAGCAATTCCCGCACGCCGTCGAACAGTACGGCGTTGGCGAGGAAATTTCGCCAGTAGGTCTGCTCGAAATCGAGGGCCAGCATCACCTGGGAGCCGAGCCCGATGATCTCCAGCATGCGCTGGAAGTAAAGCAGCCGGCTGTGCGAAGACGCCACCCCGGACAGGCGCTGCTTGACCTGCGCACGCGCCGTCGAGAAGGCGCGGTCAAAGTCGGCCTCGCTGATCGAAAAGGTACGCACGACCTTTTCCCTGACCGCGCGCATCGCGCTCTGGTGCGCCGGGTCGTACGGGTACAGGGTATTGTCGGTGTCGAACAGGATAGCGTCCGGCAGCCGGGTGAAGCGCCCGGGGTCGTTCAGTCTCAGCATAGCATTCGCTTATTCAGGATCTGGTTGATGTAAGTGAGCGTGAGCAGCTGCATCAGGCCGAGCATGCCGCCCTCCCACTTCGGCGCCACGTCGAGGAAATCGAGCACGCGCGGGCAGAGGATGCCGGCGGCCATGGCCATGTCCTCGGGGTCGACCTCGCCTTCGATGATCATTTCCATCCATCCGCCCTCGGCATCAGGCAGGGTTTCGACATACAGGCCGCAGACGCCGACCAGCACGCGCGACAGCGACATTTCGCTCATGCCGATCCGTGACAGCAGGCGCAGCTTCAGCTTCAGCTGGCCAGGTGCCACCGACGGTTCGGGCAACTGCGGATGGATCGGCTGCAGCGACAGCACGAGATCCGCATGCTCGGCCTGCGGACGGATGAAACGGTCCGCATCCGGTCCGCGCCTTGCGATCGCCGACAGTACGCGCTCGATCGCATGTCCACGCTCGCAGGTATCGCGCCGAATCTTGAAATGGCGGCGCAGTCGCTCGTCGATGTCGAGGAAGATGCGCAGGTCGTAACAGTTGCGCAGCGCCGGCAGGTAGAGTGCATGCAGGCCGCTGGCAAAGATGAAGTCATTGCTGCCGACCTTGAACGGCTGGCTCTTCTTGCCGGTCGCATGGTCATAGTGGCGCGCGATGATGTCGCGGCCGCCGGCCAGTGCCAGCAGGTCGCCGGCATAGGCCTCGAGGTCGTTCGCCCTCGGGTTCAGGTGCGTCAGCACCTTCCACATCGGCTGCTGACGGTCCCACAGGTGGTAGTCATCGCCGGACAGGCTGACAGACGAATGCTGCCCGAACAGCCCGATGAGGGCATTAACGTAGGTATCCTTTCCCGCGCCTGAATCACCGGCAATGCCGATCACGAAGGGCTTGCGGCTGAGCCGGAAATAGTCGTTGCGACTCACGGTGTCGCGCCACACATGGAAGACCAGGATCACGCCGGTCGCAGTGATCAGCGTCCGCAGCACGCCGTCGGCCAGTGCCAGCGCGCCGGCCAGCCATCCACTCGTGCCGGACGCCGGCAGCATCCCGATGCCCGCCTCGAGTGCGAACAGAAGCGAAAAGCCGGTGGCAAGCAGCTGTGCGGACCGCGCGCCGCTGAGCTGGTAATACACCAGCAGCGGCACGGTCCAGATGAACCAGCCGGGCGAAGCAGCGGTCATCAGCACCACGACCAGGAAGGCAATCCCGTTACAAACCTGGAAGAGCTCGAAGTTGAGCCGCCTGACCCGCCAGGTCGCATACAGCATCAGTACATAGGCCATCGGCAGCAGGTGCAATTCCGCGTCGCCGCCGACCTGCAATGACAGCTTGTAGACCTTCGACAGCTCCGGGTTGTTGAACAACATGTGGAGGCCTGCGCCGGACCAGAGGAAAGGCAGCAGGAAGACCGTGGCGGCGGCGGTCAGCCCCTGCAGCAGTTCCGGCAGGCGGGTCCTGAGCGACTTGTTGTTGTACAGGTAGATCAGCAGGAACGGTATAGCCAGCGCCATGCTGAGCTTGGCCGATACAGCCGTACCGAACGCGAAACCGGCAGACCGCAACCGCAGGCCGCGCGTCAGGAGGAGCGCAAAGCACAGCAGAACTACCGGTATCAGGTCATTGTGGCCAAGCGCATAGGAAGCGACCAGCACGATCGGCGACCACCAGTAAATTTTCACCAGCAGGCTGGGCTTGCCCGGATGCAGGCGCGACAGCACCGCCAACAGCAGCAAGTCTGCAATGATCAGCGTGAGCCCGTAGCCGATGCGCACCGGCATGCCAAGCGCAGTGCAGAACAGCGTCAGCGGCAGGAAGGCCAGCCACATCGCATACCCGTACGGGAATGCCGCCAGGTTGCCGTGGCTGTCCATGAAACTGCGCCACGGGTCTGGCGAGAAGCTCTCGACCGAATGCTCGAGGAAGGGCACATACCAGGTCGCCTCGGCGCGCGGATATAGCCACAGCACCAGTGCCAGCCGCAGCAGCAGGCCGCCGATGAACCATGGATCCTGCAGGAAGCGCTTCATGTAGCGAACTCCTGCTGCCAGAGATCAGGGCGCTTGGTACATACCGCATCGAACCCGATCCGCCGCTCGCGCAACGTCGATATCATTGCCGGCACCGCCCGTAGTGCGTCGGCACCCTGCAATTCCGGCGATACCAGACAGAGCCGAAAGCCGTGCTCCCGCAGCTGGTCAGCCTGCGCAGCCGTGAGCGGGAAACGGGTGAAGCAATCGATCCATGTCCAGCGGACCTTCCCGGCTAGCGCGAGCGCGGTATCGATCGATTCATATTCCGACACCCGGACCGCGCTGCGTCCACGCGCTGCTTCAGCATGGCGAACCATGAAGGGGAAAGACTGGTCGAGGAAAAAATAGTCGTCGATGCCGCGTTCCTGCATCAGCCGGATCAGGCGCGGCTCCAGCCCCTCCTCCTTCACGTTCAGGATCAGGGTGGCATGACGATAGTGGTCGAGCCAGGACTCGAAATTCTCCCCGCTGCAGAACGGATCGTGATGGAGAACGATCTCGTTACCGCTGCTGCGCAGGTCGATCTCGACGCCGAACCGGGTCGGCGTCGTCTGCAGTTCGGCGATCGTGTTCCTGCGATGCGCAATGATGTTCATGACTTTACCGAACGCCTCAACTGGAAACTGAAATCGATCGTGCGCAGAATGAATTTCTTCTTGCTGCGCCAGTCGATATTCCAGTGCGACTGCCCATGCAGCCGGCTGCCGAAATGCACCGGAAAGCGGCGCACCCGCAAGCCGTCGCGCCGTGCCTTGAAATACGCATACAGGTCGAGCGAAAAATCATGCGGCGCATCGTCCCAGCGCCGAAAGAAGTCACGGTGGAACAGCGTAGGCTGCGCATTGATGTCCCATAGCGGCTGGCGCAGGAGCAATGTCTCGAAAACGCTCATGCCGACGGTGAACATCGTGTCCGACACCGGCCGCCCGTAGCGCCGCCCCTTGACCAGCAGCACATCGCCTTCGGCGTCGAAGATCGCGAGCCCACGCAGTGCATCGCAGGGATCGGTCTGCAGATCGGCATGGGTCCAGCCGATAATTTCACCCTGCGCAGCGCGCAAGCCCGACAGGATGCCGAAGCCGTAGCCCTGGTTGCGCTCGACCCGCACGCTGCGAATCGCCGGATGTGCGGGCAGCAGTTGCGCGAGCAGTTGTGCTGTGGCGTCGGTAGATCCGTTATCGACCAGCACGACTTCGGCGTCGGCCATCGCGGTCAGCACCACACACCGCTCCACCAGTGCGGGAAGGTTGGCGGCTTCGTTGTAGCAGGGGATGACGAGCGACAGCCTCATGCGGCCTCCTGCAGGCGGCCGGCGTCGAACACAAAATGCTTCATGCCGAGGAAATTCAGCGTGGCCGACGTGGCCGTCGCTGCCAGAAACGCGACCGAGACCGCATGGCTCCGCGCACCGAGCATGTGCAGCAGCGTGCTGTTGACGAGCACATTCGCGCCCAGCGTCAGCAGATAGACGAGGCCGAAGCGCCACAGGGTGCCGAATACCGGCTGGCGCCGGGCGGCAAAGGTCAGCCGCCGGTTGGCGACATACGCGAAGGCGGTTCCGGCGATGAAACCGAGCGACTTCGCCAGCGCAACCGGCTCCAGCCCGGCAGCGGCCAGCAAGCGATAGCTGATGTAATCGATCAGCACGGTGGTGCCGCCGACGAGGAGAAACGCGGGAACTTCACGCCGCAGCATCGTATTCCCCCGGCAGGTCAGGCAGCGGCCAGTGGCAGGACGCGCGCAGCGATGCCACCGCATGGGGAGGCACCTGTGCATCGTCCTCGAGCCGGTACGGGTGCGATGACCATTGGTCGAAGCAGGACTGCCAGTAACGGAAGGTACGCAGGTCATTCGGCGTGCCCCAGCAGATCCAGTGGTCGACTTCGAATACATGGCAGCGCAGGCCCAATGCCAGCGCATGGTTGACGCAGGTATCGAGGTAGAACTCGCCATTGACCCGGTCGTCATGGGCCAGCATGTGCTGCAGCGACCGAATGAAATCATCGGCACGCCGGAAAGTGAAGGTCCCGGTGACGATGGGATCGGCGGCCGGCGACGCGAGCGGCTGCTTCACCGACACCCGCCGGATCTGTCCCGACGGCAGCGCATCGACCCAGCCGAACTGCTGCGGATTGCGCACTGCATTCGGCAGCCCGCGCGCAACCCACACCAGCAGGTCGACGTCAGGATCGTCGATCAGGCGGTCAAGTGCGTCGGCCGAATAAATGTAACCGGTATCGCAGGCAGCAAGCGTGATCGGCCCATCGACCGGCTGTCCATCGGCTGCCAGTGCATCAAGGCCGAGCTTTGCCGAGAGCGCCTGCCCGTCGGTCAGCGCGTCCGTCCGGTGCACCAGCGATGCCGGGAACTCGCGCTGCAGATCGGCGGCGATCCGGTCTGCGCCGGGCATGTCGGAGCGGATCACGAAGCACTGCCGCACCGACGAAGGCAACTGGCAGGCCGCCTGCACCGCCATTGGTTTGCCGGAGACCGGAATCAGCGGCTTCGGCTGCGGATAGCCAGCCCTTGAAAATCGCTCTCCCAGCCCTGCCATCGGCATCACGATGCTGCCCCTTGGCATGGACGCGCTGGCAGACGGCCGAACCAGCCGTCGGAACAGTTGCGACCAGCCCTGATACTCGGCCACGTCCTCCGGCGTGCCCCACTGCATGAAATGCTGTAGCGGATAGACTGCGATGCGCTTGCCCGACGCCAGCAGCGGCAGGTAGCTGAGGCTCGCATAGTATTCACCGCCGACGGTCAGCTCCTGCGCCACTTGCATGTCTATCGCGGTACGCAGCAGGTCGGCACTGCGGAAGTAATACGTACCGCTGGATGCGTACTCCTGCATGCGGTCGGCGGTAAACGGCATTTTTTCCCGGATGTCCTGCACCCATCCTTCGTGTTCACGCAGATATGCGTAATTGGTCGTGCCGAGCGAGTGCGGATGAAAGCCGCGATAGGCCGGAATCGCGCCGTCGCAGCCTGACGCGCGCACGAATTCGCGAAAGTGCCGCCAGTCCCACAAGCAAGTGAAATCGCAATAGTTGACGATTACCGGCCGGCCAGGATCGAGCGCATCCAGCACCTGTGCGACTGCGTGCACCGGCCCCTGCTTGTGCGGAGCGATCCCGACAATCCGTGCGTCTGGGCAGCAGGCGCGAATGATCTCCGCCATCCGGTATCCGGGATGCGCGAGATGCTCCCGATTGCAGATGAAAGTGAAGTCGGTCTCGCCGGGAAACAGGTCGACGACATGCGCAATGATGGGCTTGCCCTCGACCTCGATCAGCGGCTTCGGCACGGTGTATCCGGCTTTCCTGAAGCGCTCGCCGAAGCCGGACATGGGAATGACGATTTGCATGGTGATTGCTGGAGTCATTGGGGGAAAGAGGGAACGCTCAGGGTTTCAGCAACCCGGCTCGGTATTTGGCAAGCAAGTCCTCGCATCGCTGCGCGAGCTGCGGCCCGCCGAAATCTGCCAACGGCGGCCCGAAGCGTTCGCGGCTGTAATACAGATGGAACCGGTCTGCCGCAAATGCGGTGAAAGGCTGCGCCTGTTTTTCATTCCATGCCAGGAATTTGCAGTTCATCAGCCACTGGCTATAACCATCGACAGCTGCCGCGGGAATGATCACTACATCGGCACCCTGCCACTGCGTACGAATGCGGTTTTCCTCGTCATTGCCAGGCACCGATGTACCGAAATGCAACCAGTGGAACGAGTCAGTCGGCACGGGGGAACCCAGCAGCATCGGCATGGGATTGGTGAACTCCAGCATCACCACATTCAACCGGCGTATGCCGGGCAGGGATTCGGTCATTCGTTTTGCCGCCTGCAGGCTGCCTGCATAATCGGCATTCAGAAAAACCGGGGGCATCGTGCGCCGGCCCTCGTAGGCCGGATAGGCGAGGTGGGCAACGATTTCAGGAAAATCAGGGTGTCCGTCCAGCCGTAATGTGCGCGTCAGGTAGTCATACGAAGAAGTCGCATCGACGACCCAGGCAAGACGCCCGTAAGGGGTGTCGAAATGCACAGGCAAGTAACGGCCGCTGTATTGTTCGATCGTCTTGTGGCTCGCGATCCTGGCGTTGGTCTGCAGGTTCAGCAGCAGCAGGGCTGCCAGCCCCGTGACTGCGATGCCGGCAACGATAGTGCGCTGCGGGCCACGAACCGGAAACCGGGGACCCAGCAGCACCAGAATCGCCACCGACACGACCATGTAGTGATGTGGGCGCGCATAGTCGCCCGCGATGCCCGCGGTGACTCCGGCAGCGAGCATTGCTCCCAGCAGCACGGTGCGGGTCAGTTCGCCCCGGTGTGCGGGCTTCTTCAGTGCGTCAATCAGGCTTCCTGCACAGCCGCCGGACCGCTGCCAGAGCAGCACTGCGATGACCAGCGTGAAGCATGCCAGCGGCGAGAGCAAACCGAGTCTCGCTGTCTTTTCCGCTTTTGCCTGCAGCGCATAGCCGATGTCATTGAAGTACGACGCATAAGCATAGTTGTCCGGTGCAAGCAGAACCGAGACTGCCAGTACCGACATCAACAGCGACACTGCGTAGGCAATGCGCCAGCGCCACCCCGGCCAGTCGATCAGCACAACCGCAACGGCCAGCAGCATTGACGCGATGCCGAACGATATCTTGTAGTTGAACGACAGCGCGACGCACAGCGGCTGCAGCCAGATCAGGTGACGCTGCATGATCGCGCCAGGAGTTGTGCGCAAACAGAGGGACAGCGAGCTCAGTTGCAGGAACACCAGTGCCCACAAATGATTGTTGTAGGTGCCGTACCAGGTGATGTCCTGAACGCTGAAGCTCGACAGCCCGCGAAAATTGAACGCGGTGAATACGATGAATTGCCCGACCAGCCACAGCTTCAGCCAGGCGCTGCGACCAGAGGGCGGCGCGCTGAACGCCATCAGCAGGAAGCCCCCCAGCACCGCCATCGACCAGACCAGTGCGGTCACGACGATCAGATCGTTGATGACGAACAGCCCGCCAGAAGCGCCAATCAGCCACCAGCCGAGATGATTCAGGCGCGAGTAAACCCAGCCGAACGGCGTATGGAAATCCTGATGAAGCGTCAGGCCTTGCACCGCTGCCAGGGCGCTGTTGTACGGGATCAGGATGTCGTGCAAGTTGCCTGAAGTGAGGTAGCTGCCCGGCCGCAGCATCAGGGCAGCGAGCAGGAGGAGCGGCACGACACTGGCCAATGCGAACAGCGGCCTGGCGAGCGCCAGACGACCCGAATAGCGTGTGGCAACCGTGTACAAAACACATCCTTATCTAGGCCTGCCCACGGGCTTCGGCCACGCAAGGCACGGCAGAACGCCGCCCCGCCAACAGGCGCTGCCTGAAGCAAGCCCTGAGGCAGGGAAGGCGAAATTCAGTCCGGGGAGAAAACAGCCTGCCGAAAATCAATGCATGTAAAAAAGCAACATGCACAGTTCAACGCATCAATAAATTCCCGAATTGACAATAATCAAGGGATGGAAACTTTGGCGGCAGGCTGGGCAGGTAGCAGGATTTTTTGTGGCGAACCTGTTGGCGTTTCTTTGAACAGGCATCGCTGCCAGAAAAGACGTTGCATTTTGCCGACAAGAATTGCGCTTGCAAGGCGAGCGGTTCGGAGGCAAAAGACGGCGTAGTGTGCTTGTGTCCGGGCGGCACCGGACATGGGCAAAACCCGGCAAGTGGCAATCCGCATGCCGTTCGGGCAGCGGGAAACGCGGGTCGGGCAGGCAGGGGTCAGGCGGCCGCTGCGTACTGCTGTATGCCCTTGTCTATCCAGACGCGCTGCTCGTTGCGGGTACGCTCGATTTCACTGCGGCTGTGCGCGCGCATCTCTGCAGTTGCATAGCCGCGTGAGTGGTCGAGGTGAACACAGATCGTCGAGAAACGAATCCGCTTGGACTTGAAGCCGCGGTTGCGCAGCCGGTAGCCGAATTCCACATCCTGGCCGCCATACTGCATGTCTTCATTGAAGCCGTTGACTGCGAAGAGCAGGTCACGGTGGCAGGAAGCGCCATGGCCATTCCACGTCGGCTTGACCGGCACCAGCGCATTCAGCAGCATGCCGATCCTGCCTCGCGCCGTCAGCTTCAGCGAGCGCAGGCCGATCGTCATTCCCTGTCCTCGCAGCCATGCCGGAGAAAAGACCCGCTGGCTGCGCACGTCTTCGCGCGTGATGGCTTTGCTGATGTCCATCGGCAGCTTGAAATAGCCGCCGGACAGGTAATAACCGGGCTTCGCATGGCAAACATGCTGCTCGACGAAATCCCGGCGCGGAATGCAGTCGCCATCGGTGAAGATCAGGTAATCGCCGGCGGCAGCGACCACCGCCTTGTTGAGTATCCGGCACTTCTGAAAGCCCTCGTCCGGCTGCCATACATGCACAATCGGAACCGGCGACTCGGCTTTCATCCGCTCGATGAGGTCGGCCGTCTCGCTGGTCGATCCGTCATCCGCGATGACCAGTTCAAAGTCTTTGGTGGTCTGTTCGAAGAAGCCCCACAGGACCTTCTCCAGCCAGGCCGGAGAATTGTAGGTACTGACGATGACTGACACTGAGGTTTTCATGAGCTTGGTACGGTTATTGTTTCCAACTTGCGGTGCTGGCCGCGCTCAGGCTTTGCCGCGGAGATTACGCCACAGTCGGCGGATACGTGCGCGCACCGTGTGAACCGGCGCCTGGTCAAACATGTCTGCGGACGGAAGCGGAAATCCCGCCCATGCGTCAAACCAGGCGGGGTCGATCGGCTGCTTGGACAATCCGGCGCTGCCCTGCCGTCCGTCGAGGAAAGGGTCCAGCGATGTCGCATTCGGCGGCTGGAAACCATTCGCCACATTGGTGCCGTGGATCACCTGCATCCACTCCGCGCTCGCATCCTTCACATGCGGATACTGCCCGGAAGTCTTGTGATCGAAGTAGGGCGTCTCGCCTGCATACCTCTTGCAGAACCGGGTGATGAACGGGCCGTCGTGGTAATACATCGCCTGCAGGTCGACGAAGTTCGAACGATAGCCTTTGCAGGCGACGAACAACTCCGATGGCCCGCCCTTGCGCAGGGAGTCCAGGATGCACGCATTGAGTTTTTCAAAATAATTTCGCGCAACGATATCGTCCGAATCGATGCGTGACAGCGCGATATGGTCGACCAGCCCCTCGCGCTCGAGATCGGCTGCCACCTGCTGATGGTGATCCCCGTCGACCGAAAAAACGGACGTGAACGGCAAGCCTGACAGATGGCGCTCTGCCAATGCGCGGTCGCCCGCGTCCATCAGCAGATATACCCTGACCGGCTTCACCGTCTGGGCTGCCAGCGACGCGCCGAGCGTCCTCCTGTAGAGCATTGCCCGATATTCAAACCACGCATCGCGGCCTCGCTCGTCGAAAAACATCCGGCGACGCCACGCCTGCACACGCAGGCTGAATCTGACAATGACAACGTTCCGAATGCTCTCGGTGTAATTCGCTTTGTGCATGAAATTTCGCGCTACTATTCGCCCGTCAATTAATCATCATTCTTGTCCGGTCCGGCTTGCAGCATCCTGCCGACGCAATGAAAAATCCCTATGGAAAAGCAGATCATTTGCATCAACTGGGGCACGAAGTACGGTGCTCCCTACATTAACCGGCTGTACGGGATGGTGGCCCGCAACATTACGCCGCCCTTCCGCTTTGTCTGCTTCACTGACAGCGAGCAGGATGTGCGTCCCGAGGTCGAGTGCCAGCCGCTGCCGCCGCTCGATTGCCAGTTGCCGACGGGCTCGCCGGGCATCTGGCAAAAGTCCCGGCTCTGGGGACCCAAGCTGGCCGACCTGTCCGGCCCGGTGCTCTTCCTCGACCTGGACCTGGTCATTACCGGCAACCTCGACTGCTTCTTCGACTACGGTTCGCCCGACGATGTCATCCTGTCCCGCAACCAGTTGTTCTCGTTCGGTCGCCTCGGGCAGTTCGAGCGCATGGGCCAGACGTCGGTATTCCGTTTCCCGGTCGGCAAACTGCAGCCCCTGCAGGAGATCTTCAACCGCAGCCCGCAGGCGATCGCGGATCGCTACCGTTTCGAACAGCGCTTCGTCACCAGTTCGGCTCCGGGCGGCGCCAAATTCTTCCCGAAACGCTGGGTTCGTCATTTCCGCCAGAACTGCGTGCGCCCTTTCCCGCTGAATTTCCTGCTGCCCCCGCGCCTGCCGTCCAGCGCACGCATCGTCATCTTCCCGGGCGGCGTGCATCCGACGCATGTGATGAAAGGGCAGTGGGGACCGAATGCCACCTACAAGCCTGCACTCACCCACTTTGCGGAGGCCTTTTCGGCGAGTTTTCAGGGCAAGCGGCTGACCCACCTGCGCCACTATCTGAAGCCCCCGGCATGGGTCGGCCAGCATTGGCAGGAATAAGCACTCCGGCTACGCTTTCGGCACCCTCCCCATCAGGTAAAACTCCCTGTTCGGCATCATCGACACTGCATTCGCGATGCGGTTCGACATGCCGAAGAACGCAGTGATCGATGCGATGTCCCAGATGTCCTCGTCGTCGAACCCGTGCGCGCGAAGTGTCGCGTAATCCGGGTCACCGACCGATGCGGAATCCAGACAGACCTTGACGGCGAAATCCAGCATCGCTCTCTGCCGAGGGGTGATATCGGCCTTCAGGTGGTTCACCGCCACCTGGTCGGCCAGCAGCGGGTTCTTCGCGTAGATTCGCAGCAGCGCGCCATGCGCTACCACGCAGTACAGGCAGTGGTTCTTCGCGCTGGTCGCAGTCACGATCATTTCGCGGTCGGCCTTGCTCAGGCTGCCGGTCTCTTTCAGCATCAGCGCGTCGTGGTACGCAAAGAACGCGCGGAACTCGTCCGGACGATGCGCGAGCGCGAGGAAGACATTCGGCACGAAGCCCGCCTTGTCTTGCACCGCGAGGATCTTCTCGCGGATGTCATCCGGCAGGTCTTTCAGTTCAGGCACGGGAAAGCGGCAGACGGGCGGCTCGGTCGACATCATTGCTCCTTCGCGAATTGAAGATGGTAGAGATGGGCGTATACACGGTTGGCGCGCAGCAGTTCCGCATGGTTGCCGCTCTCGACGATGCGGCCATGCTCGAGCACCACGATGCGATCCGCATGCTCGATGGTGGACAGGCGGTGCGCAATGACCAGCGTGGTCCGGCCGTGCATCAGCGTGTCCAGTGCCTGCTGCACCGCGCGTTCGGACTCGGTGTCGAGCGCTGACGTCGCCTCGTCGAGGATCAGGATCGGCGCGTCCTTGTAGATCGCGCGCGCAATCGCAAGCCGCTGCCGCTGCCCGCCCGACAAGCGCATGCCGTTGTCGCCGATCGGCGTATCGTAACCCTGAGGCAGCGCGCCGATCACGTCAGTCAGGTTGGCGGCCTGCGCAGCGGCCTCGATGCGCGCGCGGTCCGGATCCGGGTCGCCATAGGCGATGTTGGCGGCCACGGTGTCGTCGAACAGCACGACGTTCTGGCTGACCATTGCCATCTGCGCGCGCAGGCTGGTCAGCGCGATCTGCGAAATCGGCGTGCCGTCCAGCAAAATCTGCCCGCCTGTCAGCGAATAGAACTCCGGCACCAGGTTCACCAGCGTCGTCTTGCCGCCGCCCGACATGCCGACCAATGCAACCGTTTCTCCCGGTGCGATGTCGAGGCGGATGCCGGACAGTGCGGGCTGTTTGGCCCCCGGGTAAGCGAACTCGACATCACGGAACTCGAGCCGGCCCTGCGCACGCCCTGCCAGCGGCTTGCCGTCACTGCGCTCCGACGATGCATCGATCATCGCGAACACCCGCTCGGCGGCGGCCATCCCGCGCTGCAGCGGCCCGTTCACGCCGGCGAGGTGCTTGAGCGGCGTGAGCGTCATCAGCATCGCCGTGATGAATGATGCAAAACCGCCGACCGTCATCTGGCCGTCGCCGGCCTGCACCAAGGCGATGACGATGATCACCGACACAGAAAAGGAGTTGATGAACTGCGTGATCGGCTCGGTACTGGCCGCAGTGCTTGCCTGGCGCAGCGCGAAGCCGCGCAGCCGGTCGGAACGGCGGCTGAAGCGCTGCGACTCGTACGACTGACCGCCGAAAATCTTGATCACATGGCGCGCGCGCGTGGCTTCCTCGATCGCCTGCATCATTTCGCCATTCAGCTGCTGGCTTTCGCGGATCAGGCGCTTGAGCCGCTTTGCGGTCTGCCGGATAACGAATGCCACCAGCGGCACCAGCACCAGCGTGATCAGGGTCAGCTGCCAGTTCAGCCAGAACAGGTACGCGAGCAGACCGACCACGGTCAGGCTGTCGCGGATCAGCACCACCATCACGCTGCGCAGCATGTCGAGGATTTGCTGCACCTCGACCATCATCGTGTTCAGCACCTGTCCGGTCGACTGCTTGTCGTAGTAGCCCAGCGGCACGTCGAGCAGGCGCGCAAACATCTGCTGCCGCAGCTGAGCGACCATGCGTCCGGAGACCCAGGCCATCAGGTAGGCGGTCGTGAAAGTGGACATGCCGCGAATCACGAAAATGCCCACCACGAACAGCGGTACCAGCCACAGCGAGAAGGTGGCGGCCTTGGCAAAGCCGTGGTCGAGCAGCAGCTTCATCATCGCGGCGACAGCCGGCTCGGTGGCGGCCGTCACTACCATCGCACCGAGCGCGATGCCGATCCGGGCCTTGTAAGGAGCGAGCAGGCCGAGCACGCGCCTGAAAGTACGAGAAAAGCCCATCAGTATTCGAACCACACGTTATCTGCGCTGAGCCAGTCGGACAGCTTCAGCCGCAGCGCATCGTCAGCCCGCACCCGCCATTCGTCGGACAGTCGGATCTCGCCGAGCGCACCATTCTTCGTGTACTGCACGACGATCGGGCACGAGCCTTCGCTCTGCTGGAAAGGCTGCAGCAATTCGCGCAGCTTGCCGGCATCGGCCTGCCCGTTCATCGACAGCCGCAGCGCCTTCACGAAGCTGGCGCGCACAGCAGCAATGTCCATCACCTTGTCGGCGGTAATCCGCAGCCCGCCGGAAAAACGGTCTTCCGACACCTTGCCCTGTACCGCGAGGAATTCGTCTTCGCGAAGCAGGGCACGGTTAGGATCGTAGACTTCGTTGTAGACCGTGACCTCGACCTGCGCGCTGCCGTCGTCGAGGGTGACGATCACCATCTTGCCGCGCTGGGTCATCTGCGTCCGCAGGCCGGAGATGATGCCGGCGATCAGCCGCGGTTCGCGCGACGGCGCAAGGTCGGCCAGCTTCACGCGAATGAACTTGCGCACCTCGCCCGCATAGGCATCGAACAGGTGCCCGGACAGGTAGAAGCCGAGCGCGGTCTTTTCCTCGGTCAGCTTCTGCTTGTCGCTCCACGGCGCCGCGTCGACATACTCGGGGCTGTCGTCGAAGCCGCTGTCGATGCTGTCGAACAGGCTGACCTGGTTGGCGGCAGCCTCGGCCTGGTCGGCGCTGTCGATCGCAAGCCCGACCGAGGCCATCAGGATGCCGCGGTCGATGCCGAAGCAGTCCATCGCGCCGGCCTTGATCAGGGATTCAATCGTGCGCCGGTTGATCTGCTTCTTGTCGACGCGCTTGACGAAATCGAACAGGTCGGTGAACGGGCCCGCCTTGCGCGCCTCGATGATGGCCTCGATCGCGTTCTGGCCGCTGCCCTTGACCGCGCCCAGGCCATAACGAATCCGGTCGGCCTTCTTGCCCGGGTCGGCGACGGCCGTAAAGCGATAGACCGACAAGTTGATGTCCGGCGGCAGCAGCTGCAGCTTGCAGGTGTCGAGCGCGTCCTCGACCAGGATCTTCACCTTGTCGGTGTCGTCCATTGCCAGCGACAAGTTGGCCGCCATGAATTCGGCCGGATAGTGCGCCTTCAGGTACGCGGTGTAATACGACAGCAGCGCATACGCGGCTGCGTGCGACTTGTTGAAGCCGTAGCCCGCGAACTTCTCCATCAAGTCGAAGATCTCGTCGGCCTTCTCCTGCGACAAGCCGTTCTTCGCTGCGCCCTCGCGGAAAATCAGCCGGTGCTGTGCCATTTCCTCGGGCTTCTTCTTGCCCATCGCGCGGCGCAGCAGGTCGGCGCCGCCGAGCGAGTAGCCGCCGATCACCTGCGCCATCTGCATCACCTGTTCCTGGTAGACCATGATGCCGTAGGTCTCGGACAGGATGCCCTCGGTGCGCGGGTCCGGATAGTCGAATTTCTCGCCATGCTTGCGGCGGCAGAAATCGGGAATCAGGTCCATCGGGCCCGGGCGGTACAGCGCGACCAGCGCAATGATGTCCTCGAAGCGGTCGGGACGCGCGTCCTTCAGCATGCCCTGCATGCCGCGGCTTTCCAGCTGGAACACGGCGACGGTCTTGGCGTCGGTCAGCAGCTTGTAGGTCGCGCGGTCATTCAGCGGCAGCTGCTCCAGGCTGAAGTCGGCCTTGTCCGGATGCAGGTGACGGATGTAGCGCACCGCGCGGTCAAGGATGGTCAGCGTGGTCAGGCCGAGGAAGTCGAACTTCACCAGGCCGATCGCCTCGACGTCGTCCTTGTCGAACTGGGACACCACGCCAGCATCCGCGCCCTGCGTGTACAGCGGGCAGAAGTCGGTCAGCTTGCCGGGCGCGATCAGCACGCCGCCGGCATGCATGCCGACGTTGCGCGCGATGCCCTCGACTTGCTGCGCGAGGTCGAGCAGCTGTTTGACTTCCTCTTCCTTTTCCTGCCGCTCCTTCAGCAGCGGCTCTTCCTCGAGCGCATCGGCAATCGTCACCAGCTTGCCCGGCTTGAAAGGAATCAGCTTCGAGATGCCGTCGCAGAAGTTGTAGCCGAAATCGAGCACGCGGCCGACGTCGCGCACAGCGCCCTTGGCCGCCATCGTGCCGAAGGTGGCGATCTGCGATACCGCTTCCTTGCCGTAGCGATCCTTCACGTACTGGATCACGCGGTCGCGGCCTTCCTGGCAGAAGTCGATGTCGAAGTCGGGCATCGACACACGCTCCGGGTTCAGGAAGCGCTCGAACAGCAGGTTGTATTCGAGCGGATCGAGGTCGGTGATCTTCAGCGCATACGCGACCAGCGAGCCGGCGCCGGAGCCGCGGCCCGGGCCGACCGGCACGCCATTGTGCTTCGCCCACTGGATGAAGTCGGCCACGATCAGGAAGTAGCCCGGGAAGCCCATCTTGATGATGGTGTCGGTCTCGAACTTCAGCCGGGCTTCGTACTTCTCCCGCACCGTCTCGCGCTTCGCCTCATCCGGGAACAGCTGCAGCAGCCGCTCCTGCAGTCCGGCGCTCGCCTGCGCGATCAGAAAGTCGCCGATGGACATGCCGTCCGGCGTCGGGAAATCGGGCAGCTGCGGACGGCCGAGCTGCAGGCTCAAATTGCAGCGCTGCGCGATCAGCACGCTGTTTTGCAACGCGGCAGGAATGTCGGCAAACAGCTCAGCCATCTCGGCCTGCGTCTTGAAATACTGCTCGCCGGTGAAACGCTTCACGCGCCGCGTGTTGGCGAGGATCTCGCCATCCGCGATGCAGACGCGCGCTTCGTGCGCAGTGAATTCCTCGCGATCCAGGAACTGCACCGGATGGGTGGCCACCACCGGCAGCTGCAGCCTGGCCGCCAGCTGTGTCGACTGGCGCAGCAGGTTCTCCAGCCGCGGGTTGCCGTTGCGCTGCACCTCGACATAGAAATGCCCGGGGAAGATCTGCATCCAGCGCCGCGCGCAGCGCTCTGCCAGTGCGTCGTTGCCATTCTCCAGCGCGCAGCCGATGTCGCCGGCCTGGAAGCCGGACAGCGCGATCAGGCCATCCCGGGTCGCGAGCTGCTCGAGCCATTCGATGCGGAGCTCCGCACGGCCGCGATGCTGGTTGGACAGCCACGCCTGCGTCAGCAATTCGCACAGCTGCAGGTAGCCGGTACGGTTCTTCACCAGCAGCAGCAGCCGGAACGGCTTGTCGCGGTCGTCGTCGTTGGTGATCCAGACGTCGGCGCCGACGATCGGCTTGACGCCCTTGCCGCGCGCCGCCTTGTAGAACTTGACCATGCCGAACAGGTTGGCGAGGTCGGTCACGGCGAGCGCCGGCTGCCGATCTGCCGCAGCCGCCTTCACCAAGTCGTCGATGCGGACCAGCCCGTCGACGATGGAGTACTCGGAATGCAGTCGGAGATGAATGAATTGCGGCGCGGTCATGGCGCGTATTTTACCTGCTGGGAACCCCCGGACGAAGCCGCCGAAGCGGCGATCAGGGAGCCGCCGCCTTTATAATGGGCAGCTTCAAACCGACCATGCCGAGTCTTGCCATGCAGTCCACGCTTCCGATAGTCAACATCTCTGCTTACAAATTTGTCACGCTGGATGACACCGCCGACATGCGGCCCCGTTTCCTGCAGAAATGCCTGGATCTCGAGCTGAAAGGCACAATCCTGCTGTCGCCGGAAGGCATCAACATGTTCCTCGCCGGCAGCCGTGAGGCGATCGACGGCTATATGGACTGGATGCACGCCGATCCGCGGCTGGCCGATATCGTGGCCAAGGAGAGCTTCTCGGAAAAGCAGCCGTTCAACCGGATGCTGGTACGGCTGAAGAAAGAGATCATCACGATGAAGCACCCGCTGATCAAGCCCGAGCTCGGCCGCGCGCCGGCGGTCAGCGCACAAGACCTGAAACGCTGGCTGGACCAGGGCCATGACGATGAGGGCAAGCCGGTGGTCATGGTGGATACCCGCAACGACTTCGAGGTCGATGTCGGCACCTTCGAGCACACCATCGACTACCGCATCAGCAAGTTCAGCGAATTTCCCGACGTGATCGCGCAGCACAAAGATGAGCTGAACGACAAGACGGTGGTCACCTTCTGCACCGGCGGCATCCGCTGCGAAAAGGCCGCGATCTACATGAAGGAAGTCGGCTATGAGCGCGTGTATCAGCTTGAGGGCGGCATCCTGAAATATTTCGAGGACGTTGGCGGTGACCACTACAAAGGCGACTGTTTCGTCTTCGACCACCGGACCGCACTCAATCCGCAATTGCAGGAAACCGAGACTCGCCAGTGCTTCGCCTGCCGCGCCGTTGTCACGCCGCGCGAGCAGTTGTCGCCGCTGTATGTGGAGGGCAAATCGTGCCCGCACTGCGCGAAAGTGGCCGAGGCAGCCTGAGCGCCGCATCCCGCCGCATCGCCCATCTCGACATGGATGCGTTCTACGCATCCGTCGAGCTGCTGCGCTATCCGGAGCTGCGCGGCCAGCCGGTGGTCATTGGCGGCCGCTCGCTGCACCCGCCTGCGATGCGGCCGGACGGCAGCCGCACGTTCGCACGCCTGCGCGACTACGCGGGGCGCGGTGTGGTCACCACCTCTACCTATGAAGCACGCGCGCTCGGCGTGTTTTCCGCCATGGGCATGATGAAGGCAGCGAAGCTGGCGCCGGACGCCTGGCTGCTGCCCGCGGACTTTGACGCATACCGGCATTATTCACGGCTGTTCAAGCAGGCGGTACGATCGATTGCACCGCAGGTCGAAGACCGCGGGATCGACGAGATCTACATCGACCTGACCGATATTCCCGAAGCGACGCGCCCGCTGGCGCTGCGCATCAAGCAGGCCGTGCGAGAGGCGACCGGCCTGTCCTGCTCGATCGGCATTGCGCCCAACAAGCTGCTCGCAAAAATCTGCTCCGACCTCGACAAGCCGGATGGCGTGACGCTGCTGGCAATGGACGACCTGCCGGATCGGATCTGGCCGCTGTCGGTCCGGAAAATCAACGGCATCGGCCCGAAAGCCAGCGACAAGCTGGGGGCGCTCGGCATTCAGACGATAGGTGAACTGGCGCAGCAGCCGCTGGAACTGCTGCTGCAGCACTTCGGCCGCAGCTACGGCGACTGGCTGTTCAATGCATCGCGCGGGCTGGACGAACGGCCGGTGGTGACCAGTTCGGAGCCGAAGTCGATCAGCCGCGAAACCACATTCGAGCGCGACCTGCATGCGAAGACGGACCGCGACCGCCTGTCGGAAATCTTCACGTCGCTGTGCGAACGGGTCGCCGGCGACCTGCAGCGCAAGGGCTATGTCGGCAAGACGATCGGCATCAAGCTGCGCTACGACGATTTCAGGACGCTGACCCGCGACCTGACATTGCCGACCGCGACCGATGATCCGGTCGAGATCCGGCGCGCGGCCGGCGAATGCCTGAAGCGGGTACCGCTGGAGCGGCGGCTGCGGCTGCTCGGCGTGAAGGTGTCTGCACTGCAGAAGAAGACGGAGGGCGCACCGGCCATGCCGTCACAGGCGGAGCTGCTGCTCGATTGACCATAGACAGGCAGCCGCGACACGGCGAAGGCAAGGCCGATGGGGGAACGTCATGACGAGTGCACTCCTGGCGGTACACAGCGGCTTCTTGGTTTTCGTCGGCGTGCTGCCCGGTCGATCTTGTTAGCGTGTGTTGAAGGAAGTCGCCGGAATGGCGATTCAAAAGCAATCGGCCCTTGAAAAGTCATCCCGGCGAATGCCGGGATCCAGCGTCTCTGGTACACCCAGCTCAGGCCACCTGCAGGTCCACGATGATGTTGCCGCGCGTCGCGTTCGAGTACGGACATATCTGGTGCGCGGCGTCCACCAGTTCCCTCGCGGTTTCATGCTCCAGGCCGGGCAGGTTGACTACCATTTTCACAGCGAGGCCGAAACCGGTGGCAACCGTGCCGATCGAAACGCTGGCATCAATGCTGGCGTCCGCCGGCACCTTCATTTTCTTCGTGCCGGCCACGTGCTTCAGCGCACCCATGAAGCAGGCGGAATAGCCGGCCGCGAACATCTGCTCCGGGTTCGTGCCCTTGCCGTCGCCGCCCATCTCTGGCGGTACCGCCAGCCTCACGTCAAGCAGCTTGTCATCGGTGACGGAGCGGCCATCGCGGCCGCCGGTGGTGTGTGCATGGGCGGTGTAAACGACTTTGTCGAGTAGTGTCGGCATGGGATGTCCTTTCGGCGGTATCAGGCGATCAGGCTGTCCCGCAGCGCCTGCAGCTGTCGGGTCAGTTGCTTCAGTTGCGACAGCGAACACTGCGTCGCTGCCAGTATGCGGTGCGGCAGTTTGCCCGCCTTCTGTTTCAGCCGACGGCCCTCGGGCGTCAGGCGGACCAGCACGCGTCGCTCGTCATCGGCATCGCGCCGGCGCTGCACCAGTCCGGATGCCTCGACGCGTTTCAGCAGTGGCGTCAGGGTGCCGGAATCCAGGTTCAGCCGCTCGCCGATCTGGGAAACGATCAGTCCGTCGTTCTCCCACAGCACCAGCATCACCAGATACTGCGGATAGGTAATGCCCAACTCATCGAGCAGGGGCTTGTAGACCTTGCTCATGGCGAGCGAGGCGGAGTACAGCGCGAAGCAGAGCTGGTTATCCAGCAACAGGGCTTCGCTGGCGGGTACGGGCTTGGCTGACATGGGCATGGGCATGAACATCGCACGCAAATTAATTGCAGGCGATCCAAATTGGCGCTGGAAGTGAGCTGCCTCAAACCCGGTGCGCGCTACAATCGCCGGCGTGAATTACACCGGTCGTTTCGCCCCCTCTCCCACCGGCCCGCTGCATGCGGGTTCGCTGGTGGCCGCGCTCGCCAGTTATCTTGATGCACGCGCACACCGCGGCCGCTGGTTGCTGCGCATAGAAGACATTGACGAGGCGCGCACCGTGGCGGGCGCCGCCGAGCACATCATCGATACGCTGGCGGCGTTTGGCATGCAGCCGGACGGCGATATCGTGTGGCAGAGCCGCCGCAAGCCGCTGTACGAGGCGGCATTCGCGAAGCTTGGCGCGCAGGTCTATCCGTGCGGCTGCAGCCGAAAGGAAATCGCCGATTCACGGATTGCGCTCGCACCCGACGGCGCAGCGGTCTATCCCGGCACTTGCCGGAACGGGCTGGCACCCGGCAGGCAAGCGCGCGCGTGGCGGCTGAAGGTACCGGCGGCAACGGATCCGGCAGCCAGCGTCCGCTTCCACGACCGCTGGCAAGGGACGGTCGAGGAAAACCTCGCCACATCGGTCGGCGACTTCGTGCTCAGGCGGGCGGACGGGTTCTGGGCGTACCAGATCGCGGTAGTCGTCGACGATGCGGAGCAAGGCGTGACCGACGTGGTGCGCGGTGAGGACTTGCTGGAATCGACCACGCGGCAGATCTGGCTGCAGCAGCTGCTGGGCCTGCCGACCCCACGCTACCTGCACGTGCCGGTAGTCGCCAATGAACGCGGGGAAAAGCTGTCCAAGCAGACGGGAGCCGTGGCGCTCGACCGACACGACCCGCTGAAGGAACTGATGCTGGCAGCCCGGCGCCTGGGACTGGTGTTTCAGGCTCCGCCGGTGTCGCTGCAGGCATTCTGGCAGGCAGCGGTCGCTGCCTGGGCACAACGGTTCGGGACTGGCTAGCTCTTCGGACCACCGCCGAGCAGTGCGGCACGCTTGGGGACCGCCTTGCCGTTGCGAGCCTCGGGTTCGGGTCGGGGCTCGGAAGGCGCTGCGGGCTCATAGGGTTTCAGGAACCACGGATCGACCTTTTCCCGGCGCGGCAACGATGCGCTGCTGCGGGTGCTGCGCTCGCCACCGCGGTCGCGATCCCCGCGCTCGCCACGGCGCTCGCTGCGTTCCCCGTAGCGATCGCGCGCGCCGCGGGACTCCATGCCCTCCAGCGCCACGGGTGTCAGCTTCTGCTTGATGAGCTTCTCGATGTCGGCCAGCAGGCGGGCATCCTTGTCCGAATACAGCGACAGCGCATCGCCGGAAGCGCCGGCGCGACCGGTGCGCCCGATGCGGTGCACATAGTCTTCTGCGTTATAGGGCAGGTCGTAATTGATCACGCAAGGCAACTCGGCAATGTCGAGTCCGCGCGCGGCGACGTCGGTTGCTACCAGCACATCGATGCCGCCGTTCTTGAACGCATCGAGCGCCGCCATCCGCTCGTTCTGGCTCTTGTCGCCGTGGATCGCGGATGCCTTCACGCCGGCGCGTTCCAGTTCGCGCGCGATGCGCGACGCGCCGATCTTGGTGTTGGAGAACACGATGACCTGCTTGATCTCGCGCTGGCGCAGCAAATGCACCACCGCATCGCGCTTGGCCTCTTCCTCGACCTTGTAGACGATCTGGGTGACGCGCTCGGCGGTCGCATTGCTGCGCGCCACCTCGATCAGCACCGGTTCCTTCAGGAAGCTGTTGGCCAGTTTCTTGATTTCGGGCGAGAAGGTAGCCGAGAACATCAGGTTCTGGCGCTGCTTCGGCAGCAGGTTGATGATGCGCTGCAGGTCGGGCAGGAAACCCATGTCGAGCATGCGATCCGCTTCGTCCATCACGAAGATCTGCGTCTGCGACAGGTTCAGGACTTTCTGCTGCACATGGTCGAGCAGCCGGCCCGGCGTGGCAATCAGGATCTCGACGCCGGCACGCAGCGCGGCGGTCTGCGGCGCCATGTCGACACCGCCGAACACCACGGTCGCGCGCAGCGGCGTGTGACGCGAGTAGGCCTTCACATTGTCGGCGACCTGGTCGGCCAGCTCGCGGGTCGGGGTCAGGATCAGCGCGCGCACCGGATGGCGCGCCGGCGAAGCGCTGGCATTCGCGTGGGCGAGCAATTGCTGGATGATCGGCAGCGAGAAACCGGCTGTCTTGCCGGTGCCGGTCTGCGCGGCGCCCATGACGTCGCGCCCCTGCAGAACAACCGGAATGGCCTGGGCCTGGATCGGCGTCGGGTGCTGGTAACCCTGTTCCGCCAGCGCCTGCAGGATGGGCGCGGCGAGACCGAAATCTTCAAACCGGGGGAGTGCGTCGGCAGTTGCCGGGGCGGAGAGTGTGTTTTCTGACATGCGCATGTTGATGGTTAGCGCCGCAGTATAGCACCTGAGCCGCACCGGCATGTGTCAAAGCCGGCTTCCTAAGGGATTGATTGCAAAAGGAAACATCGGATCCGGGAGTGGGTAGCTCGCAGCAACTGGCGCGCAGGAAGCACCCGTATGCCGGACGATCCTGCGGCAACTGGCAAGGCACGGATGCCCGGGCGACGAATGCGTGGCGCGAAGCCAGGCCCCGGCTGAAAGCTTGATGCAGATCGGCCTGAAGAATCACGGCCGGCTGCTGAAGTCGAACCGGACAGCCCCGCCGGGGCCTGTCCGGAGATCTGCGATGCCAGCCTGCCTGCGAGAAACCCTGCGTCCTGCCCTGCTGTCGACCGTGCTGCTCGCTGCAACATCGGCTGCAACCGCTGCAAATGTGACGGCTTACGGCCTGCTGTCGGCCGGCATCGTTTCGGGCAGCGGCTTCACGGCTGACGATGAATCGCTGACCGCTTTCAGCGAGCAGGGGCACAACTCGAACCGCTGGGGCTTGCGGGGCAGCGAAGATCTGGGCGGCGGCCTGAAGCTGGGCTTCACGCTGGAATCCAACCTGTCGGTGCGATCAGGCGCATCCGGCCGTGATGCCGGCGGCACAGGCACCCAGAGCGAAGGCTCGCTGTTCGACCGCGAAGCGAACCTCACGCTGTCCAGCGATCGGCTGGGCGCACTGAAGCTCGGACGCGGCAAGAACCTGATCTACGACATCGCCGACGACTTCGATGCGCGCGGCAACTGGAACTTCGCCGGGCTCAAGCCGATCGCCCGCTATGCGGGCTTCTACAGCGGATCGGGCGTGAGCCGCTTCGACAACATGGTGCGCTATTCCTCACCCGCATTTGGCGGCCTCGCTTTCGATGCGGCATACAGCATCGGCGGCACGCCCGGCACCAGCCGCACCGGGTCGAGCTATGTCGCCGGGCTGCGCTATGCGCGCGGACCGCTGGAGCTCGCCTATGCACGCGGCGAGATGCGGCTTGGCACCAATGAGGAGGAAGTGAACCAGCGCATCGACCTGCTGGCCGCGAAAGCGAAGGTCGACGCATGGACCTTCAATCTCGGCTTCGCGCGCGCCCGCAACCCGACCGGCGGCGGCTTTGCGCCGATCACGCCAACGTCGACCGTTGCCGGCCGCACGTCGGCCGACACCTGGTTCGCCGGCGCGAAATGGAAGATGAACGAACGGATCTCGTTCAATGCCGGCTATTACGACGTGCGCGACCGCGTCGCCGGCGGCGGCAACGACGACGTGCAGATGCTGGCGGCGGGCACTGTCTACGCGTTCAGCAAGCGCACCGAGCTCTACCTCGATGTCGCCCATGCACGTCGCCCCGGCGGCGCGGGCGCGCCGTTCACGCTGTACGACCGCTACCGCTCTGACCGCAGTACGCCGTCGGAGAGCACCAGCGACCAGAGCGCGATCAACATCGGCATACAGCACCGGTTCTGATCAGAACACGTAGAGCATCGTGATCCAGACCTTGTCGGTATCGCGGATGCGCGAAGTCGCGGTCGCCGTGTAGGGGTCGCGCTCGCGGGAGCTGCATGCCTCGAGCTTGCCGCCCAGCGGCGTTGCGTGCACATATGACCTGCTTCAATCAGCGCAGCCGCGCCGCTGCTGAGCTTTCAGGTGACCCGCAGCGTCAGGCCGATAGATACCAGCACCATTACCAGCAGTCCGGCGCCGATGCGGATCAGCTTGCCGGAGAGCGAGCTCGTGTTTTTTATGAGTGTATGGTCCGTCACTGGCTGTACCGCGGCATGGCTGTCGGTCATCGACAGTGGCGCCTCTGAAAGATGGCGCCCGTGCTTTCGGCAAGGAATTGTGGCGTTGACTTGCCGCGTACTGCGCCCGGGCTGATCCAGCCCAGCGCATCTCCGATCGGCTCGCCTCAGAATCTTCGCAGGATCCGGCTTTCGGCCGGCGACCGGTGGAGATGCCAATGGTTCACCTGCTCTGCGCCTGCCTGCTCATGTGCGCCCTGCCCGTGTGGGCCGGATGGGAAAAGTTCGCGACGAACGCCGAGTCCTCGACCATCTACCTCGATCCCGACACAAAAAAAACCGGCGGACTGCCGAGAATATGGATGCTGGTCGATTATGCGGCGCCCGATCGCTTCGGCAAGCTGTCGGCCAAAGTCTTGTGGCAGGGCGACTGCAGCGCCGGTCGCACCAAGGCTTTGACTTACGTGCATTTCGATGAACCGATGGGCGCGGGACGAGCGGACACAAACAACGAGTCCGGCGACTGGATCTATCCGGCACCGGATTCGATCATTGCCGAGATCTACGCTTATCTTTGTGGCCGCGCGCCCTAACGAGAAGCGGCGCTGACCGCAGCAACGACAGTGCCGGGATAGATTATTTCTCGGCCAGCAGGTCGTAATGCCTGCCCTCGCCGACGCGCGTGAATTTCGTGAAACCGGAACCGACCAGCAAGGCGGTCAGTTCAGCCGGGTTGATCCAGCTTTCATTCACCTCAAGGAAGATTTCCCTGATCCGGCCTGCAAAACCAGTCTTGAACAGTTCGCGCAGCACCGTCATTTCCAGACCTTCGACATCGATCTTCACGGCGATCGGCACTTCCTGTTCCGTCACCAGCCCCTCAAGATCCCTTGCATCGATCAGCTCAATACGCTGTTTGTCGGATGCCTGCATGAACTCCGCACGGTTTGCCAGCGATGCGCGACCAGAATGATTCGCCGGGACGCTAATGTAATCGGAGCGCGATTCTTCGGCAATGCCCTTCATCACAAGCCGGCATCGGTCCTGTATCGCGTTGATCTTCACGTTCTGCTCGAGCAGCGAGAATGTGGTTTGTACCGGCTCGAACGCATAGGCCGCTACCAGACGGGGATTTTTAGCGGCCGCGAGGGTATACAGTCCCTGATTCGCGCCGATATCCAGAAAAACGAAGTCCTGTGCAAACGCACGCAAACGGTTCCAATAAAAAAAGCCATATTTGCCGAGTACATAGAACTTGAAGGTTCGATCGCCGAAATTCGCACGCAGCGTCACGCCATATCGGGATCGGATGGTGGAAGCATTTAACGCCATTAACACGTAGAACCTGAAAAAAACAGCGATATAACCCGCCAGGGACCATAGTCCTTCTTGTTGGGTTTGTTTTATCAGACGACGAAGGCTCATCGACTCACTTTCTTGAACAGACTGCGCAGATTAAATGTCGTAATGGCCGGGAAGGTGATCCCCGTGGGCGAAATCCATAAACACTGTGGCCGGTGCTCGGCGGCGCGCCGGATCTGCGTGCAGGGAAAGCTTCACTGGGCCGGCTCTTGGACCAGGCTCACACTATAGTGCCGTCAGGAAAAATCAACAATCAAAGGAAAAGCGAAGACCGAGGCCTGTTCAGCGGAAATAAGCGGCAAATCGTTGGTCTTTGTGAAAGAAAGCGCGGGGCGTCTGAGCAGGGAGCCGTAAAAAAATGCCTTTGCAACACTGACTTGCGTCCCGATACCGCGGCACTTTGCTGACGATCGGGACGGTTTTTCGCCCAAGTCAGTCCATCACGTACTCGAACTTGGGAAGCAAATAATCGAGCAGTGCATGGTCAATTTGCGATTTTTCTGAGGCGATGAAAAGACATTGCCTGCCGCATTCTTCCGCCCTGGGAAGGAGCTGTTCGACGATATGGTAATGGGGGCGATTCGTGTAATCGTCGAAAAGGATTTTCGTGCCCGGCGCACAATACTTGAGACTAACGAGAAAACACAATACCCGAAACCGACCGTCGATCAGCACAGTGTCCGGGAGGGGCTCCTCGCGCCATATAGCCTGCGCATATTTCGAGAAATTGTGCCGGTTATCGTAGCTTACCGGCCGTCCCCAGCTCTGCACCGGGCCGCAATCCACCCAGTCCACGGTGACGTTCGGGCGCCTCACCCTTCTCTGGCAGAAATCCACCCATGCCTTGTCGGTATCGACGCTGCGAATTGTCGCCGAGGTGTTTTCCGCTACCCAGATCGTGCTTTTCCCGCAGCCATACTCGGCGTAGTGTTTCGAGGAGTTCAGAACCTTCTTGAAAAGAGCATCATCACCGTCGAACAGAAAATCTCTCGACAGCCGGTTCTGCAGCCTTTTGTAAATCTTTCTGAATTTAGCCATGACAACAAGCAGCTCAGCTGCAGTATGGAAAATCTCGCTGTATGTTTACGGTGACTATACCTTACTCACGGTTCGTATTTGCCTCTGTCGATTTTATGAGAGCGAAAGCAAGCAAGAAAAATAAACAAGGCGACTTCGTTGCCGAGGCAACAGGGGCGCAGGCTCGTGCTCTGCCCGGCCGCAGCCAAAATGTCCCGCCGTGCCTTGGTGGTCCAGCTGCGGGAAGTGGCTGCATTAGCGTCGGGCGCTGGCACAGTATCGCTTGCCAACTCGTCGTCTGAAAAGAAAAATCCCCGCCTTCGAAAAAGCAGGAGTTTCCCGTCAAATTGCGATCATGCCCGTCATGACCGTGATGCTCGATATCGGCATTCAGAAGAGCCATCCGGCCTGCGCCAGCAAGCGGGTACGGTTCAACGATTCCGACACCGGGTCGCTGTCGTGCAGACGCTAGGCAGCATACGCCTTCACCACGGCGCCCTTCCAGCTGGCGCTATAGCCGATACCAATCTCGCTGATCGAGCGGCTTGCATCCGACGCCGATACCGGCTTCGCCGCCGATGCCTGTCCATCGCTGCTGAAAGCCAGCCACCGGTGAGACAGTTGTGGCACTGCTTTGATGACCGGCAACGGATGCGACAGTCCGAGGCGTGCGAACAGTGCATTGGTGCCGATCAGTTCCCCCGGCGGGTAGGCCATCACGCCGCCGGAGCCCGAGACCGACATGCGCTCGCTGCTGTCGAGGTTCTTGTTGGAGAGCGACTGTTGTGCCCTTAGCGAAGCCGTCAGCGTAAAGGATTGGGGCAGCAGCGAGACGCAGCTGACGCTTCCCGCGAGTTTGCCGTAGCCACCTTGCGTCTGCGCGCCGGAAGCATCATTGACCAGCGCAGTTGAGTCGTTGATATCAAGGCTGCCGAACGTAACACCGGCATTTACGACTGTCAGCCTGTCGAAGCCAGGAACTGTGCGCTCGTCCTGCAGCATCAGACCGGCGGCGTACTTTGCCAAGGAGTGCGGGTGAGGTACACATTCACCCGGGATCATGAGCAGCAGCATGCAGTACGCACCCTGCGCCAGGTGCTGAAGGTGTATCGGAGCGGTTATTACGCGTGGAAGCAGCAACCCAGATCGGTGCGAAGTCTTGAGAACCAGCGATTGACGTGCCAGATCAAGCAGTCGTGGCTGCAGAGCGGCGCCGTCTACGGTGACCGCAAGGTACATGCTGATTTATGCGATCTGGGTGAGCGTTGTGGCGAGCAGCGGGTTTATCGGCTGATGAACAAGCGGGACTGCGTTAGCAGTACGGTTATCGCCGGCTTCCCCATGTGAATCGATAGCGATTCAGTGTGCGCGAAGCTTGTTGGGGTAACAAGCGTAGTGGCATCGGACTTTTAGATGGCAAGAAACTCCAACAAGTGAAGCAATTTAGGTTCCTGCTCCCTGAAGTTTTGCTTACACAGCGGCTACATGGAACCAGAAAAACAAAAGGGTTACAGGCGAAAAACCTGTAACCCTTTGATTTATTTGGTGGGCCTCCTTGGAGTCGAACCAAGCACCAACGGATTATGAGACGATTATTTTAAAAAAATATGTTTTAAAACAATGACTTACATATCATTTTTATATATGTAGAAGCTACTGTAGAAGCAACACAGCAATTTTCGTAAAAAATTACACTTCGGTTGCACAGCCTCACTGAGACTATTCTAGCTATACCTCCAGAACAGAACACTACCAGACTTACGCACGATAGTCTAAACGTATTAACATTGCTCTTTTGAATCATTTGTCTGAATTTCAGGGAAGACGTGCAACCAGCACCAGTGCTGGACATGGGTCAAAAGCGAGCACAGTCCTCGCAAATGACGGTGTCCCGCTTGCAGCGTCACGACGCGAATCGCGTCTGTACACTCTTCTAGCTGAGATAGAACCGTTTCAAGGGGTTTGCGTGTACGGTTGGCCTGATCACTTTCCACAATCCTGTCCGCCCGCCAACGCAATTGAGTTGAGCGGCACGATATACCGCTTCATCAATGGCTCCACGCCAACCGAGCGAGACTTACAGTCCCACTACGAACGCCAACCAAACAATCAATGGGGCCAAGGCGCATGCCAAGCTAGAGGGCTCTCAGTTCTTCGCACCATAGCTGACTGCATGACCATGGGTAAAGCAGTCCCTGCTTTGCGTAAGAAGCGCATCGCAATGGCCACAATAAAAACATCAGTAGGCTTAATTGCGTCCACACCATCAGAGTCCTGTGATGGCCACTGCACGTGGTGGCGCGCGCCTCATCCGTCGGAAGTCGTTGGCTTATTTGCGGTGCTAGCGGAACAAGCTGAGGCAGGCCATGCATAACCTTCCCGTTGGTACACAGCTTGGGATTCTCTCGATTGAAAAAGTAATCGAGTATTTCGATTTCCCTCGCCTTTTTGTTTGTCGCAGCAACCTTGGTCAGAGCTATTTCGCCCTGTCTACTACAGACAATGATGACTCTTTTGAGTGGCTCTATGTAGCTGTTTCCGAATCACGGAAGTCTGCGATATTGCAAGGCAATTTGCCCTTAGCCATTGCATTCAAAGCGCCTGAGTCAGGCTTTGTCATTAAAGTTGTAACTTTCATAGCCAGTGACACACCTCTGGTTAGCTATCTGCTTCCAGAGCAAGTTTCAAGCGAAGATCTACCCGAACCAGAATACAGTTTGAACCTACCCACGCATGAACAGGGACCTGTCCTAGCACGCCCGCCGGCTAGAGATGTCGCTATAGCGACTCGGCGTGAAGTGTTTGACTATCGAATCTTCCCTGGAAGAGACGACATCCATGAAGTGCCGGCCAGAAAGCTGGGGGGAATTCTTACGATCACTCAGGAACTAGTTGACGCACTTGGTCAAGCATCTACCGGTGAGCCAACCATTCGAGGCCCCATATCAAGCGAAATCCTGCAACGTACTCGTCTTCAGGTTTCCCACACATTTCCGGGCTCGTTTGGGGTTCAGTTTTTAGCCGCAGAGTTTAGTGATCTTTTGGATAGCTCTTTGATTTCCAAGGCGCTTGCCGAATTTTCAAACATCATACTAGCCAAAAATTCTGAGGACTTACTCAGCAACAAGCTCCACAGCCTTCGTGGACGTGTAACTTCAAAATATAGACGCCTCCTGAAAGAACTCACTGATCTCAACTCAGGGATGTCATTTGAATGGGGTTCAGTAAACCCAAGTATGGGGGGGACCTATGAGATGACCCCCGAAGAAGTTCGCATTGCATATTCCATTGTGGATCGCATGGAAATAGCCATGGCTGAGGAAGTGACAATTAGCGGAAAACTCATTGGATTTAACTCTCGAACACGTCGCTATGAAATCATGTCTAGTGATGATGGACGTACGTACGCCGGGAAAGTTGCGGAAGAAGTAATTCTCGAGGTACAAAATCCAGCCATTGGAGAATTCTATGAAGTTGACCTCAGGATGTTGATCGAAACGCAATCAACATCTGGGGACGAGCTAATCCGGTGGGTTCTGGTACGTTTAGGGGCGCGGAAGAATAACGAGAATGCATAACCAGCAATCGCTGGCATGAGTATTCACGTGATACCTATAGCAGCGGCCAACTCTCAGCAATTCTGTACTCACTCTTACGGCGCCATATGCGTTCGTATTGCCCGACTTCTATCGATCGCGACAGGGCAACACAGTTTTCAGTACTCATTGGTCAGCATGCCCATCCACTTCTCACCATCCCAGCAGGCGTAAAGGCTGTACTGATCGAAGGGAAAGTCGGTGTAATCCAAGCCTTGCCACGCAAGCACCACTCCATTTCCGTCTTCGATCTTGACCATGCCACCTGCACCTTCACGCTTGAACTTGAGAACAGTGAACGGGTTGTCACCAGCATTGACACCGACCAAATGCAGTCCATAAAGCTGGGCTAGCCAGTAGCAGCCCGCCTCTTCCATCAAGTACATCAGCCCATCTGTCACCACAAAGGTAGGCAGCACTCTGTAATACCGCTCAGTCTCCGTGAACTGCCTGAGATTGCCAAGCAGTTCGGCAGCGGGCTGTTTCATACTGGTTTTGCCGAGACTTGCGCCAAGGACTTCTGCGTTTGTTGCAGTTTCAATCGCAGAGCAGCTTCCTTTGCCCGCTTCTGTGCAGCCTTTGCCTGCTGCTTCATGGCATCCACTTGTCGCTGCGCCGGGTCTAAAAACTCATATGCTCGCATAGCAGTTCTCCTGAAAAAAGTATTTATGAAGTGGACTGCCCGCAGGCAGCACACCACGTCTTCACTTCTGGAAACCGCTACGCAACTGGCCTGACACAGCTTCGATCTGTGCATCCAGTTCGCCAGCAAGCACCGCAGCGTTGACCGCTTCCAACGCATCAATCAGCGCATCAGGGCCAGATACTTCAATAGCCGTCTTGCCTCGGCTGAGTTCAATGACCTTGCTGCCATAGCGAATGGCAATGCAGCACTTGCCATTCTCAGCAACAAACCACCACGGCTTGATGCGCTTAGGGATAGCCACAGCAACTCGTTCGCCATCGGCATTAGTCACTGTCTTGTGTTTGGTCGGCGCATACGTGCCGCCGTCACGCTGCGCTTTGGCAAGCTGGATTTGCTCGAAGACTTTGCTGCTGAGCTTGTTACGACGATGAACAGCCGGGGGTTGATTCGTGGGCTTCTTAGCTGCGACCAGCTTCAGGGATGCCAGAGTTGCCATTTGTATTGCCTTTCATGTTTAACAGGACAACACAAATTTATTTTCAGAGAACTAGGCGGACAACCGAAAAGATGGCCACTGAATAAGTCCGATCCAAGAATTTCACGAATTCATATCAGTCGAACTAAATATTTGCATATGTACAAACAGAACTTGAACAGGCTCGACAACCTTATCGCCCTACCCTACAGCGACCAAATTCAGTGGGTTGCCGTAGGGCATACGCACATGCACATCTACGAAAAAACCGAGGCACAAATCTACGGCATGCTTCTGCATGCTCAAAAACAAGGCAAGTACTTTGCCCGCAAATTTGCACAGTTCTTCAACGGCAAAAAGGGACTAGAAAACAAGGCACACCCAAACAACCCACTCATCATCAGCCACTTACATACAGGCAAGATTAACCGGACTACCAGCACCATCCACTACCACTTCGCATTCGGCAACATACCAATAGGCATCACTCAGGAAGAGATGCATGTCATTTTTGACGATCTATGGATCAAAAGGACAGGGCAATCAAGCAAAGGCATCTGGCTAAGGCAAGCATCGAACGACAACAAAGCATGGCTGACCTACGGGCATCGCGAAAACAGACTAGGCGCACAGCTAGGCTTGGACATTCACTCCACTTTCATTCCCACAAAGGCATGAGCTGCGACTAGGGCCTTTGTCCGAAAGCACTCGACACAGACACAGAACAATTCAGAGCAAAGTAACTGCCCATGGGGTAATAGCATCGCTTTATCTAAAAACTCAAACACCAACAATGTGCGAGGCGATATGAAAGAGCTTGCGAGTGAAGATTGCTGAAGCACAGCGAACAGAGGTTCGCTCTAAATAATCAAGAATGTGACTTAATCGGAAGGTTGGCTGTCATTTGCCATACAGACCTGTTGATGCTTCCACATCAAGTTCAAAGCAGCGTCATTTGGTCGGCAATAGAAGTTCTTGCCCACTGAAGTGAAAACAACGGCACGTAAAGAATTAAACGACTTACGGGTACGCAGCTTCTCAATGAACATGCCACTTCGATCTAAGTAGCCCACCCAACTATGCTCACCCTGCAATGGCAGAAAAAATTGAGCAGTTTCGCCATGACTAACTTGGTGTGGCAGCTTCGGGTTTTGCACCAAGTAATCTCCAACATTGGTGTCTTGATGCGCCCACGGCCTTCGTCGCGAGTACCTACCGACAGTCCACCCGACACCTGTGATCGTTGCCTGCATTTCGCCGATGTTGACAGCGGAAATGACTAGGTACTTGGGCCGCTGATTCGAGGACTGTCCCTGCCAGATCAAGTCGCGTAAGTCACAGGTCACTTTCAGCTTTGGCTTCTTATTCGCCAAGTAGAGGCTGACAATCACCGCCGCAGACGTTGCAAGGGCTCCCAAAATCTGGGCGTAGTCGACAAGTGTTTGCGGATAAAAGCCAGTCATGGAATGCCATCTTACCGAAGCAAACTTCACGAAGCGCAATCTACGCTACTTTTACCTATTGTTCGGATCAGCACTTGTCAGACGTAAAAAAACTGTGCAAAATTAAATTTGCACGGTTTTACTACGTTTAAATGCCCGACCCAAACGACAAATTGTTCGCGAATATTCTGTTCACGAACATGTTCTTTCAGCTCCGAGCAAAGAGCTCCGAACGCCGCGCCTTGACGGAGAAAGACCACAAACGTATTGCTAAGCTCGTTAAGCTGCAACAGAGCCTGATAGCTGGAGAGCATGTTCAAAACAGAACGCTCCAAAACAACCTGACCTCTGCCCAGTATGAAGAGTTTTCAATCAGCTGGGATCGTGAAAAGCAGTATAGAGAGGATCACTTCGGGAAAAAGCCTGAAGCCATAGCGGAATACGAAGGGCTACTTCGTAAGGCAGATTTTGCATTTAACAGAGGCGATGCTTACAGCCGAAAAGGAAATCGGAAAGAAGCCGCCGATTTTCTCTACAAGGCTGAACATCTATATGAGAGAGCAATAGAAAGGCTTTCTGAACTGCTTTCAGCTGACCCAACGATTCAGACGTGGCTTGACCGAGACTTTGATGCAGGCGTCAGTCTCAGCCCATCGTCTGTTCCTAGGGCAAGGACATCCCGCGGGGTAAACAATCAAAGCCCTCTGTCGAAAACAAAAATTAAGGACTTGAAAATCGATGCCGTGGAAAAAGCGATTTTTGAGCTCATTTATGACCAAGAAGGGTCGCATAAGCCATCCGCCAAACTCGATTCAATCCTCAAACGCCTGGATTCCGATGACAGCAGTGAATTCGACATTGACTAAATCACTTAACGACATGCTCGAGCGCAATCCATGGAGTGCCTCTAGATAATTTTTGCAGTAAATCGCCAGCTCGAGTAATGAATGATCACTCCATCAAATAATCATGAGATCAAAGCGAGCATCATGTTTCATGTAGTTTAGGCTCACTGCAGATCACTCGATTGCGACGACGGTATCAAATAAACCATACCTAGTAAGTCCCTCGTGACTTTCGATCCCTGTGTAACGCAGCGATGCATCCTCATATCTTCTGAAAGCAAAGACCGCTTGATTCATCTGCTCGGTGTTGAACACCTTCAATCGAACAAGGAGATGAAAGTCCTGAACAGACAAGCCAGTCACTGTCTGGAATAACTCTGGCTCAAGTTTGGTGATGACGTCTTGCAGCGTGTTTTCGCGGAAGTCGGTTAGGTACATGAAAGCCGGGATTCGTGTTGCGAATTTGATTAGCTTTTCTTGAACCAGCTTGCGCTTCGACTTGTACTCTTTTTCCTCAGCAGAAAGCTCCTTAGCTTCTTTCTTAGAAAGCTCCCCTTCTTTTGCCTTGTTTTTGAGCGACTTGACTTTCTCACTCTTGTTAATGATGGTCTCTATTACGTTATCACCGAGTGAACGCCATCCCTCAATACGCTCTACTGCTGCCATTGCTTCAGGATTGTCCAAAATGCGCCTCAATGTGCCATTTTCGACATTGACGAGCATCGCGCTCTCCCACTTTCGAGCAAGGAGGGTTGCAGATGTTCCGGCCATGGCGATATCCAGAATGCCGCCAGCATCAATCTGCGTCATGTTGGCGCCGTCGTAAGCCAGAACAGGCAAAAAGGCTACGAGGTCTTTGACGGCGTTCTCTGGGTTGGCTTCGTTTGGTGAGAGCCCAATGCCGTATTCAGACAATTGGCGAAGCGCACGTGTCGGAGCGAAATCAAAAACGAAACAGACAGGCTTGAGGATTTCTTCCTCGTTTGGATTGTCGCCATTGGGATTCTTGATCGACCACGGTGACTGAACGCGGAACGCCGCCTGAAAATATGTCTCAGGCGACTTAAGGTTCCGCAGCATCAGGATTGAAGACCATTGCGCCACAGTCACGCCAGTCGTAAGCTTGCCGCATGAAAGCGTGATGGTTTTGCTGTCGAAGCCACTACCGATGGCCTTGCGAACTGGAGGTAAGGCTTCAAGGCCTATCCCTGCCGATGAGCCAGCTGCTACGACAACTGTGTAATCGTGCCAAAAGGTGTTGTGTTTCTCAGCCAGCAAATTGGCCATCGCGTGACAAGACGCGACATTAGGTAAGAACCAAAACGAATGCTGAAGGTAAGGCAGCAGTCTGATATCGGAATAGGGAAAAGGTGGACGAGTTCCTGCCTTCAACATCTCTGCGGCATGAGCGGTGTGCCCACCCCGGATGATATCGAGCCATTTTTGAACGTCTCGCTTATGCTTGAATTTTGCACTCGACCCACTTCCGCTAGCTTCGAAAAAAGCGTTCAGATCGAATTCGTCGAATTCGCCACCACTTGCTACGGCTAACAGCTCATCAGGCATCTGATAGGTCAGTAGACGCATCTGAGGCAAGGAAGCGTAAGGATTGCGCGTATCAGGATGGACAACAGAGAACTCGGCCTTTGCTCGTTGTTCGTCGGTGTAAGTCCAGTTGAAGATTTGCTCTTCTATGAATTCACCAGTAGCCAATGCCTTGAAGGGGGTACCTGAAAGGTACAGATAGGACCGTGTAGTGATAGGCAAGAACTCAGCTTCTTTATCAGCCAGCACCGTCAGGTCTTCGTTCACCTCTTCCAATTCACCGGCATATTCAAGCTTGGCCTCCTTCTTAGCGACAGCATCCTCTTCCCCCTCAAAGAGTTCCTTGGCTGTGTCACGCCATGCTCCAAAGTGGTATTCGTCGAAGACCACTATGTCCCAATTAACGACATGCAACCATTCGTTGCGTGGTTTGATGTTTCCTGCGGGATCGCGACCAAGCAAGTCTTGAAACGAGCCAAAATAAACTACCGGCTTGTCGTGGTCAATTTGCGTTGGGTCACTTCCTGACGATCGGGAAAGATACTGCCAACCATCAAAGTCTGTATGGCTTTCAAGATCAGTCTGCCAAGCATCCTCAACAGCAGGCTTAAAAGTCAGAACCAGTACTCGCTTGGCCTGAATTTTCTTGGCAAGTTGGTATGCCGTGAAAGTCTTACCAAATCGCATCTTGGCGTTCCACAGAAAACGTGGCGCAGAATTGGGATCCTCTGCCCAGATTGACTTGAAGTAGCTGTAAGTTTTCTCAACCGCCTCAGCCTGTTCGGCCCGCATTCCAAAGCTCTCGTGGTGTGTGCCACTGAATCTTTTACCTGTCCGCAACTCTGCGAGTGCCGTTTTCACATCGGCAACTTTGCAACGTACCCACTCTAGTTCGACTCGGGTAAAACCTTTTTTTTCGAGTGCAGCGCGAAGTTCGTGATCAGTAATTATCGAACCATCATCTCGCTCAGCAAGCTCATCTAATTCGATCGTGTAATTTTTGATGGCGGCAGTCTTCAGCTGTTCAGCAACTCGCTGCTTTACATGCCGAGTGGTTTGCCCAACCTTCAGCAAGCCTTGGTGCGCGACATCTGCAATCGAATATGCGTATATGCGAGGCCGTGCCTCTGGTTTTGAGGCAAGGATGTCGTCAAGAGTGGGCTTATTCATCATCACTGACGTCTTCTACTGTTGCTTCGCCGAACAAATCAGCACTCAAATCCATTGGTCGAACAACTTTCTCAATGAATTCGATTTCGCTTTTAGAGATACCGTACTTGGCATACAAGTCTTCGTCGGTCCACTTCCTGTCCCACGATTGAGTAGGAACAAACGTATAGACCTTGCGGGTCGTGTCTTGGGAGGGTTTGTGCAACAGGATCAAGATACGTGTCAAACGACATGTCAGATATGACAACGCACTTTCAGCCTCTTCCTTTGTTTCGAAAGGGCCAATGCATAGATATGTTTCAGAGCAAATGCTTTCGGGCTCACCAATAAAAGGCGTGCTCAAAATACGATGGGGATAGGTATCGCGATTGCCGGTTCCTGGGGCTGCTCGACCGATGTAGATTTTCCATTTATCGACCAACTCAACTCCCGATTCAATTTCATCACGGGCAACATATCCAGTCCCACCGTTTTGATAAATTATCACGTCACCTTTGCGCTTTTGCTTGCGTCCGCGAAAGAAAGTTCTGAAGCCAAAAGGACGAAGAGAACTGACTAACTGATCAAATCTTTTCTCCGGAGACGGCATGAGTGATTCATCATCACCCCCATCCTTGCTCATGACCTTCTTCAAAATTGACAGGCCTTCATTAAACCGAATAAAAATGTCAGCGCCTTTCTCCATCAGTGGGCGTGTGGCACTGGAGACTGGCCAGTCTTTGAAGTGGGTACTGACGCGACAAAGTCCTGGTTGATCTCTCTCCCAGAGGAAATAGCAAACGCCGCCCTTGAGACCGACGCCAGGAAAAACATCGGATGCACTGAGATAGTCATCGATACTGCGAAGCCGATTGTCTGACAGCATCGCCTCACGGAACTCATCCAACCCTTTACCACCCGCAAACCATCGAGACGGAATGATCATCGACAAGTACCGAGGCTCAAGTGCTTTCGCTTGCTCCACAAACATTTGATAAATGGGAGCAGCACTGGTGCCGTAGCCGCCATCATTTAGTTGATAAGGAGGGTTTCCAATGATGACGTCAAATTGCATGTTGCCTCCAAAAAGCTCGCCGATGCGAGTCTTGATGTCCTTTGTGTGAATAAATGCATACGCATGGGTCTCCATGTCGCTGCCCCGATCAAGCGCAGCGCGACTTGCACCGCAATAAACGCATTTACCGTTTTCCCAGGTGTGTTCAGTTCTTTCAAACCAAATGTTCCCAGATTCGTTTTCAAAGCCTTTCGCAATTGAATGCAACCCATCGGCGTGCTTGGAACAATAAACGCTCCTGCGTGCCAATAGACTGGTGAGACGGGTAATACCGATGCCAAAGACTTGCTGAGTCAGAATATGACGCACACGCTCTTGCAAGTCAGGAATTTCGTTTGCCAGACCTTTGGTTAAACGACTCGTGATCTCCCGCAAGAAGACGCCCGATTTAGTGAATGGGTCTAAAAACCTTACGTTTTTATCTTCCCACAATATCGCTCCGCTATTGTTCTCTGACCACGCGATGGCTACTCGATCAAGCATACGATTTGCGAGCTCGGGTGGAGTGAAGACTTCATCGTTCGAAAGATTGGCTATGCACGTAAGCACATCTGGGTTACGACCACGAAGGGTGAAACTTGCTTGCGTAGTCATGCTTTCTCCACAGAATTGTGCGTCCACACTATGGCAAGATCACGCACCGTCATAGGCGGGTATGTTTTTATTGGCGTGAAAATTTCGTGCTTCCCCATGTGTGCGAAAAGAGAGTCTTCCGCACTGAAAGCTGATGAGCCAGTGAGCACATCGAATCTGAAGTCTCGTCTTTGAAACTTGCCTTTACCCAAATAGCCCCATTCTGAAAATGTGATCGCCTCTCCTCGGGCTGTTCTCATGGTCAAAGCATCGCCATGGACAATGTTCTGCTCTAACACGAAGCTTGCCGCCTTGTACAAGTCATCCTCTTCAGTTATCACAAGGTACTCAGAAAACTGCGACAAGAGGTTACTTCGAGACTCAGAAATATTATCTGGAAGAAGCTCGATTCCGTATATGCACATCAGAGAAAGCAATGAATACTGCTGCTTGTCAAAGTCGATTCTTCCGTATTTGGCCTCTACTGCTGCAAATTTTCTTCGCAGTATGTTTACGATGAAGTTTCCACTTCCACATGCAGGCTCAAGAAACCGAGAGTCGATTCGCTCTGTCTCATCTTTCACTAAATCCAGCATTGCCTCTACCATCCAAGGTGGAGTGAATACCTCACCGTGGTCAATGACACGTTTTTTAGATTTAACAAGAGTCACAATAAGCGCCTAGTTATATTTGGGAATCCACGTACAAGCACCTATTTAGGTTAGCCACTAGACGAAGCGCTCTTTTTTCTAAGGTCTCGCTTAGACAATACGGGATCACAATCTCTATTGGTTTGAACATACTGCCGCATGAACTCTCTAAGAACTTGTGCGGCTGGGACATGCTTGTCATGGCAAGTCTGGATGAACTCGTCTCGAAGTTCAGGTTCCAGCCTGATACGAAGTCCGACGTCTTTCATTTTAGGTTCCGTGTGGACACAATGTGTATCCATAAACTGTAACACGTTGGACGGGCGGTCGCCGGCATTTTTCAGTGAAGCTGTGTGAGGGTCATTTCTAGTGACGCTTATGCTGGCTGGGTGACGGGCACACAGTGGTCAAAATTCACCAGTTTGAATCTGTAAGTACTCCCCTGCTGTTTTTTGCGCGGCTAATTTTCAGCTATCTACACCCCTTTGCCCAAGCTCGAAGACCGCGCAAAAAGCCCTACAAGCTGCGATCTTGCTAGCGCAGCTATCAGCACCAGCCCGAAGCCCGACATGCGCTTGTAGGGCTTTGCAGCGGTTGCAGCCCAATTCGTGGCATTTTTGCCACGAGATCGCCGCTAAATACAACTGAGCATGTTTTGTGCAAAACATTATCAGTGCAGATAAGTCATTGATTTTGCTGAGGCCGCAGAGCTGCAAAAAGGGGTAGGAATTTTGAATCTAAGAAAACATACTGCATGCACGAAATCCATATCAAAGGAAGTGCAGATGTCCAAGCAAGCAAAAACACTGAACGAACGCGATTTGCAGCGACTGCTGGAATATGTTTCAAAGACGAAGAACGCAAAGCGCAACCGCGCAATCGTCCTGCTCACGCACTTGGCGGGCATGCGGATTGGTGAAGTTGCTGCTGTGCGTGTTTGCGACGTGCTGGGCAGCGATGGCAAGGTGCGCGATGAGATCAACCTCAGCGCAGCACAGACCAAGGGCGACCGTAGCAGGACAGTTTTGCTGAACGAGCGCATGCAAGCTGAGATTGCCGCTTACATGCAGACAGTCCGTGTACGCGACCCGAAGCAGGCGCTGTTCGCAACACAGCGCAGCGCAGCGTTCACAGCTAACTCACTGACGCAGATCGTGAACGGGCTTTACAAGCAGGCCGGGTTTGATGGTGCCAGCAGCCACAGCGGACGCAGAACGTTTTTAACCAACTTGGCTGAAAAAGGTGTAAGCACTCGCGTGATGATGGCGCTTGCTGGTCATCGCAACATGGCTACGACACAGCGTTACATCGACTTGCGCCCCGGAGTACTGCGTAACGCTGTGGAGCTTGTCTAGCTCAGAGATTGGCTCAGAGACTCTTTGCAATATCAAGCTCTTTCAGTAGCTTTTGGAAAGGTGATCCGACGTAGTCCCCACCCTTAATTAGCTTTTGAAGGTGCAATTTTTCGAGATTTGATCGCAGAACCTTTGGATCAAAATCGTCGCGAGTAATGGCTTCAATCAAATCCTTCAGGAGTCCACGCAAGCGATACACTTTGAATGCCTTATCTTTCAGTGGCTGGCACTCATCAAGTAGAACCCCTTGGTTGTACAGGTCTTCAATTTCGTCTGCAAGCTCTTTATGGCAGCGAACAAGGCCGTTCACGAGATTTTCAATAGACTCATGGGCAGGCGTCATTTTCTTCTCCAAATTTGGCAGAGGAATGCTTACTATTTCAGCATACTGGCTTGGGCTTCAGGATATTCACCTTTGTAATTCGCTCACAGGCTATCCTTTTTATTGGTTTGTTTTTTCTCGGCCTTTGCCTTCGCCTTCGCGGACTCATATTCCATGGGAACGACCTGAACGTCTTTGAATAGTGCAGCTCGAGCATTGGGAGCGCGAGTTTTTTGCTTGAGCACACCTAGGGTGCCGCGATCGTAGTGCTTCATAATCATTGCGGGACTATTCCCTAGCACCTTGCTGAGGTCACGCATGTCAACGCCGTCATAGTCCATTGCCGCTGTAGTAAAGAGGCTGCGGAAGCTATAGAGGACACGCTTCTTGCCAGTGTTTGGGTCATTCAAAAGGCCGTGGTCTTCCAAGAATCCCTGAAACATATGAATGAAACTGGTTGGAGCTTTGTCTTCATCTACCCAAAACACATGCTGCTCATTGCTCGGCACCGTAAGCTTTCGCAGCTTGTTCCCCTTCATTTCAGGAAATTTTCTATCTGCGATCTCTGTCAAGACTTTGTGCGTCATATCGAAACCGACCGTATCTCGCCCTTTGGTCTTTCCGTGTACATGCAAAGTCACGATTGGTCGCCACTTTACCTTTGACTCTACGTTGCCCTCTGCGTCGTACTGCGAGTTAATTGGCTCTAGTTCAATGTACTGGTCTTCGCTCTCAGGGTTCCATTCTTTTTCTTTTTGATCTAAGACGAACTGAGTGTTGCCGACGACCTCCATCTCGATTTTTATTTTCCTCCATTGCAAATCAAGCAGCTCTTTGCCCGGCCTTGCTCCCGTGTCGATCAGGACTCGAATGTAGTCATAGAGTGCCTGCCTAAGCTCCCTATGTGCTGGCTTTGCATCCTCGATCCAAGCAGGCAGCTTTGCCAAAATGATGTTGGTTTCGTAGATTGAGAAGGTCGGGAAGTTCTCTGACTTCCTCCCTTTTGTCTCAAGCTTTGGCTTGCTGACGTTTGTCATGAAGCCTCGCACGATTGCTTCATCGAACAGCATATTCAGCACTACGTTGTGCTTTCTTACCGTGCTGTAGGCCGGCTCCTTGCCCATCTTCTCAGCACGTTTTTCCTCGTAGTGCTTGAGTGTCGCGGCATCGATCTGCGTGATGCTCTTATCACCAAGTATTGGGATGATGAAGTCGTTGATGATGCGTTTGTACTGCTCAAACGATGCCAAATCGTCGCCCGCCTTCTGCCGATCATTCATGCTGGCGATCACAAGCCTCCCGATATCCCTTACCTTTTTCGAGATAACCGGCAGGTTTCTCTCCTTCAAGATATTGGCGGTAAGGAGGATGTTGTGGGCTTTGGTTTTTGCTTTCTTGAGATCACGTTCTTTTGTCGTTGCCGTGTACCACTTCTCGTCTATTTTGTAGCGGCAGTACCAGACATCAGTCGTCGGTCTTTTAAAAACGACGAGCTGGCGTTCTATTAACTGATGTGTGTCGTCACGTTTTTCCGGCATGTGCTTACTTTAAAGTCAGAACACAGTTCGAGCAACGGATTTTGTAGAAGTACAGGCCAAAAAAAATGGACTGCACATGGCAGTCCATTCAGATTTGGTGGGCCCCCCGAGAGTCGAACTCGGCACCAACGGATTATGCGTACCACTACAGCTTTCGCTGCCCGTTTCCAGTTTGTGGTCTGGACTGTCTCTTGTCTTTACGACCTACCCGTACAGTCTCTACACCTTCCAAGCATTGCTGCTTGACTTGGCTCGGGATTACCACGCTGCGAACAGCACAGGCTTCCCCGAATTTGAGTAGTTCTACATGAGGGCAGAGTGAACTTACCCACATGCAACCCAATCGCCGCCGACCATTGCTTTCGCTTTAGATCGACTGCCTTTAAGTCCGCTGCTCTAACCAGGCATGAGCTAGAGGCCCGAAGCTTGTATTTTCTACGTCTTTTCTAGGCAGCTTTGAGAGCAAAACTGTAGAAGCATTGTAGAAGCAATTTTTTATCCCTTAATCTCCGCTAAGTTGTTGTCGATAAACAGGTTTTTTAAATTTTCTCAGAAAATTAAATAGATTATGAGTCCGCTGCTCTAACCAGGCATGAGCTAGAGGCCCGAAGTCTTTGCGATCATTGCAACTGATCGCGCAGGCCGCATTGTAACCGCAGGTCAAGACAACGGCGAACCGGCGAGGCCGCGCCGTTGTCTCTCGAGTGCATCAGCTGCCTTCGAGGAAGCTCTTCAGCTTGTCAGAGCGGGACGGATGGCGCAGCTTGCGCAATGCCTTCGCTTCGATCTGGCGGATACGCTCGCGCGTCACATCGAACTGCTTGCCGACCTCTTCCAGGGTATGGTCGGTCGACATCTCGATGCCGAAACGCATGCGCAGCACCTTCGCCTCGCGAGGAGTCAGCGAGTCCAGCACATCCTTGACCACGCCGCGCATCGACGCATGCAATGCCGCGTCTGCCGGGGCCAGGGTGTTGTTGTCCTCGATGAAGTCGCCCAGATGGGAATCGTCGTCGTCGCCGATCGGCGTTTCCATCGAGATCGGCTCCTTCGCGATCTTCATGATCTTGCGGATCTTGTCCTCGGGCATTTCCATCTTCAGCGCGAGGGTCGCCGGATCCGGTTCCGCGCCGGTTTCCTGCAGGATCTGGCGCGAGATCCGGTTCATCTTGTTGATCGTTTCGATCATGTGGACCGGAATACGGATGGTACGTGCCTGATCCGCGATCGAGCGGGTGATCGCCTGCCGGATCCACCAGGTCGCATACGTCGAGAACTTGTAGCCGCGACGATATTCGAATTTGTCCACCGCCTTCATCAGGCCGATATTGCCTTCCTGGATCAGGTCGAGGAACTGCAGGCCGCGGTTGGTGTACTTCTTTGCGATCGAGATCACCAGACGCAGGTTCGCCTCGGTCATTTCACGCTTGGCCTTGCGCGCCTTGGTCTCGCCGGCCGACATGCGCTTGTTGATTTCGCGCAGGTCCGGCAGGGGCAGCACGACGCGCGACTGCAGGTCGATCAGCTTTTGCTGCAGCTCCCTCACTGCCGGCACGTTGCGCGACAGGATCTCGCTGTAGGAATGTCCGGCAGCGACTTCGCCATCCACCCAGGCGAGGTTGGTTTCATTGCCCGGAAAGACTTTGATGAAGTGGGCGCGCGGCATACCGCACTTGTTGACTACGACATCGAGGATCTGGCGCTCGATCTGGCGCACCTCGTCAACCTGCCCGCGCAGCGTGTCGCACAATTTCTCGACCACTTTCGCGGTGAAGCGGATGCCGGTCAGTTCGTGCGAGATCGCTTCCTGCGCCTTCACATACGACTTGGAGTTATATCCTTCCTTCTCGTAAGCCTTGCGCATCTTGTCGAACTGGGACGAGATGGTGGCGAACTTGCCCAGCGAGTCGCGCTTGAGCTGCTCCAGCTGCTCGGCAGAGAAGCCGGCTGCCCCGCCGCCGGATGACGCGGATTCCTCTTCCTCCTCGTCTTCCTCTTCGTCCTCGTCCTCGTCGTCGTCGTCTTCATCGTCGGAGGCTGCCTTGACCGCTGCCGGCACGAGATCTTCCTCGGGAGCGTTCGGGTCGACCAGTCCGTCGACGACTTCATCGATCTTGGTCTCGTCCTTCTCGATGCGCTCGGCCAGCGCCAGGATCTCGGAGATCGTCATCGGGCAGGCGGAGATCGCCTGGATCATGTCCTTGAGGCCGCTCTCGATGCGCTTGGCGATCTCGATCTCGCCCTCGCGGGTCAGCAGTTCAACCGAACCCATCTCGCGCATGTACATGCGAACAGGATCGGTGGTGCGACCAAAGTCGGAGTCGACAGTCTGCAGCGCGGCTTCGGCGGCTGCATCGGCATCGTCGTCATTGGCGACGGTGGCAACACTGTCCGACAGCAGCAGCGCCTCGGCATCGGGCGCGTGCTCGTAGACCGCGATCCCCATGTCGTTGAAGGTACCGATGATGCCCTCGATCGCTTCGGGATCGACGATGTTCTCCGGCAGGTGATCGTTGATCTCGGAGTGGGTGAGGAAGCCGCGATCCTTGCCCAGCTTGATCAGGGTCTTCAGTTTCTGGCGGCGGCGCTCGAGTTCTTCCTCGCTCGCCTCCGAGTCGGAGAAAGCGTCCTTGAGGAACTGCTTCTCCTTGTTCTTGCGGTCGCGGGCACGCGCCTTGTCCGCGGCCTTGAGCTCGGCCTTCTCGACGGCGTTCAGTTGGGCGATCTCGTCATTCTCGGGCTGGAAGTCGCGAGGCTTGCGGCCGCGACGGCCCGGCACTTTCACGCCCGGCAGCACATAGCCCGAGGTATCGATGGCGGCCAGCGCAGCCGCATCGGTCGTCTGCTTGACCGACATGATCTTGTGCTCGGTCTTGGCTTCGGCTTTCGTTGCTTCGGCCTTGGCAGCTGCCTTCGCAGGAGCGGCCTTTTTCACTACGACGGCTTTGGGTTCGGTTTTCCTGGATGTCACGGAAGCTTTCTTTGCAGGTGCTTTGGGCGCGACCACCGGCTTGGCGGCTGCCTTGCCAGTTGTCGTCTTCGCCGCAGATTTGCTTGGAGCGGCAGCGGCCTTGACAGGCTTCTTCTGCGCGGTCTTTGCAGCGGTGCCGGCCTTTGAGACAGCAGTGCTGGTCGCTTTGTTCGCCGTTTTCTTCACGGCGGCAACTTTCGGCTTCGCAGCCGGCTTGGCTGCAGTTTTCTTAGTCGCTGTCTTGGCGGCCGCCTTCACCGGTTGCGCGGGCTTCTTCGCGCTCGCAGCAGGGGAACGCGTCGATGCCGGCTTGGCATTCTTGGCGGTCTTGGCCGGGGATGCAGAATTCTTAACGGGTTTTTTGGTTGTCGCCATGGATCGATCCACCATTGGGAGTTAGCCGATGCTGCATAGGAAACCGGAAGAAAAGGCCGTGCTGAGATTCAGCTCTCTGGCAGGTGCGCCGCCGCTGGCGTCGCGGCTGTCTGCCGTGTCTTGGATGGCCGCCTGTCCGGCAGGGTCAACACTTTAAAACTGTCGGTAAAACTCTGTAAGACATTGAATAAAAAGCTTTTGATTGTAGCACATGCCCAACGGACTTCCCCTGCCGGAATGGTTAGACCTCGCAGCCAATAATGCCAATCCGGCAATTTTCCATCAGGCTTCCCTGCACTTGGGGACAAAGAACTGAATTTCTAGATCCCGCACAAGCGCAAGCTGTCGCATCAGGCCGCCGCATCGCGATCGGCAGCGGCGCGCAAACGCTCCAGTTCCGCGGCGATCTCGCGGTAACGCTGCCGGGCGGCCTCGTCGGACAGTCCGGAAGCCACCAATTGGTCCTGCTCTGCCCGCAGGAATTTCATTGTAGTTTGCCTGACCGCACCCGCAAGTTCGCGGCGTGCCAGCTCGGGTTCGGACGGCGACTCGGCGGCCACCTCGGCGATCAGGCGACCCAGCTCGCCGTCCTGGTCGCGCAGGCTTTCCGACAGCACCGCAAAACCGGCGACGCCGGCGTCAGGCGCGATGCCGCGCGCCGCTTCCGCGACCGCGCGCAGCATCTGGCCGCGATCCGGCGCCGTCTGGCCAAGCATCGCCAGCGCGGCATCGTCGAGGTCAGCCGCCAGTTCGGGATGCGCGACCAGCAGCCGCAGCACCTTGCGCTCGAGTTCGACCGGTGGCTTGCGGCGCACGGCGGGCGGAGCCGACTTGAGCAGCTTGCTATTCGATACTGGCTTGGCCAGTTCGAACAGCACCTCAAGTTCCTGCACGGTACTGTCGGTCAATTGGGCGAACTGCCTCAGCAATTGCAGGCGCAATGCCGATGGCGGCATCGCCTGCAGCAGCGGCCTGGCGTCAAATTGCACGCGCGCGCGACCCTCGGCCGTGCCCAGGTCCTGGCCTTCGGTCACTTGCGCGATCAGAAATTGCGACAAGGGCGTGGCCTCATGCACCATGCGTTCGAAGGCCTCGTTGCCATGCTCGCGAATGTAGCTGTCCGGGTCATGCTCTGCAGGCAGGAACAGGAATTTCAGCGAACGGTTGTCCGTTGCATGCGGCAGGCAGGCGTCGAGCGCGCGGCGCGCGGCGCGCCGGCCGGCGGCATCGCCATCGAAACTGAAGATTACATGGTCGGTCTGCCGCAGCAGCTTCTGCACATGGACAGGGGTGCACGCGGTACCGAGCGTCGCCACTGCCTGGGCGAAGCCGAACTGCGCCAGGGCCACCACATCCATGTAGCCCTCGGTCACCAGCACATAGCCTTTGTCGCGAATCGCCTGCCGCGCCTCGAACAGGCCGTACAACTCGTTCCCCTTCTGGAACAGCGGCGTCTCCGGGGAGTTCAGGTACTTCGGCTCGCCCGCACCCATGACCCGGCCGCCGAAGCCGATGACCTGGCCCTTGGCATTCCGGATCGGGAACATGATGCGGTCGCGGAAGCGGTCATAGCGCTTGCGGCTTGCGCCGTCCTCGTCGCCCTTGTCGATCACCAGGCCGGCCTCGACCAGCACTTCGGCATCGTAGTCGGGGAACACACTGCGCAGGCTGTCCCAGCCGTCGGGTGCGTAGCCGATCCAGAAGCGCGCGGCGACTTCACCGGTCAGCCCGCGGCCTTTCAGGTAGTCGATCGCATGGCGCGCGCCACGCAGCTGCTGCCGATAGTAGTTGCAGGCCTCGGTCATTGCCTCGGACAGCGCGAGGCTCTTGGACTGCAGCTCAGCGCGCTGCGCGGGCGGCAGGCGGTCTTCCTGCTCGGGCACCGCCATGCCGACGCCCTGCGCGAGGTCCTTGACTGCCTCGACGAAGCCCATGCCGGAGAACTCCATCAGGAATCCGATCGCGGTGCCATGCGCGCCGCAGCCGAAGCAGTGATAGAACTGCTTGGTCGGGCTGACGGTGAAGCTGGGAGATTTCTCGTTGTGGAAGGGGCACAGCCCCATGAAGTTGGCGCCGCCCTTCTTCAGCTGCACATACCGGCCTACGACGTCGACGATGTCGACGCGGTTCAGCAGGTCCTGGATGAAGCTCTGGGGAATCACGGCGGCGCGCAGATATGCCGCTTATTTTGCGAGCGCCGCCTTGACGATCGCGGAGACGGCCGTCATGTCGGCGCGTCCGGCGAGCTTGCCCTTGAGCACGCCCATCACCTTGCCCATATCCTGCGGGCCGGCAGCGCCGACCTGCACGACTGCGGCCTGCACCTCGGCCTGCACCTCGGCATCGCTCAGTTGTGCCGGCATGTAGGCCGCCAAAACGACCAGTTCGGCCTTTTCCTTGTCCGCGAGATCCTGACGGCCGCCGGCCTCGAACTGGGTAATGGAATCCTTGCGCTGCTTGACCATCTTCTCGAGCACCGACAGCACCTGCTCGTCATTCAGCTCGATGCGCTCGTCCACTTCCCGCTGCTTGATCGCCGCCGTCACCAGGCGAATGGTTGCCAGCCGCTCGCTGTCTTTCGCGCGCATTGCGGCTTTCATGTCTTCTGTGATTTTTTCTTTGAGGCTCATGGAATCTCCGGGCTATAAAGACCAAAACCCGCTGCGGCTTACTCCGGAGCGGGTTTGCTTCTGCGTCGCCTCACCGTGTGGCGAGGCCGGCGATCAGTACAGTTTCTTCGGCAGTTGCTGGCTGCGGATGCGCTTGTAGTGGCGCTTCACAGCAGCAGCGAGCTTGCGCTTGCGCTCGGCCGTCGGCTTCTCGTAGAACTCACGGGCGCGCAGTTCGGTCAGCAGACCGGTTTTTTCAATGCTGCGCTTGAAGCGACGCAGGGCGACTTCGAACGGCTCGTTTTCTTTAACGCGGATAGTGGTCATGAATATTCTGTATACGTGGATTGACGCAGAGCCGGCGATTATAGCAGCGAAAGGTTCCAAAAGGAAGGCATTCGACAACCCCACTCGTTCCCGTCAGAAATACCGACAGATCCATGCCGGAATGGCAAGTCAGGCCGCAGTACCGGCCGCCACACCGGACGCCCACGCCCATTGGAAGTTGTAGCCGCCAAGCCAGCCGGTAACGTCGACCGCCTCGCCAATAAAATACAGTCCCGGCACCTGCTTCGCCGCCATGGTCTGCTGCGACAGCGCGCGAGTGTCCACGCCGCCCAGCGTGACCTCGGCCTTGCGGTAGCCCTCGGAGCCGTTCGGCGCAATGGTCCAGCGGTTCAGCGATTCGCCGAGTCGCCGCAGCTGCTTGTCCGGCAGGTCGGGCACGCGCGCATCGGCGGCAAATCCATTGGCGGCCAGCCAGCCATCGGCCAGCCGCGCCGGCAGGTACTGCGCCAGCCAGTTGCCCAAAGTTTTCCTGATGGTCGTCTTGCCCTCGACCAGCGTCTGCGCGACGTCGAGCTGCGGCAGCAGGTTCAGCGTCAGCGCCGTCCCTTCGCGCCAGAAGCTCGAGATCTGCAGCACGGCCGGGCCGGACAGGCCGCGGTGCGTGAACAGCAGGTCTTCGCGGAAGCGACCGCGCGACTTCTTCTCGCCGGCCTCGATGTCGATCTCGAGCGAGATGCCGGCCAGCTCGACGAAAGGCTGCCATCCGCCCGCATCGAAAGTCAGCGGCACCAGCGCCGGGCGCGGCTCGATCAGCGGCAGCCCGAACTGCTTAGCCAACCGGAACGCGAAATCGGTCGCCCCGATCTTCGGAATCGACAGGCCGCCGGTCGCAATCACGAGGCTGTCGGCAAGAATCTCGCCAGCCGTGGTGCCCAGCCGGAAGCGCTCGCCCTCTTTCGACACCGCCTTCACGCTGGCCGGCATCCGCCACTGCACGCCGCCGGCATCGCATTCGGCCTTCAGCATTCCAATGATGTCCTCGGCCGAGCGGTCGCAGAACAGCTGCCCCTTGTGCTTCTCGTGGAAAGGGATGCGGTACTGCTTCACCAGCGCAATGAAATCCTGCGGCGTGTAGCGCGACAGCGCGCTGCGGCAGAAATGCGGGTTCTGCGACAGATAGTTCGCCGGTCCGGCATCGGTATTGGTGAAATTGCAGCGACCGCCGCCGGAGATGCGGATCTTCTCGGCCAGCTTGTCCGCATGGTCGATCAGCACCACGCGCCGCCCGCGCTGCCCGGCGACCGAGGCGCACATCATCCCGGCCGCGCCGGCGCCGATCACGGCCACATCGAAAGACTGCGTCATTGCGATTTCAGCTGGCGGGCGATTTGCAGGCACTGCGCGACCTGGTCAGCGATCGGCGCAGGCACCGGCTGGCGACCCGCCAGTGCTTCGCGTATCCATGCGGCGGTTGTCGCCGCATCGGCGGCGGCAGGCAGCGGCGGCATCTCGTCGACCGGCTCCTGCCGCTCGATCAGCTGGGTCGGCACGTTCTGGCGGAACCAGGTGACCGCATTTGCGCGCTTCGCATTGGCGACCGTCTCGCCCTCGGTGCCGCGCATCAGGAACACGTCGCCTCGTTCGGCCGGCGCGGCCGTCGTGAAGTAGTCAGTCAGCATCGTCAGGTATTCCGGATGCGTATACGACACCAGCCGCAGTGCCGGCTGCGCGAAAGGCTGCAGGATCTTGACCAGCGTATGCGTGGAATTGCGCAGGCCAAGCACGCGGCGCAGTTGCAGCAGGCCGTGCAGCTTCGGCGCAAGCGACTCGATCGGCAGAAAGGCTGGTTCCTTGCGGGCCAGCGCTGCAGTCGCAGCCTCTGCGTCGGCTGCCGGCTGCAGGCCAAGCTCCGCGAGGATCTCGGCAGTCGTCACGCGACCCGGATCGTTCGTCACACCATGCACCAGCACCGGCACGCCTTCGCGCGCGAGCAGCAGCGCCAGCAGCGGCGTCAGGTTCGGCATCTGCCGCGAACCGTTGTAGCTGGGGATGACGACCGGCGCGAAATCGGACTCGGGCGCATGCAGCAGTTCGAAGCTCGCTTCGGCCGCATCGAGGAAACCGGCGATCTCGTCCACCGACTCGCCCTTGATCCGCATGCCGATCAGCAAGGCGCCGAGTTCGAGGTCGGACACGCGGCCCTCGAGCATGGCTTCGTAAACGGAGCGCGCATTGTCGCGCGACATGTCGCGCGCGCCCTTCTTGCCGCGGCCGACTTCACGAATGAAGGGCGCGGCGTTAAATTTTTCTGCAGTTGGCTGATTCATCGCGCAAGGGTACACCGAAGCCGGCGCAGGCGGCGGCGCAGCGCCTGCGCCGGCCGCTTCACGCAGTGGCCAGCGTTGCGATTTTCTTCAGCTCCGGTACGCAGGATCCGCAATTCGTCCCGCACTTCAGCTTCTGCTGCAGCAGCGCGAGCCGGTCGTCGCCTTCGCCTGCCTGCGCGAGTACAGCCTCGATGTCAGACTCGGCGACATTGAAACAATTGCAAACGATCTTGCCGCGCTCCCTGAAACCCTGCGGCGCCTGCGCGCTCGGCTGCAGCAGCTGGCGACCGAGCGCGGATACCGGCTGTCCTTCCTCGAGGAAGGCGCGCAGCCAGCGCTCTGCCGCGATATCACCGGCCAGTGCTACCGCTGACAGGCAGCCGTCAGCCACGCGCACGCGGCGCGACACCGAGCGACGTGCGTCGTCGTAGCGCAGCACCTCGTCGCCATCGAGCCCGAAGGCCTGCACGATGGCCGCGACATCGACCGCCGCCTCATTCGCGGCGCGGAACAGCACGCCGGTACGTTCGCGGCCGAACAGGGTCACCGATGCGTACGCAAAATCCTTCATCCGTCCGCGCAGCGATTGCTGCAATCGCAGCGCACGTTCCGCGTCGACCCAGCCGAACGCGAGGAAGCGCCAGGGCAGCTCGACCTTTTTGATCGATACCGCCGCATGCTTCAGTTCCGGCTGCTTCGACACCGGATCGAAAGCCGGCGTGGTCAGCCCGTTCACGCCGAACGCGCCGCGTCCGCCGAGATACTCGTCGCCCCAGTGCATCGCGATGTACGCCTGTCCGCTGCGCATGTCGTCGCCAGCCTGTACCGGAAGCACCTGCGCGCCGCGCCGGCTCTTGACCGCGACCAGGTCACCGTCCACCAGCAGGCGGCGCTGCATGTCTTCGGCCGCCATCAGCACCGCAGGCTCCGGTGCATGCGCGAACAACTGCGCGACGGTACCGGTGCGGCTCATCCCGTGCCACTGGTCGCGCAGGCGGCCCGTGTTCAGACGGAACGGATAACGTGCGTCGACCGCATCGGCGACCGGCTTGAATACCGTGTTCGCGAAGCGCGCGCGACCGTTCGCGGTCGGGAATATGCCATCCGCATACAGCCGCTTTCGGCCCTCGGTCGCCCCTTCCGGATACGGCCATTGCTGCGGGCCGCGCTCGGCGAGCAGCGCATACGACAGCCCGGTGATGTCGAGGTCGCGGCCGCGCGTCGATTCGCGGTGCTCGTTCCAGACCTGCTCCGGCGTCTCGTACGGGAACAGCGTGCGCGTCCGTCCCCGGATCGCTTCGATGCGGCGCGCGATGTCGACCACGATCTGCCAGTCATGTCTCGCCTGGCCGGGCGCGGCCAGCACCGGGTTCACGCGCGTAATCCGCCGTTCGGAATTCGTGACCGTGCCCTCCTTCTCGCCCCAGCTGGTCGCCGGCAGCAGCACGTCGGCAAACTCGGCTGTCGCCGTGGTCGCATACGCTTCCTGCACGATCACCAGCTCGGCTTTCCGCAAGGCTTCGCGCACCAGCGTCTGGTCCGGCAGCGATTGCGCCGGGTTGGTACAGGCGATCCACAGGATCTTGATCTCGCCGTTGCGCACCGCCTCGAACATCTCGATCGCGGTCTTGCCCGGCGTTGCAGGCACCTCATCGACACCCCACAGCCGCGCGACTTCGGCGCGATGCCCGGGATTGGAAAGGTCGCGATGCGCGGACAGCAAATTCGCGAGTCCGCCGACTTCGCGGCCGCCCATCGCATTCGGCTGTCCCGTCAGCGAAAACGGGCCGGCGCCCGGCCTGCCGATCTGCGCAGTGGCCAGGTGCAGATTGATCAGCGCCGCATTCTTCGCTGTGCCCTGCGTGCTCTGGTTCAGCCCCTGACAGTACAGTGACAGCGCGGCCTTCGCCTGCCCGAACCAGCGCGCAGCAGTGACCAGGTCCTCCTCGCGAATGCCGCAGGTCTGCGCGACGAAGGCCGGGGTGTAGTCGCGCACCGTGGCCTTCAGCTCGGCGAAGCCTTCCGTGTGCTTGTTGATGAAATCGGGATCGACCAGGTCTTCCCACAGGCACAGGTGCAGCATGCCGTTGAACAGCGCGACATCGGTGCCCGGCAGTATCGGCAGGAACAGGTCGGCGTCGCGCGCGGTGTCCGTGCGACGCGGATCCGCGACGATCATCTTCAGCGCCGGATTTCGGCGGCGCGCGTCCTCGATGCGGCGATACAGGATCGGATGCGCATACGCGGTGTTGGAACCGGCGATGAAGATCAGGTCGGCTTCGTCGATGTCTTCATAGCAGGCCGGCGGCGCGTCGGCGCCGAGCGTCTGCTTGTAGCCGGCGACGGCGCTCGACATGCACAGCCGCGAATTGGTGTCGATATTGTTCGTGCCGAGCAAGCCCTTCGCCAGCTTGTTGAACACGTAATAGTCCTCGGTCAGCAACTGGCCGGATACATACAGTGCCACGCTGTCCGGGCCGTGCCGGTGCACGGTTTCCGCAATCTTTGCGGCGACAAAACCGGCCGCCTCGTCCCACCCGGTCTCGGTGCGCGGCGCATCGCGATGCTCGCGCAACTGCGGTGCCAGCAGGCGTGCCTGCTGCTGCAGCGCCGGCGCCATCGTCAGGTGCAGCGTGCTGCCCTTGGTGCAGAGCCGGCCGAAGTTGGCCGGATGGTCGGGATCGCCGCGCACCGCGACGATGGTCTCGCCGTCGGTGCTCGCAATCACGCCGCAGCCGGTGCCGCAGTAGCAGCAGGTGGTCTTGACTTCCCTCATGCGGCCTTCGGCACGTCGGCATTCAGTTCATCGAGGTCAAGGAAGACCTTGCCGTCTTCGACCTTCACGCTGAAGCGCTGCGTGCAGCCTTCGTCCGGCGTGACCGCGCATCCGGTCGGCAGCTCGATGTTCCAGTTGTGCAGCGGGCAGGCGACGCGCTCGCCGAACACGATGCCCTGCGACAGCGGGCCGCCCTTGTGCGGGCATTTGTCGAGCAGTGCGAACACCTTGTCTTCGCTGTTGCGGAAGATGGCGACGTCGGTTGCATTGGCGCGGTTGACGACGCGCGCGCCGAGCACCGGGATGTCGGTGACGGCGCAGATGGGTTTCCAGTGATGGGTCATGTTTGTTACTCCGAATTCTGCGATGTAGGGTGTGCTGGCAGTGGGTCCCAGCTTGCGCTGTGACGACGGTACAAATGGCGTCGGCCTTCGATATCGTCGTTCCAGCGCAAGCTGGAACCCATGGGCGTTTGAGCTGCTACCGTCTCAAACCGTCAACGCCGCAAACTGCCTTGCATCGACCTGTGCCTTGTCGAACTCGTGCCACGGATCCGGCTCGCCGTCGAGCGCGAACAGCAGCCGCTCGTACAGCGCCTTGCGTCCTTCGTGGTCCTCGACGATCGCCTTCTTCACCTGCTCGAGGCCGACGCGCGACACGTAGTGCACGGTGCGCTCGAGATACCAACCCTGCTCGCGGTACAGCTGCAGGAAGGCGCCCGCGTATTCGAGCACTTCCTCGTGCGTCTTCAGCTTGCAGAGGAACTGCGCGACCTCGGTCTTGATGCCGCCGTTGCCGGCCACATAGATCTCCCAGCCGGAGTCGACGCCGATCACGCCGACGTCCTTGATGCCGGCCTCGGCGCAGTTGCGCGGGCAGCCCGACACCGCGAGCTTCACCTTGTGCGGCGCATACATGCGTGCCAGCTGGCGTTCCAGCTGCTGGCCCATCAGCGTCGAGTTCTGCGTGCCGAAGCGGCACCATTCGGAGCCGACGCAAGTCTTCACCGTGCGCAGGCCCTTCGCATACGCGAGGCCGCAGGGCATGCCGAGGTCCTGCCAGACGGCCGGCAAATCAGCCTTCTTCACGCCGAGCAGGTCAATGCGCTGGCCGCCGGTGACTTTCACCGTCGGTATCTGGTACTTGTCGACCACGTCGGCAATGCGGCGCAGCTCGGACGCGCTGGTCTCGCCGCCCCACATGCGCGGGATTACCGAATAGGTGCCGTCCTTCTGGATGTTCGCGTGCGCGCGCTCGTTGATGAAACGCGACTGCGGATCATCCTTCGCCTCATGCGGCCAGGTCGAGATCAGGTAATAGTTCAGCGCGGGACGGCAGCTCGAGCAGCCGTTTGGCGTGCGCCACTCCATGAACTTCATCACGTCCGGGATCGTCAGCAGCTTCTGCGCACGTATCGTGTCGCGCACTTCCTGATGCGTGTGATCGGTGCACGCGCAGACCGGCTTGGTCTTCGGCGTGGCCGAGTAGTCGCCGCCGGCGGTCGCAACAAGGATCTGCTCGACCAGCCCGGTGCAGGAGCCGCAGGAAGCCGACGCCTTCGTTTGCTTCTTCACGTCATCCAGCGTGAACAGGCCCTTGTCCTTGATCGCCTTCACGATCGTGCCCTTGCAGACACCGTTGCAGCCGCAGACCTCGGCCGTGTCCGGCATGTTCGCCGCCTGGTTGAAGCCCTCGTGGCCGACGTCGCCGGGGCGACCGAGGTTGGCTTCGCCGAACATCAGCGAGTCGCGGATCTCGGCAATGTTCTTGCCCTCTCGCAGCAGGCGGAAATACCAGCTGCCGTCGACGGTGTCGCCATACAGGCAGGCACCGACCAGCTTGTCGTCCCTGATCACCAGCTTCTTGTACACGCCGCCGATCGGATCCGACAGCACGATTTCCTCGCAGCCCTCGCCGCCCATGAAGTCGCCGGCGGAGAACAGGTCGATGCCGGTGACCTTCAGCTTGGTCGACGTGACCGAGCCCTGGTAGCGGCCGATGCCGAAGTTCGCCAGATGATTGGCAGCGACCTTCGCCATCTCGAACAGCGGTGCGACCAGGCCGTAGGCAACGCCGCGATGGTTCACGCATTCGCCGACTGCATAGATGCGCGGGTCGAAGGTCTGCATGGTGTCGTTGACGACGATGCCGCGGTTGCAGTGCAGGCCGGCGGATTCGGCGAGTGCCGTATTCGGACGAATGCCGACCGCCATCACGACAAGGTCGGCCGGCAGCTCGCTGCCATCGGTGAAGCGGATCGCTTTCACCTGGCCGTGCTCGTCGCCCACCAGTTACTTCGTGTTCTTCTCCAGCTGGAAGGACAGACCGCGGTCTTCGAGCGACTTCTGCAGCATCTTCGCCGCCGTCCTGTCGAGCTGGCGCTCCATCAGCCAGCCGGGCAGGTGAATGACGGTGACCTCCATCCCGCGCAGCTTCAGGCCGTTCGCGGCCTCGAGGCCGAGCAGGCCGCCGCCGATCACGATCGCGTGCTTCTTCGTCTGCGCGGCCTCGATCATTGCATTGGTATCCGCGATATCGCGGTACCCGATCACGCCCTGCAGGTCCTTGCCCGGCACCGGCAGGATGAACGGTGTCGATCCGGTCGCCAGCAGCAGGCGGTCGTATGCTGCCGTCGTACCGTCGTCGGCGATCACCACGCGCCGTGCGCGATCGATCTGCACGATCTTCTTGCCGACGTGGAGCGTTATTTTGTTTTCCGCATACCAGTCATAGTCGTTCAGCACGATGTCCTGCACGGTCTGCTCGCCCGCGAGCACCGGCGACAGCAGGATGCGGTTGTAATTCGGATGCGGTTCTGCGCCGAACACGGTGATGTCATAGACATCGGGCGCGATCTTGATGATCTCTTCGAGTGTACGCACTCCGGCCATGCCGTTGCCGACCATGACCAACTTCAGCTTCTTCATTAAAGCTCCTGCAGTTATCGGCTTCGCCATTAAAGCCGTCGTGGTGTGATGCCCACCGTGTATAGCAAGAGCGGTGCCAATTCATTTCTCTCGAATTCGCACCACGAACAGGAATCGCGTCAGCGCAGCGCACCAGCCGGGTGCGATTTCTGATTTCCGCCTCATGACCGGTCAGTCATGCATGCGATCAGTGCTGAATGTGCGGAAAAAGCGATGGCACAGCGCTTGCAATAAGCAGGGCTCGTTTCAACCCACGGCAACGGAGCCATGAAAAAATCATCCTTCTGGAAAGCCGGGCATGCACCGACGCTGCTCGCATCGTTCTTCTACTTTGACCTGAGCTTCATGGTGTGGGTGCTGCTGGGGCCGCTCGCCGTGCAGATCTCTGCCGACTTGCAATTGACGCCTGCGCAGAAAGGCCTGATGGTCGCCACCCCGCTGCTGGCCGGCGCGATGCTGCGTATCGTGATGGGCGTACTGGTCGATCACCTGAAACCGAAGAAAGCCGGACTGATCGGCCAAGTCGTCGTGATGGCCGGCCTCCTGTGGGCATGGCTCGCCGACCTCACGCAGTTCAGCCAGATGCTGACACTGGGCGTGCTGCTCGGCGTCGCAGGCTCCGCATTCGCGGTTGCGCTGCCGCTGGCGTCGCGCTGGTATCCGCCCGAGCATCAGGGCACCGCACTCGGCATCGCGGGTGCGGGCAACTCCGGCACTGCCATTGCCGCGCTGTTCGCACCGGCGCTGGCGATTGCCTACGGCTGGCAGAACGTGTTCGGCCTGTGCCTGATTCCGCTCGCGGTGGCGCTGGCCGTCTACCTGATCTTCGCGAAAGATGCGCCGTCGGCACCGCCGCCGAAATCGCTGACCGAGTACCTGAAGGTACTCAAGGACAAGGATGCATGGTGGTTCATGTTCTTCTATGCAGTCACCTTCGGCGGCTTCTCCGGGCTCGCATCGTCGCTGACCATCTATTTCAATACGCAGTACGGACTGAGCCCGGTCACCGCAGGCTACTTCACTGCCGCCTGCGTTTTCGCCGGCTCGCTCGTACGCCCGGTCGGCGGTACGCTGGCCGACCGGATCGGCGGCATCAAGACGCTGTCGCTGATGTATGTGCTGGCTGCAGTCTTCCTCTTCATCGCCAGTACCGGCCTGCAGTCGGCAGCGGCGGCGGTCGCAGTCTTCGTCTGCGCGATGCTGGCGCTGGGCACCGGCAACGGCGCGGTATTCCAGCTGGTGCCGCAGCGCTTCCGCAAGGAGATCGGGACGATGACCGGTCTGGTCGGCATGGCCGGCGGTGTCGGCGGCTTCTATCTCGCATCGAGCATGGGCTATTCGAAGCAGATGACCGGCAGCTACCAGCTCGGCCTGACCATCTTCGCGTCGCTGGCGGTGCTGGCCCTGATCGGACTGTCTTCGGTGAAGACGCGCTGGCGTACCACCTGGGGCAGTGCTGCGATGACGGCGGCGAAGATCTGAGCCTGTTTCTCAACAAAAGCAAAGTCGCCGGATCCCGGCCTGCGCCGGGGTGACGTATCAGAGGCCTGCAGCTTTAAAATCGTCATCCCGGCGCAGGCCGGGGTCCAGCGACTTGAGCCATGCAGTCAGGCGGCTTTATTCTCCGCCTTGAAAATCATCCCCCATGCCCCTCCTCCTCACCGCTGCCCACTACACTGCCACCGGACGGCGCGCACATAACGAAGATTTCGTTGGCATGGTCACGCCGCCCGACCCGGAACTGACGACCAAGGGCATGATCGCCGCGGTCGCCGACGGGGTCTCCGGCAGCGCCGGCGGACGCGAAGCCGCCGAATATTGCGTGCGCGGCCTGCTGACCGATTACTACGCAACGCCCGACACCTGGCCTGTCACGCAGGCGCTGGACCGGGTAATCAAAGCCATCAACAGCTGGGTGCAGCAGCAGGGCAGCGTGCGTGCCGAGGCCGGCGGCATGGCGACTACCCTGACGGCACTGGTGGTGCGCGGCACGCATTACTATTTCGCCCATGTCGGCGACAGCCGGCTCTACCTGCTGCGCAACGGCGCGCTGAAGCGCCTGACGACCGACCATGTCTGGGACCGGCCCGAGATGCGCCATGTACTCACGCGTGCGATCGGCCTCGACTCGCGGCTGGCGATCGACCACGGCATGGGCGAGCTGCAGGCCGGCGACATCTTCCTGCTGGCCTCTGACGGCGTATGGGGCGCGCTGCCGCAGGACGACCTGCAATGGCATCTGTCGACGCTGGACGAAGATCCGAACGCTCCCGAGGCGACCGCGAAACTGCTGGTGGACGCCGCACTGGCGAATGGCTCGACCGACAATGCCAGCGCCCTGGTCGTGCACGTGCAGCAGCTGCCTGAAGCCAACCTGCGAGATGCGCTGTCCGGCGCACACCAGCTGCCGGTGCCGCCGCGGCTGAAACCCGGGCAATCGCTGGACGGCTATCAGGTTGAGGAGTTGATCCACAGTTCCGCCGCCACACTGCTGTACCGGGTGCAGGATCCGCGTTCGCAGCGCCAGCTGGTGCTGAAGACACTGACGCCGGAGCGGGCCGACGATCCGCAGGAAATCAGCGCATTCGTGCACGAGGAATGGCTGGCACGGCGCGTGGTCGCGCGCTTTTTCCCGCAGGTGATCGCTACCGAGCAGAAGCACTATCTGTACTACCTGACCACCTGGCACCCGGGATACACGCTGCAGGCGCTGCTCGATGCCGGCGGACACCTGACCGTGCCCGACCTGGTCGCGCATGCGACAAAACTGGTGCGCGCCGTCGGCGCGCTGCACCGGCGCAGTATCGTGCACCGTGACCTGAAGCCGGCGAATGTGCATCTCGGCGATGACGGCGAGCTGCGGGTGCTCGATCTCGGCGTGGCCACCAGCGGCCTCGAGTCGGAGCAGCGCGACCTGTCGCCCCAGGCGGGCACGCCGTCCTTCCTTGCTCCGGAACAGTTCGACGGCCAGCCCGCATCGGTGCAGACCGACCTGTATGCGACCGGCGTCACGCTCTACTATGCGCTGACCCGCCGCTATCCGTATGGCGAGGTCGAGCCTTTCCAGCGGCCGCGCTTCGGCGAACCGGTGCCGCCTACCCGCTATCGACCGGACCTGCCGCAGTGGCTGGAGAACCTGCTGCTGAAAGCAGTAGCAAAACAGCCGGCCGACCGGTTCGAGACCGCGGAGGAAATGCTGCTTGCGCTGGAACGCGGCGCATCGCGGCCGGTGCTGGCGCCGGCGCCGGCACCGCTGGCGCAGCGGGATCCGCTGGCGACCTGGAAAATCATTGGTGCGGTATCGCTGGTGGTGAACTTGCTGCTGCTGTACCTGCTGGTGATGAGCTGAATCTTCAGCGCTTCGTCATGGTGCACGGCGCACCGGGACGGCGCAGCTCAGCCGAGCAGATCGGCAACATCGAGCATTCGCTGTGCGACCTCGGCCAGCTTGAGGTTCTTGTCCATCGCCAGCCGGCGCAGCTTCGCGTAGGCCTCGTCCTCTGTGCACTGGCTGCGTTCCATCAGCAGGCCCTTGGCGCGCTCGATCACCTTGCGCTCGGCCAGCTTGTTGCGTGTCTCTTCGAGTTCGTTGCGCAATTCCTGCTCGACCTTGAAGCGGGTGACCGCCACGTCGAGCACCGCTTTTACCCGTTCCGCCGACAGGCCGGCGACCACATAGGCAGACACGCCGGCCCGGATGGCCTCATGCATTTTCTGCCGGTCGTCATCCTCGGTGAAGCAGACAATCGGCCGGCGCGCGTTCGCCGTCGCTGCGACTACCCGCTTCAGCGCTGCGTCCGACTGCTCGTCAACGATGATCAGGTCCGGTTGCAGCCTTGCGATCTGCGCCTCCAGATCGTCGCCCGGCGGCAGCGCCGCCAGAATGTTGTAGCCGTTCTCGAGCAGCCCGATGCGCAGCGCGCGCGCCCGGTCCGCCTGCTCGATCGCTGCATCGTCCGCGCCATCCGGCGCCACCAGCGAGTTCACCACCACAATCTTGAGTCGTCTTGAGTCGTTCATTATCTGGCAACCATCGATCAATCATCCCGGGCGGGGCGGCGCTTACTTTACAATACCGACCTGCAAGAACCTTGCCACCTACTGCTTCCCTTCCCTGATGATCATCCTCGGCGTCGAATCTTCCTGCGACGAAACCGGCATCGCGCTCTATGACACCGAGCGCGGCCTGCGCGCGCATGCGCTGCACTCGCAGGTCGCAATGCACGAGGAGTACGGCGGCGTGGTGCCGGAACTGGCGTCGCGCGACCATGTGCGGCGCGCGCTGCCGCTGCTGGACCAGGTCATGCGCGACAGCGACCTGCCGCTGTCGGCGATCGATGCGATCGCCTATACCCAGGGACCGGGGCTGGCCGGCGCGCTGCTGGTAGGCGCTTCGTTCGCGAATGGCCTTGCTTTCGCGCTGGACCGTCCGGTGCTCGGCGTGCACCACCTCGAAGGCCACCTGCTGTCACCGCTGCTGTCGGCAAAACCGCCGACATTCCCTTTCATCGCGCTGCTGGTCTCGGGTGGTCATACGCAGCTGATGCGCGTCGATGGCGTCGGCCGCTACCAGCTGCTGGGCGAAACGCTCGACGACGCCGCCGGCGAAGCCTTCGACAAATCGGCCAAGCTGCTCGGGCTCGGCTATCCGGGCGGACCGGCGATCTCGCGGCTGGCGGAATTCGGCGACCCGAACGCCTACCAGCTGCCGCGCCCGATGCTGCATTCGAAGAACCTCGATTTCAGCTTCTCCGGCCTCAAGACCGCGGTGCTGACGCAAGTGAAGAACCATGCATCCAACCTGTGCGAGCAGGACAAGGCCAATATCGCGCGCGCCTTTGTCGATGCCATCGTCGAGGTACTGGTCGCCAAATGCGTGGCGGCGCTGAAGCAGACGGGAATGAAGCGGCTGGTGATCGCTGGCGGCGTCGGCGCCAATGCGCAACTGCGCGAAGCGCTCAACGCGGCCGCCGCGCGCAAGCGCTTCGAGGTGTTTTATCCGGAGCTTGCGCTGTGTACCGACAACGGCGCGATGATTGCCTTTGCCGGTGCGCTGCGCCTGCAGCAGAATCCTGCCGCGGCCAGCCGCGATTACAGCTTCAACGTGAAGCCGCGCTGGCCGCTGGACGCAATCGATCACTGAGCCGCGTCAGTTCGCCTTCCGGCCGATCCGGCTTTCCTTTCCTGCCAGCAGGTTCCCGATGTTCTTGCGGTGCCGCCAGATCAGCAGCACGCTCATTGCCACCACTGCCAGCGTCTGCGCGCCGACGCCGAACAGCAGCGTGTAATAGAACGGCGCAAACAGCGCCGAGATCAGCGCCGCCAGCGACGAGTAGCGGAATGCATAGGCAACCACCACCCAGGTGATCAGCGTCGCCAGCCCGAGCAGCGGGTTCAGCCCGAGCAGCACGCCCAGCGCGGTCGCCACGCCCTTGCCGCCCTTGAAGCGGAAGAACAGCGGCCACAGGTGGCCGGCGAACACCGCGAACGACACCAGCGCAATGCCGGCGTCGCCCAGCCCCAGCGCTTCGTCGTAATGCACCGCCAGCGCCACCGGAATCCAGCCCTTTACGCAGTCGCCGAGCAGCGTCAGCGCAGCTGCCGTCTTGTTGCCCGTCCTGAGCACATTGGTCGCGCCCGGATTGCCGGACCCGAAGGTGCGCGGGTCGGCCAGCCGGAACAGGCGGCTGACGACGATCGCGAACGAAACCGAACCGACCAGATAGGCAGCAATGGCGAAGAGGAATGCGTTCATGAGACTCCTTTTTCAGACGGGCCACATTATAGGCATGACTCCGTGCTCACCCCCTCGGGTGGTGCTGCGCATGGATTTTCTTGAGCCGCTCGCGCGCGACATGGGTGTAGATCTGGGTGGTCGAGATGTCCGCATGCCCGAGCAGCAGCTGCACCACGCGCAGGTCGGCGCCATGGTTCAGCAGGTGGGTCGCGAACGCATGCCGCAGGGTATGCGGCGACAGCGGCGCCTGGATGCCGGCGCGCAGCGCATGCTTCTTGATCAGGGTCCAGAACATCTGGCGCGTCATCGGTCCCCCGAGCGCAGTGACGAACAGCGCATCAGCCACCTTGCCGCCGAGGATGGCGCCGCGTCCCGCGGCAAGGTAGCGCTCTATCCATGCGCGCGCCTCTTCGCCGAACGGCACCAGCCGGGTCTTGCTGCCCTTGCCGGTCACCCGCAGCACGCCCTCGTTCATGCCGACCTCGACCGTCTTCAGCAGCACCAGTTCCGACACCCGCAGGCCGCTGGCATACATCAGCTCCAGCATCGTACGGTCGCGCAGGCCGAGCGGCGTGTTCACATCGGGCGCGGCCAGCAGCGACTCGACATGCTGCTCGGACAGCACCTTCGGAAAGCGCGGCGGCTGTTTGGCGGACTTCAGCTTCAGGCAGGGATCGACGCTGATCCGGTGCTGCCGCAACGCATGCTGGTAGAAGCGCTTGAGCACCGTCAGCCGCCGGTTGGACGAACTCGCCTTGCTGTCCGCATGCCGGAACGCGAAATAGGCATTCAGGTCGGATTCGCCTGCCTCGTACAGCGACTTCGAACGATGGCCCTGCAGCCAGTCGGCGAACAGCAGCAGGTCGCGCCGGTAGGCGTCGAGCGTGTTCTTCGACAGCCCGTCCTCGAGCCACAGCGCATCGCAGAATTGCTCGACGATCGCCTGCCCCGGACGTTCGAGACGGGTGTCGGCCAGCGCCATCAGTAGCCGGCCACCCGCTCGTGCTGCAATAGCCAGCGCTTGACCTGTTGATGGAAGCCGCCGTCATGCCGCGCAAAGCCGCCGATGCCGCCGGTGGCCGTCACGCGGTGGCACGGTATCGCGAGCGGATACCAGTTCGCGCCACAGGCCTGGCCGACCGCGCGCGGCGCCGAGCCGATGCGGCGCGCTACCTGCGCGTAGGTAAGCACCTCGCCGCGCGGTATCGCGTTGATCACCTGCCATACCTTGCGCTGGTGCGCAGTGCCGACCTCGGGCAGCGGCAGCGTGAAGCGGAAATCGGGATCGGCGAGATAGGCTTTCACCTGCGCGACAGCTTCTTTCGCCAGCGGATCGCGCGATGACTTCGGCGCGTACCCGGGCGGCAGGTAGACCAGCTCACGCAACGCATCGCCGTCGATACGTATGCCAATGCCACCGAATGGTGCGGCCACGACTGCGGAAAACAGGCCAGGATCCAGCCCCATGACGATCTCCTCAGCCTCCGAACACGAGGCGCGGCAGCCACAGCGAAATCTGCGGCAGGAAGGTAATCATCAACAGGAACGCGAGCATCGTCAACAGCCACGGCAGGACGGCCACGGTGAGCTCGGTAATGCCCATCTTCGTGATGCCCGAGGCAACATACAGGTTCAGCCCGACGGGCGGATGGCACATGCCGATTTCCATGTTGACCACCATGATGATGCCGAAATGCACCGGATCGATACCCAGCGCGACCGCCACCGGGAACAGGATGGGCGCCATGATCAGCACGATCGACGAGGGCTCCATCACATTGCCGGCCAGAAGCAGCAGCAGGTTGACCACCAGCAGGAAGCCGACCGGGCCCAGCCCGGTGTCAAGCATCCATGCGGCCATGGCCTGCGGAATCCCTTCGCTGGTCATCAGGAAGGAGAAGAGCACTGCATTGGTGATGATGTAGAGCAGCATCGCCGACATGGCGGCCGAGTCGAGCAGCACCTTGGGTATCTGCTTCCAGCCCATGTCGCGGTACACGAACAGCGCGATGGCGAATGCGTAGACCGCCGACATCGCCGCCGCTTCGGTCGGCGTGAAGGCGCCGCTGTAGATACCGCCGATCACCACCACGATCAGCAGCAGTCCCCAGACGCTCTGGCGAAACGCCTGCCAGCGCTGGCCCGGCGTCGCGCGCGGCAGCCGCGGATAGCCTTTCTTCCGTGCCAGCACCCAGGTCGTCAGGCCGAGCAGGAAGGCCAGCATCAGGCCGGGCACCACGCCGGCCATGAACAGCTTGCCGACCGAGGTGTTGGTCGACACCGAATACATCACCATCACGATCGACGGCGGGATCAGGATGCCGAGCGCGCCTGACGTGGTGACCACGCCGGCACCGAAGGCCTTCGGATAGCCCTGCCGTGCCATCGCCGGCAGCAGGATGGATCCGATCGCGACCACAGTCGCCGGCGACGATCCCGATACCGCAGCGAACAGAGCGCACGCAAGCACGCCGCCAAGCGCCAGCCCGCCATGCCAGTGCCCGACCATCGATGTCGCGAACGCGATCATCCGCCGCGCGACGCCGCCATGGGTCAGGAAATTGCCGGCCAGGATGAAGAACGGGATCGCCATGATCTCGAACTTCTCGATGCCGGTGAAGAGCTTGAGCGCGACCGCCTGCACCGGCACTTCGGTCATCGTGAACAGGAAGGTCAGCACCGTCAGGCCGAGCGCGATCGAGATCGGCATGCCGGTCAGCATCAGCGCGATCAGCAGGACGAAAATCAGCACGCTGTTCATTGCCGCCCCTCCGCCGCCTGCTCGGTGAGTCCTTCGACATGGGCATGATCATGCCGCGGCAGCTCGCCGCCGCGCGCGAAATGCCACGCCACCTGCAGGAACCGGAAGCACATCAGGGCCGAGCCCAGCGGTATTGCGAGGTAGACGATCCAGATCGGCAGCTCCATCACTTCGGAGGTGCTCGAGGTATCCGACAGTTCGTAAACGAAGTCCGCACCCAGCAATGCGATCAGGCCGGTGAACGCTGCGCCGGCCAGCAGCCCGAACAGGATGAACGCGCGCTGGCGCGATTCGTCCAGCCGGTTGACCAGCACGTCCACGCCGACATGGATGCCGGTGCGCACGCCGTAGGCGGCGCCGAACTTGGCCATCCACACGAATAGATAGATCGTCAGTTCCTGCGCCCAGCTGGTGTTCAGGCCGAGCAGCCAGTCCTGCAGGCCCGGCACCGGCAGGCCGGATGCATAGCGATGCAGCACGGCGACGAACACCACCAAGGTCGCCACCCCCATCAGCGCGGCAATCAGCCACTCCTCGAGGCGGTCGAGGACGTTCATCAGGGCGGAGCGCACGGTCAGCGCGCCGCGACCGTCTTGTTGACGGCGTCGATCAGGTCCTTGCCGATGCGGTCGGCCATCTGCTGCTGTACCGGCAGCAGCGCCTTGCGCCATTCGGCCTTCTCGGCATCGGTCGGCACGTAGACGGCGGTCTTGCCGGACTTGCGCACCGCCTCGAGCGCGGCCTCGTTCTCCTGCTGCGCGATGCGGTCGGCATACACCGTCGCCTCGCGCATCGCGCCTTCCAGCTGCGAACGGATGTCGGCCGGCAGCTTGTCCCAGAACTTCTTGTTCACGATGACCGCGTAGCCGATATAGCCATGGTTGGTAACAGTCAGGTGCTTCTGCACCTCGTGCATTTTCTGCGTGTACAGATTGGACGGCGGGTTTTCGGTGCCGTCGACCACGCCGGTCTGCAGTGCCTGATAGACCTCGGAAAAGGCCATCACCTGCGGATTGGCGCCCAGCGCGCGCATCTGTGCATCGAGCACCTTCGACGCCTGGATGCGCATCTTCAGGCCCTTCATGTCGGCCGGCGTCTTCAGCGGACGGTTGGCCGACATCATCTTGAAGCCGTTGTCCCAGTAGGCGAGGCCGACAATGCCCTTGCCCTCGAGGCGCTTGAGCAGGTCGCGGCCGATCGGCCCGTCGGTCACGCGATCGAGCGCAGCCTTGTCCGGAAAGATGTACGGCAGGTCGAACAACTCGAATTCCTTCACGCCGAGCGGGCCGAATTTCGCCAGCGAAGGCGCCAGCATCTGTACCGCGCCCAGCTGCAGCGCCTCCAGTTCTTCCTTGTCCTTGTACAGCGTGCTGTTCGGATAGACCTCGACCTTCACCCGCCCCTTCGTGGCCGCCTCGGCCAGCTCCTTGAATTTGTCTGCAGCCTTGCCCTTGGGCGTGTCCTTCGCGACCACATGGCTGAACTTGATGACGATGGGCGATTGCGCGTTGGCCTGCGCAAACGGCAGGCAGGCCAGCAGACAGGCGAGCGGAGCTGCGATCAGCAGCGAACGACGGGGCATGGGAGTCTCCGGAGCGGGTGAACGGTTTCTTGTTATGTGTCTCGGCGCGTATTGTGTCTGCTGCCGCCCGGCCTGACAACCATCGCTCCGTTCATTCGAGGCCGTGCCGGGACAGCGCCCATTGCACATGCTCGCGAACCAGCGGCGACGGATGATCGCGACGGGCCTGCAGTGCGGCCACCAGCCGCGGATCGCCGCGGTCGCGCTCGGCCGCATTGCCGAGCGCGACCGCGATGTTGCGCAGCCAGCGCTCATGGCCGATGCGGCGGATCGCGCTGCCTTCCAGTCGGCGCTCGAATTCTTCCGCGCTCCAGGCAAACAAATCGACCAGCGATGCAGCATCCAGCCCGTTGCGGACGTCGAAATCGGGCAGCGGGCTGCGCTGCGCGAACTTGTTCCACGGGCAGTGCAGCTGGCAATCGTCGCAGCCGTAGACGCGGTTGCCTATCAGCGGGCGCAGCTCTGCGGGAATACTGTCCCGGAGTTCAATGGTGAGGTAGGAAATGCAGCGCCGTGCATCGAGCCGGTAAGGCGCGACGATGGCCTGCGTCGGGCAGACATCGATGCACGCGCGGCACTCGCCGCAATGCGCGCCGACGGCTTCATCCACCGGCAGCGGCAGGTCGGTGTAGATCTCTCCGAGAAAAAACATCGAGCCGGCATCGCGGTTCAGCAGCAGCGTGTGCTTGCCCCGCCAGCCAAGGCCGGCCTGCTGCGCGATCTCGACTTCCATCACCGGCGCGGAATCGGTGAATGCGCGGTAGCCGAAGGGACCGACGTGCTCCGCAATGCGCGAAGCCAGCTGCTGCAGCCGCGCGCGCAGCACCTTGTGATAGTCGCGGCCGCGCGCGTACACCGACACCACCGCCTGCGACGGATCCTGCTGCCGAAGCCCCTCCTGCGCGCGCCAGTCATCAGCGGTATCGCGCGGCAGGTAATCCATGCGCGCGCTGATCACCCGCACCGTGCCCGGCACCAGCTCCGCCGGCCGCGCGCGCTTGCTGCCATGCGCGGCCATATAATCCATCTGTCCATGAAAGCCTGCGGCCAGCCATTGCTGCAGGCCGGCGTCGGCAGCGCCGAGGTCGGCATCGGCGATGCGCACGTCGGCGAAGCCGAGCTCCTGCCCCCAGTCCTTGATCGACTGGGCGAGCGCGACGAGCTGTTCGGGGACATGGGACACGATGGCTTGAATCAATCACAACGCGCGGCTCACGCGCAGGCGGACATTGTAGGCGATGCGGCACTGGACGGATTTTCTGAAGGATGAAGAGGGCATGCGCGCGCTCGGCGCGGCACTGGCACGGGTGCTCGTGCCCGGCCTCGCTATCCATTTGCACGGCGACCTCGGCGCGGGCAAAACCTTCCTGACGCGCGCGATGCTGCATGCGGCCGGCTACCAGGGCCGCGTCAAGAGCCCGACCTACACGCTGGTCGAGCCCTACACCGTCACGCTCGGCGGCCGGCCGGTCGAATTCATGCATTTCGACCTGTACCGGATGGGCAGCCCGGAGGAGTTCATCGAGGCCGGATTCCGCGAGCATTTCGGCGCCGACAAAATATGCGTGGTCGAATGGCCGGAGCAGGCGGCCGGCCTGCTTCCCTCAGCGGATATCGAAGTTTTCCTCACTGCAAAGAACGAGGGGCGTGCGGTAGAATTGCGCGCAGTTTCCGCCCAGGGCGACACATGTCTGGAAAAACTGCATCTCAGCCCGAATCTCTGAAGCCCGCATCGCGCCGCATCGTCCTCAAGGCCGGCGCCACCCTGCTGCTGTCACTCGTTGCCTCCCGTGCCGCGCATGCGGCCCAGATCGTTGCGGTACGCGTCTGGCCTGCGGCTGACTACACCCGCGTGACGCTCGAGACCGACAGCAAGCTGGAGGCCACGCACTTTCTCGTCAGGGACCCGAACCGGCTGGTAGTCGACATCAATGGCGTCGACCTCGACGCCAAGCTCAAGAGCCTGCTGGCGCAGATACAGCCGAACGATCCCTACATCGCCCAGGTGCGGGTCGGGCAGAACCGTCCTGGCGTGGTGCGGCTGGTGTTCGACCTGAAGGACGAGATACAGCCGCAGGTGTTCACGCTCGCGCCGGTCGGCGAGTACCGGCACCGGCTGGTATTCGACCTGTACCCGGCGAAGTCGGTCGATCCGATCGCGGAATTGCTGAAACAAGGCGTACCGGCGACCAACCCGCCTTCCGGCATCGCACAGTCGCCTGCGCCAGCCGTCCAGCAGCCCGAGACCGACCCGGGCAGCCTGCAGCTGACGCGGATGGTGACCATCGCGCTCGATCCCGGCCATGGCGGCGAAGATCCGGGCGCGATCGGCCGCGGCGGCAATTATGAAAAGAACGTGGTGCTGGCGATCGCGCGCCGGCTCAGGGCGAAGCTGGAGCAACAGCCGAATACCCGGGTAATGCTGACCCGCGACGCTGACTATTTCGTGCCGCTGCATGTGCGCGTGCAGAAGGCGCGCAACGTGCAGGCCGACCTGTTCGTGTCCATCCATGCGGACGCCTTCGTCGAGCCGACGGCGCGCGGCTCATCGGTGTTCGCGCTGTCGGAGAAAGGCGCGAGCTCGACCGCGGCGCGCTGGCTGGCGAACAAGGAAAACGCCGCCGACCTGATCGGCGGGATCAACCTGCGCACGAAGAACAAGCAGCTGGCGAGCGTGCTGCTCGACCTGTCGACCACTGCGCAGATCAATGACAGCCTGAAGCTGGCCCGTCATGTGCTTAACGAGATCGGCACCATCAACAAGCTGCACAAGCCGCATGTCGAGCAGGCCGGCTTCGCGGTGCTGAAGGCACCGGACATTCCGAGCATCCTGGTCGAGACCGCATTCATCTCGAACCCGGAAGAAGAAGCCAAGCTGACGGACGACAAATACCAGGACCAGATGGCAGATGCGCTGATGCGCGGGATCCTGAAATACCTGCAAAAGCATCCGACCCTGAAACGCGGCCGGATGACCTGACCGGCGCCGTGGCCGAGGGGCTCAGGCCGCGCCGCTCGCGCCGCGGCGGCGCAGCTTTTTCACGAAGCGCAACAGCGCCGCCAGCGCCACCGGGCCGGCCGCGGCACCGACGCCGATCAGCACGATGGTGTTCAGGTGGTCGCGGATGATCGGTATGTTGCCGAAGAAGTAGCCGGCCATAACCAGCACCGCCACCCACAACAATGCCCCGGTCACGTTGAACAGCTGGAAGCGGCCGAACGGCATCGTCGAAATGCCGGCGACGAACGGCGCGAAGGTGCGGATCACCGGCAGCCAGCGCGCCAGAACGATGGTCTTGCCGCCATGCGACTCGAAGAACGCGTGCGTCTTTTCGAGCGCGGCACGGTCGAGCCAGCGGTAGTTGTGGGTAAAGACACGGTTGCCGAGCGCGCGGCCGATCAGGTAGTTGACGGTATTGCCAGTGATTGCTGCCACGACCAGCAGCACGATCAGCAGCGGCGCGCTCATCATGCCGTTCGCGCAGAAGGCGCCGGCGATGAAGAGCAGCGTGTCGCCCGGCAGGAAGGGGAACACCACCAGCCCGGTCTCGGCGAACACGATCGCGAACAGGACTGCGTACACCAGCGGCCCGTAGGCCTCCAGCAGGCTGCCGAGCGACTTGTCGACATGGAGAATCAGATCCAGCAGTTGCGCGAATTCCATGATTAGGCGGCGTAGCGATGCACGAAAGCGCCGATGATACACGCAGCCCCCGGGTCAGTCCCTGAGAAAAACCTGCAGTTTGGCTCGGTATAATCGCGCAATGAATCCCGAGCATCGCGCACCCCGCCTGATACGCCAGCTTCCCGACCAGCTGATCTCCCAAATCGCCGCCGGCGAGGTGATCGAGCGTCCGTCCGCGGTCGTCAAGGAGCTGCTGGAGAACGCACTCGACGCCGGCGCGACGCAACTGACGGTGCGGCTCGAGGCCGGCGGCGTGAAGCGGATCGCGATCGCCGACGACGGCTGCGGCATACCGCCGGAACAAATGCCGCTGGCGCTGGCGCGGCATGCGACCTCGAAGATCGCCAGCCTGCACGACCTTGAAAACGTGACCACGCTCGGCTTCCGCGGCGAGGCGCTGGCCTCGATCGCATCGGTCGCGCAGCTGACACTGACCTCGCGCACCGCCGATGCACCGCATGCATGGCAGGTCGCCGGCCACGACCCGCACTCCCCGACCCCCGCGTCCGGCGGCGCCGGCACCGTGGTGGACGTGCAGGACCTGTACTTCAACACGCCGGCGCGCCGCAAATTCCTCAAAACCGAGCAGACCGAGTACGGGCATTGCGCGGAAATCGTGCGCCGCATCGCACTGGCGCGGCCGGACGTGCGCTTCACCATGACGCACAACGGCAAGACCACCGAGCACTGGCAGGAGAGCGGCCTGGACCAGCGCAGCGCGCAGATCCTGGGCGACGAATTCGCGGCCGCACGGCTGCCGCTGGAGGAGAGCGCCGGTCCGCTGCACCTGCACGGCTTCGTCGGGCTGCCGACTGCGGCGCGCGCGCGCGCCGACTCCCAGTACTTCTACGTCAACGGCCGGTTCGTTCGCGACAAACTGCTCACGCATGCAGTGCGCTCGGCGTACCAGGACGTGCTGCACGGCGACCGCTTCCCGTCCTACGTGCTGCGCCTGGACCTCGATCCGGCGCTGGTGGACGTGAACGTCCATCCGTCCAAGATCGAGGTGCGCTTCCGCGACAGCCGCGCAGTGCACCAGTTCGTGTTCCACGCAGTCAGCCGCGCGCTGGCCCGCACCTCGGCCACGGCGCAGGGCGAGGTGCCGGCACCGGCGGCCGGCCTGTCGGCCTCGCCGGCGGCACCGCTGCCGTGGATGAAGATGCCGATGCGGCAGGCCACGCTCGGCGTTGCGCAGGATCGTGCGGCCTACGGCGCGATGTTCGCCGACAGCCTGCGCAGCGATCGCCCCGGCGAAAGTCCGGCCGGCAGCCTGTCGGCGCTGTTCCCGTCCGCGCCGGCGAGCGCCGCGCCTGCAGTGGCCGACGAGGAATTCCCGCTCGGCTTTGCGCTGGCGCAGCTGCACGGCATCTATGTGCTTGCACAGAACCGCGCTGGCCTGGTGCTGGTCGATATGCATGCGGCACACGAGCGCATCCTGTACGAGCAGTTCAAGCAGGCGCTGGAGTCGGATGCGGTGCACCTGCAGACCCTGCTGATACCCGTCACTTTCCATGCCGACCCGGTCGAGGTCGGCACCGCGGAAGAACATGCGGACACCCTGTTCTCGCTCGGCTTCGACATCGCGGTGATGTCGCCGACCACGCTCGCGGTGCGCGCAATCCCGTCGCTGCTGAAGAACAGCGATGCGCAGGCGCTGGCGCGCGACGTGCTGCGCGACCTGCGCGAGTATGGCGGCTCGCGGGTGCTGGTCGAGCGGCGCAATGAGCTGCTCGGCACCCTCGCCTGCCACACGGCAGTGAGGGCGAACCGGCAGCTGACCGTGCCCGAGATGAACGCGCTGCTGCGGCAGATGGAGGCCACCGAGCGATCCGACCAGTGCAACCACGGCCGGCCGACCTGGGTACAGCTGGCATTGGCCGATCTCGACAAGCTTTTCCTGCGCGGACAATAACCATGCACATTTCTCCCCGCCCGCAGTTCGCGCATGCGCCGCTGCTCCTGCTGATCACTGCGATGCTGATGATGCAGCCGCTGTCGACCGATCTCTATCTCGCATCGCTGCCCAGCCTCGTCAGCGGCTTCGGCGTGCCGGTGTCGACCGTGCAGCTGACACTGTCCCTGTTCGTGATCGGTTTCGGCAGCGCGCAACTCGTGGTCGGTCCGCTGTCGGATCGCTACGGACGCCGTCCGGTGGTGCTCGGCGGGCTCGGGCTGTATGTGGCGGCGACCGCGCTGTGCGGGCTGGCGCAGTCGATCGAGGTGCTGATTGCCGCGCGCTTCCTGCAGGCGCTCGGCTGCTGCGCGGGCGTGATGGTCGCGCGCGCGATCGTGCGCGATGCCTACGCGCCCGAACACAGCGCAAAGCTGATCGCGCGCGCCAGCACCTGGATTTCGCTGGCGCCGATCGTCGGCCCTATCCTCGGCTCCTACCTGCAGGTGGCGTTCGGCTGGCGCGCAGCCTTCGCGGCCCTGGGCATCTTCGGCGCCGTGGTCATGGCCGCCTGCCTGCTGCGGCTGCCGGAGACCAATGAGCACAAGAACCCGGATGCGACCAACCTGCGCGGGCTGCTCGCGAATTACCGGCTGGTGCTGGGCGCGCGCGAGTTCTGGCTGAACGTGACGCCCGGGGCGCTGTCCTACGGCGGCATCTTCATGTTCATTTCCGGCTCCAGCTTCGTGCTGATCAAGGTGCTCGGCGTGCCGACCGAATGGTTCGGCTACTGCTTCGGTCTCGGCGTATCCGGCTACATGAGCGGCACGCTGGTCTGCCGGCGGCTGCTGAAGACGCTGTCCGGCGAACAGGCACTGCGCATCGGCACCGCCTGCTCGCTGACGGCCGGCCTCTATTTCCTCGCCGCGACCCTGCTCGGCCTGTGGCACTGGGCGGTGGTGGTGCTGGCGATGTTCCTTGCCATGGTCGCGCATGGCATCAACTTCCCGGTGTCGCAGGCGGGTGCAGTCTCGCCGTTTGCGAAGCAGGCCGGCACCGCGGCCGGACTGATGGGTGCGATCATGATGGCCTTCGCATTCGTGGTCGGCAGCATCGTCGGCGCCACCCACAATGGCACGCTGTATCCGCTCGCGATCCTGGCTGCCGTGCTCGGCGCGCTGAACTTCCTGTCAGTACGACTGATCGCAAAACGCCCGGTCGCCGCATGAACAAGCCGCTGGCCGTAGCCATCATGGGCCCGACCGCATCGGGCAAGACCGCGGCCGCACTCGAGATCGCACGCCACCTCCCCTCGGAGATCATTTCGGTCGATTCCGCGCTGGTTTACCGCAGCATGGACATCGGCACCGCAAAGCCGACGGCGGAGGAACTGGCCGCCGTGCCGCACCACCTGATCGACATCCTCGACCCGAAGGATGCGTATTCGGTACGGCAGTTCCGCGACGATGCTCTGCGACTGGTCGCCGACATCCGGTCGCGCGGCAAGCTGCCGCTGCTGGTCGGCGGCACCATGCTGTACTTCAAGGGCCTGCGGGACGGGCTGGACGACCTGCCGCAGGCGGATCCCGCGCTGCGAGCGCAGATCGACATGGAGATCGCGCGCCACGGCATCACCGCGCTGCATGCGCGGCTCAGGGCGCTCGATCCGGCCACCGCCGATCGCCTGAAGCCGACCGACACGCAGCGCACACAGCGCGCAATCGAGATCATCCTGCTGACCGGGCAGCCGATGTCGGCGCTGATCGCGAAATCCGCACCGCCCGAGTTGCCGTTCGAGCTGCTGCCGATTGCGCTGGAACCGTCGGACCGTAGCGTGCTGCACGCGCGTATCGCCGAGCGCTTCGACCGCATGCTGGCGGCCCGCCCGGGACTGACAGATGAGGTGCAGGCCCTGCGCGCCCGCGGCGACCTGCACCCGGGGCTGCCGTCGATCCGCTGCGTGGGCTACCGGCAGGCCTGGGAATACCTCGACGGACACATCGGCCGCGACGAGCTGCGGGAAAAAGGCATCGCAGCGACGCGCCAGCTCGCGAAACGGCAGCTGACCTGGCTGCGCGGAATGGACGACCGTATCGTGATCGACTGCCTCGCGCCCGACGCGGCCGCGCAGGCGCTGCAAATCATTCAACACAAGTCAGGTTGACACCACGCACCTTTGCGCCCATAATGCCGGGCTTCGTGGTGATATAGCTCAGTTGGTTAGAGCACAGCACTCATAATGCTGGGGTCGGTGGTTCAAGTCCACCTATCACCACCAAAGGATGCAAAAAGCCGTTGGTCTTTCGGGACCAGCGGCTTTTTTTTGTTCGCGCCCGAGACCGTCCGTGCCGGCGCGGGCAGGACGGTTTTTTCATGTCGACCAACGGATTCATTCGTTCAGTGCCGCCCGACTTGCTGGTACGCTCACTCGTCTGATTACCAACAGTGTGTTCCGACAATGCGTTATCCCTTGCTGCACAGTTACCTGTCCCGCCTGCCGACCGACTCCGCCGGCGATGCCCGGCTGCGGATCGACAGTGACGGCCGCATACAGGGACGGTTCCTTGACGCCAGCCTGACCAGCGTCTTCCGGCCGGTACACGACCTCGACGGCGCGGTGCGGGCCTTCGATGCGGGTGTGCACTTGTCCTCGGACACAGGGCAAGGCCTGTCGACATGGGAACGGCTGAACGACACCGCCAGCGATGAGCAGTCGGTCGAACTCGACCGGCTGTCCCGGGTTATCCACGTATTGAATTTTTTCCGACAGGTCGACGACGAGCTCAGCGTCCTGCTGATCGATGTCCACGAGCGGCTGCTGGCAAATGTCAGCAGCAACCATGGCGCAGTGTTCCGCCGCATTCTCGACGGGCTGCAGCTGCCGGTCGGGCGCATTCTGCTGCAATTGCCGCAGGCAGGCGCAGACCGTCAATGGATGATCAGTTTCGTCATCGACAATTACCGTCGCAACGGCTTCCGGATCGCCACGCGTGCCGCCAGTGCAGACGAGGCGGCCCGCCAGATCACGCAGCTGCGGCCCGATCTGGTACGCATCGACCGCGATGCATGCGGCGATACCGCGAGCCTCGCAGGCCTGATAGCGCAGGCCGACGCGGCCGGCGTGACGCTGCTCTTCCCGGCAGTCGATACGGAAGACGCACGGCAGCGCGTCGCCGACGCATTGCAAGGGAACGGCCCGGTCGTCCGTGCACAGGTATGGATGACGGGTTCGCAAGTCGGCGAACCGCACGCATCCCTGACTCCCGGCGCGGTCGCCTAGGCAGGCCCGGAAGAGGACGCCGCCCGGCGGCGACGGGGTGCCACGGCGGGCCGGCGCGCTCCATGAGCAAACACCGCGCACAGCCCGGCCTCCTGCGTCCGCGCCGTGCGCTGCGAATCTCGGACAGGCCGACCGTACTCGCCCCGATTAATCCTCCGCAAAATATTTATCGCCGGCAGAACATGTCTGCGCATGAATAGTTCCGACGCGTCATGTGCTAGCGGTGCGTCAACCCCTTGCTGTCGCTTCGGTCAATGATCGTCAGAAATGGCTTACCGCCCTTCATGACAACGGAGACTCCGATGACCGACCCCAGCACAGGTAACGCCCCGCGCCGCGCACCAGCCTCCTCGCCCTTCAAACTCGCCACACTTCTCGGCTTGACCGGATTGATGCCGGCACTCGCGCTCGCCGCCACCGTTCCGCAAGGATTCACCGACAGGATCATTGCCCGCAACTTCGAGCGGCCTTCCGCGATGACGGCGCTGCCGGACGGACGCATCCTGGTCTTGCAGGCCACCGGCGTGGTGCGGATTTTGAAACAGGATGCCCTGCTTCCAACGCCCTTCCATACCGTCGCCAATGTGGATACGGAGGGCGAGCGCGGGTGTCTCGGCATCACCGCCGACCCGGCCTTTGCCACGAACGGCTATGTGTACCTGTACTGCACGGTGGCCAGCGGCGCGGGCAGCAGCAACCGGATCCTTCGCGTCACCGCGCAGGGGGATACCGCAGGCAATCAGACGACTCTGCTCGAGCTGCCGGCGGTACCTGCCGGCGTCATGTGGCACATGGGCGGCGGCCTGCGCTTCGGGCCTGACGGCAAGCTGTACGTCGGCACGGGCAGCCACGAAGACGGCAGGCCGGCGCCGAATGAAGCCAATTCGCAGGACCTGTCGACGCCCTTCGGCAAGGTGCTGCGGCTCGACCCCGACGGTTCGGCGGCGGCCGACAATCCGTTTGCCGGCACGGCGGGGGCCGACGCGCGCGTGTATGCCTACGGCCTGCGCAATCCGTACGGAATCAATTTTTCTGCTCAGGGCGGCATGTTCATCAATGACGTGGGCGCAGGCTCATGGGAAGAGGTGAACATCGGTGCTCCGCGCGCCAATTACGGATGGACGGATGTCGAAGGACCGTCCGGCAATCCGGCCTATACCAATCCGGTCTATGCATACGAGCACGTGAACGGCGCCTGCGCGATTACGGGCGCCGCCTTCTACAATCCCGCGGCCAGCCGGTTCCCTGCGCAATACCGGGATGCGTATTTCTTTGTCGACTTCTGCGACGGCCAGATCCGCGCACTGCCTGCCAGCGACCGCACCCAGCCGATCGCGTTTGCATCCGGCCTCGATTCCGCGGTCGCGCTGACTGTCTCTCCCGATGGCTCGCTGTACTACCTGAACAGCGATTACGTGCGCGGCGGCGGGGCAGGATCCGTAGGAAAAATTGTTTACGAAAGCGATCAGTTCCTCGGCGGGTCGGGCGGCAATCCGTTCGGCAGCTCGGGCGGCGGCTGTACGATCGGCGGCAATGGCAAGTTCGATCCGGTCTGGCCCGTGCTGTCCCTGCTGGCGCTGGGCATGATCCTGCGTCGCAGGAAGCACGCGGCACGGAATAAATGAGCGCGGCGCCGCGGCGATGGCACGGCATTCACTTCCTGTCAGATCCCGCGTTCTGGGTCGCGGCCGGCGCGGGCCCGGTCGCCGCGCTGGCGATTGCGCCGTGGGCACGGACTGACATCGGCAGCAACGCCCTGGCCCTGCTCTCCTTTACGGTGTTCCAGCCGCTGGTCGAGGAAGCGGTGTTCCGTGGCCGGCTGCAGCCCTGGCTGGCGCGCCGGCTGCGAAGCAGCCGCCGCACCGGCCCGGTGAGCTCGGCCAACCTGATCACCTCCGCGCTGTTTGCCGCCGCCCACCTGCTCGCGCATGCGCCAGCGTGGGCGGCAGCAGTGCTGCTGCCGTCACTCGTGTTCGGCCATTTCCGCGAGCGGCACGGCCACATCGGGCCGGCCGCCGTCCTGCACATGCATTACAACGGCTGCTATCTGATGGCGGCCGTCTTTTGAGGCAGCCGGCCGGTCGGATGGGTCACCCTGCGGCCACCCGACCGGCGGCAAAGAACGGCAGATGTCGATGCGGGCTCCTACGCAAACACGAAGTCTGCCGCCGTGATGGTGTTGGCATTGCCCACGCCTACCAGCCGGATGAACGACAGGCTGTCATCGACGAATGACACGAGGGTATCGGCGCCGATATCAGTGACCACTACTTTCGACGAAAAAGTCAGTGCATCGATATTGAATCCGGAAAGCACCAGCAGGTCGCTCTGGTCCTCGAAGCCGATGACCCGGTCAGTGCCGCCGCCAGGCGCAAACACGAAACGGTCCGCACCAATGCCGCCGTTGAGCGTGTCGTTGCCCGCGCCGCCTTGCAGCGTGTCATTACCAGCACCTCCGTTGAGCGAGTCGGCGCCGGCGCCGCCGGACAGGAGATCATTGCCGCCCTGCCCGTTGAGCGTGTCGTTGCCGGCGCCGCCGGTGATCGTGTTGGCCAGCACATTGCCCGTACCGGTGAAATTGCCCGTACCGGCAAAGATCAGGTTTTCTACGTTGTTACCCAGCCCGTAACTGCCCAAAGTCGTCCTGACCGTATCCGTGCCGCCATTCACGCCTTCAGTCACACTGTCGCCGCCGGCGTCGACTTCATAAACATCGTCACCCGCGCCGCCGACCATGTTGTCGCTCCCTGCGCCGCCATTGAGCAGGTCGGCGCCGGCGCCTCCGTTGAGCCGGTCATTTCCACCCAGGCCGATCAAGGTGTCGTTGCCATCGCTGCCGTTCAGGGTATCGGCACCGGAGCTGCCGGTGATGTGGTTGGCCAGCGCATTGCCGTTGCCGGTATAGCTGCCGTTGCCGACAAAGACCAGGTTCTCGAGGTGGGCGCCCAGCGTGAAACTCGCCAGCGACACCATCACGGTGTCCGTTCCCTCGTCCGCGTTCTCGACAATGGCGTCGCCGGCTGCGTTGACGACATACGTGTCGTTTCCGGGGCCGCCCGTCATCAGGTCGGCGCCGTCGCCGCCGTCGAGCAAGTCATTGCCGGCAAAGCCGCTGAGCGTATCGTTGCCGCCCAGTCCCATCAGCTCATCATCTGCAGCGGTACCCAGCAGCACCTCGGGACCGGCGGTACCGATGATCAGGTCGGTGATGGGGGCAGATGCCGGCGAGCTCGAGGTCGTTACCCAGTCGGGCGCCGTCTGGAAGCCGACTTTCACCAGCACCTGCTTGCCGACCAGTTCGGCACCCAGCAGCAGCGTTGTCCCGGTGGCACCGGCGATATCGACCGGACCGCCGGCAGTCATGACCTGCCACTGGTAGGACACCGCAGGCGGAAGCGTCGGCCCGACCTCGACGATGGCCGTCGCCAGCTGCCCCTCGGCCATGCGCGGCGCGCTCACCGAGACCGACGGCAGCCGCTCGTAAATCATGCCCGACAGGGGCGACTCGATCTGCTCGGCAGCGCCGCGCGCATCGGTGAAGGTGGCCACTGCGCGGAGCTGCCTGCCGACCATCGCAGCCGTCAGCGTGATTTCTGCGCCGGACAGGCCGGGAACATCGACGTAGACACCGTTGACGATCTGCTGCCACTTCACGGAGATCGCATTCGCCGGTATGCCGTCAGGGTCCGCAATGTTGACCAGGTTGGCCCTGAGCGTCGCGCCGACCAGCAGGCCCTGGGAGCTCAGGGTGACCGAACCCGTCGCGGGACGGTTGATTTTCACCAGCTGGTCGGCAAACTGGAGCTGCTCGATATTGCGCAGCAGGTCGCTGCCGTCTGACTGGGTACCGCCGGTGTGGGTCACGCGCATGCTGCCGTCGCCGTTCTGGCTGACGACATAATTTACCCGAACATCCGAAAACACGGCGGTATCGATGCTGCTGTCCTGCGCGGGCGTCACGATCTCCCGGACGATCTTCAGCTGGCTGACCTGGTAGGTATTGTCGAAGAGCTTTTGCTGCAGTTGCGTCAGGCTGTCCGCCGTCTCGATTTCCTGACCGTTGCTGTCCACCACGCTGATGCGAACATTCAACCAGGCGTCGCCGTCAATCATGTCATCCCCGCCGCGTCCCTCCAGAATATCGCTGCCTTTTCCGCCCAGCAGTATGTTGCCGCTGCCGAATTGATCGGCAGTGCCGATGATGGCCTGCAGTCCGGCGATGCGCGCTATGCCAGCAGCGTCAAGCGCATGGCCGACCATGGTGCCTTCGGCACCGGCGACGGGGGCATCGGGAGTCGCATAGATGCGATTGTCTCCGCGGATCACATCGTTGAGATCCCAGCCCGACACCGCCTCGACCAGATCGAAGCGATCGCGGAGCACGTCTGCCTGGTCGGTCGAGAACACCCGGATGGTCAGGTCGGCATCTGCGGCGACCGTACTGCCCTTGTAGATCGCCCAGTCGAAGCCGAGCATGCCCTCGTTGCGCATCACGCTCTCGCCTTGCACCATGATGTCGTCGCCGGACTCGCCATCGAAGTCCTGCTCGTTCTGGCCGGCGAACATGACATCGTGGCCGATGATGGTGCTGTTGAAGAAGAGCTCGGAATTGTCGCCGGCGATCACGTCGAAGCCGTTGCCGCCCTCGATCCAGTCGTCACCCTCGTTGCCCAGCAAGAAATCGCCTCCTTCTCCGCCGAGGATGAAGTCGTTGCCCTCGCCGCCAAAGGCCTCCTTGCCGTCTTTGCCGGTCGAGATGAAGTCGTTGCCGCGCCCGCCGAAAATCAGCGCGAGCCCGCTGCCGCCGGAAATCTTGTCGTCGCCATCGTCACCATGCAGGAAGTCAGTCTCGCCAATGTCGGTGCCGGCATTGAAAATCCGGTCATTGCCGCTGCCGCCATGCACGCGATCGACGCCGTAGCCGGCTTCCAGGTAATCGTCTCCGTCGTCGCCCCACAGGGTATCGTCGCCGCCGCCGGCGATCAGGGTGTCGTTACCCGCGGTGCCGCCGAGCACGACATGATCGCTCCCGGTGTACTGCAGCCAGTCCGCTACGCCGTCGCCATTGCTGTCCTTGCGGATGACCAGCGGGGAAATCGCCTGAAGGAAGGGATTGGAGTGCACCGGATCGGCGCCGATCTGCCGGGATGTGTCCATCTCGAGGATGTAATCCGGGACCGAAAAAATGTCGCCCGGCAGGTGACGGCTGCCCTCGGCACCCAGCGTGGTGTTGCGCATCACGATCTGTGCGAGCGAATTCGCCTCGAGCTCGTTGAGGAAGTTCAGGCCCTGCGTGCGCGACAGGTAGTAGAAGCGGTCGCCGTTCTGCAGGTTTTCGAGCGTCTGTTCGAACACGAAACTGAAGGTCGAACCCAGCATGCCGCCGAACGGCATTTTCTTTTCGGCCAGGCCGCCTATCCACAGGTCGACCCGGTTCAGGCCGGTCTCCTGGCCGGCCCATGCGCCGGTGCCGTTCAGGAATTCCAGCCGGTCGAGCGGCGCGTCATTGTCGCCAAACACCAGCCTCATCGCGGCCGCCCGCTTTTCTGTCACGGTGTCCGCCTCCGTGATCGCCTGGTGCGTGCCGTAGGCAGCGATGAAATTGATGATAGATGCGGCATTCTTCAGGTTCACCGCGAAGTCTGTCCAGCTCGTGTACGGCCTCAGCTGGGTATCGGAGGTCATTGCGAACAGCTCGGCGCGCGCCATGTTCAGCGTCGGGATGCCATTCTCGCGTGCCCGTGCAATATTGATCGCTGCCAGATCCAGCGGCAGGCCGAGCAGATTGTTGCGCAGGGCCTCGGTGACGAATTCGTCGATCTCGTTGCCGACCTGCCGGGTCATGCCGCCGATGATGCCGGCAGCGGCCTCTTCCGGCGAGCCGAGGCTGCTGAACAGCCGCGGGTTCAGGAATGCGGTGATCAGATCGATCTCGGTAATCTGCGTGCTATCTGTCGGCAAGACATCGACCGTCTCGCGCAGCATGGAATGGCCGAATCGGTAGACGACGTCCGCAAACTCGCTGACGATTGCCGGATTGATGTCGGCCGACGAGTTGAACACAAACAGGTCAATGTCCGGCTGTATCTTGCGTGCGAACTCCTCGAACACCAGGTGCTGGTACTGCATCTCGGTCGCAAAGCGCGCGGCCTGGAACAGGCGCTCGCCGTTCCACGATCCGTCGGGAAGCTTCCACTCCGCGAGCAGCGCCGGATCGTTCGCCGCTTCAATCGTGGCCTTGATCGCGTCGACCTGCCGATTGTGCTCCGAATGAAAGATGTGGTGCACCGCAGTCAGGCCGATGTTCTCGTTCCCCCGACCATCGCCGGTGATGTAATGCAGGTCGAGCAGCTCATTGTCATACCCGCGGACACCGCCGCTCAGCGGCGCCAGGTTCCCGGCGATATCGTCATCGTCCTTCAACAGTACGATTTGGCCGTTCTCCATCCTGAAAATCGGCGCTGCCGTGTGTGCAATGTCATCGAGGAATGCATGTCCGGTCCTGATGGCATTCGTCAGGTCCAGCGCGGGCGAGCTTTCAATCCATTCGATCGAACCGTCAGGCTTCGCGAAGCCGACCTGCGCAAAACCGTTCGCACCGGGGATGAAGCGGCCGTACGGGTCGGTCCTGACCAGCGGGATATTGAGCACGTCGGCATCGGTCAGCACGATGCCGAGTTTTGCCGCGTTCGCCTTCACGTCGGCCCAGGTCGGCAGGCCGCCATCCCTGCCGTCGAGCAGATGTCCGGTGGCCACAGGCCTGCCGGGTCCGTCGGAATACTCGCGCAGGAACACCTGGTGCGACGGGTGCGATGTGTAGGTCTGGTTCTGGTCGATGAAGGGCGTAGTCAGGTTGATCGGAACCGCGTCATCAGCGGTGCCGAATACGCCATCGGGTCCGGGATCGCGCGTTGCGCGGGTGACGGTCATGAAGTTGGTCCGGCTGCCTTCGACATACAGCGGATCGTCCGGCTGCAGCGGGATGAACACGGTGCCGGTTCCGCCCTTCGGCAGCAGGTCGAGTCCATGGTCGAAGAACTGGCCGAACAGCGTGAACCACGAGTTGTAAGGCGCCGACAATCCCTCGTCCGGAGCGACGTTTTCGATGACCCAGGTGCCGTTGTCATAAATGAGCCCCAGTCCTCCGATCAACTCATTGAACTGGGCGGTGGCGGTAGTTGCTGAGTCCTGTGCCAGCGCGAGTGCCGCGTCTGCCCGCTGCTTTGCCTCGAGGGCGCTCGAGTAGGCCGCCGTGTCTGCAGAGTCGGTGGCCTCGAGGTCGCTTTGCGCCTGCGCTGCGAGCTTCTGCCGTAACTCGAGCTCGGCCCGGGTGGATATCATCAGCGTCTCGGCGGTCACTACGGTGCCGGCCACCGTCATCGGATCAGCGACGCCCGCATTGAACAACGCGGTCAGCAGGACGATGCGGTTGGTGCTGGTCTGGTCGGCGACCAGGTTGGAAATGATGCGCGGGTCGGCGTCGACGACATTGCCTGGCACGGCATAACTGTTGCTCATGCTGATCGGCGGCGCAGAAGGTGACAGGAACAGCTGGTCGCCGTTCGTATTCTGCAGGTAGTACACGCTGAGCAGCCGTGCGAACGGCTGGTCGGCCGCGCCCCAATACTCCCGCCCGTCGACGATATTGTTGTAGCTGCCGTCGACAGTTCTCAGGCCGTACGGCAGCAGCGGATTCTGGATCAGGCTCGACAGCGGCGTGCCGGCCGCATGCTGCTCCGAGATCTTGATCTGCGCGAGGATGAACTGAAGGTCATGAAGGTTGAGACTGGCCATCGAAAGGGCTCCCTGGGTCATCGGATGAGTGATGAATCCAGCTTATCGGCGGCCCTGCAGGGGAATAACTGATCTGTAGTACAGCTTTGCGCGCGAGTGAACCAAAGCGCGCATTGCGCACGCATCTGCCCCGAGGTACAGCTGTACTTCACCCGTCCGCACGCCCGGCGGCGAACGATTCAGGCAAGCTGGCGGACAGGCGACAATCCGCAGGAAGTAGCGGGCGCGTTCTCGCCGGCAAGCGCCAGGGCGGCCGGTGGAATCGCATCCCCATGGGATGCCATGCGCAGCGCGAGCATCAGCCGGTCATCCACGCCCGTCTTCCGAAACAGCGCACTCAGGTGGAACTTGACCGTTCGCTCGGAGATGTCGAGCCGGCGGGCGATCTGCTTGTTGCTGCATCCGTCGGCCACTAGGCGGGCGACCTCGGCTTCGCGCGCCGTCATCCCGGACAGGGCGCCGGATATCTTCGGCGGCGCAATCCGGCGCTTCGGCTGTCGCGGGCCGAGCCGTTCGATCAGTTGCGGCACCAGCGCGCGCCGCATCCAGGTCTCGCCGCGATCGACTGCCGCGATCACCCGTGCCAGTTGCGGCGCGTCGATATCGGCGCAGCAGACAGCACGCACGCCTGCCAGGTACAGGTCGATTTCGCCGGCCGGGCCGGGCAAGTTACCGAGCACGATGACGCGTACGCCATTGCATCGATCGAGCGCCATCGGCAGCCCATCCCGGCAGTCGCCCCATACGCCCCACTCGATCACCATCAGTCGGGGGGACAGTTTGCTCAGCAATTCCTGAACGGACAGCGGATCGTGGGCCTCGATCAGGCGGTAGTCCGCGCGCGACGCGTCAAGGCAAGCCAAGCGCAGCCCCTCGGAGACAACGGCAATCATCAGCATCGGGCGGTTGAGTCTCATGGAAAATGACAGGGTGGTCCGACCGCCCATGGCAATGTGCGGTCGGCAGGGCAAAAGAAGGTCTCAGTTCACAGCGGCAGCGTGCGTATCTGGAATGCGATCTGCTCGGCCGGCATCAGCGCCGGCATCATCAGCCAGCGATCGACCGGCTCGCTGCCGATCCTGAGCATCGCACTGTGCCTAGCGAGGTCGGCGTCGATTTCAGGATCGCGATCGAAAAATCCGAGGCGCCGGCGCAGCAGGTCCATGTCGCCGCGCTTGCCGGTCAGGAAAGTCCACCCCGGTCCGCGTATGCCGTAGCGTTCTGCGTACTCCCGCAATGCGTCCGGCGTATCGAAGTCGGGCTGCAGCGTCAGCGAAATGAAATGGATGTCGCGCCCCACCCGCGATCCGAGCGCATTGCGGACGGCGATCATGTTCGCGGTGCCCGGCGGGCACAGGCGCGTGCAGGCCGTGTACATCATGCCGATCACGACAATGCGCCCCCGAAGGCAGTCATCGTAGAAACTGACCGGCTTCCCGTGCTGGGTGAGCAGTCTCACGTTCGGAATGCGCGCGCGTGCCGCAGACACCGGGGGCGCAGCGGACGCCGCGAATGGCATGGCCGCGAGGGCGGCACCACCGGCTGCCAGGAATCGCCGGCGGCCAGCTACAGCAACTGGATTCGGGAGGCTGGCGCTCATAACGTACCCCCGCTCGCCTGGACATCGAAGCGAATCATCATCGCGTGGTCCTCATGGAACAAATTATGGCAATGCATCATGTACTTCCCGGGGAAGTCGCGGAATGTGACCGCCACGGACACTTCCTCGCCGGGCGCCAGCGTGAACACGTCCTTGCGGCCCTGCTCATGCGGAGGCGGCGGACTGCCGTTGCGCGTCAGCAGGCGCCCCTCCTCGAGATGGAAATGGATCGGGTGATGCCAGCCGGTGCCGCCATTCTTGAATGTCCAGATCTCCGGCTTGCCGGCGATGGGCTGCGCCGCGATGAAGTTCATGTCGAACAGTTTTCCGTTCACGGCCCACGAGCCATTGTTGCGATTGAACTCCCAGTAGCGCCTGACGGCGTTCGACAGGTCGGGCAGCGGCGGCAGCGGACGCAGCACGTCGGGTACCTGGCTGCGATCGGTCACTGCCTTGTTGCCGACATCAAAACGCAGCACACGCATGCCCGGCGTCAGCGGGTCACGCTCGGGGCCGCGGGTGTCGCGCTGTTCCAGGCGATTCACCAGATACATCGTGCGCGACGGCGCATTGCGGAAATCGACCACGATATCGGCGCGTTCGCCCACCCCGAGATAGACGCTGGTCATTCCGCGGAGCGGCGCAGGCAGCAAGTTGCCGTCATTGGCGATGTAATCAAAGGGCAGGACGCGTCCGGCCTCGTCGGCGAACTCGAGCCGGTAGAAGCGCGACGGTCCGCCGTTGAGGATGCGGAAGCGATATTTGCGGCGCTCGACCGCCGTGAAGGGCTGGATCTTTCCATTGACAACGATCTTGTCACCCAGCACGCCCTCGGAATCGAATTGCTCGAACACCGAGTAGCCGAATGCATCGAAGCGGCGGTCCTGGATCAGCAGCGGCACATCGTAACGGCCGACGCCGCTGGGCAGGCGGAGCGCAGTGGGCGAGGTGTCGTTCTCGTTGCCGGTGTCGAGATGATCGAACAGCAGGTAAAACCCGGCCATGCCGCGGTAGACATTGGCGGCGGTGAAGTCATGCCGGTGGTCGTGATACCAGAGCGTGCCCTGGCCCTCCGCGCCGCGGCCGGCCGGCGTATCGCCGCAATTGGCCGGACCATAGGGCCGCGACGGATCACGGTTGGCGAGGAAGCCGGCGTAGCAGTTCGGATACAGGTGATCGCGGAATTGTCCCGCGCTCAGCGGCGCCAGTGTCGGTCCGGACACCGTGCGGCTGAAATAGTCGCCGGCGAAGCCATCGGATTCGCTGGGCGTGTGCCCGTTGTGGAGATGGGTCGACATCTCCGGACTGCCATAGCCGATCGTTCTCGCCGGCAGTTCGTTGCGGATGCGAAGCAGCACCGGCTCGCCATAGCGCGCGACGAACGTGGGTCCGGGGAAAACGCCGTCAAAGCCCCAGATCTGGTCCGGGCGGTTCGGCGATTGCAGCCGCGTGAGATCGGGATGGAATTCATGGCCAGCCACGACCACGCGGGTTTCATAGAATTTGGGCGGCAGGATTCCGGTGACAAACGTGCTCCACCCCTGGTGCGTACCGCGCCCGCACTCGCCGCCGGCACGGTTCGCGGTGGCGGTGGGCAGCGGATTCAGCGCGGCGACCGGCTGCTTGGGAGCCCGCAACGGCAGCTGCACCAGCCAGGGCCGGGTTGCGGGACTGGGCGGAAAATTGGTGCTGCTGCCGCCGTCCTCCTGGGCGGCAGCCGGGCGGCCCACCACCGACGCTGCGCCCAGGCCAATCACGGATTTCAGCAAGGCCCGCCTTTGCGGGTCGGCTCCGGCATCGGAGGATTGCGGATGATTCATCAAAGCTCCTCGGTAAGAACGAAACTGAATGGCGTGCGGCGCGGCATCGAAGAACACAGCTATTTTTCGGGAGGGCGCAGCGCAGTGAACAAACACATCATTGCAATTCGCCATGCTGCGGAGGTGACGGCGGACAATGGACTTTTTGTCAACTTTGACGGCCCACATAAGAGTCCGCTGACCTTGCCAAGAAAAGGACGGAGAGCGCGAAACCGTGCCTGTCAGGCAAGCAGATTCGCGCCTGCGGAACAGGGTCGGCGACTTGACGAGGGGGAGAAAGGAGAACCCCCGGGCTGATTGCTCGCCAGGGGGAACGGCGTGCGAATCTGCCGGCTGCGCTGAGCATCACGGCGCTCGCCTGTGGGCGGCTCTTCCGCCTGCTATAATTTTTTGCAATTCCGCAGCCAACCCGAGCCGTCCCGCGTTCTCTCCCGCACGTGCATTGCCAGCCGGCTGCCGCTGCCACTCTCTCCCCCAATGCAAAAGAAGCTATTCATCAAAACTTTCGGCTGTCAGATGAACGAGTACGACTCGGACAAGATGGCCGATGTGCTCGGCGTCGCCGAAGGCGTGGTCCGCACCGATACACCGGACGATGCGGACATCATCCTGTTCAACACCTGCTCGGTACGCGAAAAGGCACAGGAGAAAGTGTTCTCCGATCTCGGCCGTGTGCGCGAACTGAAGCAGAAAAACCCGAACCTGGTGATCGGTGTCGGCGGCTGCGTCGCCTCGCAGGAAGGCAAGGCGATCGTGCAGCGCGCACCCTACGTCGATGTGGTGTTCGGCCCGCAGACGCTCCACCGCCTGCCCGACCTGCTGCAGCAGCGGCGCGCGAGCGGCAAGCCGCAGGTCGACATCAGCTTCCCCGAGATCGAGAAATTCGACCATCTGCCGCCAGCCCGCGTCGAGGGCGCGAGCGCGTTCGTGTCGATCATGGAGGGCTGCAGCAAGTACTGCAGCTACTGCGTGGTGCCGTACACGCGCGGCGAGGAAGTGTCGCGCCGCTTCGATGACGTGCTGGCCGAAGTCGCAAACCTCGCTTCCCAGGGCGTGCGCGAAATCACGCTGCTCGGGCAGAACGTGAACGCCTACCGCGGCGCGATGGCCGATGGCGAAACCGCGGACTTCGCGCTGCTGATCGAATACATCGCCGAGTTCGACGGCATCGAGCGCATCCGCTACGTGACCAGCCACCCGAAGGAATTCACGCAGCGCCTGATCGATACCTATGCGAAAGTGCCGAAGCTGGTGAACCACCTGTACCTGCCGGCGCAGCATGGTTCGGACAAGATCCTCGCCGCAATGAAGCGCGGCTACACCGCCCTCGAATACAAGTCCATCATCCGCCGCCTGCGCGAAGTTCGGCCGGACATCACGATCTCGTCGGATTTCATCGTCGGCTTTCCGGGCGAGGACGAACGCGATTTCGACGCATTGATGAAACTGGTCGATGACATCGGCTACGACAACAGCTTCTCGTTCATCTTCAGCCCGCGCCCCGGCACACCCGCCGCCGGCCTGGAAGACGACACGCCGCACGACGTGAAGCTGGCGCGCCTGCAGAAACTTCAGAAGGTGATTGCCGACAATACCCGCCGCTACTCCGACGCGATGCTCGGCAGTCGCCAGCGCATCCTCGTCGAGGGACCATCCAAGCGCGACCCGCAGGAACTGCAGGGCCGGACCGAGAATAACCGTGTCGTCAACTTCGACGGCGGCCCGAATGCGAACCGCCTGGTCGGCCAGTTTGTCGATGTCACCATCACCGAAAGTCACCCGTTCTCGCTGCGAGGCGAGATCGTGATCCAAGCCTAGGCCGACGATTTGAAGAACCAAGCCACCAAGCAATTCGCCCCCGAGCCGGTCGACAATGGCCGCCTTGCCAACCTGTGCGGCCCGCTCGACGAGAATCTGCGCCAGATTGCGGCGGCTCTCGACGTCACGCTGTTTCGGCGCGGCGACAAGTTCATAGCCGACGGCGTAAACGCCGCGCGGGCCGTCGAACTGCTCGAGCGCTTCTATGCCGAGGCCGACCATCCGATCTCGATCGACGAGATCCAGCTCGCGCTGGTCGAGCAGCGCGCCAGCAGCGCTGTGCCGGGCGACAAGCCGGCGATCCTTGCCAAGAGCCACGATGACACGCCGGACAGCCCGGTACTCAAGACGCGCCGCAGCGACCTGCGCGGTCGCACACCGCACCAGAGCCAGTACCTGAAGCACATCCTCGAGCACGACGTGACCTTCGGCATCGGCCCGGCCGGCACCGGCAAGACCTACCTCGCCGTCGCGTGCGCGGTCGACGCGCTCGAGCGCGACGCGGTGCGCCGCATCGTGCTGACCCGTCCTGCCGTCGAGGCCGGCGAACGGCTCGGCTTCCTGCCGGGCGACCTCGCGCAGAAGGTCGACCCGTATCTGCGCCCGCTGTATGACGCGCTGTACGATCTGCTCGGCTTCGATCGCACGCAGAAAATGTTCGAGAAGCAGGCGATCGAGATCGCGCCGCTGGCCTACATGCGCGGCCGCACGCTGAACCACGCGTTCATCATCCTCGACGAGGCGCAGAACACCACGCCCGAGCAGATGAAGATGTTCCTCACCCGCATCGGTTTCGGCAGCAAGGCCGTGGTCACCGGCGACGTCACGCAGATCGACCTGCAGCGCGGACAAAAATCCGGCCTGGTCGACGCGATGAAAGTGCTGGATTCGGTGCGCGGCATTGCGTTCACCCGCTTCACCAGCGCCGACGTGGTACGTCACCCGCTGGTCGCGCGCATCGTTGATGCCTATGACGCCGCCAACGTTGCCGCCGCTGCCGCGGCCGCCCGCGATGCCGGCAAAAAATAAGCTGTCGCTGTCCATACAGCATGCCGACCGCCGGCTGGCCGACGCGCTGCCGCGCGCCGACATCCGGCGCTGGGTGGCGGCCGCGCAATTCGCGCCGGCCGAGCTGACCATCCGCTTCGTCTGCGAGAACGAGGGCCGCGAGCTGAACCGCGACTACCGCGGCAAGGACTATGCGACCAATGTGCTGACCTTTGCCTATGCCGATGGCGAGGAGCCCGCCGAAGACGATCCGGTGCAGGCCGACCTCGTGCTGTGCGTCGACGTGCTGCTGCGCGAGGCGGCCGAGCGGTCGATTCCGGTCGCCCAGCATGCGGCCCACCTGATCGTGCACGGCGTGCTGCATGCGCAGGGCTACGATCACGAAGACGACGACGAAGCGGCGGAGATGGAGGGGCTGGAGAGCGAGATCCTGCAGGGGCTGGGCTTTCCGGATCCCTACCGGGAAGGATGAAGCTTTCCGAGGCGGGCAGCACTGGCGGACCCTCCCGCGCTGCCGCAGGAATCCGGGCTTGCGCTTGAACAAGTCCATTCCGTTTTGGCAATTTAACTCACCCGTTTTTTCACGAAACCACCCCCCTTTTGCGGTATCCTGTGGCTTCTTGAACTCCGGCTTTGCGCCACATGCAAGACTATCCCCCCGGCAGTCGCACTGCCGACCAGAAGCCGCACCGCTCGCTGTTCGAGCGACTGACCGCGCTGATCTCCCCCGAACCTGAAAACCGCGCCGAACTGCTCGAATTGCTGCATGACGCGCATGACCGCAACCTGATCGATGCCGATGCGATGTCAATGATCGAGGGCGTGTTCCAGGTGTCCGACCTCGCAGCGCGCGAGATCATGGTGCCGCGCTCGCAAATGGACGTGGTCGACATCGCCAAACCCATCGAGGAATGGCTGCCGATGGTGCTCGAGACCGCGCACTCGCGCTTTCCGGCGGTCGATGGCGACCGCGACAAGGTGGTCGGCGTGCTGCTGGCGAAAGACCTGTTGCGCTACTACGCGGAAGAGTCGTTCGACGTGCGCGACATGCTGCGTCCCGCGGTGTTCATACCGGAATCGAAGCGACTGAACGTGCTGCTGCGCGACTTCCGCGCCAACCGCAATCACATCGCGATCGTGGTGGACGAATACGGCGGCGTGGCAGGCCTGATTACGATCGAGGACGTGCTGGAGCAAATCGTCGGCGACATCGAGGACGAGTACGATTTCGACGAAGAGGAAGACAACATCCTGCCGGTGAAGGACGGCGACTTCGGGCCGCGCTGGCGGGTGAAGGCACTGACCGAAGTCGAGCAGTTCAACGAAACCCTCGGCGCGAGCTTGCCGAACGGCGACGTCGATACCATCGGCGGCGTGGTGTCGCGCCACCTGGGCCGCATGCCGCGGAAAGGCGAGCAGTTCAACATCGACCGCCTGCGTTTCGAGGTGCTGCGCGCGGATGCACGCCAGGTGCATGTGCTGCTGGTCGAAAAGCTTCCCGCACGCCTGTTCGGCGAAACCAACTGATGACTGCCGGCAGCGCAGGCAAGCGCCGCCGGCGCGCCCGCTGAGGTGCACGCCTGCATGCGCGCTCACTTCCTTCCTCCGATTGCCTCGCTCCTTGCCGGCAGTGCGACCGTGTTCGCGTACGCGCCTTTCGGCTGGTGGCCGCTGCAGATCATCGCGCTTGTGCTGCTGTTCCTGCTCGCGCAGCGCGCGACCTCGCCACCACGGGCCTTCCTGATCGGCTGGGCATTCGGTACCGGCGCGATCGCTGCAGCGACCCATTGGCTGTACGTCAGCATGCACGTGTACGGCGGCATGCCGTCGGCGATGGCGGCGCTCGCCGTGCTATTGCTCGCTGCCGGGCTCGGCCTGCTGTACGGCACAGCTTTGTATTCAGCCCAACGCATCGCGCGCGGGCTGCAGGCGCCTGTCACCCTGCTGTTGCTGATGCCCGCCTGCTGGATGCTGGCCGACTGGACGCGCGGCTGGATCTTCACTGGCTTTCCCTGGGTCGCCACCGGTTATGCACATGTCGACAGCCCGCTGGCCGGCTTTGCGCCGCTGGTCGGCGTGTACGGCATCGGTTTCCTCGCCGCGCTACTGGCCGGCTGCATCACACTGCTGCTGCAGCTGCGCCGGCTTCAACCGGCAGCGCTCGGCCTGCTGCTCGCCGTGCCGCTGGCCGGCCTGGCCCTGGGCCGGCTGGCCTGGACCGAGCCGCTCGGGCAGCCGGTCTCGGTGCGCCTGCTGCAGGGCAATGTGCCGCAGAACCTGAAATTCGATGCCGCGCAGCTGGATGCGTCGCTGGAACTGTACCGGCAGATGCTCACCGAGCAGCCAGCCGACCTGATCGCCACCCCGGAAACCGCATTGCCAATGCTCAGCTCCCGGCTGCCGGCCGGCTATCTCGGGCAGCTGGCCTCGTTCACCGAAGCCAGCGGCAGCAGCCTGCTGATCGGCGTGCCGGCCGCCGGCGCGCCCGGCCTGTACTACAACAGCGTGATTGGCATCCGTGCCGGCGACCCGCAGTCTTACCGCTATGACAAGCACCATCTGGTGCCATTCGGCGAGTTCATCCCCACCGGCTTTCGCTGGTTCGTCGACATGATGCAGATTCCGCTCGGCGACTTCGGCCGCGGCGACCTGCAGCAGCCGGCCTTCCAGGTGAAAGACCAATGGGTGCTGCCGAATGTCTGCTACGAAGACCTGTTCGGCGAGGAAATCGCCGCCCAGCTGCTGGCGGCGGCCGACCGCCGGCTGCCGGTCGCCAGCCTGCTCCTGAACGTGTCCAACATCGCATGGTTCGGCAATACGATCGCGCTGCCGCAGCACCTGCAGATCTCGCAAATGCGCTCGCTGGAAACCGGGCGCCCGATGCTGCGCGCCACCAATACCGGCATGACCGCCGTGGTCGATGCGCGCGGACAGGTGGTCGCTGCACTTGCGCCGGGCACGCTCGGCACCCTGCATGCCAGCGTGCAGGGCGTGCAGGGGCTGACCCCTTACGTCCGGCTGGGCAACGGGCTCCCGGTGGGTGCCGCGCTACTGGCGCTGGCCCTGCTGTGGCTCAGGTCGAGGCGAGCCCCGAACCCCCTGCCGCACTGCAAAACCCGATAAAATCGCGGGTTTGGCAATCACCCAAGTCTTCCCATGCTGAGCTTCCAACAAGTCATCCTGAAACTGCAGGAGTACTGGGACGCGCAAGGCTGCGCGCTGCTGCAACCCTATGACATGGAGGTCGGCGCCGGCACCTCGCACACCGCGACCTTCCTGCGCGCGATCGGCCCCGAACCCTGGCGCGCCGCCTATGTGCAGCCGTCGCGTCGCCCGAAGGACGGCCGCTACGGCGAGAACCCGAACCGCATGCAGCACTACTACCAGTACCAGGTGGTGCTCAAGCCGGCGCCGGAGAACATCCTCGAACTCTATCTCGGCTCGCTCGAGGCGCTCGGCCTGAAGCTGACCGAGAACGACGTGCGCTTCGTGGAAGACGACTGGGAAAACCCGACGCTGGGCGCCTGGGGCCTGGGCTGGGAAGTCTGGCTGAACGGCATGGAAGTCACCCAGTTCACCTACTTCCAGCAAGTCGGCGGCATCGACTGCAAGCCGGTGCTGGGCGAGATCACCTACGGCATCGAGCGACTTGCGATGTACCTGCAGGGCGTGGAGAACGTGTTCGACCTGGTCTGGACCGAATGGGAAGAGAACGGCGTGCAGCGCCGGCTGACCTATGGCGACGTGTTCCACCAGAACGAGGTCGAGCAATCGACCTACAACTTCGAGCACTCGAACGCGGAATTCCTGTTCTCGCTGTTCTCGAACTATGAATCGGAAGCGAAGCGGCTGATGGAAGCGAAGCTGGCGCTGCCGGCCTACGAGATGGTGCTGAAGGCAGCGCATACCTTCAACCTGCTGGATGCGCGCGGCGCGATCTCGGTGACGGAGCGCGCAGCCTACATCGGCCGCATCCGCAACCTGGCGCGCGCGGTCGCCGCGGCGTACTACGCGTCGCGCGAGGCGCTCGGCTTCCCGATGCTGGGCGACGCACGGCAGGCAGCCTGAACGGCCCTTCCCAACCGAATACAGAAGAACATCCGATGAAGCACACACTGCTGGTCGAACTGCAGACCGAAGAACTGCCGCCGAAGGCGCTGGCGAAACTGGGCGACGCCTTCGCGTCGGCGATGGTGAGCGGCCTGTCCGCGCGCGCCTTCCTCGATGAAGGTGCCACGCATGTCGCGTATGCGACGCCGCGCCGTCTCGCGGTGCAGATTTCCGGCGTGCGCGCGTCGTCTCCGGACAAGCAGATCCGCGAGAAGGTGCTGCCGGTGACGGTGGCGCTCGACAAGGAAGGCCAGCCGGCCGCGCCGCTGGCGAAAAAGCTGGCTGCGCTCGCCGCGCAGTCCGGACGCGACAGCATCGCGCTCGAAGAACTGGAGCGCGCCAGCGACGGCAAGGCAGAGAGCTTCTTCTTCAGCTACACCGCGCCCGGCCAGCCGCTGGCCATCGGCCTGCAGGCTGCGCTCGAGGAAGCCGTCGCGAAGCTCCCGATCCCGAAGGTGATGAGCTACCAGCGCCCCGATGGCGAGACGGTGCAATTCGTGCGGCCGGTGCACGGCATCATTGCGCTGCTCGACGACCAGGTAGTGCCGGTGTCGCTGCTCGGACTGCAGTCGGGACGCACGACGCTCGGCCATCGCTTCCTGTCGAAGAAGCCGCAACTGACGATCGCGTCGGCCGCTTCGTATGCCGACACGCTGCGCGAAGAAGGCAAGGTGATCGCCAGCTTCAGCGCGCGCAAGGAAAAGATCCGCGCCGACCTGCTCGCGAAAGCCGGCGGCGACGCCATCCTGATGCCGGAATCGCTGCTGGACGAAGTCAATGCGCTGGTCGAATGGCCGGTGGTCTACGAGTGCAAGTTCGACGACGAATTCCTCGCGGTACCGCAGGAGTGCCTGATCCTGACGATGCAAACCAACCAGAAGTATTTCGCCCTGACCGACCAGGCCGGCAAGCTGCGTTCGCGCTTCCTGATCGTCTCGAACATCGAGACGGCCGAGCCGAAGCACATCATCGGCGGCAACGAGCGCGTGGTGCGCCCGCGCCTGTCGGACGCGAAGTTCTTTTTCGAGCAGGACAAGAAGAAGAAACTGTTCGAGCGCCTCGGCGGCCTCGGCTCGGTGGTCTACCACAACAAACTCGGCTCGCAGGCGGAGCGCAACCGCCGCGTCACCGCGCTGGCGGTCGCGATCGCCGACGCGCTGGGCGCCGATACCTCGCAGGCGGAACGCGCCGCGCAGCTGTCGAAGGCGGATCTGCTGACCGACATGGTCGGCGAGTTCCCCGAACTGCAGGGCATCATGGGTACCTATTACGCGCGCCACGACGGCGAGGCGGACGAAGTCGCGACTGCGATCGGCGAGCACTACCAGCCGCGCTTTGCCGGCGACGCGCTGCCATCGACGCGCACCGGCACCGTGGTCGCACTGGCCGACAAGCTCGAGACGCTGGTCGGCATCTGGGGCATCGGCCTTGCGCCGACCGGCGACAAGGACCCGTTCGCGCTGCGACGCCATGCGCTGGGCATCCTGCGGATGCTGGTCGAGCAGCGTCTGCCGCTGTCGGTGTCGCACCTGCTGGACATCGCTGCACGGCAGTTCAGCGGCAATCCGAACTTCAATGCCCCGCTGGCCGACGTGCGCACTTTCCTGTTCGACCGGCTGCGCGGCCTGTTGCGCGAGCGCGGCTTTGCGCAGGATGCGGTGGAAGCCGTGGTCGCTCCCGCCCCCGACCGGCTGGACGACATCGTCGAGCGGCTGGACGCGGTGAAGGCGTTTGCCGCGCTGCCGGAGGCCGAGTCGCTGGCCGCAGCGAACAAGCGCATCACCAACATCCTGAAGAAGAACGAAGGCGTGCACGGCGAGGTGCAGTCGGCACTGCTGCAGGAAGCGGCCGAGCAGCGGCTGTACGGCGCGATGACGGACACGCGCGCCGAAGTCGACCGCGCATTTGCCGCCGGTGACTTCACCGGCACGCTGAAAGCGCTGGCCGCGCTGCGCGACGACGTCGACGGCTTCTTCAACGATGTCATGGTGATGGCCGACGACCTCGCACTGCGCAACAACCGCCTTGCACTGCTGAACGCGCTGCACGGCATGATGAACCGCGTCGCCGATATCTCGAAACTGGCCGCCTGAGATGCCGCATTCGCAGCAAGCGCCGAAGAAGCTGGTCATCCTCGATCGCGACGGGGTGATCAACTTCGACTCGGACGACTACATCAAGTCGCCGTCCGACTGGCGGCCCATACCGGGCTCGCTGGAGGCGATCGCGCGGCTGAACCAGCATGGCTACCATGTCGCGGTCGCGACCAACCAGGCCGGCATTTCGCGCGGGCTGTTCGACATGAAAGCGCTGAACGCGATTCACCAGAAGCTGCACCTGTCCGCGCAGTCGGTGGGCGCGCACATCGACGCAATCTTTTTCTGCCCGCATGCGGCCGATGAATTCTGCGACTGCCGCAAGCCCCGGCCCGGCATGCTGCAGGCCATCGGCAAGCGCTTCGGCGTCAGCCTGAAGGGCGTGCCGATGGTCGGTGACGCACTGCGCGACATGCATGCTGCGCTCGAGGTAGGCTGCGACCTTTACCTGGTAAAGACCGGCAAGGGCGAGCGCACGCTGGAAAAAGGCGGACTGCCGCCCGGTACGCAAATCTATGACAACCTCGCGGCCGTAGTCGACCGCCTGCTGCACCTTGCCGCCGCATCGACCCCCGCTGCGGAACCGGCACCGCTGAAAAAACAATGACGGCCGTCGTCGCGCGCCGACGACGCCATCGACAAGGAAATCCCATGTCCCGCCCGCTGCTGCTCCTTCGTTCATTGCTGTTCGCGCTGCTGATCGTACTGGCGACCGTGGTGTGGGCGATCGCCTGCTTCGGCTTCGTGCTGCTGCCGTACCGGCAGCGCTACTGGATGATCACCCGCTGGAACCTGTTCATTGCGCTGGCCGCGCGCCATGTGTGCGGCATCCGCTGGCAGGTTAAAGGCATGCACAACCTGCCGGATGCGCCGGTGATCCTGCTGTCCAAGCACCAGTCGGCGTGGGAGACGATTTTCTACTGCTGGCTGATGCCGCGGCCGCTGGTCTTCGTCTTCAAGAAGTCGCTGCTCTACATCCCGTTTTTCGGCTGGGGGCTGGCGATGCTGCGCATGATCGCGATCGACCGCAGCAAGGGCCGCGATGCGATGGCGCAGGTGATCCGCGTCGGCCAGCAGCGGCTCGACAGCGGGCAATGGGTGATCATGTTCCCCGAGGGCACGCGCACGCCGGTCGGAAGCCAGGGCAAATACAAGGCCGGCGGCGCGATCCTGGCCATCGGCACCGGCACGCCGGTCGTCCCGATCGCGGTCAACTCCGGCGACTGCTGGCCGCGCAATGCCTTCATCAAGAAGCCGGGCACAATTACTGTCTCGATTGGCGAGCCGATTTCGCCTGCCGGTCTGAGTGCAGCCGAGCTGATGGAAAAAGTGGAAAACTGGATAGAATCCGAGATGCGCGTGATCACGCCGGGCGCCTATGCGCGCGCGCCGCACTCTGTGGAAGCCTGATGTCCTTGATGAAGTTGTTCAGGAAAAAAGCTGCCGATCCGAACCAGCTGAGTTTCGATGAGCTGTTCGGAGACACTGCTGCGGCCGATGCGCCCCAGCCGTCGATGGTGCCCGACACGCCGATTCCGCCGGGCCATCGCCGGCTGCGCGTCGGCCATCTGAACCTCGACTACCGTCTGCTGCGTTCCAAGCGCAAGACCATCGGCTTCCTGATCGATGACGACGGCCTGCGCGTGACCGCGCCGCGCTGGGTAAGCATCGCCGAAATTGAGATGGCGATCGCCAGCAAGCAGCAGTGGGTGTTCCGCAAGATGAATGAGCATCGCGAACGCTCGGTCCGCAGGCTGCAGCCGCCGATGGAGTGGCGCGACGGTGCCACCCTGCCCTATCTGGGGAATGACATCACGGTGCGCGTGTCGGAGACCGGCAATGCCGGCATCTGTTTCGACGAGGCCGCGCGCGAGCTCAGGGTGAGCCTGCCGGCGTCGGCCAGCGAGCAGCAGCTGAAGGACCGCGTGCAGGGCTGGCTGCAGTCCGAGGCCCGTCGTATATTCGCCGAGCGCCTCGCAATTTATGCAGACAAGCTGGGCGTGACCTTCAAGAGCCTTGCGCTGTCATCCGCGACGACCCAATGGGGTTCGTGCACTGCCGACGGACGCATCCGCCTGAACTGGCGGCTGATGCATTTCGCGCTGCCCAACATCGACTATGTGGTCGCGCATGAGCTGTCGCACCTGCGCGAAATGAACCACGGCCCGCAGTTCTGGGCGACCGTGCAATCAGTATTTCCCGAGTTCGAAACAGCGCGCAAGGCATTGCGCGACCATGAGCCGGAGTTGCTGCCGAAGTTCTGATTTCTGCTCGCGCCCGAGCCAGTGAAGCTCCGGGCGCACGCGATTTCAGGTCCAGGCCAGCATCCGCGCCAGATTCACATACTGCTCCAGCCCCACTGCCTCCGGCCGCAGCTGCGGATCAATGCCGGCATCGATGAGCTGCTTCTCGCTGAACATGCCTGACAGGCAATTGCGGATTACTTTGCGCCGCTGCGAGAACGCCTTGGTGACCACCTGTTCCAGATGCGGCTGGCTGCATTCCAGCGGCGAGGCGATCGGCAGCATGCGCACGATCGCGGAGTCCACCTTCGGCGGCGGATCGAAGGCTTCGGGCGGCACGATGAACAGCAGTTCCATCCGGTAGCGCCACTGCAGCATCACCGACAGCCGGCCGTAGTCGCGGCTGCCCGGTTCGGCGACCATGCGCTCGACCACTTCCTTCTGCAGCATGAAATGCTGGTCGATCACCTTTGGCGCGTACTGCGCGAGATGGAACAGCAAGGGACTGGAAATGTTGTACGGCAGGTTGCCGACGATGCGCAGGCGGCGCTCGTCGGTCAGCAAGGAACCGAAGTCGAACTGCAGTGCATCGCCTGAGTGGATCTGCAGCCGCTCGGCACTGAAGGCTTTTTTCAGCATCGCGACGAGGTCGCGGTCGAGTTCGACCACCTGCAACTGCTTCAGGGTCTGCAGCAGCAAGCGCGTCATTGCGCCCTGGCCCGGGCCGATCTCGACCATCAGGTCGTCCTGCGAAGGGGCAATCGCGCGGATGATCTCGTGCAGCACATTGTCATCGGTCAGGAAATTCTGGCCGAAACGCTTTTTCGGGATGTGCTTCATTGACGCGCAGTCGCCATCTGGCAGGCGACGCGGATGGCTTCGCTCATGCTGGAGTAATCGGCGCTGCCCAGGCCCTCGGCAGCGAGGTCGAGCGCAGTGCCATGGTCGACCGAGGTACGAATGATGGGCAGGCCCAGCGTGACATTCACGCCGCGGCCAAAGGTCGCATGCTTGAGCACCGGCAAGCCCTGGTCGTGGTACATCGCAAGCACGCAGTCGGCATCCTGCAGATGGCGCGGCTGGAACAGGGTATCTGCCGGATACGGGCCGCTCACCTGCCAGCCGCGCGCGCGCGCAAGCTCGATGGCAGGCGTGATCACGTCGATCTCCTCGCGCCCGAGATAGCCGCCCTCGCCCGCATGCGGGTTCAGCCCGGTCACGAGGATGCGCGGATCGTCGATGCCGAAATGGCGGACGAGGTCATGCCGCAAGATTTCCAGTGTGGTGGTCAGGCCATCAAGCGTGATCGCCGCCGGCACGTCGGCCAGCGCAAGGTGCGTGGTGGCGAGCGCAACGCGCAGCATGCCGTCGCCGGTCTCGCCGGCGAGCATCATCACCACCTGCGGGGTGCGGGTTCGCTCAGCGAGGTATTCGGTGTGCCCGGTGAATGCGAAGCCGGCATCGTTGATCGTGCTCTTCTGCACCGGTGCGGTCACGATCGCGTCCACTTGTCCGGCCAGCGCTGCGTCAATCGCGCGGTCCAGCATCTGCAATACGGCTTCGCCGTTGCGCGCGTCGAGTTGGCCCGGCTGCGCCGGCACCGCCAGCGGGCTGTCGAGCACGCACAGCTCGTTGCGGTGATGCACCAACTCCGCGGCGCTCGCGATCGCACGCGGCACCCGCGCCGGCGCCAGCAGCATGGCGAGCGCCTTCAGCTGCGCGGCATCGCCGACCAGCAGGCAATCCGCCTCCGCGACATCAAGCGCGGCACGCAGCGCGATCTCGGGCCCAATGCCGGCGGGCTCGCCGCAGGTGATCGCGATCCGGGGTCGTGGCATAACGAGAGTCGCTCAGCGCTGGACGATATCGTCCAGACGATATTCAACATAGGCACGGTCGCGCAGCTGGCGCAGCCAGTCCTCGTAGGCTTCTTCCAGCTTCTGCTCGCGCAGCGCCTGGCGCGCGACCAGTCGCTGCCGCTCTTTCGACACCTCCTCGGACTTGCGGTCGATCACCTGGATCAGGTGGTAGCCGAACGGCGACTCGACCGGCCCGCTGACTTCGCCCGGCTTGAGCGCATTCATTGCGCGCTCGAACTCGGGTACCGTATCGCCCGGATACACCCAGCCAAGGTCGCCGCCTTTACCGGCCGAGCCATCGTTCGAGTACAGGCGGGCGAGCTCTTCGAATTTGGCGGCGCCGTTATCAAGGCGCTCCTTCAGTTCGACCAGCTTGCGCCGCGCCTCGGCCGGCGACACGATCTGGTTTACCTTGATCAGGATGTGCCGCGCGTTGGTCTGCTGGACGACCGCGGCATTGCCCGCCTTGACCAGGCTGGCGCTGCGGCGCCCGACCAGTTTCAGCACATGGAAGCCGTTGGCGCTGCGTACCAGCGGCGCGATGTCGCCCTCATTCAGTTTTTCGGTGGCGTCGACGAACAGCTGCGGCAGCCGCGACGGGCTGCGCCAGCCCAGCTCGCCGCCTTGCAGTGCATCGCCGCCGTCGGAGAAGCTGGCCGCGACTTTCGCGAAGTCAGCACCCGACTTCAATTGGGCGATTGCCTGCTCGGCGCGCTTCTTGCGCTCGGCGATCTGCTGAGGCGATGCGTTTTCCGGGACCCGGACCAGGATCTGCGCGAGGTTCAGCTCCTGCTGCGCGCCGTCCATTTTGCCGGCCGAAGCGGCAAGGAAATTATCGACTTCGGACTCGCTGATCTGCAGCTTGTTGTCGACCTCGCGCTCGCGCAGGCGCTGCAAGGTGATTTCTTCCCGCACCTCCTCGCGAAAGCGCGCGAAGGACATGCCCTCGCGCTCGAGCTGGTCGCGGAATTCCTGCACGGACAACGTGTTCTGTTCGGCGATCCGCGCCACTGCGCGGTCGAGCAGGATGTCATCGACACGAATGCCGGTCTCGCGCGCCAGCTGCATCTGCGCACGGTTGACAATCAGGCGCTCGAGTACCTGCTTTTGCAGCAGGTCACGCGGCGGCAGCTGCATGTTCTGCCGCTTCATCCGCTGCTCGACCATCGCGGTACGCGCCGCGAGTTCTTTCATGGTGATCACGTCGGTGTTGACGACTGCGGCGATCGCGTCCACCAGCACCGGCTGATTCGACTGACCGGCTTTGTCCTGCGCATGCAGCGCAGGAGCGGACAACAGGCAAAGGGCAAGCAGACCGCTGCCGGCCAGCGCTTTTGCGGAAGGGAAAATCAGGGTGCGAATCAGGTTCATCGTCATGGTGAGAGTAGCGGCTGTGCAATTGCAGGGTACGTTCATTGCGGCTGGGTCAGCGGCTGGTAGCCGGGGACGTTGGCGCGCAGCGCGCGCATCGGGTTCATGCCCAGCGAGGACAGGCCGTTCAATTCTAGCTGGAGGAAGAAAGTCGTGTTCACTGCGCCGGCTGCCGTTGGCACCCGCTGGCTGACCATCCGGAAAATCCAGCAATCCGCCTGGTACTCGAGCCCGGCCAGCGACTGGCCGATACGGTTTTCATTGATCAGGTAATTCAGGCGTCCGACACCATACCAGCGGTCCGCCAGCGGCCACTGCGACGAAACGTCGATCAGTTCGAAGTTGGTGTTCGGTATGTCCGGCAGGTTGCGCGAATCGCGCCGGTATTGCGCGTTGACCACTTTCATCGGCGCGGGCTGCCAGTAGACGCCGACACCCACGCGATTGATCTCGTTGCGCACCTGGTTGTACTGCATGATGGCGTCCAGCCGGGTCTCGCGGGTGATGCGACCTGAGGCCAGCAGCAGGACATCCGAGCGCGCTTCGCCAGTGTCCTGCAGCGCGCTGCCGAGCCCGACGCGCGGCGGCGTGATATTGAAGCGCTGCGCGAGCGCCACACGCAGCCGCTCTGCGCCATTCGACTCGAGGAAGCGCGAGCTCAGCGCCAGCGTTAACTGGTTGGCATCGCCAATGCGGTCGTTGCCGACGAAGCGGTTCTCGCGAAAGATCTGCGCATAGCCGAAGTCGGCAATGGTCGTATCGAAATTGGGATACAGGCCGCCGTTCTGCTCGACGTAGGGCGTGTAGGTGTAGAACGCGCGCGGCTCGAGCGTCTGGATCGCCTCGTTGCCGAGCAGAGAAGCCTTGCGCTCGAACACCAGTCCGGAGTCCAGCGAGATGGTCGGCAGCACCCGCGTCGGCGCCGAGGTCAGCGGATCGGCTACCCGGTCGAGACTGTACACGGTGCCGTGTACCGATACCGACGGACGCACGAAGTACCCCGGCCCCTGCAGCGCTGCATAAGTGATGCGCGGATTGACGACCAGCCGGTCGCCCTGGACGTCAGTCGGATGGGCGAAGCGGGTGTACTGGGTATCCACCCGCATCTCAAGGCCGCTGTCGGTGTACTCCGCATAGGCGACATTCAGTTGCGGGAGGCGGGCGTGGGGCAGGCGGATCGGTGCCCTCGGATCCTGCAGCACCTGGAAATCCGAAAAGCGCAATACGCTGTCCCAGGAACCGCTGCCATAGCTGAGCGTTGCATTCGCGGGCAGCAGCCGGCGATTGAAGCCCGGGCGCTGGAACACATGGCTGAACGGAAAATCGCGCGCATAGTTGTCATCGGATGCACGATTGACGTCGACCGCCAGCGCCATGCCGTTGTCCAGCACCTGATTGTGGCGCGCGGAAAGCGCATAGCGCAGTTCGCCGTCGCGCTTCGTATCGTTCAGGAACTCGAGCCGCGTCTCGCCGGCCAGTTCGCGGTCGAGGTAGCGGACATCTGCACCGAGCAGCAGGCCGCGGGTGGCCATGTAGCGCGGATGCAGGGTCACGTCGCGATTGGGGGCGATGTCCCAGTAGTACGGCACCGTGACCTGCAGGCCGGTATTGGTGGACGACAGGATGGTCGGCGCCAGGAAACCCGACTTGCGCTGGTCGCTCAGCGGAAAGGAAATGCTCGGCGTGCCAGCCACCGGCAGTCCCTTGAATACCAGCACCGCATCACGCGCGGAGCCGATGCCGGCGCCGTCGTCGAGCGTGAGCTTGCCGGTCTTCAGGTACCAGTCGGGATCCGGGCCTTCGCAGGTGGTGTAAATGCCCTTGCGGATGGTGGCCACTTCGTCCGATTCGAAATCGATGCGTTCCGCCGAGCCCTGCGCATTCCGCTGCATCAGTCGGTAGACCGGGCTCTGCATGAAGCCGACGCCGGTGTCGAGCTTCAGTTGCAGTTCGCTGCCGCTGAAGCGATTGCCCCCCTGCACCACCAGCACATTGCCTTTCGCATCGACCCGGTCGTCGACGATGTCGTAATTCACCTCATCGGCATTGATCACGGTCTCCCCGCGCCGGATCTCGACCTCGCGCTGGAGCCGGATCTCGCGGTCGGGCCGGCCGGTCAGGCGTTCGCCTTCGATCGTCGTCGGCGCGACTTCGTCGTCAAGCTGTTTCTCCAGCTTCAGCTGCTGCGCATGCGCGCCTGCGCTGACTGCCATGGTCACCAGCAAAGGCAGAAGCCGCATGCGGAGAGGAGGAAGGGCTTGCAGGGAAGGCAATCGCCGGATCATGAACGGTGAAAAGTCGGTTTGCGGCGCCGCGTTCGCGGGGCGAATCCCTTATTATATGGGAACTCCCTGCCCGGACCATGCCGCCGGGCATTCCCATTCCACTGATTGACTCCTCCATGTCACACGTCCTCCCCCCCGACCCGCGCCGTGCGCAGCTGGTCGACTGGCTCGCCCGGCTCGAAGCGCCGGCCACCCTGCCCGACAGCCTGCGTCCCGCCTCTGCCGATGCCAGCTTCCGCCGCTATTTCCGGGTCGATACCGCAGATGGCGCCAGCCTGATCGCGATGGATGCGCCGCCGCCGCAAGAGGATGTGCGCCCCTTCGTGCAGGTGGCCGAGCTGTTCGGCGCTACCGGCGTGACGGTGCCGCAGATCCTCGCCCAGGACGTCGAGCGCGGCTTCCTGCTGCTGTCGGACCTCGGCTCGACCACCTACCTGCAGCAACTGAGCCCGGACACTGCGCACAAACTCTACCTCGATGCGATCGATGCGCTGGTGCTGCTGCAGGCACAGAGCCGTCCGGGCGCACTGCCCGAGTACAGCCGCGAGCTGCTGCAGCGCGAGCTGATGCTGTTCCCGGACTGGTACCTGGGCAAGCACCTGAATGCGAAGCTCGACGACAAGCAGACGGCGGACCTGAACAAGGTGTTCGAGATTCTGCTGGCGAACAACCTCGCGCAACCGCAGGTCTATGTGCACCGCGACTACCATTCGCGCAACCTGATGGTGCTGGACAAGGGCAATCCCGGCATCCTGGACTTTCAGGACGCGGTGTACGGGCCGATCACCTACGACCTAGTATCGCTGCTGCGCGATGCGTACATCCAGTGGGACGAGGAAATGGTGCTCGACTGGGCGATCCGCTACTGGGAGCGAGCGCGCCGTGCCGGCCTGCCGGTATCGCACGACATCGACGCGTTCTATCGCGACTTCGAATTCATGGGCCTGCAGCGCCACCTGAAGGTACTGGGCATTTTTGCCCGGCTGTACCACCGCGACGGCAAGGATGGCTACCTGAACGACATCCCGCTGGTGATGGAATACACGCGCAAGACCGCCTACCGCTACAAGGAATTCGCACCGCTGGTGAAGCTGCTCGACGCGCTCGACGAGAACCGGACCGGCGTCGGCTTCACGTTCTGACATGAAAGCAATGATCTTTGCGGCCGGCCGCGGCGAGCGGATGCGGCCACTGACCGATACCTGCCCGAAGCCGCTGCTGAAGGTGCGCGGCCGCCCGCTGATCGTCTGGCACCTGCTGAACCTGGTACGCGCAGGCATCACGGACATCGTGATCAATCACGCCCATCTCGGGCAGATGATCGAGGACGCGCTCGGCGACGGCAGCCAGTTCGGCGCACAGATTGCGTACTCGCCGGAAGGCACCGCCCTCGAGACCGCCGGCGGGATTGCCAAGGCACGCGACCTGCTGGGGGATGCGCCGTTCGTCGCGATCGCCGGCGACGTGTACTGCCCGCACTTCGACTTCGGCAGAGTGCGCGACGTGCTCGAGGAGAACGACCCGTGGGGCACGCCGCATTCGAAAGACACGCGCGACCTCGGCTGGCTTTATCTGGTGAAGAACCCGACCCATCATCCGCAAGGCGACTTTGCGCTTGCCAGCTTTGCGATCGCCAACGAAGGCGAGCCGCGCTACACCTTCTCCGGCATCGGCGTATACCGCCCCGAGCTGTTCGACAGCGTGAAGGCCGGCGACAGCGCGAAGCTCGCACCCCTCCTGCGCGAATTCGCGGACAAGGGCAGAATCGGTGGCGAAGTCTATCGCGGCGACTGGACCGATGTCGGCACCGTCGAGCGGCTCGAACAACTGAATGCACCCCTGAAGGCTGGATCATGAACACGAGCACATTCACTCGACGGCGTGCCGCCGTCCTCGAAAAAATGCGCGCGCAGGGCGGCGGCGTGGCGATCGTCCCGACTGCGCCCGAGGTGATGCGCAACGCGGACGCCGACTATCCGTACCGGCACGACAGCTACTTCTACTACCTGACCGGCTTTCCCGAGCCCGAGGCGACACTGGTGCTGATCGCCGGCGAGCGCGACCAGGCCATCCTGTTCTGCCGCGAGAAAAACGAGGAACGTGAGATCTGGGACGGCTACCGCTACGGCCCGGCCGGCGCAAAGGAAAAGTTCGGCTTCGACGCGGCCTTCGCGATCGGCAATATCGACAGCGAGCTGCCGATGCTGATGGCGAACGCACCGGCACTGTTCTATGCGCTCGGCAGCAGCGCACGTCTGGATGCGCAGGTGCAGGGCTGGCTCAATGCAGTGCGCGCACAGGCGCGCGCCGGCGTGACCGCCCCCGCCGCGGCCTATGACGTGCGTACCATTCTCAACGAGATGCGGCTGGTCAAGGACGAAGAAGAGCTGGCCATCATGCGGCGCGCGGCCGACATCACGGCCGAGGCGCATGCGCGCGCGATGCGCTGCGCAAAGCCCGGCCTGCGGGAATACCATCTCGAGGCAGAGCTGCTGCATGAGTTCCGCCGCAACGGCTCGCAATTCCCTGCGTACGGCTCGATCGTTGCCGCCGGTGCGAATGCCTGCGTGCTGCACTACCGTGCGGGTGATGCCGAACTGCGCGACGGCGACCTGGTGCTGATCGACGCCGGTTGCGAGCTCGACAGCTATGCGTCCGACATTACACGCACCTTCCCGGTCAGTGGCCGTTTCAGCGGACCGCAGAAGACGCTGTACGAGATCGTGCTGGCCGCACAGCAGGCGGCCATCGACGCCACCGGCCCGCGCTTCCGTTTCACCGACGGCCACGACGCAGCCCTCAGGGTGCTCGCGCAGGGCATGCTGGATACGGGACTGCTCAACCGCGACAAGGAAGGCACGCTCGACGACGTGATTGCCAATGGCAGCTACCGGCAGTTCTATATGCATCGCACCGGCCACTGGCTCGGCATGGATGTGCACGATGTCGGCGACTACCGCGATCCGGCAGTGTCCGCCACCGAAAAACCCTGGCGCTCGCTGGTGCCCGGCATGGTGCTGACCATCGAACCCGGCATCTATGTGCGCCCTGCACCCGGCGTACCGGAGGCGTACTGGAACATCGGCATCCGGATCGAGGATGACGCTGTCGTCACGCCGGGCGGCTGCGAGATCATTACGCGCAATGCGCCGAAAACGGTTGCCGAAATCGAAGCGGTGATGCGCGGCGGATGAGCGTGCCCGGTTTCGACATCGCGATTGTCGGCGCCGGGCCGATCGGGCTGGCGCTGGCCGGCATGCTGGCCGCGCGCGGCGTCGATGCGCGCCGCATCGCACTGGTCGATGCCAAGCCGGTCGACGCGGCCATCAGGGATCCGCGTTCGCTGGCCCTGTCCTTCGGCAGCCGGCAGTTGCTGTCACAACTGCATGCATGGCCGGCGTCGGCCACGCCGATCACGCAAATCCACGTATCCCGCGCCGGCAGGTTCGGTCGCACCCTGATCGACACCAGTGACTACCAGCTGCCGGCGCTCGGCTATGTGTGCCGCTATGGCGAGCTGGTGCAGGCGCTGGATGCGGCGCTGCCGGCAGGCGCGGCGCTGCTGCGGCCGGCCACGGTTGCCGACCGGCGGGAAGCCGGCGAACAAGTGGAACTGGCCCTGGCCGACGGAAGCACGCTGTCCGCGGACATCGTGGTGCAAGCCGAGGGCGGGGTATTCGGCGAACAGGTGGCGCGCAAGCGGCAGCGGGACTACGAGCAGGTGGCGATCGTCGCCACCGTGCACGCCAGCGCCGCGCCGCCCGGTCGGGCGTTCGAGCGTTTCACCGGCGAGGGGCCGCTGGCCCTGCTGCCGCAGGGCGATGCCTATGCGATGGTCTGGTGCGCACGGCCGGCGACAGCGGAGCGGCTGCTGGCGCTGGATGAGCCGCGCTTCCTCGGCGAACTGCAGCGCTGCTTCGGACAACGGGCGGGACAGTTCATGCGCATCGGTCCCCGGCACAGCTACCCGCTTGGCCTGAATGCCGAGCCCGAACACGGCCCGCGCACAGTAGCGATCGGCAATGCCGCGCAGACCCTGCACCCGGTCGCCGGCCAGGGCCTGAATCTCGGGCTGCGCGATGCTGCCGTGCTGGCATCGCTGCTCGCCCGCACGGCTGCGCCGGATTCCATCGCCGAATTCGAACGCCTGCGCCGGCGTGATCGCGGGATGACAGTCGGGCTCACCGACCTGATGGCACGCGTATTTGCGAATGCTGCCGAACCTTCGCCGTCGCAGGCCGCGCTCGGGCTATCGCTGGCCCTGCTCGACCTGCTGCCGCATCCGCGCCGGCTGCTCGCCGAGCAGATGATGTTCGGGGCACGCTGACATCAGTCAGACAAAAAAAACGGGCGCCTGAGGCGCCCGTTTTTCAATGGCAGGGGCCGAATTTACTCGACCGCCTTCACCATGTCCTCGATGACCTTCTTCGCGTCGCCGAACACCATCATGGTCTTGTCCATGTAGAACAGCTCGTTGTCGAGGCCGGCATAACCGGCAGCCATCGAGCGCTTGTTGACGATGATGGTCTTGGCCTTGTAGGCCTCGAGGATCGGCATGCCGGCGATCGGCGACTTCGGATCTTTCGCCGCCGGGTTCACGACGTCGTTCGCGCCCAGCACCAGCACCACGTCGGCCTGGCCGAATTCGCTGTTGATGTCCTCCATCTCGAACACCTGGTCGTACGGCACTTCGGCCTCGGCCAGCAGCACGTTCATGTGGCCGGGCATGCGGCCGGCGACCGGATGGATCGCATACTTCACGGTCACGCCCTTCTCGACCAGCTTCTCGGTCAGTTCCTTCAGAGCGTGCTGGGCGCGTGCCACCGCGAGGCCGTAGCCAGGCACGATGATCACGGTCTCGGCATTCCCCATCAGGAAGGACGCATCATCGGCCGAACCCGACTTCACGTTGCGCTGCTGCTGCGCGCCGCCGGTCGCCGCTGCCGCGTCGCCGCCGAAGCCGCCGAGGATCACGTTGAAGAACGAGCGGTTCATCGCCTTGCACATGATGTACGACAGGATCGCGCCGGACGAACCGACCAGCGAGCCCGCGATGATCAGCATCGAGTTGTTCAGCGAGAAGCCGATGCCGGCTGCCGCCCAGCCCGAATAGCTGTTCAGCATCGACACCACCACCGGCATGTCGGCGCCGCCGATCGGGATGATGATCAGCACGCCGAGCACGAAGGCGATCGCGGTCATCACGAGGAACGGCGTCCACGCTGCGTCGGCGCCGGGCGCGGCGACGAACACCAGGCCGGCAGCGATCATCACGACCGCCAGCAGCAGGTTCAGCATGTGCTGGCCCTTGAACACCACCGGCGCGCCCTGGAACAGGCGGAACTTGTATTTGCCGGCGAGCTTGCCGAACGCGATCACGGAACCGGAGAAGGTAATTGCACCGACGAAGGTGCCGATGAAGAGTTCGATGCGGTTGCCGAGCGGGATAGGATCGGCAGCCGAGGCAACGATGCCGAAGGCCTTTGGCTCGGACACCGCGGCGACTGCGATACAGACCGCAGCCAGGCCGATCAGCGAGTGCATCGCTGCAACCAATTCCGGCATTTTGGTCATTTCGACGCGCTTGGCCAGCACGGCGCCGATGCCGCCGCCGACGACCAGGCCCGCGAGCAGCAGACCGAAACCGCTGCCGGCGGAAGCTTCTGCCTGCAACTTCGCGATCAGTGCGACCGTGGTCAGCGCTGCGATGGCCATGCCGGCCATGCCGAACGCATTGCCGCGGCGCGCAGTGGCCGGGTGCGACAGGCCCTTGAGCGCCTGGATGAAGCAGACCGACGCGATCAGGTACAGCAGGGTGACGAGATTCATGCTCATGTTGTTATGCCCCTTCCTTCTTCGCAGCGGCCTTGGGTTCCTTCTTCTTGAACATCTCCAGCATGCGCTGGGTCACGAGGAAGCCGCCGAATACGTTCACGGCTGCCAGCGCGACGGCCAGCGTGCCCATGAACTGGCCGACCGGCCCTTCGGTGAGCGCTGCAGCCAGCATTGCGCCGACGATGATGATCGCCGAGACCGCGTTGGTGACTGCCATCAGCGGCGTGTGCAATGCCGGCGTGACGGTCCAGACCACGTGATAGCCGACGTAGATCGCCAGCACGAAGATGATCAGGTTGGTAATGGTATGGCTGACTTCCATGGTGTCCTCTGGTTGTTAGCTGGTGTCGGTTTATTTCTTCAGGCCGGTGATGCGGTTCTGCTCATCGACGAATACGATTTTCTGCTGGTACGTCGCAATCTCCTCGTCCGTCATCGGTGCATAGGTGCAGATGATCAGCAGGTCGCCCAGATGAGCGAGGCGGGCAGCGGCGCCGTTGAGCGAAATTTCGCCGCTGCCGCGCTTGCCCTTGATCGCATACGTCGAGAAACGCTCGCCGTTGTTCACGTTGTACAGCTCGATCTTCTCGAATTCGCGGATGTCGGCCGCCTCGAGCAGGTCTTCATCGATCCCGCACGATCCCTCGTAGTTGAGGTCGCACTGGGTTACCGTCGCGCGATGGATCTTCGCGCGCAGCATGATACGTTGCATTACTTCTCCCTGAAACTTACTTGCGCAGCACGTCGCCGCCGTGGCAGACCAGCGTGGCCGCCACGATTTCATCCTCGCGGTCGATCGCGAGGTTGGCTTCCTTGTCGATGATCAGCTTCATGAAGTCGATCACGTTGCGTGCGTACAGCGCAGATGCGTCGGCCGCGCACAGGGCCGGCAGGTTCGCTTCGCCGATGATGTTCACGCCATGCTTGACCACCGTCTTGCCCAGCTCGGACAGCGGGCAGTTGCCGCCCTGCTCGACCGCCATGTCGACGATCACCGAGCCCGGCTTCATGGCCTTGACGGTGTCTTCGCTGATCAGCACCGGCGCCTTGCGGCCCGGGATCAGCGCGGTGGTAATAATGATGTCGGCCTGCTTCGCGCGCTCGTGAACGAGCGCCGCCTGGCGCTTCATCCATGCTTCCGGCATCGGGCGCGCATAGCCGCCGACGCCCTGCGCGATCTCGCGCTCTTCGTCGGTCTCGTAAGGCACGTCGATGAACTTCGCGCCGAGCGATTCGACCTGTTCTTTCACCGGCGGACGCACGTCCGACGCCTCGATCACCGCGCCGAGGCGCTTGGCGGTAGCGATCGCCTGCAGGCCGGCCACGCCGACGCCCATGATCAGAACGCGCGCAGCTTTCACCGTACCGGCGGCCGTCATCAGCATCGGCACGAAGCGCTGGTAGGTGTTGGCAGCCATCAGCACCGCCTTGTAGCCGGCAATATTGGCCTGAGATGACAGTACGTCCATCGATTGCGCGCGGGTGATGCGCGGCACGGCTTCGAGTGCGAACGCCGACAGGCCGGCAGACGCCAGCGCGGCAATGCCTTCGCCGTCGAACGGATTGAGCATGCCGATCAGGACTGCGCCGCGCTTCATCTGCGCGCGTTCGTCGGCCGACGGCGCGCGTACCTTCAGCACCATCTCGCAGCCCAGGGCGTCGGCGGCGGAGCCGATCTGTGCACCTGCGGCAGAGAACGCTTCATCGGTGATGCTGGCCGACACGCCGGCACCGGACTGCACGATCACCTGATGCTTGGCTGCGACCAGTTTCTTAACGGTTTCGGGGGTCGCGGCGACACGCGTCTCTCCCTGACGGGTCTCGGCTGGAATGCCGATTTTCATGGCGTTCTCCAATTAAAAAAATGGCGCCCGGATATTACATGCAATTCGCGTGAAGGCATGAAACATCCCGGGCGTTTGATTTTTGGCAAGCAGGACTGTGCCACGAAGCGGGGCCGTCGGTTTGCCATTCTGCAAGAAGGCGAACGATACCTTTTCCCGCTGTGATTCGCAACGCACAAAAATCTTGCGCACCACCAAGGACGGCCGCCGGCCCCGACCGAACCGCGCCGGTCAAGCGAGTACAATGCCGGCTCTCTGAAGGAAACCATGTCTACCATCTGGAAACCCTCTGTCACGGTCGCCGCGGTCATCGAGCGCGATGGCCGCTTCCTGCTTGTCGAAGAAGAAACGAGCGACGGCATCCGCTTCAACCAGCCCGCCGGCCACCTGGATCCGGGCGAGTCGCTGATCCAGGCGGTCAGCCGTGAAGCGCTGGAAGAGACGGCCACCGAATTTACGCCGACTGCGCTGATCGGCATGTACATGTCGCGCTACCTGTCCAACCGCACCGGCGAGGAAGTCACCTATTTGCGCTTTGCCTTCGCCGGCGAAGCCGGTGCCACGCTCGACCAGCCGCTGGACGTCGGCATCCTGCGCGCTGTCTGGATGACGCGCGACGAGATGCTGGCCGTCCGCAATTTGCACCGCAGCCCGCTGGTACTGCAATGCGTGGACGACTACCTGCTGGGCAAGCGCAGCCCGCTGTCTGTGATCTATACCCATCCGAGCGTCTACGGCCAGAGCTATGCGTAAGGAAAGAGTCGTACTCGGCATGTCGGGCGGCGTCGACTCCTCTGTCGCTGCGTGGCTGCTGAAACAGCAGGGATATGAAGTCATCGGCCTGTTCATGAAGAACTGGGAAGACGATGACGATGACGCCTACTGCTCGACGCGGCAGGACTGGATCGACGCGGCCAGCGTGGCCGACGTGGTCGGTGTCGACATCGAGGCGGTGAATTTCGCCGGCGAATACAAAGACCGGGTGTTTGCCGAATTCCTGCGCGAGTACGAGGCGGGCCGCACGCCAAATCCGGACGTGCTGTGCAACGCGGAAATTAAGTTCAAGGCCTTCCTCGACCATGCAATGCAGCTGGGCGCCGACCGGATCGCGACCGGCCACTACGCGCGCGTGCGCGAGCGCGGCGGCCGTTTCGAACTGCTGAAGGCGGTCGACCCGGCCAAGGACCAGAGTTACTTCCTGCACCGGCTGAACCAGGCGCAGCTCTCGCGCACGCTGTTCCCGCTCGGCGAACTGCACAAAACCGAGATCCGGCGTATCGCAGAAGAACTGAAGCTGCCGAATGCGCGCAAGAAGGATTCGACCGGCATCTGCTTCATCGGCGAGCGGCCATTCCGCGAATTCCTGAACCGCTATCTGTCGTTCCGGCCCGGGCCGATGAAGACGCCGGACGGCGAAGTGGTCGGCGAACACGTCGGCCTGTCGTTCTACACCCTCGGCCAGCGCAAGGGCATCGGCCTGGGCGGCAGCAAAAAGCACCGCGGCGACGATGGCAACCACGAGCCCTGGTATGTCGCGCGCAAGGATGTCGCCGCCAATACGCTCTATGTGGTCCAGGGCCACGACCACCCGTGGCTGCTGTCGGCCTCACTGGGCGCCGGGCAGGCCAGCTGGATTTCGGGTGTCCCGCCGGCGGATGGCCCGCTGCAGGCGAAGACGCGCTACAGGCAGGCGGACATGGCTTGCGCACACCGGTCCCTCAATACCGACCGTTTCGAACTGCAATTCGATCATCCGCAGTGGGCAGTCACTCCCGGCCAGTCCGCCGTGCTGTATGACGGCGATGTCTGCCTCGGGGGCGGCATTATCGAACTGGCGGCGGCCTGACGTCCGGCGCCCCTGCAGTTACCTGCAAGGCCGGTCGCTGACCGGCCTTTTTATTTTGCAAACACCCGCTCACCTGCTTTTTCCCGCGCTCAAAAAGTGCTTGCAAACCGCATCGGTATCGCGAATAATCTAAACAAGAATTGTTCGCATTTACTGGCAACCGATGAACTCCTGCACCGACACCGCCGCCCTCGTGCCCGCAAGCGCGACGATCGGCATGGCTGTCGACAGGCAGCGAATCAAGCTGTCCGACCTGCTGCAGCACATGCGAGAAATCGAGATCGACCACGACGGCAAGATCTACCGCCTGCGACTGACGCAGGCGAACAAGCTGATCCTTACCGCCTGAACTCTTAGCCTGGGTGCCCATCATGATCGTCTGCGTTTGCCACAATGTTTCCGACAAGGCCATCCGCCGCGCCATGGATGCGGGCGCATCGTCCATGCAGGAGATCCGGGCACAGCTGAACGTCGGCAGTTGCTGCGGCAAATGCGCGTCCTTCGCCAAGACGCTGGTGCGCGCCCATCTGGAAGACAAGGCTGCGGCAATCACTGAAGTTCGCCGCATCGCCGCGGCCGCCTGAGCAGGCATGGCAGCGGTCGCAGGACTGCCGGGATTCACCGGCGACCATCGCAAGAGCCCGCTGGCCCTCGCCGTACTGCTGCACGGCGGCCTGATATTCGTGCTGTGGCAGGGACTGGGCCAGCCCCCCATCGAGCGACCTGAACCGCGTGAAGTCCTGATCTCGCTGGTCACCCCGCGCACCGAAGCAGTACAACCGAGCCGGCCGACGCCGGCGGCGCCCGCGCCGAGACAGGCACGCCCGTCGCTGCAGCCTGCACCGCAAGCACTGCCCCTGCCCGTCGTCGAGCCGCACCCCTTGCCGCCACCGCTGCCCGTTGTACGGGAGACCCCGGCACAAGTCACCCAGCCTGCCCCGAGCGCGCCTGCGCCCATGCAGGAAAGCCGTACCGCCCCGCCCGTGCCAGCCGCGCCCGCAATAAGCCCGCCGCCGGCACCTGCCGTGCAAGCGACACCGCCCGTGCCACCCGCTGCGCCGGCCGTAACCGCGCCTGCAGCGCGCGGCCCGGTGACTGTTTCCGCCGTTGAATACCTGCAGGCACCCAAGCCCGACTATCCGCTGATGGCCAAGCGCGCCGGCGAGCAGGGCAAGGTCGTCCTGCGCATCCTGATTGATGAGAAGGGCCTGCCAGAGCGCGTGGATATCCAGCAGAGCGCCGGCTATCCGCGCCTCGACGACGCGGCGCGCGCGGCCGGGCTGCGCGCCGTGTTCAGGCCCCACCTCGAAGACGGCCATCCGGTGCCCGCGTATGTGCTGGTGCCGATCAACTTCGCGCTCAAGTAAACACCAACAACCACAACCTCCGGAACACTTCGATGGACATGAACCCCTACGGCCTTGCATCGGTCTGGCAGCAAGGCGATTTCGTTACACGCGGCGTCGCGATCCTGCTGATCGCCATGTCGATCGCTTCCTGGACCGTGATGATCTCCAAAGGCCTGCAGGCGTGGCGCCTGCGCCGGGCGCTGGAATCCGCACGGCGCGGTTTCTGGGAGGCCGGCAGCCTCGAAGCCGGCATTGCGGGCCTCGGACAGGACAACCCGTTCGCACAGCTGGCGCGCGCCGGTGCATCGGCGATGAAGCATCACCACGCGCACGCCGGCTCGCTGCAGGACCAGTTGTCGGTCAGCGACTGGATGACCATGTCGCTGCGCCAGTCGATCGACGAGGCGGCCGCGAAACTCTCGTCCGGCATGGCGGTGCTGGCCTCGGTCGGTTCGACCGCCCCCTTCGTCGGCCTGTTCGGCACCGTGTGGGGCATTTATCACGCGCTGGTGTCGATCGGCAGCAGCGGCCAGGCCAGCATCGACAAAGTCGCCGGCCCGGTCGGCGAGGCGCTGATCATGACAGCGCTCGGCCTGGCGGTCGCCATCCCGGCCACTTTCGGCTACAACGCGCTGGTCCGCAGCAACAAGTCCATTCTTGCGAAGCTCAACAAGTTCGGCTTCGACCTGCATGCGCTGTTCATTACAGGCGCGCGCGCCGGCGATGCGTCGCCGTCCGGCCCGAAACTGGCCGTCGTGAGAGGTGCCTGATGGCGATGGGCACCCTGTCCGACCAGTCGGACGACGACTTCAACCCGGAGATCAACACCACGCCGCTGGTCGACGTGATGCTGGTACTGCTGATCATCTTCATCATCACCATCCCGGTCATCAACCACAGCGTGAAGCTCGACCTGCCGCAGGCCAGCACGCAACCCAACGATGCGAAACCGGAGACAGTGAACCTGGCCATCGATGCGCAGGGCAAGCTGTTCTGGAACAACAAGCCGATCTCCGAGGACGAGTTGCAGCAGCAGATCATCGTCGCGGCACAGAAAAAGCCGCAGCCCGAATTGCACCTGCGCGCCGAACGCACGACGCAATATGAAAAGGTCGCCCAGGTGATGGCAGCCGCGCAGAACGGCGGCCTCTCCAAGATCGGCTTCATCACCGATCCGGAAAAGAAATAACCCAAAAGAGCGATTCCCCAGCCAGCCAAGCCGGGTCCCCGGACAGCCAGCCAGCAACGACAAGAGTCCGCCGCTTTGCGCGGACGACAACAAAGAGTCTGGTATGAACACATCGATGAAACTCAAGCCACTGGGCGCACTGGTGGCGGGGCTGGCTTTTGCCGGCCAGCCGGCGCTGGCTAACGACAGCAACGAGAAAAAGAACGACGGCACCCTGCCGGCAGTGGAGGTCAGCGCGAACAAGGAAGTACCTGCGTACATGGCGACCCGAACCCGCGTCGGCAAGGTGGAGCAGGATCCGCACGAGATTCCGCAGGCAGTCACTACCGTCACCAGCAAGCTGCTGCAGGAGCAGCAGGCGGGCTCGCTGCAGGAAGCGATGCGCAACGTGGCAGGCATCAGCTTCAACGCGGCCGAAGGCGGTCGTGCCGGCGACAACATGAACCTGCGCGGCTTCTATACCTTCGGCGACATGTACCTCGATGGCATTCGCGACACCGCGCAGTACAACCGCGAGACCTTCAATTACGAACAGATCGACGTGCTGCGCGGCGCGGGCGCCATGCTGTTCGGCCGCGGCCAGGCCGGCGGCGTGATCAACCAGGTGACGAAGACGCCGCAGGTGCGCGACCAGTACCGCCTCGGCGGCAGCGTCGGCTCGCGCGACTACCAGCAACTCGGCGCCGACCTGAACAAGGGCATCAATCCGGACACCGGCATTCGCATCAACCTGATGGACCGCAAGGAAGGCAGCTGGCGCAACAATCCGGCGTCCGGCGCGGAGCCGACGATCAACCGTACGGGTGCCGCGATCAGCCTCGCGCTGAACCAGACCAGCAATCACCGGTTCTGGATCAACTACTACAACCTGCGCACGCGCGATAACCCGGACTACGGCACATCGTTCGACACCCTGACCCGTCGCCCGAGCACCCGCTTCCCGGCAAACTACTTCTACGGTACGGGCAAGACCTTCGACAACAGCGACACCGAAATGACCACGCTGGTGTACGAATGGCGGATCGACAATGACACCCAGCTGCGCACTCAGCTGCGCCAGGCGAACTACGACCGAAGCTACTGGGCCAAGACGCCGAACCTGACCGCGGCCCCCGACGCCGTTGGCGGCGTCGGCGGCAACCCGACCCGGATGGCGTATTACGACACCACCACGCTGCAGTCGGATTTCAGCAAGAACTTCACCGCACTGGGCATGGCACACCAGTTCGTGGCCGGCATCGAATACCTGAAGGAGGACAGCTGGCGCAAGGGCCTGAACAACTTCGGCACCACCGCCTTGCCAGACTTCCGTCCCTACCGGCCGGCGGTGACTGGCAATCCCGTTGCGTTCAACGGCGACTCGTATGCCGCCTATGCACAGGACACCATCGAGTTCATCCCGAAATGGAAGGCGACGATCGGCGCACGCCGCGACGAGTTGAACGCACAATACTCGAGCGTCACGTCGCCCAAACTGAAATTTGGCGAATGGAGCTATCGCAGTGCGCTCTCTTTCCATCCGACCGATGAATCGCACTACTACCTCGCGTGGAGCGACTCGTTCAGCCCGACGGCCGACCTCTACCAGCTGACGGTCGCGCCGCAGCCGCCCGAGCGCAGCGATACCGTCGAGCTCGGCGCGAAATATATTCTGTTCGAAGGCGATCTCGCGCTGCGCGGCGCCATCTATCGTGCCACCAAGGACTGGGAGCGCAACACCGACCTCGAAGCCACTGCAGCGATCCTGACCAGAAAGCGCCGCACCGACGGCATCGAAATCGAGGCCGCCGGCCGGGTCACGCAGAACTGGGAAGTGTTCGCCGGACTCGCGCTGATGGACGCGAAGATCCTCGAGGTGTCACAGAACATCAATCCGACCACGGGTGCGATCACCACCGGCAACCCCGGCTATGCAGGCCAGCGCGCGCGCAACACGCCGAAATACACGTTCAACCTGTGGACTACCTACCGGATCGACGAGAACTGGCGGATCGGCGGCGGCCTCGAAGCCAAGGGCGATCGCCAGGGCTTCAACCCGTCGAGCGCGAACGCGCTACCGACGCTGAACGGCGCCTACCATCCGAACACCTCGCCGGCTTTCCACCGCGTCGACGCGCTGCTCTCGTATGACCAGCCGACCTGGGGCGTGAAGCTGAATGTGAAGAACCTGTTCGACAAGCTGTACTACGACGCGATCTACGACAACGGCGGATTCACCGTGCCGGGCATCCGGCGCACCTTTATCGTGACCGCCGAACTGAAGTACTGAGCCTCATGATCGTCACCATCGACCCGCTGCTCTCGGCCGAAGAACTCGCGACCGCACGGTCGCTGCTGGCCGGGGCCGGCTGGGTCGACGGGCGCATCACCGCCGGCACGCAGGCGGCGCTGGCGAAGAACAACCAGCAACTGGCCGAGGACGCGCCGCAGGTACCGGCGCTGCGCCGGCTGGTCATGCAGGCGCTGTCGCGCAATGCGACTTTCTTCGCGGCCGCGCTGCCGCTGAAAATCCTGCCGCCCTTCTTCAATCGTTATGCGGGCGAGTGCAATACCTATGGTGCGCACGTCGACGGCGCAATGCGGCAGGCACCCGACGGCAGCTATGTGCGCACCGACCTGTCGGCTACGCTGTTCCTGTCCGACCCGGCCTCCTATGACGGCGGCGAGTTGCAGATCGACGATACCTTCGGCAGCCACCGCATCAAGTTGGCGGCCGGCAGTCTGGTACTCTATCCGTCATCGTCAGTACATCGGGTGACGCCGGTCATGCGCGGTGAGCGCGTGGCAAGCTTCATGTTCATGCAGAGCATGGTGCGCGACGCCGGCCAGCGGAGGTTGCTGTACGAGATGGATATGGCACTGCTGCAGCTGCGCGAGACGATCGGCGAAACCGATGCCGTCGTGCAGCTGACCGGCACCTATCACAACCTGCTGCGGCAGTGGGCCGACGGCTGATGCAGCCTGCCTGCGACTCGATCGCCGCGTATGCGGCTCGCGCACAGGCGGTGCTGCCGCCCGCCGTCTGGCACTACCTCGATTCGGCCAGCGGCGCAGGCCGCACGCGGCGCGACAATGAGGCTGCATTCGATACGATACCCCTGATGCCACGGCCGCTGGCGGACGTGCGCGGCGGCCACACTCGGCTCGAACTGTTTGGCCGCGCGCACGCCCATCCCTTCCTGCTGGCGCCGATCGCCTACCAGCAGCTGTTCCATGAGCAGGGCGAAATCGGTTCCGCGATGGCGGCCGAGGCACAGCAGGCGACCATGGTCGTCAGCAGCCTTTCAAGCCGGCCGCTGTCCGACATCGCTGCCACCGGCGTCAGCGGCTGGTTCCAGCTGTACTGGCAGGCAGGCCGCGAGGCGACCCTGGCGCTGCTGCGCAAGGCCGAAACCGCCGGTGCGCAGGCCATCGTGTTCACCGTCGACGCGCCGGTCAAGCACGCGACACTGACGCTGCCGCCTCACGTGCGAGCGGTGAACCTCGGTCCGGAGCCGGTGCTGCCGGCCATCCGCCCCGGCCAGAGTGCCGTATTCGACCAGTGGATGGTGCTGGCGCCGCGCTGGAACGATCTTGCGTGGCTGCGCGAGCAGACCCGGTTGCCGCTGCTAGTGAAGGGGCTGCTGCATGCTGATGATGCAGCGCGTGCCGTTGAGCTCGGCTGCGACGGGCTGGTGGTGTCGAACCATGGCGGCCGCGTGCTCGACGGCTCCCCGACATCGATCACGGCATTGCAGCGCTTCAGGGAATGCCTGCCCGCGTCCGTGCCCCTGCTGTTCGACAGCGGTATTCGCAGCGGCTCGGATGCCTTCAAGGCGATCGCGCTGGGCGCGAGCGCAGTGCTGGTCGGACGGCCTGCCATCTGGGGGCTGGCCGCCGCCGGCCCGCTCGGTGTTGCGCACGTGCTGCGGCTGTTGCGCGACGAGCTCGAGATGACGATGGCGCTCACCGGCTGCTCATGCCTCGCCGACATAGGTACTAATTACGAACCATTCGCGCGTGAAGAATGAGTCGCACTAACGAAATGCAGCAAGGGGGATTTCATGGGCTGGCGTCTGGGTTAACATCGTGCCTTCTCCAATCCCCACGCAAAAAGAGGCCCCGATGAAAGGCGATCCCAACATCATCAAGCTGCTGAACGACCAGCTGACCAACGAACTGACCGCCATCAACCAGTACTTCCTGCATGCACGCATGTACAAGCACTGGGGCTTCGACAAGCTCGGCAAGAAAGAATACGAGGAGTCGATCGGCGAGATGAAGCATGCGGACAAGCTGATCGACCGTATCCTGATGCTCGAGGGCCTGCCGAACCTGCAGGCGCTGCACAAGCTGATGATCGGCGAGAACGTGCCCGAGATGCTCGACTGCGACCTGCAGCTGGAAAAGATTTCTCAGCAGACGGTCAAGGATGGCATCACTGCCTGCGAACAGGCTCGCGATTTCGTGTCGCGCGAGCTGTTCCGCGAAATCCTTGATGACACCGAAGAACACATCGACTGGCTCGAGACGCAGCAGGACCTGATCGACAAGATCGGTCTGCAGAACTATCTGCAATCGCAAATGGGCGACGCCGACTGAAGCGATCCATCGAGCAATGAAAAACGGAGCCCGCGGGCTCCGTTTCTGTTTGGGCTGCTGCCGTCAGGCGCTCGGCACCGTATCCCGGAAGGACTGCCGCTCGGACAGTTTGTCGAACAGGCGCGCAAGATTCGGATGATCGTCGCGCCACGCAATCTCGGGAAAGCGGAACGCGATCCAGCCGAGCGCGCTGCCGACCGCGACATCCGCCAGCGTGAACTGCTTGCCGGCACAGAATGCATGGTCGCCCAGGCCCGAGGACATTGCCTTCAGGCCTTGCCGGACTTTCTGCAGCTGGCGCGCGATCCATGCATCGCTCTGCTGCTCGGCCGGGCGCAGCGTGCGTTCCAGGCGCACCAGAATGGCGGCATCGATCACCCCGTCGGCCAGCGCTTCCCAGCACTTGATGCTCGCTCGCTCGCGGCCGGCGGACGGCAGCAGCTTGCCAACCGGCGACATCGTGTCCAGGTACTCGACGATCACGCGCGAATCGAACATGGCGCCGCCGTCCTCCATCACCAGGCACGGCACCTTGCCGAGCGGGTTCGACAGGCCGATGACGGTGTCCGGCGACCAGACATCCTCGAGCACGAATTCGTAATCGAGCCGTTTCTCGGCCATCACGATACGGACTTTGCGGACGAAGGGGCTCGCGAGCGATCCAATCAGCTTCATGTGGCACAGGCAATGTTACGCAGGGACGCGGATTATATCATTGACAAAACCGCACGCTGCCCCCGCTCCCGCAAGCTCGGGGCGGGCCGGTGGCGGGTGGTAGAATCGCGGGCTTGTCTGTTTTCAGCGCGGCCCCGTTGCCGCCGTCCACGCCATGTCGCTCTCTCCCCTGTCCGCCCTCTCGCCCCTCGACGGTCGTTATGCCGCCAAAACCGATGCCCTGCGTCCGCTGCTGTCGGAAGCCGGCTTCATGCATCACCGCGTGAAAGTCGAGATCGCATGGCTGATTGCACTGTCCGAAGCCGGTTTCCCCGAACTGAAGCCTTTTTCGGCAGACGCGCGGTCGCTGCTGGAAACGCTGGCGGCCGACTTCAGCGAAGACGATGCAGCGCGCATCAAGGCGATCGAGGCAGTCACCAACCACGACGTGAAGGCGGTCGAGTACTGGCTCAAGGAGAAGGTGGCCCATCTGCCCGAGCTGGTGTCCGCGTCCGAATTCATCCACTTCGCGTGCACCTCAGAGGACATCAACAATACCTCGCACGGCATGATGCTGAAGGCCGCGCGCGACAGCGTGCTGCTGCCGTCCCTGAATAAAGTGATCGACCGCCTCGCCGAGCTCGCGCACGCCAACGCGGATGTGCCGATGATGTCGCGCACCCACGGCCAGCCGGCCAGCCCGACGACGCTCGGCAAGGAAATGGCCAACGTGGTCGCGCGCCTGCGCCGCGCAGCGCAGCGCATCGCCGATGTGCAGGTACTTGGCAAGATGAACGGCGCGGTCGGCAACTACAACGCCCACCTGTCGGCCTATCCGGATTTCGACTGGCCGGCGTTCTCGCGCAAGGTGGTCGAGCAGCGCCTCGGTCTGGTGTTCAATCCGTACACCATCCAGATCGAGCCGCACGACTACATCGCCGAGCTGTTCGACGCTGTCGCGCGTGCCAACACGATCCTGCTCGATCTGAACCGCGATGTCTGGGGCTATATCTCGCTCGGCTTCTTCAAGCAGAAGACCAAGGCCGGCGAGATCGGCTCGTCGACCATGCCGCACAAGGTCAATCCGATCGACTTTGAAAATTCCGAGGGCAACCTCGGCATGGCGAATGCCGTGCTCAGGCACATGGCGGAAAAGCTGCCGGTATCGCGCTGGCAGCGCGACCTGACCGACTCCACCGTACTGCGCAACATCGGCGTTGGTCTCGGCTATGCAGTGCTGGCCTATGACAGCTGCCTGCGCGGGCTGAACAAACTGGAAACCAGCGTCGACCGCATGGCCGCCGACCTCGACCAGAACTGGGAAGTGCTGGCCGAGCCGGTACAGACCGTGATGCGGCGCTACGGCATCGAGAATCCGTACGAGCAACTAAAGGAACTCACCCGCGGCAAAGGCATCTCGAAAGAGGCGCTGCGCGATTTCATCAACGGCCTCGCTATTCCGCAAGACGCGAAAGACAGGCTGCTGGCAATGACGCCGACCTCCTACGTCGGCCTCGCGCAGAAGTTAGCGAAAGACATCTGACGCGCAGGCGCCTTGTCAGGAAGCCGGCCACTGGCCGGCTTTTTTGTTTGCAGGAGGCCGGTGCAAGAACGCAGGCCGCTCCCGGTCAGCACAAAAAGAAAAAGCCGGCGTTGCCGGCTTTTTCTTTGTCCGAGGGTCTGACTCAGACCACCGCACCGTCCGTCTCGTCCTTCGGCTTGACCGGCTTCAGCAGGTCTTCGCGCTTCACGCCCAGCCACATGGCGACTGCAGCAGCGACGAACACCGACGAATAGATGCCGAACAGGATGCCGATGGTGAGCGCCAGCGCAAAATAGTGCAGCGTCGGGCCGCCGAACAGGAGCATCGACAGCACCATCAGCTGGGTCGAGCCGTGCGTGATCACGGTACGGGAGATCGTGCTCGTGATGGCATGGTTCATTACCTCCGCGGTCGACAGCTTGCCGAACCGGCGGTCGCGGAAAGTCTCGCGCACGCGGTCGAACACCACTACCGACTCGTTCACCGAATAGCCAAGCACGGCAAGCACCGCAGCCAGCACGGTCAGCGAAAACTCCCACTGGAAGAACGCGAAGAAGCCCAGGATGATGATCACGTCATGCAGGTTGGCGACGATCGCGGCCAAGGCGAACTTCCACTCGAAGCGGAACGCCAGATAGATCATGATGCCGATGATCACGAAGGCGAGCGCGGTCAGCCCGTCGTGCGCCAGTTCCTCGCCGACCTGCGGGCCGACGAACTCGACGCGGCGCAGGTTGACGGACGGGTCCAGCGCCTTGAGAGATTCCATCACGCGCGTGCTGACCTGTGCCGTGTTGGCGCCCTGCTGGACCGGCAGACGGATCAGCACGTCCTGAGCCGTGCCGAAGCTCTGCACCTGGCTGTCCGTGTAGCCAAGCCCGGACACCGACTTGCGGATCGCCTCGAGATCGGCCGGCTGCGTGTACGCGACTTCCATCACGGTGCCGCCGGTGAATTCGATCGACAGGTGCAGTCCCTTGGCGAACAGGAAGAAGACGGCAGCGACGAAGGTCAGCGCGGAAATCGCGTTGAACAGCAGCGCATGCCGCATGAAGGGGATGTCTTTCTTGATCCGGAAAAATTCCATGATGCTTTCCTCTCGGTTGCGACGCGCTCAGGCGTTCGGCTTCCAGACCTGTCCGATGGACACGCTGGTGAGTTTCTTGCGGCGGCCGTACCAGAGGTTGGCCAGTGCGCGTGCGACGACGACGGCGGAGAACATCGAGGTCAGGATGCCCAGCACGTGCACCACCGCGAAGCCGCGGATCGGGCCGGAGCCGAAAATCAGCAGCGCCAGGCCGGCGATGAGCGTCGTCACGTTCGAGTCCAGGATCGTGGCCCACGCACGCTCGAAGCCGGTGGCAATCGCCGCCTGCGGCGAATTGCCATTCCGCAGCTCTTCGCGGATGCGCTCGTTGATCAGCACGTTGGCGTCGATCGCCATGCCCAGCGTCAGCGCGATCGCGGCAATGCCCGGCAGGGTCAGCGTCGCCTGCAGCACCGACAGCAACGCGATCAGCAGCATCACGTTGACCGCCAGCGCGAACACGCTGAAGGCGCCGAACAGCAGGTAATAGGCCACCATGAACACCATGATCGCCAGGAAGCCGTACAGCGTGGAGTTGAAGCCTTTCGCAATGTTCTCGGCGCCAAGCTGCGGACCGATGGTGCGCTCCTCGATGATCTCCATCGGTGCGGCCAGCGAGCCGGCGCGCAGCAGCAGTGCCAGGTCGCTGGCGGCGGCCGGCGATTCCATGCCGGTGATCTGGAAGCGCGAGCCGAGTTCGTCGCGGATGGTGGCAACGGTGAGCACCTCGCCCTTGCCCTTTTCGAACAGCACGATCGCCATCAGCTTGCCGATCTTGTTGCGGGTGGCTTCGCGCATCCTGCGGCCGCCGTCGCCGTTGAGGTCGATGCTGACCGACGGCTGCTGGTTCTGGTCGAAGGCTGCGCCGGCATTCGAGATGTACTCGCCGGTGATCACCGGATCCTTGTACAGCACCACCGGCACGCTCTTGCCAACCTTGAAGAGCTCGGAGCCCGGAGGCACGGTTGCGCTGTCCTCGGTGCCGCGTCGCACCGACTCGTCCACCATCCGCACCTCAAGGGTGGCGGTGCGGCCGATGATGTCCTTTGCGCGCGACACATCCTGCACGCCCGGCAGCTGCACGACGATACGGTCTGCCCCCTGGCGCTGGATGATCGGTTCGGCAACGCCCAGTTCGTTGACGCGTTTCGACAGGGTGGAAATGTTCTGCTGTACCGCTTCTTCCAGCGTCTGCTTGACCGCCTGCGGGTTCAGCGCGCCGCGCAGCCTCAGCCCTTCGGCATCCGAGGCCTCGGTCAGCGTCAGCTCGGGCATCTGGTTGGCCAGCACATTACGCGCTGCCTCCAGCGTGTCGCGGTCGCGGAAGCGGATATCGATCGCGTCGCCGTCACGGCTCAGGCCCGAAAACCGGAGCTTCTTTTCGACCAGCGCCGAGCGCGCGGCCGATTGCACCGACTGGATCCGCTTGGCCATCACTGCCTTGGTATCGACCTGCATCAGGAAATGCACGCCGCCGCGCAGGTCGAGGCCGAGGTACATCGGCAATGCACGGATCGACTGCAGCCAGCCCGGGGTATTCGGCAACAAATTGAATGCCACCAGATAGCTGGGGTCGGACGGATCCTTGTTCAGCGCCTGCTCGATCACGGTCTTGGCCTTGAACTGCAGGTCGGTGCTGGCGAAGCGCGCGCGCACCGTGCCGTTATTGCCCAGGTCCTCGAAATACGCGCGCTCGACCGGAATATTGGCCGCCTGCAGCGCCTGCTGCACCTGGTTGACTGAATCCGGGCCGAGCTTCAGCGTCGCCTTCGCGCTGCTCACCTGCACGGCCGGCGATTCGCCGAAGAAGTTGGGGACCGTGTAGAGCACGCCGAAGGCCAGCACCAGCGCGATCATCAGGTATTTCCAGAGGGGGTAACGGTTCATGGCAGCTTGCCTTGAATGAAAAAAGTCCGGCAACGCGTGCCGGACCGGGGGTGGTGCATGGAATCAGAGCGACTTGACGGTGCCCTTGGGCAGCAGCACGGTGACAGAAGCCTTCTGCATCACGATCTCGGTGCCCTCGGCAACCTCGAGCGTGATGTAGGCATCGCTGACCTTGGTGACCTTGCCGACCACGCCGCCGGCAGTCACGACTTCGTCGCCCTTGGCCAGCGCATCGATCATCGCCTTCTGCTCCTTCTGACGCTTCATCTGCGGGCGGATCATCAGGAAGTACAGCACGACGAACATCAGGATGATCGGCAGGAAGCTCATCAGGCCGCCGCCGGCGCCCGCGGGCGCTGCTGCCTGCGCATAGGCGTTTGAAATAAACATGGACTGCTCCGGGTTCGCATTTTCAGGAACCCGGGATTCTAGCATTCGGCGACCCGGCTCAGCTAAGCCGGAGTAATTCCGGCGCTCCGGGCAGCCGCCCGCTCGACGTCAATCGCCATCGCCGTACGCGCGCAACTGCTCGCGCACCCACGCGAGCATCCCGGTCCCGGCGGTGCGAGCGTGATCGACCACTGTCGCCCCGCGGCAATCGATGGCATCCAGCCTCGCGCCCCTGGCGACCAGCCAGCGCGCCAGCGGAAGGTTGTGATAACAGACGGCACGCATCAGCGGCGTCATGCCGGTCAGGTCGCGCGCATTCACGTCCGCGCAGCGTCGCCAGAATTGCTCGGCCAGCCATACCGGCAGCCTGCCGCTGTGCAGCGGCGTTGCGTGCAGCGAGTCGCGACAGGCGACATCGGCGCCGCTCTCGAGCAGCAACGACGCCAGTCCCCACTGCCGGCGCGCGAGGGCCTGCTGCAACGGGCTGACCTCGCGTTCGGCGCCGCCATCGACATCGATGCCCATGGACAGCAGGCGCCGCAGCAGCGCCGGCTCGAGGTCGCGCAGGTAAAGCAATTCGGCGCCACGCCGGGGCAGCGCAGCCAGCGAGGCACCGGCGTCCAGCAGCGCCTCGACCACGCATGCACTGCCCGCGGGCTGGCGCAATTTCACGACGCAGTCCAGCGGCTTATTGCCGGCGCCGTCCTCAAGGTTCACATGGGCCGATGCGCCGGACTGCAGCAGCAGGCCGACCAGTTCGGCCGGCGCGAGGATGCAGGCCCAGTGCAGCACCGGCCGGCCGTAATGCGGATCGGCCTCGAGCGGCGACATGCCATCCTCGATCGCTGCGAGCACCAGTTCCTGCTTCGCGAGCGCAGGCAGGCGACTGCTTGCGAGACGTGCCACCAGCCCGGCGAGCGGCGGAAGGTGGGCCCGCCAGCTTTTCAGGCATTCGGGACGGTCGCTGGCGCTGTCCGCGAACAGCATCGCGAACGAGCGCCCGAGCGCCTCTGGCCTGAGCGGCCGGCATGCGAGCGCCGGCCGGCGCTTCGGCGCTGGCAGCTGCTGGGGATCTGCCGTCGCCCGGGCACCTGAAGGGCCATGGAACACGGGCAGTGACGGCATTGAGCGGGACAGGGACAGCTTGCCGGATCCGGACTGTGCCATGGCATGCTCCTCCGAGGTTGGGGACACGAGGGCGGCCGCGCGAGGGGAACGCGCGGCCGCTGGCGCCACGGGTCATCGGCAGGTCGCTGGTGCCGGATCCGGATGACGCTTCACTGCTGAGGGGAAGACGAAGGGCAACGGTTCCTGAGCGCAGGCATTTTCAGAAAACTCCGCAGGTGCCGGCGCTGCAGGCACCGGACCGGAGTTCAGATGCCGCGCGCGCGGTCGGAGGCAAACTGCACCCTGAATTGCGCAAACCTGCCGGCGTCGATGGCGGCGCGCATCTCGCGCATCAGTTGCAGGTAGTAATGCAGGTTGTGGATGGTATTCAGCCGGGCGCCGAGTATCTCTCCGGCGCGGTGGAGGTGATGCAGGTAGGCGCGCGAGAAATTCTTGCAGGTATGGCAATCGCAGCTTTCGTCGAGTGGCAGGTCCTCGTCTTTGTGCCGCGCGTTGCGTATCTTCAAGTCGCCGTAGCGCGTGAACAGCCAACCATTGCGCGCATTGCGGGTCGGCATCACGCAGTCGAACATGTCGATGCCGTTGGCCACGCCTTCCACCAGGTCTTCCGGCGTGCCTACGCCCATCAGGTAGTGCGGCTTGTGCGCCGGCAGCCGCGGGCCGACGTGCGCGAGGATGCGCCGCATATCCTCTTTCGGCTCGCCGACCGACAGACCGCCTATGGCCAGCCCGTGAAAATCCAGCGCTTCAAGACCGGCCAGTGATTCGTCGCGCAGGTCTTCGTACATGCCGCCCTGCACGATGCCGAACAGCGCATTCGGGTTCTGCTCGCGGCGGAACTCGTCCAGCGAGCGCTTTGCCCAGCGCAGTGACATGCGCATCGATTTACCGGCTTCTTCGCGGGTCGCCGGCCGGCCGTCGATCTCGTACGGCGTGCACTCGTCGAACTGCATCACGATGTCGGAATCCAGCACGCGCTGGATCTGCATCGATATCTCGGGCGACAGGAACAGCTTGTCGCCATTCACCGGCGAAGCGAATTTCACGCCCTCCTCGCTGATCTTGCGCATCGCGCCCAGCGAGAACACCTGAAAACCGCCGGAGTCGGTCAGGATCGGCCGGTCCCAGCCGATGAAACGATGCAGCCCGCCGAACTTGCCGATCACGTCGAGGCCCGGGCGCAGCCACAAATGGAAGGTATTGCCGAGAATGATCTGCGCATCGATCTCGCGCAGCTCGTCCGGCGACATCGCCTTGACCGAACCATAGGTGCCGACCGGCATGAAGATCGGTGTCTCGATCGTGCCGTGCGCGACCTCGAGGCGTCCGCGACGCGCGAGGCCGTCGGTCTTGAGCAGCGTGTATTTCATCGACGGTCTTCCCGGTCCAGCAGCATCGCATCGCCGTAACTGAAAAAGCGGTAGCGCTGCCCGATCGCATGCGCATACGCACTGCGGATGCGGTCATAACCGGCAAAGGCCGACACCAGCATCATCAGCGTGGACTTGGGCAAATGGAAATTGGTGATCAGCCGGGTGACCGTCTTGAAACGGTAGCCCGGCGTGATGAAGATCTGGGTGTCCTCGCTGCCGGCGACCAGCCGGCCCGACTGCGATGCCGATTCCAGCGCACGCAGGCTGGTGGTGCCGACGGCGACCACGTCACGCCCGGCGCGCAGCGCGGCCTCGATCACATCGACCGTCTGCTGCGAAATGCTGTACCACTCGCTGTGCATCTGGTGCTCTGCGATGTTCTCGCTGCGCACTGGCTGGAAAGTGCCGGCGCCGACATGCAGCGTCAGCCAGGCGAGATGCACGCCGCGCGCCTGCAGGCGCTCCAGCAGCGGCTGATCGAAGTGCAGGCCGGCAGTCGGCGCGGCGACCGCGCCCGGATTTTTTGCATACACCGTCTGGTAGCGCTGCTCATCCACCTCGTCCGCTGCATGCGCGATATACGGCGGCAGCGGCAAGTGTCCGTACTGGTCGATCAGCGGGATCGCATCCGACGGAAAGTGCAGCGTAAAGAATTCGCCGGCGCGTTCGCCGACGGTCACGTCGAACGCATCCGCGAGGCGAAGCTTCATGCCGGCCGCCGGCGACTTCGACGCGCGTACCTGCGCGAGCACCGTGGTGGCATCCGTCACCCGCTCGACCAGCACTTCAACCTTTCCGCCGGTTTCTTTCACGCCGAAGAAGCGCGCATTCAGCACACGGGTGTCGTTGAACACCAGCACATCGCCGGGCTGCAGCAGTTCGAGCAAATCGCTGAACTGGCGGTCGGCCAGCCGGTCGCGCTGCACCTGCAGCAGGCGCGATGCGCTGCGCTCGGGCAGCGGCGCCTGCGCGATGAGTTCGGGCGGCAGGTCAAAATCGAAATCGGAGAGGGAATACATGAGGAAATGCGAAGAAAGACAGGAGTGTACGGCCTGTGCCGGAATGACGGCCGTTCAGGGTTTGCAGCCTCGGCACGAGGCCCGGCCGGGAAAAGCCGGTATTCTACGCTGCCCGCCCATTCCACGTTTCAATGCCTGCACCGAAGAAAAAAGCCAGCCCCGCGAAAAGCCTGCGCACCGCCGACCGGCTGGCGCGGCTCGGCCTGTCGTCCGACAGCGCACTGGTGCTGCACCTGCCGCTGCGCTACGAGGACGAGACGCAACTGCTGAGCATTCGCGATGCCGCCCTGCGGCATGGCGTCGCGGTGCAGGTCGAGGGCGTGGTCACCGACTGCGACGTGCAATACCGACCGCGCCGGCAGCTGGTGGTGACCATCGCCGACGACAGCGGCCGGCTGGTGCTGCGCTTCCTGAATTTCTACGGCAGCCAGGCGACCCAGATGGCCGTTGGCAAGCGGCTGCGCGTGCGTGGCGAAATGCGGCACGGCTTTTTCGGGGATGAAATGGTGCACCCGGCCGTGAAGGCGGTCGCGGAAGGCGACCCGCTGCCCGATGCGCTGACCCCGGTCTATCCGGCCGGCGAAGGGCTGTCGCAGGCGCTGCTGCGCAAGGCGATCGCGAACGCGATGACGCGCGTCGACTGGGGCGACACCCTGCCTCCCGAGTTGCGCGCGAAACTGAAGCTGATGCCGTTCGAACCGGCGATCCGGCTGCTGCACAGTCCGCCGCCGGACGTTGACGAAACCGCATTGGTCGAGCGCACGCACCCGGCGTGGATCCGGATGAAGTTCGACGAGCTGCTCGCACAGCAACTGTCGATGAAGCGCGCGCAGGCCGCGCGCCGCCGGCAGGGTGCGCCGGTGCTGGACAATGCGGGCGAGCTGACCCGCGCGCTGCTGGCAGCCCTGCCGTTCTCGCTGACCGCCGCGCAGCTTCGGGTGCTGGACGAAATCCGCGCCGATCTTCGCGCGCCGTTCCCGATGCAGCGGCTGCTGCAGGGCGACGTCGGTAGCGGCAAGACCGTGGTTGCCGCGCTGGCCGCCGCACAGGCGATCGACAGCGGCTACCAGGCCGCACTGATGGCACCGACCGAAATCCTGGCCGAACAGCACTTCCGCAAGATCGCCGGCTGGCTCGCCCCGCTCGGGGTGGACGTGGCCTGGCTGACCGGCAGCCTGAAGAAACGCGAGAAAGACGATGCGCGTTCGCGCATAGAATCCGGGCACGCGCGGCTGGTGGTGGGCACGCATGCACTGATCCAGCAGGAAGTGGAATTCGCGCGGCTGGGCCTGGTGATCGTGGACGAGCAGCACCGCTTCGGCGTCGCGCAGCGGCTCACGCTCCGCAACAAGGGCGTCGGCAGCGTGCCGCACCAGCTGATGATGTCGGCCACGCCGATACCGCGCACGCTGGCAATGACGTACTACGCCGACCTCGAAGTCTCGGTGATCGACGAACTGCCGCCGGGCCGCACGCCGGTACTCACGCGGCTGGTCGCGCAGGAAAGGCGCGACGAAGTGATCGCGCGGGTGCATGCGGCCGCGCTCGAGGGACGGCAGGCGTACTGGGTGTGCCCGCTGATCGAGGAGTCCGAAGCGCTGCAGCTGCAGACCGCTACCGAGACCCATGCGCTGCTGTCGGCCGCGCTGCCCGACCTGCGCGTGGGGCTGGTGCATGGACGGCTGAAACCGGCGGAAAAGCAGGCGGTGATGGAGGCGTTCGCGCGCGGCGAGCTGCACCTGCTGGTCGCCACCACCGTGATCGAAGTCGGCGTCGACGTGCCGAATGCGTCGCTGATGGTGATCGAGCATGCGGAGCGCTTCGGGCTGTCCCAGCTGCACCAGCTGCGCGGCCGGGTCGGCCGCGGCGCCGCGGCCAGTGTCTGCCTGCTGCTGTTCCAGGGCCCGCTGGGGCCGGTGGCGAAGGAACGGCTGGCGATCATGCGCGAGACGACCGACGGCTTCGAGATCGCGCGCCGCGACCTAGAGATCCGCGGCCCCGGCGAATTCCTCGGCGCGCGCCAGTCCGGGCAGGCCATGCTGCGCTTTGCCGACCTCGAGACCGACCAGTGGCTGGTGGAGCATGCGCGCGACGCGGCGCACACGCTGCTGACAAACCAGCCCGAGGTGGCCGATGCGCACCTGGCGCGCTGGCTGGGCGCTCGCGAGGACTACCTGCGGGCCTGACGCCGATACGGCGGCGCTAACGGATCTGTGCGACACTTACCGCCATGACATTGACAGAACTGAAATACATCGTTGCGGTTGCGCGCGAAAAGCATTTCGGTCGCGCGGCCGAAGCCTGCTTCGTCGCCCAGCCCACGCTGTCGGTCGCCATCAAGAAGCTGGAGGACGAACTGGGCGTGTCCATCTTCGAGCGCGGCGGATCGGAGATCTCTGTCACGCCCATCGGTGCGCAGATCGTTGCGCAGGCCGAGCATGTGCTCGAGCAGACGGCCACTATCAAGAACATCGCCAAGCAGAACAAGGACCCGCTGGTCGGGCCGCTGCGCATCGGTATCATCTACACCATCGCACCTTACCTGCTGCCGCAGCTGGTGCCGACGCTCATCGAGCGGGTGCCGCAGATGCCGCTGGTACTGCAGGAGAATTTCACCGTCAAGCTGATCGAGCTGCTGCGCGCCGGCGAGCTCGATGCCGCCATCATGGCCCTGCCCTTCAATGACCAGGGATTGATGGTGCGGCCGCTGTACGACGAACCTTTCATGGTCGCGCTGCCGCGCAACCACCCGTGGGCCGACCGGGCGTCGGTCAGCAGCGAAGAGCTGAAATCGGAGACCATGCTGCTGCTTGGCGCAGGTCACTGCTTCCGCGACCAGGTGCTCGAGGTATGCCCGGAAATGTCGCGCTTCTCGAACAGCGGCAGCGGCATCGCGCGTACCTTCGAGGGCTCGTCGCTCGAGACCATCCGGCACATGGTCGCGTCCGGCATTGGCATCACCGTGCTGCCGAAGGCCTCGGTACCGGAGCAGCAGGGCCGCGACGGCATGCTGCGCTATCTTCCGTTCGCGCCGCCGGCGCCGTCGCGGCGGGTGGTGATTGCATGGCGCAAGAGCTTCACCCGGCAGGGCGCGATCGAAGCCGTGCGGCAGGCGGTGCTGTCGTGCAGGCTGCACGGCGTGCAGATGCTTCCGGACGCGGAGTCGGAAGAGAACTAGCGCTCTCCAGCAGGAAGCAAAGGCACCGGATCCCGGCCTGCGCCGGGATGACTCATCAAAAGGCAGCGGCGCTTGGCGGGCACACCGCGCTACACTAGCGCCCCATGACCTCCCTGTCCCTGCTTCAGCGCCTGCGCCTGTACGCGCAACTTGTCCGCCTCGACAAACCCATCGGCAGCTTGCTGCTGCTGTGGCCGACGCTGTCGGCGCTGTGGCTGGCCTCGGGCGGCGTCCCTGACTGGTCGCTGGTGCTGATCTTCAGCCTCGGCACCGTGCTGATGCGATCGGCCGGCTGTGCAATTAATGACTTTGCCGACCGCGACTTCGACCGGCACGTGAAGCGCACCGCGCAACGCCCGCTCACTGCCGGCAAGATCGCTGCGTGGGAGGCAGTCGCGGTTGCCGCCGTGCTGGCGCTGCTGGCTTTCCTGCTGATCCTGCCGCTGAATGCGCTGACGAAATGGCTGTCGGTGGGCGCGGTGATCGTGGCCGGCACCTATCCGTACTTCAAGCGCTTCTTCGCCCTGCCGCAGGCCTATCTCGGCATCGCCTTCGGCTTCGGCATTCCGATGGCGTATGCAGCCGTGCTGGACACGGTGCCTGTCGAAGCCTGGGTGCTGCTAGTCGCGAACGTATTCTGGGCGCTGGCCTATGACACCGAGTACGCGATGGTCGACCGCGACGATGACCTGCTGATCGGCATACGCACGTCGGCGATCACCTTCGGCCGCTTCGACGTGCTGGCCGTGATGCTGTGCTACGCGATCAACCTGCTGCTGATAGCCACGGTCGGCGCAGGACAGGGTCTCGGCGTCGCGTTCTACATGGGCCTGCTGGCAGCGGCCGGCATCGCGGTCTATCACTACACGCTGATCCGCGACCGCGACCGCCTGCGCTGCTTCGCCGCCTTCCGGCACAACAACTGGCTGGGCGCGGCAGTGTTCGCCGGAATCGCCTTGGGTTGACGCCCATCTGTCTCGGATCCGGCGCATCGCTGCAACAACTGCCGGATTGCCCCGCTGTTTTCCTTGTTGCCGGAAAATCCCGGGCGGGATAATCGCGCGTCATGGCTGCCATCGGCGGCCCCATCGACAGCGCGACTATGGATATCTCCGAACTGCTGGCCTTCGCGGTCAAAAATCACGCGTCCGACCTGCACCTGTCAGCCGGCATGCCGCCGATGATCCGCGTGCATGGCGACGTGCGTCGCATCAACCTGCCGCCGATGTCGCACAAGGAAGTGCACGCGATGATCTACGAGGTGATGAACGACGGGCTGCGCAAGCGCTACGAAGAACATCTCGAGGTCGACTTCTCGTTCGAACTGCCCGGCGTTGCACGATTTCGCGTGAATGCCTTCAACCAGGACCGCGGCGCGGCCGCGGTGCTGCGCACCATTCCGTCCAAGATACTGTCGCTGGAAGAACTGAATGCGCCGAAGATCTTCGCCGACCTCGCGCTCAAGCCGCGCGGGCTGGTGCTGGTGACCGGCCCGACCGGTTCCGGCAAGTCGACCACGCTGGCCGCGATGGTCAACCACGTGAATGAAAACGAATATGCGCACATCCTCACCATCGAAGACCCGATCGAGTTCGTGCATGAATCGAAGAAAGGCCTGATCAACCAGCGCGAAGTCGGCCCGCATACCCAGTCGTTTTCGGCAGCATTGCGCTCCGCACTGCGAGAAGACCCCGATGTGGTACTGGTCGGGGAGCTGCGCGACCTCGAGACGATACGGCTGGCGCTGACCGCGGCCGAGACCGGCCATCTGGTGTTCGGCACCCTGCATACGGTATCGGCACCGAAGACGGTCGACCGCATCATCGATGTCTTCCCCGGTGACGAAAAGGAAATGGTGCGCGCGATGCTCTCCGAATCACTGCAGGCGGTGATCTCGCAGACCCTGATCAAGACCCGCGACGGCGAAGGCCGGGTCGCCGCGCACGAGATCATGCTCGGCACGCCAGCCATCCGCAACCTGATCCGGGAAGCGAAGATCGCGCAGATGTATTCGGCGATACAGACCGGCAGCAGCTTCGGCATGCAGACGCTGGACGCCAGCCTGACCGAACTGGTACGGCGCAACCGCATCACGATGGCCGCGGCACGCGCGGCGGCGAAGATGCCGGAAAACTTCGCGGGCTGAGCATGGAATCGTCACAGGCACTGGCCAGCGTGCAGCAACTGCTGGCAACCATGAAATCGCGCGGCGCATCCGACCTGTTCATCACCGCCGGCTTTGCGGCCGCGATCAAGCTCGACGGACGCATGACGCCACTGTCGCCCCAGCCGCTGTCGGCGGGTGACAGCAGGGCGCTGGTGCGCGCCGTGATGAACGAGCGCCAGCGCGCGGAATTCGACGCGACGCAGGAATGCAATTTCGCCATCAGCGTCGATGACGTCGGCCGCTTCCGGGTATCGGCTTTCGTGCAGCAGGGACGCGCCGGCATGGTGGTGCGCACGATCACCACCGAGATTCCCGAGCTCGACGCGCTCGGCGTGCCGCCGCAGCTGAAAGACATCGTGATGGCCAAGCGCGGGCTGGTGATCATGGTCGGCGCGACCGGTTCCGGCAAATCGACCACGCTGGCCGCCATGATCGGGCACCGGAATGCCCACAGCCACGGCCATATCATCACGATCGAGGATCCGGTCGAGTTCGTGCACCCGCACCGCAATTGCATCGTCACCCAGCGCGAAGTCGGCACCGATACCGCCGACTGGCATGTCGCGCTGAAAAACACGCTGCGGCAGGCGCCGGACGTGATCCTGATCGGCGAGATCCGCGACCGCGAGACCATGGACCATGCGATCGCCTTTGCCGAAACCGGCCACCTGTGCCTCGCGACGCTGCATGCGAACAGCAGCAACCAGGCGCTCGACCGCATCGTGAACTTCTTTCCGGAAGAACGCCGCCAGCAGTTGCTGATGGACCTGTCATTGAACCTGAAGGCAATGATCTCGCAGCGGCTGGTGCCGCTGAAGTCGGGCCGGGGACGCTGCGCGGCGGTCGAAGTGATGCTGAACTCGCCGCTGGTCTCCGAGCTGATTTTCAAGGGCCAGGTGCACGAGATCAAGGAAGTCATGAAGAAATCGCGCGAGCTCGGCATGCAGACCTTCGACCAGGCGCTGTTCGATCTCGTGGAGGCCGATCGCATCAGCATCGAGGATGGGCTGCGCAATGCCGACTCGGTCAACGACCTGCGGATTGCGATCAAGCTGCATGGAAAAGATGGCAAGGGTCGCGACCTGAGCGCCGGCACCGCCGGGCTGGGAATCATCTGAGCGTTAACGACCGCTTGCACTGAAAATTTAGGCTGCCAAAGCTGCCAAGCTGGCCGCCATTTCTCCTCCTGTTCCACGGAATTCGCGGCACCCCGCTGCCGTAAATTCAAGCGTGTGAAAGCGCGATGTGCACTTTCACCTATCGCGCCACCTCAGGAGATTTCCATGCGACCCCGAATCCAGCTTCCCGCCCGTCAGCAGGGCTTCACCCTGATCGAACTGGTGATTGTCATCGTGATCATTGGCATCCTTGCCGCGATCGCGCTGCCGAAAATGACCGACCTCGCCGGCAACGCCCGCGCCGCCACCGTCAAGGGCGTGGCAGGCAGCCTGGCCTCCGCCAATACCGCCATCTACTCGGCGGCCCAGATCAATAACCAGGGCGGCGCCACCGGCAGCGTGAACGCCTGCGGCACCACCGCCATCGCGACCGTCTACGGCTATGCCGCGGATACCGCCGAACTGCTGAAGTGCGTGACCCTGTCGCCGGCCGCCGACTTCAACACGTCGACCGCAAACGTGATCTCGCATGCCGGCTCGACCACGCCCGCATCGTGCAACGTCACTTATGTACCGGGCACGGCAACCGCCACCCCGCAGTACAACGTCACCGTCACCGGCTGCTGAACCCGAGCAGCAATGGAGCGATATCGTGGAACCGAAGCCCCGCGCCCCCCGCCCCTTGCAGGGAAGGCTGGCGCGCGGCTTCAGCCAGCTTGAACTCCTGACAACCGTGGCACTGGCCGGCATCATGTCGGCTTCTGTCATTCCCAAAATGCTGCCCCAGGCCGGCAAGAGCACCGCCGCCTACCAGGCGCTGCGTCTCGCGGACGACCTGCGGCACACCCGGCTGCTCGCCATGTCCTGGGGCAGGCAACTCAACTTCGCAAGCGACGGCCAGACCTGGCGCGTCAGCTGCAGCAGCGGCTGCACACAGGCCGTTCCGCCGGCGAGCGCCTGCCCGAACCCGACGTCAGTGGTGGTCGACCCCGGCCATCACGGCCCTTTTTGCGTGGCGCTCGAGAACGGCGTCACCCTCTCCGGCCCGGCAGCCATACAGTTCGACCTGCTCGGCCGCCCGCAATCCGCGGGAGCTATCGTCTACCAGCTGTCCGCAAACGGCGCGACGATCGCCACCGTCACAGTCGCCGCAGACACCGGCTTCGTCTCGACGGCGGTGCTGCAATGAGCGCCGCCCGCCCGCTGACCGCCGCGCATGGTTTCACGCTGATCGAGATGCTGGTACTGATCGTCGTCTTCTCCGGCTCGCTGGTGGCGCTGCTGTCTGTGTCGCGTGAGTCGGCCCGCCGCATTGCCGAGGTCGACGCCAGTGCGCGAGCGATGCAGTACGCACAGGAACGGGTCGAGACCGTGCTGGCCGACCGGCGCAATCCGCAGCGCGGCTATGCGGCCGTGCCGCTGCAGGCAGCCAGCTGCGCCACCGTGTCCGCCAGCTGCGCGTATCCGCTGGAGAACCCGATACCGGGCACATCGCTGGCGCGCAGCGTGCAGATCACTGATGTGTCGGCCAGCAGCAGCTGCCCGAACCCGGGCAACGGGTGCAAGCAGGTGCTGGTTACCGTCACCCATCATGGTCGCAAGCTTGCGTCGCTGGCGGCGCTGCTGGCGAACAACTGACATGCGCGCCCGCCCGTCCCCGCACCAACACGGTATCAGCCTGATCGAGCTGGTGGTCGTGATGGTACTGACCTCCACCCTCGCAGTCGCGGCGATGCAGCCGATACTGGCCGCCTTCAAGGCACGCGCCGCGGTCGCCTCCAACCTGTCGGCGATCGACGGCCTGCGCTATGCGACGGAGCGCATCGTGCGCGAGCTGCGCCAGACCCGCTATGACGCGCAGGGCAGCGGCTTCCTGCTGCTGCCGCTCGACCCGATCGCCGGCAGCAGCAACGCCAGCAACAGCCTGTGCTTCACCCGAGTCGGCGGCACTGCCGGTTCGGCGCATGCCAGCATTGCGGTGCGTCGCAGCGGGCAGCTGGCCACGCTCGACCGCGTGAGCTACCCGGGCTGCAGCGCCGCCAGCCCGCAGGCGCTCGCCGAGCGCATCGGCTCGCTGCGCTTCGATTACTGGAGCTATGGCAGCGGCAGCACGCCGGTGGCGCTGGCGCTGAACGACAGCCAGTTCGGCACCAAACTCGCATTCATCGACATCACGATGTCGGCCATCTCGACCAGCGGCAGCAATGTCAGCTACCGCTCGCGCGTGGTACTGCGCAATGGCGCATGGGGAGCCGCGAAATGATGCGCACATGCCGCCGTCCCCCTTTACGCCAGCGCGGCGGATTCGCCATCGCGGCGGTGCTGATGCTGGTGATCGTGGTCGCCGGCGCGCTGCGCTTCATGCTGGCGGTGGCCGAGTCCAACAGCAGCGCGACGCTCGCCCACCTGCAAAGCACCAAAGCGCTGCAGGCGGCCGACAGCGGCATCGAGGCGATGCTGGCCAAACTGCGCAAGGGCGGCCCGCTCGAATGCGCGGCGGGCAACGTGCCCGGCGGCACGCTGGACGGCGCCAGCTATGCGGCGCTGGCCGCCAGCACCATCACCAACATGCCGGTATCCACTGCCTGCAACGGACTGCAAGTCGCCTACGGCTGCCGCGGGCAGGTACAGGCCACCGTCGGCTCAAGCACCCGCACTGTCAACATCGACATCGCCTACTGCTCGCCGACCAATTCCGGCGTCACCGGCTTCGGCGGCTACACCACCGACATCCGGCAGGTCATCTATCCGTACCAGCCGAACTCGGTGGTATTCAGCAATCTCGCCTTCCGCCGCAAGCTCGACTGGGGCGGACCGAACACCTCGGCCACCACCTGCACCCAGACCGGCACTTACAGCGGCACCTGTTCGCAGGGCTGGAGCATCGAGTCCAGCTCCGGCCTGAACAGCGTCGGCGGGCGCGGCGTGATCGCAACCACCACCACCGTCGGCAATTACGCCGTGGTGCAGAGACTCGCCGCCGACCGCAACTATGTCGCGACCGGCGCGATTTTCGAAGGCAGCGGCGTCACCTACCTCGGCGCCTATGCGGATGAAAATTCGGCGTCCAACAAGGGCACGACCGGCACCTCGAACATCGTGATGGGCCAGGTGCAGGACGGCCGCACGCAAGGCACGGCCGCCGATGGCACGGCCGGCTGGTGCCGGGGTGCCGACACGCTGGTGTTCGGCTTTTCCGCAAAATCCGAGATGGCGAACGACACCCTCACCTCGGTGAGCTTCGGCGTCGGCAATGCGCCGCTGAGGCTGCTCGAGCGCTTCTCGTCGGTCAACTTCGACATGTATTCCGAGGTCTGGTACGTGCACCGGCCGCTTGCGCAGGGCGGTATCGACAGCCTGTTCGCGACGGGCGTACCGACCGATTTCCACATCACCAAAAGCGGCACCACCACCGACCAGTGGGCAGCCGGCTTTGCCTGCCTGAGGAATGTCGACCCTGCCACGCCGCGCGGGCTGACTGCCTTCATGCAACCGTACAACTGGTGGGAGCCTTTCTGATGCGCATGGATTTCTCACGCCTCGGCGCGCGGTTCAAACAACTGGCCGTGCCACGTCAGCGCAGGCGCCCGTGGGCCGTCGTCGACCTGCAGCCACGGCAGTTGATTGCGGTGCTGGTGGCGCCGGCCCGCGGCGGCCAGCGTCCGCTCGTGCAACAGGCCGCGAGCCTCGCGTTTGATGGCGAACTGCCGCCGCCCGACAGGCTGGCTGCACTGGCCCGCGAGCTGCGTGCCGCCGGCCAGCGCTGGGCGCTGCTGCTGCCGCGCGAGGAGTACCGGCTGTCGGTGATGCCCGAACCCGAAGTGCCGGCAGCCGAGCTGGCGCAAAGCCTGCGCTGGCAGCTGGCGGCCACGCTCGACTTTCCGGTCGAGGATGCGGCGATCGATTTCATGAAGATACCGACCCGCGCGTGGGAGCCCGAGCGCACGCCGGACATCTATGCGGTCGCGGCACGCGGCGCGGCGGTGCAGGCGCAGGCCGCACTGTTCCGCAACGCCCGTCTGGCGCTGCAGGCGATCGACATCCGGGAAACGGCGCAGCGCAATATCGCCGCGCTGCTCGAGCGGCAGGGCGAACTGCTGGCAATGATCGCCTTCGGCAGGGATGACGTCCAGATCAGCTTTAGCTGGCAGCGCGAGCTCTACATGGACCGGCTGATCGCCGAGCATGTTTCCGCCGACGACACGCCGGAGCGGCGCGCGGCAGCCTGTGAACGCATACAACTGCAGCTGCAGCGCTCGCTCGACGCCGTACGGGCCAGCTACCTGTTCATGCAGTCGGTCCGCATCGTGGTCGCCGGCGCGCCCGAAGGCTTCGTCGAGCAGCTGAAAAGTACCGTGTTCGATCCGGTCGAGGAACTGGTGCCAGATACGCTGTTCGACCTGTCGCGCGTGCCGGCGCTGCAGGACCCGCAAGTCTTCATGCAGCACTTCCATGCGCTGGGCGTGGCGCTGCGCGACAGCGAGGGGAGCGCATGAGCCAGCAGATCAACCTGCTGCCGAAGCCGCCGAAAAAGGCGCTGCTGTCGGCGGCGAATGCCGCGCTGATCGTGCTGTCCTGCGCCGCGCTCCTCGGCTCCCTGTCCTGGAGCGGCAGCCGCGGGGTCGAGGCCGCGCGCCTTGCCGACCAGCGCAGCGCGCAGGAACTGACTGCCCGCCAGCAGATGCTGCAGGCACTGCAGGACAAACTGGGCGAGGCCGACAGCCCGCACGACATCGGAGCGCAGATCGCGGCGCTGGAACCGCAGACGCGGGTCTCGCGCGACCTGCTGGAGCGCCTGAAGACCGGCGAGCTCGGCAGCCTCAATGGCTATGCCGGACAACTGACGGAATTCGCCAGCATCCCGCAGCGCGGCGTCTGGGTCACGATGGTGACGGTCTCGAATGCCGGCCGCACGCTGCGCGTCGATGGACGTGCGCTGAAGAAGGAGCAGATCCTGCCGTATGCAGCCTTGCTGAACGGGGCCATGGGCAAATACGGGATCGCACTGACCCATATCGAGGTCGCACCGTTGCGGCAGACGGTCGAGGACGACGAATCTGTCACGCCGGTCTGGACCTTCAAGCTTTACTGACGGATCGCCATGAAACTGCCCGACCTGCGACCGCTGCTGCAGCCCGTGCTTGCACAGTTCGAGAAAAAGACGCCGCGCGAGCGGCTGCTGATGCTGGCCGCCGCCGTCGCTCTGTTGTATTTCGTCGTCGATGCCAGCGTGCTGACGCCGCAACAGAAAACGCTGCGCCAGCTGAACGCCCAGATCGAGACCCGGCAGGCAGAGCAACAGCGCATCGACACCCGGATCGCCGAGCTGTCGGCACGACTCGCGCAGCGCAATGCCACCGATCGCCAGGCAGAGCTGGATGAACTGCAGCGCATCATTGCCGAGGCCGACGCGCTGCTGTCCGAGGACGATGGCAGTTCGCTGAAGCTGTCCGCCATGCTGGACGCGATGCTGCGCACGACCCCGGGCCTGCGCCTGATGTCGCTCAAGACGCTGCCCGTGGTGCCGCTGCTGCCCCGGTCGACCGCCCCGAGAGCCGCCGACGGCACCGAGCTCAGGCCGGCGCCGCCGGTCGTGGCCGGCAGCCAGCCGGCACCCGAGCCGCCGCCGGTGGCAGTGCACCAGCACGGCGTGGAGATCGTTATCAAGGGCAACTACCTGGCGCTCCTGCCCTACATGGAAAAGCTGCGTCGCTACCCGAAGCGCCTGTTCTGGACCTCGGCATCGCTTGAGGTGGTCAAGCATCCCGACTCGGTGCTGCATCTGACCATCACCACCCTGTCCGAGCAGAAGACGACACCGCTGCAATGAGAACACTGACGCTATTGCTCGCCACCCTGCTCTGCCTGCCTGCCCATGGCGCCGGCAAGCTGCGCGACCCCACCCGTCCGCTGGCCGCCACCGTCCGCTACGGCGCGGTCGCCACAGGCGCGTCTGCGCAAGCGGCCGCGCCGGCTGTGCTGCCCGAGCTGCAGCTGGTTCTGGTCGGCGGCGAGCGCCGCTATGCAGTGATCGACGGCGAGTTGCTGGCCGAGGGGCAGGCGATCCGCGGCCTGACGCTGCTGCAGATAAACAAGGATGCCGTCGTACTGAAGACCCCGAACGGACCGCGCACGCTGCCGCTGTCGTCGCCGTCCGCACCCGAAAAGGAATCACCGTGAACACCTCCGTGCCCACACTATCGCTGATAGCCGCCGCCCTGCTGGTGGCCGGCTGCGCCACCCATCCGCCGGCTTCGCCCCTGCGCACAGCCCCGGCGATCGCCGAAGCACTGGCGCAGCCGGAGCTGGCCGCACCGCCAGTGGCGGCGGCTCCAGCGCCGCTTCCGGTGCCGGAGCCCGCGCCGGTACCACTGGCGGCACCCGACCCGAACGAGCCGCGCGTGACGATCGCGATGAATAACGTGCCAGCGCGCCAGTTCTTCATGGCGCTGGTGGCCGGCACCCGCTACACGATGCTGGTACATCCGAATGTGACCGGCAGCCTGTCGGCCAGCCTGCAGGGCGTGACCGTACCCGAGGCGCTGGAGGCAATGCGCGAACTGTACGGCTTTGACGTGAGCCTGCAGGGACGCAAGATCACCGTGCGCCAGCCGGAGCTGGAAACCCGCGTGTTCCAGGTCAACTATCCGACCGGCACCCGCAAGGGCAGCTCGGATACCCGGGTCGCGGGCGGCTCCCTGACCGATATCCCGCAGGCGGGGGCGGTGCCGGGATCGCCGGCGCCCGTGCCGGCCGGTGGCCGCAGCCCGGACAGCAGCCGGGTATCGACCACCACCGAGGTCGACTTCTGGCAAGAACTGAGGAGCTCGCTCGCCGCCATCGGCGGTATCACCGAAGGCAGCGGCAAGAGCATCGTGGTCAGCCCGCAATCCGGCGTGGTGGTGGTGCGTGCGATGCCGAAAGAACTGCGCGACATCGCGGCCTACCTGAAGGCGACCCAGCTGTCGGTCGAACGGCAGGTGATACTCGAAGCGAAAATCATTGAGGTCCAACTGTCGAGCGGCTATCAGGCCGGCGTGAACTGGTCGGCCTTCCGCGCCGGCAGCACGCAGGCGACCGGCGGCGTGCTGCAGCCGGGCACCTCGCTCAACAACTCGCCCGGCACGGCAATCGGCAATGGCACGCTAAGCTCGGTGGCCGGCTCGGCGATCTCGACCGTCGCGAATGCCGGCGGCACCATGTTCGGGCTCGCGCTGCAGGGCACCAGCTTTGCAGCGCTGGTCTCCTTCCTCGAGACCCAGGGCGCAGTGCAGGTGCTGTCCAGCCCGCGCGTATCGACTCTCAACAATCAGCAGGCGGTGCTGAAAGTCGGCACCGACGAATTCTTCGTCACCGGCATCACTGGCGGTACCACCACGCCGTCGGCCGGCGGCGCAATCACGACCACGCCGAACGTCACGCTGCGCCCGTTCTTCTCTGGCGTGGTGCTCGATGTGCTGCCGCAGATCGACGCCGATGGCAACGTGATCCTGCACATCCGTCCGTCGGTATCGCAAGTGACGACAGTGAACCGCAACATCAACCTCGGCGTCGGCGGCCAGCTGCAGCTGCCGCTGGCCTCGAGCAGCGCGTCCGAGGCAGACAGCGTGGTGCGCGCAAAGAACGGGCAGGTGGTGGTCATCGGCGGGCTGATGCGCGAAAGCAGCAGCAACGACCGGTCGCAGGTACCGGGCATCGGCAGCGTGCAGGGCGTAGGCAAGCTGTTCGGCAACAGCGCGCGCACTGCGCAGAAGCGCGAGCTGGTGATCCTGCTGAAGCCGACCGTAGTGACCGACGAGGGCGCGTGGCAGGATGACCTGCTGAAGTCGCAGCAGCGCGTGCAGCAAATGGACAGCAGGAACCGGAAATGATTTCACGGGACGCTGTCGGCGGCCAGGGAGGCGCGATGCCCACACTCGACCTGATGCGCTACGACGTCGACCTGAAGCTGGCGCGCCAGCTGCCGGAAACGCAGGCGCGGCGCCATCTCGCGCTGCTACTGCGCGATCAGGGCGACAGCTGCCTGCTCGGCCTGGCCGACCCGAACAACCTGCGCGCGCAGGATGCAATCTCGCAGCTGCTCAAGCGCCCGGTCGACGTAGTGCAGGTCGAGAAAGACGCGCTGCTGGCAACCTTTGATCGTGTGTATGGCAAGACCGACCAGATCGGCCAGTTCGCACGCGAGGTCGAGCGCAATATCGAGCGCGACGCCAACATCGTCGACCTCGACCAGATGGGCACCGTGCTCGGCGATGCGGATGCGCCGGTGGTCAAGCTGCTGCAGACCATCTTCGACCATGCGGCCCAGGTGCGCGCGTCCGACGTGCACATCGAGCCGCAGGAAAAACGGCTGGTGGTGCGCTACCGGATCGATGGTGCGCTGCACGTGCAGGCCGAGGCCGACCTGAAGATCTCATCGCCGCTGGTGGTGCGGCTGAAGCTGATGGCCGGTCTCGACATCGCCGAGAAGCGGCTGCCGCAGGACGGCCGCATTGCCGTGCGCTCCGGACTGCACAAGCTCGACGTGCGCATGTCCACGCTGCCGACACTGTACGGCGAATCGGTCGTGCTGCGTATCCTGATGCAGCAGCAGGGACTGGTCGCGCTGACCGACACCGGCATGGATCCGCAGGTGTTCCGCAGCTTCGAGAGCGCAATCCGTGCGCCGCACGGCATCGTGCTGGTGACCGGGCCGACCGGCTCGGGCAAAACCACCACGCTGTACGGCGCGCTGCAGATGCTGAACCAGCCGGACGTGAAGATCCTGACCTGCGAAGACCCGGTGGAATACCGGATGGCAGGCATCGTGCAGGTGCAGACCAATGACAAGATCGGCCTCGACTTCGCGCGCGTGCTGCGTTCCTTCCTGCGCCAGGATCCGGATGTGATCTTCATTGGCGAGATCCGCGACCAGGAGACGGCGCAGATCGCCAGCCGCGCAGCGATGACGGGCCACCTCGTTCTGTCGACGCTGCACACCAATGATGCGGTCAGCACGCCCGGCCGGCTGGCCGACATGGGCATACCCGCCTACCTGATCGCGTCCACCCTGCTGGCCGTGGTGTCGCAGCGCCTGGTGCGGCTGTCCTGCACCCACTGCGCTGCGCCCTACGTGCCGGACGCGGAGGAAACCGAATGGCTGCTGCACAGCCTGGCGCTGGACGCCCTGCCGCCAGAGGCGAAGCTGGTGCGCGGCTGCGGCTGCAACCGATGCAACGGCATCGGCTACAAAGGGCGCACCGGCGTGCATGAAATCCTGACCATGACGCCGACGCTGGCGCGCACGCTGCGCAGCGGCACGCTGCACGACTTCGAATCGGCCGCGCAGGCGGAACTGGCCGGCAGCACTATTTCAAGGCGCGTTCTGCAACTGGTATTGGATGGCAAGACCACGATCGCCGAGGCCATGAAGACCGCTGCCGGAGGCGAGGCCTGATGCAGCATTTCCTGTACGAGGGCCGCAACCGGCGCGGCGAACTGGTGAAGGGGCAGATCGAGTCGCCCAACCCGCAGGCCGTCGCGCAGTGGATGATGGGCTCCGGCATCGTGCCGGTGAAAATCAGCATCAACACCGCAAAGGAGGGACAACAGGCGCTGCTGAACGGCCTCGGCGGGCGCGGCAAGCTGACGCCGACCGACCTGCTGCTGTTCACCCGCCAGCTCGGCACCATGGTGCGCGCGGGCCTGCCGCTGATGCAGGCACTGTCCGGCATGCAGAAATCCTCCGGCAATCCGAAGCTGGCGGCGCTGCTGGGCAAGCTGCGCGAGGACCTGGACCAGGGGCTGGAACTGTCGCAGGCGATGGCCCATCATCCGCATTTCTTCGACGACTACTATGTGAGCATGATCCGCGTCGGCGAAGGCGCGGGCCGGCTCGATGAAGTATTCACCCGCCTGTTCTCGCAGCTCGAATTCGAGCGCGACATGCGGCAGAAGATCAAGGGCGCATTGCGCTATCCCACCTTCGTGGTCGTGGCGATCGCCATCGCGATCGCGATACTCACCATCTTCGTGATACCGGTGTTTGCAAAAGTCTATGCCGGCATGAAGGTCGAGCTGCCCCTGCTGACCCGCGTGCTGCTGGCAGTGTCCGATTTTGCAGTGAACTGGTGGTGGGCGGTACTGGCCTTGCTCGGCGCCTGTTTCTACGGATTCCGCCTCGCCATCGCACAGCCCAAGGGGCGCTATCGCTGGGACAAGTTCAAGCTGCGCCTGCCGCTGGTCGGCGGCATCTTCAACAAGGCCGGCATCGCGCGCTTCTGCCTGTCATTTTCGATTGCCTGCAAGAGCGGCGTGCCGGTCGACCAGGCATTCACGCTGGTGGCGAAAGTGGTCGACAACGCCTACTTCGAGCGCTGCATCCACGGCATGCGCGAAGGTATCACCCGCGGCGAGACCATGCTGCAGATCGCGCAGGGCTCGGGCATCTTCCAGCCGATGGAAATGCAGATGATCGCCGTCGGCGAGGCGACCGGCGAGATGGAAAAAATGATGGAGCAGGTCGCGACGATGTACCAGGAAGAGCTGCAGTACGAAGTCAGCCGCCTGGGCGACGCGATCGAACCGATCCTGCTGGCGGTGATGGGCGGTCTGGTGCTGGTGCTGATGCTGGGGATTTTCCTGCCGCTGTGGGATCTGGGGCAGCTGGCGCAGCAGGGGTGAAATTGATGGCCTCAAAGGCACTGGATCCCGGCCTGCGCCGGGAAGACTCATCGAAGGGCACTGGCTTCTAGAAAGTCATCCCGGCGCAGGCCGGGATCCAGCGTCTTTCGTGGAGAACGCCAGCTTCGGAATTCACCAGGACGCGCTCAATCCTTGCCAAACTCCTCGCCCAACTCCTTCCCGCGCGCCGCCGCCGCATGCAGCGCCTTCACGAACGCCGCCTTCATGCCGCTGGCCTCCATCGAGGTCAGTGCCGCATAGGTGGTGCCGCCCTTTGACGTGACGCGCTCGCGCAGCAGCGACACCGGCTCGTCGGAGCGGGTTGCCAGTTCGGCCGCGCCGGCGAAGGTCGCCTGCGCGAGCCGCCGCCCCTGCTCGGCTGTCAGCCCAAGCTCGACGGCCGCCTGCTGCATCGCCTCGATGAAGTAAAACACATAGGCCGGTCCGCTGCCGGAGATGGCAGTCACTGCATCGATCTGCGCTTCGTCGGCGATCCAGACGGTCTCGCCGACTGCGCGCAGGATCGCATCTGCCGCCTGTCGCTGCGCTTCGGACACCCCGCCCATCGCGACCGCGCCGGTGATGCCCTTGCCGACCAGCGCCGGCGTGTTCGGCATCGTCCGCACGATCGCCTGGTGGCCGCCGAGCCAGCGCGACAGGTCGGCCGCGCGGATGCCGGCGGCGATCGAGATCACCAGCTGCGACTTCAGGTAAGGCCGCACACCCGCGACTACGTCACGCATCTGCTGCGGCTTCACCGCCAGCACAATCACGTCTGCCGACGCCAGCGCATCGGTCGGGCCGGCGGCAGTCGTCACGCCGACGTCCTGCGCCAGCCGCGCCAGCGTCTCGGGTACGACGTCGATCACATGGATGTTGTTTGCCGCCGTCAGCTTGCCGGCGAGGCCGCCGATCAATGCCTGCGCCATGTTGCCGCCGCCGACGAAGGCAATTTTCAGTTCATTTTGCATAGTCTCGTTTTCCAAAAATTGCGGTGCCTATCCGCACGATGGTGGCGCCCTCGGCAATGGCGGCTGCCATATCGGCCGACATGCCCATCGAAAGCGTGTCGGTGGCGATGCCCTGCGCAGCCAGCTGCGCCTGCAGCTTGCGCAGCAGCGCGAACGGCTTGCGCTGGCTGTCGTAATCGTCGGCTGGCTCCGGTATCGCCATCAGCCCGCGCAACCTCAAGTTCGGCAAGCCAGCCACGGCCTGCGCCAGCGCCGGCAGTTCTTCCGGCGCAACGCCGCTCTTGCTGTCCTCTCCGCTGACGTTCACCTGCAGGCAGATGTTCAACGGCGGCAGATGCGCAGGCCGCTGCTCGGACAGGCGGCGCGCGATCTTCTCGCGGTCGACCGCATGCACCCAGTCGACATGCTCGGCCACGGGCCGTGTCTTGTTGCTCTGGATCGGACCGATGAAATGCCATTCGAGCGCGAGGTCGGGCCGCACTGCCTTGACTTGCGCAATCTTGTCGACTGCCTCCTGCAGGTAGTTCTCGCCGAACGCGCGCTGGCCGGCATCGGCCGCCGCGATCACCGCGTCGGCGCCGAAGGTCTTGGAGACGGCGAGCAGCTGCACGCCGGCCGGATCGCGTCCGGCACGACCGGCGGCGTCGGCGATGGCCTGCCGGACGTGGTGGAGATTTTCAGCAATCGACATGGGGCGAAATTATCGCTCATTGGCTGCTTCGGCGAAAAACCGGCAGCGCTGCTAGCATCGGCGCGGCTGACAACTTACAGGAGCACCTGCATGCCCGACCTCTACGACATTCCGCTGACCCGCATCGACGGCAGCTCGACTTCGCTCGCTGAATTTCGCGGCAAAGTGCTGCTCATCGTGAATACCGCGAGCGAGTGCGGCTTCACGCCGCAGTACGCGGGGCTGGAATCGTTGTACAAAAAATATCCAGACCAGGGACTGGTGGTGCTCGGCTTCCCTTGCAACCAGTTCGGCGCGCAGGAACCGGGCAGCGACGCACAGATCGCCGACTTTTGCGAGACGCGATTCAAGGTCAGCTTCCCTATGTTCGCAAAGATCGACGTGAACGGGCCGCAGGCGCATCCGCTGTTCGTGGAGCTGAAGCGGCAGGCACCCGGGCTGCTTGGCACCGAGGGAATCAAGTGGAACTTCACCAAGTTTCTCGTCGGTCGAGACGGCAAGGTTCGTGGCCGCTATGCGCCTGCCACGCCCGTCGCGCAGATCGAGCCCGACGTGCTTCGGCTGCTCGAGAACTGAAATTTGCCGGCCGGTACTCAGCCCGGCCCCCTCCTCCGTCCCCTCGACTGCTGCGTTCGCGATGCACTATCCGGCATCCCCAAAACGTGAACCCGATGCGACAACCGGTTACGAACGTCGCACCTGATGCGCAAGACATCAGCCCAGCAGCGGCGACTTACGCTTACAGCAGCGAGGCCGTCCGCAGGCCATCACCCCATCAAGGACGGAGACTTGCCCATGAACTTCCAACAGTATCGGGAGCTGTGTCGCGACGCGTCGGTCGCGCTTGGCCTTCCGGATCCGGATCGCCTCGCCAACGAAGGCCTGCTCGAGAAGGACGGCGTCGCGATGTCGCTGTTCCACGATGAAGAGTTCGTCTCCGACCGACTGTTCTGCTATGTGGACCTCGGTCCCATCGATGAGGCAGCCCGCACCCGCATCTTCGAGCGCTTGCTGATGCTGAACCTGCTGAGCGGCACCAAGACCAACGGTGTGTACACACTGGATCCGGCCAGCGGGAATGCGATCTTCTGCATTCATCTCATGGATCCGGACAGGCTCGATGGCGCACATCTTGCCCGGCTGCTTGACGCCTATGCCGGACGCGCACGCAAACTGCAGGAGGTCGTGATGACGGATCCCGACGATTTGTCGTTCATGGACACCGTGAGCCAGGTGTTCGGTCTGGACGATGTATCGAGCCAGCAAGAGCTTGCCTGAGTGGAGCGCATCGATGGATAACCTCGCTCCTTCCTCACCGGTCAGGACTGCCCCTTACACGCCGCCCGGGCGACCCGCCTCACCCAACTCGCCCCAACGCCTGGCACAGGCGTACGCCAGCCTGTCCTCGATGCAGCAAGCACCAGCGGTCGGCGCGGCCAATCTTCTGGACGTGCACGTCGCTACTCGCGCGATCGGGCGCCGCTCTCAGACGGCGCCGCGTGAAAGCACGACCCCGCTGCAACGCTGGAACAGCAAAAGGCGGCAGTCGGTCCAGCAGAATGCCACGCATGGACTGCACGCCTCGCGCCCGGCCATTCAGCCTGTACCGCCCGAGCAGGATCACATTGCGATCATCATCACTCCGCCGAAAAAAGATCAGTCGGACGAGGATTCCGCCAAAGCAGGCGAGAACAATCCGGGCTTGTCGCTCGATGGAGCAGTCCGGGGCAACCAGAAGCCGGACGATCCGGATTCCAGGTCTGACAGCAAAGTATCGTTCGACTCGAGCGAAATTGATGAAGAGTACGGAAAGCTCCGCCATCCGCAAATGTCCCCAGAAACCCGCGCGGATCTCGAAGGCATCATCTTCGCGGGCAAAGACCTCACGACTCTGCGCCACAAGCGGCTGTGGGAAACCGCCAAAGCAGAGGAAGACCGATATGTGAGGGACCATCGCGTCTGGAAATACGGGCATGACATTGCCGCTGGCGCCGTCAGCCAGTTGACCTCGTTCGGCGTGGGCGGGATGGTTGCCAGCGCTTCCGGCAACCCCTGGCTCTTTCCGGTGGTATCCGCGATCCTCAGCGACCTCGTGGGCGATCGGCTGGCCCAGCTGATCCGCCGGTCCACCATCATTCCGACGGCCAGCAAGGAATATTTCGAGAATCATCGCAAGATCGCACGCGCGCTCCGCGACTGGATCGCCGGCGATGCCGGCAAAAACCCGGAATGTTCCAAGGTCGATGAGGGCGATGCGCAGGACAACAGAACGACGGTCGAGATGACTTCAGCCAAGGCAATGACGCGAGCCCAAGTGCAGCAGGGGCTGGACATATTCGCGAAAAACCTGGTCGCGCGTGGTTTGCCCTTCCTGTGGTTCGCCTACATCTACTGGCCGCGGGATTACTACATCAATGACTACTGCAGACCGGTCTTCTTTCCGAACGCCACAGGTGCCCCGTTGGATGCTCTCGAGGCCGGGAACTCAACCGCAATCAACTTCTGCCCGAATCCGGAACAGGTCAATGTGACGGCCGTGCGATGGGCCATGCAAATCTTCGGCGGGATGATGGCGGGGGGCATGACCATGCTGACGAACCAGCTGCTGTCGAGCCACCTGCCCGGAGAGGAACGCACGACTTACAGTACCCATACATGGAAATTGCAGGCGGATTATCTGAAGTCCGCACGCCTCGACACGAAGAACTTTCTGGACGATTTCTCATCGGGCCGCCTTGACGAGAATTTCACGACAGAGGAAATGACAGAAAAGGAAATTGAGAAGCTGGTGACATCTGTACTGGCACTGGATCGCATCCAGACAAAGGAGTTGTCGATCGCGAAGAAAAAATCATCCCTGTGGACGACCTATCGGGGGGAACTGGATCAGGCCACGCAAAAGCACCGCGACGCGACCCTGATCACCCCTGAGTTCGTAGGCAAGCGCCTGGATACCGCACTGTCCATATTCGGCAAGTTGCTGTCGCTGCTGGTTTATGCCGGCATGCTCAACCATTACAACAGCCGGCAAAGCGGGGACGAAGATGACCGGTTGATGCAGGTCGTCATGTTGCCCCTGTACCTGATCGTGCTCGGGGGGTATATGTGGAGAGACGAATTTCGGCTGGTGGGCCACATATCGTATGGCGCGCTCAAAGGCTGCTTTTACGGGCCCAGAGGGGCGGACAAAAAAAATCCGAAGCCGTCCGATGGGGCCGTCGACAATCCTGTACGCGAGGAAGCTGAAGGTGACAACGCAGCTGAAGGCGACAACGCCGCTGAATCTCACCGGAGCGGCAGCACGAAATCCAGGCCCGAAGATCAGGACGACAGAGACGATTATGGAGACAGCGATGCGACGGACTCATCCGATGAAAGCGACACGGGAGCTCCCCACACGCCCCCTACCAGACTGAATGTCAGCAGCCACAGCTGGAAACGCCGGGGGCAAACCGATAGCGACGACGACAGCGAATCGTGAGAATGGAACAGGTTTGCGTGGCATTGCGCCATGCAACCAAGACCGGCGGGAGCGTGGCGCTCCCGCCGTTTTTTTATAGCGCCTGATCGATCAGCTCGATCCAGTGCCTGACCGGCGTGTCTGTGCCGGACTGCAGGTGAGTCAGGCAGCCGATGTTGGCCGACACGATCATCTCCGGCTCGGTCGCCTGCAGGTTGCGCAGCTTGTTGTCGCGCAGCTTGTAGGACAGCTCCGGCTGCGTGACCGAGTAGGTACCGGCGGAACCGCAGCACAGGTGGCTGTCGGCGCACAGCTTCACATCGACGCCGCAGGCGCGCAGCACGCCTTCGACCTTGCCGCGAATCTGCTGGCCGTGCTGCAGCGTGCATGGCGGATGGTAGGCGACGCGCTTGGCGATCTTGCCGGCCAGCTTCTGCTCCAGCTCCTTCTCGAAAGCGGGCATGATTTCCGACAGGTCTTTCGTCAGGTCGGAAATGCGCTGCGCGCGCTCCGCATACGCCGGATCCTGCGCGAGCAGGTGGCCGTACTCCTTCACAGTCACGCCGCAGCCTGACGCCGTCATCACGATCGCCTCGGCGCCCGCTTCGACATACGGCCACCACGCATCGACATTGCGGCGCATGTCATCGAGGCCGCCGTCCTGGTCGTTCATGTGATAGCGGATCGCGCCGCAGCAGCCGGCCTTCGGCGCGACCACCAGCTCGATGCCGAGCTTGTCGAGCACGCGCGCGGTTGCGGCGTTGATGTTCGGTGACATCGCCGGCTGCACGCAGCCGTCGAGCAGCAGCATCTTGCGCGCATGCGAACGCGACGGCCATGCGCCGGCATCGCGCGGCGCCGGCACCTTGTTCTTCAGCGCCTGCGGCAGCAGCGGCCGCACCAGCTGGCCGGCTTTCATCGCCGGCGTGAACAGCCATTTGCGCGGCAGCGCTTCCTTCAGCGCGGTGCGCACCAGCTGCTGCGCGAACGGGCGCTTGACCTGCTTCTCGACGATGCCGCGGCCGATGTCGACCAGCCGGCCGTAGGTGACGCCGGACGGGCAGGTGCTCTCGCAGTTGCGGCAGGTCAGGCAGCGGTCGAGGTGCAGCTGCGTCTTTTCCGTGGCCGGCTTGCCTTCGAGGACCTGCTTGATCAGGTAGATGCGGCCACGCGGCCCGTCGAGCTCGTCGCCCAGCAATTGATAGGTCGGACAGGTCGCCGTGCAGAAGCCGCAATGCACGCACTTGCGCAGGATGGCGTCGGCCTCCTGTCCTTCGGGCGTGTCCTTGATGAAGTCGGCGAGATTGGTTTGCATCGTCAGAAGTCGGTGTACATGCGGCGCGGGTTGAAGATCCCGGCCGGGTCGAAAGCGTTTTTCAGGTTGCGGTGGATGCGCGCGACGGCAGGTGCGAGCGGATGGAACACGCCGACCGACTTGTCGCCGCCCTTGTACAGGGTCGCATGGCCGCCGGCAGCAGTCGCGGCGGCGCGAATGGTGGACGCATCGGCGCTGGTCTTCAGCCAGCGTTGCGCGCCACCCCATTCGATCATCTGCTCGCCCGGAAGTTGCAGCGGCGCGGCCACCGTCGGCACCGACACGCGCCACAGGCCGTTCGCCGTGTCGGCGAAGAAGGGATGCGACTGCTCGCGCAGGTGGTCCCAGAACTTGTCGGCATCGGGCAGCTCGCTGCCGCCCATCTTCGTGATCGCCGCATCGACGGCGGCCTGCGCGCCGGACAGGCGCACGGCCAGCTGGCCGTCATGCCAGCAGGATGCCGAAATCGGCAAGGGCTGGCCACCCCAGAGGTTCAGCTGGCGCAGTGCCTCTTCCTCGCCCATAGCGAACTGCAGCGTGTGCTGGGCGAACGGGCGCGGCAGCACTTTCACCGACACGTCGAGGATCAGGCCCAGCGTGCCGAGCGAGCCGGCCAGCAGGCGCGACACGTCATAGCCGGCGACGTTCTTCATCACCTGACCGCCGAAGTGCAGCACTTCGCCCTTGCCGTCCATCAGTGCGCTGCCGAGCACGAAGTCGCGCACGGCGCCGACTGCCTGCCGGCGCGGGCCGGACAGGCCGCTGGCGACGATGCCGCCGATGGTCGCAAGGCCGTCGAAGCGCGGCGGCTCGAACGCGAGCATCTGCTTTTTCTCGGACAGCGCCGCGCCGATCTCGCGCAACGTGGTGCCGGCACGCGCAGTAATGACCAGCTCTGTCGGGTCGTACGACACGATGCCGCTGTAGGCGCGCGTATCGAGCACGTCGCCGTTCAGCTCCTGGCCGTACCAGTCTTTGGTGCCGTTGCCGCGAATACGCAACGCACGCTTCGATGCAGTGGCCGACGCGATGCGGTCACGAAATTCCTGCAAAACCTGATCCATGGTGTAATTCGTCGTCTTTCAGAAGCGCGGCAGGTCGGCGAATTTTGTCTCGCCGCGGCGCACATGCATCTTTCCGTATTCGGCGCAGCGATGCAGGGTGGGAATGGCCTTGTCCGGATTGAGCAGGAAGGCGGTGTCGAATGCGCGCTTGACCGCGAAGAAGGCTTCGCGCTCCTCGGGCGAGAACTGCACACACATCGAGTTGATTTTTTCGATGCCCACGCCATGCTCGCCGGTGATGGTGCCGCCAACTTCGACGCACAGCTCGAGGATGGCCGCGCCGAATTTCTCGGCGCGGTCGAATTCGCCTGGCGTGTTCGCATCGAACAGGATCAGCGGATGCAGGTTGCCGTCACCCGCGTGGAACACGTTTGCGCAGCGCAACCCGTAGGTAGTTTCCATCTCGGCAATGCCCAGCAGCACCTGCGCGAGATGCTTGCGCGGAATCGTGCCGTCCATGCAGTAGTAGTCCGGCGAAATGCGGCCGGCGGCCGGGAAGGCGTTCTTGCGGCCAGACCAGAACTTCAGCCGCTCGGCCTCGCTGGTCGACACCGCGATCGCGGTCGCGCCGGATTCCTTCAGCACCTCGCTCATGCGCGCGATCTCTTCCTCGACCTCTTCGATCGTGCCGTCCGATTCGCACAGCAGGATGGCTTCGGCGTCGGTGTCGTAGCCGGCCTTCACGAAAGGCTCGACCATGCGCGAGCTGGTCTTGTCCATCATCTCGAGGCCGGCCGGAATGATGCCGGCGGCAATCACGTTCGCGACCGCATTGCCGCCCTTCACCACGTCGTCGAACGAGGCCATGATCACGCGCGCCTGCTGCGGCTTCGGCACCAGCTTGACGCTGACTTCGGTGACCACGCCGAGCATGCCTTCGGAGCCGATGAAGACGGCCAGCAGGTCGAGGCCCGGCGCATCGAGGCCTTCGTTGCCGAGCTCGACCACGTCGCCCTCGATGGTGACCATGCGCACGCGCAGCACGTTGTGCACGGTGAGACCATATTTCAGGCAGTGCACCCCGCCGGAGTTCTCGGCGACGTTGCCGCCGATCGAGCAGGCGATCTGCGACGACGGATCCGGGGCGTAATACAGGTTGTACGGTGCTGCGGCTTCGGAGATCGCGAGGTTGCGCACGCCGGGCTGAACGACGGCGGTGCGGGCGTACGGATCGAGCTTCACGATGCGGTTCAGGCGCGCGGTCGACAGCACGACGCCGTCGGCGATCGGCGTCGCGCCGCCGGACAGGCCGGTGCCGGCGCCGCGGGGCACGATCTGCACCTCCAGGCGGCGGCAGGTCTTCAGCACATCGATGACCTGCTGCTCGTTTTCCGGCAGCACGACGACCATCGGCAGCTGGCGATAGGCTGACAGGCCGTCGCATTCATACGGTCGGGTATCTTCTTCGTTGTACAGCACGGCCTGCGCGGGCAGCACCGCGCGCAACGCGGCAACCACTTCCTGCTGGCGCGCGAGCGCAAAGACCGGTTCGTTCGGGGCGTTCATTTCGCGAAATCCTGGGCCGTCCACGGGTTTGACCATGGACGAATGAGAAAGGCCTGTAGTTTAGCGAAAGCCCCCTGCGGGGATGGGTGAAATCAGGGGATTTGGCCTGAAAAGCTTTAACGGCAAAGGTGAATTTTTTACATGGGCAGCGCACGTTACCCGCTGCTCAAGCGCCTGCCGAAGATGTCCCCGCCGAAATACCGGGACATTTGCCGTGGGCTCAGGTGGATTACAACGGAACTTTCTGCCTGTCCGTCAGCGTGCTTTCCCGATGAGGGCAGACAGCTCAGCGGAGACCGGTCAGGCGGCCGTCTGTCATCCGCCCCGGAATGTGTCCTTCATCCACTGCAGGAACACCGCCACCTCGGGCCGCTCCAGCACCGGCTTTTCATAGACCGCGTAATACGCGTGCGGCGGCGCGCTCAGCTCGACATCGAACAGGCGCACCATTTCACCGGCCTCGATCAGTTCGCGCGCGAAATGCGCGCGCGCGAGGCCGATGCCATGGCCGTGCCGGACCATTTCCTGCAGCAGGCCGAGGTCATCCACACGAATGCCGGTGGTCGGCTCCGGCCAGTCCAGACCGGCCGCTTCGAACCACGGTTGCCATGGCTCGAGTGCGGAACGGATCAGCGTGGCCTTCTTCAGGTCGGCCGGCTCCTTCAACTCGCCGATCTCGGCGAGATACTTCGGGCTGGCGACGGCAAAGGTCGGCTCGGTGAACAGCTTTTCACACTGCAGGTTCGGATACCTGCCCGGGCCGAAGCGCACCTCGAGGTCGCTTTCGGCCAGCGCGAGGTCGTACAGCGGTACCGACAGGTAGATCTCGATCGCGATTTCCGGGTGCAGCGCCGTGAATGAGGCGAGGTTCGGCACCAGCAGGTAACGTGCAAACGTCGGCGGCGCGGTGATCTTCAGCCGTGGCTGCATCGATGCTGCGCGGCACGGGATCGGGAAGTCGGTCAGCGTGCGCAATGCCTGCCGCACCACGTCGAGGTAACGGCGGCCGAATTCCGACAGGCCGACATTGCGGCCGTCGCGCACGAACAGGCGCTCGCCGACGAATTCCTCCAGCAGGCGGATCCGGTGCGACAGCGCCGACGGTGTGATGCAAAGCTCCTCCGCTGCCAGCGCAAACGAGCCGTGCCGGGCGGCCGCCTCGAATGCAGACAGTGCGTGAACCGGGGGAATGCGTGTTGCCATGGGAACCTTGCATCAGTGGGCCGGTGTCACCAGCGGATGACCTTGCCCGGGTTGAGAATATTGTTCGGGTCGAGCGCATGCTTGATGGTGCGCATCACGTCGATCGCCTCCTCGCCATGCTCCTGGACCAGGAAGCCGATCTTGTGCAGGCCGACGCCGTGCTCGCCGGTGCAAGTGCCCTGCATCGAGATCGCGCGCGCGACCATGCGTTCATTGACGGCCTCGGCACGCGCGACATCGGCGGGATCGTTCGGGTCGACCAGCATCTGCACATGGAAGTTGCCGTCGCCGACATGGCCGATGATGCCGTGCACGATCTGTTCGCGCTCGAGATCGACCTTGGTCTCGAGCAGGCAATCGGCCAGCCGCGAAATCGGCACGCAGCAGTCAGTCGAGATCGCCCGGCTGCCGGCGCGCAGCTGCAGCAGCGCGAAATACGCGTTGTGCCGCGCCTGCCATAGTCGCGAGCGGTCTTCGGGACGGGTCGCCCATTCGAAACCGACCGCGCCATGCTCGTCGGCGATCTGCTGCACCAGTTCGGCCTGTTCCTGTACGCCGTGCTCGCTGCCGTGGAATTCGAACAGCAGCAGCGGCTTCTCGGGCAGGGTCAGCTTGTCGTGCTTGTTCAGCGCACGCACGCTGTTCTCGTCGACGAACTCGACGCGCGCCACCGGCACGCCCATCTGTATGGTCTGGATGACGGTGTTCACCGCACTCGCGATGTCGGGGAACGAGCAGACGGCCGCCGAGATGGCCTCCGGCTGCGGATAGATCCGCAGCGTCACCTCGGTGATGATACCCAGCGTGCCCTCACTGCCGACAAACAGCCGCGTCAGGTCATAGCCGGCGGAAGACTTCTTCGCGCGCGTGCCGGTCCGGATCACCTTGCCTTCGGCGGTCACGACCGTCAGGCCGAGCACGTTCTCGCGCATGGTGCCGTAGCGGACGGCATTGGTGCCGGAGGCGCGGGTGGCGGCCATGCCGCCGATCGAGGCATCCGCGCCCGGGTCGATCGGGAAGAACAGTCCGGTGTCCTTAATTTCCGCATTCAGCTGCTTGCGGGTGACGCCCGGCTGGACAGTGGCGGTCAGGTCCTCGGGATTGACGGACACCACCCTGTTCATTTGCGACAGGTCGATCGACACACCGCCCTGGATCGCCAGGATGTGGCCCTCAAGCGAGGTACCGGTACCGTAGGGAATGACAGGAAAACCATGCCGGTTGCACAAGGCGACGGCTGCGGCGACGTCCTCGGTCGACTGCGCGAACACCACCGCGTCCGGCAGCATCGGGTCATAGGAGGATTCATCCCTGCCGTGATGCTCGCGCATCGCATGACTGGTCGAAATGCGGTCGCCGAAGCGCGCCTGCAATGCAGCCAGCAACTCAGGGGGCATCTCGCGCCGCAGCGCGGTCGGAACAGGATGGTTCATGGGGGTTCTCCTCAAGCAAGCTATTGTACTCTCAGCGAAGCGATTGCTCGCTCAGCGAATAGGTTGACCTTCAGGCAAGGCAAAGGCCGGCGTGCGGATTTTCCCGTATCCTTCGGCGGTCACGCTTCGGATTTCACAATATGGGCAATCGACTGTCGAAAATCGCGACCCGCACCGGGGACGACGGAACCACTGGCCTCGGCGATGGCAGCCGCACCGGCAAGGATGCGCTGCGCGTTCAGGCGATGGGCGATGTGGATGAACTGAACTCGCAGATCGGCGTGCTGCTGTGCGAAGACCTGCCGCAGGAACTGCGCGAGCAACTTCTGACGGTGCAGCACGACCTGTTCGACCTCGGCGGCGAGCTTTCCATCCCGGGCTTCGTGCTGATGGCGGATGCACAGGTCGAGCGGCTGGACGCGCTGCTGGAGCAGTACAACGCGACGTTGCCGCCGCTGAAGGATTTCATTCTGCCGGGCGGCTCGCGCGCGGCCGCGCACGCGCATGTCTGCCGCACCGTTTGCCGGCGCGCGGAGCGCAGCATCGTCGCGCTCGGCCATGAAGAAAAGGTGCATGCGCGCCTCGGACAGTATGTGAACCGGCTGTCCGACCTGCTGTTCGTGCTCGCCCGCGTACTGAACCGGCATGCCGGCGGCAGCGACGTGCTGTGGGAGAAGGGGCGCAGCCGCGAATAAGCTGCGTCGACAGGCTCAGCTGCGGGCTGGCCGTGAGCTCGCCGCGCCGAGCGACGCAATCACTTGCGCGTGGCGCCCGCCATCGGCGCCCTTGCGCGCGATCTCGGTCGCCGTATCGCCGTCATGCGACCGGATATGTACATCGGCCCCGCGGGCCAGCAACAGGTCGACGGCCATCGTCTGGCCGTAGTACGCGGCTTTCATCAACGCCGTCTCGCCACGCGCGTCCTGCTTGTCGAGCGGCACGCCGCTGCGTATGAGCAGATCCATCAGGCAAAGATCCCCGGCTTTCGCGGCCAGCATCAGCGCCGTCTGCCCATCGGTTGTCGTCGCCTCTGCCCGGTCCGGGGCAGCAGCAGGTGCGGCGATCTTAGGCCCGGCGGGTCGTGCCGGGCTCGGCGCCTGCCCGAAACACACGAGGGTTGCCAGCACCGCATGCCGGTTCCGGTACACGGCCCAGTCGAGCGCGCTCCGCCCCTGCAGGTCCCGGGCATCCGGATCGGCACCGGCGCGGACCAGCTGGTCGATACTGGCGTAGTCACCGGCATCGGCTGCCTGCATCAGGGCCGTTTCGCCGGCCCGGTTCGTCAGGCCACACTGGGCCCCGTACCGGAGCAACAGCGCAACCAGCGCGCTGTGCCGGTTGCGCGCCGCCTCCATCAGCGCCGTCTGGCCGCTGCTGTCGTGCGCATTGATCTCGGCGCCGTGCGCGATCAACGCCTTCGCGATGGAAATACTGCCGCCGCGGGCGGCCATGATCAGCGGCGTCCGTCCCTGAGCATCACGCACCGAGGGATCGGCGCCTGCACGCAACAGCAGCCTGACCATCCCCGGCCGGTCGGCCTGCACGGCGACCGACAATGGAAAACGCGGCGCAGCACCGACCCGGGCATTCGGGTTGCCTCCGTGCCGGAGCGCCTGCCTCGCGCCTTCAATGCTGTCCATGGCAATCGCCTTGAACAGGTCATCCTGAGGCAGCGACCGGGGCGACTGTCTGAGCAGGGCAGGGTCGAGCGGCACCGCCGCCGCGGCGATCAGGCTTGCCTGCAATACGTTCTCGCCGGCGCCCGCGGCGGACCCGTTGGGCAAGTGGCCGATACGCTTGCCGGACGGCAGGGCGGAATACATGCTGAAAGACTCGTTGCTCATGGCGGCATCTCCGGTTCTGGCGGTGGGACGCGGGCCTCGGCGCGCGCTAGCGCAGGCCGGGCAAATGCAGGTTGAATCGGATGGCCAGCACGCGACACGCGACGGTCATCAGCGAACCGGCCAGCACGGCAAGACTGTGAGGCAGCTCCAGTCGGTGCAGCAGAATGAAAGTCCAGCAGCCGAGGAAAGGGCAAACGGCATAGAACCGGTCCTGCTCCAGGACCGCAGGTATTTTGTTGCACAGGACATCGCGCAGCACACCACCGGAGATGCCGGTAACCACCCCGATAATCGATGCGGGAAGCATGGGCACGCCGGCGCTTAGCGCACTGAATGTGCCGAGCACGCTGAACAGCCCGGTTCCCAGCGCATCGGCGACCAGAATGAATTTTTCCGAGGCGCCGGAACTCAGCAGCCGCATGGTGGGCGTCAGTGCAATTGCGGCCATGATCAGCACGAGCAACACGTATTCGTCATGACTGACCCAGAACCACGGGCGCTGGTCCAGCAGCAGGTCGCGCACCGTGCCTCCGCCGAAGGCAGTAACGAAACCCACAGCAAAAATTCCGCCCATGTCCATCATGTGACGGCGCGCTTCCATGAAACCCGACAAGGCGAAAGCCATCAGGCCGATGACGCCGATGAACTCCTGAACCAGGGCGATTTCCATTTCGATGGTCATGGGATGCTTCCTTGCGACCCGCGGCCTCTGTTGGCATGCGTGCATTGAGTTGCATACATCACTGCAGAACTGCGGCAGGCCATCCATGGTTCTGCCCGTTGAAAGCGCCGGATATCGGGATCGCCCGGTCGCCCTGCGACGGAAGATGAAGTCTAGACAGTGCCGTTTTGGTGCGCCAACAGTGCGGTGCACTAGTTGCGGATTCGGGACGAGACCGTCTCGCAACAGAAGCGGCCAACGAATGACTGGCGCAAAAAAAAACGTCGCCCCTGACAAGGCGACGCTTCCGACGAGCGCTGTGCAAGACCGGCGGGCTGTTGTGCCGCCGCTGCTTGTGCTTACTGGTTGTTCACCACCAGCCTCGGCTCCTTGCCGCCGAGACGCTGCCGGATCGAGGCGGCGATGCCTGGCGCATCCAGCCCGAGCTTCGACAGCAGCTGCTGCGCATCGCCGTGATCGATGAAGCTGTCCGGCAGGCCCAGCTGCAGCAGCGGCCTGACGATGCCGGCCGCGGCCAGCGCCTCGGCCACCGCCGAGCCGGCGCCGCCCATCACGCAGCCCTCCTCCACTGTCACCAGCAGTTCGTGCGCGGCCGCGAGTTCAGCGACCAATGCAGCGTCGAGCGGCTTCACGAAGCGCATGTCTGCCACCGTCGCATCCAGCTCGCCCGCCGCGCCCAGCGCCGGCGCCACCATCGTGCCGAACGCGAGGATCGCCACGCCCCGGCCCCGGCGGCGCACCAGCCCCTTGCCGATCTCGATCACCTCGAGCGCTTCGCCAGTATCGGCACCGATGCCGGCGCCGCGCGGATAGCGGACTGCGGCCGGGCCGGGGTGGCGCCAGCCGGTGGTCAGCATCTTCCGGCATTCGCTTTCATCGCTGGGAGCCATGACGACCATGTTCGGAATGCAGCGCAGGAACGCGAGGTCGTAGTTGCCCGCATGGGTGGCGCCGTCGGCACCGACCAGGCCCGCGCGGTCGAGCGCAAAGGTGACGTCCAGGTTCTGCAGCGCGACGTCGTGGATCAGCTGGTCGTAGGCGCGCTGCAGGAAGGTCGAGTAGATCGCGACCACCGGCTTCATGCCCTCGCAGGCGAGGCCGGCGGCGAAGGTCACTGCATGCTGCTCGGCGATGCCGACGTCGTAATAGCGCTCGGGGAACTGCTGCTCGAACCTCACCATGCCCGAGCCCTCGCGCATCGCCGGCGTGATGCCGACCAGCCGGCCGTCCGCGGCGGCCATGTCGCACAGCCAGTCGCCGAACACCTGCGTGTAGGTTTTTTTCGCGGGCGCCGTGGCCGGCTTGATGCCCTCGGCCGGATTGAACTTGCCGGGCCCGTGGTAGAGCACCGGATCGGCCTCGGCCAGTTTGTAGCCCTGCCCCTTCCTCGTCACCACATGCAGGAACTGCGGGCCGTCGAGGTGCTTCAGGTTCTGCAGTGTCGGTATCAGGGAGTCGAGGTCGTGGCCATCGATCGGGCCGATGTAGTTGAGGCCGAATTCCTCGAACATCGTGGCCGGCACCAGCATGCCCTTCGCATGCTCCTCGAAGCGCTTCGCGAACTCGAACATCGACGGCGGCAGCACCGACTTGCCGACGTTCTTCGCGGCCGCATAGAACTTGCCCGACATCAGGCGCGCGAGGTAGCGGTTCAGCGCGCCGACCGGCGGCGAGATCGACATGTCGTTGTCGTTCAGGACCACCAGCATCTTGATGTCTTCATGCACGCCGACGTTGTTCAGCGCCTCGAAGGCCATGCCCGCAGTCATCGCGCCATCGCCGATCACGGCGACCGAATGGCGGTTCTCGCCCTTGACCCGCGACGCCAGCGCCATGCCGAGCGCGGCCGAGATTGACGTGGAGGAATGCGCGGTGCCGAAGGTATCGTACGGACTTTCGTCCCGCTTCGGGAAGCCGGACAGCCCGCCCTGCTGGCGCAGGGTCGGCATGCGGTCGCGGCGGCCGGTCAGGATCTTGTGCGGATAGGTCTGGTGGCCGACGTCCCACACGATGCGATCGCCCGGTGTGTCGAACACATAGTGCAGCGCGATCGTCAATTCGACGGTGCCCAGGTTGGAGGACAGGTGGCCGCCGGTCTTGGACACCGACTCCAGCAGGAAGGACCGCAGTTCGTCGGCCAGCTGGCGCAATTCGCCGCGGGACAGCGCGCGCAGGTCGGCGGGATCGTTGATCTTTTGTAGTAGTGTCATGTCTCAGGTCTTCCTCTGCACGATCAGGTCGGCAAGTTCCCGAAGCCGCTGAGCGCTGTGTCCGAAAGGCAGCAGTGCCTGATGGGCATCCTGCCGCAACTTCTCCGCCAGGGCAAGCGACTCCGGCAGGCCGAGAATGGACACATAAGTCGGCTTGTTATTGGCTGCATCCTTGCCCGCGGTCTTGCCCAGAGTTGCCGAATCGGCAGTGGTATCGAGGATATCGTCGACCACCTGGAAGGCCAGGCCGATCGCTTTCGCATAGTCGGCCAGCGCCGCGCTCTCCGCCTGCTGCAGCGTCTTGCCCGCGATCGCGCCCAGCATCACCGACGCTCGCAGCAGCGCGCCGGTCTTCAGGCGGTGCATTTGCTCCAGCTCGGGCAGCGACAGCGCGATGCCGACCGAGTCGAGATCGATGGCCTGCCCGCCGCACATGCCGAGCGAGCCGGACGCCTGCGCCAGCTGGGCCAGCATCTCGACCCGGCGCGAGGCGTCCAGCGTGCCGCCGGCCAGCACGTCGAAGGCCTGCGCCTGCAGCGCGTCGCCGACCAGCAGCGCGGTCGCCTCGTCATACTGCCGGTGCACGGTCGGCTTGCCGCGCCGCAGGTCGTCGTCATCCATGCACGGCATGTCGTCGTGCACCAGCGAATACGCGTGGATCATCTCGACGGCAGCGGCAGCGCGCTCCATCGCGTCGCGCGGCGCGTCGAACAGTTCGCCGGCAGCGAAAACCAGTAGCGGGCGCACCCGCTTGCCGCCGTCCAGTACCGCATAGCGCATGGCCTCATGCAGCTTGCTCGGGGACTCGGACGCGGGCGGCAGGTGCTTCGACAGCACCTGTTCCATGTCCGACTGGACCTGCCTGCACCAGCCGGCGAAATCGGTGCTCATGCGTCGCCTTCCTCGTTACCGCCATCGGCATCCAACGGCTTGAGCATCTCGCCCTCCAGCACCCGCACCTGCTTCTCGACCCGGTCCAGCCGGGCGGCGCAGTATTTGACGAGTTCCGAGCCGCGCTGGTAGGCGGCCAGCGACGCTTCAAGCGGCAGTTCGCCGGACTCCATTTTGGCGACCAGTTGTTCCAGCTCGTCCATCGCCTCTTCAAATGAGGCGACCGGCGGCTCTGACGGGGTTTTCTTGGGCATGGCGTGTATCGATCCGGTGAACCGCATATTTTAGAGCAATCACTTGTTGCCCTGACCGCAAAACTGCCTGCAGCACGGACCTGCACTCACGCGCGATATCAAATCAATAACCCGACGCCCACCACCCGAGTGCCGGAAAGGCGCGCCGGCAGCGGAAAAAATTACCGGTAGCCCCCCCTCCCCCCGGGGGGTATAATCCCGCCCTCGTCCAAAAAATAACCGTTTCATATCGTTTGAACACAGGTGTTTGCGGATTCTTTCTCTCTTAGGTTGGTGCAAATTAATTTGGGGGTGGGGATGTCCGATCTGGCCAGTCTCGCAAGGCTCGCGCGCTCCAACGCGCAACTACCTGTCGGCGTGTACTTCGATGACGCGCTGCTGAAACAGGAAACTCAACTGCTGTTCAAGCAAGGTCCGCAATATGCGGGCCACGAACTGATGGTCCCGAATGCCGGCGACTACGCAACCCTGCCGTGGGAGAACGACGGCCGGGTGCTGGTCCGCAATCCGCAGGGGATCGAACTCATTTCCAATGTGTGCAGGCATCGCCAGGCCAAGATGCTGGCGGGCCGCGGCAATGCGAACAACATCGTCTGCCCGCTGCACCGCTGGACTTACGACCTGAAAGGCGAGCTGATCGGCGCGCCGCATTTCGGCGAGACGCCGTGCATGAACCTGTCTCGCTACGGCCTGCAGAACTGGAACGGCCTGCTATTCGAGAACAATGGCGTCGACGTGCCGGGCATGCTGAAGCAGCTGTCGGTCACGAAGGACCTGAACTTCGACGGCTACATGCTCGACCACGTGGAAGTGCACGAGTGCGACTACAACTGGAAGACCTTCATCGAGGTCTACCTCGAGGACTATCATGTGGAGCCCTTCCACCCGGGCCTCGGCAACTTCGTCACCTGCAACGACCTGCGCTGGGAGCTCGGCGAAGGCTACAGCGTGCAGACAGTCGGCGTGAATTCGGCGCTGAAGAAGTCCGGCTCGCCGGTTTACCAGAAATGGCATGACGAGGTACTGCGCTTCAACAATGGCCAGGTGCCGCCGCACGGCGCGATCTGGCTGACGCTCTACCCGAACGTCATGGTCGAGTGGTATCCGAACGTGCTGGTGGTATCGACGCTGTGGCCGAAGGGCCCGCAAAAGACCGTCAACGTGGTCGAGTTCTACTACCCGGAAGAGATCGTGCTGTTCGAGCGCGGCTTCGTCGACGCCGAGCGCGCCGCCTACATGGAAACCTGCGTCGAGGACGACGAAATCGCGCTGCGCATGGATGCCGGCCGCAAGATCCTGCTCGACCGCGGCGTGAATGAAGTCGGTCCCTATCAATCGCCGATGGAAGACGGCATGCAGCATTTCCACGAGTGGTACCGCAGCAAGATCGCGGTCTGAGCGCCGCCGGCCACCGGAGGGACTGAATGCAGTCCCTCTGGATGCTGCTGGCCAGCTTCGTGTTCGCCATCATGGGCGTGTGCGTAAAGCTGGCCTCCGAGACCTCGTCCACCTCCGAAATCGTGCTCTGCCGCGGCGCGATCGGCATGCTGATCATTTACGCACTCACCCGCGCGCGCGGACTGTCGCTGCAGACCGCCCTCCCCTGGCATCACGCATGGCGCGGCTTCGTCGGCGTAACCGCCTTGTGGCTGTGGTTCTTCGCGATCGGCCAGCTGCCGCTGGCCACCGCGATGACGCTCAATTACATGGCGCCGATCTGGATCGCGGCGATCGTGTTCACCCTCGGCTGGTGGCACCGCACCCGCCGATTCGAGTGGGGACTGGCGGCCGCGATCGGCTTCAGCTTCATCGGCGTCGCGCTGCTGCTCAAGCCGACCATCCATGCGGAGCAGTGGGTGGGCGGCATCACGGCACTGATCTCCGGCTTCCTGTCCGCCCTCGCGTACATCCAGGTGCGCAAGCTCGGCCAGCTCGGCGAGCCGGAATACCGGGTGGTGTTCTATTTTTCTGCCAGCGGCGTGATCGCCGGCTTCATCAGTGCACTCGTCGACAACTGGCTGCAGAGCGGCCGGCTGCAGGTGCTGCATGACCTGTCGGCCACCGACGGCGTGCTGCTGCTGTCGATCGGCCTGACCGCCACCATCGCGCAGATGGCCATGACTCGCGCCTACCGCTACGGCGCAATGCTGGTCACCGCCAACCTGCAATACACCGGCATCGTGTTTTCCAGCCTGTGGGGCATCCTGATCTGGGGCGATCGGCTCGACCCCTGGGGCTGGACGGGCATAGCGATCATCCTCGTCAGCGGCATCGCCGCGACCTTCTATAATGCCCGCAGCAGTAGCAGTAAAGCTTCCTCAAAATAACGACCCAAGGAGACCTGCTGATGCCGTTCACCACGCTGATCACCGCTGCCGAATTGAAGCAGCACCTCGACAATCCCGGCTTCGTGATCCTCGACTGCCGCTCCGAGCTGACTGACCCCAAGGCCGGCGCCATTGCATTTGCCGAAGGCCACATCCCGGGCGCGCAGCATGCGGATCCCGATCGCCATCTCTCGGACAAGTCGCCCGGCCCGAACGGCGAATTCCGCGGCCGCCACCCGCTGCCGGCGCCGCAGGCCTTCATCGAGACGATGCGCGATTTCGGCGTTTACCCGAACTCCCAGGTCATTGCCTATGACGCGCATGGCGGCATGTTCGCGTCCCGGCTGTGGTGGATGCTGCGCTGGGTCGGCCACCACGGCGTTGCGGTTCTTGATGGCGGGCTGCCGGCCTGGCTGGCCGATGGCGGCGAGCTGACAAAGGACGTGATCAACCGGCCGCACGGCTCGATCACGCTGCAGCCGTCACTCGCCGGTTGGGTAAGTGCCGACGAGGTGCTGGCCAACCTGTCGGCGCGCGCAAAGACCGTGCTCGATGCACGCGCGGCCGACCGCTTCCGCGGCGAGAACGAGGTGATCGACCCGGTCGCCGGCCACATCCCCGGCGCGAAGAACCGGCCATTCAAGGACAACCTCCAGGCCGACGGCCGCTTCAAGCCGGCCGATGTGCTGCGGTCCGAATTCAGCGCACTGATCCGCAGCCCGGCGGCAACGATCGCGCAGTGCGGCTCGGGCATTTCCGCTTGCCATACGCTGCTGGCGATGGAAGTGGCGGGCCTGCCGGGCGCGGCCCTGTACCCGGGATCATGGAGCGAGTGGAGCGCAGATCCGTCGCGGCCGGTTGCGACCGGCAGCGCCTGAAGTTTGCCGGCGGGCCGGGCACGCGCCCGGCCCGTCAGTTCAGTGCACGTGGAACTGCTTGGTCAGCAGCAGCACGATGCCGACGCCGACCGCAATCAGAATCACCTGCGGTACGGTCTCGCGCCAGGTGGCGCGGCGCTGCATCTGCGGCATCAGGTCGCTGACAGCAATGTAAATGAAGCCTGACGAGGCCAGCACCAGCACATACGGCACCAGGTGCAGCCCCTGCTTGAGCGCGACATAGCCGACCACGCCGCCGATCACCCCCATCAGGCTGCAGATCAGGTTGTACACATAGGCGCGCGTCTTCGACAGCCCGGCATTGAGCAGCACGATGAAATCGCCAATCTCCTGCGGTATTTCATGCGCGATGATGGCCAGCGCCGTGATCACGCCGAGTTTCGGGTCGGCCAGGAAGGCGGCGGCGATCAGCACGCCGTCGGTGAAATTGTGCAGGCTGTCTCCGACGAGGATCATCCAGCCGGCCTTGCCGGCCTCGTGCGCATCATGCCCGTGCTCATGACCGTGGCCATCGCCCTCGTAGTGGTGCGAGTGGCGCAGGATCGCCAGCTTCTCGAGCAGGAAAAAGCCGAGCAGCCCGGCCAGCAGGGTCGCGAACAGCACATGCGCATCGGCGTCGGATTCGAACGCCTCCGGCAATGCGTGCAGCAGCGAAGTCGACAGCAGTACGCCGACCGACAGGCTGACCATCCGCTCGACCATGCGCGACAGCAGGCCATACGACAGCAGGGCGGCGGCCGAAATGCTCAGCACACCAGCCAGTGCGGTAGCGAGCAGTATGGATGACAGCGTGGTGTTAATTTGTTATTCCCGGAATGGCACGCACGCCGGCAGCCGGCGCGCGAAAACCCGCTATTGTACGGGCGTCAGGATTAAAGCACGCCAATGCACGGACGGACAATCCGTCGAACGACGCAGCCGGCCGCTCAGGCGCCGTGCCGGCGCAGCCATTGGAGGCAGCGCTGCCAGCCATCCTGCGCGGCCGCCGGCAGGTAGCTCGGCCGGTAATCCGCATGGAAGGCGTGGCCGGCATCCGGATAGACGACGATCTGCGAGCCGCTGCTGCCCTTCTCCAGCGCGCCGCGCATCGCATCCACCGAGGCCTGCGGTATGCCTTCGTCGCGACCGCCGTACAGCCCGAGTACCGGCACCTTCAGCGCGGGCGCGAGATCGACCGGATACGTCGGCTGGAGCGAATTCCGGTCGCCGTCCAGCCGCCCGTACCACGCAACGCCAGCTTTGACTTTCGGATTGTGCGCCGCATACAGCCAGGTGATACGGCCGCCCCAGCAGAAACCGGTGATGCCGATGCGGCTCGTGTCGCCCGTATTGCGGTAGGCCCAGGCGACGCAGGCGTCGAGATCGTCCATCACCTGCGCATCGGGCACTTTGGCGATCAGGTTCCTCAGCAGCTCGGGAATCGACGTGTATTGGGTCGGGTCGCCCTGCCGCCCGAACAGGTCGGGCGCGAGCGCGAGGTAGCCGAGCTTCGCGAAGCGGCGTGCAATGTCGGCGATGTGCTGGTGCACGCCGAAGATCTCGGACACCACCAGCACCACCGGCAAGTTTCTTTTCCCGGCGGGCTGCGCGCGGTAGACCGGCATGGCATGGTCACCGACCATCACCGTCACTGTGCCGGCGTCGAGGCCATCGGTGTCGGTGACGATGGCGGCGCTGGACAGGCCAGGCAGGACGGCGGCGGCGAAGCCGGTGCCGAGGGTGGTTCTCATGAAGTCGCGGCGGGTGGAGTTCGGGGTGGCGTGGGGGTTGGACAGGAGGGATTGCAGGTCGTCGCTTATCTTGGTCATTGCCTTGCCCTTGTCAATGGAACAGTGATCGTCGACGGGAGACGCCAAAATTAATGCGCCTCCTCCCAATTAGCCCCCGCCCCCACCTCGGCCACCAGCGGCACCTTCAATTCGGCGACACCCGCCATCAGCTGCGGCAGCTTTTCCTTCACCAGCGCCAGCTCCGCCTGCGGCACGTCGAGCACCAGTTCATCGTGCACCTGCATCACCATCAGCGCGCCGAGCTGCTCGCGCTCGATCCAGTCCTGTACCGCGACCATCGCCAGCTTGATCAGGTCGGCGGCCGTGCCCTGCATCGGCGCATTGATCGCCGCCCGCTCTGCAGCTTGCCTCCGCGGGCCGTTCGGCGAGTTGATCTCCGGCAGCCACAGGCGACGACCAAACACCGTCTCGACGAAACCGTGGGATTTCGCCTGCTGGCGGATATCGTCCATGAAGCGCTTCACGCCGGCGAAGCGGGTGAAGTACTTGTCCATGTACATCTGCGCGGCGGAGCGCTCGACGCCGAGGTTGCCAGCGAGGCCGAACACGCTCATGCCGTAGATCAGGCCGAAGTTGATCACCTTCGCTGCCCGCCGCTGCTCGCTGTCGACCTCGGCCAGCGGCACGCCGAAGATCTCGGCCGCAGTCGCGCGGTGAATGTCCTCGCCGGAGGCAAATGCGCGCAGCATGGCCGGGTCTTCAGACAGGTGCGCCATGATGCGCAATTCAATCTGCGAATAGTCGGCCGACACAATCACATTGCCCGGCGACGGAACGAAAGCTTCGCGGATGCGGCGCCCCTCGGCAGTGCGCACCGGTATGTTCTGCAGATTGGGTTCGTTCGACGACAGCCGCCCGGTGACCGCGATCGCCTGCCCGTAATTCGTGTGCACCCGGCCGGTCGCCGGGTTCACCATTTTCGGCAGCTTGTCGGTGTAGGTCGACTTCAGTTTCGCGAGGCCGCGGTAGTCGAGCAGCAGCTTCGGCAGCGGATAGTCCTCGGCCAGTTTCTGCAGCACTTCCTCGTCGGTCGACGGTGCGCCGCCCGACGTCTTCTTCACTACCGGCAGCTTCAGCTTGTCGAAGAAGATCTCGCCGATCTGCTTCGGCGAATTCAGGTTGAACGGCTGGCCGGCCAGTTCGTAGGCCTGCTGCTCGAGCGCCAGCAGCTTCGTGCCGATCTCGTGCGACTGCGCATTCAGCCGGTCGACGTCGATCAGCACCCCGTTGCGCTCGACGCGCTGCAGCACGCGCGCGGTCGGCAGCTCGATTTTTTCGTAGATGAAACGCAGCCCGTCATGCTTTTCGACGCGCGGCCAGATCGCGCGGTGCAGCTGCAGCGTCACGTCCGCATCCTCGGCCGCATACTCGGTCGCGCGCTCGATGGCCACTTCGTCAAAGCCGATCTGCGACGCGCCCTTGCCGCATACTTCCTGATAGGTGATGGTCTTGCGATCCAGCCAGCGCAGCGCGAGGCTGTCCATGTCGTGGCTCTTGTGCGACTCAAATACATACGACTGCAGCAGCGTGTCATGCGCGATGCCCTGCACGCGGATGCCGTAGTTCTCCAGCACGTGGCAGTCGTATTTCAGGTGCTGTCCGAGCTTGGGTTTCGTCGCGTCCTCGAGCCACGGCTTCAGCTTCGCCAGCACATGCTCGCGGGACAGCTGCGCGGGCGCATCCGGGTAGCGATGGGCCACCGGAATGTAAGCGGCATGGCCCGGTTCGCAGCACAGCGAAATGCCGACCAGCTCGGCACGCATCGCATCGAGCGACGTGGTTTCGGTATCGACCGCCGTCAGCGGCGCGGCATCGATGGCAGCCAGCCACTGGTCCAGCTGCGCGTCGGTCAGCACCGTTTCGTAATGCGTGTCGGCCGGCGCTTCCGCAGCGAACAGCGCGCCCTGCGGATCGCCGTCGGCGTCCGGCTGCGGCTGTGAGGCGGATGCCAGCTCGGCGTTCAGCTCGCGCAGCCAGCTGCGAAAGCCCATCTTCTCGAAGAATGCCTTCAGCGCCAGCTTGTCCTCCGGCTGCTGCTGCAGCGAATCGAGGATGGATACATGATGGCCGAACAGGTCGCAATCGCATTTCACCGTGACCAGTTCGCGCGACAGCGGCAGCCATTCGAGCGCGCGGCGCAGGTTCTCGCCGACCACGCCGCCGATGGCGGCCGCATTCTCGATTACGCCGTCGAGCGAGCCGTATTGCGTGAGCCATTTGACCGCGGTCTTCGGGCCGACCTTTTCCACCCCGGGCACGTTGTCGACGGTATCGCCGACCAGCGTCAGGTAGTCGATGATGCGCTCCGGCGGCACGCCGAATTTCGCGATCACGCCGTCGCGGTCGAGCGTCTCGTTGCTCATGGTGTTGACCAGCGTGACCTGCTCGTTCACCAGTTGCGCAAGATCCTTGTCGCCGGTGGACACGATCGTGCTCAACCCGCGGCCGGTCGCTTCGCAGGCCAGCGTGCCGATCACGTCGTCGGCCTCGATGCCCTCGACCATCAGGATCGGCCAGCCGAGCGCGCGCACGACTTCGTGAATGGGTTCGATCTGGCGCGCGAGGTCTTCCGGCATCGACGGCCGGTGCGCCTTGTATTCCGGATAGAGGTCGTCGCGGAAGGTCTTGCCTTTTGCGTCGAAAACACAGGCCATGTATGCTGCCGCATAGTCCTGGCGCAGGCGGCGCAGCATGTTGATCATGCCGTAGATGGCGCCGGTGGGCGCGCCGTCCGCATTGCGCAGGTCAGGCATCGCGTGAAACGCGCGGTACAGATAGCTCGAGCCGTCGACCAGCAACAGGGTTTTATTCATATGGAAAGCGATCGGAAATTCGTGCCGCGGCTGCGGCAATTGACTGAGGAGCGCGCCACGTCGCGCAAGGCCAGCGAATCGTGGCAAATGTTCACGATTATGGCAGAGTTTATCGACGCGGCTGAACGGCTGTCGGAGGTGCGCCCGGCCGTGTCCATCTTCGGTTCCGCTCGCACGCGGCTCGACGATCCGTATTACGCGGTGGCGGTCGACATCGCGCGCCGCCTCTCGGACGAAGGATTCTCGGTGATCTCCGGCGGCGGCCCGGGCGTGATGGAAGCGGCGAACAAGGGCGCGTTCGAGGGAAAGGCACCGTCGATCGGGCTCAACATCGAGCTGCCGCGCGAGCAGAAGGCCAACGCCTGGCAGAACATCTCGATCCAGTTCCGCCACTTCTTTGCGCGCAAGGTCGCATTCGTCAAATATGCGGACGCCTATGTCGTGCTGCCCGGCGGCCTCGGCACGCTGGATGAACTGACCGAAGTGCTGACGCTGATCCAGACCGGGAAGACGCGCCGGATTCCGGTGATCCTCGTCGGCAGCGCATTCTGGCAGGGCCTGTTTGACTGGATGAATGCGCAAATGGTGGCGACCGGCATGATCGACGCGAAGGACCTCGAACTCGTGCAGATGATCGACGAGCCCTCGCAAGTGGCCGATGCCATCTTCGCGTTTTATGAAGCGCGCGACATCGTGCCCACCGAAACCGAGCCGCACTCCAGCTTCCTGTAGCCCCGTCCTGCAGGCCGGGCCGGCACTGGCCGTTTTGTTAAAATGCCGGCGTTGCGCCACTGCTGCGGCGCCCACTGCGGACCATTCCGATGACCCAGCCCATGACCCGCCCGCTTCGCCCGAGCATCGCCGCCGCAGGCGCCGTGTGCGCGGCCGCGGCCTGCGCCGCACTGGCCGCCGATCCGGGCGACCCGGAGGCGTCGACCCGGGTGCCGGACGGCACGACCAGCATTACGCAAACGCGTGAGCAAAATGCAGTCACATCGGTCCAGGTCAGGCGCGGCAACAATGTTTATCACGTCACGCCTGCCGAACAGATTCCGCATTACCAGGAGGGCGGGCGCGCTGCGACCTGGGAAATCTTCCGGTTCCGCGCAAAACCTGCGCCGGACGGCAAGGCACCGCCGCCCCCGACCCGCTGAACACCTGAAGCCGCAGCGCGGCCTTACCGACACTCTTCGATTTCATTTATGGCAGTCTTTACCCCGGTCACCCTGGAGCAGATCATCCCCTGGGCGGCCCGCTTCCCGATCGGCGCGGTCAAGTCGATCAAGGGCATTTCTTCAGGCATCGAGAACAGCAACTTCTTCCTGTCCGCCGAGCGCGGGGAGTTCGTGCTGACGATCTTCGAGAAGCTCAGCTTCGAACAGCTGCCGTTCTATCTGAATCTCATGCGGCATCTCGCCGAGCGCGGCGTGCGCGTGCCGGCGCCGATTGCAGATGAAAGCGGCGAAATCCTGCATGCGCTGCACGGCAAGCCGGCCGCGATCGTCACCCGCCTGAACGGCGACTGGGTGCCGCATCCGCAGCCGGTGCACTGCCGCGAAGTCGGCGCGATGCTCGCGACGATGCACCTGGCGGCGCAGGACTATCCGCTGTACCAGCCCAACCTGCGCGGGCTGGCCTGGTGGCGCGAGACCACGCCGGTCGTGCTGCCCTACCTGCCGGAGGCGGCGCAGCTGCTGCTGCGCGCCGAGATGCATTTTCAGGAAGCGTTTGCCGCATCGGCGACCTGCCATGCGCTGCCCAGCGGCCCGGTGCATGCCGACCTGTTCCGCAATAACGTCATGTTCGACGGCGAGCGGCTGTCCGGCTTCTTCGACTTCTACTTCGCCGGCTGCGACACCTGGCTGTTCGACGTGGCCGTCACCGTCAATGACTGGTGCATCGACCTCGACACCGGCGAGACCGACCCGGCGCGCGTGCGCGCGATGCTCGATGCCTACCGCGAGGTACGCACGTTTACCCCGGAAGAGCACGCTGCCTGGCCGGCAATGCTGCGCGCGGCCGCACTGCGCTTCTGGCTGTCGCGCCTGTATGACTACTACCTGCCGCGCGAGGCCGAGATGCTGACGCCGCACGACCCGACCCATTTCGAGCGCATCCTGCGGCACCGGATCGCGCACCCGGTGGAGGCACTCGGCTGATGGAACGCCTGCCCGCCAGCGCCGGCATCCAGTGGATACGCGACGGCTTCGCGCTGTTCCGCAAGCAGCCGTCCGAACTCTCGATGCTGTTCCTGCTGTACATGCTGCTGATGTTCTCGCTGTCGCTGATCCCGCTGGTCGGGCAGCTGCTGCCGCTGCTGCTGGTGCCGGCGTTTTCGATGGCCTTCATGCAGGCCTGCGTCGAGATCGAGGCCGGTCGCAAGGTGCGGCCCAACCTGCTGCTGACTGCATTCCGCTCGCCGGCGCTCGGCACCCTGTTGCGGCTGGGCGCGCTCTACCTGCTGGCGGCGATTGCGGCAGTGGCGGCGTCTGCGCTGATCGACGGCGGCACCTTCTGGAAACTGATGTCCGGCCAGCTGAAGCCGGACGACGAATCGGTCCCGGCCAGCGGGCTGCCGCTCGCGGTCCTGTTCGCCGGTCTGGTCTACCTGCCGTTTGCCATGGGTTTCTGGCATGCGGCGCCGCTGGCGATGTGGCAGAAGATGGGCCTGTTCAAGGCCATCTTCTACAGCTTCTTTGCGGTGCGCCGCGCCGGCAAGGCCTTCCTCGCCTATGCGCTGGGCTGGATCGTGGCCGGCATCGCGCTGCCGGCGATCGTCAGCGCGGTACTTGGCTTGCTGCTCGGCAAGACTTTGGTCACCGTGATGCTGCTGATGCCGCTGTCGGTAATCCTCACGCTGGTGATGTACTGCTCGTTTTATCCCACCTATATCGCGGTGTTCGAGCGGCCGGAGTAATCTGTTTCCTGACAGATACTCCTCCAACCTCCTCCTTCAGGCAGCCGCCTGCCAGCCGCTGGCCATCGCCGGCAACGCCCGATCACCTTCAAGGGAAAGTTCGTTGCGATGGCCTGATAGCGAACTTTAGTGCGTTTATCGCCACACATTTTCGGCTCAAGGCTTTCTGCACAAAAAGCTACCGCCAAACCCGGAAGTGCTCATAGCCCGTCTACAGCGCATACTTCCACGCCGGTCGCTTCGTCGTTCATGCGGGTCGGCGGGTCGTGTTACTGAAGACGAATCGCCATGTGCCGACAGAAGGAGACTAACAATGCCCAACGCGATTGCCCCCGGCGCGACGCTGATCATTCAGCAACGAGCGTTCGCGGCCAACGAGAAGACGCAAGAAGTCGAGAAATTCGATGGCACGAACTACATCCGCTACCAGCGCGCCACGAATGTCAGTGTTTGGAATGCGATCAAACGGGCATTCGCCGACCTGCGCGACGGGGTACACAAAGCTCGCGGCAACCTGTGCGAGAGAACCAAAGACACGATGCCTGAGCACATCATGCTAATGGGATGCAAAGTAACCAGATCCCCAACGCAGACTCAGGGTGCCGGCACTCGTGGCCTTGCCTCGCTGAAGGTTGAATTCAGGCCGCCCGATCCAGCGGATACGGAGAGAATCTCCGCCGCCGGGAAAAACCGAGCAAAGGAAAGAGTTATACAGACATCGATTCAGAATGTTCGGCGCTTCAAGCAGGATATGGGCTTGCAAATTGAATTCAGCGGAAACAAGGAAGCGCTGGGAGCAATGAAGACCTTCCTAAAATTTGCCGCGACCAGTGAGCCGTTCCCATCGCGGGTAAAAGGCCAAGCCAACATAGCGCGCACGACCGAGGTCATCAATCAGCTGGTCGACTTCAAAAGAATATTCAAGGAGGTGAATGATCAGCACGGCATTCACGAAAATGATGCCCGGTGGGTCAAGGATAAGCTCCAGGAACTGCAGAACAAGGCGGAAAGAATCAGCGTCGAGGGCAACGACAAGAATCCGGATGTGAGGAATTTGCGCGCCTTGATAGGAATGGTGAGCGATTTCAAGACAATCGCAGTCCCCGGCGAGGTGACCCGGTCGAACACGCGGCGAGACACCCCGGTTGCGGAGGCAAGCGCAGCGTCAATGCCGCCAGCGTTTGCGCCGCCGGCGACCACGCCGTCGCCGACACAAGTCGCCCCCCTGGACCCACCGCCACCGAGCGATCTGCCACCGCCGCTGCCAACAACGGTGTCGACAACGGCAGTCCTGGATTCGGTCCCGCAGTCACCAGCGCAGGCAGTCGCTGCCGATTCGGAGGGACGATTGAGCACTCAACCGCCCTTAAATACGATAAGTGCCACGGTGGACTCTGCTGACGTTTCTGACTACATTCCAGCACCGCCGCCACCGCCTTCATTCGCCACCACGACATCGGGGTCGCCTGCGCTGCCTGCTTCAGTAGCTTCAGTGGCCTCTGCGCCACCGCCTCCACCGCCGCCACTTGAGCCTACTTTATTCGAGAGCGGCAAATCAGAAACCGCAGGATCGGTGCCACCCAGCGACCTAAAAAGTCAACTACAAAGTGTAATTCTCAGAAAATCGGACTTAACCCGCGAAAGCGGATCACCGTCTGTCCAAAAAGGAGATAACGTTGCCTCGTTACTCCTCAAGGCATTAGAGGGACGCCGGGAAAACATCGCAGGCAATGATAATGACGCGGAAAATTGGGACGAGATCGAGGACGGTAAAAAAAACAACCCCCGAGATGGGGTCGACAGCGACGAAACTTAACAGATGCCGTCTCCGCGCGCACTGATGGGTGAGCAATCGGGCGTCTTTGATCACCCAGTCTTTCACCCCACCCGCTCCAGCTTCGCAATCCCGAGATCGAGCAGCTTCATCCCGTTGCGCCCGAAGTTGATGTGCGCGCGCGCCTGCGTGCCGCTGCCTTCGATATTCACGATCACGCCGTCGCCGAATTTCGCGTGCCGCACGTTCTCGCCGATGCGCCAGCCGACGTCGCGGGTGATTTTCTGTGCGATCTGGTTGTTGCCGACCTCCGGCGAATCGATCCATGCCGCCTTGACCTGCGGCTGGCCGAACCAGCGCCCTTGCACCTTCGGCGACAGCCACTTCAGGCTGGCCTCCGGCAACTCATCGAAGAAACGCGACTTCATGTTGTAGCGGGTCTGGCCGTGCAGCATCCGCGTCTGCGCGAGGCTCATGTACAGGCGCTTTCTTGCACGGGTTATCGCCACATACATCAGCCGGCGTTCTTCCTCGACACCGTCGTCGGCTTCCTCGCTGTTCTCATGCGGGAACAGGCCTTCCTCGAGGCCGGTGATGAACACTGCATCAAACTCGAGGCCTTTGGCCGAGTGCACTGTCATCAGCTGGATCGCATCCTGGCCGGCCTGCGCCTGGTTGTCGCCGGCCTCAAGCGACGCATGCGACAGGAAGGCCGACAGCGGCGACATCACGGTCGGCAGCGGCGCGTCGGCATCGAGCACTTCTACGCCATCGTCGGCCACGACCAGCGCGCCGGCCGCCGGCTGCGACTGCGGCCCGAGCAGCGCGGGCGCATCCAGCCCGAAGCCTTCCTCGGACACGAACACCGTCGCTGCCGCGACCAACTGCTCGAGGTTCTCGATCCGGTCCGCGCCTTCCTTCTCCGACTGGTAGTGCAGGATCAGTCCGCTCTTCTCGATCATCACCTGCACCATCTCCGGCAGCGGCAGCTGCTGGGTCTCGAAGCGCAGGCCCTCGATCAGCTTGACGAAACTGCCGAGCGAACTGCCGGCCTTGCCGGCCACGTGCGGAACGGCTGCGTACAGCGACAGGCCGTACTGGCGCGCCGCGTCCTGCAGTTGCTCGATCGAGCGCGCGCCAATGCCGCGCGTGGGAAAGTTCACCACGCGCAGGAAGGCCGAGTCATTGTGCGGGTTGTCGATCAGCTGCAGGTAGGCGATGGCGCTCTTGATCTCGGCGCGCTCGAAGAAGCGCAGGCCGCCGTACACCCTGTACGGCAGGCCGGCGGTGAACAGCGCATGCTCGATCACGCGCGACTGCGCATTCGACCGGTACAGGATCGCGATCTCGCTGCGCAACCAGCCCTCGGCGATCAGGCCTTTTGCCTGCTCGATCAGCCACTGCGCTTCCTGCAGGTCGCTGGACGCCTCGTAGATCCGGATCGGCTCGCCATGGCCGGCGTCGGTGCGCAGGTTCTTGCCGAGGCGGCGGGTGTTATGAGAAATCAGTTCATTCGCCGCGTCGAGGATGTGGCCGAACGAGCGATAGTTCTGCTCGAGCTTGATCAGGTTCTGCACCTGAAACTCGCGCTCGAACGCGGCCATGTTGCCGACGTTTGCGCCGCGGAAGGCGTAGATGCTCTGGTCGTCGTCACCGACCGCGAACACCGCACCCTGCCGGCCGGCGAGCAGTTTCAGCCAGCGATACTGCAGGTCGTTCGTATCCTGGAATTCGTCAACCAGGATGTGTTTGAAGCGCGCCTGATAGTGCTCACGCAGCGGCTGGTGGCGCGACAGCAGTTCGTAGCTGCGCAGCAGCAGTTCGGCAAAGTCGACCACGCCCTCCCGCTGGCATTGCTCGTCATAGGCGGCATACAGCTCGACGAACTTGCGGGTGAAGTCATCGGTCGCTTCGACCGCGTCGGCGCGCAGGCCCTGGTCCTTTGCGCTGTTGATGAAATACATCAGCTGCTTCGGCGGGTATTTTTCGTCATCGATGTTCAGGCGCTTCAGCAGCCGCTTGATCGCCGACAGCTGGTCGGCAGTGTCGAGGATCTGGAAAGTCTGCGGCAATGCGGCGTCGCGATGGTGGGCGCGCAGCAGCCGGTTGCACAGGCCGTGGAAGGTGCCTATCCACATACCGCGTGTATTGATCGGCAGCATCGTCGACAGCCGCGCCAGCATTTCCTTCGCTGCCTTGTTGGTGAAGGTCACCGCCAGAATGCCGGCCGGCGACACCTGCCCGGTCTGGATCAGCCAGGCGATGCGCGTGGTCAGCACGCGCGTCTTGCCGGAGCCGGCGCCGGCAAGGATCAGCGCCGGCTGCGGCGGCAGGGTGACGGCAGCGAGTTGTTCGGGATTGAGGTTGGCGAGGAGGTTCTGCATCGCGGGATTATAGCGGCGCGCCTCCACTCGCTCTCATCTTCCATACCAGGCACGGCGTGACCTGCCGCCCCTAATCCATGACATGACCGACCCACCGCTCCCGACCCATCGTTCGCCAAACGAACTATTGGCCTTTTTTCGCCACTCAGCAGTCTTTAAAATCGCGAGGAGAAGCTATGTTGATCGAAAGAAAACTGGACAGCCGCCCGTCCAATCTTCGCCGGCTGAGCTACGCCTACGGTAGTGCGCACCATGTCCATCTGTACGGCCAGCCCGGGCCGGTAATGCAGCACGGGGGAAAGAGCTATACCGTCTGGTGCCTGAATGACTATCTCGGCCTGATGAATCTCGCCTCCGCCCGCGAGGCGGAGGGTCTGGCCGCACGAGAATTCGGTGCCAGCTATCCGCATGCCGCGCGCATGACCTTCGGTAACACGCCCGAACACGAGGCGATGGACAAGGCACTGGCCTCCTTCTCCGGCAAGGAGGATGCGATGCTGATGACCTTGGGTTACATGGGGATGGTCTCCATCATTGATGCCTTGCTCGACCGGCACGACATGCTCATTTACGACCAGGGCATCCATGCGTGCGGCATCGATGGTGTGCGCCTGCATCGCGGTGAGCGCTTCTCTTTCCGCCATAACGATGTCGCCCATCTGGAAGCGATGCTGAAGGCCGCCACTGAAAAACTGGACCCGAAACGTGGCAGCATCCTGGTGCTGGTGGACGGCGTCTACAGCATGCTTGGCGAGCAGGCACCGCTGGCACAGATCGTCGCGCTGAAATCCCGTTACGAATTCAGCGTGCTGGTCGACGACAGCCACGGCTTCGGCGTACTCGGCGCGAACGGACGCGGAACGGCAGAGGCTCAGAGATGCGAGGACGGTGTCGATATATTTTTTTCCTCGTTCACAAAAGCGCTCGGATCTCTGGGAGGCTTCATCGCAGCGCGCCACAGCGTGATCCAGCACCTGCGCTACAACCTGCGATCGCACATTTTCAGCCGCAGCATGCCGCTGGCCATCCTGCGCGGACTCGCGGAGCGCTTTCGGGTGATGCGCGCGGAGCCGCAACGGCGGCATACGCTATGGCGCAATGCCCGGCAGTTGCAGCAGGGCCTCGCTGACGCAGGCCTCGACATCGGAACCCCGGGCGGGGCGATCACTCCGGTGCACCTGCAGGGTGACGAGATCGCGGCCATCCGACTGGTGGAAATGCTTCGGGAAGATTTCGGGCTGTTCGCCTATGCAGTCGCTTATCCGGTCATACAGAAAGGCAAGGTACTGGTCAGGTTGGTGCCGACGGCCGCGCACTCAGCGCAGCAGATAGAAGAATGCATTGCAGCGATGTCGGCACTGCCTGGAATGATGCCGGAATGCTTTGACCGAGGGACTGCGTCAGTAGCCGCGCCTCAGCCGTCAGGTGTGGACGAGCTGACAAAGCATGTGGTTTTACCTGAAAGGTCACAGGCCATAATCACTGCGATATCCAATCATGCACAGGCGCTGCAAACCTTGCGCAACTCGAACGCCGCACTTGAAGGAACGATGAGAAAGCAGCTGGGTATCAGGGCGGCTGGAGGATGATGCACCACAGGAATCTCAGCCGCAATCGGAGGCTTGCAGCTGAGGTCGGCGGAAATGCGTGAATCAAATGTTCAGCGGCGACACCTTGGCATCTTTGGACTGAAGTACGTTCGGCGTACCCGTGTTTTCCGGCACGTCCGAATTTCCAAGGTCTTTGCTTTCAATCGGTAACGCCTGTGTCGAAACCGCATGGAACGTCTGGCGTATCGGTAATGTAGCAAGCCGGATAAGCTTGGGTTCTGCCTCCTCACCCAAATTCACCTGTCCCACTGATGCGGACTTATTGCTGCCATTCTCAGACGGACTGGGTATTAGAGTGGTTTGCTCCAAGCTGTCGCCTAAACGAATTTCAACCGGCAACCCATCCATCAGGACCGTATTCGAGATCTCACCTACCTTAAATTCTTCAAGCCGGAAAGGTTCAGGCTCCGGTTTCTTCCCTGGAGCCGCTTGTCCTACTGATGCAGAATTGCCAATGCCATTCGTGAACGGACTAACCGTCGGCGTAGTCCGTTCAATCGTTTCCACTGAACGAATCGGCCGCTTTGCCTGCTCAATACCGGATAATGACTTGCCAGACGGGCTGCCATAGTCTGGGCGCTCCCAAAGCCACTCCACTGGCGGTGAAGCCTCTTCCCCACGGGATAACTTTTGACGGGTTTTATGCTCTACCGACGGAGAGCGAAGGGTTAGCGACGACCTCCTGCCTGGCGGAGCAATCAGCTTCACAATGTTTTTGGCAGGAAGACTTAGGCGAGACAATCTCTTGTTGCTTCGGGTTCGCTGGATTTCCGAATCCTGATTGGCTTCCGGGGAAGGACTCAGATAAGGCTGCCTGCCACCACTCATGGTTTGTCGGATTCCAGGAGTTTGATCACGGTCTCCGATCGCAGTTGCACTGCCAGTGTTGATTGTTTCTTCGCGCTGCTTGTTGACAGGCGATACCGCTCTGGGTTGTGTCTTGCTCAGCGCGTGCATCATCGGTGATGCCTCTGGACGGCGCATACTCGAGCGCGTACTCGAATAAGGTTTCAGCATTCCCGTCTGCCCCTCGTCTTCATCGGGCTTGCTGTCCGAGTTCAAATCAGGTGTCTGATCCGGTGTTGAATCTTCCGGGACAACCACCCTGCCCTGCGGAGACAGAAGGCCCTGCTGCGGTGAAGGCGAACCGACTGTTTCATCCGATTCATCATCGGGATCTAACAAGCCGGGTGCAGCAGATTGCCGCACATGATTCGGGTTATGCAACACGCCGTCGCCCGAGGACGCGGTACTCCTGACATAAATAACAGATCGATCGTTTGCGCCCTCAACCCCCTTTTTAGAGTGCTGGTCTCGGGACTGTGCAGCCTCCAACAGCTGCGCTGTCACTTGATCCATGAGCTTGCTCCAGCTATGCGGAGCGAACTTATCAAATCGTTTTTTACTGTGGTCTTTATTCGCTTTTCTTAACTCGGTCCAGCGCACTGCGAAATCAAGCAGACTTTTGTCGTTGATACTGCGAACGATAATCCCATCTAAAGAACCATCTTTACCCTGTTGGAGTGCTGTGAAGAGCTTGGCCATGGAAGCGACAGAAGCTTTTACGGCATCGGCATCATCCTTCGATCGACTCAATGATTTGCACAGCAATTCGTTGGTGCCGGAATCCCTTTGAAGAAACGCAGCAATCCGCGTTTCACGGTTTTTACGATCATCTTTTGGGGTTCGTGCGGCGGCTATCGTTCGCCGGACATTATTATTTTTACTGGATTCCCGCTGTTCATAATGGTCGGACAACGTTTTCATTACGCCAATCACATCGCGCACCTTCAGGTCCCGAGGAGCACCATGCTTCATCAACGTACTGAAGTTCATCACTTCTACTTTTTCTGTATTGCTCAGATTGTTAGGCGTAGTAAGGCTGTTGTCACACACCGTCGCAAGAATATTCATCAGTTCACGGCGTTGCTGCTGGATGTTGTACGCCTCGTTTTTCCCTACAAGCCAGCTTTTTTTCGATACAAATGCAATATACGGCTCCCCCTTCCATGTATAGCCTGCACGCAAGCGCTGGCCCGGATCACGATTTTTGATCGCTTCGTAAATAATTTTTCCATTGCGCTTGCTATCGGCGGAAGGGCTGATTGGAGCAATCTTTCCCTCGTTGTAACGGGGCTCGGCAACGGGAACAAACGGTTTTGAAGATTTAGGCGCTCTCGGCATAATGCAAGTCCCTCAATTAGATAGAGTTAATCAGGCAAGCTGTGGCAACACGGCGCCATCCGGAACGGCTTCCTCGACGGCAGAGGCAGCCTCTGCGATGAAAGATGACAAGCCAGTCGCACACCGCAGGAAAGACTCGAGTTCGAGCAGAAAAATATCGAGCGACAGATCAGCCTCACTCAGTTCGCCGAGTACCAATACCTGCTCGTCAGGAACATCGAGCGCAAATCTCAGGCTCAGCTGCCCGGACGGAAGCGAATTGGCGACCAACAGACGCGCGTACACGGACTCGCGCACATGATCAGGAACCTCACCGACCGCACAACTAAAAACCACGCGCGGCGGCTCCAATTGCCAGCTCACTTCAATGGACGCCTCTTCTTCGAAAGTGATCTGCCAACGATCACTTTCTTCCTGGAGGATGGTGCTTATTTCGGGCATTTCCGGGCCGAGTTGCTGCATCAGGTGCTGGAGGTCGGACAAGGACACGGTTGTTCTCCCTTAAGGCAGCAAGCCAAAAAGCTTTGCCACATTCGATTTGAAGAAGTATTCGAGCTTGCGAAGTACTTCGCCGGTTTCAGTTGACGTTCCTAATCATTGGCGTTCGCGCCGGAGGAATGCGGCCCATGGGGAATCTCGGGCGATTTCTGCGAGCTGGCGGCAGGTCTTCCTGACACTTCGACTTCGCGTCGGTAAATTGTCAGCCGCTGCTGTTCCTCTCCGCTCAATGACAGGTGAATCGAGAATGCACTCTCGGCTTGTGAATGGAGTTCGGCACTTGGCAAAGAGACGATCTCATTGCGAGATGCGCCCGCCAGGGAATCATCAACGGCGCGATTTCCTCTCATATCCAGCCTCTCGACGACGTCCAGCCTGTCGCTTTCCGCCGCCGAACCATCGACAAATACATCGCTCGATTCCGCAAGGTCATGCACGCTGCTCATAGGATTTAGTCCCGCCCGGGAATTGGATTTGGCATCAGGCAAAGAGGCAACCGCATCTCGCGTCGTGCTTACCGGGGACTTTTTTTCTACGATGGATGGACCCGGAATCTTTGGCAAAGGCGGCAATACGTCTTCTGAACGTAATGATCTTGTCGAGCCGCGCAGCAGGTCATTGAAATCGGTGGCGCTGGTAATGTTGAAATTTCTACGCGCTTGTTTGGAGATCAGGCCACAAATCCAGTCGACTTTTTCTACCCAAGGTTCATCAGCAAAGACTTGGCGGAGATCCGAAGCCTTGGCCATTGATAACCACCGCCTGGCGAATAAATTCAACTGATGCGATACGCCATCCTTGCGCAACAAATCGGGAAATGAGTTTTTTCCTCCGGAATTTTTATCCAGGTGCTTCCTGACCAGGGCTTTCATTTCAACCAAGGCGAGTATCGCTTGCGGCGTACTGGTTTTCCCCTCGCCTGCCAGCAGCAGGTTGATCAGTTGACTGGAATGTTGCAGATCCATGTCAACAAATTCCTGCAATTCTTTTCGGTTGATTCGCTGACCCTGTGGCTTCAGCGGCGAAATATGGGACGGGGCGAATTTCTGTACCGTCTGTCGGAGGCTTATCTTTGACAGCACGCTTAATGCATCACGTATTTCGCCGACCGTAAAATCTCTATCGCCCCCTGCCTTGCTCACGCATACAGAATTCAGATCTTTTAGCGCCTTGAGTTCGCTCGGGCCAAGCAAGCTGGACTTTTGTGCAGTACTGGTGATTGATTGGATAAAGTTTGCGAACTCTTTCCTGTCTGCCTGAACATGCGCTGCCGCGACCCCGGCTCCCTGCAGGCATCCTATTTTTTTCTTGGGACGATCCGGAAAGTAGAGCACGGGTTCTGACGACTTGGTGAAGTCTCCCCGGACCAAGGCGCTTGGTTTTTTATCTTTTATTGCCTCATAAATAAGCGCAGTATTTTTGATTCCTTTGTGAGGACTGAGCTTCACAAACGGCGCACTGTCATGGCGCACATAGTCGCTGACTGGCTTTATTCGATCTGGGCTTCCGGCTGGTGGAAGCGCGTGTCGGGCAGTGGAAAGTTTGTCCATTAAGATATCCCTTGATTAGCTCTAAATTCAGGATCGAAGCGCTTGCAATTCAAGTGGCAACGCTTTTTTAGGCTTCCATACTTCGCGAACGGGTTCGGAAATCATGACAGCGAGTCCGGCTGCAAGCTGTATGAAACGGGACAATTCACGCTGAAGTTCGGGCAATGATGGAGAGGCCAGCTTGCATTCGCCGATCAGCTCCACCCGTTCACCAGATGGGCTGATCGCCAATTTCGTATTCGCCAAGCTCGCCAGAAGACGGTTTGCATCCAGCAGACGTGCATACGATTGCTCACACCATTCATCGTCCACCCGGCCCACCGTGCATCTGGCCATCATCGCTGGCGGATGCTCCAGCCAGTCGATCTGAATACTGACCGCTTCATCAAACGCCACATGCCAGCAATCATCTTTCTCCTGAACGATGGCACTGATGTCGGGCATCGAAGGCCCCAGCTGATGCATCAGGTACTGCAGGTCGGACAGGTGCAAGACGAGCCTCCGCAACATGGATTGCTTATCGCCTGCAGAACAAAAACCAAGGAAGCATTTGCAGGCGCGCAAAACGGCTTCTGAGTAGCCGCGCGTGCAATGGAGTTCCGGCTTTTATGCCGAGAACAAGAGGGAATACGCTGATTGACAGATCGAAGAACCCGACCGTCGAAGGGGGAGCATGGAGTGATCGCCGGTGATCACTCCGATATATCGTTTATCGAAACAGAGCGGTGAATTGTGCTGCAGCTGCGCGAGGATCATCGACCGCATACACGCTGCTGATCGCTGCCACCATGTGTGAACCCAGCTCGACCAGCGGGGCGCTGTTCTGCGCTGTCATGCCGCCGATCACACAAACAGGAACCGGTAGTTCGCTGATCGCCTGCGTGATGATGGCCGGCGGTGTCGTCACTTCATACTTCTTCACGCGCGACGGATAGAAGCCGCCAAACGCGACATAGCTCGCACCGGCGGCCACTGCATCGCGCGCACGCTGCAGGTCACCGTAGCAGGAGGCACCGACGATCTTGTCCTTGCCCAGTTGCCCACGCACTTCAGCCACCGCCGCATCGGTGCCGCCGACGTGAATGCCATCGGCATCGAGGGTTTCGCACAATGCGACATGGTCATTGATGATGAACGGCACGCCAAGGCGACGACACAGCTTCAGCAGCGCAGCTGCCTGCTCGTTGCGCAAGGCATCGGAAGCCGTCTTGTGCCGGTACTGCAGCAGCGTCGCGCCGCCGGCGATGGCTTGCTCGCTGGCTGCGAGCAGCTTGTCGGTGTCATCCCAGTCGGGCGTGACAAGATAAAGGCCCTTCATATGATCTCCTTGATGCGACCCGGAATGCGTTGTCCCTCGGCGATCGCGAATGCATGTTCAAGACACTGCTGCGTATAGCGCTGCGCAGAATCCATTGCATCGTCCATCCTCATACCCTGCGCGAGCCGTGCCGCGATGGCCGACGCCAATGTGCAGCCGGAACCATGGTGTTCTCCGGGCAGACGCGGCCAGTGCCAGCGGCGCTCCGCCTCCCGGCTGAACCAGGCGTTGACGATCACGTCGCCGTCGCCATGCCCGCCCTTGATCAGCACGTGCGGCGCTTCCTGCAGCAGGAGCTGCGCCTGCTGCGATAGTTCATCGCTGCCGGTCAGTGCACGCGCTTCGGGAAGATTCGGCGTGATCAGCGTTGCAAGCACCCGCAATGGGGCGATTGCCTGCACCGCATCGCCTTTCGTCAGCAAGTCGCCATGACCGCTGGCCAGCACGGGGTCGAGCACCACCGGCAGCCCGGGCTGATGCGCCCGCAGCGCGCGTATTGCATCGGCAATCTCCGCGGCATTCGCAGCGCTGCCGACGATGCCGAGCTTCACCGCATCGATGCGCGTGCCCTGTTCAACCAGCACCCGGACCTGCTCGCGCAGGATCTCGGGAGCAATAGGATGCACTGCATGCACGTGCTGGTTGTCCTGCACCGTCAGCGCCGTGACGATCGGCAGCGGATGCGCGCCGGCCGCGCTGATGGCCTGGATGTCGGCCTGTATGCCGGCGCCACCGCTCGGATCGAGCCCGGCGAACACCAGCACACACGCGACCGACCTGTGTTGCGTCATGCGATGCGGCCAGCCATCGGCGACGACGGCGATGCGGCGAATTTGCGCGGGATGCGTCCCGCGAGGAAGGCTTCGCGGCCGGCTTCGACTGCGAGCTTCATCGCGCGCGCCATGCGCACCGGATCCTTCGCGCCGGCGATAGCGGTATTCATCAGCACGCCGTCACAGCCGAGCTCCATCGCGATCGCTGCATCCGACGCGGTGCCGACGCCGGCATCGACCAGCACCGGCACTTTTGCCTGCTCGATGATCAGCGACAGGTTCCACGGATTCAGGATGCCCATGCCGGAGCCGATCAGCGAGGCCAGCGGCATCACCGCGCAGCAGCCGAGGTCTTCGAGCATGCGCGCCTGTATCGGATCGTCGCTGCAGTAGACCATCACGTCGAAGCCGTCCTTCACCAGCACCTCGGCCGCCTTCAGCGTCTCGGGCATGTTCGGGAACAGCGTCTTCTCGTCGCCAAGCACTTCGAGCTTGACCAGCTTGTGGCCATTCAGCAGTTCGCGCGCGAGCTGCAGCGTGTAGATCGCATCCTGCGCGTTGTAGCAGCCTGCGGTGTTCGGCAGGATGGTGTATTTCGACGGCGGCACCGCATCGAGCAGGCTCGGCGCGTTCGGGTCCTGCCCGATGTTCACGCGGCGGATCGCGACGGTGATGATCTCGGCCTCCGCCGCTTCGGTCGCGCGGCGGGTTTCGTCGAGGTCTTTGTACTTGCCGCTGCCGACCAGCAGGCGGGAGCGGTAGGTTTTGCCGGCGATGGTGAGGCCGTCGGGATGTTGGGTGTCACTCATGATTCGGGATTTCCTGAGATTTGAGGAAAGTCACTGGATCCCAGCTTTCGCTGGGATGACGGTGCAGAGGCTGGCGGCTGTCGATACGTCGTCCCAGCAAAAGCCGGGACCCGCAACACAGCAAAAACGTGATCTTTCACCCGCCGCCGATCGCGCGAACAATGTCCACCTTCTCGCCGCCGGCAAAGCGGCGTTCCGGCCAGCGCGCCCGCGGCACGACTTCGCGGTTCACGGCAACGGCCAGTGCCTGCCCGGTCAGCGACAGCGCGTCGATCAAATCCTGCACGCTGTCGCCATTGCCCACCTCGCGCGGCTCGCCGTTGAGTTCGATCGCGACCATCACTGCTTGCGATAGATCTCGGCGCCGCTCTTCACGAACTCGACCGCCTTCACTTCCATCCCCTGCTTCAGCGCCTCGGTCTCGGAGATGCCCTGCTTCTCCGCATAGTCGCGCACGTCCTGCGTGATCTTCATCGAGCAGAAGTGCGGGCCGCACATCGAGCAGAAGTGGGCGACCTTGGCCGAATCCTTTGGCAGGGTCTCATCGTGGAATTCGCGCGCCTTGTCCGGATCGAGGCCGAGGTTGAACTGGTCCTCCCAGCGGAACTCGAAGCGCGCCTTCGACAGTGCGTTGTCACGGATCTGGGCGCCCGGATGGCCCTTCGCCAGATCGGCCGCATGCGCAGCGATCTTGTAGGTGATGATGCCGTCCTTCACATCGGTCTTGTTTGGCAGGCCGAGGTGCTCCTTCGGCGTCACATAGCACAGCATCGCGCAGCCGTACCAGCCGATCTGTGCGGCGCCGATGCCGGAGGTGATGTGGTCATAGCCCGGCGCGATGTCGGTGGTCAGCGGGCCCAGCGTGTAGAACGGCGCCTCGTGGCACTGCTCGAGCTGGATGTCCATGTTCTCCTTGATCAGCTGCATCGGCACATGGCCGGGGCCTTCGATCATCACCTGCACGTCATGCTTCCATGCGATCTGCGTCAGTTCGCCGAGCGTGCGCAGTTCGCCGAGCTGCGCTTCGTCGTTCGCGTCATAGATGGAGCCGGGACGCAAGCCATCGCCGAGCGAGAACGACACATCGTAGGCCTTCATGATCTCGCAGATCTCTTCGAAGTGCTCGTACAGGAAGGATTCCTTGTGATGCGCGAGGCACCACTTGGCCATGATCGAGCCGCCGCGCGAGACGATGCCGGTCATGCGCTTCGCGGTCAGCGGCACATAGCGCAGCAGCACGCCTGCGTGGATGGTGAAGTAATCGACGCCCTGCTCGGCCTGCTCGATCAGCGTGTCGCGGAAAATTTCCCAGGTCAGGTCTTCGGCCTTGCCGTTCACCTTCTCCAGCGCCTGGTAGATCGGCACGGTGCCGATCGGCACCGGCGAATTGCGGATGATCCACTCGCGGGTTTCATGGATGTGTTTGCCGGTCGACAGATCCATCACGGTATCGCCGCCCCAGCGGATCGCCCAGGTCATTTTCTCGACTTCCTCGCCGATCGACGAGGTCACCGCCGAGTTGCCGATGTTCGCGTTGATCTTCACGAGGAAGTTGCGGCCGATGATCATCGGCTCGGATTCCGGATGGTTAATGTTCGCGGGAATGATCGCGCGGCCGCGGGCGACTTCATCGCGCACGAATTCCGGCGTGATCTCGGCCGGAATCGAGGCACCGAAGGCCTGACCCGGATGCTGCCGGCCCATCAGCTCGGCCAGCTTCGCGCCGGTCGGCCCGGAGGATTTCAGGCTTTCGATGTATTCCTTGCGGCGCAGGTTCTCGCGGATCGCGATGTATTCCATCTCCGGCGTGATGATGCCCTGACGCGCATAGTGCATCTGCGTGACGTTCTTTCCGTCTTTCGCGCGACGCGGCTTGCGGTGCAGATTGAAGCGCAACTCGGCCAGCTTCGGGTCGTTCAGGCGCTCGATGCCGTAGGCCGAGGTCGGGCCGGCCAGTTCCTCGGTGTCATTGCGCTCGGCGATCCAGTTCGCGCGCAGCGGCGCGAGGCCGGAGCGGATGTCGATCTTCACCGACGGATCGGTGTACGGGCCCGACGTGTCGTAAACATAGACTGGCGGATTCTTTTCCGCGCCGAACGAGGCCGGCGTATCGCTCTGGCTGATCTCGCGCATCGGCACGCGGATGTCGGGACGCGAGCCCTCGACGTAGATCTTGCGGGAATTCGGCAGCGGCTGGATAGCGGCTTCGTCCACCGTGGCGGTGGCGGCGAGGAATTGCGGATTGGCGTTCATGAGCTTCCTTTGCACATCGTTTGGCGAGGGAAGCGGAGAGCGGAGGGCAGGAGGCCCGGAGCTGTGCTTCCCTTCGCTGGCATTACCCAGATCAGGTTCAAGGGTATTTCTCACCCGACGGCAAGCTGCCGGTCAGGACCCCTAGCGTTTTGGCTGCTGTAAAAAACAGCGTCGATTATAAAGCAGCCGAACGCGGAGCGAGCCTCCTGCGTTTCGGCATCGTCAAGCTTTGTTCAAGCGGCCGCGAGGCGCCACAGCGAGGTCACCTCGGCAGCGCGCGCCGCGTGCAGCGGATCGCTGGCGTCGCTTGCCTTTTTATGCGTCGGCTTCGCATCGAGCCGTCCGACCACTTTCAGGCCGCCAGCCTCGATTGCCTCGAGCAATTCGGCGCGGCTGCGCAGGCCGAGGTGCTCGGCAAGATCGGACAGCACCAGCCAGCCTTCGCCGCCGGGCGCCAGATGTGCGGCCAGTCCGGCCAGAAAGCCTCGCAGCATCTGGCTGTCCGGGTCGAACACGGCCTGCTCGAGCATCGAGGTCGGGCGTGCAGGCACCCACGGGGGATTGCAGACAATCAGCGCCGCCTGCCCCGGCGGGAACAGGTCGGCTTCGACTACCTCGACGACGCCTTCCATCCCGAGCTGGCGAATGTTCGCACGTGCGCAGGTGAGCGCGCGCGGGTTCATGTCGGTCGCCACCACTCGCTTGAAGCCGCGCTGCGCCAGCACCGCAGCGAGCACGCCGGTACCGGTGCCGATATCGAATGCAACTGCGTCCTTGCCGGCCGATGGCGGAAGCGGCGCCTCGGCGACCAGCGGCACATAGTCGCCGCGCACCGGCGCGAACACGCCGTAATGCGGATGGATGCGCTGCGGGCCGTCGCCGCGCAGCGAAGGAATTTCCACGCCGTTCTTGCGCCACTCGTGCGCGCTGATCACGCCCAGCAGTTCGCGCAGCGACGCAACGTACCCTTCGTCCGCACGGCCATAGGCCTCGTTGCAGGCGAGGCTGACATCCGGCGCGCGCCGCAGCGGAATGTGATGGCCGGCGTCGAACGGGATCAGCAGCATGCCGAGCGTGCGGGCGCGCTGCGATTGCGCGAGCCGGTGCTGGTTGAACGCGTCCCGCGTGCCCGGTGCCGGCGGCGGCGCGGCCTTTGCGCGATGGCTCTTTTTCGACGGCCGCTCGACGCGGCGCTGCAGCGCCTGCAGCAGCTGGCGCGCATTCTGGAAGTCGCCGCGCCACAAGAGGCCGGTGCCTGCGCAGGCCAGACGGTAAGCTTCGTCGGCAGTCATCCGGTCATCCGCCACCACCACGCGCTTCGGTGGCGGCAGCCCGTTCGCGGATTGCCAGCGGGCGCTGCAATCCTGATCGTTTTCGCGCCAGGTCAGCAAGGCAGGGGCAGGAGCGCCGTTGGCCGGCGAGGTAATTTTCATGGTCATTTCGGAAAGGGTCTGCGCCCGTTAGCGGGCTGAGGATTTTTGCAAGTCGCCTGTATGCGCTGATTCCGGTGAATTTGCAAGGCCAGGTCAGCATTTGCACCTGGTCGGGGACAGCCAGCCGGACGTCGTATGTCGACCTGCGAAACCCAAAAAGACGCTGGATCCCAGCTTGCGCTGGGATGACGATTGAATAGGCGTCGCCCGAAAAACCGTCGTCCCAGCGCAAGCTGGGACCCAAGGGCTGTTGATCAATTGCGGGCTCCCGCCTTGAATGACTGCCAACGAGCCTGCGCCGGGATCCAGCGTCTTCTGAATTACTGACTTTTGCGAAGAGTCCCGCCACGACTGCTTGGCATTTCCCTCGCGTAGCCCACCGGCGTCGCTCCAGCCCGCCCGCTTATAATGCCGGGCTTGGAAAATCAATCGGCAATCCCCCGGAAAATCATGGAACTAGCCAAGGCCTTCGAGCCCGCAGAGATCGAACAACACTGGCGCGCAGCATGGGAACAGCGCGGCTATTTCACCGCCACGCTGGACGAGGGCAAGCCCTCGTTCTCGATCCAGCTGCCGCCGCCGAACGTGACCGGCACCCTGCACATGGGCCATGCGTTCAACCAGACCATCATGGACGGCCTGACCCGCTATTACCGGATGCGCGGCCACAACACCGCGTGGATCCCGGGTACCGACCATGCAGGCATTGCGACCCAGATCGTGGTCGAGCGCCAGCTCGACGCGCAGAAGATCTCGCGCCACGACCTCGGCCGCGAGAAGTTCCTTGAGAAAGTGTGGCAGTGGAAGGAGCATTCCGGCTCGACCATCACCGGCCAGATGCGCCGCATGGGCGCGTCGACCGACTGGAGCCGCGAATACTTCACGATGGACGACAAGATGTCGAAGGCCGTCACCGAAGTGTTCGTGCGCCTGTACGAGCAGGGCCTGATCTATCGCGGCAAGCGCCTCGTCAACTGGGATCCGGTGCTCGGCACCGCAGTGTCCGACCTCGAAGTGGTGTCCGAGGAAGAAGACGGCAGCATGTGGCACATCAACTATCCGCTGGCGGACGGCTCGGGCCACCTGACGGTGGCGACCACGCGCCCGGAGACGCTGCTCGGCGACGTCGCGGTGGCGGTCGACCCGACCGACGAACGCTATACCCACCTCGTCGGCAAATCGCTGAAGCTGCCGCTGACGGACCGCGAGATTCCGATCATTACCGACAGCTATGTGGACAAGGCCTTCGGTACCGGCTGCGTGAAAATTACGCCGGCCCACGACTTCAACGACTACGCCGTCGGCCAGCGCCATAATCTCGCGCAGATTTCCATCTTCACGCTGGACGCGAAGATCAACGAGAACGCGCCGGAAAAATATCGCGGCATGGACCGCTTCGACGCGCGCAAGCAGATCGTCGCCGACCTCGACGCGCAGGGACTGCTGGATTCGGTGAAGCCGCACAAGCTGATGGTGCCGCGCGGCGACCGTACCGGCGTGGTGATCGAGCCGATGCTCACCGACCAGTGGTTCGTCGCGATGAGCAAGCCGGCCCCGGAAGGCACGCACTTCCCCGGCAAGTCGATCGCCGAAGTCGCGCTCGAAAAAGTCGCGAATGGTGAAGTGAAGTTCGTGCCGGAGAACTGGACCACGACCTACAACCAGTGGCTGAACAATATTCAGGACTGGTGCATCTCGCGCCAGCTGTGGTGGGGCCACCAGATCCCGGCCTGGTATGACGAAGCCGGCAACATCTATGTTGCACGCAACGAGGCGGACGCTCAGGCGCAGGCAGCGAAGGCCGGCCACGACGGCAAGCTGACGCGCGAAGCCGACGTGCTCGATACCTGGTTTTCGTCGGCGCTGGTGCCGTTCTCGTCGCTCGGCTGGCCCGAGGAGACGCCGGACTACAAGCTGTTCCTGCCGTCGTCGGTGCTGGTCACCGGCTTCGACATCATTTTCTTCTGGGTGGCGCGAATGGTGATGATGACCTGCCATTTCACCGGCAAGGTGCCGTTCAAGACCGTGTACGTGCATGGCCTGGTGCGCGATGCGCAGGGCCAGAAGATGTCGAAATCCAAGGGCAACACGCTCGACCCGATCGACCTGATCGACGGCATCGATACCGACGCGCTGGTGGCCAAGCGCACGGCCGGCCTGATGAACCCGAAGCAGGCGGCCAGTATCGAGAAGGCCACGCGCAAAGAATTCGCGAACGGCATCGCCGCCTACGGCACCGATGCGCTGCGCTTCACGATGGCGAGCTATGCCTCGCTCGGCCGCAACATCAACTTTGATTTGGGCCGCTGCGAGGGCTACCGCAACTTTTGCAACAAGCTGTGGAACGCGACCCGCTTCGTGCTGATGAACACCGAAGGCAAGGACTGCGGCCTCGAAGAGCATGGTGCCGAAGCCTGTGCGACCGGCAGCTACCTCGACTTCTCGCAGGCAGACCGCTGGATCGTGTCGCTGCTGCAGCGCACCGAGGCCGACGTCGAGAAAGGCTTTGCCGAATACCGCTTCGACAATATCGCGTCGGCGATCTACAAGTTCATCTGGGACGAGTACTGCGACTGGTACCTTGAAGTCGCAAAAGTGCAGATCCAGACCGGCAGCGAGCCGCAGCAGCGCGCCACGCGCCGCACCCTGCTGCGCGTGCTGGAGACCGTGCTGCGCCTCGCGCATCCGATCATCCCGTTCATCACCGAGCAGCTGTGGCAGACGGTCGCGCCGCTGTCGGGCCGCAAGCTGAACCCGGCCGGCGACTCGATCATGGTGCAGGCGTATCCGGAGCCGAACCCGAAGAAGCTCGACGAGAAAGCCGAAGGCTGGATGGACGAACTGAAGGCGCTGACCGATGCCTGCCGCAACCTCCGCGGCGAGATGCAGCTGTCGCCGGCGCAGAAGGTGCCGCTGATCCTCGAAGGCGCAGACCATGCGCGCTTGCAGGGCTTCGCTCCGTACCTGCAGGCGCTGGCCAAGCTGTCCGAAGTGCAGGTGGTCGCGCAGCTGCCGGAATCGCCGGCGCCGGTATCGGTGGTCGGCACGACGCGGCTGATGCTGAAGGTGGAGATCGACGTCGCCGCGGAGCGCGAACGCCTGACGAAGGAAGCGACCCGCCTCGAAGGCGAGATCGCGAAGGCGAATGCGAAGCTGTCGAACGAGAGCTTCGTCGCCCGCGCGCCGGCAGCCGTGGTCGCGCAGGAGAAGGAACGCGTAGCGAACTTCTCGTCGACACTGGAGAAGCTGAAGGAGCAACTCGCCAAACTGAAGTAAGACTTGGCCCGGGCAGCCGCTCGCGCGCGGCTGCGCTCTTGACCCGTAAAAAAACAGAAGGCAGGAGGAGACACCATGGTTCTGAAGCGTTTGATCACGGCGGCACTGCTGTGCTGCGCCACGGTTGCCGCGTTCGCGGCCGATTCACCGGTCGGCGTCTGGCGCACGATCGATGACAAGACCGGCAAGGAAAAATCGCTGGTGCGCATTGTCGAAGTCAATGGCGAACTGCGCGGCACGATAGAGAAGCTGTTCCGCGAGCCCGGCGAAGAGCAGAACCCGGTTTGCGACAAATGCTCGGGCGAGCGCAAGGGCCAGCCAGTACTCGGCATGACCATCCTGTCCGGCCTCAGGCGTCACGGCGACGAGTTCGCCGGCGGCGAGATCCTCGATCCGGCGAACGGAAAGACCTACCAGTGCAAGATGTCCGTGGCCGACGGTGGCAAGAAACTGAAGGTGCGCGGGTTTATTGGCGTGTCGCTGCTGGGCAGGACGCAGGTATGGGTGCGTGAGGAGTAAGTCTTGTTGCGGTCTGCAGCCTGGTTGCAAAAGTCACTGGATCCCCCTGCGGGCCACGGGTCGGCTTGCAGGTCCCGTGGCTTTATTTCCACCGCGACGGCGACCTGCTCAGGCAGATCCAGGATCCTGCCCCCACAAATCCCCGTTTGGCCCGGTCCTCGGCGCCGTCACCCCGAAATGCTGGTACGCCGCCGGCGTCGCAATCCGTCCGCGCGGCGTGCGCTGCAGATAGCCCTGCTGGATCAGGTAAGGCTCGAGCACGTCCTCGATGGTGTCGCGCTCCTCGCCGATCGCGGCTGCGACATTGTCGAGGCCGACCGGCCCGCCGCCGAACTTGAACAGCACGGCTTCCAGCAGCTTGCGGTCCATCATGTCGAAGCCGACCGGATCAACATCGAGCATCTTCAGTGCGGCATCGGCCATCGCCTTCGTGATCTGCCCCTGCCCCTTCACTTCCGCATAGTCGCGCACGCGGCGCAGCAGGCGGTTCGCGATACGCGGCGTGCCGCGGCTGCGGCGCGCGATCTCGAGCGCGCCATCGTCGACGATCGGCGCGTTCAGCAATGAGGCACTGCGGGTGACGATGCGCGCGAGCTCTTCTGGGGTATAGAACTCGAGCCGGGCGACGATGCCGAAGCGGTCGCGCAGCGGATTGGTCAGCATGCCGGCGCGCGTGGTCGCGCCGACCAAGGTAAACGGCTGCAGGTCGAGCCGCACCGAGCGCGCGGCCGGGCCTTCGCCGATCATGATGTCGATCTGGTAATCCTCGAGCGCCGGATACAGGATCTCTTCGACCACCGGCGACATCCGGTGGATCTCGTCGATGAACAACACGTCGTTCTTTTCAAGGTTCGTCAGCAGCGCGGCGAGGTCACCGGCGCGCTCGAGCACCGGACCCGAGGTCTGTCGCAGGTTCACGCCCATCTCGCGCGCGATGATGTGCGCGAGCGTGGTCTTGCCAAGGCCCGGCGGGCCAAACAGCAGGGTGTGGTCGAGCGCTTCGCCGCGCTTGCGTGCAGCGGCGATGAAGATCTCGAGCTGCCCGCGCGCCTTTTCCTGGCCGATGTATTCGTCGAGGTTATGCGGACGCAGCGCGCGCTCGATCGCCTCTTCGTTCGGCGAGGCCGGCGCGGCGTCGATGATGCGGCGTTCGCTGAAGTCGTCGGTCTGTATGCTCATCGGGGCATTGTAGCCTGATGCATGCGGCTCAGCCCTTCGACAGCGCCTTCAGCGCGTGCCGTATGCCGTCGGATACCGAGCTGCCCGCCGGCACTTGCTTGATGGCCAGCAGCGCTTCCTTTTCGGAATAACCGAGGGCCAGCAGCGCGCTGAGGATGTCATTGCTGTTCTCCCCTTCCGGCGCACCGGGCACCGCGCCGATGTCGGCACCGAGCTTGCCCTTCAGTTCCAGCAACAGGCGCTCGGCGGTCTTCTTGCCGATGCCGGGAATCTTCGTTAGCCGGCCCGCATCCTGCAACGTGACCGCCTGCGCAAGGTCTTTTACCGACATGCCGGACAGGATGGCGAGCGCGGTGCGCGCGCCGATGCCGCTGATCTTGATGAGTTCGCGAAAGAGCTCACGTTCCTGCGAAGTGCCAAAACCGTACAGCAGCTGCGCGTCCTCGCGCACCACCATGTGGGTCAGCAGCGCGACCTTTTCGCCGGTGGAGGGCAAATTGTAGAAGGTGCTCATCGGCACGCTGACTTCATAGCCGACGCCGTTGCAGTCGACCACCAGTTGCGCGGGGTTCTTGTCGAACAGGATGCCGGACAGGCGACCGATCATGAATGCACCTCAGGAAAAAGATGGCGGGATGATAACGCAGGCGAGGCGTCAGCCGATGAGGCGGCCGCCGCGTACCCGCAGGCCCTTGCGCGCGAGTTCGGGCGCGAGGCCGCCAAGGGTTGCGCGGCCGATGCCGGCATGCGCATGGCAGATCGCAACGCCGAGAGCGTCGGCCGCATCAGTGCCGGGCAGGCGGTCAAGCTTCAGCAACCGCTGCACCATCGCCTGCACCTGCGCCTTCTGCGCCTTGCCGTGGCCGGCGACGGCTTTCTTCATCTGCAGCGCGGTGTACTCGGATACCGGCAGGTTGGCCGTCACCAGCCCGCAGATCGCCGCGCCGCGCGCCTGCCCGAGCAGCAGCGTCGACTGCGGGTTCACGTTCGAGAAAATGATCTCGATCGCAGCACAGTCAGGCTGATAGGTACGCGCGATCTCGCCGACGCCGTCGAGGATGACTTTCAGCCGCGACGGCAGGTCGCCGTCGGGGATGCGTATCGTGCCCGACGCGATGTAATGCAACTGCGCGCCCTCTTTATGGATCACGCCGAAACCGGTCACGCGCAGGCCGGGGTCGATGCCGAGGATTTTCATGCGGGGATTATGACAGGAGGGAGGGGTACAGGTCTTGCCAGTAAGGATTGGCTTGTTCGATCAGCTCGATTTTCCAGGCGCGCTTCCAGGCTTTCATCTGTTTCTCGCGCTGGATGGCTGAGACGATTGACTCGCAATGCTGGTACCAGACCAAATGCTTGACTCCGTACTGTCGGGTGAAACCGGGTACGGCACTGGATTTGTGCTCGAAGACGCGTTTGATGAGGTCTCGGGTAACGCCGATGTACAAGGTACCGCGCTTGCAACTGGCGAGGATGTAGACATAGGCCATCGATCTTGGCGAACATGGATCCCAGCTTGCGCTGGGATGACGGTGTTGGAGGCGATCGCCTCGTTTATACGTCGTCCCGGCACAAGCTGGGACCCATTGTCGCAGGACGACAACTCACATTGCGCTGAAGCGCTCCTGGCTCGAAGTGCTTGCTTATGTCACGTCATCCCAGCGCAAGCTGGGATCCATCGCCGCAGACCGACAGCCCATCAATGCCTGCAATGCCAAGTCAGCATGATGGCGGTGTTGGAGGCGAGCGCCTCTTTTACGCGTCATCCCGGTGCAAGCTGGGACTCACCGTCGCAGACCGACAAATTATCAATGCCTGAAATGCCGCGTCCCCGTCAGCGCCATCACGATGCCCTGTTCATCCGCCGCATCGATCACTTCCTGGTCGCGCATCGAGCCACCAGGCTGGACTACGCAGGTGGCGCCGGCGGCAACGACCACATCGAGGCCGTCACGGAACGGGAAGAAGGCGTCGGATGCCACTGCCGAACCAGCCAGCTGCAATCCGGCGTTCTGCGCCTTGATCGACGCGATACGTGCGGAATCGACACGGCTCATCTGGCCGGCGCCGACGCCCAGTGTCATGCCGTTGCCGCAGAAGACGATTGCGTTCGACTTCACGAACTTCGCGACACGCCACGCGAACATCATGTCCTGCAGTTGCTGCGGCGTCGGCTGCTTCTTGGTGACGATCTTCAGCTCGTCCAACTGAACGTTCTTCGCATCCGACGACTGCAGCAGCAGGCCGCCGCCGACGCGCTTCATGTCGAACGCATTCAGTGCGCGTGCCAGCGGAATCTCGAGCAGGCGCACGTTCTGCTTTGCTTCGAATACCTTGCGGGCTTCGGCGGTGAACGACGGCGCGATCAGCACTTCGACGAACTGCTTCGCGACCGCCTCGGCCGCCTTGCCGTCGAGCTCGCAGTTGAATGCGATGATGCCGCCGAAGGCCGAGGTCGGATCGGTCTGGAAGGCTTTCGAATAGGCCTCGAGCGCATCCGAGCCGACGGCCACGCCGCAGGGGTTCGCATGCTTGATGATCACGCAGGCGGCACCGTCGAGGGTCTTCACGCACTCCCAGGCCGCATCGGCGTCGGCGATGTTGTTGTACGAGAGTTCCTTGCCCTGCAGCTGGCGGTAATTCGCGAGTGCGCCGTCGACCGGCGACAAGTCGCGGTAGAACGCAGCCGACTGGTGCGGGTTCTCGCCGTAGCGCATGTCCTGTACTTTGGCGAAGTGCAGGTTGAGCGTGTCGGGATAGGCCGAGCGCGTCTCGTGCGCACGATCCGGACCAAGCGAGCTCAGGTAATTGGTGATCGCGCCGTCGTATTGCGCGGTGTGCGCGAACACTTTCTTCGCAAGCGCAAATCGGGTCTCGTAGCTGACTTCGCCCTGCTGGGCCTTCATCTCGTCAAGCACGCACACGTAATCCGACGGATCGCAGATCACGACCACGTCCTTGTGGTTCTTCGCCGACGAGCGCAGCATCGCCGGGCCGCCGATGTCGATGTTCTCGATCGCGTCCTCCAGCGAGCACTGATCTTTTGCGACCGTCTGCTGGAACGGATACAGGTTGACCACCACCATGTCGATGGTGGGGATCGCGTGCTGCGACAGCGCATCCATGTGCGCCGGGAAGTCGCGGCGCGCGAGGATGCCGCCGTGGACTTTCGGATGCAGCGTCTTTACGCGGCCATCGAGCATTTCCGGGAAGCCGGTGTAGTCGGCCACCTCGGTGACCTGCAGGCCGTTATCGGCCAGCAGCTTCGCGGTGCCGCCGGTCGACAGCAACCTGACGTTCATGGCGGCCAGCGCGCGCGCGAATTCGAGAACGCCGGTCTTGTCCGATACGGAAATCAGCGCTTGTTTGATCATGGGATGCCTGAAAAAAGAATGACGAATAGGGTGCGGAAACGCGATCAGAGCAGGCCGTGCTGCTGCAGTTTCTTGCGCAGCGTGTTGCGGTTGATGCCCAGCATCTCGGCCGCATGCGACTGGTTGCCCTCGGCACGCGCCATCACAGCTTCAAGGATCGGCTTCTCGACAGTCAGCACCACCATCTCGTAGACGTTGCTCGGTTCCTGCTCACCCAGGTCGCGGAAATACTTGTCGAGGCTCTTGCGTACTACGTCCTGGATATTGTCTTTGCTCATAGTGGATGGTCTTGCGAGGGGTGGGGTTGCCGATGGTCTGGCTTGGTACCGGGCCGGCGTCGCCGGTTCAGGCGGCCAGCGGCACGGGATCCGCCGGTTCGGCGGGCGCATATTGTAACCGCTCGCCATACGCCAATTGCGATTCGAAAAACGCATCGACGGCAGCCAGCTGCTCCTCACAGTTTTCGATGCGGTTCATCCGCCGGCGGAAATCTTCGCCGTCCGGCAGGTCTCGCACATACCAGCCGATGTGCTTGCGCGCGGTGCGCACGCCGAGGTAATCGCCGTAGAACGCATAGTGCGCGCGCAGGTGGTGCGCCATCAGTAGTCGGACTTCGCTGATTTCCGGCGGAGGCAACAACTCGCCGGTGCGCAGGAAATGGTCGATCTCGCGGAAGATCCACGGCCGTCCTTGTGCGGCCCGACCGATCATGACCGCATCGGCACCGGTCTGCTGCAGCACCCGGCGCGCCTTCTGCGGACTGTCGATGTCGCCATTGGCGACCACCGGCAGCCTCACCGCCGCCTTGACTGCAGCGATCGTCTCGTATTCCGCCTCGCCCTGATAACCGTCGGCGCGCGTGCGGCCATGCAGGGTCAGCATCGCGATGCCGCTGTCTTCGGCAATGCGCGCGATGTTCAGTGCATTCTTGTGCTGGAGGTCCCAGCCGGTGCGGAATTTCAGGGTGACCGGCACATCGACCGCAGCGACCACGGCCTGCAGCAGCGACGCGACCAGCGCCTCGTCGCGCAGCAGTGCGGAGCCGCACCAGTTGTTGCAGACCTTCTTGACCGGGCAGCCCATGTTGATGTCGATGATCTGCGCACCGCGGCCGACATTGAAGCGTGCGGCTTCAGCCAGCAGCTGCGGATCGGCGCCGGCGATCTGCACTGCCTTCGGCTCCATCTCGCCGTCGTGATTGATGCGGCGCGAGGTTTTTTCGCTGGCCCAGACACGCGGATTGGACGCCGCCATCTCGGACACCGCATAGCCGGCACCGAGCTGCTTGCACAACTGGCGGAACGGCCGGTCGGTCACACCCGCCATCGGGGCGACGAACACGTTGTTGCGAAGTTGATAGGGACCGAGCTGCATGGCGGATTCGTCACGAAAGGGGCTGCGTATTGTATACGCAAGCCTGCCTATTTTTTCACCAGCCGCGAGGAATTCAGGCGGCCGGATGCGAGCGGTCGATCTCGTCCAGCCCTGCCGCCTCCAGGTGGCTGGCGTCGGCCCACTGCAGCAGCGAGAAGCGTTCGCCGTCCCAATGCAGCCGGTTGATTGCAGCGTTCACTATGCCGAAATTGCGTTTTGCCTCGATCGCCATGCCGGTTGCTGCGCGATACAGGCAGTCGAGCACGCCGCCATGGGTGACGATCACCAGCTTGCCGCCCGCATGCCGCTGCGCGATGCGGGTGACGGCCTCGACCGAGCGCTGGTGGAATTCCTGCAGTGTCTCCGCCTTGCGTTCGCTGGCGGGAAAGCGTGCATGCAGGTCGCGCGCCTGCCACTGCGCAAAACCTTCGGGATGGCGCGCGCCGATCTCCTCGTACAGCAATCCCTCGAATGCGCCGTAGCAGCGCTCGCGCAAAGCCGGGTCAAGATTCAGCGGGAGGCCATGGATGGTGGCGACGGGCTGCGCGGTGTGGCGTGCGCGCTGCAGGTCGCTGGCATAGACCGCCACGGGCCGCTCGCTTGACAGCGCGGCGCCGAGCGCACGCGCCTGCCGATGCCCTTCTTCGTTCAGCGGGATGTCGATGTGGCCCTGCATGCGCCGCACCCGGTTCCACGCCGTCTCGCCATGACGGATCAGCAGGATCTCCATCAGCGCCCCGAACCCACGCCCAGCTTGTGCGCAATCTGCTGGTTCAACGAATAGAAGCCGGTGTGGCTGGCCTGGCCGAGGATGTGGCCGACCATCGCCTGCAGCGCGTCGGGACCGGTGAAGCGGCCGTCCACCTCCAGTTGCGGCACATCCAGCGCATACAGAGTGAATACATAGCGATGGATGCGCTCGTCGTTCCACGGCGGGCAAGGACCGTCGTAGCCGAAATAGTCGCCGGCCATGGCGTCGTCGCCGGCGAACCAGCTCGTGTAGTCGTTGACACCCTGGCGCGCTCCGTTCGGCAGCGCGGGCCCGGGCTTGCCGCGCGCCGTCACCTCGGCGCTGTATTCACCCGCGGGAATCTCGTGAAGGGCGGGCGTGAGGTCGACCAGAACCCAGTGATAGAAATGGACTCGCGGCAGGTCGGACGGGATGGTGCGCCCTGCCTGGTTCACGTCATCGCCGAGCGACGGCACGTCCGGGTCATGGCAGATCAGCGCCAGCGACCGGGTGCCGGCCGGCAGGTCGTTCCACGCGAAATGCGGGTTGCGGTTGCTCGACAGCGCGATGTGGCTCGCCGGATCGGTCACGGCAAACGCGAATTCGCCGGGAATCGGGGTGTCGTTGGCGAAGGACTTGCTCCAGAGTTTCATAGCGGCTCCTTGGGTGAACTTACTGGCTTGGAGCCACCTGCAGCCAGAACGTCACCGGACCGTCATTGACCAGCGCCACTTTCATGTCGGCGCCGAAGCGGCCGGTCTCGACCAGCGTGTGGCTGGCGCGCGCGCGGTTGACGGTGTAGTCGAACAATTCGCGCGCCTGCTGGGGCGGCGCTGCCGGCGTGAACGACGGACGGGTGCCGGAACGGGTGTCGGCAGCCAGCGTGAATTGCGGCACCAGCAACAGGCAGCCGCCGACCTGCGAGACGCTCAGGTTCATCTTGCCGCCGGCATCGTAAAACACGCGATATGCCAGCAGCTTCGCGAGCAGCGCATCGGCTTCCTTTTGCGTATCGCCGCGCTCTGCGCACAGCAGAACCAGCAGGCCGGGGCCAATGCGGCCGACGCAGTCACCGTCGACCATGACGCTTGCTTCGGAGACGCGCTGCAGCAGTCCGATCACGACAGGGTCACGCGCGCGAACTTGCGCTTGCCTACCTGAACCACGAATGTGCCGGCATCGACTTTCAGCGCCTTGTCGCCGACGACTGCGCCGTCGATGCGCACGCCGCCCTGCTCCACCATGCGCAACGCCTCGGAAGTCGATCCGCACAGTCCGGCCTGCTTGAGCAGCTGGCCGATGCCCAGCGGCGCACCCGCCAGCTGTACTTCCGGCACGTCGTCCGGAATGCCGCCGCGTGCGCGGTTATTGAAGTCCGCCAGCGCCTCCTCGGCTGCCTTCCGCGAATGGAAGCGCTCGACGATTTCCTGTCCGAGCAGCACTTTCACGTCGCGCGGATTGCGGCCGCCTTCGACTTCAGCCCGGAACTGCGCGATTTCGGCGATCGAGCGGAACGACAGCAGGTCGTACCAGCGCCACATCGCGTCGTCCGAGATGCTCATCACCTTGGCGAACATGGTATTGGCCGGCTCGGTGATGCCGATGTAGTTGTTTTTGGACTTCGACATTTTCTCGACGCCATCCAGGCCTTCGAGAAGCGGCATGGTAAGGATGCACTGCGGCGCCTGCCCATAGTCTTTCTGCAGCTCGCGGCCGACCAGCAGGTTGAATTTCTGGTCGGTGCCGCCGATCTCGAGGTCGGACTTCAGCGCGACGGAATCGTAGCCCTGCATCAGCGGGTACAGCAGTTCATGCACCGAAATCGGCGTGCCGGCCTTGAAACGCTTGGTGAAGTCCTCGCGCTCGAGGATGCGCGCAACGGTGTAGCGCGCCGACAGCTGGATCATGCCGCGCGCGCCGAGCGGATCGCACCATTCGGAGTTGTAGCGGATTTCGGTACGCGCCGGATCGAGCACGAGGCTGGCCTGCGCGAAATAGGTTTTCGCGTTGTCCTCGATCTGCTCGCGCGTCAGCGGCGGGCGCGTGACATTGCGGCCCGAGGGATCTCCGATCATCGAGGTGAAGTCGCCGATCAGGAAAATCACCGTGTGGCCCAGATCTTGCAACTGCCGCAATTTGTTGAGCACGACGGTGTGCCCGAGATGCAGGTCGGGCGCAGTTGGGTCAAGGCCGAGTTTGACGCGCAGCGGCTTGCCGGTTTTCTCGGACTGCGCGAGTTTCTGGACAAATTCAGCCTCGATCAGCAGTTCCTCGGCGCCACGTTTGACGATGGCCAGTGCCTCCTGCACCGCCTCCGAAAGGGGCAAGGCAGCAGAAGCTGCACCATCTTGAGTCGGCACAGGCCGGGCTGGCGTCGAATTGGCGTCCATAAGTGCTTGATTTGGTCGAAAAAGCGCGGTTTTGCGTTTGCTATAATTCGCGCTTTGTTTTGCCTGAAATGAATCCGGGTCGGCCGACGCCGCCCGTTCAAAAACCGCAAATTCTATCTGATTGCATGAGTCTGAGAGCCAAATTACTGGAAGCCGCAGGCGAGCTACTGTCCGCGCTGCGCTCTTCCCGCAAGACTCGCATGATCTCGGGAACGGCCGTCGGCCTGTCGCTGGTCGCTTTCGGCGCCGCGGGCGTGGCACCGATCGCGCCGGACGCTGCCAACCTGCCCGTGACCATGATTGTCGAGGAACTGCCGCTGCCGGACCTGGAGACCCAGATCGCCGCGCTGTCGCCGGCAGTCGGCCAGTTCATCGCCGAGGAACGGGTGCGCCCGGGCGACAACCTGGCTGCACTGCTGGAACGGCTGGGAGTCAACGACCCGCAGGCCGCCAGTTTCATTCGCAGCGACGCAGGCGCGCGACCGCTGCTCGGGCTGCGCCCGGGACGGCGCGTGCAGGCAGCGGTGGACGGCGATGGCCGCCTGCTGTCGGCCAGCACGCTGGTGACAGAGAACCGCGATGAACTCAAGCGCCTGGTCATCGAGCGTGGCAGCGCCGGCTTCAGCGCAAAGAAAATGCCGATCGCGGCCGACAGCCGCGTCGAAATGCGCAGCGGCGAGATCCGGTCATCGCTATTTGCCGCGACCGACGCCGCGCAGGTGCCTGACGCGGTGGCGATGCAGCTGGTCGAAATTTTCTCGTCCGACATCGATTTTGCGAGCGACCTGCGCAAGGGCGACCGCTTCCAGGTGGTGTACGAGACCCTGTGGGAAGACGGTGAAATGGTGCGCACCGGCCGCGTGCTGGCCGCCGAGTTCCGCAATGCCGGCAAGACCTATCAGGCAATCTGGTTCGGTCGACCCGACGGAGATGCAAAGAACGGCGGCTATTACGACCTGCAAGGCAAAGCGCTCAGGAAGGCCTTCCTGAAATCACCGTTGCCGTTCTCGCGCGTCACCTCCGGCTTCGCGATGCGCGTGCATCCGATCTCCGGGCAGTGGAAGCAGCACAAGGGCATCGATTTCGCCGCACCGACCGGCACCCCGATCCGCGCCACCGGCGATGGCGTGATCGAGTTTGCAGGCAATGCGGGCGGCTACGGCAACATGGTGGTGGTCCGGCACGGCAAGTCCTATTCGACCGCCTACGCGCACATGAGCCGCATCGCCGCGCGGCGCGGCGCGCGCGTGTCGCAGGGCGAGGTCATTGGCTATGTCGGCTCGACCGGCTGGTCGACCGGTCCGCACCTGCACTATGAATTCCGCGTCAACGAAGTCGCACGCGACCCGAATTCCATCGTTGTCCCGCAGGCAATTGCACTGGCCGGCATCGAGTTGCAGCAGTTCCGCCGCGTGGCAGCGGACATGGGACACCGGTTTGCGCTGATGGCAGGCGATTCGGTGCAGGTGGCGGCCCGCTGACTCGTGTTCTACATTGGCCTGATGTCCGGCACCAGCCTCGACGGCGTCGATGGGGTGCTGACGGCCTTCGACGGCGAGCTGCACGCCGCCTACCTGCCCTTCCCGGATGCACTGCGCGCGACCCTGCTCGCGCTGCAGGCACCGACCGACAATGAAATCCATACCGAGGCACTGGCGGCCGGCGAACTGGCCCGGTTATATGCCGACTGCGTGCACAGCCTGCTGGAGCAGTCAGGGGTTGCGCCGGCTGAGGTGAAGGCGATCGGTGCGCATGGCCAGACCATCCGCCACCTGCCTGCACTCGGATACACGCGACAGATCAACCAGCCGGCACTGCTGGCCGAACTGACAGGCATCGACGTCATCGCCGATTTCCGCAGCCGCGATATTGCTGCCGGCGGCCAGGGCGCGCCGCTGGTGCCCGCGTTTCACCAGGCCGTGTTCGGCAGTCCCGCCGCGACCCGGGTGGTCGCCAACATCGGCGGCATTGGCAACATCAGCGTGCTGCGCGCCAGCGGCGACGTACTCGGCTATGACACCGGTCCTGGCAATGTGCTGATGGATAGCTGGGCGGCACGCCACCTGGGCCGGCCCTATGATGCCAACGGCGACTGGGCGGCTTCCGGCAGGCTGCTGCCGGACCTGCTGGACTGCCTGCTGGCCGAACCCTATCTGACGCTGCCCTCACCGAAAAGTACTGGCCGCGACCTGTTCCACGCCGACTGGCTCGCACAGCGGCTGCAACACTTCAGGGGCGCCGCAGCGGCCGACGTGCAGGCGACACTGGCCACCTTTACCGCTCGCACGCTGGCCGACGCGATCCGCCGGGATGCGGCCGACGCCGAGGCGGTGTACGTGTGCGGCGGCGGCGCGCTGAATGGCCACCTGATGGCCACGCTGCAGACGCTTGTCGGCAAGCCGGTGCACAGCACCGAGGCGCTCGGCATCTCGCCGAACCAGGTGGAAGCCACCGCATTTGCATGGCTGGCCGCGCGCTTCTGCGAGCGGCAGCCGGGCAACCTGCCGGCGGTGACCGGCGCGCGCGGACCGCGCATTCTTGGCGCCCTGTATCCCGCCTGATCGGTACGGACGTAAGGTAGTGAAAAAACAAAAAGCGCGGATCGCTCCGCGCTTTTTTCAGGGTTGCCGGGCATCCCCGGCTCTCGGTCAGGCCGAGAAAGACGAGCCGCAGCCGCAGGTGGTGGTCGCGTTCGGGTTCTTGATAACGAACTGCGCGCCTTCGAGGTCGTCCTTGTAGTCGATCTCGGCGCCGACCAGATACTGGTAGCTCATGGAATCAATCAGCAGCTGAACACCGTTCTTGACCATCGCGGTGTCGTCTTCGTTCACGATCTCGTCGAAGGTGAATCCGTACTGGAAGCCCGAGCAGCCGCCGCCCTGCACGAACACGCGCAGTTTCAGGTCCGGATTGCCCTCTTCCTCGATCAGCTGGGCGACCTTGGTCGCAGCGCTGTCGGTGAAGATGATGGGTGCCGGCATTTCGGTGGGTGCATTCATGTCAGTGCTCCTGCATTTTGGACCATAGGTCCGGGATTATAGCCGCTGGGCTGCAAGGCCGCTGGCGCAGCGGCCAGCTGGGAAAGCTGCCCGCCCGGACAAAGATTGCCGCTCACGCAAGCGCCCGCCTGCATTGCCAGACTGGCGTAGGAAATATTGCCGATTATCCGCGCGCGAGGCAGTAATTCAACCCTGCCTGCCGCATGGAGATTGCCGATCAGTTCGCCACTGATTGTGATGTTACGGGCCCGCACCTCGCCGTCGATGCGCCCCTGCGCTGACAACTGAAGGCTACCGCCGGTTCCCGGCGCGGCCCGCACTTCACCGGCAATCCGGCCGTCGACTCGCAAACCGCCACGAAAAACCACCACGCCCTCGACCAGACAGCCCGGACCAATCAGGCTGTCGACCGCCTCCCATGTCATTTCGCTCGCCATCGCTCCCCCGCCCTGTACCGGCCCCGCGCCAGAGCGACGATTCTGCCTGCAGGCGCTGCGGCCGGGGTGGGGCATTGGCGAAGGCTTGCGCAGCGCCAACCTTGCGAAGTGGGTGCTACGGCAGGATGGGTACGTGCTTCAGACCGGTGGTTTCGTCGAGGCCGAACATCAGGTTCATGCACTGCACGCCCTGCCCAGCGGCGCCTTTGACCAGGTTGTCCTCGACGACCAGGATCACCAGCAGGTCGCCGCCGTCCGGCCGGTGCACCGCGATGCGCAGCATGTTGGACGCGCGCACCGACCGGGTTTCCGGATGACTGCCGGCCGGCAGCACGTCAACGAACGGATCGTTGGCGTAATGCTGTTCATACAGCGCCTGGAAGTCGATGTCGCGCGCCTCGGGCAGCAGGGTCGCATACAAGGTCGAATGAATGCCGCGGATCATCGGCACCAGATGCGGCACGAAGGTCAGCCCCACTTTGCGGCCTGCGATGTCCTGCAGGCCCTGCACGGTCTCCGGCAGGTGCCGGTGGCCCTTGACGCCATAGGCCTTGAAATTGTCGGCTGCCTCGGCCAGCAGCGTATGCACCTCGGCCTTTCGGCCTGCGCCGGACACGCCCGACTTGCAGTCGGCAATCAGCGCCGACTCGTTCACCAGCGGCTTGCCCTGCGACAGCAGCGGCTTGAAACCGAGTTGCATCGACGTCGGATAGCAGCCGGGCAGGCCGATCAGGCGCGCATTGCGGATCGCGTCCCGATTCACCTCAGGCAGCCCATAGACCGCCTCGGCCAGCAGGTCGGGGCAGGAATGCGGCATGCCGTACCACTTCTCGAACTCCACAGTGTCCCGGATGCGGAAATCGGCAGCGAGGTCGATCAGCTTCACGCCGGCGGCGAGCAACTCGCGCGCCTGCGCCATCGCGACGCCGTGCGGCGTGGCGAAGAACACCACGTCGCACTGGTCGAGGCGCGCTTTCTCGGGCGCAGTGAAGGCGAGCGACACATGGCCGCGCAGCGACGGAAACATGTCGGCCACCGGCATGCCGTCTTCCTTGCGTGACGTGATGGCGGCCAGTTCGACTTCCGGATGCGCAGCCAGCAGGCGCAGCAGTTCCACGCCGGTATAGCCGGTGCCGCCAACGATTCCAACCTTGATCATTCCTGACTCCTGATACGCCAGTACTGGCGAAACAACTCCGCCTGAAAGAAAAAGGCCGCCGGGCAAGCTGCCCCGACGGCCTGATGCTGCATCGAATGCGCGGGATTAACGCTTCGAGAACTGCTTCGCGCGACGTGCCTTGCGCAGACCGACTTTCTTACGCTCGACTTCACGCGCATCGCGGGTCACGAAGCCGGCCTTCGACAGCTCGGGCTTCAGCGCTGCGTCGTAATCGATCAGTGCGCGGGTGATGCCGTGGCGAACCGCGCCGGCCTGGCCGGACTCGCCGCCGCCGTGCACGTTGACCATGATGTCGAAGCGGTCGACATTGTTGGTGAGTTCCAGCGGCTGGCGGATGACCATCAGGCCGGTTTCGCGCGAGAAGTACTCGGCGGCTGCCTTGCCGTTGACGGTGATCTTGCCGGTTCCGGCCTTGATGAATACGCGGGCCACTGCACTCTTGCGACGGCCGGTTCCGTAGTTGTAGTTACCGATCATGTCTGTTCCTTACAGTTCAAGAGGCTTCGGTTGCTGTGCGCTGTGCGGGTGCGAACCGTCGGCGTAGACCTTCAGTTTCTTCGCCATCGCATAGCCCAGCGGGCCCTTCGGCAGCATGCCTTTGACAGCCTTCTCGAGCGCGCGGCCCGGGTGCTTCGCCTGCATGTCGCGGAAATTCGTTTCGTAGATGCCGCCCGGGTAGCCCGAGTGACGGAAATACTTCTTGTCGAGCGGCTTGGCGCCGGTCACGCGCAGCTTGGCGGCGTTGACCACGATGATGAAATCGCCGGTATCGACGTGCGGGGTGAATTCAGGCTTGTGCTTGCCACGCAGACGGCGTGCCACTTCGCTGGCGACACGACCGAGGACTTTGTCCGTTGCGTCGATCACAAACCAGTCGCGCTGGACTTCGTGTCCTTTTGCGGAAAAGGTTTTCATGACAGATCCTAAAAATGAGTTGATGCTCGTGCCGGTGGTTCCGCGCAAATACCGCCGCGGACACGCCCTTGTTATGTATTTCCCCGTCCGAGCAAACCGGAGAACCGGCGATTATAGTGTTTTCAAGGACTTGCCGTCAAATTCGCGGCAAATTCGAACGCTTGCCGCTAAAATAATGCGCTTTTCCCCTCTGAAGAGACGCATATGGAATGCACCGTACGCTGGACCGGCCTGCCCGGCATGAGCTTCATGGCCGAGACGGGTTCCGGCCACCTGGTCACCATGGATGGCGCGCCGGAAGGCGGCGGCCGCAACCTCGCGCCGCGCCCGATGGAAGTGGTGCTGGCCGGCACCGGCGGCTGCACTGCCTATGACGTGGTTGTCATCCTGCGCAAGAGCGGACAGGACGTGCGCGGCTGCGACGTGAAACTCAGCTCGGAGCGCGCTGAAAAAGACCCGAAAGTCTTCACCAAGGTGCATTTCCACTTCATCGTTCGCGGCCGCAGCCTGAAGGCGAACGTGGTCGAGCGGGCAATCAAGCTGTCGCACGAGAAATATTGCTCTGCGTCCATCATGATGGAAAAGACTGCGGAACTGACCCATTCGTTCGAAATCGTCGACGATTTGGCGGAATTGCCGCCCGAGGCCTGAGCCCCTGCCCGCTGCCCCCTGCCATTGGCGGGGGCGTGGCAATCACCAGTTTGCCTGCCGCCCCCGACAGCCGTCTAAATGTAATAGGCGGTACCGGTCATCACTTTGGCCATCGCGCGCATCGCCCCCCGGACCGGTGCCGGCAAATCCGCGCCACCCATCGCCTTCGCCGCCTCCGCATGCGCGATCTCGTCGTCGCGCATCTGCGTGACAATCGCGCGCGAGCGCTCATCCTGCGGCGGCAGTCGGTCGAGGTGGCTATTTAAATGGGCCTCGACCTGGCGCTCGGTCTCGACCACAAATCCGAGGCTGCGGGCATCGCCTAGTCTGGCGGCCACCGCCCCCATCGCATACGCACCCGCATACCAGAGCGGGTTCAGCAGGCTGGGGCGCGAACCCAGCTCCTGCAAGCGCTCTGCGGTCCACGCCAGATGGTCGAGCTCCTCCCGCCCGGCGTCGATAAACTGTTGCCTTGTAGCATCACTCTTCGCAAACGCGGCCTGCGCTTCATAAAGTGCCTGCGCGCACACCTCCCCCACATGATTCACCCGCATCAGGCCGGCACTGTGCCGGCGCTCCTGCTCGGACAGCGATGCCTCTCGCCGGTCATTGCCGGGGTTTGGCCGATGACCGGCAGTCACGCCGCTCACCACACGCAGGCTTCTATCGAGAGCACAGATCAGGGAGTCGATATTCATAAAAAAGTTAACTCAAAATAACTAAATCAAATAATGTGTTGTATTTCGGAGACAAAAACTTAACAAAATTTCTACTAATAAAAAAATTAGCTTTGCCGCAACCAACAGTTTTGCTTCAATGCATGCTGACTTCAAGAACCGTCAGGTCTCGGAGCCTCCCTCGCGTTGAAAGAGCTGCACCAAGCGGCCGAACAACGGAACGGAAATCTTAGCACTACAACATTTGGAGATTATGAAATGAGAAAGACTCAACTGGCTCTGGCAGCAGTGGCTCTGGTGGCTTCGACCGCCGCAATGGCTACCGAAGTGAAAATTTCGGGCCAATTCGACGTGGGCTTGGTCAGCACCAACAAGAATGCTGCTGGCGCAAACGGCGGTACGTTCATGGAACAAAGCGGCCTGATGGACCACAGCTCCATCACCTTCAACATCAGTGAAGATCTGGGCTCGGGCCTCAAGGCGTTCGTTGTGCTGGAAAGCGGCTTCAACGCTAACGGCTGGGCTGACAATGGTGGCACGAATGGAGCCACGCAAGCTACGGGCAGCAACCCGACCACCCTGTTCAACCGTCAGTCGCTCATCGGACTGTCGTCTGACTCGCTTGGTAGCGTTGCTCTGGGCAAACAGCTGTCCCCCTTCATCCTGTCGCAAGTCCTGACCAACTTCGGCGTTGGCTCGTTCTGGGTGAACCGTCTGGCAGTGGGCGCTGGCGGCGCTGGCGGTAACGTCTCCCTGGTTGGCTCGGACGGTACCACTGCAGGTTTCTTCATCCCGAACGCAATCACTTACACCTCGCCGTCGATTGGAGGCGTCACAGCACTCGCAATGACGACGACTCGCAACGGCACCCAAGGCAACGCAATCTATGCTGATGATGCAACTTCTTCGGCACGATTCGATTCCGTGTCGCTGAGCGGCAACGTCGGCAGCGCATTTGTTAGCGCCGCTTGGCAGCAGCGCAAAGATTCGTACAAATCGTGGACCGTTGGCGGCACTATGCCCGTTATGGAAGGCCTGACTTTGATGGCCAACTACATTAACGACAAGGCAGAAGGTTCTGATGCTGTCAAGAGCTGGGCAGTCGGCGGCAAGTACGCTCTGATGGCTGGTACTGATGCAATCCTGCAGTACGCAACCAACAGCGAAGACGGCAACGCCAAGCGTACGCTGACCAACCTGACGTTCACGCATGCACTGTCGAAGCGCACCACCGCTTACGCAACCGTTGCACAAGCCAAGAACCAAGGCGCAGCACTGGGTAACTTCGGTCAAGCAGCAGACTATGCTGGCATGACCAACAAGATCTTCGGTCTTGGCGTCGCTCACTCGTTCTAATTGCGCGTCGGTCTCGCACCGACTGGCTTAGAACCTGTAGTACTGAAAGCCGCTCTTCGGAGCGGCTTTTTTTCGCCTAGCGCTGTCGAGACGACCTTTTCCGGCGGCGAAAACGTACCTCAAGCCGAGCTACTCATTTCCAATCATTGAAGTCAATACCACGCTTTTCTAGGGTTCATCGTTCTGTAGCAAGCAAAAACACCCCCGAATAGTTCTGACCTGCAAGGTCTTACGGCTACGAACGGCCACCAGACAAATCTTCGAAAAAGCTGCTGCCGTTCTCAGAAAAACATCGTATGCAGGGGCCGCACTGAACCAGTAGCATGTCGAAGTTTATTTCACATGCGTTGCCCGACAGTCAGCCAAAATTTTCTTGAGAGCGAGCTCATGCAAACAATTTATTTATTTTTTGCCATTGTTGCGATGGGGACTCTCAGCGGTTGTGCTACCCACTCACGCTACGACAGTTTCATAGGCCAAAGCCGAGCCACCCTCATAGAGCGAATGGGAACTCCAGAACGAGAGCAGTCATCGGAGGGATCGAAAAAACTGCACTACAACCAAGGTTTCGGTAGTAGTCACACTTATTTTTTCCATCTCGACAATACAGACCGAGTCGTTAAATGGGAGCAGGTTCGCACAGAGGAAAGATTTAATCAGGTGAGGCCAGGCATGAAGAAAGAGGAGATTATCGACTTGCTAGGGTCCCCTACTGTGACTAACGGCCTTGCTCGGGATCGGGGATCTGTTTGGCATTATCGTTATGAGACAGCCTTCTGCAAGTCCTTCGTCATCGAATTTGACAGTGACGACGAAGTTCGCAGTTCAGGTTATCGGATACGAAGCGGACGAACCTGCAAAGCCGTTGGGGTTGGTTAGAAATGCGATGAAAAGAACGGCCAGATTCGCCACCACGTGAACACTAAAAGAACGTGTGCATGCAAAAAATTGTTGTTAGCGGTTGCGCTAACACGAATTGTCAGACCTCCTACAGAGCGGATAGTTTCTCCCAGGTCTATGCACGACAGGAGCCGAATTTATCGCTCAGTCCTTTAAAAGGACACTGCCGCAATCCACCGGCCATAAAAAAACCGAGCACTGGGCTCGGTCGTGAAGGCTGTCCTTCGAAAGGACATGCAGTGCGCCTAGGCAGCTCTGCGTTGTGCTTCGATTGCCACTCGCACAGCAGCCGACACAATATCTCGTGCATTGCCAGCACATGCAGCGATGATCGGCAACAGCACAGAATCAGGTGGCTGCATGGCACCACAGGCTGCAATCACCCGACGCATAACCGGTAGCCAGTCGGCAGGCTGAGCAGCATCCATCTGGATCAGGTACGAACGGCTCTTGATCCCGGCATCGATTCGGCCGATGTAGTTGGTGGTCATCACAAACACCGAGTTGTGCGGTGGGTTCATGACTGCCTTGAGCGACTGCTGTGCTGCTTCCGTCAGGTTGTCGATCTCGTCAAGCACAAAATAGTGCAAGCCGCTAGCGTTGGCCGAAACCAACTGCGCTTGATTCACGATCTTGTTCATCAAGGTGGTGCCATTCGCACCTTGCGCACATGCGTGAAAACTGCTGTAGGCAGCGTTCCCAGATCGAGCCGACTCCATCAGGTCCGGCAGCATGCGTGCCAGTGTGGTTTTGCCAGTGCCAAACGTGCCTAATAGCAGGATGCCGCATTTGCCGAATGCCGGGAAAGGTAGTCTGCCACCAATCAAGTCTAGTAGCGTAGTTTTACTTGCGGGGTTACCGAACACCACGTCATCGATCGTGGTCGGTGTGAAATCATCGGGATTAATCATCTCTATCTCCTAAAAAAATGTCCGGTTTCAACAGCAGAGCTGCACCACGCAGCTCTGCTGTTTGTTGCTTCAAGCTGCGATTGCCTGCGACCCGGCATTTGCTGCTGCCGCACCTGCATTAACAATCAGCTGCTCCTGCGTCGCTGCTGCTTGCACTGTGACTTGCTGCGCTTGCTGCTGCTTGATCGCTTCTTTGTTAGCACCGAAGTAGCTGGCCAACGCTGCATTCAGCAGACCTTCACCGTGAACGATGCAGTGAATCGTGTAGCTGCCGTCATCGTTTTGCGTGACCACAGCCACCGCTTGCTCGCCCTTTTTCTCAATGTTGCTTTGTGCTGCCAGCTTGTCGCTGGCAACCGTTGCCAGGCTTGTAGACAACACGAGATCACGAGCTTGATTCGCCTTTTCGCTCGGCTTCAAGTAGCCGGGTTTGACCAGCGAGATTTCCTGCACGCCACCACGCTCGGCAATCTTTGTCGACACTTCGTTTACAGCCCACTTTTCATTCACCGCCGCACGCAGCACCGTGTGATAAGTGCTGCGACGACGACGGTCACGGTCACCAAACACGCAGCGGATGATCTTTCCGGTCAGCGGCGTGCTTGCAGTGAAGGTGTAGCCTTTGTTGTTCAAGTAATCTTTGAACCCCAGCTTCTTTGCAGCGGTGTCGCTGCCAGTTGCCGTCAGGTCAAGGTACAAGGCATAGCATTTTTGAATCAATGCATACAGCATGTCGTTCGAGCGAGCCAAGGCACCGGTTTCCCAGACCTCACGCTCGATTGCCAAAGCTTCCACACGCTTGCGCATGTCAACCACAGCATCCACTGCATCCGCAGCTGCTACAGGTGCTGCAACTGCCACAGCAGCTTGTGCTACTACAGGCGCTGCTTCGATCACAGCGGTTGCGTTGACAGTGGTTTCCGTAATTGCGTTTTGCATACTAGTTCTCCTAAAAAATGCCAGCGGGTTGAAGGAAGTAGGTCGTTGCTGGCAGTGAAGACAGAATACGCAAGTGAAGCTTTTAAAGATAAGCTTATGATTTTTGGCGAGTTATGTGTTTCATGAGTGATTCGGCAACTTTTTGGGGGTCACAGATGACGAACGCAAGCGAACGAGTTTTTAAGGGCTTGGCGAGAATTCGCTGGGCAGAAGATGCGGATGAAGATGCTGAACTGGCAGCTGCCCGCAACAGCCCGTATTACTGGTGGTGGGCATTTTTGAAGGAAAGCCGGGAATACCGGCGAGCGCTGTCGGGGCGCACCGAGGAACCGTTTGCCAGCATGGCGAGAGATTTCGGCAGACTGGGTGACAGTTTCGACCGCTGGTGGCTGCGTACGGGCAGAGAGATATTTGCCGAGCAGATGGCTTTACCCAGTGTGCGTGTGCTGGAGCATGGAGTGACCGTCAATCTGGATCAGATCAACGCCAAGCTGGTCGTGGAATTGCCGTTGACGATTCGGCGAGCCACGATTCTTCGGCAGATCAACCGGCTGTTGGACGAACACCATCAGGGTGGCCAGCTGCGGGTTTACAGGCATGGCACAGCCAAACGCCGACTGTACGCCGCCAGCCGCATGCGTTTGCCTACACTGAAGGTGCTGCACGACGTATGGATGACCAGGAAAAACCAGCCCGAGATCACGTGGTGGGAGATTGGCGAGACACTACGGATCAGTCCAGCATTTGAACCGGGACCACATGATTCAGCGCAGGAAATCGCCTACAAACATCGCTGCATGACTTTGGTCGTGCAACGCCACCATCGAAAAGCAGCCGCCTTGATTGACTTCGCTGCTCGAGGCGATTTCCCCCGAGTCAAATAGTGTCCTTTTAAAGGACAGCAGAGCTCGACACCCTTGAGGTTACATAAGAGACATCTCTTGTGCCACATGTCCTTTAAAAGGACATGTGATCACACCAATTCGACCGCCCGTCGCTTCATATCGTCATTTGCATCAATGTAAGACATGGTCGTGCTGATGGAGCGATGACCTGCCATGCTTGCTAAGACTCGAACCGATATGCCCTTAGATGCCAGCGATGTGATGAAGCTACGACGCCCACTGTGGCTACTGGCACCTTCCACGCCCGAATTCCGATAAAGCCAAAAGAACAGCTGACACAGGCTGTTGGCGCTGAAGCCAATACCTTTGGCCGTGTAGAACACAGGCTCATCAACGCTGTTGATGCAACGGCATTGGATGAACTCGGCAATTGCCGCCTGAAGCTTCTTGGGCAGATAGACTGTTCTTGCATGCCGTCCTTTTGTTTGCTCGGGCGATAGTCGTATCTCGGCTTTGACGGTGCCGTCTGCCGTTAATACATCCCGCACTTTCAGGCTGGCGATTTCACCAACCCGCATGCCCGACCAGTGACTGATCAGGAACATGGTCCGATTGCGTAAGGCGAATTTCCGTGAATTGATGTAGTCGAGCACTTGTTTGAATTCTGCTGGGGTCAGTGTTTTTGCTTGCGCCATGTTTGCATCCTTTCATAAATAAAAGACATGCAAATAGTGTGTTTTCTTTTGCCTATTTGGGCGACCTGAATTTCGCCACTGCTCACAACAGCAAAGACCTTCCTAGATTCAATGACTTAAAGGAGCCACATAAGAAAATCGCTGTTTTCTTATGTGGGTTTTGCTTGCTGTATTTAGCGATTTCGTTGCGAGAATCGCATGGGATTGAGCAAAGCTTCAAATCCACGCTACACGCTGTTTTTGCAGCGTCCAGTAGCTAGACGCTGCGCTTGTTGCGATCGCTTGCTGTAGCGTGAATTTGAGGGGTTTAACGCTGCGGGCTTGTTACGCATTGCCCCAGCTGCCCAAATCAACATTGGTTGCGATAAAAACAGGCTTGCCTTTACCCGTCCCTTTGCAAGACTTTGCATCCAGCGACCAGCAACCGTCAGTGCCTCTGGCGGGGTCATGGATTTCGATGTACAGCTCGTTGGTGGATTGCATCAAGATGCAGTAGCCATCGACGGGCGTCTTGGTCTTGGTCAGCGGGTCGTAATGCAAAACCCAACTCAACAACAATCCATCTTCGTCGTCGGCTTCCATCGCATCCATCTTTTGAAAGATTTTTATCTGGTAGTCGGTTTTTGCTTGATGCTGCCAGATGCCGAATTCATAAAGGTCGATCAGGTACTTCTGATTCGGGCTGCCCAGTTCTACTGACCCGTTGTAGATGGCACGACGGAATAGACCTTTGCCAAAGGTGGTGTTGTGCTTGTCGTTGATGAAGCCTCGTACTGCAATTTCTCTATCTGCGATTGTTCTCATGTGATTTCTCCTTGTTAGTCATTCGCTGCGGTGTTGCTAGTCTGGTTGCAGTTGCGAGAAGAAGAAAAGATGTCGCCGACGGGTAGTCGAGTTCGAAGTCGCAGATCCCAAAGGGAAAGTTTCTTCGTTTCGTTGCTAGTCATGGCTTTTCATTTGCCACCCAAGTAACTTAACCAGTCACTGCTACTCGGCTACCCGCCTGCGACTGTTTTTTCTAGCTACTCATGCAACTGAACAAAGCAACTCGCACAAATATTTATGCCTACGATAAGAAAACCACGAAAAATCACGGCGAAAATTGGCTGAATTTCTGCGATTTCGGACAAATTGAGGTCGACCAGCTCGGCAGATCGGGCATAACTTGTGTGTGCTTCATAACTTTCAGGAGAGCACACATGAGCACACTGGCAAGCCTCAAGTTCACTGCAGCCAAAAAACCCATGCAGCAGCCTGCGGTTCTTCAGCGGCGAAACAAACTGATCAAAAAATTGGCAGAGCAAATCGAATTGGCACAGGCACAGCGAGACGGACGCACGTATGCTCCAACACGTATGCGCCGCTACAAGCATGCCGATACCGGTCTTACGCAGCTAATGGCAGTACCCAAACGCATGAAGGCTTGGTGGTGGACAGCGCCGGATGGCAAGCTGTGCCTGACGGTGTACTACGGCAGCCGACCGCTCACGTTCGGCAAAGGCAAGTCCGCCATCGAAATTGGCTCGGTCAGCGAACTGGTAAGTACGTTGGAGGCCGTACGCAATGCGGTGGATGGCGGCGAGCTGGATGCCGAGATTGAAGCAGCCAGCGGTGCGTTGAAAGCCAATTTCAAAACCTCCAACTGACTGTGGATCGATCCAGCGTTCGGGGCTGGAATAAATAGCGTAAAGGAGACCGCATGCGCTTTTACGAATTTGCTCCAGCCCCCAAACCTGTCTTGAAGATCAGCCAGAACCAAGCCAACGCCGTACCCACTGCCATGCCCGGTAATGCAGCACCCACACCGACAGCGGTCGAACCCACGAAGGTGTATCCCCGAGCATGGCAGCACGAGTGGATAGAGAAATACCTGGCTGCCCGAATTGCTCGAGACGCACAAACGGTGCAACCGACCGAACTGGACGTCGTCAAAGCCTACATGCGTTTTGCAGATGCTCGACGGCAAGCAGACAAGCAGTACGCCAATCAAAAACAAGTTCGTCGGTCAACCTCAGGTGGGCGAGAGCGTCGATAACATGTCCTTTTAAAGGACACTTGATGCTGCAGGTGTTACCGCCGGCTGTGCAGCAAATCGATGTTCATTTCAGCGGTCAATTGCGATGCGTAAAACTGCTCGATCATCTGCACGGAGGTTCGGGCATTTCTTGCCAACGTTAGTAAATCAATTCTCTTACCGTATAGCAGACGAAAGGTAATGGCGGTGTGGCGTAGGCTGTACAGTGTGCGGACCTGTCCCAATTGACCGTGACGCAAGCCGGCTGCATTCAAAATGCTGTTGAAGTGCTGAGCTAACACCAAGCCTGCCGCCCGACGCTTAACTATGCTCGGCAAAAAGAGGTAATCATCGGGTTTTGCCAAGCCGTGCGCACGTCGATGCTCGAGCAGTTGCTCGTACACATGAACTGCAGGCGGCAAGGTCACAATTGGCGTGTTGTGTCGCTTGGTCTCGGGCAAGGTCAAGCGCAGGTAGACGTGTTCTCCTCGAACGATCTCCACATGCCGATGCTGAACATGGATGATGTCACTCGGGCGCATGAACCCATTGACCATGAATCGGATCAGCCAAGCCATCTCTTTCGGCACAGATTCTGTCTTGGTAAAAATGCCACCCGCCCGGCTACGATGCGTTGCTGGCTTTGGCAGATGCGGTATTCGTGATAGCTGCATCGCCGTTGTGACGAGCTGCCTGTACTCAGCAACTGTAAAGCCACCTCGAGGCGTGCTGGTCTTTTTGACTTTTGGAAAAGACGGTATCTGAGTAATCAACTGCTCAGCATAAGCCAGCTTGAATACCGCACGCAGGCTTTGCAAGTACTGATTGAGTGAAATCGGACTGATCCCTCGCCGAGACAGGATGCTGACCGCTTGGGTGATGTCGTTGAACCTAATGTCTTGAATACGTTTATTGCCCAAGAGTGGCAGCCAGTACTGGCGCAATCGGCTCGCTGTGTTTTTGTATGTCATGGCGACCAGCTCACCCCGAGACACTCGGTCTCGCTCCATCGCAATCACTCGCTCCACCAGTGTTTCGAACTGATGCGTGGGTGATGTCTCCGGCTGCACACTCACTTGTGCGTAATAGCTGCCGACCAGCTGTTCATAAAACCGCTTGGCATTGGCCACGGCTTCTCGCTTGTTAGCGGTTCGCAGACTGCGGGTATGCACACGGCTGCGGAAGAAACAACGCACCTGCCAATAGCGACTGGCATTGGTGAGATAAATCTTGAGCTTGGCAGGGTAGCCGGCAATCGGCGTCACCGTCGTTGGTATGGGCAGCGTTCGGCACGCTTTTTGTTGGTATCGCTCGTCGTTTGCAGCAGCGATTAGTTCGCCCATGCAGCAAGCGTAATGTCGCACACCAAAGAGTGCGACCTAAATTTTTCCTTCCACTGCACCGCCCATAAATCGTCCACGGTCTGGCACGAATTACACGGCATTTCCTTTATCAAAGTCGCACAGAGCACGGTGTGCGACAGCTACGAATTTTGTGAAGGCACACTATCGGCAAAAGTCCCACGGCAAAGTGGAACACAGTCTCCAGAATTAGCAGCATAGAAACTTTTTTGGAGATTATTCGATGAAAAAGACTCAAGTTGCCCTGGCAGCACTGGCCCTGGTGGCATCGTCGGCTGCGATGGCTGCAGACGTAACCCTGTCGGGTCAGATCGACATCGGCGTGTTCAACACGGGCAAAGATGACAACGGCGCTGGCGGCACGTTCATGGAGCAAGGCGGCCTGCTGGACCACAGCTCGATCACCATCAACGTCAGCGAAGACCTGGGCGCGGGCCTGAAGGCTTTCGCTGTGCTGGAGTCGGGCTTCAACGCCAACGGCGGCATCGACAACGGCGGCACCCAGGGCAACCAGAACGCCCTGTTCAACCGCCAGTCGTTCGTCGGCCTGGCGAGCGAGTCGCTGGGTACCGTCGGTCTGGGCAAGCAGCTGTCCCCGTTCATCCTGTCGCAGGCTCTGACCAACTTTGGCGTTGGCAGCTTCTGGGTTAACCGTCTGGCAGTCGGCAACGGCGGCTCGGGCGGCGGCTTTGCTGCAGGCGGCAACGGCTTCAACGCAGTCGGCTTCTTCATCCCGAACTCGATCACCTACACGTCGCCGTCGCTGGGTGGCTTCACCGTTCGCGCGCTGACTGCAACCAAGACTGGTACGCAGTTCAACGGCCTGCTGGTAAACGACCTTGACGCTGGCACCAGCAACCGTTACGACTCGCTGTCGCTGAGCGGCAACGTCGGTGGTGCATTCGTGAGCGCCGCTTGGCAGAAGCGTGAAGACGCATACAGCTCGTGGACCGTCGGCGGCACGATGCCTGTTACCGAAGGCCTGGCTGTCATGGCCAACTACATCAGCGATAAGAACCGTATCGATGACTTGACCGTCAAGAGCTGGGCTGTCGGCGGCAAGTACACGATCGTTTCGGGTACCGACGCAATCCTCCAGTATGCACGCGGCGACCAGGATGAGCGCAAGTCGCTGGTCAACCTGACCCTGACCCACGCTCTGTCGAAGCGCACCACGCTGTACGGTACCGCAGCACGCGGCACCAACGTTGGCTCGGCACTGGGCAACTTCGGCAACACCTTCACGGGTGACCGTGACAACAACACCTACGGTGTTGGCGTCGCCCACTCGTTCTAATTCCTCCGGGACTTAGCACCAGTTAAAACGGGCCCGCTTCGGCGGGCCCGTTTTTATTCGGTCGCGATACCGCACGGGGGCGACTGCCGACCCGGCTTCAGACCCGGCCGACCTCCTGCGCCAACCCTCAGGCCGGCCCGTACTGCATCTCGCCGTTCCCGAACGACCAATTCTCCTTGTTCACCTCGACCAGGCTGATGAACACATCCTGCTTGCGCACGCCCAGTTCGGCATGCAGGTCATCGGCGATGCGCCGGTAGAACGCCTTTTTCAGTTCGGTCGTGCGTCCGGCATTCAGCGTGACCTGAATAAACACAATGCCCGGCGAATATTCGATCCCGAGATAGCTGTGCGGCACGACCAGTTCGGTCGCCTCGTGGGTGCTGATGATCTGGAATTTGTCATCGGCCGGCACATTGATTTCGGAGAGCATGGCACGGTATACGATATCGCCGACAGCGCGGCCGAAGCCGGCCGGATGGCCGGCGCCGGTGTCGATTCTGACGAGGGGCATGAGAGTCCTTTGCAAAGGGATGGAAAGGGCGGAAGGATAACCGAAATGCGCTGTCAAGCCGGCAAGTCAAGAAGTGCGGCGATCGCCCTGCCTATAATGCGAGCATCGTCATCAAGACTTTGCCCTGGGAGATCGACATGAACCAGTATTTCCTGCCGGTGTGCGTGTTCACGCTCGCTGTCGCGACTGGCGCTCGCGCGGAGCAGTCCCCCGGACAGCCCGCCCCCAGCCTCGCGCAGGACCAGCCGCGTGCTGCCGGCCAGCCGCCTCAGATGTCGGAAATTCCGACGATGAAGCAGCAGGGCGAGCGGATGGCCGTCCTGATGGAGCAGTTGTCGAAGGAAAGCGACCCCGAAGTGCGGCGCAAGATCATGGCCGAAGCCATGTGCCCGCAATAACGCGCGGCAGCCGGTTCAGTAGCCGGGCGCGCCGGCCAGCGTCCAGCGCGCCATCAGTGTCGCTTCAGCCGGCGTGACGGCCACCACCGGATGCGGCAGGTCGCCCCAGCGGCCGCTGCTGCCCTCGCGTATCCGCACCGCCAGTTCCTCGACCACCGCCTTCCCCTTGTAGCGCTTTGCGATCGCCTTCAGCGATGGCCCGGCCATCGCTTCGGACAGCGCATGGCAGCCGCTGCAGCCGTAGTTCATGTAGGTGTCGCGCGCCATCCGGATTTCATCGGCCTTCATCTGGGCATTGGCGGACGCAGTCAAACTGCCGATAACGAGGACGACAGCGAGTCTGGATATGACGGACATTTCGATCTCCTGGGGGGTGTTCCCCATGATTCTGGGAAAGCCAGCCACAGAAATCTTGTAGTCAGATCAATTTTTCGCGAGATTCGTCGGCTGGCACATGTCCTGCTGAAGTACAGGCATGGATTTGTCGAACGTTGAGGCCGTGCCGGCCTTTCATGACCGCGCGCTGCCTGACGAAGCCGGGCTGGCGCATGCGCCGGACGCTGTCGATCCCGCAGTTGCAGCAATGGCGGACAATCATCGATGCAATATCCGCTTGTGGGCAGCGGAAGACCAGGCCCGCCGGCGCGACATGCCGGACGCGTACATCGTGCAATGCAAGCGCGAGATCGATCGCCACAACCAGCAACGCAATGATGCGGTGGAGCGCCTCGACGAGGCCCTGCTGCAGTCGCTGGCCGGCGTGACGGTTGCACGTACGGCACGCCTGCACAGCGAGACGCCGGGCGCCATCATCGACCGGCTGTCGATACTGTCCCTGAAGATTTTCCACATGGGGCGGCAGGCACGGCGTACCGACGCCGGGACTGAACATCTTGCCGCCTGCACGACGAAATTACAGCGGCTGATTGCCCAGCGTGTGGACCTCGCGGCATGTCTTGCGCAGCTTTGGAACGAATGCCAGTGCGGGGATGCGTATTTCAAGCTCTACCGGCAATTCAAGATGTACAACGATCCGGCGCTCAATCCATGGCTGCAGGCAGGTGCAGGCGCCGTTCACGGGCGAGACGGCGAGGCCGCGACCGACAACGCGCCCCATCCTGCGCGATAGCCGCCGGGCCGCCGGAGAACGCCGGTCAGGACGCTTCTTTGAGCAGCTTGCGCGCTTCCTTCAGTACGCTGAGCGCCTCGCGCTCGCGTCCCGCGTCGAGCAATTTCTGACCTTCGGCGCGCATCGCCTTCACTTTTTCCAGCAGTTCACTGTTTGATGACACCGCAGCAAGACTGGAATCGATCGCCTTCATCTCGCAAGTGATCGGATCGGGACAATGCGCAAACGCCAGCGATGCGTGGGCGAGCAGGAATGCAGCGAGCAGTTTTTTCATGATGTCGGACAGTCTGAATCGTTCAGGGGTGCCGCGACCTGCATGGCACCCGGCCATCGACCCTCAGCGCTTGCGCTGGATGGTCTCGAGGTAGGTAAGGAGGTTCTCGATCTCGGCAGATGACAGGCTGCCGCCCCACGCCGGCATGCCGTAGTCACTCCGTCCCTCGTGGATCGTCTTCCTCGCCACGTCCTTCCATTTCTCGTCATAGCGGCTGCTCAGCCGCCGCAGATCCCGCTCGGGCTGGGGGCTGGCGCCGTTCTGCGAATGGCAGTGCGCGCAGCGGCTGTTGAATACGGCGCGGTATTCGTTGATGTCGCCGTCGTTAACCTTGCGCAGGTAACGACGAAAGTCCTCCGCGTCGCTGCGCGCAAACCGCCGCGTCGGATTGCGCGCAGGCGCGATGTCGGCAATACCGCCGCCCTCAGTCACACCGGTCGCGATCCGTGCGGAAAGACTGCGCCACGAGGTCTTGTCATCGAAGGCCAGCGGCGCGCCGCGCGGGAATCCGTATTTCTGCTGCAGCTGCTCGATCTCGGGCAGCAATTCAGACAGCGCGGCCTCGATCTTTTCGCGCAGCGCTTCCTTTCCCTTGGGGACAGCCACCGCCACCTGACCCGACAGGCCAAGGCCGGATACCGGCGTCAGCTGCCAGCGGCTGTCAAGTTCGGTGAGGTTCATGTAACCGGCATGCGGCCCCCACACGACGCCAAGATCGATCTCGCCGGCCGACAAGGCGGCATACACGCTGCCGGTGTCGCGGAAGCTGTGCACGTCGTATCCGTCGAGGTTGGACAGCACGACTTGCGCGGACGAGCCGAAGGTGACGCCGATCCGGCGTCCCTTCAGATCGGCCAGCGCCCCCACCCGTGCATCCGGCGCCGAGACAATCACGTATCCGACGTCGAGGAAGGCTTTGGTGCGCGTGACGCCGGCAGCCTTGTAGTCGGGGCCGGCCGGCAACGCAAAGTAGGCGTCGCACGCATTGATAGTATTGCGCAGTGCGCGACGCTGGTTGAAGGTCAGGTGCCACACATACTCGACCGGTGCGCCCAAGCGCTTGCCCACCAGTTCGGCGAGCTCGATGTACAGTCCTCGGTCCGGGCCGTCGGCTTTGCTGAAGGGCAGATTGTCAGGATCCGAACAGACACGCAGCGGCTCGGCGGCCGACAGTGACGATGCCGCCACTGCCACGGCCGCCAGCGCCACTCTTACCGCACTGCCGAACTGGTTTGCAAACGACTTGGGCATCACATCCTCTCCGGTTTAGTTAAGCGCGAACACGAACATGGCACCGCCCTCGGGGCTGGCCTGGTACATCTTCTCGCCGATCTCGCCGTAGAAGGCCGGAATCGATTGCATGCGGCCGGACACCACAGCCACATACTGCTTGCCGTCGATGGTGTAGGTCATCGGGGCGGCGCTGATGCCGGAACCGGTGTTGAACTCCCACAGCGTCTTGCCGCTCTTGGCATCGAATGCGCGGAACTTGCCGGCCACGTCACCCTGGAACACCAGCCCGCTTTCGGTCGTCATCGTGCCGCCGGACAGCGGCAGCGTCTCTTTGTTAAACCAGACTTCCTTTTGCTTGACCGGATCCCACGCCTTCAGGCCGCCACCGTGACCCCCCGGGCCCCACTTGCCGAGGTCGAAGTTCACCGCCAGATAGAACTGGCCGCGCTTGTACTCCTCCTGGATGCCCTCCATGTCCATCGCGAGGTTGTTGGTGGGGATGTAGACCAGGCCGGTGCTCTTGTTGTAGCTCATCGGCGGCCAGTTCTTGCCACCGACGAGGTTCGGCACGATGTCGGTCGCCATCCGCTTGTAGCCGGGGCGCTTGACGTTGCCCGGGGTCTCGATCGGCATGCCGGTCTTCAGGTCAATGCCGGTCGCCCAGTTCACGCCTGCCACGAACTGCTTGGCCGACAGCAGCTTGCCGGTCGCGCGGTTAAGCACATAGAAGAAGCCATTGCGGTTGGCCTGCATGATGACCGGCTGCGTCTTGCCGTCGAACGGCAGGTCGGCGAACACGAGTTCGTTCACGCCGTCATAGTCCCACGCGTCATGGGGCGTGAACTGGTAGTGCCACTGGATGGCGCCCGTGTCAGGGTTCAGCGCCACCACCGAGGCGGTGTACAGGTTGGTGTACTTGCCGATCTCCGACGAGTCATTGCCGCGCACGCCCGCCGACCACGGGGCCGGGTTGGAGGTGCCGTAGTAGACGAGATTGAGCTTCGGGTCGTAGGAGCCGATCAGCCATGCGGTGCCGCCACCGGTTTTGCCGGAGTCGCCTTTCCACGTATCGGCGCCCTTTTCATTGCCGACAGGGACGGTGTGCGTACGCCAGACTTCCTTGCCGGTGTTCTGGTCATAGGCGACGAGCGCGCCGCGCACGCCGAACTCGCCACCGGTATAACCGGTGATCACCAGGTTTTTCGCAATGGTCGGCGGGGAGGTGATAGTCACGCCGTGCGTGTAGTCCATCACGGTTGACGTCCAGAGTTCCTTGCCGGTCTTGACATCGAGTGCCGTCAGCTTTGCATCGAGGCGGCCGACGAACAGTTTGCCGTTGGCATGCGCCACGCCGCGGTTGACGACGTCGCAGCAGGCGAACTGGTCGACATTGCGCGGGACCTCAGGGGAGTAGTTCCACTTCAGGTCGCCGGTCTTCGCATTCACGGCGATCACGTTTTTCGGGCCGTACGACGAGGTCACTACCAGCGTGTCGCCGATCAGGATCGGCGTCGATTCCTGCGAGCGCGTCGTGCCGAGCTGGACGACGTACTTCACCTTCAGGTCTTTCACATTCGCCGGCGTAATCTGGCTCGCCGTGCTGTAGCGGGTATTGCCGGTATCGCCACCGTAGACCGGCCAATCGCTGGCAAATGCGGTCGAGGCCATCCCAACCAGCACCGACATCGCCAATAGGTTCGACTTCAGTTTCATTCCCATCTCCTTGCTTATTTTTGTAACGCTTGTTTTTCCAAAACCCCCGGAGCCGAGGTGTGCCGGGAATCGTGGTCGTTGAAACAAAAAGCCCAGAAAATCAAGAACAACTGCAAGTACCGCTCACTTTTGGTGCTGTGACCTCCTTTCCTCTTTACTCGATGGCCCTCGAAATCCCGAGGTGTCCCGAATGCGTTGTCGGGGTCGCCCTGCCGGGCGCCCCGCGGGCCGATTCTGGTGATGGTTCAAAAAACCCGCAGACCGCTGCCGGTCTGCGGGAAAAACACCAGAGGGATAACCGGTGTCCCGACCGGCTCGCGGCCGCCGGCTGAGACACCCGCCCTGTCCTGCACACGACCACAGGGCGCGCTGCTCTCGACATCACCCAACTCGCGACATCGACCCGCTGCAGGGCGGCGCACCCATTGCACATGCATCGCTCTGCCTGACCTTCTCTTGCTGCCTGGCATCGGAATCCTTCAGGTTGAACGATGCACCGACAGCTTGCGCTTCCGATAATTACTGGAATGGTCATAACTTATACAATCATCATACCAGTTAGTTTGATCAACAAACAATAACCGAGAAAACTACTCGGCAAAGAGGCAGCCGATTCGAACGATGTTTCTCTTTTAGAATTTTTTGCGCTGCGACCTGCTGAAAACTCACAGGCCGAACAGCGAACGAAGGAAGAGGAAAGCGGGGAAAACCTAGAAATTTTTCAGCAGATATTCGGCACGAGTAAGCACTTGCTGTACTTGCAAGCCTTCCTCATCCACCACCCAGTGATGGCGCACGCGATCGACCGGTGCCCAACGCGACAGATGGGCAGGATCATCGCGAGTGAATACCACCACGCTCGGCATGCGAAGGCCGGCCGCGATATGGGATGCACCCGTGTCGTTGCAAATGACCAGTCGCCCTCCCTGCATCAACGCCGCCATCGCACCCAGCGACAGCGACAGCGCTGCATTGATCGCAGGTGCGCGCATCTGCGCCGCTACCTTCGCCGCGAGCGCATGCTCGGCTTCGGAGCCGGTCAGCACAATAGCCAGCCCCTGCCTTGCCAGCGCATCGCCGACCAGTGCAAAGCAGGCAGTCGGCCAGCGCCGCGCCGGGTCGCGGGCGCCAGCGTGCAGGCACACCCAAGACCGACCGGCCAGCGCCTGCGGCAGTCCGCTGGCCTCGAGTTCGTCGTGATCCTGGGGCAGCAGCGGAAATTCGGGCGTGGCATCGGAGTCATCGCCGCCAAGCGCCGCCACCAGCGCCAGCAGGCGCTCGGACTCCTGCCCGGATGTCGGATACGCGATAAAGCCGGGCCCGTCGCGCCCGGGCTGGCGAGAAAAGCCGGCACTGATGCGCGCGTCGAATTCGCGCACGATGGGATTGCTCAGTTCACCGCTGCCGTGCCACTGGAGCGCCAGATCGAACGACTGCGCGCGAACGACATCGAGGAAACGTGCATAGCCGACGTCATCCGAGGGCTGCTCCGGCAGCGACCGGTGGCCGGGGAAAGCAATGAAGTCGTCAAGATAACGAGGAAAGCGCTCGACCAGCTGCCCGGCCCAGCGCAGGCCGGCCAAGGTGATGCGGGCGTCGGGGAAACGGGCGCGCAGCGCGCGCAAGGCCGGCACAGCGGAAAGCAGGTCGCCGACCTGCAGTGCGCGAAAGACAAGGATGCGATCGATGTCACCGGCCAGCCAGGGCGGCCGGCCTCGCTGCATGGCAGGCTCCCGGCGGGTCGTAACATTGACTTCGACCGGGGTGCCGGGAGGCCGTTCTGGCCGCCGGCCGGGGTCAGGTTCCGGGCTGAGCAGGATCAGGCGACTGGGGCTCCGTTGCTGCAGGAGCCGCCACGGGTGCCGGCGGCGCTGCGACCGGCACGGCGGCGGCCGCCGGGGCGGGCCTCGCCGGCATCGGCGGAGCCACAGCCTGCTGGCCGACCTTGTAAATGCCGCCCTGCAGCGCCCCGCCTTTTTTGATCTCGAGCTCTTCGTAGGTGATTGAACCGGAGATCCGGCCGGAAGCCTCGATCAGCAGCGTCTTGTTGGCAATGGTGGTGTTGTTCAGCACGCCTGCGACACGCACGTGGTTCGCGGTAGTGCGACCGTCCATCGAGCCATTGTTCTGGATGATCACGGTGTCAGCGGTGAGTTCACCCTCCAGCTTGCCGTCGATGCTGGCAGTACCCGGCACGCGCATCGTGCCTTGCATAAACACGCCCTCTCCGACCAGCAGGGAACCCGGGGTATTGATATCGGCCATATGATTATTCTTGCCTCGGTAGGTTTGAAAACATTGCTGCCCGGCGCATCATACAAGTTTTTCCACGAGGGAAAAACGGTTTGCCAGCCGGCGATGCCAGGTTGAAAACCGAATTGGACCTCTCTGCTTACAACGACGACTTTTGCCCATCACATGACCTCACGCCGCCTGATCCTGTTTGCCGGCCACGCCGGCACCGGAAAGACCACCCTGGCCAAACGCGCGGTGCCCTTGCTGGCCGAACGCAGCGGCCGCGATTTCTTCTTCCTCGACAAGGACACTGCTTACGGCGCCTTCAGCTCGCACATCATGGGCCTGCTGACCGGCGATCCGGCCGACCGCGACAGCCCCACCTACCTGCAGCACCTGCGCGACCATGAATACAGCGGCCTGCTCGACATCGCGCGCGAAAATCTCGAACTCGGCCAGCAGGTGCTGCTGGTGGGCCCGTTCACGCGCGAGATCCTCGCAGGCAAATTTTTCAGGCCGGCCGAACTGGGCCTGCCTGCCGACACGGTCTGCCGGATTGCATGGATCGACCTGAGCAGCGATGAAGCGCGTCGCCGGATCGCCGCGCGCAATGATCCGCGCGACCGCTGGAAGCTTGCGCACTGGGACGCCTACATGCAGCGCCGGGTCGAGCCGCCCGAGCATCCGGCGCTGATGCGCATGGAGAATGTGGGTTTCGACGAGGGAAAGCTGGACGCACTGGTCACACACCTGCTCGGATGAGCCATGCACACAGCTGCCCGGCTCACTCGAGTGCCTGATACACCATGGTCTTGATCATTCGGCGATAGGTCTGCCGGATCGCGCCCGGTGTCTGCGCCATCATGATGCCGATCAGCTGCTCTTTCGGGTCGATCCAGAAAAAGGTGCCGCCCACGCCGCCCCAGGCGTAATCACCCTCCGAGCCATGCACACCGGCGATGCCGGTACCCTGGCGCACCATGAAGCCGAGGCCGAAGGTGTAGCCCGGCACGCCCATCAGGACTTCGCCCGGCTGCACCGGCGTTGCCACCTTCGGGCCGAGATGGTCTGACGTCATCAGCGCGACTGTCGTGCGTGACAGATAGCGGCGGCCATCGAGGCTGCCGCCGTTGAGCAGCATCTGGCAGAAGCGCAGGTAATCATCGGCCGTGGTCGAGATGCCGGCGCCGCCCGACTGGTTGCCGGTCGGCAGCGTGATGTCCAGTACCGCCATCGCCGGCCCGCCGGTCACCGGGTCACGCTTCAGCGGCTCGGCAATGCGCGCCGCCTTCGACGCCGGCACCACGAACTGCGTGTCCTTCATGCCGAGCGGCTTGAGCAGCTTCTCGTCCAGCAGTGCGCCCAGCGACTGGCCCGACACCTTTTCAAGCACCTGACCCAGCAGGTCGGTCGACAAGCTGTAGTCGAAGGTGGTGCCCGGCTGCCAGACCAGCGGCGCTTTTGCAAATGCATCGATCAGCTCGGCCGGCGTCAGCGTCAGCGACTTCAGCGGCACGCTCGGCGAATACAGGCCCGCCTCTTCATACGCCGCCTTCACGCCCGCAAGCCGGGTGAATTCCCCGTAGGTCAGTCCGGAGGTGTGGCGCAGCAAGTCCTGCACCGTGATCGGCCGCTTCGCCGGCTCGCGCGCGCTGTTCGGGTCTGCCGGATTGACCAGCACCTGCATGTTCGCAAGCTGCGGGAAAAACTTGGAGACCGGATCGGTCAGTTGCAGGCGGCCCTCCTCGACCAGCATCATCGTCGCTACCGACACCAGCGGCTTGGTCATCGAATAGGCGCGGAAAATCGCGTCACGCTGCAATGCCTTGCCGGCATCCTTGTCCTGGAAGCCGATCGCGTCCGCATGCACCAGCTTGCCCTTGCGAGCGACCAGCACCACCGCGCCCGGCATGCGATCGGCATCGATCTCGGCCTGGATCACTTGCCGGACGCGGGACAGTCGCTCCTCGGAAAATCCTTGCGACCGGGGCGTGGCTGCGGCGAGTTCTGCTGCGCTGGCAGGCAGTGCGATAGAAAATGCAAACGCCAGAAGCAAAGTGCGGGTGGTGCGGCGGACGTGCATGGCTGTCTCCTTGGTTTTATTGATCGCCGTTGAATGAAATTCACTGGGTACCGGCGCACGCCGGTACGGGGTTTTCATGGCCGGGTTGCTCGCGCAAATCGCAAGAGCGGAGGCCGGAATGCCGCGCGGTTTGCACGCACGGCCGCTGTGTCCTCACCGTCCGCGCATCCACGCATTGCGCAGTTTCACTGCGCCGGCCGGCTTGTCCTTCATCTCGAAAGCGAAAGCCGGCGCTGCGTCCGCTTGCAGCTCGACGTTGAATACCATGAGTTCATCGCGCCGGAAGGCATGCACACCAATACGATCACGTGCGCGATAGCGCTGCAACAGGCCGTCGAGATTGGAAGCCGTGACGCGCAGGCCGTCGATCGCGACCAGTACATCGCCAGCCGACAGTCCTGCGCGATGCGCTGCGCCGCCTTCATGCACCGCCGCCAGCTTGCAATCGCCGCCCTCCTTCTTCGTGCGCACGTCCATCGACAGCTTGCCGCCCTTGCGGCCATCGACCAGCGCAATGCCGAACTCCGCCATCACCTGCTCGAGCGGCAAGTCGCGCGTACCGCGCACGGCCAGGTCCAGCAGCGGCTTTAACTTCAGTCCGCTGACCTCGTCGAACAGCGCATCGACCTCCGCCTCGGTCACCCCGCGCCCGTGACCGGGCTGATAAAAATCGCGACCGTAGCGGCGCCAGAGTGCGCGCATTACGTCATCCAGCGAACGCCGGCCGCGCGTCTGCGCACGTATTGCGAGGTCCAGCAGCAGCGCAACCAGCGAGCCCTTCGCGTAATAACTGACGATCGCATTCGGCGCATTCTCGTCCTGCCGGTAGTACTTGGTCCATGCGTCGAAGCTTGATTCGGCAACACTCTGCCTGAGCCGGCCGCTGCCACGCAGTACGCCGTTGAGCGTCTTTGCGATCAGCTCGAGATAAGCTTTGGCATCGATGATCCCGGCGCGCAGCAGGGTCAGGTCATCGTAGTAGCTGGTGAATCCCTCGAACAGCCACAGCAGCGGCGTGTAATTTTCCTGCGCGAGGTCATAGGGAGCGAACACCGCGGGCTTGATGCGCTTCACGTTCCAGGTATGGAAGTACTCGTGGCTGCACAGGCCGAGGAAGCTGCGATAGCCATCCGTCATTTCCGGGCGTCCCCTGACCGGCAGTTCCGAACGCGAACAGATCAGCGCCGTGGACGCTCGGTGCTCGAGCCCGCCATAGCCATCGCCGACTGCCAGCGTCAGGAAGACGTAGCGATCCATCGGCGCGCGCCGGGTCGACGGCTCGAATAGCGCGATCTGGTACTCGCAAATCTTCTTCAGGTCGGACGCGAGACGATCGGTGTCGAGGTTGGGCACGCGCCCGGTAATGGCCATCTCGTGCGGCACGCCGTGCGCGTCGAAGCGAATCAGCGTGAACTCGCCCATCTCGACCGGATGGTCGATCAGTTCGTCATAGTCCTGTGCGACATAACTGCCGAAGCGATGGCGGCGCGCCTTCAGTTCCGGCAGCGAGGTGGCCACGCGCCAGCGCGCGAATGTCTCGCCCTCGGGCGGCTGGATGTCGACCACGTGCGGCAGCGATTCATGGCCGTGCGCCTTCAGGAACACGCTGGTGCCATTGAAAAAGCCATGGGTATGGTCGAGGTGCGCGGCGCGCACCGACAGGTCCCAGGCGTAGACCTGATAAACGAAAGTCAGCGGACCGTCGCAGCGCGCGGCGCGCCAGGTGTGCTTGTCGAGTTTGGCCAGCCTGACTTTCCTGCCGCCGGCCTCGGCGCGGATCTGCACGATATTGCGCGCAAATTCGCGAATCATGTAGCTGCCCGGAATCCAGGCCGGCAGCGACACCTGCTGGCCCTCGGGATCAGGATGGGGGATCGTCAGCGTGACTTCGAACAGGTGCTGACCAAGGTCAGCCGGGCAAATGGCGTAACGGATCGCGTCTCGGGAGATGGACATCGGTGCCTGCGGGTGAATGGACGTGCATGCAGTGTACGGCAGGACGCTGGCGGCTTGCGCGGCGCGCGCCCCGCCAGCGCCGGCCGTCAGGCCTTCACGTTCACCACCAGCCGCCCGCGTACGCCGCCGGCCAGAATCTTCGGCGCCCAGTCCAGCGCCTCGGCGAGCCCGATCTCCTGCGTCATCGTCGCCAGCGTCTGCTCGTTCAGTTCTGACGCGAGGTTGGACCAGGCATCGATGCGGCGCCCGCGGGCCGCCATGACACTGTCGACGCCGATCAGCTTCACCGCGCGCAGGATGAAGGGCGCGACTGTCGCCGGAAAGTCCATGCCCTGTGCCAGGCCGCATGCAGCGACCGTGCCGCCATAGCGAGTCTGCGCGACTGCGTTGGCCAGCGTGTGGGAACCGACGGAGTCGACGACACCGGCCCAACGTTCTTTCTGCAGCGGCTTGCCGGGGGCAGAGAGCTCCGCGCGGTCAATCACCTCGCTTGCGCCAAGCGACTTCAGGTAATCCGCCTCGGCCAGCTTGCCGGTCGATGCCACGACCCGGTAACCACGCGCGGCCAGAATGGCAACCGCGACACTGCCGACCCCACCGGACGCGCCCGTGACCAGCACTTCCCCATGTTCGGGCTTGACGCCATGTTCGGCCAGTGCCATCGCGCACAGCATCGCGGTATACCCTGCGGTGCCAATCGCCATCGCCGTGCGCGCGGACATGCCATGCGGCATCGGAATCAGCCAGTCGCCCTTGAGCTTTGCACGCTCGGCAAGGCAGCCCATGTGCGACTCGCCAACACCCCAGCCATTCAGGATGAAGGCATCTCCGGCTTTCCAGTCGGGATGCGACGATGCGAGCACGGTCCCGGCGCCATCGATGCCGGGCACCATCGGCCACTTGCGTACGACCGGCGATTTGCCGGTGATGGCAAGGCCGTCCTTGTAATTGATCGTCGAGTAGTCGATGGCGACCGTCACATCGCCTTCCGGCGGCAGCTGTGCGTCATCGAGCCGGGCGAGTTCGGCGCGCGTGGTGCCGTCGTCGTTCTTGGTCAGCAGGATGGCTTTGAACATGGGGGCATCTCCTTTGTTTATCGTTTGCGGAGATGGTAGCGGAAGAAGCTCGGCCGATTGATGCGGTTCGGCGCGTCGGAGGATGAATGATTTTCAACTGAGATAGGGCGGCAAAGAATCGCTGTGCCGCCGGCGATGGATCGGGGTCGACATCGGGCCAGCCCGGGCACGCCACAGTGCGCGGGTTACTTTACCGTCGCGAGCTTCGCCTCGAGATCCTTCGCGCCGATCGCGCCCGGCACGCGCGTGCCGTCGGCAAAGAAAATGGTCGGCGTACCCCGCACGCCATATTTCTTGCCCAGTTCGACCACCTTGTCGATGGCAGCAGCCGAGCAGGAACCCGGCGCCTGCGGCGGTTGCTTGCCGTCCACCATCCACTCGTCCCACGCTTTGGCACGATCCGGTGCACACCAGAGATTTTTTGCCTTCTTCATCGAATCCTCGCCAAGGACCGGATAGAAGTAGGTATACACCGTGATGTCCTTCATCTCGTTCAGCGTCTTGCGAAAGCGCTTGCAATAGCCGCAGTTCGGATCTTCGAACACCGCAACCACGCGCTTGCCGTTGCCCTTGACCGTCTTCGCGGCCAAATCCAGCGGAAGGTCGGAGAACTTGATCTTGTTCAGCTCGTCGAGCCGTGCCTGGGTCAGGTCGCGCGAGGTTTCGGTCTCGAGCACGCGGCCGATGAACACATACTTGGCTTCGGCGTCGGTATAAATCAGTTCGCTGCCCACCTTCACTTCATAGAGACCGCTGTACGGCGTCTTGGTGACCGACTCAACCGGTGCTTCGGCACCGAGGCGATTCTGCAGCAGCTTCTTGATGTTCGCCTCCGTTGTCTGTGCGAAGGCCGAGAAGGAGAACAGCATGCCGGCGACCAGCAGCGAGCGGTGCAGAGAAAACATCATGATCAGTCCCTGAATGAGGAGGAGAGGGAACGCCCGAAGGCCTGCGCCATCAGCTGGCGCTTGAGAAAGGGCAGCTTGTCGACCGCCGTCATGCCGAGGTTGCGCAAGGCTCTCAGCGGCCCGAGTTCGGAAGCGAACAGGCGCTGCAGGCCATCGGTTGCGACTTGCATCAGCAGCACCGCTTCCTTGCGGCTGCGCGCATAGCGGGCCAGCGTGCGGGCATCGCCGCAATCGGCCGGCTGGTCGCGCCGCGACAAGGCATCCAGCAGCGCGTCGATATCGGCAAATCCGAGGTTCATTCCCTGCCCCGCGAGCGGATGCACGACGTGGGCGGCATCGCCTGTCAGCGCCACCCGGTGCGCGACCATCGACTCGGCACGGATCAGCCGCAAAGGGAACGCGCGCGGCTTCAGCGGCGCGAGCATCTCGAAACTGCCCAGCGTCTGCCCGGGCAGACCGGCAAGGCGCTCGCACAGCGCCTCCGGACCGTCGCGCAGAAACTGCGCTGCCAGCGGCTCGGGCGCCGACCAGACCAGCGACACACGCTGGCCGGGCAGCGGCAGCAGCGCCACGATGCCATCGGCGCCAAGGAACCACTGGCTGGCAACGCCATGGTGCGGCCGCGCGGTGCTGAAATTGGCCACAACCGCCGACTGCGCATATGACCGATAGTCCATGCCGATGTCGGCCTGCGCGCGCACCCACGAATGGGCGCCGTCGGCGCCAACCACCAGCGAGCAATCGATGCGGTCCCCCGAGTCGAGCGTGACAGTCGCCCGGTCGGGGCCGACGGCAAGCGCTACGGCGCTGCCCTGTACGACCCGAATGCCGGACGCAAAACGCAGCGCGCCATCGAGCGCCTGATTGAGGTTCTGGTCTTCGACGATCCAGGCCAGCGCATCCACCCGCGCACCGTAGGCGTCAAAGCCCACCTGACCGGCCTGTTCTGCACCGTCGCCGTGTACCGCCATCGCATCGACCGGCGCGATCCGGCCGGCGTCCATCGCTTCCCACACTCTCAGCGAAGAAAGCAATCGCCGAGCCACATGGTTGAGGGCATAGACCCGCAGGTCCCAATCGGGGTCAGAGGCTGGAGCCGAGTGTACGGCCGGAGAAACCAGCACCACGTCCAGCCCGGCGCGCGCCAGCGCCAGCGCACCCGCCTTGCCGACCGCACCGCTGCCGATCACGCAGATATCGGAAGAAATCATCATCGGGGCATTATAGCCGGCGGTCCTGGTCCAGCCTGCGCGCTCGGTGCCGGCAATGTTTGAACGCAATGCTTTGCATTCCAAGAATTTTTTGCTATAGTCTCGCGTCTTGGCCTGGTAGCTCAGTTGGTAGAGCAGAGGATTGAAAATCCTTGTGTCGGTGGTTCGATTCCGCCCCGGGCCACCAGCTTCAAAGAAACCCCTGTCAGCAATGGCGGGGGTTTTTTCTTTCAGGGCTTGATTCCGCGGGTGAGCATCTGCCGGGCGACGCCGGGGGGGAGTGGGGGCAGGCGCTGCCGATCCGGTTAGGTATTATCCGGAATCCATCCCGGAGGTTGTCCGATGATCTTTGCCACCACTGCTGTTGCCTCGGTTTTAACCCTCATTTTCATCAGGCTTTCATTTGCCGTCATCCGCCTGAGACGCGCAAACCGCATTGCGCTGGGCAGCGGCGGCAATGAAGCACTTGAAAGAGCGATTCGGGCTCAGGGCAATTTTGCTGAATACGTTCCATTTGGGATCATTTTGCTCGCCTGCCTTGAGTTAAACGGGGCTCCCTGGTGGCTGGTGAGCATTCCCGGGATCACATTGATTATCGGGCGACTGATTCATGCGAAAGGAATCAGTCAACCTCCCCCCAACTTCACCAGGCGCGTCATCGGCATGGTCTTCACGATGAACACGCTGATCGCCTTGATCGTCATGAATTTGGCCTGGATCGTGTACAAGCTCGTCGGGTGAACTGGATTAACCCGGCGGTTCGTTTTCCGGGACTCCTGTGTGCTGCCGTCTCGCTCCCGCCCCGGATCGACAGGAAATGCAAAAACCTCGGCGCAAGCTGAGGCTTTTTGTGTCAGGCCAGAAAAGACTCCGCCCGTGTTTCCTCGAGCTTGGCTCAACCCGTGCCGATCGCCTTGCAGCGTCTACCGCTGCGAATTCGATAGCCGGAGCTCCGCACGACATCTTCCTTCGTAAATTCGATCACGAATGATTTACAAAAAGGCGTTTCGTAGCGGTAATGCCAGACATAGCCGCGATCCCGGGCAAGCCCGTTGGTGGCGGTGGCCACGCCCAGCAGGTCAATCACTTGATCCGTCGTCATGCCGGGCCGAACCGCGTCGAATCGCTCTTCTTTCAGCACCTGCTCCCAGCGCACCACGCGATCATTGCCATCGAGGTAGACGAAATAGGTATGGCTGCCCGGGCCCCGCGGGTAATGCAGTTTCTGAAGGCCCTGCGCCGGGTACTCCCGCTCGGGCGCTCCCATCTGCGAAACCAGAGTGGCACGGCTCTGCCCGACCAGATCGCTGCGGGGCGAGTAACTGGCACAACCGGAAATGCCGAATGAGACGATGACACCGACAATCGAAAGAAGTGGTTTCATCCGAAGCCTCCACTGAAAAAAACAGTACCGCGATGCGACGTCGATGTTAGCGCAAGCGATGACAGGAGGCTGACCGCGCGTCAAGGGGCATGCACCAGCTTGCAGCAAATCCGGACGCTTACGGCCATTCCGTATAATTGCCTGTCCCCGTTTCCTGCCCGCCGCCCATGGATTCCGTCCCCTTGTGGGTACAACTGCTCACATTGGTGCTGCTGACCGGCACCTCTGCTTTCTTCTCGATCTCCGAAACTGCGCTGATGGCGCTCAACCGGCACCGTGTGAAGCACATGGCGCGGCGCGGCTCGCGGCTGGCCCAGACGACGCTCTGGCTACTGGAACGTACCGATCAGATGCTGTCCGTGATCCTGATCGCCAATACCCTGATCAACGCGCTTATCACGGCACTGGTAACGTCGATCGCGATTTCCGCCTTCGGAAACAACGAGCAGGTGCTCACGGCAGCGACTGCCGTGGTTGCGTTCTTTCTCATCGTATTTGCCGAAATTACCCCCAAGGTGATTGGCGCCACCTATCCGGAACGCATCGCGCTGCCGGCCTCTTTCATTATCAAGCTGCTGCTGTTCATCGGCCGCCCGGCAGTGTGGTTCGTGAACTTGTTCGTCCAGCGGATGCTCAAGATGCTGCGCGTGCGCACTGGCAGCGGGGCGCGCGACCAGCGGCTGTCGCCGGACGAATTGCGATCGATGGTGCTCGAGAGCGGCAACTTCATTCCGGTAAAGCACCGGAGCATCCTGCTGAACCTGTTCGATCTCGAACAGGTGACCGTCGAGGACGTGATGACGCCGCGTGCGCAGATCGAGTCGCTGAACCTGTCGGTGCCGGTCGAGGAGATCACGCAGCAACTGACGACCTGCTACCACAACAAGCTGCTGGTCCACGAAGGCGAAGTGAACAAGATCGTCGGCATCCTGCATGTACGCAAGGCGATGGCACTGCTGAACCAGGTCGACGAACTGACGGTCGAGCACTTCCGCGACCTGCTGACCGCCCCCTACTTCATCCCGCCGGAGACAGACCTGTTCACCCAGATGCAGTACTTCCAGGAGAACGAGGAGCGGCTGGCGGTGATCGTCGATGAATACGGCGAGGTGCAGGGACTGGTGACGCTGGACGACATCATCGAGGAAATGGTCGGCGAGTTCACGACGTCGACGCCCGGCGCAACACGCGCCGACCGGTTCGGCTGGGATGCACGCGGCGAGTGCCTGCTAGAAGGATCGACATCGCTGCGAGACATCAACAAGCGACTCGGCCTGAGCCTGCCGCTCGACGGACCGAAGACCCTGAACGGCCTGCTGCTGGAAGTACTGCAGGAAATTCCCGAGGCGAGCGTGAGCATCAGGCTGGCCGGTTGCGTCGTCGAAATCGTCCAGGCGCAGGAGCAGGTAATCAAGATGGTCAAGCTATACCGTCCAAAAGACTGAGCAGTCCGCTCCGCGCACTGCGCACCCGCGGGCCGTCCGGGCCGTCCGGACGATGTACTGTTGCATTGCCACGTCAGCTCGCCTCCCAACGCCGGCGACATCCACGACGGGAGCGAGTACGACAACAAAGTTCGGCCCGAAGCTGCGCTGCATGACGATCATCCGCCCGGTGTCGACCATCGGGATTTACCATGCGCCCAGCCCCCGCCTACACGCCCCCGCCGACTGCGCTTCCCCGTGCCTTGCAGCATGCCGGACTCCTGACCGAACCGCAGGCAGAGGCCATCCAGCGCGCCGCCACCAGCGACAGGCGCCCCTTCATTGATGCACTGATCGACAGCGCGCACCTGGATGCCCGGGCCGTTGCGCGCTTCTGCGCGACCCGCTTCGGCTGCCCGCTGCTCGATCTGGCAGCCGTGAACCTGCCAGCCCTGCCCCAGAAGGTCATCGACGAGCGCCTGATGCAGTCCAGCCGGGTAGTCGTGCTTGCCAAACGGGCCACCCGCATCTCGGTCGCGGTGGCTGACCCGAGCGACACGCATGCGCTCGACCAGGTGAGGTTCCAGACCGGGCTGCCAGTCGATCCGGTCGTGGTGATGCTGCCGCAACTGCTCGAACTGGTCGGCAAACTGGCACAAAGTGCGGAGCAAAACCTGTCAGCGCTGATCGGGGACGATCTCGACGGTGTTGCGCTGGTCGATGAAGACAGTGGCAGCACGGATGCCGGCAACAGCGAGATCGATGATGCGCCGGTCGTGCGCTTCCTGCAGAAAATACTGACCGACGCCATCAACATGGGCGCCTCCGACCTGCATTTCGAACCCTTTGAAAAGTTCTACCGGATCCGCTTCCGCATCGACGGCGTGCTGCGCGAGATCGCCCAGCCACCGCTGGCCATCAAGGACAAGCTGGCCTCGCGCATCAAGGTGATCTCGCGACTCGACATTTCGGAAAAGCGGGTGCCGCAGGACGGCCGGATGAAGCTCGCCTTGTCCGGCACGCGCAGCATCGATTTCAGGGTATCGACGCTGCCGACGCTGTTCGGAGAGAAGATCGTGATGCGCATCCTCGACGGCAGCCAGGCACAGCTCGGGATCGATGCGCTAGGCTACGAGCCTGAGCAGAAAGCCGTGCTGCTGGAGGCGATCCAGCGTCCTTACGGCATGGTGCTGGTGACCGGCCCCACCGGCTCCGGCAAGACGGTCTCGCTGTACACCTGCCTGAACATCCTCAACAAACCGGGCATCAATATCGCGACCGCCGAAGATCCTGCCGAGATCAATCTGCCGGGCGTCAACCAGGTCAACATCAACGAGCGCGCAGGCCTCAGCTTTGCGGTCGCGCTGCGCGCCTTCCTGCGCCAGGATCCGGACGTACTGATGGTCGGCGAAATACGTGACCTGGAAACCGCCGACATCGCCATCAAAGCGGCGCAAACCGGGCACATGGTGTTCTCCACCCTGCACACCAATGATGCGCCATCAACGCTGACCCGTCTGCTGAACATGGGTGTGGCGCCGTTCAATATTGCGTCGGCAGTCAACCTGATCACGGCGCAGCGGCTCGCGCGCAGGCTGTGCAGCTGCAAGCAGCCGGCCGAGATTTCCTTCGATGCCTTGCTGTCGGCCGGTTTCACCGAGTCCGAGATCGGCGACTGGACACCCTACCGCGCAGTCGGCTGCGAGCTATGCGGGGGCAGTGGCTACAAGGGGCGGGTCGGCGTGTACCAGGTCATGCCAGTCAGCGAGGCGATCGAGGCGATCATCCTCGCCCAGGGCACTGCGCTCGAAATCTCGGCGCAGGCCAGGCGCGACGGCGTGAAAAGCCTTCGGGAGTCCGGGCTGCGCAAGGTCAGGCAGGGACTGACCACCCTTGAAGAAATCCTCGGGTGCACGAATGCATGAGCATCGATATCGGTTGCCAGCCCACCCTATGCAGTGACTTCCCGCAGCCCGCAGATCGGCGCCCCGCTGCAAGCCGGGATCCCACGCACCCCTGGAGCGAGAAAAAGACGATGCCCGCCACGCCCGCAAAAAAGAAAGCCATGGATCCGATCTTCCTGTGGGAAGGCAAGGACCGCCAGCAGCGCGACGCCAGCGGGGAATTGCGCGCGGCCGACCTGCAGTCCGCGCGGCTGCTGCTGCTGCGTCAGGGCATAGCGATCTCGGTGCTGAAAAAAAAACCGGCAGCACGCGCACGCCGCATCCGCGACAAGGATCTCTGCCTGTTCACCCGCCAGCTCGCGACCATGCTGAGGGCAGGCGTGCCGTTACTGCAGTCTTTTGATATCGTCGCCCGCGGGCACGCGAATCCTTCGGTCACCCGGCTGCTGCTCGACATACGCGCGGACGTCGAGACCGGCACCAGCCTTGCGCGGGCCTTTCGCCGCTATCCGCAGCATTTCGACTCGCTGTTCTGCAACCTGGTCGCCGCCGGCGAACAGGCGGGCATCCTGGATGAGCTGCTGGCGCGGCTGGCGACCTACAAGGAAAAGACCCTTGCAGTAAAAAGCAAAGTGCGCTCGGCGATGTTCTATCCGGCGGCGGTGCTGGCAGTCGCGGCCGTGGTGACCGCGGTGATCATGGTGTGGGTCGTACCGTCGTTCAAGAGTGTATTCGAAAGCTTCGGTGCGGAATTGCCGCTTCCGACGCTGTTCGTGATCTGGCTGTCGGACCAGTTCCTCGCGTGGTGGTACGTGGTCATCGGCAGCGCCGCGGGCGCGGCCGCATTGTTCGTGCATCGCTGGCGGCGATCCCCGGCCCTGCAGACCGCGACCGACCGGCTGCTGCTGCGGCTCCCGGTATTCGGCCCCGTGATACGCAAGGCGGTGATGGCGCGCTGGACCCGCACGCTGGCAACAATGTTCGCCGCCGGCGTGCCATTGGTAGAATCGCTCGAATCGGTCGGCGGGGCGGCCGGCAGTGCGGTGTACCATCAGGCCACGCAGAAAATTGCCGCCGCGGTCTCCAGCGGCAGCAGCCTGACGGCCGCGATGCAGCAAAGCCAGGTCTTCCCATCGATGGTCACGCAAATGACGGCCATCGGGGAGGAATCCGGAGCGCTGGACGACATGCTGCGCAAGGTCGCGGAATTCTACGAAGAAGAGGTCGATGCGGCAGTCGCCTCCCTGTCATCGCTGATGGAGCCGATCATCATGGTGGTGCTCGGCGGCCTGATCGGCGGACTGGTGATTGCGATGTACCTGCCTATTTTCAAACTGGGATCGGTAATCTGATGAACGAAGGCCTTGTCGCGGACGCGTCGCCATTGCTGTCGCTGTTATTCGATGCGCCGCCCGGGATCCTGCCTGCAGCGCTGGCCTGGGCCCTGATCGGCCTGATGATCGGCAGCTTCCTGAATGTAGTGATCCACCGGATACCGGTGATGCTACAGCGCGAGACGGACAACTTCATTGCGCTGGAGCGCGACGAGCCGCAGCCGCATGCCACCCGCTACAACCTGATCCTGCCGCGCTCGGCCTGCCCCTCGTGCGGCCATACCTTGTCGGCAGCAGAAAACATCCCGGTGCTCAGCTGGCTCTGGCTGCGCGGCCGCTGCCGGCACTGCCGCGCGCCGATTTCGGCGCGCTATCCTGCGGTCGAACTGCTGACGGCGCTGTTGTCCGGGCTGGTGATCTGGCAGCTCGGCGGCGGGCCCGAAGGCCTGGCGGCACTGCTGCTGACATGGACGCTGGTGGCGCTGACGTTCATCGACTTCGACACACAGATCCTGCCTGACGATCTGACCCTGCCGCTGACCTGGGCCGGCCTGCTGGTGAACCTGCCGGGCCTGTTCGTGCCGCTGCCTCAGGCCGTGATCGGCGCCGTTGCCGGCTACCTGTCGCTGTGGGCGGTCTACTGGGCGTTCCGGCTGGCCACGGGCAAGGAAGGCATGGGCTACGGCGACTTCAAGCTGCTTGCAGCACTCGGTGCGTGGCTGGGCTGGACGATGCTGCCGCTGATTGTGCTGCTGTCATCCGCGCTCGGCGCAACCGTGGGGCTGCTGCTGATCCTGCTGCGCGGCCACCAGCGAGACAAGCCGATACCGTTCGGTCCCTTCCTTGCGATCGCCGGGCTGGTGGCACTGTTGTACGGGCAGGGCGTGATGGACGCGTGGCTGGGGAAGTGGTGAAAAATGCAGCCTGAGATTCCTGTTTCCCCTTTCTCGATCGGCCTCACCGGCGGCATCGGCAGCGGAAAGTCCCTGGTCGCCGACCTGCTCGCGGTGCGCGGCGCAGCCATCATCGACACCGACGTCATCGCCCACCAGCTGACCGCCGCAGGCGGTGCCGCGATACCGCCCATCCGGGAAGCCTTCGGCGCTGCGGTCATCAACGCGGAAGGCGCGCTCGACCGTGCTGCAATGCGGGAAAAGGTATTTGCGGATCCGGAGGCACGGCGCCGGCTGGAATCCATCCTGCACCCGATGATAGGCCGCGAGACCGACCGGGCTGCAGAAAGCGCAGCCGCCGCGCCCTATCAGGTGTTTGTCGTGCCGCTGCTGGCCGAGTCCGGCCGCTGGAAGGAACGCGTCGACCGGGTGCTGGTCGTCGACTGCCCGGAAGCGCTGCAGGTGGAGCGCGTGATGCGCCGCAACCAGCTGTCAGAAGGGCAAGTCAGGGCGATCATGGCGGCCCAAGCCAATCGAATGCAGCGACTGGCGCTGGCCGATGACGTGATCGTCAATGACGGCCCGCTGGCCGAGGTAGAAGCGGCGACCGATCGCCTGCATGCGAGCTACCTCGCTATGGCCGCAAAAAAACACGCCGAAGCCGGAGCAGGACGTTTGTAATTTCCGGCTGCATCGGTCAGAATCTGGAAATTAATTTCTGGCCAACTTCCGAGGAACCCTTGACCGTCTACGAATACCCTTTCAATGAGCGTATTCGCACGCTGCTCAGGCTTGAGGATCTTCATGAGAAGTTCCTGTTCTTCATCCGCCAGGATCATCCGCTGCAGCATCATGTGGCGCTCACCACCATCTACGAGATGCTCGAGGTCGCAGGCCGTGCCGACCTGAAATCCGACCTGCTGCAGGAACTCGAGCGCCAGAAGCAGACACTGCTCGGCTTCAAGAGCAATCCGAATGTCGAGGCATCGCGGCTGGACGCCATCCTGACCGAAATCGAGCAGACCAGCACCGCGCTGATCGGCATGCAGGGCAAGACCGGACAGCACATCCGCGACAACGAGTGGCTGATGAGCATTCGCGGTCGCACCATCATTCCCGGCGGCGCCTGCGAATTCGACCTGCCGTCTTATCACGCATGGCAATCGCTGCCGGCCGAGCAGCGCCGCACCGACATCCTTGGCTGGTTCGCGCCGCTCGAGCCGCTGTTTGCAGCGATCAGCATCGTATTGCGCCTGCTGCGCGAATCCGGCCGTGCCGCCCACATCGTTGCGACCGCCGGCAGCTACCAGCAGATGCTGCAGGGTCGTACCTACCAGATGCTGCGCGTGCATATCGACGAGAAACTTGGCGCGATTCCCGAGATCTCAGCCAACAAGTACGTGCTGTGGATACGCTTCACCACTCAGGGCGGCGACAACAAGCCCGTACCCTTCGACGGCGACGTGCCGTTCGAGCTGACCCTCTGCAATTTCTGAGCCCTGTTCCCGATGGTAGCTGTCGTCGATTGCCCGACCTGCGGCAAAAAGGTCGAATGGACCGAGGCCAACAAATACCGGCCCTTCTGTTCCGAGCGCTGCAAGCAGATTGATCTGGGAGCGTGGGCGGAAGAAAAATACATCATCCCCGGAACTAGGCCGGGCGATGACCAGGATCAGCCGCAAGGCGATTAACCCCGCAAAAATCCTCCGCTGCCCGGCGGACCTGGCTGCGGATCTGCGGCATGCGCCGAGTCAGCGCTGCGGATACCTGATCCGGTCCAGCCACTCCAGCAGCGGTATCGTCGCCGGCAGCACCGGCTCCACATCCACGCTGCCCTGCCACGCCAGTTGCTGCCCCTCGAGTGACTGCGGCTCGCCCTGCCAGTCGCGGCTGATGTAGAAATGCAGACGTACATGCGCATGCGGATACACATGCTCGACACCGCACCACGGCTCTGCCGAGAGGATCTGCACACCGATCTCCTCGGCAAATTCGCGCTTTAAAGCGTCAAGCACGGATTCGCCGGCCTCGACCTTCCCCCCGGGAAATTCCCAATAGCCCGCATACGGCTTGCCCTCAGGCCGTCGGCCGAGCAGCACGTCGCCATTCGGCTTCATCAGGATGCCGACGGCGACATCGATCGGCTTGGCGCCAGCGGACATGAGCGACTCACTCCGTATGCCGGCCGGCCCAGTCACGCGCAAACTGCCACGCGACCCGGCCGGAACGCGAGCCACGCTGCAAGGCCCAGCGCAAGGCTTCGGGCTCGGCCTCGGCGAACTGCGACTCGGGCACGCTGAAGTGCTTCAGCCAGTGCTTCACGATGTCGAGATAGTCATCCTGACGGAACGGATAGAACGACAGCCACAGCCCGAAACGCTCGGACAGCGAGATTTTTTCCTCGACCGTCTCGCCCGGATGCAGGTCGCCGTCGGCGACATGGCGGTAGGTCTCGTTATCGGAGAATTTCTCCGGCAGCAGGTGGCGACGGTTCGACGTCGCGTAGATCAGCACATTGTCGGACTGCGCCGCGACGCTGCCGTCGAGCGCCACCTTCAGCGCCTTGTAGCCCCCCTCACCCTCTTCGAAGGACAGGTCGTCGCAGAAGATCACGAACCGCTCGGGACGGGCAGCGACCAGGTCAACGATGTCGGGCAAATCGACCAGATGTTCCTTGTCGACTTCGATCAGCCGCAGCCCCTGCGGCGCGAACTGCGCGAGGCAGGCCTTGATCAGCGACGATTTGCCGGTGCCGCGCGCGCCGGTCAGCAGCACATTGTTGGCCGGCCGGCCGGTGACGAACTGACGGGTGTTCTGCTCGATCGCTTCCTTTTGCGGGCCGATGTTGCGCAGGTCATCGAAACGGATCTGCGCGGGATGCGCGACCGGCTGCAGGAAACCGCGGCCGTCGCGCGGCACGCGCCAGCGGAAGGCGATGGAGGCATTCCAGTCGGTCTCTGCCGGCGGCGCCGGCAGCAGGCGTTCGACGCGGGCCAGCACGGCTTCGGCGCGCTGCAGGAATTGTTCGAGTTCTTTCATGTTGTTCTGGTGTGAATGCGAAAGACACGGGATGCCGGCCTGCGCCGGAATGACAATTTCGAAGCCTGGTGGCTATTAAAGCGTCATCCCGGCGAACGCCGGGATCCGGCGTCTCCGGTCGGAAATGGGGTCAGGATCGGTAATCCGCATTGATCGACACGTAGTCATGCGACAGGTCGCAGGTCCAGACCGTGGCCGCTGCATCGCCGCGCGCGAGCGTCACCCGCACCGTGATCTCGCTCTGTTTCATCACGCGCTGGCCGTCCTCTTCCTTGTAGTCCGGATGGCGACCGCCCTGCTTCGCTACCCACACGTCATCGAGGTAGAGATCGATCTTGCTGACGTCGAGGTCGGCCACGCCCGCATAGCCGATCGCCGCGAGTATGCGACCGAGATTGGGGTCTGAGGCGAAGAAAGCGGTCTTCACCAGCGGCGAATGGCCGATCGCATACGCAATCTTTCGGCATTCATCCGCCTCGCGGCCCTGCTCGATGCGAATGGTAATGAACTTGGTCGCGCCCTCGCCGTCGCGCACGATCAGCTGTGCGAGCTCCTGCGACAGCCAGGTGACGGCCGCCGCCAGCGCCTGGTATTCGTCCGACTCCGCGCTGCTGACTTCAAGTTCGCCGGCGCCGGTCGCGATCAGCATGAACGAGTCATTGGTCGAGGTATCGCCGTCGATGGTAATGCAGTTGAACGAGGCGTCGGCGGCCTCCTTCACCATCTTGTCGAGCAGCGGTTGCGGGACTTTCGCATCGCAGGCGACGAAGCCGAGCATGGTCGCCATGTTCGGCTTGATCATGCCGGCGCCCTTGGAAATACCGGTGAGCGTTACCTTCTTGCCCGAGATCGTCACCGTGCGCGACGCAGCCTTTGGCAAGGTGTCGGTGGTCATGATCGACTGCGCGGCGCTGAACCAGTTGTTCTCCACCAGGTTGGCAATCGCGAGCGGCAGGCCGGCGACGACCTTGTCGACCGGCAGCGGCTCGAGGATCACGCCGGTCGAGAACGGCAGCACCTGCGACGCATCGACGCCCAGTTCCTTCGCCAGCGCCTCGCAGGTCGCCTGCGCATTCGCCAGGCCCGCCTCGCCGGTGCCGGCATTCGCATTGCCGGTATTGACCACCAGGGCGGCGATGCCTTTGCCTGAAGCGGCCGCCTGCGCAAGATGCGCTTTCGCCAGCTGCACCGGCGCCGCGCAGAATCGGTTCGTGGTGAACACGCCGGCCACCGTCGCGCCGGGCGCCAGCTTCATCACCAGCAAGTCCTTGCGGTTCGCTTTCTTGATACCTGCTTCCGCATAACCGAGCGTGATGCCGGGGACAGGTTTCAGTTTGGCGGGGGTGACTAGGGGGAAGTTGACGGCCATGGTTGTGAGTCTCGAATGAAATGAATGTATCGCTTAACGACTATGGGTCCCAGCTTTCGCCGGGACGACGATTTGAAGGCCGGCAGCCCCTGATCCGTCGTCCCGGCGAAAGCTGGGACCCATAGCGTCCACCACTGAAGCCCGCTGTTAAGCGGCAACCAACGTCACGCCAGCTTTCCGTGGCACTGCTTGTACTTCTTCCCGCTGCCGCACGGGCAGGGGTCATTGCGGCCGACCTTCGGCATCGCGTTGACCATGGTTGCCGCCTCGCGCGCTTCCGCCAGCGCGGCCGGAGCCAGCAGTTCCTCGGGTGACGCTGACGGATTGAAGTCGGCGTGCTGGTAATTCACGTTTTCGAGATGAGGATGGTTCAGCTGCGCCTCAGCCGCCGCGATCTCTTCCTGCGACTGGATGCGCACCGTCATGATCACGCGCACCACGTCGTTGCGGATCAGCTCGAGCATTTGCGCGAACAACTGGAACGCCTCGCGCTTGTATTCCTGCTTCGGGTTCTTCTGCGCATAGCCGCGCAGGTGGATGCCCTGCCGCAGATGGTCGAGCGCAGCCAGGTGCTCGCGCCAGTGGGTGTCCATGCTCTGCAGCATCACGCTGCGCTCGAAATTGCCGAAGTACTCGGCACCAACCAGGTCGAGCTTGGCCTGGTAAATCTGGTCGACCTTGGCAATCAGGCGCTCGAGCAGGTCTTCGTCGGTCAGCTCCGGCTCGGCCTCCAGCATGGCCTTCAGCGGCAGGTCGATCTGCCACTCCAGCAGCAGCGAATCCTGCAGTGCGCCGAGGTCCCACTGCTCTTCCATCGACCCTTCCGGCACATGGGTGCGGAACAGGTCGGTGAACACCCCGTGGCGCAGCGCGAGGCTGGTCTCGGCCATGTTCTCGGCCTCGAGCAATTCGTTGCGCTGCTGGTAGATCACCTTGCGCTGGTCGTTGGCAACGTCGTCGTACTCGAGCAGCTGCTTGCGGATGTCGAAGTTGCGCGCCTCGACCTTGCGCTGCGCGGATTCGATCGAGCGCGACACGATGCCGGCCTCGATCGGCTCGTCTTCCGGCATGTTCAGGCGCTCCATCACCGCGCGCACGCGATCGCCGGCGAAGATGCGCAGCAGCGAATCATCAAGCGACAGGTAGAAGCGCGACGAACCCGGATCGCCCTGGCGGCCGGAACGCCCGCGCAACTGGTTGTCGATGCGGCGCGACTCATGGCGCTCGGTGCCGATGATGTGCAGGCCGCCGGCCGCCACTACCTGCTCGTGCAGCGACTGCCACTCGTCGCGCAGCGTCTGCGCGCGCGCGGCCTTCTCGTCGACCGACAGCGAGTCGTCGGCCTCGATGAACTGAATCTGCTTGTCGACGTTACCGCCGAGGACGATGTCCGTGCCGCGGCCGGCCATGTTGGTCGCGATCGTGATCATCTTCGGACGACCTGCCTGCGCGACGATCTCCGCCTCGCGCGCATGCTGCTTCGCGTTCAGCACGTTGTGCGGCAGGCCTTCGCGCGTCAGCAACCCGGAGATCAGTTCGGAGTTTTCGATCGAGGTCGTGCCGACCAGCACTGGCTGCCCACGCTCGTGGCAGTCGCGGATGTCGGTGATCACTGCGCGGTACTTGCCGGCGGCATTCTTGAACACCTGGTCCTGGCGGTCCTTGCGCTGGCTCGGGCGGTTCGGCGGGATCACCACCGTCTCGAGCGCATAGATCTCCTGGAACTCGTACGCTTCGGTATCGGCGGTACCGGTCATGCCGGCCAGCTTGCCGTACATGCGGAAGTAATTCTGGAAGGTGATCGAGGCCAGCGTCTGGTTCTCGTTCTGGATGCGCACACCTTCCTTGGCCTCGACCGCCTGGTGCAGTCCGTCGGACCAGCGGCGGCCGCTCATCAGGCGGCCGGTGAACTCATCGACGATCACGACCTCGCCGTCCTGCACCACATAGTGCTGGTCCTTGTGGAACAGTACGTGCGCACGCAGCGCCGCATACAGATGGTGGATCAGCGTGATGTTGGAAGCGTCGTACAGCGACGCACCCTCAGGCAGCAGGCCCATCTCGGTCAGGATGCGCTCGGCCTTCTCGTGGCCCGCCTCGGTCAGCAGGACCGTGTTGGCCTTCTCGTCCTTGGTATAGTCGCCCGGCACCTCGATCTTGCCTTTGCCGTCCGGCGTCTCTTCGCCGATCTGCTGGGTGAGCAGTGGCGGCAGTGCATTCATCGCGCGGTACATCTCGGTGTGGTCTTCAGCCTGCCCGGAGATGATCAGCGGCGTGCGCGCCTCGTCGATCAGGATCGAGTCGACTTCATCGACGATCGCGAACGCCAGCCCGCGCTGCACCCGCTCGCGCGGCGCGTACACCATGTTGTCGCGCAGGTAGTCGAAGCCGTACTCGTTATTGGTGCCGTAGGTGATGTCGGCCGCATACGCCGCCTGCTTCACGTCGTGCGGCGCCTGCGACAGGTTCACGCCGGTGGTCAGGCCGAGCCAGCCGTACAGCTTGCCCATCCACTCGGCATCGCGCTGTGCCAGGTAGTCGTTGACGGTGACCACATGCACCCCCTTGCCGGTGAGCGCATTCAGGTAGGCCGGCAGCGTCGCCATCAGCGTCTTGCCCTCGCCGGTGCCCATTTCCGCGATCTTCCCCTGGTGGAGCACCATGCCGCCGATCAGCTGCACGTCAAAGTGGCGCATCTTCAGCACCCGCTTCGACGCCTCGCGGCAGACGGCAAACGCCTCGGGAAGGATATCGTCGGTGCTGGCGCCGGCGGCAAGCTTTGCCTTCAGCTCCGGCGTCTTGGCCTTGAGCTGCTCGTCGGTCAGCTTTTCGAGCTCGGGCTCGAGCGCATTGATCGCGCGGACGGACTTTTGCAGCTGCTTGAGCAGGCGCTGGTTGCGGCTGCCGAAAATCTTGGTCAGTAGGGACATGCCAAATGTCTTAAGTGTCAGGGCATTGCAGCCGCCGCAGCAGGATCCGGACGCGCGGAGGCCATCTTCAGCCAAAGGCGGAATTCTAGCATGCGCCCCCTTCTTGACAGACTGCCACTTCAGCCGGCCTTGACCGTGTGCTAAGGTTGCCGAATGGCGAAACCCCCTCGGAATTTCACTCCTGCACGTCGGCCAGAGCAGCGTCCCGGCGCGAAGGAGGCGTTCGCCTTTCTGCAGACCAGCGACAAGCTGGCCGGCCTGCTGCCCGCCGCGCGCCGTGTCGGCCAGCTGCAGGCCGACTGCGAACAGCTGCTTCCCACGCTGTTCGCCAGCTGCCGTGCGCTGCAGATCCGCGAAGGGCAGCTGCAAGTGGCGGTACCGAATGCGGCGCTGGCCACCCGGTTGCGGCAGGTGCTGCCCAAGCTGCAGCAGGGCCTGCGCGAAAAAGGCTGGCCGGTCGATGGAATACGCCTGAAAGTCCAGCTGCTGCCGACGGAACCGCAGCGACCGGTCCGGAAAGTCGACGCGCGCGACCTGCCGCGCAGCGCGGTCAGTTCATTCGAGGAACTGGCTGCCTCGCTGGAACAGCGCCCGTGCAACGAAGCGCTGCAGCAGGCGCTGCAGGCACTGATCCGCCGCCGCAGTCGCTGACCCGGCGCCGGGAACCCGGACGGCCCCGGTCGCCGTCCAACGCAAGACGCCGCTGCCCGGACCGACTTGCCGCGAGGACTGCCGATGATGCGAATACTCCGCCCTCTCATGCTGCCGGTCATCCTTACGCTGGGACTTGTGATCAGCGTCGCGACGGCACCGCCGGCACGCACCGATCCGGCTGCGCAAAAGTTCATCGACTGGAGCGGTCCTGTCGTGATCGCCAACGGACGCGGGGAGCGCGGCGCATGGCAGCAGAACGACTCCCACTACCGCTACGTGGACGATCCGGCCGTCGCATTGACTCGCGACGGCACGGCGATCGTCGCCTGGGTGGAGCAGACCTGGCGGGATGTGTATGTGCAGCGCGTCGCACCGGACGGCACCCGAACGCCGGCCGCGCCGGTCAATGTGTCGTACAGCCCGTCTACCTTCTCGTGGCTGCCGCGCGTTGCCGCCGGACCGGGCAACGAAATCCATCTGCTGTGGCAGGAAATCATCTTCTCCGGCGGTTCGCACGGCGGCGACATGCTGTATGCGCGCTCGACCAATGGCGGCCGGGATTTTTCGCCGCCGCTGAACCTGTCTCTGTCTAAGGCGGGCGATGGCAAGGGTCGGATCAATCCGGAGTTCTGGCACAACGGCAGCTTCGATCTCGCAGTCGAGGCACGTGAAGGTCCATCGCATGTGTACGTGGCATGGACCGAGTACGAAGGAAGGCTGTGGTTCGCGCACTCCACCGATGGCGGGGAGAGTTTCTCCGCGCCGCGCGTGATTGGCGGCGAAAAAAGTTCGCCCGCGCGTGCGCCCAGCCTGGCGGTACGCGGCGACCAGTTGCTGCTGGCGTGGACCACCGGTGATGATGCGGGCGCCGACATACGCGTGGTGCGATCGGTCGATGACGGCCAGAGTTTTTCCGCGCCGATGACGGTGGAGCCGAACGACAGCTACTCGGACGCGCCGGCACTCGCGATCGCCGGGGACGGCACCGTGCATCTTGCGTTCACCGAAAGCGCAGCCGGTCCGTTCTCGCGCCTGCATGTGCGCGCCGCTCGCTCTTCGGATGGGGGCAAGACATTCAGCCCATCCGTGAATATATCCGGCGCTTTGCCGCCGCCCTACCGCGACGCCGGTTTTGCCGACCTCGCGATCGACCGCAACGGCCGCGTCAGTGTGCTCGCCCATCTGTTCACCCGCAGGCAGGCGCGGCCGCAGGGGCTGGGCATGGCCGTCAGTATCGATGGCGGCCGAAGCTTCGGACCGATGATGCTCATCCCCGGTAATGCGGTGCTCGGCAACGCCAGCCTCGGCAGCCAGCAAGGGCTGCTGGTGCAGAAACTGGCCTCGCATCCGGATGGCCATCTCGCGATCGTGAACAGCAGCTTCGCACCGGAGATCGAGAGCCGGGTCTGGCTGCAGTTCGGACGTTAAGGCCGTTATTCGAAACAATTTCTGGCCCGTGCGATCACCGATGGGAAATTGATCGAAATCAGATTGACCGGTGCGTGATCGACATCGACAATCCGCTTCGTAGTTCGCCAGAGTTTTATCCAACACTTTTCTCTGGCGCGGCGCCTCCTTCGGGAGGCGTCGTTATTCAAGGTGTCGTGCAACTGCTGGCGCCAGCGGTTGCCACTCGCAACGCGGAGCAGCGCCGGCGGGCAGGCCGCAAAGCAATCGGCGAACCTCTCTGCAGCCGCACCTGCAATGATCGTGTCAGGGCGTTGCCACGAGCCGCCCAGTCTCTGCGAAGAATTTTGTCCCGCCGCCGCTTTTACCTGGCTCGAACCGCATGCCGACGTCATGCAACTTGCCGCATAGCCGGAATGTCCATTGCGCCCTCCACGGGGCGGTGAACGTGCCATTGACCACGGATTCTTTCGCCGGCGCTTCGCTCGCTGCAACTTGATACAGATCGACGTCCTTGCATTTCCCGTGCGGAGTATCGCGCAGCATGGCGGCCATCGTCGCCACCCCAAACGCATCCCGCATCAGTTGCTCGCTGGTCAGCGAGAGGCCGGTGTAGTAATAGCCTGACCTGGGCTCCTTTCCGGCACTGGCCAGAAACCTCACATGATGCATGCGGCTCTGGCCACAACGGTTGAGTGCGAACGCCACTTGCCATCGTCCACTGACCGGGTGCTCGCTATCCGGCGGAAAATCGATCGCAGCAAGAGGAAGCACCGTCAGCGGACCGACGACAGCCATTTCGCACTCCTGCTGCCGTCCGAGTTCTTTTTCATTGTCGATCGCGTGAATGGCAAGTCGCTTGATCATGCCCGGCGCATTCATGTACCGGGCAATCGGCGAGTCGTCCTTCGTTGCGCTCGCTGCGCCGGGAGTGCCGCGATGTGCACATCCGATGACCAGCAGGGGAGCCGCGAGCTCGTCGAGTTGCAGCCTGATCTGTTGCCCCTCGCGCCATGGAAACGTCGAGTGAACAATCTGCCAGCCGGCGGCATTGCGCAGCCCGCAGGAGATCTCGCAATCCAGTTGCTGTCGCGGCAGTCCCCTCCGCGGCGGTAGTGCTACATCGACGGCCGCAGACGCGATTGTTCCGGAAGCTCAGGCGGTTCCAGCTTTCGCTTGCGACGGCGCGGACAGTGCCTCGAGCAGAGTCGCCGCAAGGATCATTGCACCGCCGACGTACTCGCCGGCCGACAAGGATTCGCCGCCAATCAGCATCGCCGACACGACGGCCACCACCAGCTCGGCCACCTGCAGCACCGCCGCACGGCTGGCCTGCACATGGGTGACGCCGTAGGTGCTCATCAGCGTGGCGCCCAGCAGCCAGACGAACGCGAACAGGCAGAGCAGCGCCCAGCCGGTAGCTGGCAGCAGCGGTATCGCCGGCACATGCACCAGCAGCCCGAACAGCGCGACGGCAGTGCAGCCGACGAAGGACATCAGGGTGCGGCTGGCGATCGGGATCTCGCGCGCGGCGCGATTGGTGATGCCGGCAGCGGTGTACGCGAGGCCGGCGATGAAGGCGGTGACATCGGCAAATGACAGCGGTTCGTTGAACACGTCGACGCCGCCGACGATGATGAATACACCGCCGAGGCAGAGCGCCACCGCCAGCAGCCGGCGTGGGCCGAGCTTTTCTTTCAGCACCAGGCGGCCGCCGATGGCGCCCCACGCCGGCAGAAGGAAGAACAGCAGCATCGAGCGCACCACCGAGCCGACCATCAGCGACCAGGTGAACAGGAAATTCGCCAGGCCGAAGAACAGCCCGATCAGCAACAGCAGATGGAATTCGCGTCGCCATGCCAGGCGCTCGCGCAGGACGAACGGCAATGCCACTACGCCCACCAGCGCATACGCGGTGAGCGCTATCGCATGCCCGTCGAGGCCCAGCGTGGCGAAGTACTTGAGCGGCCACCAGGCCAGCCCCCAGAGGATGCTGCTGCCTACCAGGGACAGGACGGCAGCGGGGGTTTCATGCGCTAGAGCAGGTGGGGCGGGCTGGGTCATGGAAGATAGCGATCGGTCATGCGGCGCATCTGGCGCGGGCGTGCGCATTATGTGCTGAAACCGCCGCGAGGAAAGACACGCCGGTCACGCGCAATGCACGACGCCGGCAGAGTGCCTCCGGCAGTCCTGACAGGCTCGTCACCGTCGAGCGATGCCGTTCAGACCCCGGCCCACTCCTGCTCGAGCTGCGTCGAGTAGGCCGCCGGCGCAGTCGCGTCGACATTGAAGCTGACCAGCTCATACGACGAAGGGTCGGCGAACAAGGCGCGCAGCAGCTTGTTGTTCAGCCCGTGGCCGGATTTGTGCGCGGTATAGCTGGCCAGCAGCGGATGGCCGGCGAGATACAGGTCGCCCATCGCATCAAGGATCTTGTGGCGCACGAACTCGTTCTGGTAGCGCAGCCCGCCGCTGTTGAGGATGCGGAACTCGTCCATCACGATCGCATTCTCGAGCGAGCCGCCGCGAGCGAGCCCCATGCCGCGCAGCGTCTCCACATCCTGCATGAAGCCGAAGGTGCGCGCGCGCGCGATCTCTTCGATGTAGGACTCGGCGCTCAGATCGACTTCGGCCAGCTGGCCGGTGCTGTCGATCGCGGGGTGGTTGAACTCGATGAAGAATTTCAGCCGGTAACCATGATGCGGCTCGAGGCGTGCCCACTTCAGGGCCGCGCCCTCGCCTTCGCGCACTTCGACCGGCTTCAGCACGCGGATGAACTGCTTCGGCGCATTCTGCTCGACGCAGCCGGCCTGCTGCAGCAGGAAAACGAAAGAGGCGGCCGATCCGTCCATGATCGGTATTTCCTCGGCCGTCAGGTCGACTACCAGATTGTCGATGCCGAGGCCGGCACAGGCCGACATCAGGTGCTCGACCGTGGACACCCGCACGCCGTCCTTCTCCAGTACCGAGGCCATGCGGGTGTCGCCAACGCCCATCGCGGAAGCCGGCAGTTCGACCGCCGGCTCGACATCGACGCGGCGGAACACGATGCCGGCATTCGCCGGCGCCGGGCGCAGCGTGAGCTCGACACGGGTGCCGCAGTGCAGCCCCACGCCGGTCGTGGTGATGGTTTCCCTGATGGTGCGTTGTCGGATCATGGCAATTACAGCTGGCCCAGCATGGTTTCGGCGTTCGACACCTCGAACTTGCCCGGTCCCTCGATGTTGAGCTGGGTCACCACGCCGTCCTTGACCAGCATCGAATAGCGCTGCGAGCGCGTGCCCATGCCGAACTGGCTGAAATCCGCGGACAGGCCGATCGCCTTGCTGAAATCGGCATTCCCGTCGGCCATCATGCGCACGGTGCCAGTGGCCTTCTGGTCGCGGCCCCAGGCGCCCATCACGAAGGCGTCATTGACCGAAACGCACCAGATTTCGTCCACGCCCTTGGCCTTGAGCTGCTCCGCATGCGCGACATAGCCGGGCACATGCTTGGCCGAGCAGGTCGGGGTGTAGGCGCCCGGGAGGCCGAAGATCGCGATGGTCTTGCCTTTCACGAGCTCGGACACGTTGAAGGTGTTCGGACCGAGCGAGCAGCCTTCGGTCTCGACTTCGATGTATTCAGCCAGCTTGCCTTCGGGGAGGCGATCGCCGATTTTTATGGTCATGGGAATCCTTGGTTTTTTTGGTGGATTGAGGCGGGATGACACCGGAGGCCTGGCACGGGATGGCGTTCCGGGAGCCGATGCTCCCCGAACGTCTCCCCGGCGCGGGCCGGGATCCGGTGTCTTGGCATTTCGTCAAAAACCTGCCGGCTACGGCGGGCAGGGCAAAAGTATGCCTTGCCCGCCGGTTTCCTGCAGGACTCAGTCCGCCTGGCGGCGCAGGAAGGCCGGGATATCGTAGGTTTCGGTGCCGTTTCGTTCCATCGCTCGCACCGTTTCCGATGCGTGGTCGCGGCGCCAGACGGCCGGCGTGCGGATCGGCTCGAAGGTATGGTTCGCGCCGGGCGTGGCTTCCGCCACCGGTGCGGCCACTGCATCATACGTGCCGGTGCGTGCCACCGGCACCTGGGTGCTGACCAGTTGCGGCGCCCGACGTGCACGGCCAAGGCCGGTCGCCACCACGGTCACGCGCAGTTCCTCGCCCATGTTGTCGTCGTAGGCGATGCCCTGCGCGATCGATGCATCTTCGGCGGCGAATGCACGCACGGTTTCCATTACCTGCTTGATCTCCTTGCCCTTGAGCGAGCGGCTGGCGGTCACGTTGACCAGGACGCCGCGCGCGCCCGACAGGTCGATGCCGTCCAGTAGCGGCGACGCGACGGCCTGCTCGGCGGCGATGCGCGCACGATCCACGCCAGACGCGACTGCCGTGCCCATCATCGCCTTGCCCTGCTCGGCCATGATGGTTTTCACATCATTGAAGTCGACGTTGATGTGGCCCGGCACGTTGATGATCTCCGCAATACCGGCCACGGCATTGTTCAGCACGTCGTCCGCATGGCCCAACCACTCCAGCATGCTGTCGTCCTCGTAGATCTCCTCCAGCTTCTCGTTCAGGATCACGATCAGGGAGTCCACGTGCTTGGAGAGCTCTTCCAGGCCTTCGTTGGCGATGTCCATGCACTTCTGTCCCTCGTGCGTGAACGGCTTGGACACTACGGCCACGGTCAGCGCGCCGAGTTCCTTGGCCACTTGCGCGACCACCGGTGCGGCGCCGGTACCGGTGCCGCCGCCCATGCCAGCCGCGATGAACACCATGTGCGCGCCGCGCAGCGCATCCTCGATGCGATCGCGCGTCTCTTCGGCCAGCTGCCGGCCGACGGTCGGTTTCATGCCGGCACCCAGCCCGGACTCGCCGATCTGGATCACGTTGTGTGCCTTCGACTGGGTGAGCGCCTGCGCATCAGTGTTGGCGACAATGAATTCGACGCCTGCGACGCCCTTGTTGATCATGTGCTGAACGGCATTGCCGCCCGCACCGCCGACGCCGACCACTTTGATGACTGTGCCCTTCGTGTTTTCCAGCATATCGATTTCCATTGTTGACTCCCTTGGGTGATGCAGCTTTCAGTCGATAACCATCACGCGCTGTGACAGCTAGCCACTGACAACTGCGACTAGTTTAAAAATTGTTTTTCTTTCCCTGCTGCTTCTGCCGGGGGCCGCTGCGCTCCGGCTCCCAATGTCTCATTGCCACTGCCTTGATACCAGCGGATCGGGCGCAGCGCCTCCCGCCTGTCCTTCGCCTCAGAAATTTCCGAGAAACCACTCCTTCATCCGTTGCCAGACTGCCTTTGCCGAGCCGCCCTGGCGCACCACCACCTGCCCGCGCAGATACTGGCGCTTCGCTTCCTCGAGCAGACCCAGCACCGTCGAATAGCGCGGGCTCTTGACCACGTCAGCCAGTTGGCCGTTGTAGTCCGGCACGCCCACGCGCGCCGGCTTCAGGAACACGTCCTCGGCCAGTTCGCACATGCCCGGCATCAGCGCGCTGCCGCCGGTCAGGACCACGCCCGATGACAGCACCTCCTCGAACCCCGACTCGCGCACGACCTGGTGCACCAGCGAGAACAGTTCTTCCACGCGCGGCTCGATCACCGCCGACAGCGCGGCCTTCGACAAGGTGCGCGCGCCGCGGTCGCCGAGGCCCGGCACGTCAAACACATCGGTCGGATCGGCCAGTACCTGCTTGGCAATTCCGTAGCGCACCTTGATCTCTTCCGCTTCGGCGGTCGGGGTGCGCAACGCCATCGCAATATCGTTCGTGACCTGGTCGCCGGCGATCGGTATCACCGCGGTATGGCGGACCGCGCCCTCGGTGAAGATCGCGATATCGGTCGTGCCGCCGCCGATGTCGACCAGCACCACGCCCAGCTCCTTCTCGTCCGCCGTCAGCACCGCATCGGCCGAGGCCATCGGTTGCAGGATCAGGTCGGTCACCTCGAGCCCGCAGCGGCGCACGCATTTGACGATGTTCTGCACTGCCGATACCGCGCCGGTGACGATATGCACCTTGACCTCGAGCCGGATGCCGCTCATGCCAATCGGCTCGCGCACGTCTTCCTGGTTGTCGACGATGAACTCCTGCGGCACGGTGTGCAGCAGCTGCTGGTCGGTCGGGATGTTGACCGCTTTCGCGGTCTCGATCACGCGCGCCACATCGGTCGCTGTGACTTCCTTGTCCTTGATCGCGACCATGCCGCTGGAATTGAAGCTGCGGATGTGGCTGCCTGCGATGCCGGTCCATACATTGCGGATCTGGCAGTCGGCCATCAGCTCGGCCTCTTCCAGCGCGCGCTGGATCGACTCGACAGTCGCTTCGATGTTCACCACCACGCCCTTCTTCAGGCCCTTCGATTCGCTCTGGCCGAGGCCGATGATCTCGTGGCGTCCATTCGGCAGCACTTCCGCCACCACGGCCACCACTTTCGAGGTGCCGATGTCGAGTCCGACGATCAGGTTCTTCGCGTCTTTAGTCATGAGTTTTTCGGGCTCTTGTTTTGTCGTTCGGTTGTTGCCTGCCGGGGTCCGTTCATGTCGATTTCCCCGGCGGCGCAGCAGGCGGTGCGCGACGCCGCAGCGCCAGTCCGTTCGGGTAGCGCATGTCCATCGCCTCAATCCGTCCCGGGAGCGCCGCTGCCAGCTGCGGATAGACGCTGGAGAAACGGTCGATCCTGGCCTTCAGCGCATCCCGGTCGTGCGCACGTCCCAGGTAAAGCACGATGCCGTTGTCCAGTCTTGCCGTCCATGCATAGCGCGTCGACAGCGTCAGCCCGCGCGGCGCCAGCTTCAGCGGCGCAAGCCACTCGCGCAGGTCGCCCAGACGCTGCGCGACTTCGCGCGCACTGTCGTCCGGCCCGTCGAGCGCCGGCAGCTTGCCGTCTTCTTCAGCCTCGTCGAGGTTCGCGCTGAACACAATCCCGTCGACCGACACCAGCCGTCCTTCCTGCTCGCCCCAGGTGCCGAGCGCCACATATTCGTCGACCGACACCACCAGCCGGTTCGGCCACTCGCGCCGCACGGTCGCACGCTGGACCCATGGCACGGTCTCGAACGCCGCGCGCGCAGCATTCAGGTCGACCGTGAAGAAATTGCCGCGGATGCGCGGCAGTGCTGCGCTACGGACAGCCGCCGCGCTCACATAGCGCAGAGGCTTGCCGTGGCTGCCGTGCACATGGACCACCTTCAGCTCGAACATGGGCTGGCGCGCCAGCCAGCGGTAGCCGGCGTGCAGCATCGCGAGCACGACCAGCCCGAGCAGTGCCCGGGTGATCATGTTCATCGTCCTCACGTCGTTCCACATGGCGCGCCTGTCCTCGTTCAGTCCGGTTTCCAGTCAGCCGACGGCCGCAGGTCGAGGGCCGCCATGCGCAGGATCTCGATGCACAGCTGCTCGTAAGGCAGGCCGGCCACCGCAGCCGACATCGGCACCAGCGAGTGCCCGGTCATGCCCGGCGAGGTATTGATCTCCAGCAGGAAAGGCTGTCCGTCGCTCTCGCGCACCATCACGTCCGCACGCGACCAGCCGCGGCATCCGAGGCTGCGGTAGCTGTCGAGCGCCAGCTGCTGAATCTGCGCCTCCAGCTCGGGCGGCAGGCCGCTCGGGCACAGGTAGCGGGTCTCGTCGGAGAAATACTTGTTCTGGTAGTCGTAGTTCGCATCCGGCGCCACGATGCGCACCACCGGAAGCGCGCGCGCGTCATCGTCGCTGCCGAGCAGCGGACAGGTCAGTTCCATGCCGCTGATGAATTCCTCCGCCATCACCGCGCTGTCGAATTTGGCTGCAAGCGCATAGGCATCCGGCAGTTGCGCGACATCGGTCACCTTGGTCAGCCCGAGCGTCGAGCCCTCGTGCGCCGGCTTGACGATCAGCGGCAGGCCGAGGCTGGCAGCCACCGCATGCCAATCGCTGTCCGCCTTCAGCATCGCAAAGCGCGGCGTGGACAGCCCGTTGTGCAGCCAGACCCGCTTGGTCATCGCCTTGTCCATCGCGATCGCCGACGCCAGCACGCCCGGTCCGGTGTAAGGAATGCCCAGCTGCTCGAGCGCACCCTGCAGCGTGCCGTCCTCGCCATAGCGGCCGTGCAGCGCGATGAACACACGATCGAATTTCTCCGCAGCCAGCTCGGCCAGCGTGCGCTGCGCGGGGTCGAACGGATGGGCGTCGATGCCCTGCGACTGCAAGGCCTTCAGCACGCCGCTGCCCGACATGATCGAAATCTCGCGCTCGGCGGAGCGCCCGCCGAACAGCACGCCCACCTTGCCGAACTCCTGCTTCACATCCTTGCTCATGCCTGCTCCCGTGCCGCCAGCTGCTGCGTCAGCGACTGCAGCTGCGCCGGCACATTTGAAATCGATCCTGCTCCCATGGTGATCACCACATCGCCGTCACGGCCCAGCTTCATCAGCGTCGCCGGCATATCGGCAATATCCTCGACGAACACCAGCTCGGCCTGCCCGACCACGCGCAGGGCATGCGCGAGCGAACGTCCGTCGGCTGCCGGGATCGGCTGCTCGCCGGCCGGATAGACGTCGGCCAGCACCAGTACGTCAACCGTCGACAGCACTTTCACGAAATCCTCGAACAGGTCGCGCGTACGGGTGTAGCGGTGCGGCTGGAAAGCGAGCACCAGCCGGCGTCCCGGGAAGGCCCCCCGCGCGGCAGCAATGGTCGCCGCGGTCTCGACCGGGTGATGGCCGTAGTCGTCGACCAGTGCAAAGCTGCCGCCCTCGGGCAGCGGCAACTGCCCATAGCGGGTGAAGCGACGGCCGACGCCGGTAAATTCCTGCAGGGCTTTCTGTATATGCGCGTCGGCGACGTCAAGCTCGCGCGCAATCGCGATTGCTGCGCACGCGTTCTGCACGTTGTGCATGCCAGGCTGGTTCAGCCGGACCGGCAACGGCGGATAGTCTTTCTGTACCACCGTGAATTCCATGTGGCCGCCGACTGCGCGCGCATCGACTGCACGCACGTCCGCCTCCTCGTGGAAACCGTAGGTCACTACCATCTTCGCGATCGACGGCATGATCTCGCGCACGTTCGCATCGTCGATGCACAGGATCGCAACCCCGTAGAACGGCAGGCGCTGGGTGAATTCGACAAAGGCCTGCTTGAGCTTCGCGAAGCTGTGCTCGTAAGTCTCCATGTGATCGGCGTCGATGTTCGTGATCACTTCGATCACCGGCGACAGGTTCAGGAAAGACGCATCCGATTCATCTGCTTCGGCGACGATGAACTCGCCGGTGCCGAGCCGCGCATTTGCACCGGCGCTGTTGAGGCGGCCACCGATCACGAAGGTCGGGTCGAGCCCGCCTTCCGCAAGGATGCTGGCGACCAGGCTGGTGGTGGTGGTCTTGCCGTGCGTGCCGGCGATCGCGATGCCGCGCTTGAGGCGCATCAGTTCGGCCAGCATCACTGCACGCGGGACGATTGGCACGTGCCGCTCGCGGCCCGCGAGCACCTCGGGGTTGTCGGCCCTGACTGCAGTCGACGTGACAATCGCATCCGCGCCTTCGATGTTCGCCGGCGCATGGCCGATATGCACGATGGCGCCAAGCTCGGCGAGGCGGCGGCTGGCCGCATTCTGCGCGAGGTCCGATCCTGACACCGTGTAGCCAAGGTTGAGCAGCACCTCGGCGATGCCGCTCATCCCGGAGCCGCCGATGCCGACAAAGTGAATATGTTTTACCTTATGTTTCATGCTAGTGGTCCATCCGTCGGCTCGGCTTCGCCGCTTGTGGACGAACGCAGTGCGACCGCACTGCTTGGCCGACGAAGTGGATATGTTTTACCTTGTGTTTCATGCTAGTGGTCCATCCGTCGGCTCGGCTTCGCCGCTTGTGGACGAACGCAGTGCGACCGCACTGCTTGGCCGACGAAGTGGATATGTTTTACCTTGTGTTTCATGCTAGTGGTCCATCCGTCGGCTCGGCTTCGCCGCTTGTGGACGAACGCAGTGCGACCGCACTGCTTGGCCGACGAAGTGGATGTGTTTTACCTTGTGTTTCATTGATTCCCCAACGCTTCGAGCACGCGCGCGATTGCGTCATTCGCATCGCGCCTCCCCTGCCGGTGTGCGGCTTCTGCCAGTTGCAGGCAGCGCTCGCGTGTCATTTCAGTCAACAACGCGGCCAGCGACGACGGGGCCAGCTCTGGCTGCGGCAGGTGGATCGCCGCGCCGGCCTGCGCCATCCACTGCGCGTTGTCCCGCTGGTGCGATGTGGTCGAGACCACCAGCGGCACCAGCACAGAGGCAACGCCGGCCGCACAAAGTTCCGCGACGGTAATGGCGCCGGCACGGCAGATCACCAGATCGGCGGCGGCATAGCAGCTGGCCATGTCATCGATGAAATCGAGTACCTCGGCGTCGACGCCGGCGTTGGCGTAATTCTTTTTCAATGCGTCGATATGCTGGCGGCCGGACTGGTGCACCACCCGGGGCCGCGCATCCGCCGGCAGCAGTGCGAGCGCCGCAGGCAGCGTGTCATTAAGCACCCGGGCGCCGAGGCTGCCGCCGACCACCAGCAGGTTCAGCTTTCCGCTGCGCTGCGCATAGCGTGCCGACGGCGCAGGCAGCGCGCGGATCTCCTCGCGCACCGGATTGCCGGTCACCTGCGCCTTCGGATGCTGCTGTCCCTCGGCTGCAAAACCGAACAGGATCTTTTTCGCCACCGGCAACAGCGCCTTGTTCGACATCAGCAGCGCAGCATCCGCATTCATCAGCGCGACCGGCGTGCCGGCCAGCGCCGCCATCATCCCGCCCGGCACCGTCACATAGCCGCCCATGCCGAGCACGACATCCGGCTTCCGCGCGCGGATGATCGAGCGGCAGCGCAGGAAGCCGGCGGCCATTTTCAGCGCACCGGTGACCGCATGCTTCAGGCCCTTGCCGCGCAGGCCGGCGAAGTCGATGGCGTCAAACGCAATGCCGCGCTTGGGCACGATGTCGGCCTCCATGCCGTGCCGCGTGCCCAGCCAGGACACTTGCCAGCCGCGCGCTCGCATCGTGTCCGCGATAGCCAGACCGGGGAAGATGTGGCCGCCGGTGCCGGCAGCCATGATGAGGAGGCGCTTCATACCCTGCCTCCGCACCTAACTTCGCTGCGCGAGGTTAGGCCTCGCAGATTGGGGAGATTTTGGCTACGGCCGTGCGCTGACGCGCACTTAACTTCGCTGCGCGAAGTTAGCTCTCGCAGATTGGGGAGATTTTGGCTACGGCCGTGCGCTGACGCGCACTTAACTTCGCTGCGCGAAGTTAGCCTGCGCCGAAACCGCGTCGGCTGCTGGTTTGCTCGGGCTGTCGCGCTCATACGCGACCTCCGCGCATCATGACGCGGTTTTCATAATCAATCCTCAGCAGTATCGCCAGGCCGATGCAGTTGATTGCAATGCCCGATCCGCCATAGGACATCAGCGGCAGGGTCAGGCCTTTGGTCGGCAGCAGGCCGAGGTTGACGCCCATGTTGATGAAGACCTGGATGCCGATCCAGATGCCGATGCCTTTGGCGACGAGGCCGGCGAAGAATTTTTCGGCGGCGATGGCCTGGCGGCCGATGTCGAATGCGCGACGGACGATCCAGTAGAACAGGGCGATCACGACCAGCACGCCGGCCAGCCCGAGCTCTTCGCCGATCACGGCCAGCAGGAAGTCGGTGTGGGCCTCGGGCAGGTAGTGCAGTTTCTCGACGCTGCCGCCGAGGCCGACGCCGAATAGCTCGCCGCGGCCGAAGGCGATCAGCGAGTGGGTCAGCTGGAAGGCCTTGCCAAGTGCATTGCTTTCCTCCCAAGGATTCAGGTAGGCGACCATGCGCTCATAGCGCCACGGCGAAATCAGGATGATCGCGAAGAACACGCTGGCAAGCACGCCCAGCATGCCGCCAAACCAGATGATGTTGAAGCCGCCAAGGAACAGGATGCCCATCGCGATGCAGACGATCACGCCGAATGCGCCGAGATCGGGCTGCAGCATCAGCAGGCCGCCGCACAGGCCGACGGCAATCGCCATCGGCACGAAACCCTTGGTCAGGCTGTGCATGTACTGCTGCTTGCGCACAGTGAAATCGGCCGCATAGAACACCATCATCAATTTCATCAGCTCGGACGGCTGCAGGCTGAAGCCGCCGAAGCCGATCCAGCGGCGCGCACCGTTGACACCCTTGCCGATGCCGGGCACCAGCACCAGGATCATCAGACCGAGTGCAACGATGAACAGTACCGGCGTCCAGCGCTCCCACTGCTCGACCCGCACGCGGAAGGCCATCAGCCCGAAGAACAGGCCGGCTGCGACGAACATGGCCTGCCGCAGCACGAAATGGTGATTCTTGTAGTTCGCGTATTTCGGCGAATCCGGCAGTCCGACCGATGCGGAATACACCATCACGAGACCGGTCAGCAGCAACAGCAAGGTAACCCAGACCAGCGGCTGGTCGTATTCGAGCATGCGCGAGCGCTGCCCGATCTGGGTCTCGGGTGCGACGGCCTCGCCGGCGCGGGACAGGAACGCAGGCAGCGCGAGCTTCATGCGATCACCTCGCCACGGTCCAGCCCGAGGTCGCGAACGGCGTCGACGAACACCTGCGCACGGTGCGCATAGCCGGTGAACATGTCGAAGCTGGCGCAGGCCGGGGACAGCAGGACCTTGTCGCCTTCGCCGGCGAGCGCCGTCGCCTCGCGTACCGCGTCCGGCAGGGTGTCGCAGTCGACCATCGGCACGCCGGTGGCTTCCAGCGCTGCGCGGACCTGCGGCGCATCGCGCCCGATCAGCACGACGGCCTTGGCGTGGCGCGCGACCGCCGGCGCGAGCGGCGCGAAGTCCTGTCCCTTGCCGTCACCGCCGGCAATCAGCACCAGGTGCGCGCCGCGGCCGGCGCCCAGTCCCTCCAGGGCGGCCACGGTGGCGCCGACATTGGTGCCCTTGCTGTCGTCGAAGTATTCGACGCCGCCGATGGTGGCGACCGGTTCGACCCGGTGCGGTTCGCCCGCGTACTGGCGCGCTGCATGCAACAGCGGCGCGAGCGGCAGGTCGATCGCGCGGCACAGCGCAAGCGCCGCGAGCACATTGGTCGCGTTGTGCTGGCCGCGAATCTTCAGTGCATCGGATGGCATCAGCCGGTTGATGAACAGTTTGACATCGGGCGCCGGCTTGCCGCGCTTTTTCTTTTCACCCTCGTCATGCGCGACCGCCAGCATCAGCCACTGCATTCCGCCATCGGTCGATAGCCCGAGGCTGTCGGGTGCGGACGGCGCGTCGGTGCCGAAGGTCACGACATGCGCAAGCGGGCTAGCCATTTGCATGACGCGCGAATCGTCGCGGTTCAGTACGCGCGTGGTGTGCGCACCGAAGATGCGCTCCTTGGCCGCGGCGTAAGCGTGCATGTCGCCGTGCCAGTCAAGGTGGTCCTGGCTCAGGTTGAGCACCGTCGCGGCATCGGCATCGAGACTGCTGGTGCTCCACAGCTGGAAGCTCGACAGTTCCAGTACCCAGCATTGCGGCAGGCTGTCATCGGCGATGCATTCGCGCAGCACGTCGAGCGCGGCCGGGCTGATGTTGCCCGCGACTCTGACCGACAGGCCGGACGCGCGGCACAGGTGGCCGGTGAGGCTGGTGACGGTGGTCTTGCCATTGGTACCGGTGATCGCAAGCACTTTCGGCGCATAGCCGCGTTCGTTGCGCAGTGCGGCCAGCGCCTGCGCGAACAATTCGATCTCGCCCCACAACGGTATGTTGCGCTGCTGTGCTGCCGGCAGGATGGCAGCCAGTTCGCGCTGCGGCGCGAGGCCGGGGCTGAGCGCGACGAAATCAACGCCGTCCAGCAGCGGCTCTGCGAAGTCGCCGCCGACGAACTCCGCATCCGGCACTGCGGACTGCAGGGCCGGCAGGCGGTCGGGCGACGGACGGGTGTCGGCCACGCGCACGCGCGCGCCGCAGCGCGCGAGCCAGAGCGCGATCGCGAGGCCCGATTCGCCGAGCCCGAGCACCAGTGCCTGTTTGCCTTCGTATTGCATTCGCCTGCTCTTCTTTCGATTTCCGCGTTGTCTTTGCGTGTCGTATTCGTTCAGCGCAGCTTCAGGGTCGACAGCCCGACCAGCACCAGCATCATCGTGATAATCCAGAAGCGAACCACCACCTGGGTTTCTTTCCAGCCCTTCTGCTCGTAGTGGTGGTGCAGCGGCGCCATCAGCAGCACGCGCTTGCCGACGCCGGTGCGCATCTTGGTGTACTTGAAATACGCGACCTGCAGCATCACCGACAGCGTCTCGACCACGAACACGCCGCCCATGATGAAAAGCACGATTTCCTGACGCACGATGACGGCAATGGTGCCGAGCGCGCCGCCGAGTGCGAGCGCGCCGACATCGCCCATGAATACTTGCGCCGGGTAGGCGTTGAACCACAGGAAGGCCAGCCCCGCGCCGGCCATCGCGCCGCAGAAAATCAGCAGCTCGCCGGCGCCGGGGATGTGCGGTATCAGCAGGTATTTCGCATAGGTCGCGCTGCCGGTCAGGTAGGCGAACAGGCCGAGCGCGGACCCGACCATCACGGTCGGCATGATCGCGAGCCCGTCGAGGCCATCGGTCAGGTTGACTGCGTTGCTGGTGCCGACGATGACGAAATAGGTGAGCGCGATGAAACCCCAGACGCCGAGCGGATAGCTGATCGTTTTGAAGAACGGCACGATCAGGTCGGCCTTCGGCGGCAGGTCCATCGCAAAGCCGGACTGCACCCAGGCGACGAACAGTTCCCATACTTCCGCATTGGTCGGGCCGGACACCGAGAAGGCGAGATAAAACGCAGCTGCCAGCCCGATCAGCGATTGCCAGAAATATTTTTCCCGCGAGCGCATCCCGTTCGGGTCCTTGTAGACGACCTTGCGGTAGTCATCGACCCAGCCGATGGCGCCGAAGCCGAGCGTGACGATCAGTACCGGCCAGATGAAGCGATTGCTCCAGTCGCCCCACAGCAGCACCGCAATGCCGATCGCGATCAGGATCAGCGCGCCGCCCATGGTCGGCGTGCCGGATTTCACCAGATGGGTCTGCGGGCCGTCGGACCGCACCGCCTGCCCGACCTTCAGCTGGGTCAGCATGCGGATCACGGCCGGGCCGGCGATCAGGCCGATCAGCAGTGCAGTCAGTGTGGCAAACACCGCGCGGAAGGTGATGAAGTTGAAAACCCGGAACGCACCCACGTCGTCCTGGAATTGTTGGGCCAGCCACAGCAGCATCTCAGTGGCCTCCCGCCGCGGCGCCTGTCAGGCGCTGCACCACGCGTTCCATCTGCATGAAGCGCGACCCCTTCACCAGCACGCTCGCACCTGCAGGCAGCTGCGCGACTTCATTGTTCAATGTGTCCATATCGTCGAAATGCCGGGCAGCACTGCCGTACGCGAGGCTCGCGTGGCGGGCCAGCGTGCCCAGGGTGTAAAGCTGTTCGATCGCGCGCGCACGTGCGTAGGCGCCGATCTCTTCGTGGAATGCAACGCCCTCGGCGCCGACCTCGCCCATGTCGCCCAGCACCAGCAGCCTAGGCGCCGGCGCGGCGGCCAGCACATCGATCGCGGCGCGCACCGAATCCGGGTTGGCGTTGTAGGTGTCGTCAATCACCAGCGCGCCGTTGGCAGCCTGCTTTTTCTGCAGGCGGCCGGCGACCGGCACAAAGGCCTCGAGGCCGCGCACGATGCTGGCTGCAGGCATGCCGACCGCGACCGCCGCCGCGCATGCGGCCAGCGCGTTGCGCACGTTGTGCACGCCGGCGGCATTCAGTGTCAGTTCGAAGCGCTGGCCGGCTGCGCTGACCGTCATCCGGCTGCCGAAATCCAGCGGCTGCCAGCTGCAGCTGACGACCGGAGCGCGGTCGAGACCGAAACTGATCACGCGCCGGCTGCCGGCATAGCCCTGCCACAGCGGCGCATAGTCGTCATCGGCCGGGAACACCGCGCACCCATCGTCGGCCAGGCCGCGAATCACCGCGCCGTTCTCTTCGGCGACGGCGGCGACGCTGGCCATGAATTCCTGGTGCTCGCGCTGCGCGTTGTTGACCAGTCCGACGGTCGGCCGGGCGATTTCCGCCAGCCGCGCAATTTCGCCCGGGTGGTTCATGCCCATCTCGACCACGGCCGCGCGGTGACGGGCTTCCAGGCGGAACAGCGTCAGCGGCACGCCGATTTCGTTGTTCAGGTTGCCGCGCGTAGACAGCACCTGTTCGGCGCCATGTTCGGCGGCGAGGATGGAGGCGATCATCTCCTTCACCGTGGTCTTGCCGTTGCTGCCGGTGACGCCGATGACCGGTATATCAAAGCGGCTGCGCCAGGCCTGCGCCATCTGGCCGAGCGCATGACGGGTGTCCGGCACCACCAGCGCCGGCAGCGCAAAACCGTCGGGCACACGCTCGACCACCACGGCAGCCGCGCCGCGCGCTGCGACGTCGGCGAGAAAGTCATGCGCATCGAAGCGCTCGCCGCGCAGCGCGACAAACAGATTGCCCGGCTCGACCGTCTTGCTGTTGGTCGAGACGCCGGCAAAGCGCGCAGGCGCGCTCAGCGTGGCTCCGGGGATGGCGCCGACCAGATCGGCGAGTTCGGCCTGCATCAGTGGCCTCCGTAGCGGGTTGCGCGCGTGGCCAGCGCCAGCGCCGCATGGTCGGCGTCGCGGAATGCGTGGCGCCGGCCCTTGATTTCCTGGTAATCCTCGTGGCCCTTGCCGGCTACCAGGATCACATCGTTCTTGCCTGCATGGCGAATCGCGGACAGGATCGCGGTCGCGCGGTCCTCGATCACCTGCAGCTTGTCCTGCGCCACGGCCGGCGCACCGGCCACGATCTGCGCAATGATGTCGGCCGGTTCTTCGCTGCGCGGGTTGTCGCTGGTGATGACAAGGTGGTCGGCACGGCTGGCGGCGACGGCCATTTGCGGGCGCTTGCCCGGGTCGCGGTCACCGCCGCAACCGAAGACGCACCACAACCGGCCCTGGCGCGCATCGGCCACCGCGCGCAGGGTCTCGATTGCCTTCTCCAGCGCATCCGGCGTGTGTGCATAGTCGATCACGGCGAGCGGGCCGTCGGGTCCGCCGAGCTGCTGCATGCGGCCGGGCACGGACACCAGCGACTCGAGCAGCGCGATCGCCGCCGGCGCGGTGAGCCCGCGCGAAAACAGCACGCCGGCGATGGCGAGCACATTGCTGACGTTGAAGCGGCCGATCAGCCGCGTGCGCACCATGCCGCCGCCGAACGGCGACGACATCTGGAAACTGGTCCCCTGCTGGCCGATGCGAATGTCCGAGGCTGCCAGCACCTGCACGCCTGGCTGGGTGTGGCCGTCGAGGGTGTAGCCGATCAGCTGCACCGCCGGGTTGGTGCGGCGCATGCGCTCGATCATGCGCACGCCCATCGGATCGTCGAGATTGATCACCGCATGCTTCAGGCCCGGCCAGTCGAACAGCCGTGCCTTCGCCTCCTCGTAGGCCGCCATGTCGCCATGGAAGTCGAGGTGGTCGCGCGTGAAATTGGTCAGCACTGCGCAATCGACATGCAGCTCATCCATCCGGCCCTGGACCAGGCCGATCGACGAGGCCTCGATTGCGAGCGCGGCGGCGCCCTGCGCCCTCTGCTCGGCGAGATGGCGGTGCAGCTGCACCGGATCGGGCGTCGTGAACCCCGTGGCGACGAACGGCCCGCTGCTGCCGCGGCGGTAAAGGCCGATGCCGAGCGTGCCGACCACGGCCGTCGGCAGCCGGTCGTGCGACAGCGCCTGACCGAGCCATTGGGTGCAGGAGGTCTTGCCATTGGTGCCGGTGACGGCGACGCTGAACATGTCGCGGTCTGGCTGGCCGTACCAGTGATGGGCAAGGCGACCGGCCTCGCGGGCCAGTTGCGGCACCGCCTGCTGCGGCACATGCCATGCGGGGTCCCAGTCGAAGCCATCGGCATCGTCGAACAGCACCGCGCGCGCGCCGGCCTCGATCGCCTGCGGTATGAAGCGACGGCCATCGCCGCTCTCGCCCGGACAGGCAAGGAACACGTCGCCGCGCTTCAGGCGGCGCGAGTCGAGCGACAGCTGGGCGCCGGGCGCGACCTGCCGCAGCCAGTCGATCACCGTGCCGATCTCGATCAGGGCCGCCATCACATGCTCTCCATGACCGGCGCATCCGGGATGATCACGTTGTCCACGCTGGCATCCGGCGCCACGTTCAGTGCGCGCAATGCATTGGCGGCGACGCTGGCGAATACCGGCGCTGCGACCTGTCCTCCATAGTGCCCGCCGGCGGTTGGCTCGTCGACCATCACCGCGATGATGACGCGCGGGTCGGAGACCGGCGCAAATCCGACGAAAGACGCGACATACTTGTTCACGTAGCGGCCATGCTCGAGCTTGTGCGCAGTGCCGGTCTTGCCGGCGACGCGATAGCCGCGCACCTGCGCCAGCGGCGCCGTACCACCGGGGCCGGCCACTTTTTCCATCATCTCGCGCATCTGCAGCGCGGTCTTCGGGGAAATCACGCGCTGCGCGGCCGGCAGATGGTCGAGCTTCAGGAAGGAGAGCGGGACCATCTCGCCGTCACGCGCGAAGATCATGTAGGAACGCGCGACCTGGATCAGCGAGACCGAGATGCCGTGCCCGTAGCTCATCGTCGCCTGCTCGATCGGCCGCCAGTTCTTGTACGGCCGCATGCGACCGGCGACGGCGCCAGGGAAGCCGAAGCGCGGCGCCTGGCCGAAGCCGACTGTGGTGTACATCTCCCACATTTCGCGCGGCTCGAGCCGCAGCGCCATGCGCACGGTGCCCACGTTGGACGACTGCTGGATCACTTGAGTAACCGACATCGATGACGGATGCGCATGCGAGTCGCCGATGGTCGCGGTGCCGATGGCGAGCTTGTTGGGCGTGTCGATCATGGTGGCCGGCGTGACCATGCCCTTTTCAAGCGCAAGCGCGGCGATGAAGGGCTTCAGGGTCGAGCCCGGCTCGTAGGTATCGGTCATCACCCGGTTGCGCAGTTGCGCACCGGTCAGGCCCTGGCGGCTGTTCGGGTTGTAGGTCGGCAGGTTGGCCAGCGCCAGCACCTCGCCGGTCTTGACGTCCAGTACCACGACCGCCCCGGCCTTCGCGCGGTGCGCCTCCACGGCCTGCTGTAGCTGGGTGTAGGCGATGTACTGGATCTTGCCGTCAATTGACAGCGTGAGATCGCGCCCGTCCTGCGGCTCGCGGATGTAGCCGATGTCCTCAATGACCCGCCCGAGGCGGTCCTTGATCACGCGCCGGCTGCCGGTTACGCCGCCCAGCGACGCTTGCTGTGCCAGTTCCATGCCTTCCTGCCCGACATCTTCGACATTGGTAAAGCCGAGAATATGCGCCGCGACGTGGCCGGCCGGGTAAAAACGCTTGTACTCCTTGCGGGTGTGGATGCCCGGGATCTCGAGCGCAACGATCTTGTCGGCGATGTCGAGCTCGACCTGCCGCTTCAGGTAAACGAAGCTGCGGTCGGAACCGAGTTTCGTCTTCAGTTCCGGCATCGGCATGCCGAGCAGCTGTGCAAGGCGCTTGAGCTTGTCCGGCGACGCCTCGACATCTTCGGGAATCGCCCAGATCGCCTTGACCGGCAACGACGAGGCCATCACCTCGCCGTGACGGTCGGTAATCTTGCCGCGTACCGCGGGCAGCTCGAGCGTGCGCGCATAGCGGGATGCCCCCTGGCGCTGCAGGAATTCGGTGGACAGCGCCTGCAACCAGAACGCACGTACTGCCAGCGCAAGGAATGCGCAAAAGATCAGGAACATCGCAAGCTTCGAGCGCCACGCCGGAAGCTGCACCGCCAACACGGGGCTGGCGGAGAACGACACGCCGCGCGCAGCAGCTTTGCGGCTGGGCGCGCGCATCACTGCCCCCCCACGGTCAGGTACTGGGTGCGGGCCGGGCCGGGCGCGGCCATGCCGAGCGCGCGCGCGATGCCGTCGATGCGGGAATGCTTGGCGAGGGTCGACTGCTCATACTGCAACTGATCCCATTCGGTCTCGAGCTGGCGGTGGCGCAGCTGCGTGCGCTCGAGCTCAATGAACAGCCGGCGCGCCTGGTACTGGGAGTTGACCAGCAGCAGCGCGCAGAGCACCAGCAGGGCAACCACCGGAAGCAGCGTACGGTTGCTCACGCGGCGCCCCCGGCGGGCAGGCGCATCGCGCAGCGCATGACTGCCGAGCGCGCGCGCGGATTGGCTGCGACCTCCGCTGCACCCGGCTTCATTTTCGACAGCAGCTTCATCTCGGGCTTCGGCAGGTCGGCGGCACGGATCGGCAGGCGGCGGTCAGGCTGCAGCACGCTGGCCTTCGAGGCCAGGAACCGCTTGACGATCCGGTCTTCCAGCGAATGAAAGCTGATCACCACCAATCTCCCGAACGGCGCCAGCCGTGCGTATGCCTGGGTCAAACCTGTTTCAAGGTCTTCCAGTTCTTTATTGATGAAAATTCGTACAGCCTGAAAAGTCCGGGTGGCCGGGTCTTTGCCTTTTTCACGGGTCTTGACGGCACCAGCCACGAGTGCGGCGAGCTGTCCGGTGCTGACGATAGGCTCGACGGCCCGGCGAGCAACAATCGCCTTTGCGATCTGAAAAGCAAACCGTTCTTCCCCATACTCGCGAATCACTTTCTCCAGGTTGTCCTGGGTTTCGGTGGCCAGCCACTCGGAGGCCGGCATGCCCCTTGTGGTATCCATGCGCATGTCGAGCGGACCATCGGCGCGGAAGGAAAAGCCGCGTTCGGCCTGGTCTACCTGCGGCGACGAAATGCCAAGGTCCATCAGCACGCCGTCGACCTGTCCGATGCCGCGTGCAGACAGCGCTTCGTCCAGCGCGGCGAAACTCTGGTGCTCGATCGCGAAACGGGCATCGTCCCGCGCCAGCCCGGCCGCGACTTCGACGGCCTGCGGATCCTTGTCGAACGCCAGCAGGCGACCGCGCGGCGACAGCCGCGACAGGATCAGCCGGCTGTGCCCGCCGCGACCGAAGGTGCCGTCGACGAACACGCCGTCGCGGCGCGCATCGTCGATCGCCAGCGCATCGACCGCCTCATCCAGCAGCACTGTCCGGTGCGTTGCCCCGGACACCGTGTCCTCGCTCATCGGCTGCCGTCAGAAGGAAAAATTGTTCAACACATCCGGCATGCCGCCGGCGATCGCCTGGGACTCGCTTTCCTCGAGCTTGGCCGCGTCCCACACCTCGAAATGACTGCCCATACCAAGCAGCATGACGTCGCGCGACAGGCCTGCGGCATTGCGCAGTTCGGGGGAGATCAGGATGCGTCCCGCGCTGTCCATTTCCACGTCGCAGGCATTGCCCAGGAAGATGCGCTGCCATGCGCGCGCCGACATCGGCCAGTTCGCAATCTGCTCGCGATGCTGTTCCCACACCGGGCGCGGGAATAGCAGCAGGCAGCCGTGCGGGTGCTTGGTCAGCGTGACACGCCCTTCGCACTGTACCGAGAGGGCGTCACGATGCCGGGCCGGAATCGACATCCGTCCCTTGGCATCCATGCTCAGCGCTGAAGCTCCCTGATACACCTTCGACCGCCCTCGAGATTGAAATTCAGTTAAGGGTGCTCTTCTCCGTGGGCCGGCCTGATCGGCAAATTTGCCCCACAAAAAAACACTTTTTCACACTAGCGCCCACTTTAGAGGATGGCGAAATTCCGGTCAAGGAATATGACGGGGTGAAACAATGGTTTTTTTCAATGAAGTCAAGGACTTAGCAGACTTCCTTGAAGCTGCTTCAGCGCTCAATATTCGTGACAAATGAAGGACTTAGCAGAATTACTGAAAGTGGAACATTAGTTTCGTACATGTGTACGACCTACGGCCGACGCGGACATTCCGCAGCGCGGCAGTACGCGCGGAACGGCACGCGGCGAACCGGATCCACTGCTTGAAGGAGGGGAAATCAAAGGGAAAAGTGAAGCAGACCGATAGGCCGGATTCTGTGAGCCGACCCGAAGACCGGCTTGACAGTCATTCCTCTAGGCGCCGGATTGCTCCGGCGCTCAAGCTTCCTACCCGCACGCTCCGCGAGCAACATCATCGCGTGCCTATTTGGAATTGCTCCGGGTGGAGGTTACCGCGTTTCACCGTAACTGAATACGCTCGTCTCTGTGGCCCTGTTCCTCGCCTCGCGGCGGACGGCCGTTAGCCGTCACCCTGCTCTGTGGAGTCCGGACCTTCCTCCCGCAGCCTTGCGGCTGCCAGCGACTGTCTGGTCTGCTTCACCCGCGCATTGTACCTGCGCGACCGGCAGCGACCTAGCCGAACGATGGCTTGCGCTTCTCGAGGAAGGCCGAGAAAGCCTCCTTCGCATCGGGCCCGTTCAGCAGCCGCGTGAAGTGCTGCATTTCGGACAGCATTGCCGCCGCTACCGGCGTTTGCAGGTCGCCTTTCATCAGCTGCTTGGTGATGCGCAGCGAATCGGCCGGCAGCGCAGCAAGTTGCCCTGCGCGCGCTTCGACGAAGGGCATCAGTTCATCCGTCGGCAGCACCCGGTTGACCAGGCCCATGCGCTGCGCCTCGCCGGCGTCGAAAGCCTCGCCGAACAGCAGTTTCTCTGCAGCCTGCTGGTAGCCCGCAATGCGCGGCAGCAGCACGCTGGACGCGAATTCCGGGCACAAGCCCAGCTGGGTGAACGGCATCGCAAAGCGGGCGCTCTCGGCCGCATACACCAGCTCGCAATGCAGCAGCAGCGTGGTTCCGATGCCGATCGCCAGGCCGGGAACGGCCGCAATCACCGGCTTCGGCATCGTGCGCAGCGCCTGCATGAACTGCGCGACCGGGCTGTCGTCTCCCTGCGGCGGACGCTGCAGGAAATCCTCGAGGTCATTGCCAGCGGTGAACGCGCCGCCGTCCCCGGACAGCACGATCACACGGACTGCGTCATTGCGGGCGGCCTCGGTCAGGCCATCGGCCAGCGACTGATACATCGCGGCGGTGATCGCGTTCTTTTTTTCGGGGCGGCTGAACGCGAAAGTCGCGACGCGCCCGCGGAGCTCGGTGCGGATCGCCATCTCACACCCGTTCGAAAATGCCGGCCGCGCCCATGCCGGTGCCGACGCACATGGTCACCATGCCGTACTTCAGCTGGCGGCGGCGCAGGCCGTGAATGACGGTGGCCGCGCGGATCGCGCCGGTTGCGCCGAGCGGATGGCCAAGCGCGATCGCGCCGCCGAGCGGATTGGTTTTCGCCGGATCGAGGCCAAGGTCACGCCGCACTGCGAGCGCCTGCGCGGCAAATGCTTCGTTCAGCTCGATCCAGTCCAGCGCGTCGATGCCGAGCCCGGCGCTCCCGAGTGCTGCGGGTATCGCCTCTTTCGGCCCGATCCCCATGATTTCCGGCGGCACGCCCCGTACTGCGAATGACACGAAGCGCGCCAGCGGGGTCAGGCTGAACTGCTTCAGGATCTTTTCGCTGACGAGGATCAGCGCGCCGGCGCCATCCGAGGTCTGCGAACTGTTGCCCGCAGTGACGCTGCCCCTGGCCGCGAACACGGGCCTGAGTTTCGCGAGCCCTTCGAGCGAGGTGTCGGCGCGTATGCCCTCGTCCTGGGTAACGAGACGGGTCGTCACCGCGATCTCGCCGGTGGCGAGGTCAGGGAATTTTTCGACCACCTCGACCGGCACGATCTCGCCCTCGCGCTCGCCATTGTCGATCGCCGCCTGCGCTCGCCGGTGCGACTCCAGCGCGAATGCATCCTGATCTTCGCGCGACACCTTCCACTGCTGCGCGACCTTCTCCGCAGTCAGCCCCATGCCATAGGCCATGCCGATGTTCTCGTCTTTCAGGACCGCCGCATTGATCGACGGATGGTGGCCCATCATCGGCACCATCGACATTGACTCGACGCCGGCGGCGATCATGACGTCCGCCCCGCCGGTGCGGATGCGGTCGGCTGCCATTGCGATCGCGGTGATGCCGGACGCGCAGTAGCGGTTCACCGTCGCGCCGCCGACACTCTTCGGCAGGCCGGCCAGCAGCGCCGCCATGCGCGCGATGTTCAGGCCCTGCTCGGCCTCGGGGAAGGCGCAGCCCACGATCGCGTCCTCGATGGTCGCCGGATCGAGCGCCGGCACCTGTGCCAGCGCGGCCTTCAGCGCGTGGACCAGCAGGTCATCGGGGCGCACGTGGCGGAACACGCCGCGCGGTGCCTTGCCGATGGGCGTGCGTACCGCCGAAACGATGTAGGCGTCTTGCAGTTGTTTAGCCATGTCGATGTCCTTCGATTCTCAAGAGACGCTGGATCCCGGCCTGCGCCGGGACGAGGTTTTTGGAAGCCGCAGGCCACGAAATCGGCACCCCGGCGCAGGCCGGGGTCCGGCGTCTCTGCACTGACTCCCAGCGGTGTTCAGCAAGGCAAGTATCTGGCCCGGCTTTTTCGAACCAATAGCTCAGTTCCTTACAGGTTTCCCTGTCTGCAGCATGCCCATGATCCGCTCCTGCGTCTTCGAATGCCCGAGCAGCGCAATGAACGCTGCACGCTCGCGATCCAGCAGCCACTGCTCGGACACGCGGCTGCCCGGCTCCACGTCGCCGCCGCACACCACATCGGCAATCATCGATGCGATATGCATGTCATGGGCCGATATGAAACCGCCGTCGCGCATGTTCACCAGCTGCGCCTTGATGGTCGCGCTGCCGTAGCGCCCCGTGACAGGTATCGTGGCGGCCAGCGGCGGACGGTAGCCTGCGTCGGCCAGCGCCAGCGCCTGCGACCTGGCGACGTGCAGCAACTCATGCGGATGCAGCACGATCACGTCGCCCTTCGACAGGTAGCCCATGCGCTTGGCTTCGGGCGCCGACTTCGATACCGCTGCGGTCGCCGCATGCGTGAACCGGTCTTTCAGGAACTGCAGGATGTCCTTGTCCTTCGCCTCGCGCGCGGAGCGCAGCGCGATTTCCTTCAGGCCGCCGCCGGCCGGCAGCAATCCTATGCCTACCTCGACCAGCCCGACGTAGGACTCGAGCAGCGCGACGCGGCGGCTCGCATGCATCACGAGTTCGCAGCCGCCGCCCAGTGCCAGGCCCGCCACAGCGGTGACGACAGGCACGCTCGCATACTTGACCCGCATCATCGCGTTCTGGAAGCGGGCCACAAAAGGCTCGATGGCCTTCACGCCGCCCGACATGAACATCGGCAGCATGGCCTGCAGGTCGGCCCCGGCCGAGAAGGCACCGCCTTCTGCGGCATCCGGCTGCCAGATCACCAGCGCGCGGTAATGGCGCTCGGCCTCGTCGACCGCGCGCTCGATGCCTGCGATGACGTCCGGCCCCATCACATGCATCTTGGTCTTGAACGACAGCAGCAGCACGCCGTCGCCCTGGTGCCAGAGTCGCACCGCCTCGTCTTCATGCACGGTGCTGCCCGCAGTCGCGCCGCCGGCCGCGCGCTCGCCGGCCAGCGGCGCACGAAATGCCTGCCGCGCATACACCGGCAGCGACGATCGCGGAACGTACGCGCGCTTCGACGGCGACCACGAGCCCTCCGGCCGGTGCACGCCGTCGCGGCCGTCGAATACCCAGTCCGGCAACGGCGCAGCCGACAGCCCATGACCGGCGTCGATATCGTCCTTCACCCACTGCGCCACCTGCTGCCACCCGGCCGCCTGCCACAGCTCGAACGGCCCCTGTTGCCAGCCAAAGCCCCAGCGCAGCGCAAAGTCGAGCTCGCGCGCACTCTCGGCCACCGCTTCGAGATGCACGGCCACGTAGTGGAACATGTCGCGGAAGATCGCCCAAAGGAACTGCGCCTGCGGATGGGTCGCATCATGCAGCGCCTTCATCCGTTTGGCCGGGTCTTTTTCCTTCAGCATGCGCACGACCAGCTCGTCGGCCTTTGCGCCGGAAGGCACATAGTCGTTCTTTGCCGCATCGAGGCGCAGGATATCTTTGCCGACTTTCTTGTAGAAGCCGGCGCCGGCCTTCTGCCCGAGCCGGCCGTCCGCGATCAGCGCCTGCAGCACCGGCGGCGGCTGGTACAGCGAATGAAACGGATCGTCGGGCAATTTGTCCGTCATCGTGCGGATCACGTGCCCAAGCGTATCGAGTCCGACCACGTCGGCCGTACGGAAAGTGCCAGACTTCGCGCGCCCGAGCTTCGCGCCGGTCAGGTCGTCCACCAGGTCGACGCCGAGGCCGTATTTCTCCGCCTCGCGCATGGTGGCCAGCATGCCGAAGATGCCGACGCGGTTGGCAATGAAATTCGGTGTGTCGAATGCGCGCACCACGCCCTTGCCGAGCGTCGTCGTCAGGAAGGTTTCGAGGCGATCGAGGATGCCGGCATCGGTGGATGCGGTCGGTATCAGTTCGACCAGGTGCATGTAGCGCGGCGGGTTGAAGAAATGCACGCCGCAGAAGCGGCTGCGCAGTTCGTCGGGCAGGGCACTCGCGAGCTCGGTGATCGACAGGCCGGAAGTATTGGTCGCGAAGATCGCGTGCGGCGCGATGGCGGGCGTGATCTTCGCGTACAGCGCATGCTTCCAGTCCATGCGCTCGGCGATCGCCTCGATGATCAGGTCGGCCTGTGCGAGCTTGCCGAGGTCGTCGTCGAAATTGCCGACCTCGATCAGCGCCGCCTGGGCGGCGTCGGCCAGCGGCGCCGGGTTGAGCTTTTTCAGCTGCTCGAGCGCACGGTCGACCAGCGCGTTGCGCGGCTGGCCTTCCTTGCCGGGCAGGTCATACAGCATCACCGGCACACGCGCGTTGATGCAATGGGCCGCGATCTGCGCGCCCATCACGCCGGCGCCAAGGACGGCAACTTTTTTTACAAGGAAGTTGGACACTGTGGCTGGCCTCCGAATGTCGATATCGTTTCTCGGCGCTGGATCCCGGCCTGCGCCGGGGTGAAGCGGGGGGTTCGCAACGCATGCGTTGCGCCCGCTGCAGCGGCTTGTGTGATTAGAACAGCGCCTCCTCCATCGCCATCAGGCTCTGCGCACCCGACCTCGCCTGCCGGATCAGCATCGCGGTCTCTGGCAACAGCCGCGCGAAGTAGAAGCGCGCGGTCGCGAGCTTCGCCTTGTAGAACGGATCGCCGTCCGCCTCGCGATCGAGCGCCACCTTCGCCATCCGTGCGAACAGCCATGCAAACACCAGATGGCCGACCACCCGCAGGTAAGGCACCGCCGCAGCGCCGACTTCATCGCGGTTCATGAAAGCCTTCATGCCGATCTCCATCGACAGCTTGGACACCTTGTCGCCAATGTCTGCCAGCGGCGTGATGAACTCGGCCATCTTCTCGTCGGTGCCATGCTGCTCGACGAAGGAGCGCACCTGCTCGCCGAACTTGCGGAGCTTCGCGCCATTGTCCATCAGCACCTTGCGCCCGAGCAGGTCGAGCGACTGGATGGCATTCGTTCCCTCGTAGATCATATTGATGCGCGAATCCCGCAGGTACTGCTCCATCCCCCATTCGGCGATGTAGCCATGACCGCCATAGACTTGCAGCGCCTCCGAACAGGCGATCCACGCGTTGTCGGTCAGGAATGCCTTGACGATCGGCGTCAGCAGCGCGACCTCGTCTGCCGCTTCCTGCCGCACCGTGTCGTCCGGGTGGTTCAGTTCGCGATCGATCATCAGGGCGACATACGACGTGAACGCCCGTCCGCCCTCGGCATAGGCGCGCGCGGTCAGCAGCATGCGCCGCACGTCGGGATGGACGAGGATGGGATCGGCCGGCCGCTCGGGTGCCTTGGGTCCGCTGAGGCTGCGCCCCTGCGAGCGCTCCTTCGCATAGGCGACCGCATTCTGGTAAGCGACCTCAGTCAGCCCCAGCGACTGCATGCCGACGCCCAGTCGCGCGGCATTCATCATCACGAACATGGCATTCAGCCCGCGATTCGGCTCGCCGATCAGCCAGCCGGTAGCGTCATCGAGATTGATCTGGCAGGTCGCATTGCCGTGGATGCCCATCTTGTGCTCGATCGCGCCGCAGGTGACGGGATTGCGCTCGCCGGGATTGCCGGCCGCATCAGGCAGGAACTTCGGCACCACGAACAGCGAGATGCCCTTGGTGCCGGCAGGCGCATCCGGCAGCCGCGCGAGCACCAGATGCACGATGTTGGCCGCCATGTCGTGCTCGCCGGCCGAGATGAAGATCTTGCTGCCGGACAGACGGTAGCTGCCGTCCGCCTGCGGCACGGCTTTCGTCTTGAGCAGGCCGAGGTCGGTGCCGCAGTGCGATTCGGTCAGGCACATGGTGCCGGTCCACTCGCCCGATACCAGTTTCGGCAGATAGAGCGCCTGCTGCTCGGGCGTGCCATGCGCGTGCAGGCATTCGTAGGCGCCGTGCGACAGTCCGGGATACATGGTCCAAGCCTGGTTGGCGGAGTTCAACATTTCATACAACGAATTGTTCAGCACCACCGGCAGGCCCTGCCCGCCGAAGTCCGGATCGCAGGCCAGCGACGGCCAGCCGGCATCCACATACTGCCGGTAGGCGTCCCGGAAGCCGGCAGGCGTCGTCACGCTGCGGGCAGCCGCATCGAAATGGCAGCCTTCGCGATCGCCCGTCTGGTTCAGCGGGAACAGCACTTCGGCGGCGAATTTGCCGCCCTCTTCCAGTACCTGGTTGATGGTGTCGGCGTCCAGCTCCGCATGCGGCGGCAGCTGCGCCAGTGCCTTGTCGACTTCCAGCAACTCATGCAGCACGAACTGCATGTCTCTCAGCGGGGCGCTGTAACTGGGCATCGCGGTCTCCTGTCAGGGTGATCGATGGGGATGAATCTACGGCTTTTGCTTGCGGTCGTGGATGCTGTTTCGCATGAATTCGGCTGCCTGCTGCACCAGTCAGCCCGGGCTGCGCGCAGCATCGATCAGCCGCGCAAAGCCCGACTGCGCATGCGCGACGGCGCGCGGGCTGCGGATGAAGCGGGCGTCATGGTGCAGCGCGAGCACCAGTCCGTACATTTCAAATACCAGCTGGTCGGCATCGGTCTGCGGCAGCAGGTGCCCCTCGGCGATCGCCTGTCCGGCGGCGCGCCGCAGCGCCTGTTGCCACAGGCGGACCATGTCAACCAATTGCTCGCGTATCGGCCCGGGCCGGTCGTCGTATTCGACAGCGCCGCTGATGTAAATGCACCCGGACGCAATCTCGCGGCTGACGCGATCGACCCAGCGCGCGAACAGCGCCTGCAACCGTGGCAGGCCGCGCGGTTCGCGCAGGCTCGGATAGAACACTTCCTGCTCGAATTGCTGGTGATATAGCCGCAGCACCTCGATCTGCAGGTCTTCGCGCGAACCGAAATGGGCGAATACGCCGGATTTGCTCATGCCCATGCGGTCGGCCAGCGAGCCGATGGTCAGCCCTTCGAGGCCGTCGCGACTGGCCATGTCCAATGCCGCATCCAGAATGCTGACGCGGGTCTGCTCGCCTTTGCGCAGGGGTTTGGACGAGGTGGTGGCGGTCATGCAGGCACTCCATGATCGAAAATAGAACGACCGTGCCATTATGCACAAAACTGGGGATTTAGGGAAATTGAAGGCAGATCAGGCAGAAATGCCGGCAGTTGAAGAGGGAATTTTCTGCGCGGCGTTCAGCGCGAGCGGTCAAGCTGGCGCCGGTCGCGCTTGGTCGGCCGCCCGCGGATGGCATCGGCCGGCTCGGCAAACAGCCGTCGCCGTTCGGCTTCCTGCTCGCGGCGCTGAATGCTGTCGGCAGTTTCCTCGTATAACTGGCGCGCGACTGGTGCCGGCCCGCGCTGGTCCGACAGCACGACGACACGCACTTGCCATGCGGTGCTGCCATTGTCGATATCGAGCAAGTCGCCGGGCTTGAGGCTGCGCGCCGGCTTGCAGCGCTCGTCATTGAGTTTTACCCGGCCGCGCTCGACGGCGTCAGAAGCGAGCGAGCGCGTCTTGAAAAAGCGGGCGGCCCACAGCCATTTGTCGATTCGGGTGCTGTCCATGGGAAGCGATTGTAGCCCTCAGCGGGTGTAGCTGCCGAGGCTCAGCACCTGGAGCACCGCGCGGTAGAGACCATAGGCAAAGCGGTTCCAGACGCGGCGCGACAGCGACAGCCGCGCGACATCGGCAGCGGTCACCTCCCTGCCCTCGGCAACGCCCTGCAGGATGTAGTCGCGCAGCGCGTGCGCGAAGGCCGCATCGCGCACGATGATGTTGGCCTCGTGATTGACGAACAGCGACAGCCCGTCGAAATTGCTGGAGCCGACGGTCGCCCAGTCAGCGTCGATCACGGCCACCTTGCCATGCAACTGCGTGCGCCGATATTCGACGATGCGCACGCCCGCGCGCACCAGCCGCGGATAGAACGACTGGGCGACCGCATCCTGCATCAGGAACTGTCCGACGCCGATCAGCAGCGTGACGTCAATGCCCCGCTGTGCAGCCAGCATCATGGCCTTGCGCAGCTTGCGGCCCGGCGCAAAGTACGGCGTGACCAGCAGCGCGCTGTGGCGCGCCCGTCCGAGCGCCTGCAGCAGCGCACGCTGGATCGTGCGCCGGTTGCGCAGGTTGTCGCGCACCACGAGCGCGGCCTCCGCGACCTGCACCGAACGCAGCGGCCGCCGCTCGGCAATGGTTTCACGCAGGCGCTCGATGCGGGTCATCAGCGGTCGCGGCGCCAGCCTTTCCCACTGCGTGACGGCTTCCGCATGGATGGCATGCACCAGCGGACCCTCGATACTGACTGCGAAATCCCAGCGCGGTGCGGGCAGCATGAGGTCGCTGCCGTCATCGGCGATCAGGTCATCGTTGATATTGAGTCCGCCGAGGAAAGCGAGCCTGCGGTCGATCACGGCAATCTTGCGATGCATGCGCGTGACCCCGCGCCGGAACCACGGATTGAATGCGGCGAAGCGCACGCCTGCAGGCGGCAGTTCGCGAGCCAGCACGGCACGGTAGCGATTGCTGCCCAGCCAGTCGACCATCACCTGCACTGCAACCCCGCGCGCTGCAGCGCGCCTGAGCGCATCGATCACCTGCTGGCCAGTCGCATCGGGCGCGAAGATGTAGGTCTCGATGTGGATTTCCGACTCGGCACCGTCAATCGCCGAGATCAGCGCGGGGAAGAATTCTGCGCCCCGGTGCAGCAGGGTCAGTTGATTGTGGTGGCTGTAACTAGCCGCTCGCATGCTCGCTCTCGCGGGAGGCGGCGGCATTCCCGGCCGGCGCCAGCACCAGCTCGGCCACGATCGGCGCATGATCGGACAGACGTCCCCAGGTCGCGCCGAATTTCACTTCGGCCGACAGCACGCCAAAGCCGCGCACATAGATGCGGTCCAGCTGCAGCACCGGCATCGCAGCCGGGAAGGTGCGTGCCGGCGCCTTGCGCGGGCCACGGCCGGACAGCCGGCGCAGGTAAGTGCCGAAGCGAGACGACGGCATCCGCTCGTCGAAGACCTCGGTCACGCCAAGCCGGTCGCGCAGCGTGTCGGACAAGGCATTGGTCCAATCGTTGAAGTCGCCGGCGACCAGCAGCGGCGCATCGGCCGGCGCAGTGGAACGCACGGCCTCGATCAGCGCCTCGGTCTGGCGCAGCCGGCTGCCGGCGAACAGGCCGAGGTGAATCACGTAGCAGTGAATGTCAACGCTGCCCATCGTCAGCACGCAATGCAGGATGCCGCGCGACTCGAACGCATGATCGGAGACGTCATGGTTATGGGCGGACGCGATCGGGAAACAGGACAGCAGCGCATTGCCGTGATGGCCGTGGTCGTATACCGCATTCATCCCGTAAGCGCAATGCAGGCTGTCGCCGGCGAGGAACTCATGCTGTGCCTGGCTTGGCCAGCTGGTGTGCTTGAGTGCCAGCAGGTCATGTCGCCCCTGCACCTCCTGCAGGAATACCAGATCGGCGCCGATGGACGACAGCGCCTGCTTGATACCGTGCACGCGCGGCCGGCTGCCGAGGGCACTGACGCCCTTGTGGATGTTCCAGGTAGCGATGCGCAGCTTCATGATTCAGGCGGCCCGGGCCTCGACATGGCGCGGCAGCTGCAATATCGCTTCGGCATTCGACGGCGAAAAGCACTGGTCAGCCGCCTCGCGCCAGGGCAGCCAGCGGTACTGCAGGTGCTCGCGCGGCGCCAGCGTGATGGCGATGTCGCGCGGCACGCACAGCCCGAACACATGCTCGGTGTTGCGGGTTACGCCCGGTGCATAGCGATGGCGCCAGACCGGATAGATCTCGTAGACATTCGCCAGCTGCCAGTCGCGCAGCGCGGAGTCGGGCACCGCGGGGCTGCCGACCAGGATGCCGGTTTCCTCGAACACTTCGCGCCGCGCAGTCATGGCCAGCGCCTCGTCGGGCGCGTCCTTCGACCCGGTCACCGATTGCCAGAAGCCGGGCTTGTCCGCGCGCTCGATCAGCAGCACCTGCAAGTCGGCGCTGTGGATCACGACGAGGACGGATTCGGGAATCTTGTAGGCGGGCATCGCTGGACCGGGCAACACAGTGCTCTGGATTATGCCCTGTTTGCGGAGAGAGCGAGCAGGAGGTCCCGCCCATGAAAAAACCGGCCGGGGCCTGAGTCCGCCGGCCGGTTTTTCCAGGGCGCTATGCGCGTCAGCCCTTGATCGCAGGCTCGGTGGCGCGCAGGCGGATGTGCAGTTCGCGCAATTGCTTCTCGTCGACCTCGGACGGCGCCTGGGTCAGCAGGCACTGCGCGCGCTGCGTCTTCGGGAAAGCGATCACGTCGCGGATCGACTCGGCACCGGCCATCATCGTGACCAGGCGATCGAGGCCGAACGCGAGGCCGCCATGCGGCGGTGCGCCGTACTGCAATGCGTCGAGCAGGAAGCCGAACTTGATTGCCGCTTCCTCTTCGTTGATGTTGAGCGCCTTGAACACCTTGCTCTGCACGTCGGCGCGATGGATACGCACCGAACCGCCGCCGAGCTCCCAGCCGTTGAGCACCATGTCGTAGGCCTGCGCGATCGCGCGGCCCGGATCGGTCTCGATGAAGTCCTCGTGACCGGCCTTCGGCGCGGTGAACGGGTGGTGCAGCGCATTCCAGCGCTTCTCTTCGTCGTCGTGCTCGAACATCGGGAAGTCGACCACCCACAGCGGACGCCAGTCGTCGTCGAACAGGCCGTTCTTGCGGCCGAAGTCGCTGTGGCCGATCTTCACGCGCAGCGCGCCGATGGCGTCATTGACCACCTTCGCCTTGTCGGCGCCGAAGAAGATCAGGTCGCCGTCCTCGGCGCCGGTGCGCTCGAGGATCTGCGCGAGTGCCGCGTCATGGATGTTCTTGACGATCGGCGACTGCAGGCCGTCGCGGCCCTTCGACTTGTCGTTGACCTTGATGTACGCAAGGCCCTTCGCGCCATAAATGGCGACGAACTGGGTGTACGCATCGATCTCGGAGCGCGGCATGCCGCCGTTCTCGCGCGCGCCGCCCGGCACGCGCAGGCCGACCACCCGTCCGCCGTCCATGTTGGCGGCACCGGCGAAGACCTTGAATTCGACGTCCTTCATCACGTCGGTCAGCTCGGTGAATTCCATCTTCACGCGCATGTCCGGCTTGTCGGAGCCGTACTTGCCCATCGCTGTCGCGAAGTCCATCACCGGGAACGGGTCAGGCAGGTCGACATTCAGCACATTTTTGAAAACGCCGCGGATCATGCCCTCGAACAGATCGCGGATTTCCTGCTCGCCCATGAACGAGGTCTCGCAGTCGATCTGGGTGAACTCGGGCTGGCGGTCAGCGCGCAGGTCTTCGTCGCGGAAGCACTTGGTGATCTGATAGTAGCGGTCGAAGTTGGCGACCATCAGCAACTGCTTGAACAGCTGCGGCGACTGCGGCAGCGCGAAGAAGTGGCCGGCGTTGACGCGCGACGGCACCAGATAGTCGCGTGCGCCCTCGGGCGTCGACTTGGTCAGCATCGGCGTCTCGATGTCGATGAAGCCGTTTGCGTCGAGGAACTTGCGCACCTCCATCGAGACCCGATAGCGCAGGCGCAGGTTGTTCTGCATCTGCGGACGGCGCAGGTCGAGCACGCGATGCGTGAGGCGGGTGGTCTCGGACAGGTTGTCGTCGTCGAGCTGGAACGGCGGGGTGACCGACGCGTTCAGCACCTCGAGTTCATGGCACAGCACCTCGATCTTGCCGGAGGTGAGGCCGGCATTCTCCGTGCCGGCCGGGCGCGCGCGCACCAGACCAGTGATGCGCAGGCAGAACTCGTTGCGCACCGACTCGGCGGCCTGGAACATCTGCGGGCGATCCGGGTCGCAGACCACCTGCACCAGGCCCTCGCGGTCGCGCAGGTCGATGAAGATCACGCCGCCATGGTCGCGGCGGCGGTGCACCCAGCCGCACAGGCTGACGGTCTGGCCCATTTGCGCCTCGGTGGTCAGGCCGCAGTAGTGTGTTCGCATTGACATGTAAGGAGTCCCTTTGGATCAGTGTTTTTCGGTCTCTGGCGGGAGAATGGCGATCGACGGCTGTTTGGATGGCGGCGCGACCACCCCCATCGATACGATGTATTTCAGTGCTTCGTCGACGCTCATGTCGAGTTCGATGGTGTCCTGACGCCGGAACATCAGGAAAAAGCCCGAAGTCGGGTTCGGCGTGGTCGGCACATACACGCTGACATAGTCACCATGCAAATGGTTCTTGACGTCGCCGCCCGGCGTGCCGGTCTGGAACGCGATCGTCCACGAACCGGCATGCGGGTATTGCACCAGCAGCGCCTTGCGGAACGCATTGCCCGACGAGGACAGCAGGGTGTCCGACACCTGCTTGACGCTGGAATAGATGGAATTCACCACCGGTATGCGCTTGAGCAGTCGCTCCCACAGCAACAGCAGCCGGTTGCCGATGATGTTGCGGGTGACGAGGCCCGTCAGCAGGATAATGAGCAGCGTGACAATCGTGCCGAAGCCCGGCAGGTGGAAGCCGAACAGCGACACCGGCTGCCACTCGGGGGGCAGCAGCAGCAGGGACTGATCGAGGGTGCCGATAATCAGGTTCAGCACCCACAGGGTGATCGACAGCGGCACGAGAACCAGCAGGCCGGTGATGAAATATTTGCGCATCGATATCAGGCCGTCAGGTGGTGGAAGCGGCAGCCGGCGCGCTGTCTGAGCCGCCGGCGCTGCTGCTTTCGCTTGAGCTCGAGCTCGAGCCGGAGCCGCTGTCGCCCGGCTTGGCAGGTGAGGTACTGCCTGCGCCGCCGGAACCACCGCGGAAATCGGTCACGTACCAGCCGGTGCCCTTGAGCTGGAAGCCGGCCGCGGTGACCTGCTTGCGGAACTCGGCCTTGCCGCAGTTCGGGCAGTCAGTCAGCGGCGCGTCGGAAATTTTCTGCAGTACATCCTTGGCGAAGCCGCAAGCTTCGCAGCGGTATGCGTAAATCGGCATGTTGCTCCCTCCCTGCAAATTTTCGAAAACCTTGAATTATAGAGGGTTTCCGGCGGGAGGCTGCGTTTGGGAAAGCTCAGGCGGCACGCGCCTTTTCGAGCCTTTGGGGAGCCAGCGAGCCCGCGACCATGCCGGCGAAAGCCACCAGCAGGCCGACCAGTTGCGGCGGCCAGATCGAATCGGCGCCGAAGGCCTCCATCAGGATCCAGGAAGACAGCCCGCCGATCACCGACACCAGCGCCCCCTGCGTGGTAGCGCGCTTCCAGTACAGCCCCATCACCAGCGGGATGAAGGCGCCGACCAGCGGCACTTTGTAGGAATTGCCCACCATCTCGTAGATCGACATGCCCTGCGTGGCCAGCGCAAAGATCGTGACAGCGATCGCGAAGCAGAACACGACGATACGGGTGGTCGTCAGCAGTTGCCGGTCCGTCATTGGACGAATCTCGCGGATGATGTTCTCGGTCAGCGTGATGCTCGGCGCCAGCAGGGTCGCGCTGGCGGTCGACATAATGGCCGACAGCAGCGCGCCGAAGAACAGGATCTGTGCCACCACCGGCGTGTCCTTCAGGATCAGGGTCGGCAGGATCAGCTGCGGATCGTCTTCGAGCAGCGAATGAAAGACTGCCGGATCGACCAGTTGCGACGCATAGACGAGGAACATCGGGATGAAAGCGATGATGAAGTAGAGCGAGCCGCCGACCACGGCACCGGTGGCGCCAATGGTCTCATTGCGGGCCGACATCACGCGCTGGAACACGTCCTGCTGGGGGATGGACCCGAACATGATAGTGACCGCCGCCCCGACAAACGCCAGGATGGCCGGCAACGTCGGTTCAGGCAGGAAACTCAGCTTGCCGGAGGCCGCCGCATGGCTGACGACCACGCCGGCGCCGCCGGCCTGCTCGGCGACCAGCCAGCCGATGAACACCAGGCCGCCGACGATCAGCAGCACCTGGAAAGCATCGGTCAGCGCGACCGACCACATGCCACCGAACAGCGTATAGAGCAGCACGATGGACGCGCCGATCACCATGCCCATGCTCATCGACACCGCGCCTTGCGTCAGCACATTGAACACCAGCCCCATGGCGGTGATCTGCGCCGATACCCAGCCAAGGTAGGAAATCACGATGCAGATCGACACGATGATTTCCACAGTGCGGTTGTAGCGCTGCTTGTAGTAGTCACCGATGGTCAGCAGATTCATCCGGTACAGCTTGCGCGCAAAGAACAGGCCGACCAGGATCAGGCACATCGACGCGCCGAACGGATCCTCGATGGTGCCGCCCAGTCCCTCTTCGGCGAAGCGGGCAGGTATGCCGAGCACCGTCTCGGAACCGAACCAGGTGGCAAAGACGGTCGCAATGACGATGGGCAGCGGCAGCGAACGGCCGGCAACCGCGTAGTCGGTGGCGTTCTTCACGCGGGTGGCGGCATACAGTCCGAGGCCGATCGAGATCAGCAGGTAGATCAGGACAAACACCAGCAGAGTATTCATGCGACCTCCTCCGGGCGGGCGGAACTGTTTCCGCGGAAAAAAACGCGCAAATTATAGCTGCGGGTTTTTCTGCGCTTGCATGAATTTTTTCGAGCGCTGCCAGCAGGATGCGTGCGCGCCCGGCCCCGGCTACCAGCCCATGTGCCAGCGCATGAACATCTGCACCACCAGGATGCCTGCGACCAGCCCGCCGCCAAAGTAGACCACGACGCCGAGCAGCAAATTGGTGCGCCGCTGCTCGAGAATCAGGCGCTTGAGCAGCAGGCTCTGGTCCGGCGGCGGCTCGGCGCGCGCGGCAAGCGCCTGCTGGACCAGGCGCGGCAGCGCCGGCAGGATGTGCGCATACTGCGGCGCCTCCACTTTCAGACGGTCGATGAAGCCGCGCCAGCCGATTTGCTCCTTCATCCACTGCTCGAGGATGGGCTTGGCGGTCTGCCACAAGTCGAGCTCGGGATCGAGCTGGCGGCCCAATCCCTCGATATTGAGCAGCGTCTTCTGCAGCAGCACGAGCTGCGGCTGCACTTCGATATTGAAGCGGCGCGAGGTCTGGAACAGGCGCAGCAGCACCTGCCCGAACGAGATCTGCGCAAGCGGCCGGTCGAAGATGGGCTCGCAGCACGCGCGCACTGCCGCCTCGAGTTCGTCGACGCGGGTCGCCGGCGGCGCCCAGCCGGACTCGATGTGCGCCTGCGCGACCCGCTTGTAGTCGCGCCGGAAAAAGGCCAGGAAATTCTGCGACAGGTAATCCTTGTCGAAGTCGGTCAGGGTACCGACGATGCCGAAGTCGAGCGCGATATAGCGGCCGAAGGTGGCCGGATCGGTCGACACCAGGATATTCCCGGGGTGCATATCCGCGTGGAAGAAACCGTGGCGGAACACCTGCGTGAAAAAGATCTCGACGCCATCGCTGGAAAGTTTCTTGAGATCCACGCCGGCCTCGAGCAGTCGCGCGGTCTGAGAAATCGGTATGCCATGCATGCGCTGCATCACGATCACCGACTCGGTGCAATAGTCCCAGAACATCTCCGGCACCAGCAGCAGGCTGGACTGCTCGAAATTGCGGCGCAGCTGGCTGGCATTGGCCGCCTCGCGCATCAGGTCGAGTTCGTCATGCAGGTATTTGTCGAATTCGGCGACCACTTCGCGCGGACGCAGGCGGCGGCCGTCGACCGACCAGCGGTGCACCCAGCCCGCGATGATGTGCATCAGCGCGATGTCGCCGTCGATCGTGCGGCGCACCCCAGGACGCAGCACCTTGACCGCGACCTCCGTGCCGTCCTTGAGCGTCGCGAAATGCACCTGCGCGACCGATGCGGACGCGACCGGCTTGCGCTCGAAACTCGCAAACAGCTGGTCCGGATGCTGGCCGAGCGCGCGCGTGATCTCGGCGATCGCGAGTTCGCTCGGGAACGGCGGCACGCGATCCTGCAGCAGCGCGAGTTCGTCGGCGATATCGGGCGGCATCAGGTCGCGGCGCGTCGACAGCACCTGCCCGAATTTCACGAAGATCGGGCCGAGTTCCTCGAGCGCGCGCCGCAGCCGCACGCCGCGCGGCGCCGAGATGTCGCGCCAGAAAAAGAGCTTCGACAGCAGCCGCAGCGACGCCGGCAGGCGCGCATTCGACAGCAGGATTTCATCGAGGCCGAAGCGCAGCGCAACGCCGACGATCTTCGACACCCGCAGCAGCCGGGCGATCATGCGCGCCCTCCTGCCTTCTCCAGCAGCGCGATGCGCTTCGCGAGCCGCTCGACATCGTCGCGCAGCACGGCGACGTCGGAGGCAAAGGCATCGCCGGCACGGCGGTACAGCAGCGTCGGGTTCTCCTCAAGCAGGTACTCGGCGATGTTCTCCACCAGCCGGCGTACGCCGGTCTTTGCGCCGTTGGCCGCGTCGCGCGCGGCACGCGCGATGCGTACGGCCGCGATATCGCCGACCAAGGGCGCGAGGTCTTCCTCGGGCTCCCATTGCAGCTCGTTGGCGATATCGGAAATCGTGCGCGCCAGTTCGGCGTCGCCGCTGAGGGTGACATACGAGACCGCGCGTTCGCGGTCGGCAAGGATGCGCGGCAGATCGGCCGGCTGTATGCGAATCGTGACAGCGGGCTCGGCGTCGGACGCCTGCAGCAGGCCGTCGCTGGCAACGCCAAGGTCAAGGCAGAAGATGCCGGCATCGATGCGCGCAGATTTGCCAGCGTGCGCAGCGAGCTTGTCACGCAGCGCGGACTGGCGCACGAGCAGGTGGTTGAGGACGGCGGTGAGGGGGCGTTCGAGCGTGGTCATATTGTTAAACGTTTTGGATCCCGGCATGCGCTGGGGTGAGGCAGGGGGCGGAGCGAGGGTTTCGTGCCACATGCGGCACGCTCGCGCAGCGGCTGCGGCGTACTCGCCGCAGCGTGCCCTGCAAGGGTCGCAACGCATGCGTTGCGCCTGCCGAAGCGCCTTGGCTTGCAAGCCAAGGCGTGGGGCGGTCGGGCCCGCCCCCCAGCAAACCAGAATCCAGCGTCTTTCAGAACAGCGAAAAGAATCGGAACCTACAGTTTCACCCCGACATGCAGCGCCGCGACGCCCGCCGTCAGGTTGAAATACTCGACGCGATCGAGCCCTGCGTCCTGCATCATCGTCTTCAGCGTTTCCTGGTCCGGATGCATGCGGATCGACTCGGCGAGGTAACGATAGCTGTCGGCATCCCCGGCGATCTTCTGGCCCAGCCACGGCAGTACCTTGAACGAGTAGACGTCGTAGGGCTTTTGCAGCGGCTCGGCGACTTTCGAGAACTCGAGCACCAGCAGCTTGCCGCCCGGCTTCAGCACGCGACGCATCTCGGCCAGCGCGGCGTCCTTGTGCGTCATGTTGCGCAGGCCGAAGGCGACCGACACGCGGTCGAAATAATTGTCCGGGAACGGCAGCTTCTCGGCGTCGCAGATCAGCGTCGGCAGCAGCAGGCCGTCGTTGATCATGCGGTCTCGGCCGACGCGCAGCATCGATTCATTGATGTCGGTATGCCAGACCTCGCCGGTCGGACCGGCGCGCTTTGCAAAAGCCTTCGTCAGGTCGCCGGTGCCGGCCGCGATGTCAAGCACCCGGAAGCCGGGGCGGATGCCCGCCTGCGCGACGGTGAATGCCTTCCAGATCCGGTGCAGGCCGGCCGACATCACGTCGTTCATCACGTCATAGCGGGCGGCGACCGAATGAAAGACTTCGGCGACCTTCTTTACCTTCTGTTCTTCAGGCACCTGCTGGTAGCCGAAATGAGTCTGGGTCATGGTCTGGGGCGGGCGACAAGCCCGGTGGGAAACCGCCCGATTATACAAGCGGGGGTCAAATGACCAGGTCAGTGCGACGCGCAGCCGCCGCCCTTCGCAATCATCGGCGCGTCGCGGCCGGATTCTCTCGTGAAGCCGGCGGCCTCCAGTTTCTGCAGGTAGCCTTCCCACAGCCGTTCGCGGTTCACGCAGAAGTCGTACAGCATGTCCCACGAATAGATGCCGCTGTCGTGGCCATCGGAGAACACCGGCCGGATCGCGTAGTGGCCGACCGGCTCGATGCCCTTGATGTCGACCAGGCGTTTCCCGGTCTGAAGGGTCTCCTGCCCCGGGCCATGGCCGCGCACTTCGGCCGACGGCGACAGCACGCGCAGGAATTCGAAGGGCAGCTGGTAGCTCTCGCCGTCATAGACGAGCTCCAGCGTGCGCGACGCTTTGTGCAGGGTGATTTCTGTGGGTATGTGGGTATTGCTCACTGCTTGTCCTTTTCTCGGGGCCAGGGCCTCGGCCCTCGACGAGATCGGTCGACTACTGACGCCGTCAGCCTCGATGAAAGACGCCGGGTCCCGGCCTGCGCCGGGATGACATGTTGAGGCCCGACGCCTTTTAAATCGTCATCCCGGCGCAGGCCGGGATCCGGCGTCTTGATTCAACCGAACGGCAACCATCAGAGATAAGTCGCCAGCCGCTGCCGCATTTTGGCACGCAATGCATCAAGCCGCTCGCGGCGCACCTGCAGCGACGCCGGCTGCGGCGCGCGCTGCGGCTGGCCCCAGACCGGCTGCGGGAAATGAACGTCGTCGGTATAGCGCGGGATCACATGCCAGTGCAGGTGCGGCACGACATTGCCGAACGACGCGAGGTTGACCTTCTCCGGCTGCATCACCTCGCGCACCACATGCTCGACCTGCCACAGCACGTCCATCAGCAGCATGCGGTCGAGCTCGTTGAGGTCGGTGATCTCCTTCACATGGTCGCGCCAGATCACGCGGCAGAAGCCCGGGTAGTTGTCGTCATCGACCAGCACCACGCGAAACTGCGCGCCCTGGTGCAGCACCTCGCCGCCCGGGGTCTCGCACAGTTCGCAACCAGTGACCGTGAGGCTCATGATCAGACCAGCACCCGCTCGATGCCGCCGTCGTTCGCGCGCGCGACATAGCCCTGCAGCCAGTCCTCGCCGAGCAGATGGCGGGCCATCTCGACGACGATGTAATCGGCCTCCGTGCCGGCATCCTCGTTGTAGCGCGACAGGCCCTGCAGGCACGACGGGCAGGAAGTCAGGATCTTCACGTCGCCGGTGAAGCCGTCGGCGCGCAGCTTGTTCGCACCTTTCTGCATCTCGGCTTCCTTGCGGAAGCGCACCTGCGTGGAGATGTCTGGGCGGGTGACCGCCAGCGTGCCGGACTCGCCGCAGCAGCGATCGTTCTTCTCGATCTTCTGCGCGTCGGCGGTCGCGATCAGGCCGTTCACGGTCTTCAGCGGATCCTGCTGCTTCATCGGGCTGTGGCAGGGGTCGTGGTACATGTAGCGGGTACCGGTGACGCCCTCGAGCTTCACGCCCTTCTCGAGCAGGTATTCATGGATGTCGACGATGCGGCAGCCGGGGAAGATCTTCTCGAATTCATAGCCCTGCAACTGGTCGTAGCAGGTGCCGCAGGACACCACCACGGTCTTGATGTCGAGGTAATTCAGTGTGTTCGCGACGCGGTGGAACAGCACGCGGTTGTCGGTGATGATCTTCTCGGCCTTGTCGAAGTCGCCGCTGCCGCGCTGCGGATAGCCGCAGCACAGGTAGCCGGGCGGCAGCACGGTCTGCACGCCGACATGCCACAGCATGGCCTGCGTCGCGAGGCCGACCTGCGAGAACAGGCGCTCGGAGCCGCAGCCCGGGAAGTAGAACACCGCTTCGCTGTCGACCGTGGTCGCCTTCGGATTGCGGATGATCGGCACGAAGTTGTTGTCTTCGATGTCGAGCAGCCCGCGCGCCGTCTTGTTCGGCAGCTTGCCCGGCATCTTCTTGTTCACGAAGTGGATCACCTGCTCGCGCACCGGCGGCTTGCCGACGGTGGCCGGCGGCGCCTTGGTCTGCTTCTTCGCGAATTTCTTCAGCAAGTCGTTCGCAAAGCGCTGTGCCTTGTAGCCCCAGCCGATCATGACCTGCCGGGTGGCGTTGATCGTCGCCGGATCGGTCGCATTCAGGAAGAACATCGACGCAGCCGTGCCCGGGTTGAACGACTTCTTGCCCATCTTGCGCAGCAGGTTGCGCATGTTCATCGACACGTCGCCGAAGTCGATGTCGACCGGGCACGGGTTCACGCACTTGTGGCATACGGTGCAATGCGCACCGACGTCCTCGAACTCTTCCCAGTGGCGGATCGAGATGCCGCGGCGGGTCTGCTCCTCATACAGGAAGGCTTCGATCAGCAGCGAAGTCGCGAGGATCTTGTTGCGCGGCGAGTAGAGCAGGTTCGCGCGCGGCACATGGGTCGCGCACACCGGCTTGCACTTGCCGCAGCGCAGGCAGTCCTTCACGCTGTTGGCGATCGCACCGATGTCGGACTGCTGCATGATCAGCGATTCGTGGCCCATCAGGCCGAACGACGGCGTGTAGGCGTTGCGCAGGTCGGCGTTCTCGAGCAGCTTGCCCTTGTTGAAACGGCCCTCCGGGTCGATGCGCTGCTTGTAATCGCGGAATTCGGCGATCTCGTCGCCGGTCAGGAACTCGAGCTTGGTGATGCCGATGCCGTGCTCGCCGGAGATCACGCCGCCGAGCGAGCGCGCGAGCGCCATGATGCGCTCGACCGCCGCATGCGCATCTTTCAGCATCTGGTAGTCGTCGGAGTTGACCGGCAGGTTGGTGTGCACGTTGCCGTCGCCGGCGTGCATGTGCAGCGCGACGAACACGCGGCCGCGCAGCACCCGCTTGTGGATGGCCGAGCATTCATCGACGATCGGCTTGAACGCCGCGCCGCTGAACATCTGGCGCAGCTGCGCGCGCACCTCGGCCTTCCACGACACGCGGATCGTGCGGTCCTGCAGTACGTCGAACACGGTCGCGCCGGGCTGCTGCGCGACGCGCGCTGCCAGTCCGCTGGCTTCCCAGTCAATCTGCAACTCGGCCAGCGCAGCCTGTGCATCAACCAGCTTCGCATCGAGATGCGACAGCAGCCACGACCAGCGCGCGTGCACCTGCTCGAGCAGCGCGCTTGCGCCGGCGACACGGTCTTCCAGCAGTTCGGCCGGCGGGATCTCGAAACCTTCGCTGTCGTCGCTCTTGCCGAGCGGCAGATTGCCTTTCGCAAAGAAGGATTGCAGCTCGGCCAGCAGTTTCAGCTTGTTCGCGATCGACAGCTCGATGTTGATGCGCTCGATGCCATCGGTGTACTCGCCCATGCGGTCGAGCGGGATCACCACGTCTTCGTTGATCTTGAAGGCGTTCGTGTGGCGTGCGATCGCGGCGGTGCGTGCACGGTCGAGCCAGAATTTTTTGCGCGCCTCGGGGCTGACCGCGAAGAAGCCTTCGCCGACGCGGGTGTTCGCGAGGCGGATCACTTCGGAGGTCGCGCGCGCGACCGCGTCTTCATCATCGCCGACGATGTCGCCGAACAGCGCCATCTTCGGCAGCACGCCGCGCTTGGACTTGGTCGCATAGCCGACGGCGCGCAGGTAGCGCTCGTCCAAATGCTCGAGGCCGGCGAGGATCGCGCCGCCCTTCTTCGTCTCGGCGTCGAGGAAATCCTTGATCTCGACGATCGACGGGATCGCATCGCGCGCCTGCCCGAAGAATTCGAGGCAGACGGTGCGCGCATGCTTCGGCATCTTGTGCAGGATCCAGCGTGCCGACGTGATCAGTCCGTCAGTGCCTTCCTTCTGCACGCCGGGCAGGCCGGCGAGGAATTTGTCGGTGACGTCCTTGCCGAGGCCTTCCTTGCGGAACTTGCGGCCTTCGATCTCGAGGATCTCGGTGCGGAACGGCGCATTCTTGCGGCCGCGCTCGGCCGGATGGGTCCATTCGAGCCGGAAGCGCGCCACCGGCGCGTCATGGATCTTGCCGAGGTTGTGGTCGAGGCGAGTGACTTCGAGCCAGTCGCCGTTCGGGTCGACCATGCGCCAGCTGGCGAGGTTGTCGAGCGCGGTGCCCCACAGCACGGCCTTCTTGCCGCCCGCATTCATGGCGATATTGCCGCCGATGCACGAGGCCTCGGCCGAAGTCGGGTCGACCGCGAACACGAAACCGGCTTTTTCGGCGGCGTCGGACACACGCTTGGTGACCACGCCGGCGCCGGAGTAAATGGTCGCGTAGTCGCGATCGACGCCGGGCAGGCGGGTCATCTCGACCGCGCCGAGGTCCTCGAGCTTTTCGGTGTTGATGACGGCCGACATCGGGGTCAGCGGGATCGCACCGCCGGTATAGCCGGTGCCGCCGCCGCGCGGAATGATGGTCAGCCCGAGTTCGATGCAGCCCTTGACCAGGCCGGCCATCTCGTCCTCGGAATCCGGGGTCAGGACGACGAACGGATATTCGACGCGCCAGTCGGTCGCGTCGGTCACATGCGACACGCGCGACAGGCCGTCGAACTTGATGTTGTCGGACGCGGTGTAGCGGCCCAGCACGCGACGCGCGCGGCGACGCAGCTCGTGCATCTGCTTGAATTCGGCCGCGAAATCCGCGACCGCCTTGCGCGCGAGCCCGACCAGCGTGCCCACGTGCTGCTTGCGCTGGCGGATCTCCGGCTCGATCGACTCGTCGCCCTCGGCCACCTCGCGGCGGCGGTCGACTTCGTTCAGCCGATGCAGCATCGCATCGATCAGGGCTTCACGGCGAGACGGGTTGTCGAGCAGATCATCCTGCAGGTAAGGATTGCGGCGCACGACCCACAAATCGCCGAGCACCTCATACAGCATGCGCGCGGAGCGGCCCGTCTGGCGCAGGCTGCGCAGCTGCGAGATCAGGTCCCACGCGGTTTCGCCGAGCAGGCGGATCACGATCTCGCGATCGGAGAACGATGTGTAGTTGTACGGTATCTCGCGCAGGCGCGCGGGCGTGCTGCCTTCGGGCGCGTCGGTGAGCAAGGCTTGGATTTGCGCGGGGGCGTTCATCAGAGGAAACGGGCCTGAAAAACTAAAGAGGCATTTTAACGTATTGCGTTGCACAAGGACCGCGCAGAGGCCCTTGGCTTACTGTGGCTTTCCGGGCTGCCAGGTTCAATTCCAGTCGAGCAGCGCACGCCAGAGTCCGTCCGGCACCTCCAGCAGCAGCCAGGTCATCGTCAGGTAGCGACCCAGCTTGCCGATCGCCATGTAGGCCACGCAGGGCCAGAACGGCATCTTCAGCCAGCCGGCCAGCGAACACAGCGGATCGCCGACCACCGGCAGCCACGACAGCAGCAGGGTCTTCGGGCCGAAGCGCTGCAGCCAGCCGAACCCGCGCGTCTCTCGCTCACGCGCGAACGCGCGTTTGGCGCCATAGCCCATGCCGTAACTGATCGCGCCGCCGAGCGTGTTGCCGGCAGTGGCCACCAGCACCGCCGGCCAGAACAGGTCGGCATTGAGCTTGACGACGGCGAATACTGCCGGCTCCGAACCCATGGGCAGCAGGGTCGCCGATACCAGCGCGATCACGAACAGCGCAGGCAGGCCGACGGTCGGCAGCGACAATGCATTCAGCAGTGAAGTGACCAGCGCAGAGAGCATGCGGGCAAAAGGCCGGGTTCAAGAGGGCAAAAGGCCGTCGATTATAATGCGCGGCCATGACCACCGATTACCTGAAGAAGATTCTCACCTCGCGCGTGTATGACGTCGCGATCGAGACGCCGCTGGAGGCTGCGCCCGTATTGTCCGAACGCACGGGCAACCGGATCTACCTGAAGCGCGAGGACATGCAGAGCGTGTTCAGCTTCAAGCTGCGCGGCGCGTACAACAAGATGGCGCAACTGCCCGCGGCACGCCTGAAGCGCGGCGTGATCTGCGCATCTGCCGGCAATCATGCGCAGGGGGTGGCGCTGTCGGCAAAGACGCTCGGCTGCCGCGCGGTGATCGTGATGCCCACCACCACGCCCGCAGTCAAGGTGGAAGCAGTGCGCGCGCGCGGCGGCGAAGTCGTGCTGGCCGGCGACTCCTATTCGGACGCCTATCAGCACGCGCTCGCGCTGGAAAAAAAGCACAAGCTGACTTTCGTCCATCCGTTCGACGATCCGGACGTGATCGCCGGCCAGGGCACGATTGCGATGGAAATCCTGCGCCAGCATGCGGGTCCGATCGACGCGGTGTTCGTGGCCATCGGCGGCGGCGGCCTGATCGCCGGCGTCGGTGCCTACATCAAGGCAGTGCGCCCGGACATCAAGGTCATCGGCGTGCAGACCACCGATTCCGATGCAATGGCGCGCTCGCTGGCGGCCGGCCGCCGCATAGTGCTGAACGACGTCGGCCTGTTCTCCGACGGCACCGCGGTCAAGCAGGTCGGCGAGGAGACCTTCCGGCTCGCCAGGCTGGTGGTGGACGAGATCATCCGGGTCGATACCGACGCAGTGTGCGCGGCCATCAAGGATGTGTTCACCGACACGCGCAGCATCCTCGAACCGGCGGGCGCGCTGGCTGTCGCCGGCGCGAAAGCCTATGTCGAGCGCTCGGCGAAGTCCCGCAAGCCGGTGCGCGGCCAGACACTGGTAGCGATCGCGTGCGGCGCGAACATGAATTTCGACCGGCTGCGCTTCGTTGCCGAGCGGGCCGAGGTGGGGGAGGCGCACGAGGCAGTGTTCGCCGTCACTATTCCCGAGGAGCGCGGCAGCTTCAAGCGCTTCTGCCGGCTGGTCGGCGCGCGCTCGGTGACGGAGTTCAATTACCGCATCAGCGGCGAGAAGGAAGCGCATGTATTCGTCGGCCTGCAGGTCGCCGACCGCGACGAGCCCGGCAGCATCTGCAAGCTGTTCCAGAAGCACGGCTTCCGGACGCTGGACCTGACCCACGACGAACTCGCCAAACTGCATATCCGCCACCTGGTCGGCGGAAAGAGCTCGCTGGCGCAGCACGAGATTTTGTACCGCTTCGAATTCCCCGAGCGTCCGGGCGCCCTGATGCGTTTCCTGGACAGCATGGCGCCCAACTGGAATATCAGCCTGTTCCACTACCGCAGCCAGGGCGGCGACGTCGGCCGCGTGCTGGTCGGGCTGCAGGTGCCGAAGAAGGAAATGAAGGACTTCCGTGCGTTCCTTTCGACGCTGGGGTATCGTGCGTGGGACGAGAGCGAGAATCCGGCGTACAAGCTGTTCCTTTGATTCATGCGCCCTTTCGACCACAGCCATCGCTGAACCACCGCGGATCACTGTGTGCGTCTTCCGCCGCGCACCGCAAGCAAAGTCATGAGCGACACTCCCTTCCCCTCCGGCTCCCCCCTCGGCAAGCCCACGCCGTACAGCGACAGCTACGATCCGTCGCTGCTGTTTGCGATGCCACGCGCGGACAAGCGCGCCGAGCTCGGCATCAGCGGCACCCTGCCGTTCTTCGGCATGGACGTATGGAATGCATACGAGGTCTCATGGCTGAACATGCGCGGCAAGCCGCAGGTGGCGATCGCTACCCTGCTGGTGCCAGCCGACAGCCCGAATATCGTCGAATCGAAATCGATGAAGCTGTACTTCAATTCGCTGAACCAGGCGAGGATCGCAGGACCGGACGCGCTGCTCGAACTGTTGCGCGCCGACCTGTCGGGCGCCTTCGGCGCCAGCGTCAGCATCCGGCTGACGCTGGCCGAGGATTTCGGCAAGCTGCAAATGGGAGAGCTCGATGGCCTGCTGCTGGACCGGCTGGATATCGAGATCGATGACTATGCGCCGGACCCGGCGCTGCTGAAGGTCAACCGGGACGAGGCGCCGATGGAAGAGACGCTGGTGTCGCACTTGCTGAAATCGAATTGCCTGGTCACTAACCAGCCTGACTGGGCCAGCGTGCAGATTCGCTACGTGGGCAACCCGATCGACCAGGAGGGACTGCTGAAATACCTGGTCGGCTTCCGCGCCCATCAGGAATTCCATGAGCAGTGCGTCGAACGCATTTTCATGGACCTCCTGCGCCAGTGCCAGCCTACCAAACTGTTTGTGAGCGCTCGCTACACGCGCCGCGGCGGAATAGACATCAATCCTTGGCGAAGCAACTTTTCGCTGTCGGCGATGCCCGCGAACAAGCGCAATGCGCGCCAATGACGCAGCACAATCGGCCCCCAACTTTATGCAACGCGTCCCGTCAAAGCAATTGCCACAAGACATGGGCAGGTATAGATTGGGCGCCCAGACAACTTCCAGTAAGAACGTTCCGACAACCGCACTGCTAAGCAGCAGGCCAGCGTCGCAGCCCTGACCGGAACAGCGCCCTTGAGCTCACGGACATTTCTGCGCCACTCGTCCTGAAAACTCCTATAATGCCGGGCGGCGGCCTTATTGTGCATTGCATCATGACCCATTTCAGCCAAATTCTGCCGGCAGCAAATGTTGTCCTCGACCTTGAATGCTCGAGCAAAAAGCGCGCATTCGAGCAGGCGGGCCTGATTTTCGAAAACAACTGCGGCATCGCCCGCTCGACGGTCTCGGACAACCTGTTCGCGCGCGAGCGGCTCGGCTCGACCGGCCTCGGGCACGGCGTGGCCGTCCCGCATGGCCGTATCCGCGGTCTGAAGGCGCCGCTCGCGGCCTTTGTGCGACTTTCCGAGCCGATCCCGTTCGAATCGCCGGACGGCGAACCGGTCCGGCTGCTGATCTTCCTGCTGATACCGGACAACGTGACCCAGCAGCACCTGGAAATCCTGTCGGAGATTGCCGAGATGTTCGCGGACAAGAACTTCCGTACCGAGATGGCAGAAGAAGCCAGCCCGACCCAGCTGCACACCCGGCTGGTGAGCTGGCAGCCGTCCGAACGCAGCGCGGCCTGACATGCCGTCAAATACCCCGCTGCCGATCCAGCAGCTGTACGACGAGAATCTCGAGTCGCTGAGGCTGGGCTGGCTGGCCGGCCATGCGGGCAACGGAAGACTGATCTACGGCGATGCGGCATCGGCCGCCGACCAGGTGGGACACCTGAACCTGATCCACCCGGGGCGCATTCAGGTATTCGGCCAGCAGGAGCATGACTACCTGCTGCGCATCTCCGACAACAGCCGCGCGTTCCAGACCCGCGAACTGGTAGCCGGCGAACCGCCAGCCTTCATCATCGCGCAGTCGCTGGCGCCGCATCCGTACATCGTGCAGGTCTGCAATGAGCACAACATACCGCTGCTGACCACGCCGATGCCGGCCGCGCAGGTAATCGACTTCCTGCGGGTCTACCTGTCCAAGAAGCTGGCGTCGCGCGTGACTATGCACGGCGTGTTCATGGATGTGCTCGGCGTCGGCGTGCTGATTACCGGCGAGTCCGGCCTGGGCAAAAGCGAGCTCGGGCTGGAACTGATCTCGCGCGACCACGGACTGGTGGCCGACGATGCAGTCGAGTTTTCACGGATTGCGCCCAACATGATCGAGGGCCGCTGTCCGCCATTGCTGCAGAACCTGCTGGAAGTGCGCGGGCTGGGCCTGCTGGACATCAAGACCATCTTTGGCGAAACCGCAGTGCGCCGCAAAATGCGGCTGAAGCTGATCGTGCATCTCGTGCGCCGCAAGACGCTGGAAGAAAACTACGAGCGCCTGCCGCTGAACCAGCAGACGCAGGAAGTGCTCGGCCTGCCGATCCGCAAGGTGGTGATCCCGGTCGAGGCTGGCCGCAACATTGCGGTTCTGCTGGAAGCCGCCGTGCGCAATACCATCCTGCAGATGCGCGGCATCGATACCCTCGCCAACTTCATGGAGCGCCAGCAGCGCGCGATGGACGGCGAGTAGCGCGGGCGACGCCTGCCGGCCGGCGCTTTCCGATATGATGCCGGCATGCGCATCATCCTCCTTACCGGACTCTCCGGCTCTGGCAAATCGGTGGGCCTGAATGCCCTTGAAGACGCCGGCTACTTCTGCGTGGACAACCTGCCCCCGTCGCTGCTGCGCTCGCTGGTCGAGACCTGCCAGCAGGAAGGCGCCGAGAAACTCGCTGTCGCGGTCGATGCGCGCAGCGCCTCGTCGCTTGCAGAACTGCCCGACGCCGTCGCGTCCCTGAAGGAGCACGGCCACCATGTCGATACGGTATTCCTGACCGCAAAGAACGAATCCCTGATCAACCGCTTCTCCGAAACCCGGCGCAGCCATCCGCTGTCGCACCGCATTGCGCCGGAAGCCGCAGCAAACGACATGCCGACCCTGGTCGAATGCCTGCGCCAGGAGCGCGAGATGCTGGCGGCGGTCGAGGGGCTCGGGCACCAGATCGATACTTCCGGACTGTCGGCCAACCAGTTGCGCGCGTGGATACGCGAGCTGGTGCGGACCGATCGCAGCGCACCGCTGTCGCTGCTGTTCGAGTCCTTTGCCTTCAAGTTCGGCGTGCCGCTCGACGCCGACCTGGTATTCGACGTGCGTGTGGTGCCGAACCCTTTCTATGACAAGCAGTTGCGCCCGCTGACCGGCAGAGACCAGCCCGTGGTCGATTTCCTGACCGCGCAGCCGGAAGCGATGACCCTGATGGCCGACATCCGCGGCTTCGTCGATCGCTGGCTGCCTGCGTTCCAGCGCGACAACCGCAGCTACCTCACCGTGGCCATCGGCTGCACCGGCGGACAGCATCGCTCGGTGTTCATGGTCGAACAGCTGGCAGCGCATTTCCGCGACCGCGCGCGCGTGCTGGTGCGCCATCGTGAACTGGACTGACATGCCGCCCGATCACGCCGACTGGCTCCCGCTGTTCCCGTTGAAGACGGTACTGTTCCCCGGCGGCGTGCTGCCGCTGCGGGTCTTCGAGACACGCTATGTCGACATGGTGCGCGCCTGCATGAAGAGCGGCGCGCCGTTCGGCGTGGTCGCGATCCGTGCCGGCGCCGAGGTCGGCACGGCGGCCGAGCCCTGCGAGGTCGGCACGCTGGCGCACATCGTCGAATGGGACATGCCCGAGCTGGGTGTGCTGCTGCTGAACACCCGCGGCGGCGAACGCTTCCGCATTCTCGAGACGCGCACCCTGCCTAACCAGCTGGTCGAAGCGCGCACCGAACCGCTGCCCGCTGACGACGGCGCGGCCGGCGGCGACGCACTGCCGCTGTGCGCGAATGTGCTGCGCGCCGTGATCGACGAACTGCTGCAACGGGCGCGGGCCGAGGCCGGCGAGGATTTCATCAGCCCGTTTCCGGAACCGCACCGGCTCGATGACGCGGGCTGGGTCGCGAACCGCTGGAGCGAGATGCTGCCGATCAGCCTCGAGGAGAAACAGCAGTTGCTGGAAACGACAGACGCCGGCGAGCGCCTTCAAAAGGTACGCGAGGTCCTGCAGCAGAACGGCGTGATCTGAGCGCCGGCAGTCAGCCCAGCCCCAGCAGCTTCTTCACCGGCGCAGGGAGCGCCGCCTGCCCCAGCGTGTCCACGCCGTGCCAGCGATACGGCGACTGCCCGGCCAGCGCCTCGCGCGATGACAGCTGCACCCGGAACGGCGTTACCCACAGCTTGTAGTGGGTGAATGCGTGCGCGAACGGCGGCAGCGGCTCGATCGCTGCCACTTGCCCGATGCCGGCCAGCGCCCGCCTGACTTCGCCCTCTGCCTCGCGATCGGCAGCACCGCCCAGCCGCTCCAGCTCGGGCAGCGACAGCAGTCCGCCCCAGATGCCGGTCGGCGGACGCTGCTCGAGCAGCAATTCATCGGCATGCAGCACGACCAGCATCACGGTCGATTTCTCCGGCACCGCCTTGCGCGGACGGCGCACCGGCAACTCGGCCGTGCGTCCCTCGGCATGCGCGACGCAGCGCGACTGCATCGGACAGTCGCTGCAGCGCGGGCGGCTGCGGGTGCAGACCGTCGCCCCGAGATCCATCAGGCCCTGCGTATACGATTCGATGTCCTGCGCCGGCAGCAGCGCGGCTGCGCGCTGCCACAGCGCCCTCTCCACGCTCGCCTGCCCGGGAAAGCCGTCGATGCCGAACACCCGGCAGAACACCCGCTTCACATTGCCATCGAGGATAGCCGCGCGTGCACCGTAGGCGAAGGCGGCGATCGCGGCCGCCGTCGACTGACCTATGCCGGGCAATGCCGCAAGCTGGTCGACGTCCGCCGGGAAACACCCGCCATGGCGGTCAACGACGGTCTGCGCGCAGCGGTGCAGGTTGCGCGCTCGGGTGTAATAGCCAAGGCCCGCCCACAGCGCCATCACCTCCTCCACCGGCGCGGCAGCCAGCGCAGCAACGTCGGGAAAGCGCTGCAGGAAACGCTGATAGTACGGAATGACGGTGGCCACCTGGGTCTGCTGCAGCATGATTTCCGACAGCCAGATGCGATAGGCATCGCGCGTCTGCTGCCACGGTAGCCGATGGCGGCCGTGCCGCTTCTGCCAAGCGACCAGCAGTTCGGCAAACGAGGCATCGGCAGGAATCGCCGGCGAATCGGCCAGCCGCTTCATTTCTGGCACCGCACGCAGTAGAAAGTCGAGCGCTGCCCCTGCAGGATGCGGCGCACCGCGCCCCCGCACTGGCGGCAGTCCTCGCCTTCGCGGTCGTAGACGAAATAGCTCTGCTGGAAATAGCCTGAGGCGCCGTCAACGCCGATGAAATCGCGCAGGCTGCTGCCGCCCTGCGCAATGGCCGCCGCCAGCACGCGCTGGATCGCCTGCGCAAGGCGCTGGTAGCGCTCGAGGGAGATGCGGCGCGCGGCCGTGTTCGGATGGATGCCCGCCTCGAACAGGCTCTCGCATGCCTAGATGTTGCCGACGCCGACCACGATGTCGCCGGCCAGCAGCACCTGCTTGATCGCCGCCGATCGCGTGCGCGTGCCGCGATACAGCAGCAGCGCGAGATCGTCCCGGCCGAGCGGCTCGACGCCAAGGCTGCGCAGCAGCGGATGCGTGTCCGGTTCGCCATCCTCATTCGGATGCCACAGCAGCGCGCCGAAGCGACGCGGGTCGGTGAAGCGCATGAGTTCGCTGCCGAATTCCAGGTCGACATGGTCGTGCTTCTGCGCGGGGTGCCCCGCAGGCAGCATGCGCAGGTGTCCGGACATACCGAGGTGCACGAGCAGGCTGCCATGATCGAAGTGCAGCAGCAGATACTTGCCGCGGCGCGAGGTCGTGCGCAGCGTTTGTCCCTCGAGCAATGCCGGCAATGCTGGCGGGAACGGCCAGCGCAGGCCGCTGCGACGAAGCACCACGCGCGTCAGCGTGCGTCCTTCGACATGCGGCGCGATGCCGCGGCGCGTGACTTCAACTTCGGGCAATTCAGGCATGCGTGCGAATCAGCGGCTAGTTGGGAATGAGCTATGCCGGCACGCGGGGCGAAGCCAGCCGCTTTCGGCGTAAAATCGTCCTCCGCATATCTCAACTGGCAGCTTCACCGGATCAGGAGCGGGACACCCGCGCAGGAAAGTCTCTTGAAAACTATTTCGACCATTCTAACGCTGTCCGCCCTGCTCGCGTCCGCGGGGCTCGTCCAGGCCGCGCCGCAGGCACCGGATCCCGCTGGTGCGAACGCTGAGGCGCTGCCGAATGCGCATCTGACCAACGAGGTGATGTACAAAGTGCTCGCCGCAGAACTGGCGTTCCAGCGCGGCGATGCATTTTCTGCCTATGCGACCATGCTGTCAGTCGCGCGCGGCACCGGCGACCCGCGGCTGGCGCGCCGCGCCGTCGAATTCGCGGCCGCCGGGTCGCTGATGAGCGAGGCACTGAAAGCGGCGCGGCTCTGGAACGAGCTCGCTCCACGGTCGGAAGAGGCAGCGCAGGCGCTGGTCGGCCTGCAAATCGCCGCGGGCCGCCTGGACGAAGCAAAGCAGGCACTGGCCCGGCAGCTGGCATCAGCCGCGCCGGCCGCGCTGCCGGCGGCCATCGCCAACGTGCAGCGCCAGCTGGCACGCGTGCAGGACAAGCAGCGCGGCATCGCAATGATGCGCGAACTGCTCGAGCCCTACCGCAATTCGGTCGATGCACAACTGACGCTCGCGCAGATCGCGATGGTCGGCGGCGACCGCACGACCGCGCTGCGCGAAGCGCGCGCCGCGCTGGACAAGCATCCGACATCCGAACTGGCTGCGCTGACGCTCGCGCAGATCGTCGGCGACAAGGACGAGGCCGCCAAGGTGCTCGTCGATTTCCTGAAGAAGAACCCGCGCGCCCGCGAAGTGCGGCTTGCCTACTCGCGCATGCTGTTCGAGCAGAACCGGCTGGCCGACGCGAAGCGCGAATTCCAGACCCTGCTGCAGCAGTATCCGCAGGACCAGACCGCACTGTACGCGATCGGCCTGCTGTCGGCGCAGGCCAACGAGCTCGACGATGCGGACCGCTATCTCGCGTCCTACATCAAGTCGCTGAATGGCCAGCCCGACCGCGAACGCGACGCGACGCAGGCGCTGATGGTGCTCGCACAGATCGCCGAACAGCGCGGCGACATACCGGCCGCACTGAAATGGCTGGAGATGGTCGATGGCAGCGGGCAGGGCAATTACCTCGGCGCGACGATGAAGCGCGCGCAGCTGACCGCGCAAAGCGGCAATCTGGACGCGGCGCGCGCGCTGCTGCAGCGGGCGGACGTCGACAGCGAGGACGAGCGTATCAAACTGATCGTCAGCGAAGCGCAGCTGCTGCGCGACGCCGGTCGCCTGCGCGAAGCGATGCAATTGATCGAAGATGCGCTGGAAAACCATGCCGACAGCGTCGACCTGCTGTACGAACATGCGATGCTGGCCGAAAAGGACGGGCAGTTCGACCTGATGGAACGCCAGCTGCGCAAAATGATGACACTGGCGCCAGACAACCAGCATGCGTACAACGCGCTCGGCTACTCGCTGGCCGACCGCAACCAGCGCCTGCCCGAAGCCTATGACCTGATCAAAAAAGCGCTGTCACTGGCACCGGAGGATCCCTACATCATGGACAGCCTCGGCTGGGTCGAATTCCGCATGGGCCGCTACGAGCAGGCGGAAGCGACGCTGCGGCGCGCGTACGGCCTGAAGCCCGACCCCGAGATTGCCGCCCACCTCGGCGAAGTGCTGTGGGTGCTCGGCCGCGAAGAGGAAGCGCGCACGCTGTGGCGCAACGCCAATGCCAAAGATCCGCGCAACGCGACCCTGCAGGGTACGCTGCAGCGCCTGCAGGTGAAGCTCTGAACACCGTCGCCCTCTCGCACCGGCGCGGGCTGCTGGCCAGCCTTGCGCTGCTTGCCTCGCTGGCCGGCTGCGCAAGCGTGGCGCCGCTGCCGACCGGCGAGCGCAGCTATCAGGAGGTGGTCACCGTCGGCGGCCGCCTGTCGGTACGCTATCCGGAAGGCGGCAAAACCCAGTCGGTGCAGGGCAAGTTCCTGTGGTCGCAGCAGCTTGGCTCGACGGCGATCGAACTCTATTCGCCGCTCGGGCAGACACTGGCGCGGATCGCGATTGCGCCCGACCGCGCCACCTTCGAGACCGCACGCGGCGCGAGCCGGACAGCCGCCAGCGCCGATGCGCTGACCGCGGCGACCCTCGGCTGGCCGCTGCCGGTAGAAGGGCTGCGCTACTGGCTGCAGGGCTTTGTCCGCACCGGTGCGCAAGCGATGCCGGCCGTCGCGCCATCCGGCCCGGACAGTTTCCGCAGCGACGGCTGGCTGGTGCGGATCCCGGACTGGCAGGCATCCGGCAGCGCCGCCATTCCGAAACGCATCGACCTGAGCCGGGAAGACGGACAGGGCGGCGAGATCGCGCTGCGCATCGTCATCGACGAATGGCGCAGCGGAGAGTGATGCATGAGGCGTTCGCTGCATGACTGCATTGCGCCGGCCAAACTGAACCTGTTCCTGCACGTGACCGGCCGGCGCGATGACGGCTACCACCTGCTGCAGTCGGTCTTCCAGCTGATCGACCTGCATGACCTGCTGCACTTCGACCTGCGGGATGACGGCCGCATCGTGCGCCGCACCGACCTGCCCGGCGTGCCGGCAGAAACCGACCTGGTCGTGCGTGCCGCACGACTGCTGCAGGACGCGGCCGCCGCGCGCGGCCTGGCCGTGCCGGGCGTCGAGATCGCGATCGAGAAGCGGCTGCCGATGGGCGGCGGCATCGGCGGCGGCTCATCGGACGCCGCCACCACCCTGATGGCACTGAACCATCTGTGGCAGGTCGGCTTCACGCAAAGCGAACTGATGCAGCTCGGGCTGCAGCTGGGCGCCGATGTGCCGTTCTTCCTGCTGGGCAGGAATGCCTTTGTCGAGGGCATCGGCGAGCGGCTGACGGCACTTGACACGCCGGCCAGCTGGTTCCTGCTGGTCCATCCCGACGTGTCGGTTCCCACGCCTGCAATTTTCCGCTCATCGGAATTGACACGGGACACCAAAGTCGTCACAATGTCGGACTTTTCCAAGCGCCTCCCCGGGTTTGGAAAAAACGATCTGCAAGCGGTCGCCTCCCGTGGATATCCGCCAGTCGCAGACGCCCTCACGTGGCTGTCGGACTTTGGCGAAGCACGGATGACTGGCTCAGGTGCCTGTGTGTTTGCAGCCTTTGCGTCAGAAGCCGACGTAGATGCCGCGCTGAAGCGTGTACCGCCCAAGTGGCGGGCGTGGAAGACCAGGACGCTTGATGCGCACCCGATGGCGACATTGCTGCAATCGTGACGAGAATTCGTCCGGTCGATCGACCGGACAACAGGTTGTGTAGGGGAATCGCCAAGTTGGTTAAGGCACCGGATTTTGATTCCGGCATTCCAAGGTTCGAATCCTTGTTCCCCTGCCATTGAATCCGGTCCGCAGGCATGCTGCGGACCTCGATAAAAAAACGCAACAAATCTTACAAAGCCGCCAATGCAGGGCAAGCCGCCCGGTCTTGGCGGCTTTTGCAACTTTTACGTGAGTCAACAACCATGGTCCACGAGAACCTGATGGTGTTCACCGGGACAGCCACCCCGGACCTCGCCGCCGGCGTCGCCCGGCAACTGGGCATCCCGCTTGGCAAGGCCGTGGTCTCCCGCTTCTACGATGGCGAGATCGTGGTCGAGATCAACGAGAACGTCCGGGGCAAGGATGTGTTCGTGCTGCAGTCCACCTGCGCACCTACGAACGACAACCTGATGGAAATCATGCTGATGGTCGACGCGCTCAAGCGTGCGTCGGCCGGCCGCATCACCGCCGTGCTGCCCTACTACGGCTATGCACGCCAGGATCGCCGCCCGCGCTCGGCGCGCGTCGCGATCTCGGCCAAGGTGGTGGCCAACATGCTGCAGGATGTCGGCGTCGGCCGCGTGCTGATCATGGATCTGCACGCCGACCAGATCCAGGGCTTCTTCGACATCCCGGTCGACAACATCTACGCATCGCCGGTACTGCTCGACGACCTGGTCAAGAAGAGCTACGAAGACCTGCTGGTGGTATCGCCGGACGTCGGCGGCGTGGTGCGCGCCCGCGCGCTGGCCAAGAAGCTGAACTGCGACCTGGCAATCATCGACAAGCGCCGCCCGAAAGCCAACGTCTCGGAAGTGATGCACATCATCGGCGAGGTCGAGGGACGCAACTGCGTGATCATGGACGACATGGTCGACACCGCCGGCACGCTGACCAAGGCGGCCGAGGTGCTGAAGGCGCGCGGCGCGAAAAAGGTTGTCGCTTACTGTACCCACCCGGTGCTGTCGGGCCCGGCGATCGAGCGGATCGAAAAGTCGCCGCTGGACGAACTGGTGGTGACCGACACCATCCCGCTGTCGGATGCAGCGAAAGCCTGCAGCAAGATCCGCCAGCTGACGTGCGCACCGCTGCTGGCCGAAACCATCCGGCGCATCAGCAAGGGCGATTCGGTGATGTCGCTGTTTGCCGAAGACGAGGCAGGCAGCTGAAGTTTTGCGGGGCGACGAGCGATCGCCGCCCCTTTTTGCGTCTCCTGGTCGCGGGGGACGCCAACCAGGGCGACAGCCCTCAACAGGAGTAGTCATGGAAGTTATTGCATTCCCACGTACCGAGCAGGGGTCCGGAGCGAGCCGCCGCCTGCGCCGTGCGGGCCAGACACCGGGCATCGTCTACGGTGGCACCGAGGCGCCGGTCAATGTTGCGCTCGACCACAACGCGCTGTTCCATGCGCTGAAGAAAGAAGCGTTCCATTCGTCGATCCTCGACATGAAAGTCGGCGACAAGACCGAGAAGGTCGTGCTGCGCGACTTCCAGATGCACGCGTTCAAGCAGCTGGTGCTGCACGTTGACTTCCAGCGCATCGACCCGAACCAGAAGATCCACGTGAAGGTTCCGCTGCACTTCGTCAACGGCGAGATCTCGCCGGTGGTCAAGCTGTCGGGCGGCGTGATCAGCCACGTGCTGAACGAACTCGATGTCAGCTGCCTGCCGAAAGACCTGCCGGAGTTCATCGAAGTGGACCTCGCAGGCATGACCGAAGGCGGCTCGTTCCACGTCGCCGACCTGAAGCTGCCGGAGGGCGTGACCGCCGTCCACGCAAAGGACAATCCGACCATCGCCACTGCGACCATCCCGCGCGGCGCGAAGGCGGCTGACGCCGAAGGCGAAGGCGAAGCGAAGTAAGCTTGCCGCCAGCCTCTGCGAAGCCCGTCCCCGCGACGGGCTTTTTTTCGTCTGCCGGAAGATAATCCGCACTCCGGACAAGCGCCGGCCTGTGCCGAATCCCGGCCCCGTTAACAGATCAAACTCCTGAACCCGCGATGCCCAGCGCACCCATTCGACTGATCGTCGGCCTCGGCAACCCCGGCGCCGAATATGAAACCACCCGCCACAACGCCGGATTCTGGCTGGTCGACCGGCTCGCACGCGGCGACTTGCGCAAGGAAGCGCGCTTCAGCGCACTGGCGGCCAAAACCCGCATCGGCGGACAGGAGGTATGGCTGCTGGAGCCCCAGACCTACATGAATCGCTCGGGACAGTCGGTCGGCGCGATCGCGCGCTTCTTCAAAATCAGCCCGGAAGAGGTATTGGTGGTGCATGACGAACTCGATTTGCCGCCCGGGGTCGCCCGGCTGAAAAAAGGCGGCTCCGCTGGCGGGCACAACGGGCTCAAGGACATCAGCGCCGCGCTCGGCACCCAGGACTACTGGCGACTGCGGATCGGCATCGGCCATCCGCGCGAATTGAAATTGCAGCAAGCCGTCGTCGATTTTGTGCTGCACCGGCCGCGCGCCGAAGAACAGTCACTGATCGACGAGGCCATCGATAAATCCCTGGCGATTATTCCGCTACTTTGCGATGGTCGATACGAACAAGCGATGATGGAACTTCACACCGACAAAAAAACAGGGGGAAAGCCATAATCCCCGCATTTTCAGCCGCGTGCCGCCGGAACTTGCCGACTAAATCAGAATTTTCTGAATGAAGATCAAGGGCAATGCGTATCCGGCATGGAAACATTCTCATATTTGCTCAACCTATCAATAAGCGAACCACTTACTTATCAGCGACAAAAAATATTTCCACAAATTAATACAGTTCATACTATCGGTTAAAAATCATCGATTTGCATTATTTTTAGCCGGCAGGCGGCAGTTAATACCATAGTGCTAATAATCCGCTATAATTCGCCCGTCGCTGGGGCTCAATGAATCACGGGCGACTTTTTCCAGCAGAAATTTCGACATTGGGGATTACCATGAGTACTTACAAGGAATTGCAAAGCCAGATTGAGAAACTTCAAAAGGAAGCCGAGCAGGCGCGCAAGACCGAACTGGCAAACGCCATTGCCGATATCCACGCAAAAATGAAGGAATTCGGGATCACGCCGGAAGACCTCGGTTTTGGCGGCGCGAAGCGCAAGGCGGTGAAAACCGTGCGCCGGCCAGTGGCGCCGAAATACCGGAACAACGCCACCGGCGAAACCTGGAGCGGCCGCGGCAAGGCACCGAAATGGATGGCTGGCCGGGACAAGGCGCAGTTTCTGATCCACGCCTGATCCACGCCCGAGCAGCGCCTGACCCGGCAGAAAAAGGCCGCCCGCAGAGGCGGCCTTTTCATCGGCGCTTCCCGGATGCGCTGTCGAATTGAGCGCCGATTCTGCGCCGCGCCGGCTGGCAAGGCGGAGGTGCCGCAGACAGGCCGGATGCGCGGCAAGATGCCGCCAACGCTGCCGGCGGCAGGGTAAAAGAGCGCATCAGGACGGTCGCAGCGGCAGCAGCAGCACGCCGCACAGGATCTTCAGGTCGGTCAGCAAGCCGCGCTGCTCGATATATCGCTGCGCATAATCGAGCCGCACCGGCAGCACCTGCTCGACATAAGCCGTTTCCAGCGCCTCGCCCTCCAGCCCGGCCAGCAGTCGACGCTCGGCCCGAAAGGAAAGCGTCGACAGGTCGACCAGGCCCGGCTTGACTGCCAGCACGCGCTTGCGAACATCGCCCGGATAGCAACCCACGTAGCGCGGCAATTCGGCGCGCGGCCCGACCACCGAAAAATCCCCTTTCAGCACATTCAGCAGCAATGGCCAGCGCGCGAGGCCGGACCGGCGCAACAGCGCACCGATGCGGGTCACCTGCTCCCCCTCGCAACCACCGACGGTTTCCATCGCGTCCGGTTCGGCGATCGCGCTGCGGAATTCCAGGACCTTCACCATCCGGCCATTGCGGCCAACACGGTGCGAGCGCACAAGCACCGGCCCGGGGGAATCGAGCCTGATCAGCAGGGCAATCAGGACCCACAGCGGCAGCAGCACCAAGACCAGCACGGAGGCGATCAGGAGATCAACAGCTCTTTTCATGTCGAATGGCAAGATGGTTTGTCACACAAGGCCGGCATAATAACGGCTTTCAACACGATGTCGGCATTCACGGCCATCTCGCCGATGTGACCGCGGTCACATCGGCTCACGGGCTCCCGGCAGTACATTCCCTGAAAAAACTCATATATGCAACCGCTCGCCGGACCGACGCGTGCTCTGTGCACAAAGTCAGCCAGTCCCGGCCGGCAGCAAAGACCGAGCCCATGCCATCCCATTCCGCCCGACGTTCCGCACCTTCGAATAGCCGCCTGCTGCGCCCCGGCCGCATGGCCGCCGCACTACTGGCCGCCGGTCTCGCGCTGCCCGCCTGCGCGCTGGACCTGATGTCGGCCTACCGCGCTGCCATCGACAACGACCCGGCCTTTCAGGGCGCGCGTTTCGAGAAGGTGGCCGGCGAAGAATATGAAGCCATCGGCCGCGCAGCCTTGCTGCCGAATGCCGGCGTCTCGTACAGCTACAGCAGGAACGACGCCGACCGCACCACGACCTTTGCCAACGGCACCCGGCAGAACGACACGCCCCAGTACGACAGCCGGGTGATGACGCTGTCGGTCCGCCAGCCGCTGTTCAACCTCGACGCGTGGCAGCGCTACCAGGGCGGCAAGGCGCAAGTCAGTTACAGCGATGCGCGCTTTTCCGGCAGCGCGCAGGACCTGATCGTGCGGCTGTCCACCGCCTACCTCGAGACGCTCTTGGCGGAAGACCAGTTGCGCCTCGCGATCGCGCAGCGCGACGCCTACCAGGAAAACCAGCTGGCCAACCAGCGCATGCTCGAGATGGGTGCCGGCACCCGTACCGACATGCTGGAGACGCGCGCACGATTCGAGCTCGGCCAGGCGCTGGTGGTGGAGGCGCAGAATCAGGTCGACAACCGCCGCAACGAACTGGCCGTCATCATCGGGCGCGAGCCCGGCACGCTCGACAGCCTCGCCGGCGGGCTGCCCGAACTGCCGTTGTCACCCGCCTCGCTGGCCGAGTGGGAGCGACTGGCACGCGAAAATAACCCCGAAGTGCGCGTGCAGCGCCACTCCGTCGAATATGCGCAGACCGAACTCGAGCGCAACCGCGCAGGCCACTACCCGCGCGTCGACCTCGTCGCCTCGCACAGCCGCAACACGGCCGATTCGCTGTTCACTTTCAACCAGCAGTCCACCGTGAATTCGGTCGGCGTGCAGATGTCGGTGCCGATCTACAACGGCGGCGGCGTCACTGCGCAGACCCGGCAGGCGGCCGCCCGGCTGGCCGCGGGCCGCGCCGAGCTCGATGCCGCGACCCAGAAAGCGGTGGTCGAAGTGCGCCGCCAGTACCAGCAGCTGACCAGTACCCGCGCCAAGATGGAAGCGACCGCCCAGGCTGCGCTGTCGGCCGCGGAAGCGGTCGAGGCCACGCGCAAGAGCGTCGCCGGCGGCCAGCGCGTGAACCTCGACGTGCTGACCGCGCTGCAGCAGCTCTACCTTGCGCGGCGCGACCTGTCGGACGCGCGCCATGGCCACCTGCTGGCCTACCTGCGGCTGCACGCGGCCGCCGGCGTGCTCGACAGCGACGTGCTGGCACGAATCGCCGGCGCTTTCCAGGCGGCCGACTGAGGACCGCGCGAAACGCGACGCCGACATGAACCAGCCGCTCGTCATCACGCTCGACACCTCGCCCGAGCTGTCCGCCCAGCTGGTCCAGCTGCAGCGCACGTTCGCCGAGGTGTGCAACGCGATCGCGCCGATCGCACGCGAGACGCGCTGCTGGAACCGGGTCGCGCTGCACCATCTGGTCTACCGCGGCCTGCGCGAGCGCTTCCCGCAGATGGGATCGCAGATGATCTGCAACGCGATCTACTCGGTATCGCGCACCTGCCGCCTGCTGTTCCAGGGCGCGGGCAGCCCGTTCAACCTCGCACGCCTGGGCGACCGTCCGCTGCCGCAGTTGCAATTCGCGCCCGGCGCGCCGGTCTATTTCGACCGCCACACCCTCAGTATCCGCAACGGCATCGTATCGATGTATACGCTGGACGGGCGCATCCGCTTCCGGCTCAGCATCAGCGCCGACGATGAGCAGCGCTTCCAGAACGAGCGGCTGCGCGAGATCGTGCTGTCGGCCGACGGCGGCCGCCACCGGCTGAGCTTTCTGTTTGGCGCGCGCGACGACGAACCCGGCGCGGCCGCCGACGCCGCACTGCCTGAATACGTGACGCTGCTCGACGAGAGCAGCCCTGACACCAATGCCCCCATGGGAGAAGTTGCATGACCCCGAAGCCGCCGAATACGGCACCCTCGCAACAGCAATCGCTGCTGAATGCGGCGCTGCGCGCGCAAATGCCCATCTACCGCAAGGCACTGGGCTTCAGCCTCGTCACGAGCATCCTCGTGCTGGCGCCCACCCTGTTCATGCTCGAGGTCTATGATCGCGTGGTGAACAGCCGCAGCAGCACCACGCTGCTCTCACTGCTGGCCTGCGTGATCGGCATCTACGTGCTGATGGAAGTGCTGGAAATGCTGCGCGGCCGGCTGCTCCAGCAGGCCGGCTGGCGGGTCGACGCAGCGCTGCGCGAGCAGCTGCATGACGCCACCTTCGCGGCCAGCCTGCGCCACGGCGCGTCATCGGTGCAGCCTTTCACCGACCTGCGCACCGTGCGCGAATTCATCGGCTCGCCGGCGGTCAACGCCGCGCTCGATGCACCGTCCTCGCTGCTGTTCCTCGTGCTGGTCTCGGTCATCAACCCGTGGCTCGGCGTGGTCGCGCTGCTGGGCGCGATCGTGCAGGTATTCATCGGCATCAGCACCGAGCGCAAGACCATGCCGGTGCTGACCGAGGCCAACCAGGCCGCCATCGGCGCGCAAGGCTATGCGAGCGGCCTGCTGCGCAATGCGCAGGTCATCACGGCCATGGGCATGAAAGACAGCATCTACCAGCGCTGGATCGCGCGCCAGCGCAAGTTCCTGACGCTGCAGGCGATTGCCTCCGATACCGCCGGCACCAACTCGGCCGCCTCCAAGTTCATCCAGACCATGCAGGGATCGCTGATCCTCGGCCTCTCCTGCTGGCTGACGGTCAAGGGCCTGCTGCTTGGCGGCGGCGGCATGATGATCGTCGCCTCCACGCTCGGCGGCCGGGTGCTGGCGCCGCTGGTGCAGCTGGTCGCCCAGTGGCGGACGGTAGTCAATGCACGCGATGCGCACCGCCGTCTCGACCAGTTCCTCGGCGCCGTGCCGCCCGAACAGGAGCGCATGTCGCTGCCGGCGCCGCTCGGCCAGCTGTCGGTCGAGGGCGTGGTCGCAGCCGCGCCGGGGAGCAACATGCCGATCATCCGCGGCGTCAGTTTCGCGCTGCAGCCGGGCGAGACGCTGATGCTGATCGGACCGTCCGCTGCGGGCAAGACGACCCTGGCCCGCCTGCTGATGGGCATCTGGCCTGCTGCCAGCGGCAAGGTGCGGCTGGATGGCGCCGACATCCATGCATGGAACAAGGACGAACTCGGCCCTCACCTCGGCTACCTGCCGCAAACAGTTGAACTGTTCGACGGCACGCTGGCCGAGAACATTGCGCGCTTCGGCGACATTGACCGCGAGCGCGTGCGCGCCGCCATCGAGCAGGTCGGCCTCGGCCCGATGGTGGATGCGCTGCCGGACGGCCTCGATGCCCGCATCGGCGACGAGGGGGCGATCCTGTCCGGCGGGCAGCGGCAGCGCGTCGGCCTGGCGCGCGCCATCTACGGCGACCCGAAACTGGTACTGCTAGACGAACCCAACTCCAGCCTCGACGAGGCCGGCGAACAGGCATTGATGAACACCCTGCTGGCGCTCAAGGCGCGCAAGTGCACCACCATCGTCATCACCCATCGCACCAGCGTGCTGCCGGCCGCGGACAAGATCCTGCTGCTGCGCGACGGACAGGTAGCGGCCTTCGGCCCGCGCGACGATGTGCTGGCCGCGCTGCGGCAGGCCAGCGCGCCGCGCGCCGTGCCGGCCGCACCGGCCGCCGCCCACGCAGGAGGTACCCCATGAACCCGATCGCACTCCCCCGCGGCCATGCGCCGCTGCCCTCGCTGAACCGCAGCCTGTGGGCCTTCCGCAAGGAATTCTTCTGGGTCGGCGCCTTCAGCCTGGTCGCCAACCTGCTGACCCTGGCGCCCACGCTCTACATGCTGCAGATCTTCGACCGTGTGATGCTCAGCCAGAGCGAGATCACGCTGGTCGCGCTGACCCTGATCACCGCGCTGTTCGTGGCCGTGATGGCCTTCGCCGAATGGGTGCGCTCGCGGCTGCTGGTGCGCGCCGGCGTGCGCTTCGACGAACAGCTCAACACCCGCATCTTCCTCGCCACCTTCGACGCCAACCTCGAACAGTCGCGCGCCGACAATGGGGCCGCGTTCGCGTCGCTGACCCGGCTGCGGCAGTTCCTGACCGGGAACGGCATCATCGCCTTCTTCGACCTGCCGTGGACGCCGATCTATCTTGCGGTGCTGTTTGCGATGCATCCGCTGCTGGGCTGGTTCGGCATTGGCTTTGCGCTCTTCCTCGCGGCGCTGGCCTTCGTCACCAGCTGGCTGACCTCGAGCCGGCTAGAGCGCGCGACCACGGCCGAGACCGATACCACTGCCTACCTGGGTGGCAAGCTGCGCAACGCCGAAGTGGTCGAGGCGATGGGCATGCTCGGCAACCTGAAGCGCCGCTGGCTGCTGCTGTACAACGAGCATGCCGGCGCGCACTGGCAGGCGCAGGAGCGCGCAGGCCAGGCGGCCGCGTTCTCGAAATTCGTACAGTACAGCCAGCAGTCGCTGATCCTTGCGCTCGGCGCCTGGCTCGCCATCCGCGGCGAGATCACGCTCGGCGCCATGATCGCGTCCAACGTCCTGATGGGCAACGCGCTGCGCCCCATCGGCATCCTGGTATCGACGCTCAAGGAATTCTCGCAGGCGCGCCAGTCGTACCAGGAAATCGGCAAGCTGCTCGACAACTATCCGCAGCGCGCGGCCGGCCACAGCGCAGAGAAAGTGCACGGCCAGCTGGAGTTGCGACAGCTGTCGGCCTATGCGCGCCATCGCGACAAGCCCATCCTCGACAAGCTCGACGCCCGCTTCGAGGCCGGCGAGGTGATCGGCATCGTCGGTCCGTCCGGCGCCGGCAAGTCGACGCTCGCGCGCTGCCTGATCGGCGTATGGCCGAGCGTGTCGGGGCAGGTGCTGCTCGACGGGACGGACATCCGTTCATGGTCGCGCGAGGCGCTCGGCCCGCACATCGGCTACCTGCCGCAGGACATCGAACTGCTCGAGGGCACCGTCGCCGAGAACATCTGCCGCTTCGGCGAACTCGACTCGGCGGCCGTCATCGAGGCGGCCAAACGCGCCGACGTCCACGACATGATCCTGCGCCTGCCGGCCGGCTATGACACGCCGGTCGGCCAGGCCGGCAAGCTGCTGTCCGGCGGGCAGCGGCAGCGGCTGGCGCTGGCGCGCGCGCTGTACGGCTCGCCGGCGCTGCTGGTGCTCGACGAGCCCAACGCCAACCTCGATGACGTCGGCGAAGCGGCGCTGGCCCGCGCGATCCGCGACCTCAAGGCCGCAGGCAAGACCGTCTTCATGGTGCTGCACCAGCGCAATCTGCTGGCGCTCGCCGACCGCGTACTGGTGCTGGCCGACGGCCGCATCGCGCAATTCGGAAAACTCGACATCGGCGGCACGTCCGGGCAGCTTGCCACGGCGCGTGCCAACTAAGTAACCAGGAAACCGACATGGCAAAGCCTCCACTCACTCTCGCAAAACAGGACGCCGTCGACGCACGCAACGTCACCGACCTGACACCGAACCTGCCGACCGACACTCGCTCCACTATCCGGCTCGGCGTGATCGCGCTGGTACTCGGCTTCGGCGGCTTCCTCGCGTGGGCCGCCTATGCGCCGCTCGACGAAGGCGTGCCCGCGCCAGCGTCAGTCACCATCGATACCAAGCGCAAGGCCATCCAGCACATGAGCGGCGGCCTGATCGAGCGCGTCGCGGTGCGCGAGGGCCAGCGCGTGAAGACCGGCGACACCCTGGTCGAGCTCAACGACGGCACCACCCGCGCGAACTTCGAGTCGATACGGCAGAACTACATGGCCCAGCGCGCCGCCGAAAGCCGGCTGCTGGCCGAGATCGAGCGCCGCGACACCATCAGCTTCCATCCGGACCTGGTGGCCGCCGGCGGCGATCCGGTGATCCGCCAGCATATCCAGACCCAGACCCAGCTGCTCGAGGCGCGCCGCGCCGCGCTGCGCAGCGAACTGGCCGCGATCGACGAAGCCATCGCCGGGCAGGAAGCGACCCTGGCGGGCATCCGGCTCCAGCTCGAGAGCCGCCGCGTGCAGGCAGACAAGCAGGCCGAGCACCTGAAGAGCATTTCAGACCTGGCCGCCGAAGGCTATGTGCCGCGCAACCAGGCGCTGCAGCTCGAGCAGGCGCAGGCCGAACTGAAAGCGGTACTGGCCGAACTGGGCGCAGCGCAGCTGCGCGCCGAGCGCGCGATTGCCGAGCTCAAACTGCGCAAGTCGCAGCGCCAGCTCGAGGGCCAGCGGGAATCGGCGGCGCAGCTGGCCGAGGTGCGGCGCGAAGTGCAGGCCGGCCGCGAAAAGCTCGATGCCATCACCGCAGAACTCGGCCGGGTCAAGATCAAGGCACCGGTCGACGGCCAGGTGGTCGGCCTCGCGATCGCCTCGATCGGCGGCGTGGTCGCGCCCGGACAGAAGCTGATGGACATCGTGCCCGCCAGCGAGGGCGTGGTGCTCGAGGCGCGCATACCGACGCACTCGATTGATCGCGTGCGCGCCGGCGATGCGGTCGCGGTGCGCTTCTCCGCATTCGCGCACTCGCCGCAGCTGGTGGCCGACGCCGTGATCGACTCCATCTCCGGCGATGTGGTCAGCGAGCAGACGCCGATGGGCAATGTCTCGTTCTACCTCGCGCGCGTCAGCCTCACGCCGCAAGGCCTGAAGCAGCTCGGCGAGCGCCAGCTGCAGCCCGGCATGGGGGCGGAAGTCCTGATCCGCACCGGCGAGCGTTCGCTGCTGACTTACCTGATGCATCCGCTGACCAAGCGCATTGCGGCCGCGATGAAGGAAGAATGACCGCGGAAACTGACAACGCGCTGCGGCTGGAGAAAGTCACCTTCGACTACGAGCCGCGCGAGGACCGGCTGCTGGCGCGGGTGCTGGCAGCCGATGGCAGGCGCAGCGCGCTGTGGGTCACGCAGCGGCTTGCGCTGCGGCTGGTCGGCGCACTGGCGCGCCATCTCGACCACACCGCCGCCGGCGACGATGCGCGGCACCAGCAGCAGTTGCAAAGCTTCCGCCACCAGGCCGCGCTGCTGAGCAGCCAGCCCGGCGCGCCGGTGGATGCGGTCGATCCGTCAGGCGCGCCGCTGCTCGACACCATCGACGTGCGCTTATTTCAAGACCAGGTGGAATTGCAGCTGCACCTGCCGGTACAGCCTGCGGTGCTGCGGCTGTCGAACGACCATGTGCGGCAGCTGCTGCAAATTTTGCTCGACCTGTTCCGCCGCGCGGAATGGCGAGTGGATGCGTGGCCGGCGTGGATGCGGGACAGTGCGGGGGCGGGCAGCGGCGCATCGTCGGGCGACCTGCCCTCGGTGCATTGAGGGCGGGCCGTCCGCCGCTGGACCTCAGGGGATGAGCTGCGCAGTCGCGTCAAAGCTGGTATAGCCGACCAGAATCACCGATCCCGCACCATTGCCGTTCGCAACAAAGATTTGGGTGGAGTCATCCGGATTGTTATCGCCGGGCAGATAGTCAATCAGATCGAGCCCGGTCATTTGCAACTGGCCAGTCAGCTTCAGCTGGTCGTTACTGTCGAAGTTGAAGATTCTCTGGGGACCATTCTGGATCGCCAGTCCATTGGTGACGTCGACAATAACGGACGGGTTACCGGCGGGCTCATTCGCCCCCTGGATCGTCACCGTGATCGCCTTCGTGGTGCCATCCAGCGACTGCACCGTCAGCGTGTCGGTGCGCGTGTCCCCGGTATTCAATGCCTGCACATTGTTTGCCGAGTTGCGCAGCGCATAAGTCCAGGCGCCCGTGCTCTCGTCGAAAGTGAAATCACCATACGTGCCGTTCAAGCCATTTAGCACCGCCTGGAATCCGGTTTGACCGCTATCCCGATCGCTGACGGTCAGTGTGCCGCTTGCATTGAGCGTACCGTCCTCGGATACGGCGCCACTGTCATCTCCGCCGAAAGTCGCCGTATCGTTCGCGCCGATCAGGTCGATCAGGATCGATTGCGGCAGGGATTCCGCGCCCTGCGAATCCACCGCCCTGACTTCAAAAGACACGCGCTCAGTCACGCCCGCCGCCAGCCCGTTGAATGCCGCCGGATTCACTTCGAAGCGGTACGCCCCGGTCTGGGTGTTCAGTGTGAGCGTGCCAAAGTCATTCGTCACGGCCACTTCATTGGCATTACCGGTCGGCACACCGTCTTTCAGCCCGTAGCTCACCTCATCGCCCTGATCGATATCGCTTCCGGACAAAGTGCCTTCGATCGCCGCGGGCGTGTCGTCGATGTCCGTGTCATGGACGCTGACCGGTTCAATGGATGCCAGCGTCGGTGGGTCATTCACCCCTTGCAGCAGGACGGTGACCGTTGCCGTGCTCAACGCGCCATTGGCCATGCGAACGACGTAGGTAAACGTGTCGGTCATCGACTGGCCGGCGCCCAGCGATTGCAGCATGTGGTGCAGAGAAGAGCCGTCGTAGTGAATCGTGCCGTCGGGATTGATCGTCAGCGCCGCACCCAGTCGGCTCATTCCTTCGGTGATGGGCGTCATCTGGCTGCCGCTTCCCGTCGGGGCACCGATCGACACCACCCGCGCCGAACCCGGGTCATTTGCCAGGACGTTCAGGTCGCCGCAAAGGACGTCCTCAGTCAGGTGATCGAATACATCGTCTTTCGCGGCGCCTGTGCGCAGCGCAACTTTTATTGTTGTATTGGCAGACATCGTCGGTTATCTCCGTGAACGGGTTCAGCGGACCGGGGGCCCGCACAGACAGCGGCCCGAACCGGGCCACATCCACTGTGGTGGGCAACCCGGCTGTCTCAGGGAGATCCGTGGCTTTCCGTCCCCGCGTCGCCACGGGTTTGGCCTTGCACGGAGACAATGCTATTGTCTGAAAAGAAAGCAAACTTGTTGCAAATCAAACAATCCGAAGAACTGGAATCCCTCGCCAGTTACGCGTGGGCGACTGCGTCAACCCACGCCAATTGCCGCGGCAGGCAGACCGAGCGCAGATCATAGGTGGCCTGCGCAAAAGCCCGCGCATTCGCGCCAAGGCGCTGGCGCTGGCCGGCATCAGCCAACAAGTCGGCCACCTGTGTCGCGAGGCCCTCGGTATCGAAGAAGTCGACCAGCCGGCCGGTATCGCCATCGCGAACCGCCTCGCGCAGCGGCGCGGTGTCGCTGGCGACGATCGCGCAGCCTGCGCTCATGGCCTCGAGCAGGCTCCACGACAGCACGAACGGATAAGTCAGGTAGACATGTACTGCCGACAGCTGCAGCAGCGGGATGAACTGCTGGTACGGCAGGTTGCCGAGGAAGTGCACGCGCGCCCAGTCGGCATCGGCGATCTGCGGCCGCACCTCGGCCGCGAAGATGTCCTTCCACTTCTTGCCTTCCGGCGCGCGCGCGCCGTAACTGACGTCATCACCGCCGACGATCAGCACGCGCGCGTTCGGCCGTGCGCGCAGCAGCTGCGGCAGCGCGCGCATGAACATGTGATAGCCGCGATAGGGCTCGAGGTTGCGGTTCACGAAGGTCACCACCTCGTCGTTGCGGGTGAGCCTGAGCTTGCCGCCCAGCGTCAGCGAGACGCCGGGCGCCGGCGCGACAGCGTTGGTGTCGATGCCATCGTGGATCACGCTGATCTTCGACCGGACGCGTTCCGGAAAAGTGCTCGCCTGCCATTCGGTCGGCGACAGGCCGGCGTCAGCCACTTCGAAATGAAGCAGGTTGTTCAGGTTCTTCAACCGCAGCCGGCAGGCCTCGCCGGGATCCTTCGACGGGAATTCCGGATCGAAGCCCACGTCCGCACCCTGCGCGTGGTAGAAAAATTCGCAGTAGATGGCCAGCTTCGCCTGCGGCCACACCTCTTTCACGAACAGGCTCTCGCCCCAGCCGGGATGCGCAATCACCAAGTCCGGCGCAAAACCCTCGGCCTTCAGCTGCAGCGCCGCGCGAAAGCAGGCCTCGCCGCGGATCGTCTTGGTCTCGAAGTCGGATACCCACGGATGCACGTTCGGCGTTGAACCGCGCCGTGCGCCGTACGGGAACAGCCGTACGCCCTGCCATTCGCGCAGCTCGGTCTTTTGCATCGTCATCGCGACGACCTGATCGCCGCGGGCGGCCAGCGCCGGCGCGAGGAACTTGAACTGGCCGGGGAAGTTCTGGTGAATGAAGAGGATTTTCATGGCGACCAATTATCGGCGAACCGTACGGAAAAGCATCAGAAGAGATAGAGGCCGAGATCCGCAACCCCGCTCAGCTTGCCGGTGATCCGCACCAGCAGCAGCGCCGGCTGGGCGCCGCTGCCGTCCGCGTCGAACATCAGGTCGCGCCCCGCGAGGTAGAGATGCGGCGATGGCGCGTCGAGCGCAACGTCCGTGAGCACACTGAATACCTGCGATGACAGTGCGATGCTGTCGAGTCCGCGCTGGAAGTCGGCGATCGCATCTGCGCCGCCGGCCGTCTCGGGCAGCACCGAGAACATGAAGCAGTCGGCGCCCGCGCCGCCGCGCAACAGGTCCGCACCGGCACCGCCGTCCAGCGTGTCGTTGCCGGCACCGCCCTCGAGCGTGTCATTGCCTGCGAGGCCGACCAGATAATTGGCCGTGCGATCACCGGCGAGGCGGTCGCCGTAGGCCGAACCGGCCACGTCCTCGATGCCGGACAGGCGATCAATGCCAATGCCTGCATGGTTCTTTTTCAGCGAGCGCGCCATCGGCTTCGACGCGCCGAGGCTGACGCTCACGCCAGCCAGCGCACCCGCATGCGACACTAGGTCGCGCCCTGCATCGGCGCCCGGTGTGCCGCCGTACAACCAGTCATTACCGGCGCCGCCGATCAGCACGTCATCGCCGTCATCGCCGGCGATCAGGTCGTCGCCGTCGCCGCCAAGCAGCGTATCATTGCCCGCACCGCCGTACAGCGTGTCCCTGCCGCCGCCACCGGCCATCAGCTCGTCTGCCGCAAAACCCTGCAGCAATTGCGCCGAATCGTCGGCCATGCCGGAGTAATCGGCGACCGGCCGCACCCCGGCGACGCCGAGCAGCAGGTCGTTGCGCGCCACCTCGGCCAGCAGCGCGTCGGCATGGGCGGAGATCGCCGCCCACACCGCTCGGCTGGCGGTGCCGCCCGATGCCACGCCGACCAATTCGCCATCGACCAGCAGCGGCCCGCCGGAGTCGCCAGGGTTCAGGTCGCCGCTGTCAGAGGCGAAAATCACCGCATGGCCCTGCAGCGCCGCCGTCACCGGCCGCGCCATCATGCCGGTTGCCCCCTGCGGGTAGCCGATCGACAGTGCCGTACCGAAGCTCGTCAGCAGCGGGTTCATGCGCAGCCAGCCGACGCTGTCGCCAATAGCGACATTCACGCCGACCAGCGCAAGATCATGCTGCGCCTCTGCATCGAGCAGCACATCCGGCCGCCCGTCCTGGTCGAACTCGTCCTTAAAGGCCAGCAGCGTGCCGGTATCCGGCGTATAGGTAAACACCTGGTAGGGCATGAATTCCAGCGTGCCGGTAAAGCGCGCGCCGGTCGATCCGCCGAAACTGCCGGCCAGCCGGTTCAGGTCCGCGCCGAGGAAAAAATCGATCCGCTTCACCGGCGCCTGCGTAGCCGGATCGATCACCACATGCGTCGCCGTGAGGAAGTCATTGCGGCCGACCAGCGCGAACGTGCCCTGCTGCACGCGCCCGTCGGACAGATAGGCGAGCAGGAAGCCGACCTGCCGGTAAGGCGGCTCGACGATGAACTGGCGGGAGACTTCGGTGGAGGACATGGGGACCGGATCCGGCGGGCGTGCCGGCACAGGCAGGTAACACGCGATTCTTGCCGCCGCCGTGCATGCCGTCTGTGCCTGCGGTCACACCCGCGAAGCGGCCGGCGTCCCGGCGGGATCAGCGATGGTGATCGGCCGCGATCTCCACCCGCGGCCTGCGGTCCGGTACCGGAACCTGCGCTGCCAGGAAGCGCGCAGTGGCATCGACGTCGCGCGGGCCGCTGCGGCGCGCGCTGCCACGAGTGAATCCGGTGAAAGCGTCGCCGCCCTCGGCAAGAAACGCATTCACCGTGACCCGGTAGGCGCGTTGCGGCTGCACCGCCTCGCCGTCCAGCGTCATGCCGCTCACCCGCTGCCCCGGCGCTGCGCGCGGGTCGAGACGGTAGCGGAAACCGCTGCTGGGCTGCAGGAGCGCGATGCGATCCTTGCGTACCTGGCGCTCGAGCAGCGCGTGCAACTGCGCGCCAGTGAGCGTCATCGTCACCAGCGCCTCCGCAAACGGTTGCACGCGGGCGAGGTCATGGAAGCGGAGCTCGCACGGCCCCGCATCGCAGCGCAGGTCATCGCGCAGGCCGCCGGCATTCATGAACGCGATGCGCGCACCGCCGTCGGCGTCGGCGCGGGTGGCGGCCAGCTGTGCGTCGGCGATCAGTGCGCCCAGCGTCGAATTCCCGGCGCCGATCGGTGTGCGGTCAAAGCCGGCGGCGATGCGACCAACCACCCGCTCCCCCAGCGGACGTGCCAGCTCACTGTAGTGCGCGACCAGCGCCTCCACCGACGCGTTTGTCTGCGTATTTGCCTGCAAGGCGGGCGCGGGCAGCGGCAGGTTGTCTGCGGCAGTGCGCACTAGATCGATCCGGCCGCTGGTGCGCTCGAGCGCCAGGTCGATGCGCGACAGCCGGCGCGCATGGGAACCGGCCTGCATGATCAGCCTCCCGTTGCGCAGGCAGCGATAGGTCTGGTGCGTGTGGCCGGTCAGCACCAGCTTCACGTCCGGGTCGAAGCGCCCGGCCATCTCGAACGCGCGGCCGCGCGCACTCGGGCAAGACAACTCGGCATCGTTGCGATCGACGAAGCCGCCCTCGTGCAGCATGACTACGAATGCATGCACGCCGTCCTCCCGCAGCATCCGTACCGCCGCATTGACCGCAGCCACTTCGTCGGTAAAGCGCAGGCCCTGCACGGCGGACGGCCGCACCAGCGAGCGCGTGTTGCGCGTGACCACGCCGATGAAGGCGACCGGTACGCCGTCGTAGCGGCGCACAGCAAACGGCGGCAGCACCGTGTGGCCATCCTCTGCCATCACGTTCGCGCCCAGCATTGTGAAGCGCGCGCCGTCGAATCGGCCACCGGGACCGCGACAGGTCTGCGAGCGCTCGTCCACACCATCGGTGGCGCACCCGCCGCGCAGCAGACGCTGCAGTTCCGCAAAACCGCGGTCGAACTCGTGATTGCCGACGGCCGCAATCTCCAGCCCCAGCAAGTTCATTGCCTCGATCGTCGGCTCGTCGCGGAACAGCGAGGACACCAGGGACGACGCGCCGATCAGGTCGCCGGCAGAGACGGTCACATGATGGCGGGCGCCGGCACGCTGGCGTACCAGTTGCTGCGCCAGCGCGCCCGCGCCATGCGGCGCGATATGACCGTGAAAATCATTGAAGGCCAGCACCCGCAGCCTGACGATCTCGCCCGTAGCGGCCGGGAGCAGTGAAAGGCACAGCAATGCGGCAGCGGCGCTGCGCAGGAAAACGGAATGCATGGGGGAGCGGTCGCAGGACGTGGATAGTCGGGCGACGATACCCGCGCCCTTGCAGATCGGCGGCGACGCACGCCGCTAACGCCATGCATGTGCGTGCGAGCGCTGTGTGCCTCCAGGAAGAACGTTGCGAACGCCCCACCGCGCCGGCGCGGCGCTCAGCTCTCGACGACGTTCAGGAAGGATTGCAGCACCGACGCGGTGTCGACGAAGGCCGGTGCTGCCGCCGACTGCACCGCCTGCGCGAGTGCAGCGACCGCTGGATCGGTATCGTCCTCCGGCGCAGCAGAGGCGTCGCCGGCTGCAGCTGCGAATTCTTCCGCCGGCCCTGCCGGCGCGGATTCTGCGAGCAGATCGAGCGGCCCGCTGCTATCGGCCGCCTCTGCAACGAGCGCCGTCGGTGCCGACGGTGCGACCGGGGCTGCCGCCATCGCTGCCATCGCCACTGGCCCGACCGCCTCGCGCAACTGCGCCTGCAGCCCCGCATCGAGCTCGCCGGCGCGCGCCACCAGCGGCGCCGCCTGCGCCAGGTCCATGCCGAACAGCCAGGCATTGCGCCGGATCGATGCTGCGTCCCGGCCGGCGTCGCGCAGCAGCAGGCCATGCGCATCGACCAGCTTCAGCCCGTGGTCGACCAGCGCGCCGTCCTCGTCCTTCAGCTCGCGCAATGCAAACGGCCCCGAGCGCGCCACGGTGTCGCTGCTGCCCAGATAGGCCGCATCCTCGCGCTGCTCGCGTGCCGGGTCGCCGTACATCTGGCCGGTGGCGCGGCGCGCGGCCGTCACCGGATCGCCGGAGGCCATAATCGCCTGCCAGTCGCGCGTATCCGTATTCGATCCCACCACGCCATACAGCAGTTCGGCCGCGTCCTCGAAGCTGGCGCCGCTCTTGTCCATGAAAGTCTTGATGTCCGGCCGGTGCTCGGCCGACAGTGCAGCCGAAGTCAGCAGTTGGGGCTCGACCCGGGCCATCACCTGGGCCGACGCGGCCTGCAGCGCCTCGGCAAAGCGACCCTCGTCGCCTGTCTAGGCGTCGACAGTAGTGCTATAGACCGTCTGCGCAGTGCGGGCTGCGCCCGAGGCATTGAGTTCCATGCGGATCTCCTGATCATTCGATGCGGCAATCGTTGCAAATTCCATGCCTTTAATGCACAGCCCCACCCCTTTTCTGTATGGTTTTCTGTATGGGATTTCTGTATGGGGATTTCTGTATGGGACACTCACTCTGTTCAATCGATAACCGGCTATGGGCGGTGATAGTTCAAACAGAGTGAGTGTCCCTCTTCGTCCTACAAACAGAGTGAGTGTCCCTCTTCGTCCCTTTTCGTGCTCGCCGACGGCGGCAAGTCCTTTCCGCACCAAGGCAATCCTTGTCCGCTGCAGGGCAGTCGGCCAGCGCACTGCACGGCGAGATGCAAGCGTCTACAATCCATAAACATTTCTTTTGGACAAGCATTGTGGCCACCATCCGCTCGTATTCCCCCGTCAGCATTCCCGTATCGTCGACCGATGTGCCGTCGTCACTTGCCCAGATGGCGCTGAGCGGGGGAACCACGCAGTTTTCGCTGTCGACCGGCGATCTGCGCTATGTGGTCTACCTGCCGTTCACACAGGGCGGCGGACCGCTCTATTTCGACTACCTGGTATTCGGCTCGCGCGGGACCGAGCCGCTGCGCTTCATCGGCTCAGTCGACAACACGCTCGTGCAAAGTGTCAGCGGCCATACCCATGTGAGCTCTGCCGGCGGGCGCTCGGCAGTGCTCGCGGATTCGGGCAAGGAGTGGCTGTCGTGGGTGACCGCCGCCTTCGCAGGCACGGGCTATGAATCGATGGCCGAACCGCCGCAGGACTATGCGCGCTGGCCGCTGGGCTATCTGGTCCGGCTCGATGCGTCCGCGCAGGCGCCCTACCTGCAGCCGACCCGGCTGACTGACCTGCGCGCGTTCAACCACAGCGTGGCAACCGGCGACGTCAACGGCGACGGCACCGCCGACTATCTTGTGTCCGGCAGCAGCAAGCAGGAAGACCCGCTGTTCTACGCGCGGCTCGGCTACCTGCTGGTATCGCAGCCGTCCGGCGGCCACCAGCGGATCCTGATCGACCATCCGAACCTCTCGCCGGTCGGCGTGGCCAAGGGCGGGCTCGGCAATGTGGTGCTGGCCGACGTGAACCGCGACGGACGCGACGAGATCGTGCTGTCGGGCGGGTCGGGCGAACTGACCGCTGCCGACAAGGGCTTCCTCACAATGAGCTACCAGGACGGTCGACTGGTCGAGCAGTTCTCGCTTGCGCCGTACGGCCGCTTCAACCAGCACCCGACCTACAACCACTATGCATTCGACATGGACAAGGATGGCGATCTCGACATCCTCGCCTTCTTCGGCGTGTCCTCCTGGGGCTTCGAGCTGCTGCGCAACGAGGGCGACGGTCGCTTCGCGCCGGTGCCGGATGCGCTCGGACTGAATGCCTTGCGGCTGCCCGACTTCAAGATGATGCAATTCGCCGACGTGAACCGCGATGGCTATACCGACATCATCCTCGACAACCTGACATCCGACTGGTCACTGGGAAGCCGGCCGGCCAACCTCGCGTCGGCGATCCTGATCAACGACGGCGGCCGTTCGTTCAAGGCGTCGTCCGCCAGCCCGACCCTGGCAGGCAGCGCGCCCGGAGGTTCGGTGCAGACCACCGTCACCAGCTATGCCGGCGAAGTCGCACCCGGCACCCACCGCTTCGTCACCAGCTTCCGCCGCAACGACAACACCGAGTTCGGCATGTTTGCGCAAGACCTGTCGCTGACGTCGCCCGCGTCCGGTGGCGGCAGCGGCGGGACGCCGACCATCAGCCGCGTGCTGCTGACCACCGGCCCGATCAGCGTCTACCAGACCGGCACCGGCACGCTGGTGGTCGATGATGCGGGCTCGCGCATCGGCGACCCTGCGGACGACGGCGTGGCGCTCACATCGGCCGCGGGCAAGCCGCTGTCATCGGTGCGGCAACTGGCCGCCGTCGCCGTCACTGCGGAAGGCGACATCAGCCTGTTTTCAGGCAAGGGCAGCCAATGGACGGAACTTCGCTTCAGCAGCGCCGGCGTACAGCAGGGCCCCGCCACGAAACTCAGCCTCGCGCAGGCCGTGCGGCGAGAGCCCTCGCTGGGCATCGACATCAATGGCGACAGCCGTATCGGGCTCGTCGTGGCCGGCGTGCTTGACGGCGATGGCTACCGAGACAGCGAGGCGGCGCTCGGGCTGTACCGCAGCCAGCTGGGCACGCTGGTACTGGACCGTGCGGGCCTGTCGACGGGCAGCCCGCTGGACGCGGACGCGCCAGCGCTGACGACCGCTGCCGGCAAGCCCTGGACGCTGCGCTCCAGCGAACAGCTGCTCGGCATCGCGGCCAAAGATGCAGACAGCCTCGAGCTGCTGGTGCGCGCGGGCAGCCGGGTCATTGCATATGAAGCAGACACAGACAGCGGCCTCATTGCGGCGCGTGGCGTGGCGCTGCGCGATACCGGCGCCATCACCTCACGGGAATACGCATACCGGCTAGATCTGGACGGCGACGGCAGCATCAGCCTGCTAGGACAGGCCTCGCCACCAGCAGGCTGGCCCTCCCCCCTCCTGTAAGGGACACTCACTCTGTTCGATCGATAGTCGACTATCTCTCCAATTCCTGTATGGGGATCTCCTCTTACGGGAAATTTCCTCTTGCGGCGCTCCTCTTACGGGAGGTCCTCTTACGGGACACTCACTTTGTTTGATCGATAGCCGGCGATGGTCGGCAATCGCTCGAACAGAGTGAGTGTCCCTTTTCTACCTTTCCCTTTTCTACCTTTCCTATTCCCTTTCCTATTCCTAGCCACCTTTCCTAGCCCTACCTCCCTTTCCTAGCCTTTGCCTTTGCCTTTGCCTTTGCCTTTGCCTTTGCCTTTGCCTTTGCCTTTGCCGTTGCCGTTGCCTTTGCCTTTGCCGTTGCCTTTGCCTTTGCCTTTGCCTTTCCTGCCGCTCTTTCTTAGCCAGCCTGCATCGTCGCCGCAAAAATCTGTCACACAAGCGTCACGCGACAGTCACGCGAGTGAAACTTTCCGAAGGTTCAATGAAGGGCTTCCAACAAGGAGACCCGCATGGCACTTTCCCTCACTGGTAACAGCACACTGAAACTCGCCGTCCTGGACAGCATCGCACTGACCGGCGCAGAGATTTCGGCATATGACCCGGCCAGCAAGCAGTTCTTCGTCACCACACCGAGCAACGGCATTCTGGTGGTATCGGCAGCCAACCCGGCCGACCTGACGTTGGCCCGGACGATCGACTTCTCGACCGCAGCGTTTGGGGCGTTCGGCAATGACGTCAACAGCGTCGCCGTCAGGAACGGGATCGTCGCGGTGGCCGTCGCCAACCCGGTCAAGACCGAGCCGGGCCGCGTGTTCCTGCTCGATGCGGCCGGCAACCTGCTCCAGAGCCTCACCGTGGGCGCGCTGCCGGACATGCTGACCTTCAGCCCGGACGGCAAGTCCATCCTCGTCGCCAACGAGGGCGAGCGCAATGGTGCCAATGGCGAGACCGACGCCAAGGGATCGGTCAGCATCATCAACGTATCAGGCGGCGCCGCGGCAGCGACGGTGACGACGGTGGATTTCACTGCATTCGACGGCCGCGAAGCGGCGCTGCGCGCGCAGGGCGTACGTATCTTCAACGGAAAATCGGCCAGCCTCGACCTCGAACCGGAATACATCGCGGTCGCCCCCGACGGCAAGACCGCGCTAGTCACGCTGCAAGAGGCGAACGCCGTCGCCATCCTCGACCTGAAGAAAAAAGTATTCACCGACGTGGTCCCGCTCGGCCTGAAGAAATTCGAAGGCCTGCTGACCGACTTCAGCGACCGGGACAGCGCCACGGGCAGCAACAGCTATGCAGCGCGCTCGGACCTGCCGGTGTTCGGGATGTACATGCCGGACGCAATCGCTTCCTTCACCACCAAGGGAAAAACCTATTACGCGATCGCGAATGAAGGCGACAGCCGCGATGACTTCATGACGCCGGACGAAACCGTGCGCCTCGGCAGCGTGACCCTCGACGCCGTGAAATTCCCGAACGCCGACGCGCTGAAGGCCAATGCCGTGCTCGGCCGCCTGAACACGCCCAACCCCGCCTCGGTCGGCAAGGACATCAGCGGCGACACCGATGGCGACGGCGATCTTGACCAGATTCTGATGTACGGCGCGCGCTCGTTCTCCATCCTCGACAGCAAGGGCAAGATCGTATTCGATAGTGGCGACCACATCGAGCGCTTCATCGCTACCCAAGGCGTCTTCGTGTCCGGCCAGGCCAACACCGGCGCGTTCGACGACGCACGCAGCGACGACAAGGGCCCCGAGCCGGAAGGCATTAACACTGCGGTGGTGGATGGCCGCACGCTGGTCTTTGTCGGCCTCGAGCGCGGCGGTGGTGGCGTGATGATCTATGACGTCACCGACGTGAAGAATGTCCAGTTCGTCACCTATGCACGCAATGCGGCCGATGTATCGCCCGAAGGCCTGACCTACGTGTCCGCGGCCGACAGCCCGACCGGCCAGGCGATGCTGGCGCTGACCAATGAAGTCTCGCTGACCCTGACCGTGTACGGACTGACGACCGTGAAGGCGGGCACCGCGAACGACGACATACTGCGTGCGACAGCGGGCGTGGACGAACTGACCGGTGGCCTCGGCATGGACCGTTTCGTATTCTCAGGCGTCAAGCCGCTGGCGCAGGCACTGACGGTAAAAGATGTGATCACCGACTTCAGCACCGTCAGCGACCGAATCGACCTGCGCGCGATCGATGCCGACAGCACTCGCGCCGGCAACCAGGCGTTTATCCGTGCCAGCAGCTTCGAGGGCAAGGCAGGCCAGCTGGTGGTCGAAGTCGTCGGCACCAACACGCAGCTATCGGGCGACGTCAACGGCGACCGCATCGCCGACTTCGTCATCCAGCTCACCGGCGTCACTTCAATCAGCTCCGACAACCTGATGCTCTAACCCCCGCAAGGGGATAACCCCCGCAAGGGAACCCCCGCAAGGGGACACTCACTCTGTTCGGCCGACTACCGGCCATGGTCGGTGATAGTACAAACAAAGTGAGTGTCCCTCTCAGGAGGGAAGCCGGGATGGGGCCGGGATGGGACACTCACTCTGTTCGACCGACTACCGGCGATGGTCGGTGATAGTTCAAACAGAGTGAGTGTCCCTTTCAGGAAAGTACTTTTCAGGAAAGTACGCCGATCAGGCTGGGCTCGACTGGAGTCTGGGACTCATGGAACCAGACGTCGGCCAGCAGGCCGGTGCCGCCATCGGCGCGGGTGAAGTCGGCGGTGAGGCCGATCAGGTTGCCTTGCTCGTAGCGCTCGGTGATCTCGGCTCTCAGGCCCAGCGAAGCAATGCCGGCCTCGGGCAGCGACAGCAATTCGCCGGCGTCGGTGACGCCGTCGGCGTCTTTGTCGATCCACAGCCGAAGTTGCTGCCATGCGGCGTCCCGGGCGTCGAGCCGGCCGTCGCGGTTGCTGTCCAGCGAACGCATCGCTTCAAAGCCATCCTTCGCTCGGTGGCCGTCCGGCAGCCGGAAGCCCTCGCCGAACAGCTCGCGCCCATCGTTGATGCGTCCATCGTCATTCAGGTCGATGGCCAGCAGTGCATCGCCCGGTTCGACCCAGCCCACCTGGCGCAGCACGCCGGAGCCGTCGAGGTCGAAGTGGACGCCGTCGGCCCGGCCGACGCTAAGGCGCCCGTCGCCGTCGAGGTCGAGCACCACCGGGCTGGTGCGCAATGACGACGCCTTGCTGCCGAGCGCCTCGACCTGCTCGGCCGACAGTGCGTCGGCCTGGTCCATCGTCAATCCCTTCAGCTGCGCGGCGCTGAGCGTGGCGAGCTGCGTATTCGAGAATGCCGCGAAGGTTTCCGGCGCGAGCATCGCCAGCTGCTTGCCGCTGAGTGCCTTCAATTGCGCACCCGTCAGCTCGGCGACCTGGTCCGGCTGCAGCGCCGCCAACTGTTCCGATTTCATCGAACGCAAGTCGGCAGGCTCGATGGCCGCCAGCTGTGACGCACTGAGCAGGCCGAGCTGATAAGGCGTAAGCGCAGCCACCTGCTTTGCGCTAAGCGCTGCCAGCGCACCGGCGGTCATGTCGAACAGGACGTCGTCGTTCAGGCTGGACATTAGCTCTGGCTTCAACGCCGACAGCTTGCGTGCCGACGCCAATCCGTCGATCTGCACCGCATCCAGCTCCGCCACTTGCGCGGCGCGCAGGCCGCCGAGCTGCCTGGTGCTCAGCGACGACAGCATGCGCACGCTGAGACCGGCAATCTCGGCATCGTTGATGGCGCCGACCTGGAACGGCGTCAGCCGCTTCAGCTGCAGGCTGTCGAGCTGGTCCAGCTGCAACGCGTCCATCGCCGCCACCTGTTCTTCACGCAGTGCACCGATGGCCTCCGGCGCAAGGCGCGCCACCTGATCCGGCAGCAGTGCGGACACTTGCTCCGGCAGCAGCGCCGCCACCTGCGTACTGCCGAATGCCGCCACCTGCGCCGGCGACAGCGCACCGATCGATTCCGGCGCCAGCGCCTTGACCTGCGGCGCCGACAGCGCCTTCAGCTGCGCCGACCCGAGCCGGGCCAGCTGCGCTCCCGAGAGCGATGCGAGCACGGCATCGTCGATGGCCTGCATCTGTGCGGTCGACAGCTTGGCGAGCTGCTGCGGCGTCAGTGCGACCAGCTGCTCGACCGACAGCTGGCCGAAGCGGGACGGCGCGAGCCCGGGCAGCGCATCAGGCGGCAGCAGCGCGAACTGCGCAGGCGACAGGCGATCGACCTGCTCGCCGGTCAGCCCGCCGAGCTGGGTGCGCGTGAGCGCGCCGAACTGTGTGTTGCTGAGGCTGGTGATGTTCGCGCCAAGCGCGCCGAGCTGGGCAGCAGTCAGCGCGGAACCATCGATCGCGCGCAGCTGGTCGACCGTCAGCGCATTCATTTGCGCAAGCGTCAGTCCCGGCACCGCCGCCTTGTTGAGCGCCGCCAGCTGCGCGGTGCCGAACTGCACCACCTGCTCGGGTGTCAGCGCGCCCACTTGTCTGGCGAGCAGCGCGCGCACTTGCGCCGCCGACAGCGCCACCAGTTGTGCGCCCGTCAGCGACGGCAGCTGGGTCGCAGTCAGCGACGGGATGTCGGCGGCTTCGATGCTCGCCACCTGCGACGGCGTCATCGCCGCCAGTTGCGCACCGGTCAGTGCCGCCACCTGCGCCGGGCGCAGCGCCGCGATCTGCGCCGCGGCAAGGGCATCGATCTTGTCGGTCGGGAGCGCGGCCAGCTGCGCGGCCGACAGGCCCGGCAGGCTGTCCGTTGTCAGCGCCTGCAGCTGCTCGCGGCTCATCAGCGGGAAGGCGCCGGCATTGATCGCCGCCAGTTGCGGCATGGCGAGCGCGGCCAGCTGCGCGGCCGACAGTCCGGCGGCTTCTGCGGCGGACAGGGTCTTGAGCTGGTCGGGCCGCAACGCGGCGACCTGCGGGGCGCCAAGCGCCGCCAGCTGTGTGGCCGACATCGCATCCACCAGCGCGGCGCTCGCCAGCTTGAGCTTGGCCGGATCCAGCGCTGCCACCTGCGCGGCGGTCAGCGCCGCCACCTGTGCGGCCGTGAGCGCATCGAGCTGCGTGGCCGATAGCCCCTGCAGCAGCTGCGGCAGGATCGCCGCCACGTCCGCGGCGTCCAGCGCCTGGATCTGCGTCTTGCCGAGTGCAGCCAGCTGCGACGAGGTCATCGCCGCCACTTGCTCGGCGGTGAATTGCTTCACCTGTTCGGGCGTGAGCGCGGCGACCTGTTCGGCGGTCAGCCCGGACACCGATGCCGCCGGTAGTGCGGCCAGTTCGGCGCTCGACAGCTGGCTCAACGCCTTCAGCTGCGCCAGCGACAGGCTAGCCAGATCGGCTGCTTCGATCCCCGCCACCTGCGCCGGCAGCAGTGCGACCAGTTTCTCTTCCGACATCGACGCAAGCTGCTCGGCCTTCAGGGCCTTCATCTGCGCGGCGGTCAGCTGGCTGATCTGGGTATTCGTCAGTGCATTGAGCTGCGTGCTGGTCAGGGCCGCAATGTCGGCGTCTTCAATCGCAGCCAACTGCGTGCCCGAGAGCGCGGATATCGCGGCGGTACTGAACGCCGCCATCTGCTCGGCCTTTAATGCCTTGACCTGGTCGGCCGTCAGCGCCGCCGCCTGCGCGGGCGACAGCACGGCCACCTGGCCGGCCGTGAACTCCGCAATATCAGCCGCCTCGATCGCCGCCACCTGCGTCGGCTGCAGCGCAGCAATCTGCACCGCCGACAGCACCACAAACTGCTCCTTCTTCAGCGCGACGATATTCGCCGTCGTCAGTTGGGCGATATCCGCCGGCGACAGCGCAGCAATCTGCGCCGTCGTCAGCGCCGCAACTTGTTCAGCAGACAATCCGGACAAGACACTCATGAGATTCACCAATGACGAGGGTTAGCCTTGGAGGAATCGGAAGCAGGCAGCGAAGCTTTAGGCAGCATGCCAGTTTGGCAAAGCCCCTACAAAGGGACACTCACTCTGTTCGTCCTCTGTTCGCACAAGCTCCCAGCTCCCCAATCAATACGATGATTCCCACTGCCCCCATGAATTAGCCGCATGATGCTGTTCAGGTCGGAATCGGCTGCCTACGCTGGCGTCTTCTTGTCTTAGCCTGCGCTTACGCCCATGACCCGCCCTCGCTCCCGCCTCGTTCATCCTGCCGACACCCGTTGGTATCACTGTGTTTCCCGCTGCGTCCGGCGGGCTTTCTTGTGCGGCATCGATCACACGAGCGGCCGCAATTTTGACCACCGCCGCAGTTGGGTGACAGATCGCCTGCAAGAATTGAGCAGCCTGTTCGCCATCGACATCGCCGCCTATGCCGTGATGAGCAATCACTATCACCTCGTCGTCCACCTCGCGCCCGAGCGGGCGGCCGCCTGGAGCGATCATGACGTGCTGCTGCGCTGGACTCGCCTGTTCGCCGGGCCACCACTGATCCGGCGCTACCTGAACGGCGCTGATCCGGCGCTATGCCAAACCGAACTCGACCAACTACGGGACATGGCCACAGTGTTCCGCAGACGCTTGCAGGATCTGTCGTGGTTCCTTCGGCTGCTCAATGAATCGGTGGCGCGCATGGCGAACGCGGAAGACCGCTGCAGCGGTCGCTTTTGGGAGGGGCGATTCAAGAGCCAGGCCCTGCTCGATCTGCCGGGTCTGATTGCCGCGATGATTTACGTCGACCTGAACCCGGTACGCGCCGGCATGGCAGCCACGCTGGCCGCATCGTTGCATACGTCGATCCATGCGCGGCTTCGCGAACCCGAAGGCAATGCGGAGGCCCCGTTGCTGATGCCCTTCGATGCGGGCGGCCGGAGGCCCGGGGCGATCCCGTTCGGGCTGGAGGACTACATCAGTCTGGCCGACTGGAGCGGTCGGCAGCAGCGGCACGACAAACGAGGGGCGATCGTGGGCAGCTTGCCGCCGGCGCTGCAGCGGCTTGGGGTGGAAGAAGAGGCGTTCCTGACGATGTCCGGAGACCTGATGAAAGCCTTTGGCAGTGTCATCGGCTCACCGGCCACCATGGCCGATCATTGTGCCCGACGCGATTTGAGATATCTGCGAGGCGTGCAAGCAGGACGGCGGGCCGAGCGGGAAGGACAAACTTCGGAATGAGCAGAAGACGCGGGGCGACAGCGGATCATCAACAATGCTTCTTGTGCGATCAGAGGTCGAACAGAGTGAGTGTCCCTTTATGGTCCCTTTATGGAACCTTTATGGAATGCGTTTTAAAACGCGCGACGCAATGTACAGCACGATGAACATGCCAAGCATGTCGCCGACGAGCATCGGCAGAAAATGCTGGGTCAGGTTATCGCTGCGGCCGGTGACGAAGAAAAAAACATTGTGGGCCGACACACTGGCCATGGCGCCGGCGCCGCTGAACCAGAGCAAATGCAGGGTCCGCAGGCCGGACAGCGAATTCGGCAGCGCCAATGCGCGGCGTACTGCCTCGCTGGCGAGCCACACCGGCAACGCGGACAGCAGCGAGAGCCCCAGCGCATCGCGCCAGTCCTGCGACCACAGGCCGGCGTTGGTCAAGGCAGCACCGGCAAAAAGCCCCAGCGCACCGACCCAGCCGAGGCTCAGCACGGCCAGCATGCGCAGTGCGGCGGGCAGGAAAATCCAGCTGACGAAGGTACTGCGCTCCATGGCGGAAAACAGCCAGCTGTTCAGTTCGAAAAGCACCGCCCAAAGCGCAGCCACGGCCAATGCCGAGGGCAGTATCCACGCCGGCTTCATGATCGCTGATGATGTCAGGCCCGTTGCGCCTTGCTCAGGCAACGACCGAGTGCCGCAAAATATTTATCGCAGACTGCGGTGGGCGTGATGTATTTGACGCGATTATCTTCCTCGTCAATTTCCAGCACCAGATAGCCTTTCTTCCGCAACGACTTCAGGCGCCGGTGTATGGTCGACTGCGACATGCCCACCTCCATCGTCGCCGCCTGCAGCACCGAGATTTTCTGGCCCTCGTGCCAGGCCGCCGCAAACACATTCAGCAGCCGCTCTTCGAAGATATCCAGCCCCGGAAAATCCGGAATGCCGCGGATCGATTCGACCAGACTCAGGAAGCGCAGGTACACGGAAGAATGACTGGCAGATTTGCTCATTGGACTGGGCGCGGAGGCCATTTGTTTTTGTGAGCATGGATTTTACCTGCGCTTCATCGGGCATTCACTTCCCATGAATGGGTTTTCAGGTTGACACCGGCACGCAAAAATCGCCCCCATTTTCCGCGGCGGTGAAATCCGAGGCCCGCTTCATTCGCATCGCGAATGAAGCGGATTATCAGGAAACAAATAAGAAAGCAGTCAGGCCAGGATGAAATCGCCTGCGCTCAGGCTGTTGACGCCGGTGAGGGTCGCCAGCAACGTCGCCGCGCCGGTGCCGTTGGCGTCGGCGTCGTAATAGAGCTTGCGCGTGGCCGTGTCGAACAGCAGGATGTCGTCGGCATCGAGCGCGATGACGCCGGCGGCCGACACAAGACGGCCGTCCAGGCCCCCGGCAATCGACAATGCGGAGAACACGGCCGTGGACAGCACGATCTTGTCGCCGTCCGCCGTACGGAAGTCCCGGATCAGATCCGCTGTGCCGTCGGGCGCGACATCGAAGACAAAGTTGTCGGCACTGAGCCCGCCGGTCAGCTGGTCTGCACCCGCGCCGCCGGACAGGGCGTCGTTGCCCGCACCCGCGATCAGGCGGTCCGATCCGCCGCCGCCCGCAAGCGAGTCACTGCCGGCACCTGTGGTGATATTGTCATTGCCCTCGCCCGCGGACACCGTGTTATTGCCCCCGCCCGCACGGATCACGTCATTGCCGCCACCCGTCGCGATCGCATCATTGCCGGCACCGGTGGTGACGAGATTGTTGCCTCCGCTATCAACCACGGCGTTGTCGCCGAAGGCATCGGTAAAACGGTCATTGCCGTCGCCGCCGTCGAGGGTGTCGTTGCCCTCGCCCCCTTGCAGCGCATCATTGCCGAGACCGCCGACCAGCGAGTCGTCGCCAGCACCGCCCAACAGGCGATCGTTGCCGGCGCCTCCGCCGAGGGTGTCGTTGCCGTTGCCGCCATCAACGACATCATTGCCGTCGCCTCCGAGCAGGGAGTCATCGCCGGCCAGTCCGACCAGCTGATCGTTGCCGGCTCCGCCATCCAGCGTATCGCCCAGCGCGCCGCCGGTCATCCGGTCATTGCCGCCAAAGCCGAACCATGCGCGTGCATTCGAGGACACGGTCAGGATGTCGCTTCCCGCCAGCAGGGACTGATTGTCGAACAATTGTCCGAAGTTGCTTGCAGAGTCGGTCAGCGATGTGAGCGAGGCAGCAGGAATCATCCCTCTGAAATTCACCGCATTGCCGCTGGCATCGGAAAGATTCACCTCCCGAATAGTGCCTTGGGCGGGGTCGTTCACATTCAGGCTGCCCTTCAGCCTCAGGGTGTACCCGTTGCCCGTGACGGTGATCGAATCAATGCTGCCCGAAGCGTTCAGGTTGGCATCCGTGAGAATGTTCCCGCGAAGCGTGTACGAGACGGACCGGCTGTCATTCCAAATCTCTGCGGCGGTAATTGACGATATGCGCACATTGCTCATCGACCAGTTGCCATCGCCGCTGACGCGCCAGTTCCAGGAGCTGCTCGATACCGGATTGAATTCCAGCGAACTGATCTTCCCCGAAAACAGCATGAATCCCGTACCGCGCACCGTCAGCTGACCCGGAGCCGTGCCGAAAATCGTTGCCTGGAATTCCCTCGGCGAGACCGCCCCTCCCGTATAGTCCTCGTCGATCAGTGCCTGGACCCCCGCGCTAATGTCGCTGTCGAGCTGACCCAGCACACTCTCCAGCTGACTGCGGCCGATCCCCAGATCGGCCGCATCCAAACTCAATAAGCCCGCGACATTCCCGATAGTTGCCAATCCCGCCATCACTGTGTTCCTTCACGCTGTTCGTTGTTAGAAGAGGTCATCACCAACATTTCCGTTGTGACAACGATAGTGTGAACAGGCTGCAGGCGACGAGGGTGACAGTTATCAAAACCGAACGATGCTGGCGGGCGAGAGATGAGGTCCGTCGAAGACCGGTGTAGTCGTCGGTGCGGACAGCGGATGAACAGAGTGAGTGTCCCAACCTCCCTTCCCAACCTCCCCTGGCAACCTCCCCTGCTGATGGCCATCTGGCGACGCAAGCCTAAGCAGCCCATTGTCGGATCAGGGAAGCCAATTCTCCACCGAAGACTGGCAGGCCTTCCTGAAGGCGCATGGCCTCGTCGGCAGCATGAGTCGGCGTGGCAACTGTCACGACAATGCGGTGGCCGAGAGCTTCTTTCAGCTGTTGAAGCGTGAACGGGTCAAGCGCAAGACTTACCCGACACGCGAAGCGACGCGCCGGGATGCCTTTGATTACATCGAGATGTTTTACAACCCGATCCGCCGTCACGGATATAACGGGAAGCAGTCGCCGGTGCAATTTGAACAGCAGTTTTTCGAGAGGCAGCGAAGCGTCTAGAAATTCGATATCGATTCAGACTCTAAGAAGCTCTAAATTAATGAACCATTACGTCTTGACCGACTCTCTTCCCCTTTCGGGAGAGCGAGATGGCCAAGCCGCTGCTGGACGATGATTTATGGGCACTGATCGCGCCGTTGTTGCCGCCGCGACCGCCGCGCCGGTTCAAGCACCCGGGACGCAAGCCGGTCGACGACCGAGTGGCGCTCACAGGCATCCTGTTCGTGCTCAAGAGCGGCATCCCGTGGGAGATGCTGCCGGCCGAACTTGGCTGCTGCGGGATGACGTGCTGGCGGCGCTTGCGCGACTGGCAGCAAGCCGGCGTCTGGGAGCAGCTCCATGCGACGGTGTTGTCCGAGCTACGTCGGCGCGAGCAGCTCGATCTGTCGCGGGCCGTGGTCGACTCGTCGTCGGTGCGCGCGGTCCTCGGGGGAAAAAAACTGGACCGAATCCGACGGATCGCCGCAAGGCCGGCACCAAGCACCACCTGATCACCGACGCCCATGGCGTGCCATTGGCGGCCATCGTCACCGGCGCCAATACGCACGACGTGACGCAACTGCTGCCGCTGGTCGATGCGATCCCGGCCATCGGCGGCAAACGTGGTGCCCCCTGCACCCGTCCGCAGCGCGTGCTGGGCGATCGTGCCTATGATTCGCAGCCGCACCGGCAGGCCTTGGCTGAGCGAGGCATCAAAAGCGGCTTGGCGTGGCGACGTCTGCCGCACGGCACGGGTTTGGGCGCCTTGCGATGGGTCGTCGAACGCACCATCGCCTGGCTGCATCAGTTCCGTCGCTTGCGCGTCCGGTATGAAAAACGGGCGGACATCCATGAAGCGTTCCTGTCGATGGGCTGCTGCCTGATCTGCTTTCGCACGTTGAAAAAGTCTTTTTGTTAGAGCTTCTAAATTGGCTACGGACTAAATTGGGGAGCAGGTCAAAGCGAGAAAACCTCGCTATGGGGCTGTACTTGCGTCGTGCCGTTACGCTGGCTACCGGTCGGCTAATCGCGAGAGCATGCATCCCTTCCGTTGTCAGGTCGCCGCTTCCGCCGCCACTGTCTTGTCAAGCGTCGCTGCTTTCGGGCCGCGGATCGGCCACAGGGCTCGATCCGGCACCGGGCCCTTGGTGCGACGGTGCAGCTTTCCTCGCAGCAAAAAAAGACATTCATCTCCAAAGTGACACTGACCCCATTCGGCCTTCTCACGAAAAAATAATCCCCAATCACCAATTGGGCGGTAGGGTTTTATGTCAGCGATGAAAGGCGTAGCGCCCCTCATTGATTCTCGATTTAGATGACGTAGATGTCGCCGACGGCTGCAGCCACCGAGCTTCCTGCGAGCACGATACCCGTCACACCAGTTACACCGGTCAACTCGACGATATCTGTTGAGGATCCCTCTTGAAACACGTAAGTGTTTCCGCTGAACTCGAAGACAGCAACGTTTGCATTGGCAAGCAATGTCACGGCGACGTCGCCCCATTTAGCAAGGGAGTTAACCAGTCCGGCGTCAGCACCCGATAGCGTGATCACACCTTTCGTAGAAATCGAAGCAGTGATTACCTTGCCAGCGTTGCCGGTAGCCTCAGCAACGTCAATACCCGTTGCGGCGCCCGCCAGCGTTGCCGTGGCTGCAAAATCAAGGAGATCTGCATCACTGCCGCCAAAGGTTTTTGCTTGAAAGTTGGCGACGCTGTTCATGTCTGCTGTGTCAGTAGCAGTCGCTGCCGCCGTGACCTTGCCGAAATCAGCGATCTTGTCGGGGCCGAATATACTTGAGTGATTCGCCGTAACGATAATGAACGCATCACGCCCCCCACCCCCGGTCAGGTCATCAACACCGGCGCCGCCGGTAATCTGGTCTTTTCCCGAACCGCCCGAGATCAGGTCGTTGCCACCCCCTCCATTGAGGATATCGTCACCATCGCCGCCGAAGATCGAGTCGTTATATCCAACTGCTGTAATAGTGTCGTTACCACCGAAGCCGTAAGCGATAAGCGGATGAGTCGTGGAGAGGGGTGCGAAGCTGTCGCCACTGCTGGTGCCCACGTACAAAGTACGACCCGAAGTTCCTGATGTGTTGGTGGAAATGTTGGTTTCGTCCATAACGCTAAAATTTCCCGACAAGGCCGTTGTAGCCTGTTCGGAGAACACTATCGTTGTCGATGAACCAATGTTTACGGCGTCACCTAATGCAGTTGTGTCAATGTAAGCCGTAAAGGTTTGAGCGTCTGTGCTGGAGGCCGTAAAGGTAAAGCTAGTTTCGTTGAGTGGAGAGAAGGTTACCGTTGGTGTGACGTTTCCTACAGTAATAGTTCCAGTCGATAATGCCCGATAAATGTTGCCTGCAAGATCCACTGCAATTGCTTTGTAAGTGCCTTGAGAAAGGCCTCCGTTGGGTACTCCGGAATTTTGGTTGCCAGTCACAGTTATTTTTTCTGCGCTGCCGGCAGTGACGAGCGCCTCCAGATCGGTCACGGTAATCCCTGAAGGATCGGTCGTGCTAGGCACCAAATATACTGTGCCCGACTCAGAACTCCTCGCACTCAAAGTCGTGTTTGCGTCCCGTGCGACCAATCGAGTGGATGTGACTACTGCCGTCGGGGCGACGGTGTCGATAGTGACCGTTCCGGTTGAGGCTGAGCTCAGGAAGCCTGCGCTGTCGAGTCTGTCAGGAGTTTTGTGTTTAAGGCATAACATGTCCTATCCCAAGGAGCAT